>ENA-ORCR01000023-ORCR01000023.1-marine-metagenome-genome-assembly--contig:-NODE-23-length-230795-cov-9.021260_pt1 | contig 230795 bp, 222 predicted proteins | sample MGYA00237782_ERZ508514 | MGnify/ENA primary metagenome ERZ508514 (study PRJEB26185, sample SAMN06268960) | marine metagenome | isolation source: Eden Landing Ponds, San Francisco, CA, USA | place... | reverse complement strand
CCGTGGCCTGGTCGTCGCCGCGGACGTGTGGCCAACCCCGCTGTTCGAGCGACACGATATCCGAGTCGACGCCTCCTGTGGCGCCGACCGACGGTGGTTTGAGGATCCCGTCGGTGTCCGGTTCGAGTACCTGCCCGAAGAACTCGGCCACGGTCCGGACGAACGCTTCCCCGTCCGGATCGATACTCGCCTCCGCGGGCGGGACGCCGACGACGTGGTAGAACTCGACCGTGTCCTTGCCGCCCGCGTCGCGTAGCAACCGACCGAGTCGCTGGACGAGCGTCGCGTTGACCCCGCTTCCGGGACGGGCGATGTTGATACCCACTTCGACCGACTGGATGTCGTTGCCCTGCCCGATGCGCTTGCCCGGGCCGATCAGGACCTTGCGGTCCGTCTCGGCGTCGTCGAACGACTGGATAATAGAGTCGTGTTCGTCGGCGGACTGGTCGGAATCGAGTCGCTTTACCACACGGTCGTCCGTCCGGTCGTACAGTCGCTGCCAGAGCTCTTTCGCCTCGCTGTACGAACGAGTCAGAACGAGGGCCGGACGTCCCGCGGAGAACGCTTGTTCCACGGTTTCGACGATGGAATCGAGCGTCGCCCTGAGGTTGAGTCGATGGATGGTGCGGTTGCTTATGCCGCTCGCCAGCGACTCGAGTTCCTCTGTCGGTGCCGTCCCGTCCTCGCTTGCCGAGCGCAGTCCGTCGGCGAGTGCCGACCCCGAGACGTACTCCCCAGCCATCGTCGTCGCGTCACTGCGGGAGAGTGCGGGAACGGCAGACGCGAGTGCATCCGCGTCGAGTCGGTAGGTCCCTGCGTCGTACGTTACCAGCCCTTCGAACTGTTCGGCTGTCCGGCGGAACTGTCTGAGCGCGTTCGTTTCGGCGACGTCGGTAAACGACAGCGTCCACTCGAAGTCCGGGATGACACCGTCAGCGAGCGCGAGCCGGTGCGTGTATCGATAGACGAGCGGGAACGGCCGGTCGGCGCGCTGGACCAGCGACTCCAGCTGGTCGGTGACGCTCCCGGTCAGTGCGAGTACTGGACACGACGATTCGACGAACCCGACGAGGTTGGACCCCCAGCCGGCCCCGCCGGAGTAGTTGTGGACCTCGTCGAAAATCGCGAGCCGGTAGTCGTTCGGGTCGACGTCATCCAGACCTCGGGCCGATCGGATGTCGATCCGACCCCATGGCAGCTGGATGTCGCCGTCAGTGACCGTCGTGAACTCCGGCGGTGTCTGACAGTGGTCGTGGAACAGCCGCGCCCACTGGACGCCGAGCAGGTCGTCGGTCGTGACGATGAGCACGTCGTTCGGTCGATTCCGGGGCACGTCGGGAAGACTCCCGTCGAAGAGTTCGTCCAGCCGTTGCTGGTCTGCCGGGTGGAGTGACCCCGAGTCGACCATGTGTGCGACGGCCGCCAGTCCGAGAACGGTCTTGCCGGTGGCCGTCGCCATGTCGACGTAGCCGTTCGCGCCGTGGTAGAGCCAGAGTGCGAGGCTCTCGAACTGGTGGTCCCAGAGTTGGGTCGTCAGGTCGAGCGAGGCGAGGTCTGTGGTGAGCGTCGTCGGGTCGTCCGTCCGCGGGAGTGCCGCCTCGACCAGCGGCGCGAGTTCGGGTGCCGTTGTGAGTTCCGCGATCAGTTCCCGTGGTGTCTCGGCATCCGCACGCAACTGGCGAGCGAGATCGGCGGCCGCGGCGTCGGCGTCTCGCTGGACCGTGCGCATGATGAGCCGCGAGAGGATTTCACCTGTCGGCACGTCGCGTCGATCGACGGTTTCGAGGCCGCGTTGCAGTCGGGCGAACTCCACGAGGAGGTCCCCGAGCCGGAACTTCTTCGGCAGTGCCGACTCCCGCGAGACGTCACCTGTCAGTGCCCCGATACCCCGGAGGTAGAACTCTCTCGATGCCTTCTCGAGATCACGCCCGTCCGACAGAACAAGCGGGTTTTTCGCCATCGGAGCGAGGACGTAATCGCCCTCGGCTATCCGGCCTGCGACGTAATCGATCCGGTCCGGCCAGACCGCTTCGTCACGGTTTTTCAGTACGTGCGACTTGAACGTTCCACTGCGATTCAGCTGTTTTTCGAACGGATCGTTTCCCTTGCCCATGATTTACTGGATCACCACTCGAACTCCGAGCCGAACTCCTTTCCAGATAGATGTCCAGTACTTTCGAATAATTCCACATATAGCTTGGTGTCGGCTTCGGATATCGATACGGACTCCTCGCTCTGGTATCCGGTCACCGAGAAACGCAATACGTCTCGACCGGCCACCGAGAAGCGCGAAACGTCTCGATAGCGGAGCCGGCAACCCGGTTGTTCGGAGTCGCCCATCGATCGGGACCATCGCACTCGACCGAGACTGCTGTGCGTATATAAATCGATAGCAGAGCCGGACGTCGGGTGTGAGCGCAACCTCGACCACTCGACAGTGAGAGTCCGGTTTCGGATGGCAGTGATATGCGGTTACCGAAGAGTACGTCCGCGGCCGCTGGCGCTCACTCGGTGTAGTCTGGTCGCTCGGCGTATTCGATAGGGTCCCGCTCGTCGAGGTTCTGGAACGCCTGGAGTCGGAAGGCACAGGCGTCACAGGTCCCGCAAGCGGGGTGCTTCGTCCCTGTAGCAACTCCAGGTGTCCTCGTAGGGAACGCCGAGTTCGAGGCCGCGTTCGGCGATATCGGTCTTGGAGAACTCGACGAAGGGCGCTTCGATACCCATCTCGGTCTCGGGTTTCGTCCCGACGTCGACGACCCGCTGGAACGCCTCGAAGAACGCGGGCCGACAGTCGGGGTAGCCAGAGAAATCCTCCGAGTGGGCGCCGATGAACACCGCGCCACACCCGTTCGCCTCCGCGTAGGAGACGGCCATCGAGAGCAAGTTCGCGTTCCTGAAGGGAACGTACGACGAGGGGATCTCGTCGCTCTCCAGGTCCGCGTCGTCGACGTCGACAGCATCGTCGGTGAGCGACGAATCCCCAATCTCGGTCAGGTGGCTCGTCTCGATGTGCAGAAAATCCGCCGCGTCGACGTGGTCTGCGAGCGCTCGCGCACACTCGAACTCCTTGTCCTCGGTCAGCTGGCCGTAACTCGTGTGGAGGAGGTAGAGGTCGTCGTATCCCTGCGCCTGTGCTTCGTACGCCGCCGTAGCGCTGTCCATCCCGCCCGAGGCGAGTACGACAGCACGGTGGTCTTGTGTCATCTATATAGTTTGTCAGTGGTCTCGGTTCGTTCGAACCGTCGTCGTTCGTCGTCGTTCATCGTCGGCCAGGTTGCCAGTCGTCGGCCAGGCCGCCATCTCGGTCGCCGGTGGCGGTGCCGGTCATGAACTCAGGTCCCCGGTGCGTCGTTCCAGAGCGTCACGTGGAGTCGTGGCGTGAACCGATACCCTCGTTCCATAGCCAGCTCCGCGACGGTGTCACGCGTCTCGTCGAGCCGGTCTCGGGTCGCCCCCTCGGGCATGAGGAGCACGTCCGTCGCCCGAATCGTTTCGCTCGCCGCGTCGTCGATTCTGTCGACGAGGTCGTCGACTTCACGAACATCTACGAGTGGTACGTCGAGCGCTACCAGAACGTCGCCGAGGCGGCCGAGGCCGCACAGGACGGCGAGTTCGACGGCGCCGCCGAGATCGGCTTCACGGACGGCCAGATCGCCGCCGGCGTCGAGGCCAGCGAGGCCTCCAGCCTCCCCCGCGCCGACGGCGGGGAGATCGACGCCGTCGAGGCCACGACCCCCGACCGCTCGTTCAAGCAGGTCGACACCTGCGCCGGCGAGTTCGCCGCCTCGACGCCGTACTACTACTCGGCGCGCCAGGCGGCCGCCAGCAAGGGCCAGAGCCGGCTCACCGACGAGGTGAAGGTCGACCGCGACGCCGAGAGCGTCGTGGTCGTCGGCGGCGGCCCGATCCGCATCGGGCAGGGCGTGGAGTTCGACTACTGCTCGGTCCACGCGGTGCGCGCGCTCCGCGAGGTCGGCATCGACGCCCACGTCGTCAACAACAATCCCGAGACGGTCTCGACCGACTACGACACCTCCGACGGGCTGTTCTTCGAGCCCATAACTGCTGAAGAGGTCGCCGACGTGATCGAAGCGACCGGCGCCGACGGCGTGATGGTGCAGTTCGGCGGCCAGACCTCCGTCAACATCGGCGAACCGCTCGAAGAGGAACTCCAGCGCCGCGAGCTGGACTGCGAGATCATGGGCACCACCGTCGAGGCGATGGACCTCGCGGAGGACCGCGACCGCTTCAACGAGCTGATGGACGAGCTGGGCATCGCCCAGCCCGAGGGCGGCACCGCCTTCAGCGAGGAGGAGGCGCTCGAACTCGCCCACGACATCGGCTACCCCGTCCTGGTGCGGCCCTCCTACGTGCTGGGCGGACGCGCGATGGACGTCGTCTACGACGACGCCGAACTCGAGGAGTACATCGAGGAGGCCGTCCGCGTCGCCCCGGACAAGCCGATCCTCGTCGACGACTTCCTCGAAGACGCCGTCGAGCTGGACGTCGACGCTGTCGCCGACGGCGAGAACGTGCTGATCGGCGGCATCATGGAGCACGTCGAGACCGCGGGCGTCCACTCGGGCGACTCCGCCTGTATGATCCCGCCGCGCTCGCTGGGCCGCGACGTCAACCGCCGGGTCCGCGAGGTTGCCGAGGACATCGCCGCGGCGCTCGACACCGTCGGCCTGCTGAACGTCCAGCTCGCCGTCAAGGACGGCGAGGTGTACGTGCTCGAAGCGAACCCGCGCTCCTCGCGCACCGTGCCGTTCATCTCGAAGGCGACCGGCGTGCCGATCGCCAAGCTCGCCGCGAAGGTGATGGCCGGCGCCTCGCTCGACGAACTCGACGTCGACGAGCAGGTGCCCCAGCAGACCTCGATCAAGGAGGTCGTCCTGCCGTTCGACCGCCTGCCGGGTTCGGACCCGCGCCTCGGCCCGGAGATGAAATCGACCGGCGAGGTCATGGGCACCGCCGGCACGTTCGGCAAGGCCTACGACAAGGCCCAGGACTCGGTCGGCAAGCCGATCCCCGAGGACGGCACCGTCGTCGTCGACCTGTCGGCCGAGGAGTTCCCCGACCCCGGCACCGAGGCCGGGGAGGAACTGGTCGAAGGATTCACCGAGTTCTACGACCCCTGCGAGGCCGTCGACCTGATCGACGCCGTCAAGCGCGGCGAGGTCGATCTGATCATCTCGCGGGACCGCGATCTGCTGGAGACGGCCGTCGAAGAGGAGATCACCTACTTCTCGACCCACGCCTCCGCGAAGGCGGCGCTCGAAGCGCGCCAGCACAAGGACGAGCCGATCGACGTCGCGCCGGTCGACGAGCGCCCCAAGATGCAGGAGTTCTGGGGCCAGCCGAAAGGCGAGTAGGACGGCCGCCGTAGCGATTCGGTTCCGGCGTCGCGATCCGTTTTTGCGAACGAGGCTGCCGTACTGGCCCGGTCGCCGCAGCATGTTTTTATGCGATGGCGGGCGCAAATTTCTTCGTGACCCGAGAGACCTTCACGCGTCGTCGAGCCGTCCTCGCCGCCGGAACGACTCTGTCCGCCGTCGGCCTATCCGGTTGTGCGGGCGTTCTCGGCGGCGGCGCCGACGGAAAGGTGACGGAAAACGAGCTTGAGGGCGATATCGAGGTACTGGATCACGAAATCGAGAACGCCAGGCTCGGTGGGACCAACTCGGTGAGAGTCAACGTTACGGTCACGAACAATACCGACGAGGCAACCACAGTAGATGCGAGCGCGGACCTCTACGACGGCGACGACGTGCTGATCGCCAGGACGGGGCTTTCAGGTTCGAGATCCGTCCCGCACGACCAAGACGTCGAAGTCCACGCGTCGGCACCGGGACGGGTCGCGGACGTTGCTCGGTACGAACTACAACTCATCGACCCCTGGTCCAACTGAATGCTGGCGCGCGCGAGCGACGTCGCCGCTCCGGTTCAGGCGCCCGTGGTCAGTGCTTCGGCGATGAACGGCGGAGGCCGATCATCGGTCCAAATCCCGTTGAAACCGGGCCAAAACTCGAATGAACGGCGTTGAACTGTCGTTGAATCGAGTTGACGAACTGCCGGCTATTAGGTCGATCGGCCACTCGCCGTGATCGATGACGCGACACCGATCCGACGCCGACGATCGCGCCGACGAGCACAGCATCCCGCGTCGCGCACTGCTGGCGGCCGGCGGCGCGGCGGGCGCCACGCTGATCGCCGGTTGCACGGGATCGACCGAGAACGCAAGCAGCGATGGCGACACCGGGACGTTCCGGTTGCTCGTGACGGACCTCCCGGCGGACATCGGCGACTTCGACTCGCTCGAAGTCACCCTCGACAGGGCGCGCGTGTTCAGGGAGGACGACGAGGAGAGCGACGAAAGCGAGACGGACGGCGCCGATGCTGACGAGAGTGAAACTGACGATGCCGACGCTAACGAGAGCGAGGGAGAAACCGCGGATTCGACGAGCGGGTCCGAGGACGAGCCCGATAACGACTCGGACGAGGAGTCAGAGGATCGCGAATTTTTCTGGCTCGATCTGGACGGTGCGACCGTCGACCTGACCCAGGTCGTCGGCGACAAGGCGATATCCGTGTTCGAGGGCGAACTGAAGGCCGGCACCTACTCGAAGGTCGAACTTCACGCCGCCGAGATCGAAGGGATCGTCGACGGCGAGCGAGTCGACGTGAAGATCCCCAGCGGGAAGCTGCAGATCGTCCACGAGTTCGAGATCGAGCCCGACGAGCCCGTCGAGTTCGTCTTCGACATCCACGTCGTCAAGAAAGGAAACGGCGGCTACAACCTCCGCCCGGTGATCTCGGGGAGCGGCGTCAACGGCAAAGACGTCGATGTCGAGGAGGTCGACGCGGACGAAGAAGACGACGAGGCGTCCGACAGCGACGCCGAAGCGACTGCCGAGAGAGACGGCGACACGGACAACGAAAGTGCGAGCGACACGGACAACGAAAGCGCGAGCGACACGGACAACGAAAGCGCGAGCGACACGGACAACGAAAGCGCGAGCGGCGAAACCGGGTCGGAGTAGACGGACAGCACAGCCCCCGGGCAGCCGCCGCTTCGGCGCCGCTGTTCTGTCAGAAGCGACGTGTGCGACGATCCGGACTAGCGCGAGCGCCGCAAAACTGTACCATTCCGCAACTAAACAGTAGCAATTCTACGGAAATGGATCCAGAGGGTCTATAAACTGGACGGCGAGTCACCAGGGTATGTGCCCTATCGGTCACCGCGCCGTCGCTCGCCGCCCGCCGATCGGGGCGGACGCCGCCGCCGGCACCGCGCGCTGGTCGCCCGCCGCCCCGCGGAGGTGCTGAACCGTGACGAACGAGCGAGTCGTGAGCCGGCGTGATTTCCTGCGGGCGAGCGCGGTCGTCTCGGTCGCGGGCGCGCTGGCCAGCGGGACGGGGTCGATCGAGCGATCGCAGCCCAAGGACACCGAGACCGACCGGGGTCCCTACGAAGTGACGATGGAACCGGTCGGGACGGTGGGGTTCGACGCGGTTCCCGAGCGGTGGGTCGCCTACGCGCCGGGGTACGCCGACATGGGCGTCGCGCTGGGGCTCGCGGACGATCTGGCCGCCGTCGGTGACTGGAGCCGGTACGACGCCGCCCAGTACGACGAGCTGGACGGCGTCGGGTTCGACGACCGACCCGCGACGCTGGACGGGGACGACCCGGCCGACCGCGGAACGTTTCGGGAGCTCGACGCCGACGTCCATCTGGTCGATCCCAACCAGCTGGTGTACGCGCAGGCGTTCGATCTCAACGCGGCCGATGTCAGGGAGATCGCCGACGACGTCGGGCCGATCGTCGGGAACGCGAATCGCCGGCGTAGCCAGCCCTGGCACGGCTATCGGTACTACGGGCTGTACGAAGCCTTCGAGAAGATCGCCGCGGTGTTCCGCCGGCGGGATCGGTACGATGCGTTCGCGGCGTTTCACGAGGAGTGGCTCGCAGAGCTGCAGGCCGAACTGCCGCCGGCCAGCGAGCGCCCCGACGCGCTGCTGGTCCTGCCCGAGGAGTCCGGCAGGTTCGCGCCGCTGCGGATCGCCGACCGCGGGACGAGCACGAAGCAGTGGCGCGATCTGGGCGTCGGCGACGCGCTCGCGGACCTCAGCGCCGACGAGCTGCCGACCGCGCCGGACGGGACCGTCGGCTACGCGACGATCCGACGCGTCGATCCGGACGTGCTGCTCGTCCGCGGACACGAGGACCTCGACCGCGCGGCGTTCGAGGAGGCCGTCGTCGCGCCCATGCGCGACCACGACGTCGGCGGGACGATCGACGCGGTGCGGGAGGGGCGAGTGTTCAGCGGCGGCCCGAGACACCAGGGGCCGATACTGAATCTGTTCGCGACCGAGCGCGCGGCCCGCGCGATCTACCCGGACGTCTTCGACGGCCGATCGCTGTTCGACCGCGACCGGGTCGCGCGGCTCGTCGCCGACGAGGCGTGAGCGGCGATGGAACGGGACACTCGCCCGACCACCCGAAGACCGAAGCGGCTGCGACGCGGGCTTTCGAACGTGATCGAGGACGGAGAGTACGCGGCGACGATCGACGAGATCGAGGGCGAGCGAGCGACGGTGCTGCTCGAAGCCGACGGCGAGCTCGTCGCCGCGAGCGAGGACGCTGAGACGACCGCCGCGCGACGCCGGCGTCGCCGCGCGCGGTTCGACGAACTGGCCGAACGGCCGCCGGGACGCGACGAGGACGCCTGAGAGTTGGAATTCTACGACGGAGAACGGCCGATACCCTCGATGAACGAGGTCGAGACGTCCCACTCGTCTACGTCCGTGTGCCGAGGAGCCCCGCACCGATTTCGGATCGTAACGCCTAACCCGCTGTTTAGGCAAACCTAAATCCATATGGGAGAATCGCACGCGTCGACCGCTCGCGCCGCGGCTCGGGAGCGGCAGGGGTGGTTCACGCCGACGCTCGTCGCGTTCTGTCTGGCGTGTACGGCGCTCACAGTGCTCGGCGGCCTCGTGCAGGTAACCTTCGGCTCGTACTCGATGACGATCGTGCAGGCCTGGAAGACGGTGTTCGATCCGAACGTCGTGTTCAACCTCCACGCCTGGAACGCGTTCCTGTTCGGCGCCGAGCTGCCCGAGATGAGCACCGCGAGCGTCGTCGTCTGGAACCTCCGGCTTCCCCGGGTGTTCGTCGGGATCATCGCCGGCGCCGTGCTGGCGATCTCGGGGGCGATCTTTCAGGCCGTGACGCGCAACGAGCTGGCGAGCCCGTTCGTGCTCGGCGTGAGCTCGGGCGCCGGCTTCGCGGTGCTGCTGACGCTCGTGATCTTCAGCGGGCTGGCGCCGTTCCTGCCGTTTCTCGCCGCGGCGGGCGGGGCGATCGCCTTCCTGATCGTGTACGCCATCGCCTGGAAGGGCGGCACCAGCCCCGTCCGGCTCGTGCTGGCGGGCGTGATCGTCAACATGGTGTTCCAGTCGCTGCAGAACGCGCTGTTTTTCTTCGCCGACGACCTCGGCGTCGTCCAGACGGCGATCGCCTGGACGACCGGCTCGCTCACCGGCACGGGGTGGGAGGAGGTTCGGATCGCGATCCTGCCGGCGATCTTCGCGGTCGTCGTGGCGCTGGCGGGCGCCCGGCAGCTCAACGTCCTGTTGCTGGGCGAGCGCACCGCCCAGTCGCTGGGGATGCGCGTCGAGCGCGTCCGGTTTCTGCTGTCGGGCGTCGCCATCCTGGCGGCCAGCGCCGCCATCGCGGTGGCGGGCATCGTCGGCTTCTTCGGCCTCGTGGTGCCTCACATCGTCCGGAACGTCGTGGGGAGCGACTACCGCCAGCTGATGGTCGGCTGTCTGTTCGCGGGCCCGGCGCTGATGGTCGTCGCCGACGTCGGCGCGCGGCTGTTCTTCCCGGTCGTGATGAACTCGCCCAAGCAGATGCCGGTCGGCGTCGTCACGGGGCTGGTCGGCGGGCCGTACTTCCTGTACCTGATGCGGAAACAGCAATCCATGGGTGAACTCTGATGACGCGAACCGACGCCGACGCGAAGTCCGAGGACGTCGAGCGCGACCGGATCACCGACGGCGACGGCGCGGTCGTCGACAGCGCGCTCGTCGGCGACGGGCTCGAACTGAGCTACCCGACCAGCGACGGCACGGTCGTCGACTGCGCGCGCCTCGACATCCCCGAGGGCGCCGTGACGGCGCTGGTCGGCCCCAACGGCAGCGGCAAGAGCACGCTGCTGAAGGCGCTCTCGGACCACCTCGCGCCGGACGCCGGCGACGTGCTGATCCGCGGGAAAGACATCGACTCGTTCGACAAGAAGGAGCTGGCCCGCGAACTCGGCGTGCTCTCCCAGGAGAACGACTCGCTGGAGAGCATCACCGTCGAGGACCTGGCCTACCACGGCCGGTACCCGCACCGCGGCTTCTTCGAGGAGACGGACTCGGAGGACCGCGATGCCGTCGAGCGCGCCCTGGAGATGGCGGGCGTCGAGCACCTCCGGGACGCCGAGCTCGGGCAGCTCTCGGGCGGCCAGAAACAGCTCGCCTGGATCGCGATGGTGCTGGCCCAGGACACCGACGTGCTCCTGCTCGACGAGCCGACGACGTTCCTCGATCTGTACCACCAGTTCCGGGTGCTGGAGACGGTGCGCCAGCTCAACGAGCAACAGGACGTCACCGTCGCGGTCGTGCTCCACGACATCGCGCAGGCCGCCCGGTTCGCGGACTACCTCGTCGCGATGAACGACGGCGAGCTGTACGACTGGGGGCCGCCCGAGGACGTCGTGACCGAGCAGTTGCTCGCGGACGTGTTCGGCGTCGAAGCCACGGTGAAGCACGAGCCCGAGCTACAGGTGCTGCCCCACCGCGCGCTGCCCGACGAGCAGTAGCGAATCTCCGAGTTTCGGAACGTTTTTAACTTTTTAGGTAGACCTAAAAACCGATGACCGATCAAAGCGGATCGACGAGACGGGACGTACTAAAAGCGGGCGCCGTCGCCGGCGTTGGCGCCCTCGCCGGCTGTCTGGCCTCGCCGACGTCCGACGAGGACGAAGTGACGCACACCGTGACGATGCCGCCGGTCGGCGAGGTCGAGTTCACCGGCGTGCCCGAAGTCTGGGCCGCCAACAACGGGAGCTGGGCCGACATGGGGATCGCGCTGGGCCAGGATCCCCCGAAATCAGCGTGGCTCCCCAGCCGGTACCACACCCACTACTACGACGAGATCCCCGGGCTCAGCGTCGACAAGAGCGACATGGTCCGGCTGGCCGACGACGGCGTCGACCCCGAGAAGTTCTACGAGATCGACGCCGACGTCCACGTCATCGACCCGAACTTCCTGACGGGCCGGTGGTCCGACAGCTGGAGCACGGAGGACGTCGAGGAGGTCGAAGAGACGACGGGCGGGCCCTTCTTCGGCAACAGCATCTTCTCGACGGGGTACACCTGGCACGAGGACTACCCCTACCTCTCGCTGTACGAGGCCTTCGAGAAGCTCTCCGAGGTGTTCCAGGAACAGGAGCGCTACGAGGCGTTCGCCGAGCACCACGAGCAGTTCCAGTCGAACGTCGCCGACGTCGTCCCGCCGGAGGGCGAGCGGCCCGCGGTCGCGATCATGTGGGCCGCAGGGAACGACCCCGACGCGTTCTCGCCGTACCTGATCGGCGAGGGGACGAGCTTCAAGCAGTGGAACGACCTGAAGGTCCGCGACGCGTTCGCCGAAACGAACGTGCGGGACTTCCACGAGACCCGCGGCCAGGTCGACTACGAGACGCTGCTGGAGATCGACCCCGACGTCCTGCTGTTCCGCGGCCACGAGACCCAGACCGAAGAGGAGTTCCGGAACACGCTGGTCGCGAACATGGAGGCCAACGACACCGCCCAGAAGCTGACCGCGGTCCAGAACGGCGACGTCTACCGCGGCGGCCCGCTGTACCAGGGCCCGATCACGAACATGGTCGTGACCGAGCGGGCTGCACAGGACATCTACGGCGTCGAGGAGGAGCTGTTCGACCGCGAACGCGTCGCCGAGATCGTCGAGGGCGACTTCTAGCTCGGCGACCGCAGCCGCTGGATTCGGAATCCCACCCCGTCTTCGGTCGGGATACCGACGTGAGGATTTGACCGGGGAGCATCGGAACACTTTTAGATTTTTAGGCCAGCCTAAAATATATGACAGACCGATCAGAGACGACGAGACGAACGGTTATCATGGCGGGCGGAGCGCTCGTAGCCGGAGCGACGGCCGGCTGTACGACCTACGGCGGCCCAAGCACCGAGGACGCGCAGGGAGCGTACTCGGTGACGATGGAACCCGCCGGCGAGGTCGAGTTCGACGACGTCCCGGAGACCTGGTTCCCCTACACCGGCGATTACGCGGACATGGGCGTCGCCCTCGGGCAGGCCGATGGGCTCGCCGCGATCGGAATCCGACGCCGGTTCGGCTCGCACCACTACGACGAGCTACCGGGCGTCTCGGTGGACAAGAGCGAGCTCACCCAGCTCTGGCAGGACGGCACCGACAAGGAAGTGTTCTACGAGATCGACGCTGACGTACACCTGATCGACCCGAACTTCATGATCAACCGGATCCAGTGGAGTCAGGACGACGTCGACGAGATTACCTCGAAGGTCGCACCCTTCGTCGGCAACACGATCTTCTCCGGAAGCTACCCCTGGCACGACTACCAGCGATACACGCTGTACGAGGCCTTCGAGAAAGTCGCGGAGATATTCCAGGAACGAGAACGTTACGAAGCGTTCGAGCAGCTACACGACGAGGTGCTCTCGACGGTCCAGTCCCGACTCCCCGAGGAGACGCCCAGCGTCGCGGTGCTGTTCCCGAAGTCGGTCCCCCCGGAGGCGTTCTACCCTTACGTCATCAACGAGGGCACCCAGTCCAAGCACTGGAACGACCTGAACGTCGGCCGCGCGCTGGCCGAAAGCGACGTTGCCGACTTTCACGCGAGCCGCGGGACGATCGATTACGAGACGCTGCTGGAAGTCGATCCCGACGTAATCGCCATCCGCCAGCAGGGTCGGGTCACCGAGGAGAGCTTCCGCGAGGACTTCGTCTCGCACATGCGCAACCACGACGTCGCGAGCGAGCTGCGGGCAGTCCAGAACGACCGCGTCATCTACGGCGGCATGACCTACCAGGGACCGATCATCAACCTGTTCCAGACCGAACGAGCCGCCCGGGACCTCTATCCCGATGAGTTCGGCGACGAGCAGTTGTTCGATCGTGAGCGCGTCGCCGAGATCGTCAACGGAGACCTATGAGCGGGGAGAGCGACGACGAGGTCGATGCGGCGAGCGTCGCCGAAGACGAGGCGTCGATTGGCGACGACATCGACGCCACCCGCGAGGTCGTCGTGATCGGCGGCGGCCCGGCGGGCTGCTCAGCCGCCGTGTTCACCGCCCGGTACGGCCTCGATACGGTCGTCTTCGATCGCGGACCCGCGGCGCTCCGTCGGTGCGCGTACCTCGAAAACTACCTCGGGTTCCCCGCGGGGATCGACGTGGACACCTTCCACGAGCTGATGCACGAGCACGTCGAACGAGCGGGCTCTACGCTCCGCCCGGAGCTGGTCGAGTCCGTCGAGCGACCGGAGGACGATACCCCGACGCCAGGGGATGCCAGATTCGTCGTCGAGACCGACGAGGGACGCCGCGTCGGCGCGGAGTACGTGCTCGCCGCGGCGTGGTACGACGGCTCCTACCTCCGCCCGCTGGGCGAGGACGCCATGTTCGAGGAGCACGAACACCACGGCGAACTCGAGGAGCGGTTCGATCCGGAGTATCCCGACGAGGACGGCCGAACGCCGTTCGAGGGGCTCTACGTGGCCTCGCCCGCGGGCCAGCGCAGCGCCCAAGCGATCGTCGCGGCGGGCAACGGCGCGCACGTCGCGCGCTGCCTGCTCGAAGACCGCCGCCGAGCGCGGGGGTATCCAGAGGGTGTCGCGACGGAGTACGATTGGCTGCGCCAGGACAGCGAGTTCTCCGGAGAGTGGGCCGATCGGGACCGCTGGCGCGAGTGGTTCGAGAACGAGGCCGGCGAGGACCACGATCTCGACGACGAGCGTCTGGCGGAGCTGCGGGAGCGCTACATCGACCGCGCGTTCGAGACGCGACTCACGGACGCCGAGGCCCAGTCGCGAGCGGACGGCGGTGTCGAGCAACTGGTCGACGTCCTCGGGCCCGAGCGCGTGCTCGACGCCGTCGACGACGCGACGATCGAGGCGTACGCCGAGGAGAGTCCGGACGCGCGGTGAAGCGTCGGGACGGCCGGCCGCAGTTACAGGCCGTCCGCGGAGCCCCGCCAGCCGTCTGCGCGCTCGAACGCTTCGATCTCCCGTTCGAGGTCGATCCTCGCGATGCCGTAGTACCGCTCCCGGCCCGCCGGCGTCTTGCAGCGCAGGATCGCCGTGTCGGGCGTCGCCTCGAAGATCGTGACGACGCGCCCGCTGGCGTGTTCCCACTCGCCCAGCGTTGCCGCGTCGTCGGTGTTCCGTTCGCCGAGCCGCCAGCTCATCGGGTTGGCCGTGTCCAGCGAGATCGGGAGGGGTCGGCCGAGGGTGCAGCGTCCGGTCGGGGCCGATGCGCGTTGCGACATGCGTTCACGTACCGGATTGAAGATTATATTCGTGATGATTTCCGCGCCGGATCGGGGTGCGGGGCGATACCGGAGAGCTTCCGAGTCTTGTTGCCCGATGATTTACTATACGCCCAATATGTGAAATGATTGTCTGAAATGTTTATGTGATAGCTCGCTCCGGATCCGAATGGGTAGTATCCATGGCGAAAAATAATTCGACGACGAATGACCGAGACACCGGCGCTCTCGCCGAACTCTCTCGGCGCGACTTCGCGCTGGCGTCCGGTGGACTCGCACTGTTGCCCGGGCTCGCGAGGGGGAAGGGTGCCGGTGAAGACGAACAGTCGCGGACGTCCCCGGACGCACTCTCGGAGTACATCGAGAACCCGACGATGATCGCGGAGAACCAGACCGAGCCGCACGTGCCGACGATCCCGTTTCCGTCGGTCGAGTCTGCGATCGCCGGCGAGCGAACGTCGAAGTCGCTCGACGAGCGGTGGGAGCGGTCGCCGTTCTTCCGGTCGCTGAACGGCGAGTGGGACTTCCGGTGGTCGCTCAACCCCGACGAGGCACCGGACGACGCGGCAGCGGTCGAGGAGTGGGACAGGATCGATGTCCCGTCCGTCTGGCAGACGGAAGGGTACGGCCACGCGATCTACCGGAACATCCCGCTGGACGTGTACCCCTACGACCCGCCGAACGTCCCCGACGAGATCAATCCCGTCGGGACCTATCGGCGGACGTTCACCGTTCCGAAAAAGTGGTCGAAGGACCGCGAAACGTTCCTGCAGTTCGAGGGCGTGAAATCGGCGTACTTCGTCTGGGTGAACGGCGAGTACGTCGGCTTCGACAAGGGCTCGATGACCTCCGGCGAGTTCCAGATCTCCGAATACCTGGAGTCCGGGCAGAACGAGATCGCAGTGCAGGTCTACCGCTGGTCCGACGGGAGTTACCTGGAGAACCAGGACATGTGGCACTTCGCGGGGATCTTCAGGGACGTCTACCTGTACTCGACGCCGTCTGCCCACCTCCGAGACTACTTCGTCCGGACGGACTTCGACGACGGCTACGCGGACGCCGAGTTGCGGGTCGACGCCGAGGTGGCGAACTACGGCGAGCGCGACGGCGAGTACGCGCTTCGGGCGCACCTGTACGATCCGGATTTCCAGCGCGTGACGACGATGGAGGAGTCGGTGACGGTTGCAGCCGGCGAGAGCGCCGGCACGACGCTCGAAACGACGGTCTCCGATCCCGAGAAGTGGTCGGCGGAGTTCCCGAACCTGTACCGGATCGGCTTCGAACTCGTCCCGGAGCGGTCGAACCGGACGCTCGAGGCGCAGGTCGACCGCGTCGGCTTCCGCGAGTACGAGATCGCCGACGGCCAGGTCCGCGTCAACGGGGAGCCGGTCGAGTTCAGGGGCGTGAACCGCCACGAGCACGATCCGGAGCGGGGGCGGACGGCGACGACGGAGGTGATCGAGTCGGACTTCGAGCTGATGAAGCGGTTCAACGTCAACGCGGTGCGGACGTCCCATTACCCGAACGACCCCGAGTTCTACTACCTGGCCGACGAGTACGGCCTGTACGTCCAGGACGAGGTCAACGCCGAGACCCACCAGAACGTGAGCCTCGTGAACGACTATCCGCAGTTCCACCCCTCCTTCATGGATCGGTTCCGGCGGATGGTCCAGCGCGACAAGAACCACCCGTCGATCTTCACATGGAGCACGGGCAACGAGGCCGGTCTCGGCCCGGCGCACTTCGACATGGCCGAGTACGTCACCGGCGAGGACTTTGAGCGCGGTACCGACGACTTCGACGTCGACGAGGGCGCCGACGAGACGCGGTTCCTCTACCACCAGGCGAACAACGGCGGCGTCGCGCCGTATGCGCCGATCATCGGCCCGCGGTACGTCAGCCCGCAGGGGCTGATCGACATTGCGACCGACGAGGACGAGGAGCGCCCGGCGATCATGGGCGAGTACAACCACGCGATGGGCAACAGCCTCGGCCTCATGCAAGCGTTCTGGGACGCCATCGACGAGTACGACCAGCTTCAGGGCGGCTTCGTCTGGGACTGGGTCAACCAGACGCTCTACGAGGATCTGACGATCACGCCCGACGCGTCCGGGCACGGCAACGACGGCGCGCTCCACGGCAATCCTTCGGTCGTTGACGGGCGCGACGGCGACGCGCTCGCGCTATCCGGGCTCGACGACTGGGTCGAGCTGTACCGCGACCCGAGCCTGGACGTCACCGAACCGGGGCTGACGTTGGAGACCGTCGTGAAGCCCCGCGAACCGTGGACCGGCGCCGAGCCGCTCGTCACGAAAGGCGACACCCAGTACGCGCTCAAGATGGCCGACCCCGAGACGCTGCAGTTCTTCGTCTACGACCCGGAGGACGAGTGGGTCGACGTCAACGCGACCGTGCCCGACGACTGGACCGGCGAGTGGCACCACGTCGCCGGCGTCCACACCGGCGACGAACTGCGCCTGTACGTCGACGGGGAACTGCTGGCGTCGACCGAACACTCGGGCGCGATCGCTCACAACCGGTACCCCGTCAACGTCGGTCGGAACGCCGAGAAGCACGGCAGCGGTCACGGCGGCTGGCTCTCGAACGCGGCGTTCGACTCGGTCCGCATCTACGACCGCGCACTCTCGCCCGGCGAGTTCGACGCCGACGATCCGAGCGGTGCGCTCCTTCGCCTCGACTTCGACGAGTACCGGGACGAGGGACGGTTCCGCTCCTACGGGGTGAGTCCCTTCTGCATCAACGGGACGATTTTCGCCGACCGCGAACCCCAGCCCGAGATGTGGGAACTGAAGAAAGCCCACCAGCCCGTCGAAATCGAGGCGGACGACCCGGCGTCGGGCGTCGTCTCGATCGAGAACGAGTTCGACTTCACGAACCTGTCAGCATTCGAGACTACCTGGCGGTTGACCGACGGCGACGACGTGCTCCAGGAAGGGTCGCTGTCGCTCGATCTCGCGCCTAACGAGCGCCGCGAGGTGACGATTCCGATCGGCGAGCCGAAGCTCGAGCCGGGTGCGGAGTACTGGCTCACGATCGGCGTCGAACTGACCGAGGATACGAGATGGGCCGAGGCCGGCCACGAGATCGCCTTCGAGCAGTTCGAGGTGCCGTTCGACGTTCCCGAGCCGCCACTCGAAGCCGTCGGGGAGTTACCCGAAGTCGCTCTCGCCGACGGGGGTGATACCGATGGGTGAGGAGACCACGACCGTCGCGGGTGAGGGCTTCGCGTACACATTCGATCACGAGCGCGGGACGCTGTCCTCGATCGAGGTCGACGGACGCGAGTACCTCCAGCGCGGGCCGCTGCTGAACGCCTACAGGGTGCCGATCTCGAACGAGGTCGTCGGCTGGGGGGCCGCGGAGTCCGACGAGTGGTTCGAGCTCGGGCTCGACGACCTCGAACGGAAGGTCGAGTCCGTCGAGGCGACGGAAGTGGCCGACGGCGTCACCCGCGTCGAGATCCGGACGTTCGCTACGGGAGCCGACTCCGAGGCCGGCTTCGACGTTAGCTACCTCTATCACGTGCTCGGGACCGGCGACGTGCTGCTGGGCGTCCGCGCGGTGCCCAACGAGGCGCTCAGGCGGGGGATCAGCCACTGGCTCCCGAAGGTCGGCGTCCAGATGGAGCTGGCCGACGAGTTCGAGGAGCTCTCGTGGTACGGCGAGGGACCCCAGGAGAACTACCCCGACCGCGACGACGGCACGAAGGTCGGGACCTACCGCTCGTCGGTCACCGAGGAGTTCACCCGCTACGTCCGCCCGCAGGACTACGGGAACAAGACGGAGGTCCGGTGGAGCGAGCTGTCGGACGGCGACGGCGCCGGCCTCACGGCCTTCGGTTACCCCGACCTGAACGTCAGCGCCCACGACGTCGCGAACCTCGACCGGGCGCTGTTCGACTACCAGTTGGAGGAACGGGACGGCGTGTTGTTCAACCTCGACCACGCCGTCAGCGGCGTCGGCGGGACGCCCGTCCAGGCGCTGCCGGAGTACCGGGTCGTCCCCGATAGCCCCTTCGAGTTCGTGGTCGGCATCCGGCCGCGCACCGCGGACGACGCGGCGCCGGACGAACTGGCCCGCCGCCGGCTCCCTTACGCGTTCGCGGCGACGAACACGTTCGGCCAGTTTGAGGCCAAGTACGACGCCGACAGCGGGCGGATCGAGGCGTCGGCCGTCGTACGCAACGCCGGCGGCCAGCGGGAGACGATCGACGCCCCCCTGACGATCGGCGGCGAAGCGGTCGACAGCCGCGAGATCACGCTCGACGCCGGCGACAAGACCGACGTCAGCTTCGAGTACGACGCGGGTGACGCTGGTGTGTTCGAGGTGGCGATCGGCGACGTCGAACCGGCGCTGTTCACCGTCCCCGAGAAATCCCTGGCCGGCGAGTGGCAGTTCAGGAAAGGCAACGACGAGTCGTGGGTGGACCCTGGCTACGACGATAGCGGCTGGCAAACCGTCGAGCTCCCCGCCAACTGGGAGGATCATTCCGACTACACAGACGATCAGGTGTACGGCTGGTACCGGAAGACGATCGAGATCCCCGAGGAGTGGGACGGCAACGCCCTTGAGATTCCAATGGGGAGGATCGACGACGTCGACGAGACGTTCCTGAACGGCCAGAAGATCGGCCAGACGGGGACGTTCCCCGAGAACGGGTACGAGACCGCCTGGAACGTGACGCGCCGCTACGTCGCGTCGGCAGATCAGATCAACTTCGGCGGCGAGAACGTCGTCGCGGTCCGGGTCTACGACGGCACGGGCGGCGGCGGTCTCCACGGCGGCCCGCTCGGTCCGATCACCGCCGTCCGGAGCGACGAGTAGGCTCGTCGCCTCCTTCTCGGCGTCGGGAGCGCGACGTCGCGAACGCCAGCGCTGGGGGCGTGCGGAGAAGGAACGCGGTCAGATCGTCGACCGGAGCCGTCACGCCGTTGCGCCGCCGCCGAGATCGCTCGCGCTGTGGAGAAACACGTCGAGGTCGACGTGGGGCTCCCGGCCGGCCCGCTGGGCGGCCTCCGGGTCCGAGCAAACGCGAACGTAGTCGGTCAGTAGCGTCCGCGGGGTGGCGCCGAAGGCGCCCTCGTACCGGTCGCCCATCTCGACGGTGGTCGTCGCGCTGTATGGCGCGCCGCAGTTGGGGCAGGCGTCGGTCATGCAGACGAACTAGCTGCTCGGGCTACTTTTGGATGACGCCGATACGCCGGACGGGCGACAGAACTTCGAAAATCGAACGGACGCCGAGGGCGCTCAGTCGTCGGCAGTGACGGGCGTCTGCGACGAAGCGGAGTCGGTCATCGCGAGCACGTCATCGAAGAAGTCGAGCGAGTCGTTCGGGCCGGGGTTGGCTTCGGGGTGGTACTGGCGCGTGATGATCTCCAGCTCGTCGTTGTCGAGCCCCTCGGGCGTGTCGTCGTTGACGTTGAACTGGGTGACTTCCAGGGCGTCGCCGGGTTCGTCGACGGTGTAGCCGTGGTTCTGGGTCGTCATGACGACCTGGTTGGTGCGGACGTCCATGACGGGCTGGTTGACGCCGCGGTGGCCGAAGTCCATCTTCTCGGTGGTGCCGCCCAGCGCCTCGGCGACGATCTGCTGGCCGAGACAGATGCCCGCGAGCGGAACCTCGCCGGCGAAGTGGTCGACCAGTTCGATCGTAGCCTTGAAGTTCGCGGGGTCGCCGGGGCCGTTCGAGATGAACAGAACGTCGGTGTCGTAGCTCTCGACGTCCTCGACGCTCGCGTCGTGGGGCAACACGTCGACGTCGGCGCCGCGCTCGTTCAGCGAGTCGACGATCGATCCCTTCGCGCCGCAGTCGATCAGCGTGACGGAGGCGTCGCCGCCGTCGGCGCCCGCGTGGTGTTCGGGCTCGTCGACGCTGACCTGTTCGCCGATCTCGGTGTGCTCGCTCATGCCCTTGCAGGCGTCGAGTTCGTCGAGCGCGTCCTGCTCGGTGACGTCCTCGCCGACGGCGATGCCGCATTTCATGGCGCCGCCCTCTCGGATGTCGGTCACGAGGTCGCGGGTGTCGAGGTGGTCGACCGCGGGGGTGTCTTCCTCGTCGAGCCACTCGACGACCTCGTCGGTGAGCTCGCGGGCGACGACGGCGTTGGGGTGGACCCGGTCGGACTCGAAGCGGTCCTCGCGGACGCCGTAGTTGCCGATCAGCGGGTACGAGAAGGTCAGGACCTGCTCCTCGTAGGAGGGGTCGGTCAGGCTCTCCTCGTAGCCCGTGTACGCCGTCGTGAAAACGAGTTCGCCGCGTGTACTCCCCGGAACGCGACCACGGGCTTCGACCACGTGACCGCCCTCGAGCGCTACGTAGGCATCCATCGTTACGATATGCGTATGCCCTTCCGGTGCATAAAGCTTGCTTTCGAAGCGAAGTTACGAATTTCGTAACGGGTAAGTGGCCCCCCGACGTAGCACCGGCCATCCAATGGACGACCTCGACCGACAGATCCTGGACGTGCTGCGGCGGGACGCCCGAACGCCGTACACCGAGATCGCCGAACACGTCGGGACGTCCGAGGGCACGGTCCGCAACCGCGTCGAACGGATGACCGAGGACGGCGTCATCGATCGATTCACCGTCTCGACGCGGACGGGCAACGTCAAGGCGATGGTCGAGGTCAGCGTCGCGGTCGACGTCGACACGACCGCGGTGTCCGAGCGGATGGCCGAGTGGCAACTGGTCGATTTCGTCTGGCAGGTCAGCGGCGAGGAGGACGTCGTGCTGATCGTCGACGCCGCCGACACGCAGGCGCTCAACGAGCTGATCACGAAGGCCCGCGAGCTCGAAGACGTCGTGAGCACGAAGACGCGACTGATTCTGAACGAGCAGCGCTGATCGCTATCGGCCGATACGGGGCCGCAGCGACTACTCCTCGGGCGGGACGCCGACGCCCGGCGTCGTCACTTCCGGGCGCTCGAAGTGGCCCTTCTGCCCGTGAACGACGCGGTAGCCCTTGCGGATCATTTCGTGGGGAAGCCAGTCGTCGACCCGGGCCTCGACGCGGCCGTCCCGGATCGCCGCGACGACGCTCTCGGCGGTGAGCTCCTCGGCGTCGATCGCGGTGTGGGCCCGCCCGACCTCGACCGGGTAGTGGGCGTCGCTCCCGCCCACGAGCGGCAGGTCGAGGTCGTCTGCCAGCTCGCGCACCCAGTCGCTGGTCCGGGGGTGCTTGCCGTTGATCTCGACGGCGTCGAACCCGGCGTCGGCCTCGCTGAGGCTGCTGTCGCGGAACGGGTGTGCCAGGATCGCCGCGCAGCCCCGGTCGTGGGCCAGTTCGACCGTCTCGGTCGGCGTCAGCTCGCCTTGCTCGGTCTCGGCCGGCGGGTCCGGGCCGACGATCAGCACGTGGCCGTCGCTGGTCGTCACCTCGATGCCCGGCAGCACCGACACCGAGTTTCGATCCTCGAAGGGCGTGTAGTAGTCGTGGTTCGTCGTCGCCAGCCCGTCGAGCCCGCGCGCGGCGGCCGTCCGGGTGAGCAACTCGACGCCGACGGGGTCGAACAGATCGCCGAGGCGCCGGCGCCCGTGAAAAAAGCGCGTGTGCGAGTGGAGATCGACCGAGAGCATGCGTTCGTGTACGACCGCGAGGGGGTTGTGAATTGGGCCTAAACAGCGAAGCGTCGTCGGGCTGCGACTCCTCGCCCCGTCGGCGAGGGGCACGACGAAACGGAGACGGTCCGGGCCGGGGCGGTCCCGCGGCGCGGCTACCCCTCGGGGCCGGCCAACAGGTCGTCCTCGTACGCGGCGACCGCCCCGACGACGGCGTCGGCGTCCTCTTGCGGGACGTCGAACGCGTCGAGGCTCTCGTACAGCAACGCGACCGCGCGCTCGATGTGCTCGGGCTCGAACGGGACGTGGCTGTGGGCCTCGCGGACCGGCGCGGCGTCGTAGCTCTCGGGGCCGCCCGCCGCTTCGCAGAGGAAGTCGGTCTGCGTTCGCCGCAGCGACGCCAGATCAGCGCCCTCGAAGAAGGGACCCAGTAGATCGTCGGCGACGAGCCGATCGTAGAAGTCGTCGACGACGGCCGCGATCGCATTTTGCCCACCCAGCCGCTCGTACAGGGTGCCGTCTGCCATACCGCGGCTTGGTACGGAGCGTATATATGCTCGCCGAGAGACGACGGGCGAGACGTCGTCAGCGAGACTACCGTGCTCGGTGTGACCGCGCCGTCACCGATGCAGGTACTCGCTGGCGAGCCACGGGAAGACCTGCTCGCCAAAGTGGACGGCCGCGACGACGACGATCGGCCCGAAGAACAGCCCCCACCAGCCGAACGTCAGCGCCCCGAGGAAGTACCCCAGCATCACGAGACCGATGTGGAGCGTGTTGCGCCCGGAGAGGTACGGCCGGATCACGACGTCGGGGATCGTGTCGACGATGACGGCCGAAACCGCCAGGAAGGCGACGGGATGCCAGATCGGCTTCGCCGTCGTCACGGCGAGGACGCCGAGGTAGGCGGCGTAGGGCAGGTAGACGATCTTCATGCCGACGACCGGGATGAGGGTCCCGATCCCGATGAGCGCGCCGAGCAACACCGGCGTCCCGACGACGGCTCTGCGCGGCGCGACCAGGTTGAACGCGAAGTAGATGATCGACGCCTGGATCGCCGTGAACACGATGAAGGCGAGGTTGTTGAAAAAGACCGTCTCGAGGTCGTCGTCGACGCTCTCGACGAACGAGACGATCCGCTCGTCGCGATCGACGGCGTCGACGAACCAGTTCCGGAGCTTGTGGCCGTCCCGCAGGAGGTAAAACAGGAAGATGAGCATCAGGACGATCCTGGTGAGCACGCCGAACAGCACTCCCAGAACGCTCGCGAACCGGGTCAGCAGGTCCCGGAGCGCGGCGCCGACCGTCGATCCTTGCAGGCGGCCCTGGCCGGTGAGCGCGTCCCGGATCTGCTGGATCTCGCCCTGCTGGGCGTACTCGATGTACGGCTGGAAGTACGGGCGGAACGCGGAGAGAACGCCGCCCGAGAGGAGTCGATCGACCTCGTTGACCAGCAGAAAGCCGGCGTAACCGAGCACCAGTAGCATCGGAACGACCAGCACGAGCAGCGTGAGCGTGACGGTGACGTTCGGATGGCTCGAGTACGTCTCGACCCGGCGGTAGATCGGCCGAACCGCGTAGTAGATGAAGATCGCCGAGACGAGCGCGCCGATGTAGCTGTACAGCGCGAGTCCGACCAGCGTCGCCAGCGCGAGGCCGATCACCAGCCAGAGAACTCTCTCGGCGTCGGTGTCTCCGATGACGCCCATACGTCACGTTCGACGACCGACGGGAAAACCGCTGGCCCGTTTCGGCGTCGCGGCGCAGGGACGTCTCGACTCCGAAGGCGGCCGGCAGCAGATGTCGGAGGGGTGTTTTCACGTCGGAGCGCGAAGTACGACGCGATGGTCAGGGCGTACGCGATGATCGACACCGGAGAGGGCGCATCGCCGGCACTGTGCGAGCGGATCCAAACGTTCGACGGCGTCACCGAGGCCCACGTCGTCGCGGGGGACTTCGACATCGTCGTCGAACTCGAAGGGGATCGTCCCCACGACCTTCAGCGCATCCTGACGTCGAAGATACGAGCGCTGGACGGCGTCGGCACGACGCGGACGTACGTCTGCCTGGAGTGACTGACGAGTTCTATCGGGCCGTCCCGAAATAGTCGCCGGGACGCAACCTGCGGGTTGGAACCGGCCACACCATCGATCACCGCGAGCCGCGGCTATCCGCTGGCGACTCCGGTAGTAGCTCTCCACCACCGCGATCTACCTGGGACGGGGTCGAGTCTTTTCGACATTATGGGAAAATCCCATTACAAATTGGAAAGCTAGCTTTACATAGAATGGGACTGGCCTTTCGGACCCAGATCTACGGGAGCATCGCACTGATGACCGTCGGCGTCCTGGCGCTGACGATCGGCGCCGACGTCGCCCCCGATCCCGCGCTCGCCACCGGCCTCTCGATCGGCGGCGGAATCGCCGTGACCGTCGCCGGCGTGTGGGGGTTCCGCGCCTCGGAGAAGCAAAACGAGTACGACGAGCGGTACCTCGAGATCGGCCTTCGGGGGGCCGCGGTCGCCCTCTGGGTGTTCTTCTGGGGGGCGATGGTCCTCTCGTCGCTCGATCGCGGCGGCGGCGTCGCGACGCCGGCGCTCGATCCGCTGACGTGGCTGATGCTGGTGCCGTTCGTCGTGTTCTTCGGCACCGTTTCCTACTACGACCGGGTCATGTAACCATGGATAACGAGCTCAAGGTCTGGCGCGCGAAGGCGGACGTGACCCAGGCGGAGCTGGCGGACGTCGTCGGCGTCTCTCGACAGACGATCAACGCCATCGAGCGCGGCCGCTACGATCCGAGCCTGGAACTCGCCTTCGAGCTGGCGATCTACTTCGAGTGCGACATCGAGGACATCTTCACCTACGATCCCGACGCGGCGTGACGCCGCGGCGGCCGGACGCCGAACCCGCGTTGTCGCGACGGTGACCTTCAAGGGTGCGGAGCCCCACCGTTCGGGTATGGAACTGCAGACCGTCGTCGACGATCGCAGCCGACTCGCTCGCATCCTCGCCGCCGGCGCCCTGGCGGTCGCGGCGATCGGCTCGCTCAGAAACGGAAAGCGACTGCGCGGTGCGCTGGCGGGCGCCGGCGCGGTCGTACTCGGCTACCAGGCGGTCGACAGCGGCGACGAGCTGACCGAACTCGACGTCGACGCGATCGGCGCGACCGACGAGGAGGAATCGGTCGAATCCGAGACGGCCGACGAGGACGCGAAGCTTCACTGCGCCGCGTGCGGCGAGCCGATCGTCGTCGGACAGGCGCGCGGCCCGAACGCGAACGACGAGATCGTCCACGAAGCCTGCGAGGAGGCGGCGGCCTAAGAGACGAACCCGAAGAGAGACCCGCCGGTTCGGATCTGTTTGTGCCGTGCAGTCCCGGTGACCAGACGACCGATCGTCTGTTGAGAATTGTCTCGTTCAGCACCCCCTAACGTCGGCCCGTCTTCGGCGTCCGACGAAAGCATCCCCCGCGGTTTTCACAGTCCGGAACGGACGTAGACACGATGACCGAGGCTCGCGCTCACGTCTTCGTCTCCGGCGACGTGCAGGAGGTCCACTTCCGCGACAACGCCCACGAGACCGCCCGCGCACACGATATCGAGGGATGGGTTCGGAACCTCGACGACGGACGAGTCGAAGCCCTCTTCGAGGGGAGCGAGGAGGACGTCGAAACGATGATCGAGTGGTGCGAGCGCGGGCCGATCAAGGCCGACGTGACCGACGTCGAGGTCGAGTACGGCGATCCGCAGGGCGACCTCGACGGGTTCGAGAAGCACTGACCGGCGATCCGGCCACTCGGAACGATGGACGGGAGCGCTACGTCGGAGGGGGCTCACTGCAAGACCGCCACGGTCGATTCCCCTACCGACCTCTCCCGGCTCCGACTGTTCTCCACCGCCGGCCGTAGATCCGAGGGTGGGCATCGATCGTCGCGTGCGGAACGTCCGACGGAACCGTCGACAGTCTGGTCGAAACGCTGTCCGGAAGCGGCCCGGACGGATGCAAGGACACTGCCGTCGGATTTCGAGCGGTCCGGCGCTTATTGGCGTTTCTGAAGTGCCGCGTGTTCGAGTCGTACAGCCGTTCGAGTTCGGCGTGTTGGGCTACGACCGCCGCACGGGGGCCCTTCACCATCTCGGAGGCTTCTTGCTGTACCAGCGCTTGATTCGCTTCGGGACGGAGCGAGGCGACGAACGCTTTGGTGTCCGCAACCGCTTCGGAGTCGCTCCCGATCGAGGCGCCGTCGCCGAGTACGTCTTCGAGTTCCCGGTCGAACGTTCGCTTGGCTTTCCCGAATTCGAGGAGGTCGACGAGCCTCGGAAGCTCGTCGACGTCGACGACATCGGGAAGCCTGTCGAGATCGACCGTCCGGAGGAGCGCGTCGGTCGCGTCGAGCACTTCGAATAGCTCCTTTGCCGTCCCCGTGAGCGGAGACTCGTCGTCGGACGCTGGCGTCGCGCGATCGATTCCCGCTTCGATCAGCTCTTTCGCTCCGCTCGGTGCTGCGTCTCGCTTCCTTACTTGCTTCGCTCGCGAGGACCGGAAGACGCTCGAACCGACTTCACTCCTCGAGCCGCGTCGGCGGGACGACGCCCGGCCGATCGAGGCGGAGCCGGTCGCCGACCTCGATCCCCTCGATCACGTGGGGGTACTCGAACGTCGTCGCCGCCTTCTCCAGGGCTGCCGGGTCCGCGTGGATGGACCGCCACCGCCGCCAGTGCTCGGGGACGAGCCGGTCGATCCCGAGCGCGTTCGTCGCCTCGACGATCTCGTCGGGGTCGTTGTAGAGCTTCCGCGTGACGACCTCCCCCTCGCCGTTCAGCTTGCGGGCGTGGGTCCCGTAGGAGAGCATCCCGAGGTCGATGTCGAACTCCTCGCCGATCGCCTCGAACGCCTCGCAGGGGCGGTTGTCGCCGCCGTGGAAGATCGTCCCCGTCTCGTGTTCGATGACGTAGCTCACCGTCCCGTTCGCGTCCGGATCGTAACCGCCGCGGACGTGGATCGTGAGGTCGCCGACCGCGACGCTGTCGCCGGGCTCGACGGCCGTCCGCTTCGCCTCGTCGATCTCGCTCACGTCGAAGTTCTCGTAGCACTCCGCCGGGGCGTGTACGGACGCGCCGTCCTCCAGCAGCGGCCCGAACGAGGGCGGCCAGAAGTGATCCCGGTGGTCGTGCGTGCAAAAGACCGCGTCACACTCGTCGGCCCAAGACGGTTCCATCGGCACCGGCGACATGCGCGCGACGTACTCGCGGTCCCGCTCGGTGCTGAAGTACGGGTCGACGTAGATCGCCGTCTCCGGCGTCCGGATCGCCCAGCCAGCGACGCCGAGGTACCACAGCGAGACGTGGTCCTCGACCTCGGTGCCGTTGATCTCCTCGCGCGCCCACCACTCGCCCCAGCTACTCGTGATCGTCATCGCGTTCCCCGTGGTGCGTCGTGTCGAACCATGTCGAGGCGAACTCTTCGGGGGTCAGTAAAGCTTCTGACGCGGAGCGGATCGGGGCAGCCATTTGCCGTCCAGCGCGAAGCCGAGCGTCGCGTCGCGAATCGCGACGATGGCCTGCAGGCTCGTCTCGTTGTCGTAGAAGCGCGGCTTCTCGCTACGACCGGAACCGCTCGTCAGCGCCCGGCGCTTCTCCATCGGCGTCCGTAGATCCGGGGAAGCGGGTCGATTTTCGTCCGGGGAACCCCCGGAGGAACTGTCGAGAGGCGAGTAGAGACGCTGTCCGGGAGCGGCCCTGGCGGCAGCATCGAAACCGCCGTCGGATTTCGACCGCTACGTTTTCTGGCGGCGGTTCTGGAGCGCGTCTCGTTCGACTCGTACAGCTGTTCGAGCCTCTCGTGTGCGTCGACGACTCCTTCACGGGCCACCGCCACTTTCGCCTGGGCTTCCTGCTGGATCAGCATCTCTTTCGCGTCCGGGCGTAGCGAGGAGGTGTACTCCCTGACGTCGGCGAGCGCTTCGGAGCCCGCACCGTTTCCGACCGGAGCGCCTTCGCCGAGGACGTCCGCGAGTTCCTGGTCCAGACGCCGCTTCGCCTTCGCGAACTCGAGGAGGTCGATCGAGTTCCACAGTCGGCGCTCGTTCACGACCGCATCCAGGTTACTCAGGTCGAGCATCGGGTCCGGGTCGCGCGCTCTGATGGCGTCGGCGATCCCGTCGGCGTCGACGAGTTCCGGAAGCACCTCGACGTCTACGACGTCCGGCAACTTCTCGAGGTCGACCGTCGAAAGGAGCGCGTCGAGCGACTCGACCACGTCGAGCAGTTCGTCGTACGCATCCTTCGTCTTCCCTGAGTCGTCAGAAGTCGGTTCGGCCCGTTCGATGCCCTCCCGAATGCCGGCTTCGAGACCCCTCACGGTTCGCTCCGCGAGGCGGGACGGTTCAGCGGACGCTATCGAGTTGTTCATGACGCGCAATCTACGAGGGTGACTGGAATAACGCTGCCGCCTGCGTGGGCCGGTCCGCGCGTCGGCTTCGGGATTCGAACACCAGAATCACGAAGCGCCGCCTCCCGGATTGTGAACTACGCCCGGGAATGCTCGCTTCGCTGCGCGTTCCCTGTCTAGTTCAAATCCGCTCGGATCGCATTCAGTATTCTAACGCGGCTCGCTACGCTCGCCGGTTAGAATCACAAGAATGCCGCCTCCCGGATTTGAACCGGGGACAGCTCGATCTTCAGTCGAGTGCTCTCCCAGTCTGAGCTAAGGCGGCCCGCCGCGTGGCGTACTCCCTACTCGGACGATGGGAGAAAAAAGGATTTCGATACGGAGCCGACGCCGTACCGTGGTACGACGCCGCATTCGAACCGGCAGTCAGCCTTTTGACGCCGAAGCGCGTCAGCACACCACATGGGCGATCCAGCCTGTCACCTCGTGATCTGCGAGGAGTGCGACGCCGCGGCGTCGATCCGCGACGATCGGTGTCCCGACTGTGGTGCCGATCTCGACGAGCAGTAGTCAGTCGTCGCCCGACTCGCCGTCCCGCGCGTCGTCCAGCAGCACGTCGCCGATCTTGCGCTCGGCGTTGCGGATGTGCTGAGAGAACGTCGCCGGCGCGACGCCGAGCGTCTCGGCGATCTCCTCGCCGCTGTTCTCGCGGGGCCACTCGAAAAAGCCCGAGAAGTACGCGGCCTCTAGCGCTGTGCGTTGCTTTTCGGTGAGTTCCTCGAAGACGCGACTGCGGAACTCGCCGGTCGTCACGGCGTCCTGCTCGGTCGTGCGCTGGGCGACCAGTTCGACGTCGGCGTACCGCTCGCGGACCGCTTCGAGGATCGCCCGGACGTCGGCGTCCGGCGGCAGCTCGACGGTCGCGTGGAACTCGCCGTTCCGGACGGCTCCCGAGCGGACGCGGCCGCCGAACGCAGCGACCGTGCTCGTCAGCGGCGGGTCGGACTGGGCGAGCTCGAACTGGTGTTCGGCCTCGTTCTCCTCGGCGCCGAGGTACGACACGCGCTCGACGCTGTGGACTTTCCCCGCCAGATCTCTGACGGCGTCGGGGTCGATCCCCTCGACCGTGAGATACTGGATGAACTCGTCCTCGCCGGCGGGCAGCGTCCGGTCGACGCGGATCGAACAGTCCCGCTCCTCGGTGGCGGCGGCCAGTGGCGTCTCCAGTTCGGGGATCCGGAACTCCAGTTCCGTCAGCACGTCGCCCATCAGCGTCTTCTTGCGCTGAAACGCGTTGAACGCGTGGCCCAGCACGTCCCCGAGCGTGTCGAGAATCCCGCCCTCGCGATCATCGAACGCCCCGGATCGCTCGGAGTAGACGGTCAGGACGCCGTACACCGATCCGCGGTGCGTGATCGGGATCGACGCCAGCGATCGGAAGCCGCGTTCGAGCGCCGCCTCGCGCCAGGGCTCGACCGACGCCTCCGTCGCGACGTCGCCGACGATCTGGGTCTCGTTAGTTCGGACGGCCGTCCCCGCCGGTCCGGTTCCAGTGTCCGACTCGTCGGCGGTGATCGTCACCTCGTCGAGATAGCCGTCTCCGCCGCCGGCCGATGCCGAGGGGGTGATCGTTCGCGTTCCGCGGTCGACGTCGCCGACCCACGCGAACGCGTAGGAGTCGGACTCGACCAGCCGCTCGCAGACCCGCCGCTCCATCTTCTCGCGGGTCGGCGTCTCGATCACCGACACGGTGACGTCTTCGAGCACGCGGTGGAGCTGGTTGATGGCCGCCAGCCGCTCGCGCTGGCGTTCCAACTGTCGCTTGCGCTCCTTGCGCTCTGTGGTGTCCCGGAGCACGCCCGCCGTCCCGGCGAACTCGTCGTCGTCCGACAGCGTCGAGAAGCGTAGCTCCGCGGGGAATCGGTCGCCGTCGGCGGTTTCGACGTCGGTCTCCATCGTCGCGACGTCGCGGGTCCCCGAGAGCAGCTCCGACCGGAGCCGCTCGGAGTCGCTCATGGCGTCGGCGCCGCTCAGCGTCGAAAGATGCCCGCCGAGAAGCTCGTCCTCCTCGTAGCCGGTCAGTTCGGCGAGCGCCCCGTTGACCATCCGGAAGCAGAAACTCTCGTCGAGGACGTACGCGCCGTCCGGGATCGTCTCCAGCAGCGTCTCGTACTCCCGGAGCTCCTGGCGGCGCTCGACCCGCTCGGTGATATCGGTGACGAAGCCCTCGAGCGCGACCGCCTCGCCGCCCTCGTAGACGCCACAGCCCTTGTCCCACACCCACTTGATCGTCCCCGCGTCGGTCCGAATGCGGTACGTGAGCTCGTAGTGGTCGCCGTCTCGGATTCGCTCGCTGATCGTCTCGCGAACGTCCTCGCGGTCGTCGGGGTGGACGACGTCGTCCATCCACTCGATGCCGCCGTCCTCGATCGCCGCGGCGTCGTAGCCGGTCAGAGACTCGCACTCGCCCTGGGCCAGCGTCATCGTGCGCGGCGGGGCGTCCTCGCTGCGGTAGACGACTCCGGGGAGGTTGTCGATCAGTCGGGCGAGCCGTCGCTCGCGGTCCTCCAGAGCCGTCTCTGTCCGGTGCTTCTCGACCGCGTTCAGGACGCGGTTCGCGAGCACGGCCGGCTGTTCGTCCCCCAGCGACACCGGGACGTAGTCGGTGACGCCCGCCGAGATCGCCTCACTGGCGAGCTCCTCGCTCCCCTCGTCGGCGTACAGGAACACCGGCATCGACGGATAGGCCTCGCGAATCGCGTACAGCACGGAGACGCCGTCGGTGTCGGGTAACTCCTCGGCGCAGACGACGCAGTCGACGTCGCGCTCGCCGACCAGTTCCTGCGCGCGCTCGCCGCTGGTCGCCGTCGTCACCGCGAACGCGGGCTGGACGTCCCGGAGCCCGTCCGCCGTCGCCTCGACGTGCTCGGCGAGCCCGACGAGCAGCACTCGCGGCCGCGCGCCGTCGACGACAGACTGAACCGTTACGGTGTCCATTGCGATCAGTTACGAAAGCCGAAACAAAAGGCGTTTCCTACCACTCGAATCCACCGAGATTTCTGCATAGTTGCGTGACAGCTTGGGCAGCTGTAATATCGCTCTGTGAACCGGCGATCCCGCCGATCAGTCGGCGCCACGGAGCCCGAGAACGTCGCGCGCCTGCGCCGGCGTGGCGACCTCTCGACCGAGCGTCTCGGCGACGCGGGCGACGCGCTCGACGAGCTGGGCGTTGCTCTCGGCGAGTTTGCCGCGCTCGTAGTAGACGTTGTCCTCCAGCCCGACGCGGGCGTGGCCGCCCAGCAGAATGCCCAGCGTCGCGAACGGCAGCTGGTGGCGGCCGAACCCGAGCGTGTTGAACAGCGCTCCTTCGGGGAGGTCCTCGACGGCGTTGAGCAGGTTTCGGGGACGCGGCCGCGTCAGCGTCCCGCCGCCGAAGATCAGCGTGGCGTACACCGGGTCGTCGAGGTCGCGGCGGTCGAGCAGCCCGTGAACCTCGTTGCGGTGGCCGTCGTTGAACACCTCCAGCTCGGGCTTGATTTCCCGCGCCCGCATCTCCTCGTGGAGCGCGTCGACGGTCGCCCGCGTGTTCTCGCTGGTCAGGCGGTCGTACCGGTTCAGCGGCCCCATGTCGAGCGAGGCCATCTCCGGCGGCGGATCGGTCCGGAGGGGCCGGTGGCGCTCGGCCGCCGGCGCCCCGGTCCCGCCGGTCGAGTGCTGGATCACCACGTCGTCGGCGTGACGCCGCACCGCGTCGTCGATCTCCTGAAAGCGCTCCGTCGAAAACGAGCGCTCGCCGTTCGGGCGACGGGCGTGGAGGTGGACGACCGCGGCGCCGGCGTCCTCGGCGGCCGCGGCGGCCCGGCCGATCTCCTCGGGCGTCTCCGGCAGATTCGGGTTCGCTTCCTTCCCGTGGACGCCGCCGGTCAGCGCCGCGGTGACGATGAGGGGCACGTCCGCGAGGTAGTCCTCGTAGCTCACCGGTCGGACACCTCGGATCCGGCGGCGCGGTCGGGGTCCCGACGAGCGTGCGAGTCGGGGCTCGAAGCGCAGGGTGCTTCGGCGTCGTTCGACTCGGCGTCTTCGGCGTCGCCATCCCCGGCTTCGGCGTCCCCCGCATCGGGGTCTCCCGCGTCGTCACCATCCTCAGCCGCGTCGGCGTGCTCGCGGTAGATCTCGCAGTGATCGTCGTGTTCGAGGTCGTAGCGGTCGTTGCAGATGTCGGCGCGCATCGGCTGGACGAACCGTTCGGCGGCGCCGCAGTACGCGCGAGCCTCGTCGAACTGCAGGTCGCCCGACTCGCGGCGGTACTCCAGAAACGGGCAAGTCATACCGAACCGTGGATGTGTGCAAAGTTAACGCTTGGCTGGCGCCGACGCCGGCCGGTGACGTGGGTGTAACCTGGTTTCACCCTCGTCCGCAAAGCCATACCAGCGTAGGGATCCTACGGACTGCTACCATGGCTCCGCCGACATCCGGACTCCACCACGTGACCGCGATCGCGGGCGACCCGCAGCGCAACGCCGACTTCTACGTCGGCACGCTCGGCCTGCGGTTCGTCAAGCGCACGGTCAACCACGACGACACCGGAACCTACCACTTCTACTTCGGCGACGAGCGCGGGTCGCCGGGGACGAACATCACGTTCTTCCCGTGGACCGAAGGGGGCCGTCCCGGCGAGTTCGGCGCCGGCCAGACGCGAGACACCGCATACGCGATTCCGACGGATTCGGTCGACTACTGGGTCGACCGACTCGAATCGCACGACGTCGACGTCGAGCGCGCCGAGCGCTTCGGCGAGACGGTGCTCCGGTTCGCGGATCCCGACGGGATCGGGCTCGAACTCGTCGCGACCGACCTCGCGGACGAGGCCGAGGTCGACCTGTGGGAAGCGGGACCCGTCCCGGCCGACCGCCAGCTCCGCGGGTTCCACGCCGTCACGCTCGCCGTCGCGGAGTTCGAGCCGACCGCGTCGGTGCTGACCGAGGTGTTGGGCTACGAACTGGAGGCACAAGCCGACGGCCGCCGCCGCTACCGCGCCGCGGAGGGCGGCCCCGGATCGGTCGTCGACCTCGTCGAAACCGACGCCGGGCGCGGCCGGATGGGCGTCGGGACGGTCCACCACATCGCGTTCATGGCCGAGGACGAAGAGCAACAGCGGCGCTACCGTGAGGCGTTCGCCGACAGGGGGCTGCGCGCGACCGAGATCGTCGACCGCAAGTACTTCCGGTCGATCTACTGCCGCGAGCCGGGCGGCATCCTCTTCGAGGTCGCGACGAATGGGCCCGGGTTCGCCGTCGACGAAGACGTCGAGGATCTGGGCACCTCGCTGGTGCTCCCCGAGTGGCTCGAAGACGAGCGCGACTCGATCGAGGCCCAGCTCCCCGAGTTCGACGGCCCCTCGTTCGAGAGCGGGAGCGGAGAATGAGCCCGCCCGACGCCAGCCCGAACTCCCGAGACGGCGTCCGGTTCGAGTACGATCCCGGCGTCGTCAGGTTCCGCACGGGCGCCGCCGCCGACCTCGCGGACGAACTCCAGAAACACGGACTGGAGCGCGCGCTCGTGGTCTGTGGCTCGACCGTCGGAAGCACTCCCGCGGTGATCGACCCCGTCACCGAGGGGCTCGGCGACCGGCTCGCCGGCGTGTTCGACGAGACGACGCCCGAGAAGCGCCTCGACACCGCGTACGACGCCCTCGACGCCGCCCGAAAGCACGACGCCGACGCGCTGGTCGCGCTCGGCGGCGGGAGCAGCCTCGACGCGGCGACGGTGATCAGCGTGCTCTCGGCGGACGACCGCGATCCTGAATCGGTGGGGGCCGAACTCGCCGACACCGGCTCGATCTCGGTGCCCGACGGATCGCTGCTGCCCGTCGTCGCCGTCCCGACGACGCTCGCGGGCGCCGACCTCTCGGCGGTGGCCGGCGTGACGGCGTCGCCCGACTCCGGTCTCGTCGACGAGCGGGACGTTCCGGCGGGCACCGACGCCGCGGGCGGCGGCGTCTCCGACCCGCGCTTGATGCCGACCGCGACCGTCTACGACCCGAACCTGTTCGCCACGACGCCCGAGCGGATCCTCGCGGCCTCGGCGATGAACGGGTTCGACAAAGGCATCGAGACACTGTACGCGAGCAACGCGACGCCGGTCACCGACGCCACAGCGGCCCGCGGGCTGAGCCTGCTCGCGGACGGGCTCCGGAAGTTCGGCGCGGAGGAGGGGGTGACTGCGGAGACGCTGGAGCCGGTCGTCGAGGGGATCTGGCTCGTCCAGTACGGTATCTCGCGGCCCGACGGGACGACGCTCTCGATGATCCACGCGTTCGGCCACGGGCTGACCCGCACCTACGACGTCCAGCAGGGCGCGGCCCACGCCGTCGTCGCACCCCACGTCCTCCGGTACCTGTTCGAGCGCGTCGACGCCCGGCGGGGCCTGCTCGCCGGGGCCCTGGGCGATCCTGGCGCGCCCGATCCCGCCGAAGCGGTGATAGACGCCGTCGTCGAGGTGCGCGACGCCCTCGATCTTCCCTCGCGGCTCCGCGACGTCGACGGCCCCGAGCCAGAGGCGTTCCCGCAGGTCGCGGAAGCCATCGTCGCGGACTCGTTCGTCGCGAACGCGCCGCCGGGGCTCGACGTCGAGACGGAGGAAATCGAAGCCGTGCTGCGGGAGGCGTACTGAGCCGTGCTGCGCGAAGCCTACTGAACGGCGCGAGCGGCGCCGCAGTTCGGCGTCCTACTCCTCGACGAGGTTTGCGAGCAGATCCGAGACGTACTCGACCTCGTCCTCGTTGACGCCGTGGCCCATCCCCTCGTAGAGGCGCTTCTCGACGTCGGCGTCCAACTGCTCGAACACCGACGCCGACTCGTGGACGCGCTGCTCGGGGATGTGGGGGTCCACGTCGCTGCAGCCGAAGAAGGCGGGCGTCCCCTCCAGATCGCCCTCGTAGTCGTCCTCGTCGATCGTCTCGCCGATGAGCCCGCCGCTCAGCGACACCATCCCGCCGTAGCGCGTCGGATTCCTGGCGACGAACTCGCTGGCGAGGCAGGCGCCCTGCGAGAACCCCAGCACGACGACGCGCTCGGTGGGGATCCCCGCGTCGTTGGCCGCCTCGACGGCGTCGGCGACCGCCTGCAGGCCGGAGCTCCGGCCGGGCTCGTTCCGCTCGACCGGCGCGAGAAAGGAGTTCGGATACCAGGTGTTGCGGGCGGCCTGGGGCGCGAGGAACGCCACCCCGTGCTGGTAGAAGTCGTCGGCCATCTGGACGATGCTGCCCGCGCTGGCCCCCCGGCCGTGGACGAGCACCGCGGCGGCTTCGGCGGCGTCCAGCGGCGCGCCGGCGGTCACGAGGTCCTGCTCCTGATGTGGCCCGCTCATGATCGTACTTCGAGTACCCGCTGCGGAGCCTTTAGTGTCCTCCCACCGGAAACGGACGCCATGGACTCGCCCGAGGAGCTCGTCCGCGCGTTCTACGACGCGCTCGACGAGCACGCTTACGACGATCTGGAGGGGGTGCTCGATCCCGAGTTCGTCCAGGAGCGCCCCGATCGGACGTTCGAGGGCCGCGAGGCGTTCGTCGCGTTCATGCGCGACGACCGCCCGCAGACCGACACGACCCACGAGGTAGAGCGGGTGTTCGTCGACGAGGGGCGCGCGGCCGTCCAGGGGCGGCTGCTCGACTCGTCGGGCGAGGAACTGTTCCGGTTCGCTGACGTCCATGCTGTCGAGGACGGGCGGATCGTCCACCTGCGGACGTACACACACTAGAAGAAAGAAACGGAGTGGGCCGACTCAGGTTACTCCCGCTCGCCGGCGCCGACCGCGGACTCGCCGACGGGCTGGTGGCCCTCGATGACCTCCTGACCGCCCATGTAGGGGCGGAGCGCCTCGGGCACCGTCACGGTGCCGTCCTCGTTCTGGTAGTACTCCAGGATCGCGACCAGCACGCGCGGGATGGCGACGCCGGAGGCGTTGAGCGTGTGGATGTAGTCGGCCGATTCGTGGCGTTCGGGCCGGTATCGGAGCCCGGCGCGTCGGGCCTGGAACTCCTCGAAGTTCGACGCCGAGGAGACTTCGAGCCAGCGGCCGCCCTCCTCGGGGCCGTCCTCCATGTCGTCGCCGGGCGCCCACACTTCGAGATCGTACTTCTTGGCCTGGGTAAAGCCCATGTCGCCCGTGCACATCTCCAGCACGCGGTAGGGAAGATCGAGGCGTTCGAGCACCTCGGCGGCCTCCTCGACCAGCTCGTCGAGCCGGTCGTAGCTCTCCTCGGGGCGGACGAAGTTGACCAGCTCGATCTTGTGGAACTGGTGAACGCGAACGTATCCTCGGGTTTCGGTGCCGTGCTCGCCGGCCTCGCGCCGGAAGTTCGGCGAGAACGCCTGGTGCTTGATCGGGAGATCGTCGTCCAGCAGGATCTCGTCGCGGTACATGTTGGTGACCGGCACCTCCGCGGTCGGCAGGAGCCAGAGGTCGTCGTCCTCGATCTCGTCGTCCTGCCGCGAACCGATGCGGTAGGCGTCCTCGTCGAACTTGGGGAGCTGGCCGGTGCCCTCCATCGACGCGGAGTTGACGGGGATCGGCGGCAGCACGTCGACGTACTCCTGCTCGCGGTGGACGTCGAGCATGAACTGGATCAGCGCGTGCTCCAGTCGGGCGCCCTCGCCCTTGACGAACTGGAACCCGCCGCCCGAGACCTTCGCGCCGCGCTCGAAGTCGAGCACGTCGAGTTCCTCGCCGAGATCGTAGTGGGGGACGACCTCCTCTGGCAGGTCGCGAAGCTCGTCGAACCCCCAGCGGTCGACCTCGACGTTGTCGGCCTCGTCGTCGCCGACCGGGACGTCCTCGTGGGGGATATTGGGAAGTTCGAGCATGCGCTCGTCGATCTCGTCTTTCAGCTCGTCGGCGCGGTCCTCGACCTCTTCGAGTTCCGCTTTCAGCTCCTGAGAGCGATCGATCGCCTCCTGGGCCTTCTCCTCCTCGCCGGACTGCTTGTACTCGCCGATCTGCCGGCTGACCTCGTTGCGCTCGTGGCGCAGCTCGTCGCCGCGGGCCTTCAGGTCGCGCCACTCCTCGTCGAGGGCGACGATCTCGTCGACGTCGACGCCGTCGACGCCTTTCACCTCGACGGCGCGGCGCACCTGCTCGGGGTCCTCGCGGAGCAACGTTCTGTCGAGCATTCTTAGTCGGGAGTTCCGGGGCGCGTGGCAAAACCGTGTCGATGCGCCGGACCACCAGAGGGTCGCCTACCGGAACAGGCCCTTGATCTTCGCGACGAACCCTTGGTCCTCGTCCGCGGCATCGGCGCTGGATTCGTCGGCAGAAAACATCGAGTCAACCTGACTGTCGCCCTCGTCGCCGTCGTCGCCCGCTGCAGCGTCGGCGTCATCGCTCGCCGCCTCGTCGGCGGCCGCCGCGTCGGCGTCGTCCGCAGCCGTGCCATCCGCGGCTTCCGCGTCGACATTCGGTTCGCCGTCCTCGACATCGGCGACCTCCGCGTCGGCGGCTTCGGCGTCGTCCGCGTCGGCGACCTCTTCGAGGTCGGCGCGGAGATCTTCCGGCGGTTCGAACAGATCGCCGTCGCACTCGTCGCAGACCTCGGCTTGGGGCCCGACCTCGGTCCCGCAGTGGTGGCAGTATCGCATTGCCCGGTTGTTTCCGGGCGGTTCCCATAAGGTTGCGGGGCTGACGGCTCGGGCGGCCGCCGCGTCGGCGGGACGTCGCGGCGTGTGGCGACGCCAAGCGACGCCGGCGGGTTCCGGCGCGCCAACTTCTTTGAGGCCGGGGCACGCGACTGACGGTATGGCAGCAGGCGACGTCTTCGAGGCGACGACCGGGAACTGCGAGGACTTGCACTACGTCGACACGGGGATGTACGACTCGCCCGAGTACGGCTCGGTGTACGTGCTCGACGCCGAGCGCCCCGCGGTAATCGACACCGGACTCGGCACGAACTACGAGCGCATCGTCGACGCGATCGAGTCGGTCGGACTCGCGCTCGCCGATATCGAGGTGATCGCGGTCACGCACGTCCACCTCGACCACGCGGGCGGCGCGGGCTTTCTCGCGCGGGACTGCCCGAACGCCGACGTGTACGTCCACGAGATCGGCGCGCCCCACCTCGTCGACCCCGAGCGTCTCGTCGAGGGAACGAAGCGCGCGGTCGGCGACCAGTGGCGGTACTACGTCGAGCCGCGACCGATCGCCGAGGACCGGATTGTCGAACTCTCCGACGGCGACGCGATCGACCTGGGTGATCACGAACTCGTCGCCCACCACGCGCCGGGCCACGCGCCCCACCAGGTCGTCTTCGAGGATCCCGCGAACGACGCCGTCTTTACGGCCGACGCCGCGGGGATCTGGGTGCCCTCGCTCGACCGGATCGAGCCGACCTCGCCGCCGTCGAACTTCGATCTGGAGGCGGCGCTCGACGACGTCGAGATGCTACAGGAGCTCGGCGTCGAGACGCTGCTGTTCGGCCACTTCGGACCCCGCCCGGCCGCCGGCGCGCTCGACGAGTACGCCGACGTGCTCGCGGAGTGGGTCGCCGCCGTCGAGGACGAGCGCGCCGAGCGAGCGGACGACGAGGCGGTCGTCGAACACTTCGCAGAGAGTGTCGATCCGGAACTCGTCGAGATCTGGGGCGAGCACAAGGCCCGCGCCGAGACGGGGATGAACGTCCGGGGCGTGCTGGGCTACCTCGACAACCGATGAGCGGGTCGGCGATCGGCGGTCCTCCGAACAACACTTCCGGACGCCGAAAACCCCGCTGCGCAGTCGACCACAACTATACACGCCCTGCCAGTTCAGGACCTTTTATCATGAACGGGGGGCGTTGACATGCACATGAACTGGCGAGAGGCGGAACGGGACTTTTCGGACGAGGTGACGGGGATGACGACGCTCCCCCGGATGTTCGAGGAGAGCGCCGAGCGCAACGAGAATCGGCCCGCCCAGCGCTACAAGGGCGGGATCTACGACCGATCGCTGACCGAGACGGTGCTCCCGGCGGCGCCCGACGGCGAGTTCCGGTCGATCCCCTACGCCGAGATGCGCGACGTCGTCCACCACCTCGCGGCCGGATTCCGCGATCTCGGCGTCGAGGGGGGCACGCGCGTCGGCATCTTCGCCGACACGCGCATGGAGTGGGCCCAGACCGACTTCGCGCTGCTGGCCGCGGGCGGCGTCGTCACGACGGTCTACACCGGATCCTCGCCCCGACAGGCCCAGTACCTGCTCGACGATCCCGGCGCTGAGGGCGTCGTCGTCGAGAACGAGGAGCTGTTGGATCGCGTGCTGGCCGTCGAGGACGAGCTCGACCTGGAGTTCATCGTCGTGATGGACGTCATCGACGACGGCGACGACGCGTTCGACCGCGACGACATCCACACGCTGGCGGAGGTCCACGATCGGGGCGCCGAGCTGTTCGATCCCGACGAGTACGAGGGCTGGCTCGACGAGCGCGATCCCGAGGATCTGGCGAGTCTGATCTACACGTCGGGCACGACCGGCCAGCCCAAAGGCGTCGAGCTCACTCACGCGAACTTCCGGTCGAACGTCAACCAGGTGTACGCCCGGTACGGTCCCCGACCGGACAAAGGGGACGACGTGCCCGCGATCGACCGGGAGACTCGCACCGTCTCCTTCCTCCCGCTCGCGCACGTGTTCGAGCGCCTGGCCGGGCACTTCCTGATGTTCGCGTCCGGCGCCTCGGTGGCGTACGCCGAGAGCCCCGACACGGTCCAGGAGGACTTTCAGTCAGTCGGGCCGACGACCGCCACGAGCGTCCCGCGCGTGTACGAGAAGATGTACGACGCGATCCGCGAGCAGGCCCGAGAGTCCGATCTCAAGGCCCGGATCTTCGAGTGGGCGACCGACGTGGGCCGGGCGTACCACGAAGCGGACTCGCCGGGCATCGCGCTGGAGGCCAAGCGCAAAGTCGCGGACAAGCTCGTGTTCGGCCAGGTCAAGGAGGCGCTGGGCGGCGAGGTCGAGTTCTTCATCAGCGGCGGCGGCAGCCTCTCGGCGGAGCTCTGCGCGCTGTACCACGGGATGGGCCTGCCGATCTTCGAGGGGTACGGACTGACCGAGACCGCGCCCGTCGTCGCCGTCAACCCGCCGGAGGATCCGAAGGTCGGCACGATCGGCCCGCCGGTCGTCGACGTCGACGTGCGGGTCGATCGGTCGATCGTCTCCCAGGAGAAGTACGCCGACCGGGCGGGCGAGGTCGGCGAGCTGCTGGTCAGGGGACCGAACGTCACCGCGGGGTACTGGAACAAGCCCGAGGAGACCGAGTCGGCGTTCGTCTCGGACGCTGCGCTCGACGATGCCGCCGACGCCGCGGCGACCGCCGAGGACGGCGGGGCCGCGGACGCCGACGGCGGCGCAGTCGAAGGCGACGAGGGCGGGGCCGCCGAAGCCGACGGCGGGACCGCCGAGGCTGCCACCGACGACCACCGCTGGTTCCGCACCGGCGACGTCGTCCACCTCCGGCCGGACGACTACATCGAGTTCGAGGAGCGCGCCAAGCAGATTCTCGTGCTCTCGACGGGCAAGAACGTCGCGCCGGCGCCGATCGAGGACGCCTTCGCCTCCAGCGAGGTCGTCGAGCAGTGCATGGTCGTCGGCGACGGCCGCAAGTTCGTCTCCGCGATCGTCGTCCCCAATCTCGATGGGCTGCACAAGTGGTCCGACGGCGAGGGAATCGATCTGCCGGACGACGAGGACGCGCTGATCGACGACGAGCGCGTCCGCGAGCGCATCCAGCGGGAGATCGACGAGGTCAACGAGAACTTCGAGAGCTACGAGACGATCAAGAAGTTCCGGCTGGTCGGCCAGGAGTTCACCGAGGACAACGATCTCATGACGCCGACGATGAAGAAGAAACGGCGCAACATCCTCGATCGGTTCGCCGCCGAGATCGACTCGATGTACGAGTGAGCGACGGCCGAATCCCGCGACAGCGTCGGTCGGACTCTTTTACCCGAGCTGGCGTGTCCGCTGGTCATCCTCGCCAGGCGCGCTACCGGCGAAAACATCCCACTAATTTATTATTATAGAGTGAGACTGACACTCAAGGTATGAGCTGGCGTGACGCGGAACGGGAGTACGAGGACGACGTAACGGAACTGACCACGCTCCCGCGGACGTTTGAGGCGGCTGCGGACCGCCACGGCGACCGGACGGCCCAGCAGTACAAGGGCGGGATCTACGACCGGTCGCTCGTGGGTGTCGCGGTCGATCCGGCGCCCGACGGCGAGTATTCGTCGATCACCTACGACGAGATGCGATCGGTCGTTCGCAATCTCGCCGCCGGATTCCGCGAGCTGGGCGTCGGGACGGGCGATCGGATCGGAATCTTCGCCGACACGCGCATGGAGTGGGCCCAGACCGACTTCGCGCTGCTGGCCGCGGGCGGCGTCGTCACGACGATCTACGAGGGCTCCTCGGCCGATCAGGTCGAGTACCTGCTCGACGATCCGGGCGCGACCGGCGTCGTCGTCGAGTCCCAGGATCACCTCGAACGCGTGCTGCGGGTGGCCGACGACCTGGCGATCGAGTTCGCGGTCTCGATGGACGAGCTCGACCCCGAGTACCGCGATCAGGACGGCGTCTACACGCTCGCCGACGTGTACGAACGGGGCGCCGACGCGTTCGACGCCGACGCCTACGAGTCGTGGCTCGACGAGCGCGAGCTGGAGGATCTGGCGACGCTGATATACACGTCGGGGACGACCGGCCAGCCCAAGGGCGTCGAGCTCACCCACCGGAATCTGCGGTCGAACGTCAGCCAGATCTACCGGCGGGTCGCTCCGCGACCGGATCGGGACGCCTCGCTGCCCTCGATCGACCGCGAGACGCGGGCGGTCTCGTATCTCCCGCTGGCGCACGTGTACGAGCGCACCGTCGGGCACTTCCTGATGTTCGCGGTCGGCGCCTCGGTGGCGTACGCCGAGAGCCCCGACACGCTCCGCGACGACTTCCAGGCGATCCGGCCGACCGCGGCGACGAGCGTCCCGCGCGTGTACGAGAAGATGTACGACGCGATCCGCGAGCAGGCCCAGGAGTCGGATCTCAAGGCCCGGATCTTCGAGTGGGCGACCGACGTCAGTCAGGCCTACCAGCGCGAGGAGCGTCCCGGCCTCGGGCTGAAGCTCAAGATGAAGATCGCCGATCGGCTGGTGTTTTCCGACGTCCGCGAGGCGCTGGGCGGCGAGCTGGAGCTCATGAACAGCGGCGGCGGGACGCTCTCGCCGGAGCTGTGCCGGCTCTACCACGGGATGGGGCTGCCGATCTACGAGGGGTACGGGCTCACCGAGACCGCGCCCGTCGTCTCGACGAACCCGCCCGAGGACGTCAAGGTCGGGACGATCGGCCCGCCGCTGCCCGGCGTCGACGTGCGGATCGACACCTCGGTCGTGCCCGAAGGCGAGTTCACCGACGCGATCGGCGAGGTCGGCGAGCTGCTCGTCTCCGGACCGAACGTCACCGGAGGATACTGGAACAAGCCCGACAAGACCGAGGCGGCGTTCACCGAGATCGACGGCGAGCGCTGGTTCCGCACCGGCGACATCGTCCAGCAGCGCCCCGACGACTACCTGGTGTTCCGCGAGCGCGTCAAGCAGATCCTGGTGCTCTCGACGGGGAAGAACGTCGCGCCGGCGCCGATCGAGGACGCCTTCGCCTCCAGCGAGGTCGTCGAGCAGTGTCTCGTCGTCGGCGACGGCCGCAAGTTCGTGAGCGCGCTGCTCGTCCCGAACGTCGAGGGGCTGCGCAAGTGGGCCGACGACGAGGGGTTCGACCTGCCCGCGACCGACCAGTTGATCGACGACGAGCGCGTCCGCGAGCGCATCCAGCGCGAGGTCGACAGGATCAACGAGAACTTCGAAGCCCACGAACGGATCAAGGAGTTCCGGCTGGTCGGACAGGAGTTCACCGAGGACAACGACCTCATGACGCCGACGATGAAAAAGAAGCGGCGCAACATCCTCGATCGGTTCGACGAGCAGGTCGAAGACATCTACGAGAGCGCGGAGGAATCCGATTCGGAGCCGGCGCCCGCCGAGTGACAGCGCCAGAACTCGCGTCGTCGGCGTCGGACCGGATCTCCCGCCGCCCGTCAGCTCCGCACCCGTTGCTGAATCGCGATATGTCCCTGCGGGATAGTCGCGCACCGTGACGATGTCCGGTGGTTCGTTCCGGTAGCGTCGGCCGAATGGGAAACCGGTTTGAGAGTGGCCCTCCTTGCACCCGGTGTGGGTCGTTCCAACAGCTACGAGTCGAGCCTGACGCCGCAGAGCGGCGGTGATCGGCGGTGATCGGCGCGCTCGGGACGCTGGTCCCGCTCCAGGAGGCCGGCGGCCACTCGAACGTCGTCATCGTCGTCGCCGCGATCATCGCCGTCGGCATCGGGGCGCAGGTGATCGCCGACCGGTTCCAGGTCCCCAGCGTGCTTTTCCTGATCCTGGCCGGCGTCGCCATGGGTCCGGAAGGGTTCGACGTCATCCACTTCGCACCCGGGACGCTCTCGGCGATCGTCGGCATCAGCGTCGCGATCATCGTGTTCGAGGGGGCGTTCCACCTCAAGCTCGACAAGATCCGGACGGCGCCGACCGCGGCGCTCAAGCTGGTCACGATCGGCGCCCTGATCGCGTTTCTGGCCACCAGCGCGGCCGTCCACTTCCTGTTGCCCGCGGCGTGGGACATCTCGCTGCTCATCGGGGCCTTGCTGGTCGCGACCGGTCCGACCGTCATCACGCCGATCCTCGAAGTCGTCCCCGTCCGGGATCGGGTGGCCGCCGCCATGGAGGTCGAGGGGATCGTCAACGACGTGACGGCGGCGATCCTCGCGATCGTCGTGTTCAAGGGCGTCACCGCCGAGCGCCTGCAGGACGTCCAGTTCCTCTCGCTGTTCTTCGAGCGGCTGGGCGCCGGACTGATCGTCGGCGGCATCGTCGCGCTGGTGCTGTGGTACCTGTTCGAGTACGTCGATCTCTCGCGAGGCAGCGCGCCGCAGCACGCTCGCTTGCTGACGCTGGCGGGCGCGATCGTCGCGTTCGCCGGGGCGAACACCATCGCCAGCGAGGCCGGCGTCGCCGCCGCGGCGACGGCCGGCATCCTGCTGGGCAACGCCGACGTGCCCTACGAGGAGCAGATCGAGGAGTTCAAGGGCGACATGACGCTGATCGTCCTGTCGTTCGTGTTCATCGCGCTGGCCGCCCAGATCGAGTTCAGCACGCTCGCGGTCGTCGGCTGGCGCGGCCTGGTGGTCGTCATCCTCGTCGGGCTGGTGATCCGGCCGGCGCTGGCGTGGGTCTCGACAGCGGGCGATCGCTTCACCAGAAACGAGCGCCTGTTCGTCGGGCTGGTCGGGCCGCGCGGGATCATCCCCGCGTCGGTCGCGACGCTGTTCGCGCTCGAACTGCAGACGCTGGCGGCCGACACCAACAACGCGGTGTACGCCGCGGAGGCCGACCTGCTGCTGGGCACCGTTTTCCTGACCATCCTGCTGACGGTCGTCTTCCAGGGCGGCCTCGCCAGGCGGATCGCAGAAGCACTTGACGTACTACCAATGCGCGTACTCATCGTCGGAGGCGGTCGCGTGGGCCTCGCGCTCGCCGAGCGCCTCGAAGACCGCGGAGAGAACGTCGTCATCGTCGACGACAGGAAGCAAAGCATCGAAAACGCCCGCGAGCTCGGGTACACCGTCTATCAGGGCGACGGCACCGACTCGGAGGTGCTCGAATCGGCCGGCGCCGACCACGCCAAGACCGTCATCGCCGCGACCGGCGACGACGATGCCAACCTGCTGATCGCCCAGCTCGCCGGCTCGAAGTTCGACGTCGACCGGGTGATCACCCGCGTCAACGAGCCGAGCAACGTCGACGCGTTCGAGGATCTGGGCGTCGAGACGGTCTCCTCGTCGCTGGCGACCGCGTGGGCTATCGACAACCTGATCGAGCGACCCGCGCTGTCGAACTGGATGACCGAACTCGGCCGCAGCGGCGACGTCCAGGAGATCGAGGTCACCGCCGAGCACCTCACGGGGACGACGATCGAGGAACTGGGCGACGAGGTCCCCAGCGGCGCCCTCATCGCGCTGGTCAGCCGGAACGGCGACAGCCGCATCCCGGAGGACGACTTCACGCTGGAGCACGGCGACCACATCACCGTGATCGGACAGACCGACGCCGTCCGAACCGCGCTGGAGCGCTGGCATCCCCACGACTGAACTGCGCTCCGCGTCCCTCGGTTCTCGCGCCTCGTCCGAACGCTTAGCACGCCGGCCGGCGTACACCGCTCCAGTGACGACCCACGACCTCTCGCAACCGCTCGACGCCGAGGGGACGACCTACCCCGGCGATCCGGCGGTGTCCGTGACGCCACACGCCACCCACGAGCGCGACGGCTACCGCGTCAGCGAGCTCGCGATGGGTAGCCACGGCGGCACCCACGTCGACGCGCCGAGCCACCTGCTACCGGAGGGCCGCGACCTCGACGAGTTCGAGCTCTCGACGTTCGCGTTCGACGCCGTCCGGATCGACTGCACCGACGCCGGCGCCCGCGAGCCGATCGGCCGCGACGCCGTCGCGGCGGCGCCGACCGACGCCGACCTGCTGGTCGTCCGGACCGGCTGGAGCGAGCACTGGGGGACCGACCGCTACCTCGACCACCCCTACCTCTCGCCGGACGCCGCGGCGTGGCTCGCGGAGCGGGAATTTCACGTCGGCGTCGATGCGCCGAACGTCGATCCGACGCCGCGGCAAGCTTCGACTGCGGACCGAACGGACGAACCGGAGGGCTTCCCCGCCCACCGCGCGCTGCTCGGGAACGATCGCGTGCTCGTCGAAAATCTCGCGAACCTCGGCGCGCCGCCCGATCGCTTCGAACTGTGCGCCTACCCGCTCCCGATTCCGGACGCCGACGGCGCGCCGGCGCGGGCGGTGGCGCGGGTCGACGATCGGTGAGGCGGTCGCGGACGCACGGGCCGCGATCAGTCGCCGGCCGCCGACTTCTGGACGATCGCGAGCCAGAAGTCCTCGATCGTCCGCACGAAGTCGATGAACTCCTCCGTCTCGACCGGCTTGCGGATGAAGTGATCGGCGTCGAACCCGTGGGATTTGACGATCTCCTCTTCGGCGTCCGAACTCGTCAGGACCACCACGGGAATCTCGCTCAGCTCCGGATCGGCGTTCAGTTCGGAGAGCACGTCCCTCCCGCTCTTGCCTGGCAGGTTCGGTTCGAGCAGGATGAGGTCGGGACACGGCGTCTCCGCGCGGTCGCCGCGCTGGCGGACGAACTCGAGCGCCGCCTCGCCGTCGGAGACGGCGTTGAGGTTGTTGGTGAGTTTGGCGTCTCTGAACTGCTCCGTGAAGAGGCGGGTGTCGGCGGCGTTCGGTTCGATCAGGAGGATGTCGATCTGGTCGTCGTCCGAGGCCATTGCGCCGAGTAGCGGGCGAGAAGTTATAACGCCGCTGTTGCGGATGCTAGCCGCTTTCGATCCTCTACGTGGCGTTTTGATCGGCCGTGCCGCGAATAGGACGCGGCGCTCCGCAGACGTCGATCACTGGTACCGGCCGCGGGACTCGATCTCGCGCAGCTGCTCGATCACGGCGTCGTCGCCGGTGTCCGCGTAGCCGTCCTCGACGGCCGCGCGCATCGCGGCGGGGTCCTCGGCGGTGCCGTCGAGGCTCTGGGCGAACACGTGCAGGTCCATCGCGTAGTCCTCGACGGCGTCGGTGTAAAAGCCCAGGCCGAAGTCGATGAGGTAGACGCGACCGGCGTCGGCGCTCGGCCGGTCGGGCCGACCCTCCGCACCGCTCTCCAGGTCGACCCGCACGTTCCGGGTCGTCGGGTCGCCATGGACCATCCCGGCCTCGTGGAGCGCCGCGAGGTGGCGCCCGACCGCCCGCGCCCGGTCGGCGGTCAGCGCGGCCTGCAGGTCGGCGTCGCCGACGCGCTCGAAGGCGATCGTGGCCTCGCGCGGGTCGACGTCGCGAACCAGCGGCGTCGGGACGCCGCGGCGTCGCGCCTCGCTGGTGAGCCGGGCCTCCAGCGTCGTGCGCCGGCGGCGCAGTCGCTCGTCGAGGTCAGGGTGGCGGTAGCGCTTGGGGACGCGGCGCTTGACGACCCGATCGCCCTCGATCTCGACCGTGGCCTCGGCGCCGCGGAGTTCGTCGCCGACGGCACCGTCGCTCGTCGGCACGCGCGCGACGCTCTCCCCTTCGCGCCACGTCACGGGCACCTGATCCGGCCGGAAGTCCGAATCGATCCGCGAGTCCTCGATCTCGATGGTGTCGCCGGCCTCGTACATCGTCGCGCCCAGCACCGCGATCATCCCGGCGTTGTCCCGCAGGAATCGCGGCTCGGGCGCGAAGAAGTCGGCGCCGCGCTGCTCGCACATCGCCGCGAGCATCTCCCGCAGGCGAGCGTTCTGCGCGACGCCGCCGCCGAGCACGAGCTCGTCGCTGCCGGTCAGCGAGAGCGCACGCTCGGCGACCTCGGTCAGCATCGCGAAGATCGTCTCCTGGAGCGAGTAGCAGACGTCCTCGACGGGCACACCCCGATCGTAGGCCTGCTTCGCGGCGCTCATGATCCCCGAGAACGAGAAGTCCATCCCCTTGACGACGTACGGCAGGTCGGTGTACTCGCCGTCGTTCGCGGCTTCCTCGACTTTCGGGCCGCCGGGGTGGGACCAGCCGACGTGGCGCGTGAACTTGTCCAGGGAGTTGCCGACGCCGGTGTCCATCGTCTCGCCGAGCACGCGGTAGCGGCCGTCGTGGAAGCCCAGCACGTGGGCGTTGGCGCCGCTGGCGTTCAGGCAGACCGGCGAGTCGAAGCCCGAGCGGTGCCGGCCGATCTCCAGATGGGCGACCATGTGGTTGACGCCGACGAGCGGCACGTCGAGCGTCATCGCCAGCGAGCGGGCCGCGGTGCCGACGATCCGCAGGCACGGGCCGAGGCCGGGGCCCCGGGAGAACGCAACCGCGTCGACGATCGGCTCGTCGTCGGCCGCGCGATCGGCGGCCTCCGCGAGCGCGGCGTCGATCACGCGCGGGATCGCATCCCGCATGTGCTCGGCGGCCTCGCTCGGATCGATGCCGCCGCTCTCGGGCTGGTAGGCGTCGGTCTCGATAAAAACGTCCTCGGTCTCGGAATCGTACAGGGCCGCGCTTGCCGCCCAAGCGGTCCCCTCGATTCCGAGAACTCGCATCGTGGGTTACCGCGTTACTCCCACTCAGTGTACCCGCACTTGCCGCAGTGCAGGCGGTCGCCGTGGTCCGCGAGGAACGAGTCGCCACAGCGGGGGCACTGCTCGCGGTCGGTCGTGCCGTCGTCGTCGTAGAGCTCGTGTCGGGGCATCTTAGGCCTCCTCCGCCTCTTCGGCGTCGGCGTCCTCGCCGGCGGTGATCTTGTTGCGCTCGAGCATGTGGTCCTGCTCGACGTCCTTGGCGTGGTCGGAGGTCTCGTAGACCTTCGCCTGACCGATCGTCTTGCGCATCCCGAACTTCGTGTCGAGGCTGCGGACGACGACCTCGCCGGCGTCCTTGTTGAGCTTCGCCGCGAGGCTGTCGCGGACCGAGAGGCGCTCGGGCGTGGCGTCGTCGTGGGTGATGCGGAAGGTCACGTCGGTGCGGTGCAACATCGGGTTCTCGTCCTCGTCGATGATTTCGACGTCCATGTGTACTCAGTTGTCTCTAGGTTGCCCCCGAAGCGCGTAAAAGGATTTCGAACGGAGGGGACGAGCAGCCGGAGACCGCGGCGTCCAGCCCACCCAAATCGCCGCGTTCGGTGCGTCACCGCCTGACGGGGGCGTGCCGTGACGATGGAACTAAATGCTGCGCCGCAAAGTTCCACACAACAACCTTCTCTGGTGGTTACCATGTCGGACACCGAACCCCCCGAATCCGCGGCATCCTCCCTCAGAACGCCGATCGTGGCCGTCCTCGGTCACGTCGATCACGGCAAGACCAGCCTGCTCGACAAAGTCCGGGGCTCGGCGGTCATCGAGGGCGAGGCCGGGGCGATCACCCAGCACATCGGCGCCACCGCCGTTCCGCTGGACGTCATCTCCGGGATCGCCGGCGATCTGGTCGACCCCGACGACTTCGACCTGCCCGGCCTGCTCTTTATCGACACGCCGGGGCACCACTCCTTTACGACGCTGCGCTCGCGAGGCGGCGCGCTCGCGGACATCGCCATCCTCGTCGTCGACGTCAACGACGGGTTCCAGCCCCAGACCGAGGAAGCGATCGAGATCCTCGCCCAGTCCCAGACGCCCTTCATCGTCGCCGCGAACAAGGTCGACACGGTGCCCGGCTGGAACGCCGAGGAGAACGCGCCGATCCAGAAGTCCCTGGAGCGCCAGAGCGACCGCGTGCGCGGGGACGTCGACGAGAAGCTCTACGAGATCATCGGCCAGCTTTCCGACAAGGGGTTCTCGGCGGACATGTACTGGCGCGTTCAGGACTTCCAGAACAACGTCGGCGTCGTCCCTGTCTCGGCGATGACCGGCGAGGGCGTTCCGGACCTGCTGACGGTGATGATGGGCCTCTCCCAGCGCTACATGAAAGACGAGATGGCGATCGACGTCTCGGGGCCTGGCGTCGGCACGGTGCTGGAGGTCAAAGAGGAGAAGGGCTTCGGGACGACGATCGACGTCGTGCTGTACGACGGCGTCGTCGAGGAGGACGACACGATCGTCGTCGGCAGCTCCGGCGAGCCGATCGTCACCGACGTCCGCGCGCTGCTGAAACCCCGCCCGCTCGCCGAGATCCGCACCGAGAGCCGCTTCGAGAAGGTCGATCGGCTCAAGGCGGCCTCGGGGATCAAGATCGCCGCGCCCGAACTCGATCGCGCGATGGCGGGCGCGCCCGTCCGCGTGGTCCGCGACCGCGAGATCGACGAGGTCGTCGAGGAGGTCCAGGCCGAACTGGCCGACATCGCCGTCGACGCCGAGGAGCAGGGGCTGGTCGTCAAGGCCGACACGCTCGGCAGCCTCGAAGCGATGGCCAACGCGCTGGGCGAGGCCGAGATCCCGATCGTCCGCGCGGAGGTCGGCGACGTCGCGCCCCGCGACGTCTCGGTCGCCAGCACGGCCGAGGACTCGCTCCACGAGGCGATCCTCGCCTTTAACGTCGACGTGCTTTCCGACGCCCGCCGGCAGGCCGAGAGCGACGACGTCCGGATCTTCCAGAGCGACGTGATCTACCGACTGATCGAGGAGTACGAGGAGTTCGTCGAGGAGCGCGAACAGGCCCAGCAGGAGGCCGTTCTCGAAAACATCACGCGCCCGAGCCGGTTCCAGATCCTCCCGGATCACACGTTCCGCCAGAACGACCCGGCGGTCGTCGGCGTCGAGATCCTCGCGGGCACGCTCCAGAACAACACGAACGTCGTGAACTTCGACGGCAAGGAGCCCGAGCGCATCGGCCAGCTCAAGGGCATCCAGAAGGAGGGCGACGACGTCGACGAGGCACGCAAGGGCGATCGGGTCAGCATCGCCATCGACGGCCCCACGGTGGGCCGCCAGATCGAGGAGGGCGACGAGCTCTGGACCGAACTCCACGAGAAGCACGCCAAGATCCTCGAACAGGAACTCGTCGACGACATCCCGCCGGACGAGCGCGACGCGCTCCAGATGTACCTGGACAAGCACCGGCGGCGCGACCCCTTCTGGGGGAAGTAAGCGACGAGCCGGACGGGCGACTTCTCGCTATCGCGTTTCGATTCTCCGGGAGCGACGGCACCGCACGGCGTCACGATGCGGTAGCTCAACAGCAACAGAACCCGGCCGCCGAAAATAGGCGTCCGACGGCATCCTGACGCCGCTGCTCGGCGTCAAACGACGGTCGACAGAAGCGAGACTCGGGTCGCTATCGCGCGGTTGGCTTCACGTCGTCCTGCACGGCCTGCTTGACCTGCAGGGCGGCGCTGGCGGCGAGTCCGCGAGCGACCTCGCTGCGGTCCTCGTCGTCGATCAGCGAGTCGGACTCCAGATCCTCGTTCTCGGGCGAGAAGCCGGCGCTGACGGGGTGCCCGATCGGGGGCTGGACGGCGACGGTCGCGCGGGGACCGCCGGCGGCCTGGCTCACGTCGGAGTCGACGACGTACTCGTCGGGAAGGTACGCGCGGGTCTGGGCGGCGATCCGCGAGACGTCCCGGCGGAGCGCGCGCTTCTGTTCCCCTGTCAGCTCGGGGAGATCGGCGGTGGCGCGCTTGCCCGCCTGCGTGATGCCGGGAGACCCTGCGTACGGCGTGTTTCCGTTCATGAACAGTTCTACCCCTTATAGGGAACGGGCGGGTAAAAAGATTCGGACCCCGACGATTTTCCGGGCGATCCGGCCGCAGGAGCGCCTGGCTGAAATGTCGCGACCGAGACGATCACTCCCGAACGATCTGCCCGTCGAGGTAGGCGCGGGTCTTGTCGTTGGTCGACTGGACGCGCTTGAGAAACGTGACGACGCGCTCGCCGTCCGTCCGGTCGTCGGCCTCCACGTCGATCGTCAGGCCCTGCGCGTCGAGGTGGTCGAGCAGGTCGTCGATCGCCGCGGGATCGCCACGGACCGTGTGGCGCTCGCCGACGGCTTCGCCCTCCGCGACCCGCTCGATGGACTCGGTCATCGAGAGCACGATCGCCTCGCCGACCGCCCGGGCGCGCTCGCGAGCGGCCGCGGGCGACTCGTCCCACTCGATCGACTGGAACGCCTCGCGGATGAGCCGGCGGAACATGAACGCCTGGCCGTAGTCGAACGGCAGGGAGAAGGCGTACGCGAGGTCGCCGCGGTTTGCCGCCGACGTGGTGTACTTGAGTTGGGTCGCGCCGTCGAGCGACTTCATCACGACGCCCTCCCGGTCGTCGGCGTCGAGCTCGTCGACGATCTCTCGTAGATCCGCTGCCGCGTCGTCTGGATCGTAGACGCCGAACAGCCGGGTCTGGGGAACGCCGTACTCGCCGTAGCGCTCGCGGCGCTCGCTGACGTCCAGCGGCTCGCCGGACTCGCGGTCGCGCCAGTCGAACGCGCGGAACGCCAGCGAGTCGACGTCCGGGTAGTCGTGGGCCGTGTAGGGGTTCTCCGGACCGATCATCTCGCCGCAGACCGCGGCGTCGGGATGGTCGTCGAACAGCCCGTCGAGGTCGAGTTCGCGGCCGACGAACCACGTCGTGTACGGACAGACCAGCCCGCCCCGCGAGAACGCCAGCACGTCGCCGTCGATCCGAGCGACGCGGACGTTGTACCCGTCCAGTTTCTCCTCGACGGCGACGGGACCGTCGAACTGCCGCGGGACGCCCTCGGCGAGCACGAGCGTCCGGGGGACCTTGGGGAACCCGCGGACGACCTCGCCGTCGAACAGGACCGTTCCGCGCTCGACGCCGCGCCGGTAGTCCGGGACGTGGCGGTACTCGATCCCCTCGTGGCTCGCCCGCTCTGCGTGGTCGAGGACGGTCTCGAAGGTTTCGGGAGACAGTCCGAGCTTTCGGTGATACTCCACGGTGGCTTCCCCGGCGTGAGTACGGCGTCCTGCACAATAGTCGCCCGTGGCGGTCGCGGCGTCGGACGGTCCGTCGATCGATACCGGCCGTCGGGGCGACGCCGACGGTCGCCCCGGCGAACCGTGACGCACCTATTTGCCGGTCGGCCGCCAACGTGTAGGTATGCCCGGCGATCCGTTCAAGCAGCGGTTCGTCCTCGACACGTCGATGTTCCTGACCGACGAGATCCGGGGGGACGACGAGTCGCTGCAGGAGGCCCTGATCGACCTGCTCGACCTGATCGCCGAGGCGCGGCTCCGGCTCGGCATCTCCTGTTACGTGCCGCCGACGATCCACGACGAGCTGACGACGATGCTCGCGGACCGCGACGTCGACGACGAGGTGTTCTCGAAGCTCAACACCTGGGTGATCCGCAAGCATCCCGACCGCTACGAGGTGTCGATCCCCGCGAACGTCGTCTACCGCTTCGTCGACGAGATGAGCGACCGCGTCGACCGCGGCCTCCGAGTCGCCGAGGACGCGGTCCGGCGCGCCGAGGCGACGTCCGACGAACCGGTCGAGGATCACGAGCACATGACCGACGCCGACCAGATCGTCTCGGACCTGCGGGACAAGTACCGGAGCGCGCTCCGGCGGGGCGTGCTGGACTCCCGGGAGGATTTCGACCTGCTCGTGCTCGGGCGGGAACTCGACGCCGGCGTCGTCACCGAAGACCGTGGGATCATCGCATGGACCGAGGACTTCGGACTGCGGTACCTGCGCGGGCGGGAGTTTCCGGATCTCCTCCGGGAATACCTGCGGGCCGTCGAGGAGATCGACGAGTCCGGGACCGACGCGAACTGACGGCGCCGGGCGGCGCCCCGACGGCTACTCCTCGACGTTCTGGCCCCAGAATCCGCCGTGTTTCGCGACCGAGACGTCGCCGCGAACCGTCGTCTGGCAGGCGAGGCGGAGCCCGTCGGCCGGATCGTGCGGGGGGAAGGACAGTCGCCGCTCCTCGGCGGCGTTGCGGTCGCCGACCGCGCCGTCGACCTCGACCGCGCACGTTCCGCAGGTCGCCATTCCGTGGCAGTTGAGCCGACTCGAAAGGCCGTTGTGCGGCGTCTCGCCGGCGTCGAGCAGCACGTCTCGGAGAATCTCGCCCTCCTCGCACTCGATCTCCGCGCCGCGGAACTCTACCGTGGGCATAGTCGTACTAACGAGTCTGGCGGTCAAGTAACTGGAGGCTCGGACGCAGCGCGGCCGCCCTCGATAAAATCGGAAACTGTTGATACGGAGAGCGATAATCGTGTCTCGAATGACCGACACCCTCGGCTGGCGCGAGTACGACCTGACGGACGACCCCACCGTCACGGGCGACGTGCGCGTCTCGGAGCGGCTGCGCTCCGAGCGCCTCGACCGCGAGACCGAACTCCTCGCGTACCTGCCACCGTCTTACGCGACCGACGACCGCGAGTATCCCGTGATCTACATGCACGACGGACGGAACCTGTTCGACGACCGCCTCAGCTACTCGGGGGAGTGGCAGGTCGACGAGACGATGGAGGAACTCGCCGACGAGGGGCTGGAGGCGATCGTCGTCGGGATTCCGAACGCGGACGACGACCGGGGCACCGAGTACAGTCCCGTCCAGCCCGAGGGACGGGGTGCCGAGGACGGCCCCTTCGAGGACGACGACCTGCCGGGCGGCCGGGCCGACGAGTACCTCGCCTTTCTCGCCGAGCAGGTCGTCCCCGCCGTCGAAGACAGCTTCCGGACGAAGGCGGGCCGCGAACACCGCGGGCTCGCCGGGTCCTCGCTCGGCGGGCTCGTCAGCCTCTACGGCTACTTCGAGTACCCCGACCTGTACGGGTTCGCGGGCGCGATGAGCCCCGCGTTCTGGTGGACGGAAGGGCAGATCTTCGAGTACGTGGCCGAGCAGTCCCGCGTTCCGGGACGGCTCTACGTCGACGTCGGCGGCGACGAGATGCCCGACAGTCCCGACCTCTCGGCGCGCTACCGGGAGGAAGCCCGTCGGATGGTCGATCTGCTCGCGGAGTTGGGGTACGGCGAGAACGAACTCGAGTTCGTCCTCGAAGACGGCGCCGTCCACCACGAGGACGCCTGGGCGCGGCGTTTTCCCGACGCGGCGCGGTTTTTACTCGACGGAGCGTAGCGCCGCGCACGTAGCTACTTGCCCGCCGAGCGCGTCACCTACAGGGGGGGAGAGAACCGTGGTACTCAGGATCGACGTTCAGGACGAGTACGGAGTTCGCGTCACGGACACGGCGGTGACGGTCGAGGGAGTGGAGACGGTCACGTTCGCGGTCGAGGGGGTGCTTCGAGTGGGCGGCGACGCCCTGAAACCGTTCGTCGACGCCAGGTTGACGCCGGTCGAAGTCGCGTTCGCGGCCGGCGACGAGCGCGTGGCGATCGACATCGCGAGCGACGCCGAGTTGCGACTGGAGGCGGTCGACGTCGGCGTCGAACTACCGGACGACATGACGTCCAGCGCGGTCGACGCGGCGACCGACCCGGTCGGCGCTGCGGCGAATCCGACCGAGCTGTCGGGCGGCGTCGGTCGAATCTCGTTTACCGTCGAAGGCGTCCTCGAAGACGTTCCTGCAGATGCCGCGAAGCGACTCGCCGACGCCGACGCGGAACCGATTTCGGTGGCGTTCTCGGTCGACGACGCGACCGCGACCGACGGCGGGGACGCCGAGGCGCCGGTCGCGTCGATCGAGCTGCTGACGGTCCGGATCGCCGTGCTGGTCGACGGGACGATCGTCATAACCGAACTGGACGCCGACGCCGGGCTACTGTGACTGCCGCTTCGAACTTCCGATTCGGAGGAAAGGCGAGTTTCTCCGTCCGTATCCGCTGCCACGACCCCCATCTTGCGACCGTACATAGACGAGTGTAGTCTCCAACAACTAATCCCAAACCGCTCGTTCAGAAATTTTCTCTCCTGGCGAACGTATCGGAACCATTATCCGTGATCCGGGCTTCCGTTAGGGTGTAATGGCGAAAGGCAACGTTGATTTCTTCAACGACACTGGCGGCTACGGTTTCATCGAGACGGACGAGGAAGACGACGACGTATTCTTCCACATGGAGGACGTCGGCGGCGAGGACCTCGAGGAAGGACAGGAAGTCGAATTCAGCATCGAGCAGGCCCCGAAGGGTCCGCGCGCGACGAACCTCACCCGGCTGTAATTCGGTACTAATCGGTCGCTTTACGGCGGCTTTTCAGACACCATTTCTTTCAGCGCTACCGGCGAGCGACGCCGATCGACGACGGCACACCGCAGCGGGGCGTCTCGCGATCTCGATACGCAATCTGTTGTAGCGACGGCACCCAAGACTCTTAGGCGCCAGTATGGTACGGCGGATAAACGTAGTATAAGCGTGTGCAGCGGACAGGTGACGGGCAGCGGTCGCCAGGCAAGCGAGCGCCCGCCGGAAAGCCATCGCAAACCAGCGACAGTTGACGGACGATGAACGAAACTGATCGCACTACGCGACGGGAGCTGATCGGGGCGGTCGGTGGGGCTGCTGTGGCGACGCTCGCTGGCTGTTCTGCGCTCGACAAGACGCCACCGGGGCCACACTTCAGGCTCGGGACGCTCCAGCCGCCGGTGACACTCGATCCGATCGTCGCGAAGTACGTCGGCTCCGAGCAGGCGATCGAGCGGATCTTCGACGGCCTCTACGCGTACGGCGAGGCGACCGAAATCGTCCCGAAGATCGCGGCCGGCGAGCCGCAGGTCAGCGACGAGGGGCGGACGATCGTCGTCGAGATCGACGAACAGGCGAGGTTCCAGAACGATCGGGCGGTGACGGCCGAGGACGTGGCCTACTCGTTCGAGGCGCCGGTCGAGGAGGGTACCGCCAACGAGTGGCTCACGAGCGTGATGGAGTCGGTCGAGGCGCCCGCCGACCGAACGGTTCGATTCGATCTCGCCGAGCCCTATCCCGCCGTCGAACACGCGCTCACGCTACCGATCGTGCCCAGAGATGAGCGCGAGTCGGACCCCGAGGGGTTCGCGACGGCGCCGATCGGCGCCGGGCCGTTCGAGATCCGGACGTTCAGCGAGGAAAAGAAGACCCAGCTGGTGCGCTGGGAGGACTACTGGGACGAGCCGACGCCCGCTCTCGCGGCGCTCACGATGGCGTACGTCGAGTCGCCGATCACCCAGATGACGAGCCTTCGGACGGAGCGCAGCGACGCGATCGAACCCGTCTCGCCGCGAGTCGTGACCGACATCCCCGACGTGACGAACGCGTCGATCGAACGCCGACAGGGGTACACGTCGTTGTACCTCGGATTCAACCTGAACCAGGGGCCGACGACCGACCCGCGAGTCAGGGAAGCGATCAGCTACTGCATCGACCTGGACAAAGCGGTCGAGGAGTTCATCGCACCGATGGGCCGGCGCCAGTACAGCCCGCTCCCGCGGCAGGTCGCCCGCGAGTGGAACATGCCGATCGAGGAGTGGGCCGAGATCCCGAACGAGACCAATCCGGAACGTGCGCGACACCTGTTCCGGGAAGCCGACGAGGGAGCCGGCCAACTCACCATCCTGACCTCGATGGACCCGAAGCAAAAGGAGATCGGCGAGGCGCTCGCCGGTGGACTGCGGGACGCTGGGAAGGGCGCGCTCGTCGTCTCGAAGCCGTGGACGAGGTACCTCGAAAAGTACGTCTCGGGCGCCGAGAGCGACTACTCGGTGTTCGTCGGGGAGATCGCCGCGACGCCGGATCCCGACACGGCACTGTACCCGGCGTTCCACGAGAACATGGCCGGCGAGACCAACGGAACGTTCTACCGCGAGGACGCCGTGATGGAGCGGCTGACCGCGGCGCGTGAGACGCGGGACCGGCGGCGCCGACGCCGCCTCTACGAGGACGCGATCACGAGGCTGCTCGAAGACAGGGTCTGTCTGCCGATCTGCTCGTTCGAGAACAGCTTCGCGGTGGCGCCGAACGTGGAAAACTTCCGGGTCCACCCGATCGCACAGGTCAATCCCCGCGTCGCCGAGGGGAGCGACGTGGTGACGCTCCGATCATGAGCGACGAACAGGGATTCGGCGTCGGGACGGCCGTCGCACTGGGGGTCGGCGGGATCGTCGGCGGCGGGATCTACGCCGCGATCGGCATCGTCGTCGCCGCCGCGGGGCTGCTGACCTGGTTCGCCTACAGCCTCGCGACCGTGGTCGTGCTGTGCTGCGCGTACTCGTACGTCAAACTCAACGACGTGACCGAGACCCGCGGGGGATCGGTGTCCTACATCGAGGAACTGACCGGCAGGTCGACCGTCGCGGGCGTCGTCGGCTGGACGCTCGTGGTCGGCTACGTCGGCACGATGGCGATGTACGCCTACGCCTTCGGCGCGTACGCCCAGATGATGGTCGGCGTCGAGTACGTCCACGGGCTCCCGGTTCGACAGTTCATCTCCGTGGGGATCGTCGCTGCGTTCGTGGGGCTCAATCTCCTCGGGGCGGGCTCTTCGGCCGCGGTCGAGCGCTACCTCGTGTTCGTGCAGGCGGGAATCATCGCCGCGTTCGGCCTGCTCGGCCTGTGGGTCGGATTCCGCCAGCAGTTGCTACAGGTCGGCCTTTCGGAGTTCGGCATCAACCCCGTGATCGCCGCCTCGGTCGGCTTCGTCTCGTTCGAAGGGTGGCAGTTGCTATTCTACGATCAGGACCAGTTCGACGACTCCGACGAGACGCTCGGGAAAGCCGTGTTTATCTCGATTCCGGTCGCGGCGTTCATCTACGTTCTCGTCGGATTCGTCATCACGAGCCTGCTGCCGGAGGAAGTGGTCGCCGCCCAGCCCGAGGCGGCGCTGCTGTACGGCGGGCTGGTGATCTCGAAGTGGGCGGCGCTCGCCGTCGGAATCGCCGGCCTGGTCTCGACGGCCAGCGCCATCAACTCGACGCTGTTCAGTGAGGCGCTGTTCGCGAAAAACCTGATCGACCACGGCATCCTCCCCGACGACATGGGCGACGCGGACGCCGACGCCGCCCCGACGCGAACTGTACTCGTCATCGGCGCCCTGACGGCAGCGTTCGCGGTGCTGGGTAGCCTCGAAGCCGTCGTCGAGTTCGCCTCGCTCGCGTTCATCGTGGTCTTCGGGTCGATGAGCGCCCTCGCGCTGACGTGTCGCGACGACGAGGGCGTCGACATCAACCCGCTGCCGCCGCTTGTCGGGACGATCGGGGCGTTCGCCTTCTTCGTCATGCTGGTCTGGTATCTCTACTCCCAGCTCCCCGCCGTGTTCTGGCTGGTCGTCGTCATCGCCGCCGTCGTCTTCACGACCGAGGCGGCGTACTTCGAGCGAGAGTCGATCGCCGACGGCGTCCGGGAGGTCGAAAAGCGGCTTTGAGAGCGCGAAAACGGATCGTCGAGCCCGACGCGTCGAATACAATTATATATCATACACGAAAACCCCGATCGTATGAGAGCTGGCGTGATCGGCACTGTCGAGGGGTCGTTCGACCGGGTCGGCTCGTTCGCCGACGCGATCGAGGACGGCGACGGCGAGCGGGCGCGCTGCCTGGAGATCGACCGGGTGTTCTCGCTTCCCGGCGGCGAGATGGCGTTCGAGGGCTCGGCCGCGATCGAGGCGACCGAGACGGTCGAGCGGTCCCGAATCGACGGGGGCGAGATCCGGATCGAGGAAACGTCCCGATCGGTGACCCGCCGAGCCGAGTTCGTCGGCGTCCCCGGCGAGTTCGTCGTCGCCGACAGCTCCCGGGGAACCTTCGCGTTCGACCTGATCGCCGAGGAGACTGACGTCGAAATCGAGCGGGCGACGATCGACCTCGGCGAGTTCCTCGCGAACAGTTCGGACGCCGCACCCTGGAAAGCGGGGTTCTCGGAGCGCGAGGGCAACGTCGAGAACGGCGTCCTCCACGGGACTGACCTGCTCGACGACGACGGGATCGACGGGCTGCTCGACGGCGCGACCCTGAACCAACTCGGCGTCGAGCACGACTACGACGGCGAGCGCGCGAAGGTGACCGCCGCGCGCAGCGGCTACGTCGAGCTGTATCGGCCCGCGGAGTTCGGGGCGGGCGAGTACCTGCAGTATCTCGTCGACGAGTTCGCACCCCACCTGTCCTGACGGTCCGTTCGAGGCGGCGCTCGACGCCGACGCTGAAGCGATTCGAGCCGACGCTCGGCCCGGTTCGACGCCGACGCGATCGGCGGCCGGTAAGACGCCGTTACGCGCCGATCGCGGAGTAAGGGAAGCCAGATCGGGCGGAAACCCCGGACGGCCGCGCCGATTCAGCTTCGGCGTCCACCGGCCCGACCCGCCGTCGATGATCGTAGCCGGCCCGGAAGCGGTACGATCCCTCGACCGGCGGGCCACCTGTCCGCCGCAACCCTGCAAAAACCCTCTTTCCGTACCGTCGTGTTACTCGGCACGATGGCATCCTTGAGCAGGATTTTCGACTTGCTTAGCGAGGAACGACGGCGGTATGCCCTGTATTACCTCGAGCAGCGCGAGGAGCCGATCCCCGTCGACGAACTCGCAAAGCAGATCGACGAGTGGGAAGACGACCCCGCCGGCCTCGACCTTTCCGACGACGAGTATCGCAACGTCGAGCTCGAACTGGAGCACAAGCACCTGCCGAAGGCGTCGGACGCCGAGTTCGTCGAGTACGATCCCGACGAGGAAATCGTCGAGGTCACCGGTAGCCCGGCGGAGTTCTCGGCGATCCTCTCGGTCTCCGAGACGATCGAGCAGCCGAGCGGCGACTGACGGACGCCGGCCCGACCGAACTCGCAACCGAGAGCGCACCGCACCCAGCCCAAACGGCTATTTTTCCGGTCCCCGAACGACCACTATCGGATGCCCCCAGAGAATCTCGACGACCTCGATCGAAAGATCTTGCGCGCGCTGGCCGACGACGCGCGAAACGCCACGACCGAGGAGATCGCCGAGCGCGTCGGTCTGGCGTCCAGCACGGTCGCGGCTCGGATCAACGCCCTCGAAGAAGAGGGAGTCATCGAGGGGTACGCGCCGATGATCGACTACCGGCAGGCCGGGTTCGATCCGCACATGATCCTCTTCGGTACCGCGGTCGGCGACGAGTTCTCGGTCGAGGAGACGCTCGCCGTCGACGGCGTGACGTACGTCCGCAGGCTCGCGACCGACGAGGAGAACGTGCTGATCGAACTGGTCGCGGCGACCCAGGAGGAGATCGAGCGACGACTCGACACGCTCGACGATCGGGGCGTCGAGATCACGCGCACCGAGGTGCTCCGCGAAGAAGGGACCCAGCCGCTCGGCGGTTTCGGCGACGAGACGGAGTAGCCGCCCGGTCGCCAGCGGTAACCCATCGGGCGCTCGCGTCGGCACGCTAATTCGTCCGGGGAATCTCGCTGCGGCGAAAATGTATCCGGCACTCTCGGTCGAACGCCGGAAATGTTTTATCTCCGACAGGTTTTTGTCCGTGGGACGCGTGCCTTACAACGATGAGCAGCACAGCCCTGAGTGGCGAGACTCCCCGAACCGTCGCCGAAAAGGTAATCGACGCGATATCGGATGCGGAAGGCGAAGCGCCGGCCAAACTGACCCCGCCGCTGTACGACGCCATCGATCCGGAGGCGCTGGACGCCGTGACCGAGTCGATGGACCCCGAGGGGACGATTGCGTTCGAGTACTGCGGCCACGAGGTGCGAATCGACGGCGACGGAGAAATTTCGATCGACGGCTGACGGGGGACACCGCGGACCGGAGCGGATACTGCTACTCCTCGAACTCCTCGATCAGCAACGGCACCACGTCGAACAGGTCGTCGACGATGCCGTAATCGGCGATGTCGAAGATCGGCGCGTTCGGGTCGGTGTTGATCGCGACGATCGTGTCCGAGCCCTTCATGCCGGCGACGTGCTGGACGGCGCCGGAGATGCCGATGGCGATGTAGACGTCGGGCGTGACGACCTTGCCCGACTGGCCGACCTGCCGGTTCTTCGGGAGCCAGCCGTTGTCGACGATCGGCCGCGAGGCCGACAGCGTCGCGTCCAGCGCGTCCGCGAGGTCCCGGATCAGGTCGATGTTCTCCTCCTCCTCGATGCCGCGCCCGACCGAGACCAGCACGTCGGCCTCGCTGATGTCGACGTCGCCGCCGCCGACCTCCTCGAAGCCCCGCACCGACGAGAACACGCGCGACTCGTCGATCTCGACGTCGAACGACTCGATCGCGGCGTCGCCCGTACCGTTAGCGGTGGGCCACTCGCCGCCGCGGATCGTCGCGACGACGCCGTCGCTCGCGTCGACCGAACAGGTCGTCGCGACCTTCGAGCCGTACATCTCGCGCTCGGCGACGAGCTCGTCGCCGTCGATCGAGAGCTCGACAGCGTCGGAGACGTAGGGCAGGCCGAGCGACTCGGCCACCGCGGGCGCGTAGTCCAACCCGTTGACGCTGTTGGGCGTGAGCACCACCGCAGGATCGACGGCGGCCGCGAGCTGCTCGACCGACTGGAGGTAGACGTCGTGGTTGAACTCCTCGCCCTCGGCGACTGTCAGGACGCGGTCGACGCCCTCGCGGTCGAGCTTCTCGGCGAACTCCTCGACGGTGCCGCCGATCACCGCGGCGTGGAGGTCGCCGCCGGTCTGGTCGGCGAGTTCGCGTCCCGCGGCGAGCAGTTCGAGGCTCACGTCCCGGAGGTCGCCGCGGCGGTGTTCCGCGACGGCGAGCACGTCGCTCATTCCGCGCTCACCCCCTTGTCGCGGAGAACGCCCGCGAGCTTCGCCGCGCTCTCGCCGGCGTCGCCCTCGAACAGCTCGGCGTCGCTTTCGGTCTCGGGGACGAACATCTCGATCACGTCGATGCGGCTGTCGGCCGCCGCGGCGTCGAGTCCCAGATCCGCGAGCGTCTGCACGTCGAGCTCCTTGGACTGGGCCTGCCGGATACCCCGCAGGCTCGCGTACCGGGGCTCGTTGATCCCCGTCTGGATCGTCAGCACCGCGGGGAGGTCGACGTCGGTCAGCTCCTCGACGCCGCCCTCCAGCTCGCGCCGGACCGACGCCACGTCACCGCCCGGTTCGAGGTCGAGATCGTTGACGACCGCGGCCCAGCCGTAGCCGACGCGCTCGGCGAGCGCGACGCCGGTGCCGCCGAAGGCGTCGTCCTCGGCCTGGACGCCCGACAGCACGAGGTCGGGCTCCTCGGCCTCGACGACGCCCGCCAGGATTTCGGCCTTGGCGCCGACGTCTAACGTCTCTACCCCGTCCAGCGTGTCGTCCCAGACTCGGATCGCCCGATCGGCGCCTTTCGCCAGCGCCATCCGGATCGTCTCCTCGCTGCGTTCGGGCCCGATTGTCGCGGTGACGACCTCGACGTCGTCGCCAGCCTCGGCGAGCTGGACGGCCGATTCGATCGCGTAGTCGTCCCACTCGTTGAGGTCGTACTCGCGGTACTGCTCGCCGACTTCGGTGCCCTCGATCTCGAAGTCGTCCGCGACCCGCGCCACTTCCTTAACCGTGACCAGAACCTTCATCATTGTACGTTGCACGGACCAGCCGCTAAATGGTTTTGAAACTTGAGATACGTCGTCCGGCGTTGTCGCGCGGCCGTCGAACGGAAGCTGCCGGAGCGCACCGTCGACGCCGACTCAGCCCGTCACTCGACCTCGGTCACGTCCTCGTCCGGGAGACTGATCAGGTTCTCGCGGCCGATCCGGAGTTTGTCGACGCGGTCCGCTTCGTCCATCGAGGACAACAACTGCGACACCTTCGCGTTCGACCAGCCCGTCTCCGTGACGATCGAGGCCTGCTTCATCCGGCCGCCGTTCTGCCGGAGGAGCCGCTCGACGCGTTCCTCGTCGCTGAGCAGTTCGGGATCGATCTCGTCGTCGCCGTCATCGTTGCCAGCAGCCGCGGCGGCGGCTCCGGCGGCGCCTGTAGCCCCGTCGTCGGCGCCGTCGTTCGAGGCCGATTCGTCGTTCGGCGTCGCGTCGGGGGGCGAGTCCGCCGCGGCTCCGCCGGTGGCACCCGTGCCGGTCGTCGCCCCCGTGTCGGCTGTGCCGGCTGTCGCGTCGTCGGCCGCCGACTCGCCCGGCGACGCCTGCCGACCGGCGGAGGATTCGTCGTCCTCGCCGGCCGCCGGCTCGTCGCCGACGCCGGGGATCGCCGCGATAACCTCGGAGACGGCGTCGTTGCGCCCCCTGAGGACGTACCCGCCGAGCGCCAGTCCGCCGACGATCGCGGCGAGGCCGACGCCGAGCACCGCGAGCCCGTCGAACGACGGATCGTTCGGCGGATCAGTCGGCGGTTCGGGCGGCGGGTCGGACCCGTCGGTCGCCACGTACGTCGCCTCGATACCGCCGGCCTCGAACGTCGTCGGGCCGGTCCACGATACCGTCCCGCTCTGGACGCCGCTGTCCGGCGAGGTCCCGAAGGTCCAGGACTCGTAGGCGTAGCTGCTCGGCGCCGAGATCGTGAGCCGCTGTCCGGCTTCGAGGTCGGACAGCCACGTTCCGGAGGGCGTCAGGAACGCGTCCCCGAGCATGACGCGGTCGCCCTCGGCCTGCGCGAAGTTGGTCCAGGTAAAGGAGAACGAGAGGTAGCCGGTCCCGTTCTCGAGCCTGGACGAGCGGCTCTCGTTGCGGATCGCCATCTCTCGGCCGGTCGACTCCGAGGCGTTGGCGGCGAACGGCTCGAACGTCGCCGTCGAGTAGCCGGCGTTCGTCTCGCCGGCCTCGTACTCGGCGGCCAGATCGCGGAACGCCTGCCGGTCGTCCTCGGTGTCGAGGCCGTGCATCCGCGTGGTGACGGTCCAGCGCGCGTCGCCGTCGGCCGTGAGATTGATCCGGAACACCTGGCGCACGTCCGACTCGTTGACGCCGTCGCTCTGGAGCGTCGGCGCCGGGGAGTGGGTAGACGAACCGTCGGCCGTACCCGCCGGTAGGAGGGCCGTTCCGGCAACTGGAGCGACGAGGAGGGCGAACAACAGCGGGACTGTCAGGAGGGCGGCGCGAACCCGCATACCCATCCATCCTGACTGGGGGAAGAAAATGCTTTTCATCGTGATAAAACGTCAGATCGGGTTATAAATCGTCTCGCGGACGCTCGTCTCGTCGCGCTGCGCCCTCACTTTGGCGGTTCGGGCGCCGCGACCGGCGGTCGCGTCGCCGGAGCGTCGAAGAGGCGGCGAACTTTTGTATAAGAATATCTTACGTCGTCGGTAATGACACGCATCCCCGCGACGGTCGTCGTCGCCCTCCTCCTTCTCGTGTCGCCGGTGGTCGCGGCGACGCCCGCCGACGGCGTCGCCCCGGCGAGCGCCGACGCGGCCGCGCCCTCCGTCGACCGAGAGGCCGCGACGACGGCTATCGATGCGGCCGCGGTCACCGAGTCGGCCGGACCCATCTCGTGGATCACCCACGACGGCCAGTCGACGCGGGCCGAGGCCGGCGAGACGGCGCGGAGCATCGGTAGCACGCTGGGCATGGCCGACCGCGATCTCCGCGCGGAGCTGACCGAGGCGCGGTACGAGAACCGCTTCGAGGCGGCGGACACGACCGCCGAGCGCCAGGCCGTGCTCGACGAGGCGCTGGCGGACATGGAGCGACGCCACGACAAACTCGTCGTCCGCGAGCGGGAAGCGATACGCAAACACGCCGCCGGTCTTCGATCGACGGAGGCGTTCCTCCGGGAACTCGCCGAGATCTCAGCCGACGCGTCCGACGTCGAACGGCGGCTCGACCACCTCGACGAACTCGCGGCCCGGGACGCCGACGCAGAGATCAGCACGCGAAACCTGCGGTACGCGATGTCGCGGTTCGACACGCCGATCAGAAACGATCTCGTCGCCGCGACGACGGCCGGCGGCCCGAGCGGGGAGCGCATCTACGTGGAGACGTCCGAGACCACCGCCGTCCTGTCGAAGATCGAGGGCGGTCAGTACCTGCGCGAGGGGATCCGCACCGACCAGTACGATCCCGACGGCACCGAACAGTTCCAGAGCCGCGAGGAAGTCCTCGAGACCGCGTCGGGGCACTATCCCTGGCTCTACTCGCTCGCGCCCAACGAGCGAGAACCGTCCTCCCGAACGTACGGGACGACGACCCGCGAGACCGTGAACAACCACCCCGCGGGATCCAGCCGGATCTTCCTCGACAGCTCGACGAAAGGCGTGTTCCTCGAGTACCACACGCTCGACCTCACCGCGCTCGATCGGACGGCCATCGTTCGGCCGTCGGACGGCGAGTTCTCCGTGGGCGCCAACCGCGTCCCCAACGGCGGGCCGCTGTGGGTCAACGTCACCGACGACGGCGGCGAGCCGATCGACGCCGCGGTGACGATCGACGGCGGTCACACGACCCGGACCGGCGACGACGGCGTCGCGTGGCTGCTCGCGCCCGAGGGCGACGTGAGAGTGACCGTGTCGGCGCCGGGTGCCGCCGAAAACGCGAGCGTGACGGTGCGGGCGCTGTCGGACTAAAAGGCGTCTCGACGCGCCGCCGATCGCTGCCGTCCGGTCGACAGGTTGATTATCGAGAGCGCGGCGAGCGGGGCCCGTGACCGATCGCGGCATCGCCCCGCTCGTCGGCGTCGCACTGCTCGTGTTCGTCAGCGTCGCGCTCGCGGCCGTCGTCGCGGGCGGCCTCGCGGCGGTCGACGCCGACGATCCGCCGGCGGCGGCGACGCTGGAGGTCGACGCCGACGCCGACGCGGATCGGATCGCCGTGACCCACGGCGGCGGGGACGCGATCGATCCGGCCGCCGTCTCGTTGCACGTCGAGATCGACGGCGAGGAACTGGCCCGGCAACCGCCGGTCCCCTTCTTTTCGACGCGGGGGTTCGAGCCGGGACCGGGCGGGCCGTTCAACTCGGGCTGGCACGGCGACTGGGCTGCCGGCGGGACGGCGTCGCTGCGGATCGCCGCGACGAACGAGCCCGGCGGTATCGACGAGGGCGAGACTGTTCGGGTCGTCGTCAAAGTCGACGGGCGAGTGCTCGCCGATCAACGCGCCGTCGCGCGGTGAGTCGGCGGGGGAAGTGGATCGCGGGGCGGCGTGTCGGCGCCGCGTCGCAGCGGCGAATCGACGCCGCGTCGAGCTTACTCGGGCGCTCGGGCGGCAGTAACGATCGCGATGTTAGGCTTGTGGGAGGGCCCCATCAGCCGGTGTTCGATCTCCTCGTAGCCCGCCTCGGAGAACATCCGGTCGGCCTCCTCGTCGTCGTAGAACAGCATGATGGCGTCGGCCACTTTCTGGGCGATCGAGCTCTTGGGGTTGTTCGGCCCGACGACGAGCACCTGCCCGCCGGGCTTGACGACGCGGCGGAACTCGCGCAGCGCGGTCACCGGGTGGGGCCAGTACTCGATCGAGCCCGACGACCAGATCACGTCGAAGCTGTCGGTCTGGTAGGGGAGCCGCTCGGCGTCGCCGCGGGCGAACTGCACGGGGTCGTGTTTGCCGAGTTTGGCCCACGCCTTCTCCATCTGGTGGACGCTCTGGTCGAGCCCGTGGACGTTCTCGGTGCGCTCTAACAGCCCCTCGGTCGCGAACCCGGTGCCGCAGCCGACGTCGAGCACCCGATCGCCTTCCTCGATGTCGAGCATGCCGATCGCCTCCTCGCGCATCTCCTCGTTCCAGATGAACGGGTTGACCCGATCGTACACCTGCGAGAGGTACTTGTAGAACAGCCGTGCGCGCCGCTTGTTCTCGAGAACGCCCATTACTCGGGGTTTTGGACTGCCGAGTCATAATCCTGACCTTTGACGGTGACCGGATGCCACCCGGTCGCCGGGCGGTCGGCGCTCGGCGGCATCCTGCCGGTCCGCGCGGCGCCGGGGACCCCGCGGCGCGGAACCTTTCGCAACTACCTTATACGCCCCTTTGCAAAGTTCCGCCTGATAATAGACATGCCGAGGCCAGAGGTTCTCGACCGAATACAGGAGGCCGAAGACGAAGCCGACGAGATCGTCGCTGAGGCCGAGGCGGATCGGGACGACCGCATCGCCGAGGCGCGCGACCGCGCCGAGGAGATCCGCCAGCAGGCGGAGACCGAGGCCCAGGAGCTCAAGGAGGAGCGGCTCTCGGAGGCTCGCGAGGAACTGTCCGAGGAGCGCGAGGAGATCCTCGAAGAAGGACGCCAACAGCGCGACCAGCTCGCCGACGTCGCAAGCGAGCGCGAGGACGAGGTGGTCGAACACGTCCTCGAGGTGTTCACGGAGGCGGTGCATGCTCAGACCTGAGCGGATGAGCAAGGTGTCGGTGACGGGCTCCCGCGCGGTGATGGAGCCGGTCATCGAGGCCGTCCACGACCTCAACCTGGTCCACCTGAGCGACTACGACGGCTCGTGGGCCGGGTTCGACAACGGCAACCCCGTCGAGGGATCGGAGACGGCGTCGGAGAAGCTGGTCACCGTCCGCTCGCTCAAGAGCATCCTCGGCGTCGAGGAGGAGGACGCCGGCCCGAGCCGGATCGTCGAGGACGACGCGCTCGACGAGGAGCTCGCCGAGGTCCGCGAGGAGGTCAACGCGCTCGACGAGCGCCGCACCGAGGTGCGCGACGAGCTGCGCGAAGTCGAGGATCGGATCGGTTCGATGGCGCCCTTCGCCGACCTCGGGATCGACCTGGATCTCCTGTCGGGCTACGAAACGCTCGACGTTCGCGTCGGCGAAGGCGACGAAGAAGAGCTCCGTGCCGCGCTCGAAAACGCCGAGGACGTCGACGAGTTCGAGCTGTTCACGGGCGAGGACAACGTCGTCGCGGCGTTCGTCTACCCCGAAGGCGAGGCTGACGGCGAGACGCTCGACGACGCGCTCGTCGGCGTCGACTTCGCCGGGCTCGACGTGCCGGACGCGGAGGGCAGCCCCGAGGAGTACCTCGAGGAACTGCGCCACCGCAAGCAGCAGCTCGAATCGAAGCTCAACTCGATCGAGGGCGACCTCGAAGAGATCAAGCTCGACGCCGCCGGCTTCCTGCTGGCCGCCGAGGAGAAACTCTCCATCGAGGTTCAACAGACCGAGGCTCCCCTGCAGTTCGCGACGACCGAGCACGCGTTCGTCGCCGAGGGCTGGGTGCCGACCGATCGCTACGACGATCTGGTCGCCGCGCTCCAAGACGCCGTCGGCGACCGCGTCGAGATCGAGGAGCTCGAGCGCGCGGAGTACACCGAGGACGGCCACGCGGCCCACACCGAGGAAGTCGACCACGGCGAACCAGAGTCGACCGAGACGCCGGACGAACCCGGCGATTCCGAGGAGGAAGAACCGCCGAAGGCGGCCACCGACGGTGGAACCGCGACCGCATCGGCAGCCGGTTCCTCCGGCGCCGTCACGATGGCCGACGACCCGCCGGTGATCCAGGACAACGTCAAGGCGGCTCAGCCGTTCGAGTTCCTGCTGGAGATGATCAACCGGCCGAAGTACTCCGAGCTCGACCCGACGATCGTCCTGCTGCTGACGTTCCCGGCGTTCTACGGGTTCATGCTGGGCGACCTCGGCTACGGCCTGCTGTACATCACGGTCGGCTACCTGCTGTACAGCCGCTTCGACGACGACGTGTTCCGCAGCCTCGGCGCGATCGGCATGTGGGCCGGCGGCTTCACCGCGCTGTTCGGCGTGCTGTACGGCGAGTTCTTCGGGATGCACTTCCTCGGAGAGGTCGTGTTCCCCAGCGGCAGCCCGCCGATGCACAAGGGTCTCCAGCCGCACTACGCCTACTACGGGAGAGCGTGGCTGGTCGCGAGCGTCCTGCTCGGCCTGCTCCACCTCACCATCGGGTACGCGTTCGGCTTCGTCAACGACCTCGGCCACGGGGCCGTGGAGTCGTACCTCGAACACGGCTCGTGGGCGACGCTGATGTTCGGACTGTGGATCTGGATCTTCAGTCGCCACGGCTCGGGCGCGAAGCCCGACATGCTGTACGAGTCGTTCGGCCCGGCGGGCGAACACACCGCTCTCAACCTCGGGTTTAGCGGATTCCCCGAGGCGGTGGGTCTGTTCGTCGGCATCCCGCTGCTGCTCGTCGGCCTCCTGACGATGGTGTACGGCGAGGTCCGGCACTACGGCGCGATGGGCATCCTCATCGGCGGCCTCGAGAGCTTCAGCGTGTTCGGCGACGTGCTGTCGTACCTCCGGATCGGCGCGGTGATCCTGGCGAAGGCGGGGATGGCGTTCGTCGTCAACCTCCTGTTCTTCGGCGTGTACGTCACCGGCGAGCCCGGGGACGAAGTGTGGCACTTCGGTACGTCTCACGCACCGTCGTACTACGCCGAGCACGGCTACCACGGCGCCGAGGTCACCGAAGTCATGTTCGGCGGCCTGCTTCACGGCGGCATCGCCTCGGCGGTCGCCGGCGTGTTCATCCTCGTGATCGGCCACGCGGTCGTCCTGCTGCTGGGCGTGACCAGCGCAGGTCTGCAGGGGATCCGCCTCGAGTACGTCGAGTTCTTCGACAAGTTCTACGAGGGCGGCGGCCGCGTGTTCGACCCGTTCGGCTACGACCGGGAGTACACGGCCGAAGACTGATCCCGTTACCGCGTTCGATTTTTCGATCGGTTCCCGGCTCGATAGCGACGCCGTCGTTCAGCGAGCGACGTGACGAAGTGGTCGCGCCGTAACCGCTCGCCCGGTTCGCCTATCGCACCTGTCACGAACCGGGAGCGTATCGAAAGTATAATACCCCTCGAAGCCCGCTTTTAGCGGTTAGAACCCCGAAATCGGCCGTTTCGTTTGGGAAGCTTTATGAACTCTGTGGGGAGAAGTACGGACTGTCCGAAGCCACGAGGTACACAAATTATGATCGAAGCCACCGCAGACATCGCACCGGCAGTCGCGCAGGGCCTCGCAGACAGTGCAACAGTTCTCCAGGGCAACGAGTCCGCCGCTGGAGCCGCAGGAAACGGCGGCGGTCCCGCCATCACCGACGGCGGCATGGCCGCACTCGGTATCGGCCTGGCCGCGATCGGTGCGGGCTACGCCGAGCGCGGTATCGGCGCCGCGGCCGTCGGCGCACTCGCCGAAGACTCCATCTCTACGGGTATCGGGATCGTTCTGACGGTCCTGCCCGAGACGCTGGTGATCTTCGCGCTCGTCGCGCTCTTCGTCTAAACCGCACCCCCATTTCTTACAATGAGTCTGGATACAGTCGTTGAGGACATTCGAGACGAAGCCCGCGCGCGTGCGGAGGATATCCGCGAGGAGGGCGAAGCCCGCGCCGAGGAGATCGTCGCCGAGGCCGAGGCCGACGCCGAGGAGATCGTTTCCGAGGCCGAGGAAGAGGCCGAGCGACAGGTCGCCCAGGAGCGCGAACAGAAGCTCTCCAGCGCGAAGCTGGAGGCCAAGCAGAAGCGCCTCGAGGCCCGCCGCGACACGCTCGAGTCGGTCCGCGAGACCGTCGAGTCCGAGCTGGCCGAGCTGAGCGGCGACGAGCGCGAGGAGCTGACCCGCGCGCTGCTCGAGGCCGCCGAGCCGGAGTTCGACGAGGCCGACGACGTCGTCGTCTACGCTCGTGCCGACGACGAGGAGCTCCTGACGGAGATCCTCGAAGACTACGACGGGTTCGAGTACGGCGGCGAGTACGACTGTCTCGGCGGCGTCGTCGTCGAGAGCGAGTCGAGTCGACTGCGCGTGAACAACACGTTCGACTCCGTGCTCGAGGACGTCTGGGAGGACAACCTGCGAGAGATCAGCTCGCGACTCTTCGAACAATGAGTACGAGCCAGCACGGTGCCTCGAACCCGGAGTACGTGAACGCTCGCGTTCGCTCCCGGCGACAGAAGCTGTTCGACGACGAGGACTACCGCAAGCTGGTGCGGATGGGCCCCGGCGGGATCGCGCGGTTCATGGAGGAAAGCGAGTACGAGAGCGAGATCAACTCGCTCGGGTCGCGCTACGGCGGCGTCGACCTGATCGAGTACGCGCTCCACGCCAACCTCGCGAAGCACTTCGACGACCTGCTGGAGTGGTCCGAGGGGACGCTGTACGACCTGATCGCGCGCTACCTCCGGAAGTTCGACGTCTGGAACGTCAAGACGGCGCTGCGTGGCATCTACACCGACGCCGACGCCGAGGCGATCCAGGCAGACTACATCCGCGCCGGCGAGTTCGACGACCGACTGCTCGACCGCCTTTCGGAAGCCGGCAGCGTCGAGGACGCCATCGAGCTGCTCGACGGAACGGTGTTCCACGAGCCGCTCGACGGCGCCTACGAGGCGTTCGAGGCCGAAGGCCTGCTCGTCCCGCTGGAGAACGCCGCCGACCGCGCGTTCTACGAGCTGCTGCTGTCGGACGTCAGCGTCGGCCCGAACGCCGAGGGGCCGACCGCCCGCTACGTCGAGTTTCTCGAAGCCGAGATCGACTTCCGGAACGCCCGGAACGCCCTGCGGCTCGCCCGCACCGGCGCCGACATCGACCCGGCCGAGTTCTTCATCGAGGGCGGAACGCTCTTCGACGAGCGCGAACTCAGACAACTCGTGGGCAACTTCGACGAGCTCGTCGCGCACATCCGCGCGAGCCACTACGGCGACGAGCTAGACGTCGCGCTCGACGAGCTCGAGGGCGCCGAGAGCCTGATCGGGTTCGAGCACGCCCTCGAAGCGGCGCTGCTGGAGTACTCCGACCGGCTCTCGAACGTCTACCCGGTGTCGATCGCCGCGGTGCTCTCCTATATCCTCGCCAAGGAGCGCGAGGTCGAGAACGTCCGCGCGATCGCCCGCGGTCGCGAGGCCGACCTCGACGAGTCGGAGATCGAAGACGAACTGGTGATACTATGAGCCAGGAGATCGCCGTCGTCGGCAGCCCGGACTTCACGACCGGCTTCCGGCTGGCCGGCGTCCGCAAGTTCGAGAACGTCCCCGACGAGGAGAAAGCCGAGGCGCTCGACGACGCCGTCGAGAACGTCCTCACCGACGAGGGCATCGGCATCGTCGTCATGCACGACGACGATCTGGAGCACCTCTCGCGGAACGTTCGACAGGACGTCGAGACGAGCGTGGAACCGGTCGTCGTCACACTCGGTGGCGGCGCGGGCAGCGGCGGGCTGCGCGAGAAGATCAAGCGAGCGATCGGTATCGACCTGATGGAGGAAGACGAGACTTAAATCATGAGTCAAGCAACAGACACAGACTCCGTCCGCGAGGACGGCGTCATCGACAGCGTGAGCGGCCCCGTCGTGACCGCGACGGACCTCGACGCCCGGATGAACGACGTCGTGTACGTCGGTCACGAGGGGCTGATGGGAGAGGTCATCGAGATCGAAGGCAACGTCACGACGATCCAGGTGTACGAGGAGACGTCCGGCGTCGGGCCGGGCGAACCCGTCGAGAACACGGGCGAACCCCTGAGCGTCGACCTCGGGCCGGGGATGCTGGACTCCATCTACGACGGCGTCCAGCGCCCGCTCGAAGTGCTCGAAGACAAGATGGGCGCGTTCCTCGACCGCGGCGTCGACGCGCCGGGCATCGACTTGGACAAGACCTGGGAGTTCACTCCCGAGGTCGAGGAAGGCGACGAGGTCGGCCCGACGGACGTCGTCGGGACCGTCCCCGAGACCGAGAGCATCGAACACAAAGTGATGGTCCCGCCGGACTACGAGGGCGGCGAGGTCGCCGCCGTCGAGTCGGGCGCGTTCGACGTCGAGGAGACGGTCGTCGAGCTCGCCAACGGCGAGGAGATCCAGATGCGCCAGGAGTGGCCGGTGCGCGAGCAGCGCCCGGCCGAGGAGAAGCGCACGCCCCGGACCCCGCTCGTTTCGGGGCAGCGCATCCTCGACGGCCTGTTCCCGATCGCGAAAGGCGGGACGGCCGCGATCCCCGGTCCGTTCGGATCGGGTAAGACCGTCACCCAGCACCAGCTCGCCAAGTGGGCCGACGCCGACATCGTCGTCTACGTCGGCTGCGGCGAGCGCGGCAACGAGATGACGGAAGTGATCGAGGACTTCCCCGAGCTGGAAGACCCCAAGACGGGCAAGCCGCTGATGAGCCGCACCTGCCTCATCGCGAACACCTCGAACATGCCCGTCGCCGCCCGGGAGTCCTGTATCTACACCGGGATCACCATCGCGGAGTTCTACCGCGACATGGGGTACGACGTCGCGCTGATGGCCGACTCCACCTCGCGGTGGGCCGAGGCCATGCGCGAGATCTCCTCGCGACTCGAGGAGATGCCCGGCGAGGAGGGGTACCCCGCGTACCTCGCCGCTCGCCTGGCGGAGTTCTACGAGCGCGCCGGCAAGTTCGAGAACCTCAACGGCCGCGAGGGGTCGGTGTCGGCGATCGGCGCCGTCTCCCCGCCCGGCGGTGACTTCTCCGAGCCGGTCACCCAGAACACCCTGCGGATCGTCAAGACGTTCTGGGCGCTCGACGCCGACCTCGCGGAGCGTCGGCACTTCCCCTCTATCAACTGGAACGAGTCGTACTCGCTGTACCGGGACCAGCTGGACCCGTGGTACCGCGACAACGTCGCCCAGGACTACCCCGAGCTGCGCCAGTGGGCGATCGACGTGCTCGACGAGGAGGACGAACTGCAGGAGATCGTCCAGCTCGTCGGCAAGGACGCCCTGCCGGAGGACCAGCAGCTGACCCTCGAGGTCGCCCGCTACCTCCGCGAGGCGTGGCTCCAGCAGAACGCGTTCCACGACGTGGACACGTACTGCGAGCCGACCAAGACCTACCGGATGCTCCAGGCGATCGAGACGTTCAACGACGAGGCGTTCGACGCACTCGACGCCGGCGTCCCGGTCGAGGAGATTCAGGACATCGACGCCGCCCCGCAGCTCAACCGCATGGGCGTCGCCGAGGACTACGAGGAGTTCATCAGCGACCTCGAAGACGACATCGCGACCCAGCTCCGGGAGCTGTACTAACAATGAAAGAGTATCAGACAATCACCGAGATCAGCGGTCCGCTGGTGTTCGCCGAGGTCGACGAGCCCGTCGGCTACGACGAGGTCGTCGAGATCGAGACCCCGAACGGCGACACCCGGCGCGGCCAGGTACTGGAATCGAGCGAAGGCGTCGTCGCGATCCAGGTGTTCGAGGGGACCGGCGGCATCGACCGCAACTCCTCGGTTCGCTTCCTGGGCGAGACGATGAAGATGCCCGTCACCGAGGACCTGCTCGGGCGCGTGCTCGACGGGTCGGGCAACCCGATCGACGGCGGGCCCGAGATCGTCCCCGACGACCGCATCGACATCGTCGGCAAGGCGATCAACCCCTACGCCCGCGAGTACCCCGAGGAGTTCATCCAGACCGGCGTGTCCGCCATCGACGGCATGAACACGCTGGTTCGGGGCCAGAAGCTGCCGATCTTCTCCGGATCGGGGCTGCCCCACAACGAGCTCGCGCTGCAGATCGCCCGGCAGGCGACCGTCCCGGAGGAAGAGGAGTCCGGCGACGACGACGAGGGCTCGGAGTTCGCGGTGATCTTCGGCGCGATGGGGATCACCCAGGAGGAGGCCAACGAGTTCATGCAGGACTTCGAGCGCACCGGCGCGCTCGAGCGCTCGGTCGTGTTCATGAACCTCGCGGACGACCCCGCAGTCGAGCGGACGGTCACGCCGCGGATGGCCCTGACGACCGCCGAGTACCTCGCCTTCGAGAAGGACTACCACGTGCTGGTCATCCTGACGGACATGACCAACTATTGCGAGGCGCTCCGCGAGATCGGCGCCGCGCGTGAAGAGGTGCCCGGCCGCCGTGGCTACCCCGGGTACATGTACACGGACCTGGCCCAGCTCTACGAGCGGGCCGGCCGCATCGAGGGCCGCGAGGGGTCGGTCACCCAGATCCCGATCCTCACGATGCCCGGCGACGACGACACCCACCCGATCCCGGACCTGACGGGATACATCACCGAGGGCCAGATCTACGTCGATCGGGACCTCAACAGCCAGGGCGTCCAGCCGCCGATCAACGTGCTGCCGAGCCTCTCGCGGCTGATGGACGACGGCATCGGCGAGGGCCTGACCCGCGAGGACCACGCCGACGTCTCCGACCAGATGTACGCCGCGTACGCGGAAGGCGAGGACCTGCGCGACCTCGTGAACATCGTCGGTCGCGAGGCGCTGTCCGAGCGCGACAACAAGTTCCTCGACTTCGCGGACCGCTTCGAGGAGGAGTTCGTCCAGCAGGGGTACGACACCGATCGTTCGATCGACGACACGATCGAGCTCGGCTGGGACCTGCTCTCGATGCTCCCCAAGGAGGCGCTCAACCGCATCGACGAGGACCTCATCGCGGAGCACTACCGCGAGGACGAGTCCGAGACCGTCGAAGCGACCGCCGACTGATCGGCGACGCCGATCTTCGTCGTTTTTATTTTCACTCTTGAGTAGCGCGCCGTATGGCGCAACTGCCGTACGTCCGCGTTGCAGTGCTGCTCGGCCCGCTTGCGCTGTTCGTCCCGACCTACTTCGCTACGCGATCAGAGCTCGGCGAGCGGAAACCTGGCGGATCTGTTCCTCGGGTAACTGGCGGCCGACGGTCGCCACGTCGACGCCGTTATCGAGACGTGAGCGCGACCAGCGTACCCGTCGCGACGCTCGCGGCCATCAGCGGCATCCAGTTTCCCGTCGTCCCGGCGTGATACGCCGCGACAGCGGTCGCCAGCGTGCCGAGCCCGAGAAGACCCAACTCGATCCGTTCGCCCAGCGGCGTCGCACCGGCGGTCGGAGATCGAACCATCGGGCGATTATACATCACCTCACCCTCATAAACCCCGGTGGACACGCACAGCGACGGTCGGAGCAGTCAGGAGCCGCAGTATCAGTCCGCCTTCGCGGGCTGCCCGGCGCCGACGGACTCCCGGAGGTCCCGCGGTAGCCGGAGCGCGACGACGGTGCCGCGGGGCTCGTTGTCGCGGATGTCGATCTCGCCGCCCGACTGGGTGACGATCCAGTTGAGCAGCCACAGCCCCAGCCCGCTGGCGTGCTGGAGCTGGGTGATCTCGTTGGCGCCGTCGAACAGCTGGCGCTCGGAGTCGGGGATGCCGGGCCCGTCGTCCTCGATGCGGATCTCGGCGTAGTTCTCGTTGACCGGCCCGACGGAAACGCGGACGGACTGCTCGGCGCCGTCGTTGTGCTCGAAGGCGTTTTCGACGGCGTTCTCGATCGCGGTGTCGATCAGGTCGTTCGCGATCACGTGAACGCCGTCGGCCAGCTCGCGCTCGACGCCGACGCCGGGGTGGCGCTCGGCGACCCGATCGAGGACGCCCGCGACGACCGCGCCGGCGTCGATCGTCCGCCGGGAGTAGTCGCCGGCGTCGAGCGAGCGCTCGATCTCGCGGGTCTGACTGGAGAGGTCGATCAGCTCGTCGGCCGACGCGGTCAGCGACTCGGCCCACTCCCGGAGTTCGGGATCCGAAAGCCGTTCGAGGATGATCTCGGCGTTGCCCTTGACGACGTTCATTCGGTTGCGCAGGTCGTGGCGCAACACCCGGTACAGCACCTGAAGACGCTGGCGCTGCTCGCGCTCGTCGGTGATATCGGAGTAGATGGCGTACGCGTCGACGTCGTGGGCGTCGGCCTCGACGGGGATCCCCTTGAACGCGAACGTCCGGAAGCTGCCGGCGGTGCGACGCTGGACCTCGCGCTCGACGACCTCGCCCGTCCGGACGCGGGCGATCAGGTCGGCCGACTCCTCGCGGCGCTCGGGCGGGACGATGAACTCCGCGAGCGACTGGCCCTCGATCGCGGCGGCGTCGTAGCCGAACACCGCCTCGAACGCCTCGTTGACGTGCCGGACGACCGGGTCCGACTCCTCGAACGTGACGCCGACGGCGGGCGAGGGAACGTGGTCGAAGAAGGCGACGAACTGGTTGCGCTCGCCGCGGAGGTGGCGCTCCTTCGTCGAGCGCCGGTCGTCGTAGTAGCCGACGACGGCGCCGAGCAGCGCCGCCAGGATCAGGAAGTAGCCGAGCGGGTACAACATCCCCTCGCCCCGCACGCCGAGCAACGAGCCGTGGAACTCGGAGGACCACAGCAACAGCGCCAGCGCCGCCGTCCCGGCCGCGAGGCACCACCGCGCGACGGCCACCGCCCGGCCCGCCGGCACGTCGGCCACGAACAGCCAGCCGCCGAAGGCGACGAGCGCCCCGGACAGCAACACCGGCAGCGAGTTCTCCAGCGCGGCGATCGCGAACGGCTCGCCGCGAGCGACGTGGACGTACAGGTCGAGGAGCGGAACGGCGAGCAGTGCGCTACCGATACCCACGACACAGCCGGCGGCGAGGCGACGCTTCGTTGTGGGATCCATGAAGACCGCGTTCGTCACGCCTGCGAACGACTACCGGTACTGATCGGAATTATATAAGCGCTGTGTCAGTATAAGCTATCGCATATAAGAGCGACGGCACGGAGCATCTTCGGCGGCGCTTCGACAGCTATTCGGGCGACGGAACCGCAGTATCGGCGATCGTCACGTCGACCGTAATTATTGTTGGAGAGAGTATACTAATGCGCGCAACGACCGTCACTCGCCGTCCGGGTCCGGCAACACCAGCACCGGCCGATCAGCATCGCTCACGAGCTCCGACGCGGTGTTGCCGGTCAGCAAACGGACGAGCAGCCCGGCCTCCCGGGGCGTGAACGCGACCACCGACGCGTCGATCGCTGCGGCGTGGTCGAGGATCGCCTCGTCGACGTCGGTGCCGTAGAGGATCTCGGTCGCGACGTCGCGGTCCGGGAAGCACTCTTCCACGACCGCGAAGATCTCCTCGGCGACTTCCTCGCGCTGCTCGACGGAGGCCTTGTCCGGCGCGCCGCCGGCCTTCTCGATCACGTGGACCGCGACGAGTTCGCAGTCGTCGGGGAGGTACGGCTCTACCGCCCGGCACGTCGCACGCGCGTCGTCCTCGCTGGCGAGCGGAATTACCGCGCGCTCGAACAGTGGCGTCATCATACGAGGAAATCTCCGGCGCAGGGGGAAAACAGTACCGTCGCGGGGAAGCGAACTCCGAGTCTACCGGCCGAACAGCCGTTCCCGGAGCGACCGATCGGAGGCCGTCTCGGTCAGCAGCACCGAACACTCGACGTCGTCGAGCACGTCGAGCACCAGCGACTGGTTCACCAGCCGGGACAGCAGGCCGCGCTCGGTCGCGCCCATCACGACCATCGTGGCGTCGCGGGACGCCCGCGAGATCGCCGTCTCGACGTCGCCGTCCTCGACGACGACGGCCGCATCGCCGAGTCCGTGCTCCGTCGCCCAGTCCTCGATGAACTGTTCGGCCTCCGCCCGGGACTCGTCGTCGGCGACGTGCAACAGCGTGATCTCCGAGCCGTACTCCTCGCGGAGCAGTTTGGCGACCTCGGCGCTGAGGTCGGTGCTCGGGCCGCCGGCGGTCGGCAGCAGGATACGCTCGGGGTCGAACCCGCGGTCCTTGAGCACCAGGAAGTCACACGGCAGGTCCTCGGTGAGTTCGTCCATGCGGGACTCGGCGCGGCCGTGGGAGTGGGGCCCCCAGCCCATCACGACCTGATCCGCGTCGAGCCGCCGGGCCGAGTCGAAGATCTCGTCGAACGAGCGGTGGGAAAGGACGGTGTGGGTCTCGACGGCGGCGCCGAACGTCTCGGCGTCCTCGCGGGCGCGGGCGAGCAGGTCGGCCGACTCGGCGTCGATCCGGTCGACCGCCTCGCCGCCGCGATCGAGCGGCGTCTGGTCGGGCACCTGGACGATGTGGACCGCGTGAACGGTGCCGCCCTTCTGCTTGGCGATCGCTCCGGCAAGGGTGATGAGATCGGTTTCGGTGCGTGGGTTCGCCAGGGGCACCATCACGCGGAAATCGCCACCGTTTGGCACCGCGGCCCCCGCGGCGTCCGGCCGAACTGTGTCGGCCGCCGAGACGGCGACGTCGGGCATCTCGTCGGACCGGTCGAGGATCCAGCCGGCGAGCACGCCCTCGCTCTCGACGCGCGAGCGCGCGTAGAACAGGTACCAGAGCGCGGCGAAGCCGACGAGCGCAGCCGAGAGTCCGATCACCAGGGGCTCGATGTACGCGATCAGCGCGAACGACGTGACGGCGCCGATGATCGGCACGACGGGGTACAGCGGCACCTTGAAGTCGGGATCGTACTCCGGCGGGTCGGCCTCGCGCATGACGATCAGCGCGATGTTCAACAGCCCGTAGACGATCAGGTGGAGCACCGATCCGGCCGTCGACAGCAGTTCGATGTCGCCGACCAGCAGGAAGAACACGATGAGCCCGCCGGTGATCAGGATCGACTTCGATGGCGTCCCGAACCGCGGGTGGATCTCGTTGAGCTTCGGCGTCACGATCTTCTCGCGACCCATGGCGAAGTTGATCCGGGACGAGGAGAGGATCGACGCGTTCGCCGACGACGCGGTCGCCAGCAGGCCGCCGATCAGCAACAGCGCCGACCCGACCACGCCGAGATCGAACCCGAAGATGCTGTACTGGCCGAACAGCAACTCGGCGGCGTCGACGACGGCCGTGCTGTTGTTGGCGACGAGTTCGTTGGGCACCGCCGACAGCAACACGACCAGAAACAGCGCGTACACGACGGTGACGATCAGCACCGACCCGATCACCGCGAGCGGGAGGTTGCGGCCGGGATCCTTGATCTCCTCGGCGACCGAGGTGATCTGGACGAAGCCGAGATACGAGACGAACACGATCGCCGTGACCGGCAACACTTCGCCGGTCGTCCCCTCGGGCGCGATCGGCGTCAGCGAGTCGACGTCGCCGTTGAACAGCCCGACGACGGTGAACAGGCCGAGAATCCCCATCAGCGTGAGAACGATCACGATCTGGAGGCCGCCGGTCTCCTTGGCGCCGACGTAGTTGATCCCGATGAACAGCAGGGCGCCGACGAGGCCGATCAGCTGGGCGGCCGAGATCGTCACCGGACCGAGCGCGAGCGCGGGGGCGCCGACGAGCGTGTTGACGTACTCGCCGAACCCGTACATGTAGAACGAGGAGGCGAAGGCCAGCCCGAGCCAGTTAGCCCAGCCGCTGATCGAGCCGAACAAGGGCCCGAGCGCGCGGTTGACGTAGAAGTACGCCCCGCCGGATTTCGGCATCGCGGTGCCGAGTTCCGACGCCGACAGCGCGGTAAACAGCGCGATGACGCCGCCGATCACGAACGTCGCCGCCGCGAGCGGGCCGGCGCGGGCGACGGCGGTGCCCGGCAGCACGAAGATTCCGGCGCCGATCATCGTCCCGATGCCGATCGTCAGCGCCGACAGCAGACCGAGGTCCTTCGCGAGCTCCTCGTCGCTCATCTACCGCCCTCCGGGCGTGCACTCGGCAGCCCGTCCTCCGGGAGTCGCACCGAAACTGCTGCATCGTGCGCTGGGGAGTGCAGCGACTGTCGAGTCGTGTTCATGTCCCACCAGTGGTTGCCGAGTCGTTAAGGGTGCTACGATACGCGCGAGCGGGAACGACCGAGAAAGCCTTTAACGGATGGCAATCCTACCTTCCCGCAAATGGTACTCGACGATCTGGGGACCTCCCTCCGCGACACGCTCGACACGCTGAGCGGGAAGTCCCGAATCACCGAGGAGGACGTCGACAAGGTCGTCAAGGAGATCCAGCGCTCCCTGATCCAGGCCGACGTCGACATCGCGCTCGTCCAGGAGCTGTCGGACAGCATCAAAGAGCGCGCGCTGGAGGAAGAACCGCCGGGGGGCACGTCCGCCCGCGACCACGTGCTCAAGATCGTCTACGAGGAGATGGTCGCCCTCGTCGGCGAAAGTACGGAACTCCCGCTCGAAGAGCAGACGATCATGCTCGCCGGGCTCCAGGGGTCAGGGAAGACCACCTCCGCCGCGAAGATGGCGTGGTGGTTCTCGAAGAAGGGACTGCGCCCCGCCGTCATCCAGACCGACACGTTCCGGCCGGGCGCGTACGACCAGGCCAAGCAGATGGCCGACCGCGCCGAGGTGGAGTACTACGGCGACCCCGACGCCGACGATCCCGTCCAGATCGCCCGCGAGGGCCTGGAAGCCACCGAGGACGCCGACGTCCACATCGTCGACACGGCCGGTCGCCACGCGCTGGAGGACGACCTGATCGACGAGATCGAGGACATCGAGGAGGTCGTCGAGCCCGACCGGAACCTGCTGGTGCTCGACGCCGCGATCGGGCAGGGCGCCAAGGACCAGGCCCAGCAGTTCGACGAGTCGATCGGCATCGACGGCGTCGTCATCACGAAGCTGGACGGTACCGCGAAAGGTGGCGGCGCGCTGACCGCCGTCGACCAGACCGACTCCTCGATCGCGTTCCTCGGGACCGGCGAGGAGGTCGCCGACGTCGAGCGCTTCGAGCCCGACGGGTTCATCTCGCGGCTGCTGGGCATGGGCGACCTGCGCCAGCTCGCCGAGCGCGTCGAGCGGGCGATGGAGGAGACCGGCCAGGACGAGGACGACTGGGACCCCGAGGACATGATGTCCGGGTCGTTCACCCTCAAGGACATGCAAAAGCAGATGGAGGCGATGAACAACATGGGCCCGCTCGACCAGGTGATGGACATGATCCCCGGCCTGGGCGGCGGGCTGATGGACCAGCTGCCCGACGACGCGATGGACGTCACCGAGGATCGGATGCGGGACTTCGAGGTCGTCATGGACTCGATGACCGACGAGGAGATGGAGTACCCCCGCGCCATCGGCGCCAGCCAGATCGAGCGCATCTCCCGTGGCGCCGGCAAGCCCGAGGAGCGCGTCCGCGAGCTGCTCCAGCAGCACAAGATGATGGAACAGACGATCAAGCAGTTCCAGGGGATGGGCGACGGCGACATGCAGCGCATGATGAAGAAGATGCAGCAGGGCGGGGGCGGCGAAGGCGGCATGGGCGGCCTCGGCGGCGGCGGGCAGGGACCGTTCTGATCGCCCCGGCGCGTCGACGCCGCTACCGAACTGCCGCGAGGTCGACGAAGGCGTCGCTGTCGGCCGTCAACCAGGTCGACATCCGCGTCACGCCGGTCGCGTCCGGCGGAAAGATCGTACACCGATCCGGACCGTCCGGATAACTGACAACCTCGTGGCGAAGATCGCCCGTCCGGCGTCGAGCGATGTTCGCTTCGCCCGGCATCCGTCGCGCTGGGGATTCACTTTTGCGTTCGCCGGTCGGGCCGTCGAGCGGAGAGTCGGTCGCCATCTCGTCCGGAAGAGCGGGGAGACGGCGCAAGTACGTTACTAGTAGTTGACTACATCGGACAGTACGGCTTCGTACCGATATCGACCGGTTTCGGGCGACGATCGGTCGGCGTACGTCAGTAGGATTCACTTACCGGCGGGGCGACAACCGTTAAGGGGATCCGACGGCTCCGTACGGACATGGATCGACGACGCTTCATCTCGACGCTCGCGGCGACCGGCGCGACCGCGTCGCTCGCGGGCTGCTCGAACCCGTTATCGGACGACGGGTCGACGCCCGAGCGGGACCCGGAGAACGCGGTCATGGACGAACTGTACACCGCCGTCGGGGAGCTCAACACCGCGGCGCTGGCGCTGGGGACGGTCAGCTCCGACATCCAGAACCCCGCGGGCGTCGAGTTCGACGAGTCCGAGCCGCGCGCACGGATCGACACCGCGCGGACGGCGCTCGACGCCGCCGAGGAGGCCGATTCGGGGTCGTTCGAGACCGAAATCGAGCAGGCCCGGACGTACGCCGACGCGATCGAGTCGATCGTCAACGCGTTCGTCGCGCTGCTCGACGGCGCCGCCGATCTGTCGACCATCGATGGCGAGTTCGACCCCGACGCGCTTGGCGGCGTCGAGGACGCGCTCGAAGAGAGCCGCGACCCGCTGGAGACGGCCGTCTCGGAGAGCGACGCCGCCTCGACGGCCGTCGAGAACGCTGACGAGGATATCCTCAGCGATCTGGACGCCGAAATCGGGCGGGTCGCGGACGCCGTCTCCGAGCTATCCGGATTCGCGGAGGGGCTGGACGGGCTCTCGCAGGGCTACCAGCAGCTCGTCGACGGCGTCGACGACATCACGGCGGCCCAGCAGGGGTTCGCCGACGAGAACTACGACGAGTCCGGCACCGCCTTCGAGAACGCCCGGAGCCACTTCGGCGACGCACACAGCACGTTCGAGAGCGGATCGGAGGCGGCGCCCGACCAGCTCGACGACCGCTTCGGGCGGGCGCTCGAACGGAGCGACTCGCTGGTCGCGCTCTCGGGCGGGTACGCGACGCTGCTCGACGGCATGGGTGATCTGAAAACGGGACAGACACAGTTCGAGAACGAGGAGTACGCCGCCGCCGAGGAGTCGTTCGCGGCAGCGGGAACGTCGTTCGCGGATGCCGACGAGACGTTCGACACGAAGCCGTCCCCCGAAGGCGAGTTCGACGGCCGGTTCGAGACCGCGCGCTGTCGCAGCGGCCACCTGGTCGACGCGTCGGCATCCCTGGAAGAAGCGGCCGCCGCCGCCGACAACGGCGACCTCTTGACGGCGCGGAGCAAAGCCGAAGAGGGCCGACAGCAGGTCGAAGACGCCCGGAACTGCTGAGCGGTCGATTGGTGCTTTTCTGTCTCCGTTAGAGGTCGCGCCAGACGTCGTCGTCCCAGTCGCCGGGGCCGTGGCTCGATTTTTCGTCCGATTCGCGGTCGCCCGTCGCGTCGTCGGCGTCGTCACCGGACAGCTCGTCGGGGCCGGGCAGATCGCCGAGCCCCTCCGACAGGGTGCCGCCGACGTCAACGGTGTCGTCCTCGGTTCGGCCGGACAGCTCCATGCGTGGCCAGGAGGACTGGTCCCAGTCGCCGCTCTTCGAGTAGTAGTAGACGACGTCCTCGCTGATCACCGCGAACAGGTCCCGGCGCGTGTCGTGGACGACCCGCTCCTGGGTGTCGATCGCGACGTCGACGACGCCTTCGAGGCTGTCGAGTTCGACGTAGTTCTGGCCGACCCACATCGGGATCGATCCCTTCGAGATCCAGTCGGCGTACTTTCGGCGGTGCCGTTCCTGCTTGATCGCGGCGACGTCGAGTTCCTCCGGGTGGGTCGCGAACACCGTCCAGGCGCCCGTCAGCGACAGCGCCGCAAGCAGCGTCGCGAGCAGCACCGCGAACCAGTTCGGCGAGTGGGTCACCCGCCGGGTGGTCGTCGCGTAGTGGGGCTGGGAGTCCGAGAGCTCGCCGCCGAGCCAGTAGGCTCGGTCGGTCACCTCCAGGGGCGCCGAGGCGTCGAGCGTGCCCGCGTACCGGCCGGTGTCGTACTCGACGGTCAGCAGCAGCTCGGTCTGCACGGAGCCGACGCCGGCGAGGCGCTCCCGGAGGGTCGCGAGCCGCGCCTCGAGGTCGCGGACGTCGATCTCGGTCCGCGCGGTCGCGGTACCGTCCTCGGCAGTCCGAGTCTCGTTGATCAGCGTCTCGGTCGATGCCCAGAACACCTCGCCGTCGCGGGTCGCGGTGATCCGAAGCCGGACCGTCTGGGTGACCGACGCACCCTCGGGGACCGTAGTTTGGGGTTCGACGGCCAGCGCGGGCGACGCGTTCGTCAGGTAGACCGGGTTGTTGCGCAGCTCGGTTCCCCGATCCCAGAGGTCGCTGTCCCCGGTGACGGTCGCAGCGGTGTCGGCGCCCGTCGAGGCAGTCACCGCGGTCCGCTGCTCGGTCGCCGTCGTGGTCGGCGGCGTGAGCGCGATCCAGCCGCCCACGAGGAGCAACAGCGCGCCGACGACGACGAGCGCGATCGCCAGATTCCTGCCGTAGCGGGCGATCAACAGCTGAAACCGCGGGTCGTCCATCACGAGCAGTCCCACCCCGTCGCGTCACCGTTATGTTGGCCGCGGGGGGATGCCACGGCCGAAGCGGCGTCGAGACGTCCGGACGCCGCGGTCGAATCGACGTCACGGCGCCGCGGCTGCGAACGCCGGCGTCCCGTTGCTCGACGGCCGCGCACCGACGGGGCCGACGCAGGAGACCGGAGTCGCGGTTGCATGCGTAGAACTATCGGTGTAACTGGACCCGATCACAATAATAATACCGAACGATTGCGCGAAATCACCGTTCTACAGCCACTTGCGGAGCTTGCGCCGGAGCCGTACCGAGAGCGACACGTGGTCGGCGCCCGCCCGCAACCGGAGATCGCCCGTGCCGAACAGCGTGACGGCGATCGACAGCACGACGCCGACGACCACGGCGTCGACGGCGAGCAGGGCGAGCGTCGGGTGTGCGGCGTGTAGCGCCGCGATGATCCCGGGCGGGAGCAACAGCAGGTAGCGCCGCTGGGTGACCCGGCGGTCGTACCTGCCTTCGCTTTCCGGGGCGCTCAGGGTGACGCTGGCCCCGGCTTCGCCGCCGGCGCCGACGTGGAGCCTGTCGGGCTCGACGGCGGCGCCCTCGCCGGTCTCGAGGAAGACGACGACCGGCACGACCCCGTCGTTGGTAACTGGGTACTCGACAGTCGATGATCCGCCGGACTCGATTACGAGCGGATCGTCGGCGGGTTGTTCGGCGCTGACGATGCCGTACTCCGTCGTTCCGGAGGGGACGACCATCGCCGCGGTCGCGAACAGGACGACCAGGATCACGACGGTGCCCGCCACGGACCACGCGGCCACGACCCCCGGGCGATCGGTCGACCGTGCGAAATCCCGAACCGCGCCGCCGCGGGCACCCGAGATCGCCGCCGCACCGAGGAAGACGAGCCCGAGTGCGACCAGCAGACCGCCGACCTGCGAGCTGCCGAGCCCGCCGCCGGCGCCGACGGCGCTCGCGAGCGTCGACTGAGCGCCCGAAACGCCCGACCGGAGGCCCATCACCGCCGTCCCGAGGTTGGGAATCACGACGACCTCGCCATTGATCTGTAGCGCCTCGGCGACGACCTGCCGGTCGCTCACGGGTGGTTCTCCGCCGTCCTGGTCGGTGAAGGGGTTCGCATCACCCTTGGTCACGTAGCCGCGATCCGTCTCGCCGACGACGCGGTGGGTCGTCAGCCCGCCGCCGTGAAGCTGTTCAGCCTCGAAGACGACGACATCGCCTTCGGAGACGTCGCCGGCAAGCGGCGAGGGGATCGCTACGAACCCGTCGCCGGCGTCCATCGTCGGCTCCATGCTGTCGGTCGCGACGTAGCCCAGCAGAATCGGCTGGCCGAGCAGCTGGCCGACGACCAGCGCGGCGACCGCGATCAGCAGCACCGTTCCCGCCGCGCCCTTCGCGTAGCTCCCGACTCTCATGGCTGTGCCAAGGGACGGAGGAGCGATGGCGTCGGTGCGGTTCTCACGTCACCGTCACCTGGGCGGCCGATTCGGAAATATCTACCTCCCGACCGATCGAGCGCCGCAATCGATCCCGGCGACCCGGAGTGCCGCCCGCCAGGATCATCGGAGTAAAGCGAGCAGCTCCCGCGGGTTGCGTCGGCTGACCAGCAACGCGCCCGCGACGAACGACAGCCCGACCACGCCGGTCGCCGGAGACCGGAGCTGCTGTTCGACCGCCTCGGCGCCGCCGCCCGGTGAGGACACGTCGAGCTCGCCCGCCGATGCCCCGCTGACCGCGATTTCGTAGACTCCGGGCCGGTCGAACGCGCGCGTGAACGTGACCGCCGTCGTCTCGCCGGGGCCGAGGCGGACGGTCCGCGTTTCGAGAACGGTGCCGCCGACGGCCAACTCCGCGGTGAACTCGCCGGTCGACCCGCCGGTGTTGGCGACCGTAGCGGTCACGTCGACGCTCTCGCCGGGCGCGATCGACCCGGACGCGAGAGCGGCGTTGCGCACCTCGAAAGACGCCGCGTCCGGTGCGGGCGGCTCCCTGACGGTGATCGTCCCGCCGGAGGTGTGGTCGACGCCGACCTCGTACTCGCCCGGTCGCTCGAACGTTCGATCGAACGTCACGGTCTGACGCTCGCCCGCGGGGACGTAGACCGCGCGCTGGGCGACCTCGACGCCGTCGACGACAAGATCGGCCGAATGGCTGCCGCTCGCCCCGCCGCGGTTCGCGACCGTCGCCGTGATCCGGACCGTTTCGCCGACCGCAACCGATCCGTTCGCGTCGAGCCCCTCGAACTGGACGTCGGTGACCGCGAAGTCGGGCGCGGCATCGCCCTCGGCTCGGATCGTGATGTCACCCGGCTCGACATCGGCGTCTCGCGTGTCGGTCCGGACGCCGAGCGACGCCGTCTCGCCCGCGTCGAGCTCGAAGGCGGCGCCGCGGCTCTCGACGGGGTTGCTCGGGTCGCCGCGGTAGATCGTCGTCCCCGCTAGATCGTGCTCGACCCACACGCGCGCGTCCTCGTCGTCGGTGTTCGTGATCGTGAACACGTCGTCGGTGGTGGTGGTGGCCCGGTCGTTGAGCCGGTTCATCTCGACGGAGAGCTGTCCGTCGGCGTCGATCTGGGCGTACTCGCCGTTCGATGATTCGCTCGGGGTAAGCGAGAGGTCGCCTGCCCGGTCCTCGGCAACAGTGGCCGCCATAGTCGGGACTGCGAGGAAGAGGGCGGCGAACACTACCAATACGAGGAGACGCGAGGGCATTGGATAAAGGGGGAAATCGGAGTTCTGGCGTTTCTTTGGCCAAGTACGGCAATTACGAGGTTGATGCGTCGATGACGAGTGAGGCCACGCTAGGAGCGCTACCATCGTATGCGCTGGCGCTGCCATTGACGAGATCAAATTCGAATCCGATGTCCGCACTATCACCATTGGAGGAGAGGGTGATAGAATCGTAGACTCTGTTACCACTGTTATCGAGAGTATACACGCTAAATCCAGGATCCGGATCGCCGTTCGAGGTATCGAACTCGTTTCCGGAACCATCGATCGGCGTGACGGTCAGTGTAACACCATTCGTCCCGTCGTTAGTGACGGTGAGAAAATCATCAAAGTAGGTGATAGCGTCGTTATTAAGACCGTTAGCGTCAGGAACCGTGGAAACGTTGCCGGCAGCCGTCGCGCTGCCGTTGAAATAGAACTCGAGGATTCCTTCGTTACTATTTATGAATATATCGTCGGCTTCGTCGGTTGGACGCCCAGGCCCGCGTTCAATCGACAGATACCCATTCGCGTCGTCGGCCACGGTGATCTCTGCCGTCCGCTCTGCCTCCACTTGACTAAACGCCCCAGAGCCAAAGATAGCTCCGCCGCCAGCAGTCAGTGCGCCGATCCCAGCCAGTACGTTGCGTCGATTCATTCTCATGGTAATCGTCTCTTACTGCGCGCGAGCAGTCCACAGGGTGTGGCTACCGCGCCTTACAACACCCATGCAACCCCACCCACTTTGTATTGGGGCGCTTGGAGCAGAGAAAGGCGGTCTTGACACCTAGAAAGGTCGGCTTGAAGGAGGAAACAACGAAGCTGCGAACCGCGGCAAGCGTGAAAAGAGGCAATATCAACCCACATCAGCCATATCTGCCTGTCTTTCGATGTCCAGTATAGAACACGACGACTGTGGTCGCCGTCGCGGTCGGTTGGCCAGTCTGAGGGAATAGATATCAGAAAAGTCGAAAGTGTTTTGCAGACGTAAAGACAGTAATTGGGTGGTAAGACGATGGCAACCAGTAGCGACGACCCACCGGGTCGAGGGGAGATTTTCGACCTGTTGAGCAACCATCGTCGCCGGTACGCCATTCACTTTTGCAAGCAGCGGGACGAAGCCGTGTCGCTCTCGGACGTCGCCGAACAGGTCGCCGCTTGGGAACAGGACAAGCCCGTCGAGGAACTCACCTCGGCCGAGCGCAAGCGGGTGTACACCTCGCTCCAGCAGACTCATCTCCCGACGCTTTCCGACAGCGGGATGATCGAGTTCGACGGGTCGGAGGTGACGCTGACCAAGGAGGCCGAGCAGATGGAGGTGTACATGGACGTCGTGCCGGGCGACTCGATCCCCTGGGGCGAATACTACCTCGGATTGTCGGCCGTCGGGATGCTCGTGCTCGTAGGCGTGTGGTTCGAAGTTCTTCCGACCGATGTCGTGCCGGCGGTGGGCTGGGCCGGGCTGGTGCTCGCAGTGTTTGGGGCATCGGCGGTCTACCACGTCTACCAGAGCCGACAGAATCGACTCGGGGAGGTGGAGCGTCCGCCATGAATCAGATGGAGCCACGTTCCCCAGACAATCATAGGAGGAGAGTCAGGACTGAAGAACTGCCGAACCGTATTTGTGCCTCTGGTGTCTCTGATACGATATGAAGCGCCGCCGTCGACTACAAACCGACACCTCGGGGGCGGCAACCCGTCGGCAGATGTTACTCGCTCTTGGAGGGACGGGTCTGGTCGGTCTCGGAGCCAACTCGATGTGGACGGCCGCTTTCAGCAGTGTGAGAGCTACACGGAGTTCGGTGATCAACACCACGGCCGACAGCGATGCCTACGCCGGGTTGAACGTGTTCAGTCCGGTCACGAGTGGAAAGCGAGAACTGCTAGTCGAAGTCGCAAACAATCTCGGAGACGACGCCAACGTAACCGTTGCGCTCAAAGATGGCACCCAAGGCACGCTCTACGGCCCGGAAGGTAGTGAGGGGAGTTCAGTTACGTTCCCGCTGCTGAACGGCAGCGCGAAGTTCGTTGAGATACAGCCATCACAGGGCGGCGTCACGATCCCATTCACTATCGAATTAACCACACCCGGTGCGACAGTTCGAGCGACGCGCGAGACGTACGCCGAGAACGGCAACGCAAAGGGCGCAGTGAGCGTGAAGAAGATCCAGAGCTTCGCTGCAAGCTCGGCACAGAACGAGTGGACGATCAAGCAGGTTCAGGCGCAGGCAAACGACTATCAACTCGATCGCGTTGAGTACGAGATTCGGGACGCGGACGGAATCTTAGTCGGGAGCGTGACTCACGCCGCCAGCGGCGGCAAGTATCAACGGAAGAGGATCGCAATCTCTCCCGACGACGGAAACGAAGTCCGGAACGGAGAGACCTATACGCTAAGGGTCACTGGCTACGACACCCAAGACAACTACGACAGCGCGACTCGCTCCGCGAGGGCGTAGGCGTGCAACAGTTGCTGAGATCGCTACGGCTATCCGACATGGCTCCTCAGTTAGACCGTGCAGTGGCTTGTAGAGTTATTGGCGAGCGAAATCGTTCCCCGAGTCGCCAGCATCGCGCTGTTCATCGCAGTCGGCGTCGCGCTGGCGAATCTCGCCGTCGAGTTCGGCGCCGTCGAGTACGTCGCCGTACTCTCGAAACCGCTGACGGGACCGGCGAACCTGCCCGACGAGGTCGGCACCGCGATCCTCGCGACTGCGACGTCGCCGACGGCGGGGTACGGCATGCTCGCGGAGTACCGCGAGTCCGGCCTGATCGACGATCTCGCGACGCTTGTCGCGATCACCATCAACACGTTCTTCGGGTTCGTCCAGCACATCTTCACGTTCTACGTTCCGGTGTTGATCCCGATTCTGGGTCTAGAGGTCGGCGTCATGTACGTCGGCGCGCGGGCAGGCATCTCGCTGGCGATCACCGTCGTCGGGATCCTCGCCGGCGCGGCGCTGCTCTCGGAGGACAACGTCGACCCGACAGCTCGCCCGGCGGCCGACGGCGGCGAGGAGGAAGCCGAGCGGAGTCGCCGGGAGCGGGCCGTCAGCGCCGCGGAGAGCACCTGGTCGAAGCTGCGGACGATCGTCCCGCGGCTGGCGATCGTCTACGCGATCGTCGCCGTACTGACGGCGCGGGACGCCTTCGACGCGCTGTTCGCGGGCGTCGAGCCGCTGACGTCGCTCGCGGGACTGCCGCCCCAGAGCGCCGGCGTCGTCGGCGTCTTCGCGATCGACACGACCAGCGGCGCGGCCGCGATCGCGCCCCAGCTCGGCGCCCCGTTCACGCCGCGGGAAGCCGTCGCGACGATGTTGATCGGCGGCGTCGTCTCCTTCGCCTTTTCGACGTTCAAGCGCTCGATCCCCTTCCAGTACGGCATCTGGGGGCCGGCGTTCGGGACGAAGGTGATCCTGGTGAACACGGCGCTGAAGGTCGGCTTCATCGCGCTGACTGTCGTGCTACTCCTGATCTGAGGTCGAAAAAGCGATCGTCTCAGGCGTCGTCGGCGTCGTCGACGATCGGCTTTCCCTCCTCCGTCGGCGGGGCGACGTGGTCGACGAAGGACTCGACGTCGGGCTCGTCGACGCGCACCTGAACCTGGATGTCGCCGAGTTCGTCGGGGTTGCCGACGGCAAAGTTGACGACGCCCTCGAAGGCGGGCTGTTTCTTCAGCGCAAAGGAGAACGTGTCGCCGCGGTGGTCGCCGAAGAACTCGCCGCGGGCGGTGTCGAGAATCTCCTGACGGTGGAGCTGCTCGGAGAAGTGGTCCATCGAGTGGGCCTCGCCGAGCAGTTCGCCGTGCTGGAACTCGACGTCGGCGTCGGGGAACAGGTTCGTGATGGCGTCCCGGACGCGGTCGGTCACCTCGGTGTCGTTGACGGGTGCCGTGATCTGGATGTCGACGCTGTAGATCATCGCGGGACCGCCTCCGGACCGCGCTCGATCACCGTGCGAACCGTGCGGCGGAACGACTCCAGCGAGCCGGTGTTGTCGATGCGCACGTCTGCTCGCTCCATCGCCTCGCCCATGCCGAAGCCGAGTTCGCGCTCGTCGCGCTCTTCGAGGCTCTCCCCACCATCCTCGACGCTCTTGTCGCGCCCGCGTTCTGCGAGACGCTCCTCGCGCACCTCGAACGGCGCCTCGACGCTGACTAGCGAGAACCGCTCGCCGAAGGCGTCCTCGAAGGCGTCGACCTCGACGTCGCTGCGGATGCCGTCGACCAGCACCGCGTCGGCGTCGTCGAGCGCCTCGCGGATCAGCGGCAGCGATCGCTCGGCGACCGCGGCCGGCCCGTTCTCCTCGCGCAGCGCCTGTGCGACCTCGCCGTGGTGGGTCGCGGGGTCGAGCCCGCGGTCCCGGCACTCCCGGCGGATCACGTCGCCCATCGTCACGACGGGCACGCCCAGCTCGCGGGCGACTTCGGCGGCTTCGCCCTTGCCGCTGCCCGGCAGGCCGACGGTCCCGATAACTCTCATCGAGTCGGTGTAGCGCTGACGGCCGCTTAAGCGCTGTGTTCCGGGCGTCGAACGTGAGATCGACGAGCACTCGCGAACGGCCTCAGAACTGCCGGAACGGCCGGCCGATCCGCGCGAGCGCCTGGTGAGGGAGCGCGTCCCAATCCCGGTCGGGGTCGCTCGGCGCATAGACGCCGTCGGACTCGGCAATTCGACCCTGGCGTTCCAGTTCCGCGAGCGCCCGATCGACCCGCTCGGCCGGCAGATCGACGGCGTCCCGGAGCGCCGCGGCGGACCGCGACTCCCGGTCGAGCACTCGCCAGACCGTCCCGGCGTCCTGCACGGTGACGTAGGGATCGCCGGTGCGCCGCGGGGCGGCGCCGGTCCGCAGATCGCAGACGCCGTCGAGCGCGAGCCACGCGCCGGCGCCGAGCAGTCCGAGTTTGATCCACAGGATCCCGTCGGGCCGCAGCAGCGCCGCGGCACCGAGGCCTGCGAGCGCGACGCCGAGGAGCGCCTTCGCCCAGCCAGGGTTGAACTCGTAGCGATCCTGCGCCAGCCTGTAGGCCCTCACGGCCGCGAAGGCGAACGCGATCGGGACGAGCTGCTCGACCGGCCAGTCGAGGACGAACACCAGCAGCGCGAACCCCGAGACGGTGCCGGCGACCTCGATCAGCGAGCCGGTGATGCGTCGCGCGTCCATCGTGCCACGGTTCGTCTGACCGACCCATTAGCGTTGCGGGAATGATACGACTGGGACGCGAGCGCTCGCCGACCGGGACGGGTATACGTATCTGGCACCTACCCGGCAGCATGACTCACCGGTCTTTTCCGGTCCGCGCGCTCTGGTTCGTCCTCGTGGGGTGGTGGCTCACGCCGATCGTGGTTAACCTCGCGTGGGCGCTGAACGTCACGATCCTCCTGTTGCCCTTCGGCATCAAGCTGATCAACCTCGTCCCGACGGTGCTGACGCTCAAGGAGCCACGATCGTTGTCGGACCCGGCCAGCGCACGCGGGCAGAACTCGCTGCTCGTTCGGGGCGCGTACTTCCTGCTCGTGGGCTGGTGGGCCAGCCTGCTGTGGGCCAACGTCGCCGCCGCGCTCGCGGTGACGGTGATCGGCCTGCCGATCGCGTACTGGATGTTCAACCGGCTGCCGTTCGTGACCTCGCTGTACCGGTTTCACGGCTGAAAATCCAATCGCTTTTGAGAAGCCGGTTTGTACGAACGACCGAGGGCACGTAGCTCAGTCCGGATAGAGCGTCGGACTTCTAATCCGACGGTCGTGGGTTCGAATCCCATCGTGCCCGTTATTCTGCGACGAGCGGACGCGAGGAGCGAATCATAAACAGAGGTAGGTTCGAACCCTGGAAGGCGCGCGCAACGGAGTGAGCACGTCTTCCTTCGGTTCGAATCCCATCGTGCCCGTTTCTCCGGCGAACGACAGTGAGCCGTGAGAAACGTCGCTCGTGGGATTCAAAGTAGACGGCGACGAGCGAAGCGAGTCGACGGCGTGGTTCGAATCCCACCGTGCCCGTGATTCTGCAATCTACCGCGTCGATCAACACTCGTGTCGCAGCACCTGCCGCTGACCCGTCGGACTGATACCGCTGTCCTGCACGAACCGCTCGAACTCGGTGATCGTCACGTACTCGGCGTCGGCGTCGTACCGAGCGCTCGCCCGCCGGCAGGCGTGCTCGGCGAGGCGCTCGGCCGTGACGCCCGACCCGTCGATGTCGCCCATGAACTTACGCCAGCGGAAGTTTCCGTACGTCCGAGCGGCGTCGGGCGGCGACGTCCAGTCCTCGACCGATCGGCCCAGCGTGTCGACCTCGCGGCCGGTGTCCAGCCGCGCCGTGACGCCGTACCACCGGTAGGAGTCGGGCGGATCGTCGAACATCGCCCACCGGTAGTCCTCCGCGTCGGCGCCGTCGACCGGCGCCAGCGGGTCCGCGGCGCCGACCGAGCCGACGCCCCACGCCAGCACCGAGACGAGCGCGAGCGCCGCGAGGGCGAGGCCGGCGCGGCGACGCCAGCGCTCGATCGCGAGGGAAGTCGGGAGCGCGGGGACGCGCCGGCGGGCGACGGTCAGCGCATCGGCCCACCAGTCCAGCGCGAACGGGGCGAGGTGCGGGCGGACCCGGTGCTCGACGGCGTCCCACGCGCTCGCCGGGAGGAACAGGACCACGCCGGCGGTCAGCACGAGCGGGAACAGGCCGACGGTGACGGTCAGAAACATCCCTAGGTGCGCGCCGAGGAACAGCAGCACGAGCGCCGTCCGGGCGCGCCCGGTCAGCAGGATCAGGAGCGGCGACGCGACGAGCAGGGCGAGCCAGGGGATCGCGACCGCGCCGGCGAGTTCCGGAATTTCGGCGAGGTAGTTCCCCAGCAGAATCGTGAAGCTGTCGAGCCGGACCACGTCCCGTACGGCGTCGCCGCCGAGCCAGCGGCCGCCGCGGAGCTTGAACACCGCGTTCGTCGCGTAGACGGCGACGACCTGCAGGCACAGCGCCGCCGTCGCGGCCGAGGCGACGTACCGGTCGCGATCGGAGCGGCCGAGCGCGTCGACCGACCAGCGCTCGCCGAGCGGGACGAGCAGTCCCAGCGCCAGCAGCGTCGCAAGTAACACGTCGCCCGAGTTCAGCACGAGCGGGTTGCGCAGCTGGACGGAGACGAGCAGCGCCAGCGAGCCGACCGCGGCGAGGCGCGATCGGACGCCGAGCAACAGCGCGATCGCGAGCACAGCCGCGAGGACGAACAGACACGCCTGAAACCACGCCGCACCGGAGACGGCGTGGAGCGACAGCGACCGGGCGAGCGGGTACTGCTCGGCGAGCGCCGCGCGGGGCAGGACGCCGCGATCGGTGTGGAACGCGACCAGCTCGGTCGCCCGGAGGAGGAGATCGACGAGCAGCGTGATCGCCACGAGGACGCGGAACGCCGCCAGCGCGCGGGCGTCGACGCCGATGCGCCGGGCCAGCGCCGCGCGAAGCCGCGCCGCGGTCGAGAAATCGCCGTTCGGGTGGAGGGCCATCGTCGGCGCTATCGTTCCCCGGACGCGAGTAAATAGCTTGTGAACTTGGGAGAAATAAACCGCAGCGCCTCGCAGCGGCCGCAGATAGCACTCAGCCGTCCGTCGCGGCGTCAGGCCAGGTGGCTACGTACGTCCTCGATGTCGCCGCGGCAGAACGGACACCGATAGCTCGTATCGAAGCCGCTCCGCTGGGTGACGGTGCGGGCTTCGAGTTCGTGCATCGCGATACTTCGATCGCAGTCCGGACAACTGACCTTGGTCATACTGCTGTAACTGCCACGGATATTCATAAGTAATTCTCAAGTTTGTATACGGTATCGTCGATGAAATTACAGCAGCAGGCGTGTATCCGAGAACTCGATTCAGACGCTAGCCCCGAGATCGCCTCGTCGCGATGCCGGCGTGACGGCGGTCCGGACGCTCCGAAGAACGGACCTGCTCGCTTCGCTCGCTCGCCTTTCCGCGATTCTCGTTCCCTTCGGTCACTCCGAATCGCGCTACTCCTCGAACCCGTCCTCGAATCGGAACGTCCCAGTACCACCTTTTTCCGGTTCGGGTGCTCTCGCTTCGCTCGACCACCACTCATCGCAAAAATCTGGGCCAAAAACACCGAACGGCGAAGCCGTGTCGAGCCCTCGCTCGTTACACTCGCGAGGAAGCCGCGACTCGCTCCGTTCGTCGCGGTACTACTCCTCGAACTCGTCCTCGAATTTGAACGTCCCGTCGCGCTGCACCACTTCGCCGTCGACCTCGATGCGGGAGTCCTCGCTCATGTCGACGATCATGTCGACGTGGACGGCGCTCTCGTTCTGCTCGTTGCCCTCGCCGACGGTGTCCTCGTAGGCCCGCCCGACGGCCATGTGGACGGTGTCGCCCATCTTCTCGTCGAACAGCATATTGTACGTAAACCGGTCGATGTCGCGGTTCATCCCGATGCCGAGCTCGCCGAGGCGCCGCGCGCCGTCGTCGGTGTCGAGAATCTCCGTGAGGACGTCCTCGTTCTTGCTCGCGGAGTGGTCGACGACCTCGCCGTCCTCGAACACGAGGCGGGCGTCGAGCACCTCGCGACCCTGCTGGTAGACTGGCTTGTCGAACAGCACCTCGCCCTCGACGCTGTCGGGCTGCGGTGCGGTGAACACCTCGCCGCCGGGGACGTTGTGCTTGCAGGTGTCGTTGATCGTCGGGTTGTCGGCGACGCGCATCGTGACGTCGGTCGAGTCGCCCGAGACGATCCGAACCTCGTCGGCGCCGTCGAGGATCTCGACCATCTGGGCCTGGAACTCCTCCTGGGCGTCCCAGTCCTTGTTGACGGCGTCCCAGACGAAGTTCTCGTAGCCCTCGGTGCTCATCTCGGCGAGCTGGGCGTTGGCCGGCGCGGGGTACTGCGTGAGCGTCCAGTTGTCGGTGAGCCGCTCGTCGAGGATGGGCCGTCGAGCCTGCTGGTAGGCCGAGTTCTGCTCGGGGTCAACGTCGCTGGTCTCGGTGACGTTCTCGTCGGCCCGAACGTGGATGTGGGCGTCGGCCGCCTCGACGAGCGCCATCTCGTGGTCCGGAAGCTCGAACTCGCCGTCGTGGGCTCGCATGTAGGCGCGGTGCGCGCGGGCGGTGCCCGAGACCGACACGGGGTTGGCGCCGACATCGCCCAGCGCCTCGTAGATCGCGACCAGCAGGTCCTCGGCGACGTCCGGTACTCTGACGATCACGTCGTCGCCCTCCTCCAGTTCGAGCGCATCGTGAACGAGCAGCGACGCGTGTTCGCGGATTCGCGGGTCCATACCACCTTCTGAATCCGGGCCGTGCAAAACCGTTTGGTTTGGCGAAGATCGCGCAGCCGGCGGTGGGCGGGCAGCCCACGCCGGACAGCGTGCCGAGCGTCGGCGTCGCGCCGGTTCTATGTGCCTGCAGCCCCAGTCGAGCAGTGTGCAGATCCACGGTCACGAGGTTCCGGGCGCGGTCGACGCCGAGACGCGCTGCGCCCACTACGCGAGCGAGCGCGACGTCGTCGCGATCAAGTTCGCCTGCTGCGAGACGTACTACCCCTGCTTCCGGTGTCACGACGCCGTCGCCGACCACGACGCCGAGCGGTGGCCGGCCGATCGCCGGGACGAGCCGGCGGTGCTCTGTGGCGCCTGCGGCGTCGAGCACACGGTCGAAGAGTACGTCGGCGCCGAGGCGTGCCCGGCCTGCGACGCGGCGTTCAACCCCGGCTGCGCCGACCACTACCACCTGTACTTCGAAGGGGTCGGAGATGCCGGCGCAGAGCGTTCGGACGCCGCGTAGCGCCGACCGCCGCGCAGAGTGACCCGACGGCCGGGACCGTTTTTCCGTACGAGTGCCAACGCGAGGGTATGATCGACCTCCGGAGCGACACCGTGACGACGCCGAGCGACGAGATGCGACGGGCGGCCCGCGACGCCGACGTTGGCGACGACGTGTACGGCGAGGACCCCTCGGTGAACGAGCTGGAGCGCCGCGCCGCCGAGATCGTCGGCGCCGAGGCCGCGCTGTACGTCCCGACGGGGACGATGGGCAACCAGATCGCGGCGCGGGTCCACACCGAGCGGGGCCAGGAAGCGCTCGTCGAGCGCGAGAGCCACGTCTACCAGTGGGAACTGGGCGGGCTCGCCCAGCACGCCCAGCTGCAAGTGAGAACGCTGGACGGCGGCGATCGCGGCGTCCCGACGCCGGAACAGGTCCGAGAGGAGTACGTCGAGGAGGACCTCCACCGGGCCGGTACCGGACTGCTGAACCTGGAGAACACTCACAACGCCAAGGGCGGCGTCGCCATCGCGCCCGAGCGGATCGACGCCGCCGCGGCGGCCGCTCGCGACCTCGACGTGCCAGTCCACCTCGACGGCGCGCGCCTGTTCAACGCCGCCACCCACCACGACGTGCCGGCAGAGCGCATCGTAGGGTCGGTCGACTCGGTGATGTTCTGCCTCTCGAAGGGGCTGGGCGCACCCGTCGGCTCGATGCTGGCGGGCGACGAGGCGTTCATCGAGAACGCTCGGCGCACCCGAAAGCTGCTGGGCGGCGGGATGCGCCAGGCCGGGCTGATCGCGGCGCCGGGTATCGCGGCGCTGGCGAACCGCGACCGGCTCTCGGTCGATCACGAGAACGCCCGGGAGCTCGCCGCCGGACTCGACGCCGTTCCGGGGCTCGCGGCGTCCGAACCGGAGACGAACATCGTGCTCGTCGACACGAGCGGCGCCGGGCTCTCGGCCGAGGAGTTCCTCGACGTCGCAGAGCGCCGCGATGTACTCGGTACCGCGTTCGGCGACGACACCGTCCGATTCTGCATGCATCTGGACGTCGCGCGCGAGGACGTCGAGGCGGCCGTGCGGCGGATTCGGGACGAGCTCCGCTAGCGCGACTCGTCCATCCCTTCCTTGAAGGAGAGCAGCGTCCGGCGCACTAACAGGAACAGAAAGAAAAACAGCCCGACGAAGACCGCGACGAGGCCGAGGAAGAACGGATCGAGGTTCATGGCTCGACGTTCAGCCGGCCGGAACAAAGGCGTTTCGACGGGTGTCGACGGTCGACCGATCCGCGGGCCGAACGCGCTCGGCCCGGAAAGTTCTTGCAGGACGATTGAGATATGTAGCGCATGGCCGACCTCCTGCCCTCCTCCCCCGACACCTCGGCCGCGGACGACGGCGACCCGCGAGTGGTCGGGTTAGACAGCGACGACGCCGACGACGTGCTGGCCGCCCTGTCCTCGGGCACCGCGCGCGAGCTGCTCAGCGCGCTCCACGACGATCCCGGGACCCCCTCGGAGCTCGCCGACCGCGTCGACACCTCGCTCCAGAACACCCAGTACCATCTCGAAAAGCTGGCCGACGCCGACGTGATCCGCGTCCTCGATACGGTCTACTCCGAGAAAGGCCGCGAGATGAAGGTGTACGCCCCGACCGACCAGCCTCTCGTCGTGTTCGCGGGCGACGACGAGAAAGAGACCGGACTCCGCGCCGCGCTCTCGCGGCTGCTCGGCGGCATCGGCGCCGTCGCCGGCGCGAGCCTGCTCGTCCAGTATCTCGCCCCCGAAACCGCGACGAGCGGCGGCGCGGCCGGCGGCGGAACCGCCGAGAGGGAGTCCGGCGACGAAACCGCCGGCGGCGGATCGGGCGACGACGGCGGATTCACCGCGTCCGACGCCGAAAGCGACGACGGCGCGGATTCGGGCGGCGACAGCGCCGACGGCGGCGGATCCGATGGTGGCGGCGGCGACGGAAGCGGCGCCGACGGCGGAACCGCGGGCGGCGCGGACGACGGCGGCGGCGGTGACCTTCCGCTGATAGACGACGTCCCGCTCCTCGACGACGTGCCGCTGCTCGGCGACCTCTTGGGCGCCGGGCTGCCGCCGGGAGCGCTGTTTTTCGCCGGCGGCGCGACGGTGATGATCGCGTGGTTCGTGCTCTGGTACGCCCGGGCCTACAGGGTGTGACCCGTGGGTCGGACCGGCAGCAGTCAGGTGAGTTTCTGCGTCCGCGATCGACGGACCGTCGCCGTCGACGCCGCCGCCTCGTCGGCGTCGCGCGGCGACCGACCCCTCGCCGTCCGGTGACTAAAACCGCTGTTTGACTCTACGGTGGCTATTTTCCCTTTCCGTACAAAGTCGTAGATGCGTCCACCCGAGGACGCCGTGACTGTCCGACGGCCCTCCGAACGGAGCCGCCAGACCGGCCCCGCGACCCGAATCCCACTGTCCGAAGCCCTCCGCCGTCGCGCCGGTCCCTGACGCCGGCGCGGTTCCGAACCCTCCAACGGCGGCCGGCCCTACCTGGCCCCGGCCGTCCACGTCGGCCGTCACTGCCGAACCCATTCCCCCACTCTCAGGGCCGAATCGAGAACTCCTCGAACACCGTCCCGTCCGGCTGTACCAGTGTTCCGTCGAGCCCGCCGTCCGCGGCGACCAGTTCGGCGTGTCCCGGCCGATTCCCGCGCGGCTGGGCGTGACTGCCGGGATTGAGCAGCGTCACCTCGTCGGTCTCGACGACGCCGGGATCGTGGGAGTGACCCGAGATCACCAGATCGGCGCCCTTCTGTCGACCGAACAGCGAGAGCGCCATCGGCCCGCCGTCTCGGCGATGCGTGACGGCGATGCGGACGCCCTCGTACTCGACGGTGCGGGCCGTCGGGAGTCGATCGCGGACGGCCATGCTGTCGGCGTTGCCGTGGACCGGGTACAGGGTGTCGGCGACGTCGTGGAACGCGTCGAGCGCGCTCGTCGACGTGAAATCGCCCGCGTGGATCACCGCGTCGGCCTCGCGGACGGCCTCCAGTGTTCGCCCGTCGAGCGCGTGGCCCTCGCTGCTGTGGGTGTCGGAACAGACCGTGAGCATAGCAGTGGGGAGGGGCGCCGTCCCGACCTGTCTTTCGACTCGACGCCGCGGCAGGACGCCGTGATGGAACCGGCGTAGCGCCGAACGCTCGCGAAGGGGAAGGCCCATGGTGGATGCTCGCAAACGCCCAGCTATGGCTGCGGACAGCGACGCGGGCGGCGGCGCGCCCTCGGCCGACGAGGCGACGGTGCTGGCGGCGTTCGAGGACGCCGCTCCGCTGACCGCCGAGGAAGTCGCCGCGGCGGCCGGGCTCGACGCCGAGGCGACCGCGGCGGCGCTGTCGGCGCTCGTCGAGCGCGGTGCGCTCCGGCGGAGGACCGTCTCGGGCGTCGACGCCGACGCGCGGGATCGGCCCAGAGACGACGCGCGCGAGGAACTCGACGTCGAACTCTGGTACCTTCCCCCGGAACGGCTGGCCGACGGCGACGTCGTCGTCACGATCGACGACGACCGGGCGATCGAGGACGCCCTCGACGAACTGGAGTTCCCCGGCGCCAGCGAGTTGATGCGCGACTGGCGCCGCGACGCCGTCCGGACTGCCTTCGAGTATCTCCGTGAACGGGGTCCCGCGGACCGCGAGGCGCTGGCCGAGGACGTGTATCCCGCCCACTCGGCGGGCTACGCGGACGCCGAGTCGTGGCTCGACTGCGTCGCGCCGCGGCTGGCGGAACTGCCGGGCGTCGAGCGGACGGAGGGGGCGTTCCGGATCGACTGAACGACTCGAACGCGTTCCGTTCAGAACTCCTGGGCGCCGATCCAGCGATCTTTACTACCGTCGCACTCGAACTCGCGGTTGGAGAAATCGCGAGTAGTTCGTCGTAAACGTGTGCATCGGACCGCTCGCGGACAGGTCCGGCGGGCGACGCGACAGTCGCCCAGGGCCAGTCGCCCGGGTCCGCCGGCGATCCAGCGCGCCGAAACGCGTCGACGCTCCGAGGCCGCCGTTCGGCGGTTGCGGAACTGTTTTACTTGCTGCGCGACCACCAGAGCATAATGAGCGAACTCGAGGAGGAGTACCGCCTCGACTATTTCGAGGACAACGACTTCGTCCGAAAACAGTGTTCGGAGTGTGGCGATCACTTCTGGACGCGCGACCACGACCGGGTGACCTGCGGCGAGCCGCCCTGCGCGGAGTACTCGTTCATCGACGATCCCGGGTTCGACGAGGAGTACAGTCTGGAGGAGATGCGCGAGGCCTTCCTCTCCTTTTTCGAGGAGAACGGCCACGAGCGCATCGAGCCGTACCCGGTGGCGGCGAACCGCTGGCGCGACGACGTCCTGCTGACCCAGGCGTCGATCTACGACTTCCAGCCGCTCGTGACGTCGGGCGAGACGCCGCCGCCCGCCAATCCGCTGACGATCAGCCAGCCCTGCATCCGGATGCAGGACATCGACAACGTGGGCAAGACCGGCCGGCACACGATGGCGTTCGAGATGATGGCCCACCACGCGTTCAACGCCCGCGAGGACATCGAAGACCCCGACAAGTACGCCTACGAGGGCGAGGTGTACTGGAAGGATCAGACGGTCCAGTACTGTGACGAGCTGTTCGAGTCGCTGGGCGCCAACCTGGAGGAGATCACCTACATCGAGGACCCGTGGGTCGGCGGCGGCAACGCCGGGCCCGCGATCGAGGTCATCTACAAGGGCGCCGAGCTCGCGACGCTCGTCTTCATGTCGATGGAGCAAGATCCGGAGGGCGAGTACGAGATGAAAGACGGGAACCGCTACTCGCCGATGGACACCTACATCGTCGACACCGGCTACGGGCTCGAACGTTGGACCTGGATGAGCCAGGGCACGCCGACGGTGTACGAGGCCGTCTACCCCGAGACGATCGAGTTCCTCAAGGACAACGCCGGGATCGAGCTCACCGAGGGCGAGCAGGCGGTCGTCCACCACGCCTCGAAGCTCGCGGGCAAGATGGACATCGACGAGGCCGAGGACATCGAGGCCGCCCGCGGCGAGATCGCCGAGCAGGTCGGCGTGACGACCCAGGAACTCGAAGAATTGGTCGAGCCCCTCGAAGACATCTACGCGATCGCGGACCACTGCCGGACGCTGGCGTACATGCTCGGCGACGGCATCGTCCCCTCGAACGTCGGGACGGGCTACCTGGCTCGCATGGTGCTCCGGCGCACCAAGCGGCTGGTCGACAACGTCGGCGTCGACGCGCCGCTCGACGAGCTCGTCGACATGCAGGCCGACCGCTTAGAGTACGAGAACCGCGACACGATCCGCGACGTGGTCCGCACCGAGGTCGAGAAGTACCGCGAGACGCTCGACCGAGGCTCTCGACGCGTCGAACAGCTCGCCGAGGAGTACAGCGCGAAGGGCGAGCCGATCCCGACCGACGAGCTGATCGAGCTGTACGACTCCCACGGGATCCAGCCCGACATGGTCGAGGAGATCGCCGGCAAGCGCGGCGCCGCGGTCGACGTACCCGACGACTTCTACAGCCTCGTCGCCCAGCGCCACGATCAGGAGTCGGGCGCCGCCGCGGCCGACGAGATCGACGACCGGTTCGAGGACCTGCCCGAGACTGACAAGCTGTACTACGACGACCAGCAGGGCACCGAGTTCGAGGCGGTCGTGCTCGACGTGTTCGAGCGCGAGGAGGGCTACGACGTCGTTCTCGACCAGACGATGTTTTACCCTGAGGGCGGGGGCCAGCCCGCCGATCACGGGACGCTGTCGAGCGACGATGCCACCGTCGAGGTCGGCGACGTCCAGATCGAGAACGGCGTCGTCCGCCACCGCACGGACGAGCCGCTGGACAAGGGCGCGATGGTGCGCGGCCAGATCGACGTCCGGCGCCGCCGCCAGCTAATGCGCAACCACACCGCGACCCACGTGATCATCCACAGCGCGAAGCAGGTGCTGGGCGAGCACGTCCGGCAAGCGGGCGCCCAGAAGGGCGTCGACAGTTCGAGAATCGACCTGCAGCACTACCGCCGGATCACCCGCGAGGACGTCAAGGAGATCGAGCGCGTCGCCAACGAACTCGTGATGGACAACGTCGCGATCACTCAGGAGTGGCCCCACCGGAACGACGCCGAAGCCGAGCACGGGTTCGGTCTCTACCAGGGCGGGATCCCGCCGGGCGAGCAGATCCGGCTGATCCACGTCGCAGACGACGTTCAGGCCTGCGGCGGCACGCACGTCGAGCGCACCGGCGACATCGGGTCGATCAAGGTCCGGACGACCGAGCGCGTCCAGGACGGCGTCGAGCGCATCGTGTTCTCGGCCGGCGAGGCCGCCATCGAAGGCACCCAGCAGACCGAAGACGCGCTCTACGAGGCCGCCGAGGCGCTCGACGTGAACCCCCAGGAGGTTCCCGACACCGCCGAGCGCTTCTTCGAGGAGTGGAAAGCGCGGGGCAAACAGATCGAGGAGCTACAGGAGGAACTCGCGGAAGTGCGCGCGGGCGGCGCGGGCGACGCCGAGGAGGTCGATCTCGACGGCGCGACCGCGGTGGTCCAGCGGCTCGACGGCGAGATGGACGAGCTCCGGGCGACGGCCAACGCCATCGTCGAGGAGGGGAAGGTCGCGGTGATCGGCAGCGGCGCCGACAGCGCGCAGTTCGTCGTCGGCGTCCCCGACGGCGTCGGCGTCAACGCCGGGCAAGTCGTCGGCGAACTCGCCGACCGCGTCGGCGGCGGCGGCGGCGGCCCGCCGGACTTCGCGCAGGGCGGCGGGCCCGACGTCGACGCGCTGGACGAGGCGCTGGCGGAAGCGCCCGACGTGCTCCGGCAGGTCCGGAACGCCTGAGAACGACCGCTTCGATCGCGACTACTTTCTCGACGGTAACCAGCGAGACGATTACGGAACGCTCGCGACTAGAAAATCTGGTCCTACGCGTACGTCTCTTCGAGGTACTCGACGATGTCGTCGCTCTCGGGCATCCCCTCGACGCCGTTGTCGGGATCGACGAGCACCGGAACGCCGGTCTGGCCGCTCACTTCCTCGACCTCCGTGCGGTCGGAGTGGCTCCGGGGCACCATGTGGGACTCGTAGTCCAGGTCGAGTTCGTCGAGCTTGGTCACGACTTTCGCGCAGTACGGACAGCCTTCCAGTTCGTACAGTTCGAGATCTGCCATCGGGCGAGAATAGGGAAGCGAACGGTAAGAAAACCGTGATGCAGTGTGCGAGCGGCGCACAAGCGCGCCCGGCCGCTCAGACGATCATACCGCTGGTCTGGACGTAGTAGTAGACCACGAACACCGCGGCGAGCAGCCACTGGCCCGGTTTGACGTCGCCCGCCTCGCCGACGGCCGCCTTGATGATCGGGTAGCTGACGATACCGGCCGCGATGCCGTCCGCGATCGAGGTCGTCAGCGGCATCACGACGATGGTGAGCCCGCCGGCGATCGACCAGGCCGGATCCTGCCAGTCGATGTCGGTGACGCCCTGGAGCATGATGATGCCGACGACCACCAGCGCGATGTAGGAGGCGTACTGGGGGATCGCGGCGACCAGCGGGACGACCGCCAGCGCCGCCAGGAACGCCAGCCCGACCACGAGCGCGGTCATGCCGGTGCGACCGCCCTCCTCGACGCCGGTCGAACTCTCGATGTACGTCGTCACCGTCGAGGTGCCCAGCATCGCGCCGACGGTCGTGCCGACCGCGTCGGCCATCAGCGGCTTGTCTATATCGGGCAGGTTCCCGTCCTCGTCGAGGAAGCCGGCGATCTGTGAGACGCCGATCAGCGTCCCCGCGGTGTCGAAGAAGTCGACGAAGAAGAACGTGAACACGACGAACGCGAACGTCGCGGGGTCGATGTCGCGGAGGCCCTCGACGAACGCACCGGCGAGCGGCGTGATGTCGTACTGGGCGCCGGTCAGCGTCTCCGGCGTCAGCACGCCTCGATCGTAGAAGCCGGCGAACGTCAGCCCCCAGCCGACCGCCGCGGTCGAGAGGATGCCGATGATGATCGACCCGGTCACGTCCCGCGCGTATAGCACGAACGTGAAGAACAGGCCGACCAGGGCGAGCGAGGCGACCGGACTGTTGGCGATTTCGCCCAGCGTGACGAACGTGCCCTCAGGAGCCGGGGCGACGACCTGCATCTGCTGGAGGCCGAGGAACAGCAGGAAGATACCGATCCCCGCGCCGACGGCGAACTTGACGGGCTCGGGGAACAGCTCGATGATGTACCGACGCGCGCCGACCGCGGTCAGCGCGATGAAGGCGATGCCTTCCACGAACACGGCCGCGAGCGCGGTCTGCCACGGGATGCCGAGACCGATCACCACGGTGAACGCGAAGAACACGTTCAGGCCCATCCCGGGCGCCAGTCCGAACGGCCGGTTCGCATACAGCGCCATCACCAGGATACCGGCGAACGACGCCAGGATCGTGACGACCGCGAGCATCTGTTGAACCTGGGCGATCGTGTACGCCTCGGCGATCGCCGGGTCGGTCATCAGCGCCGGCGCGAGGATCGCCGGGTTGACGACGATGATGTACGACATCGTCAGGAACGTCGTCAGCCCCGCGACGACCTCGGTGCTCAGGTCCGTGTCGTGCGCCTCGAACTCGAAGAAGTCAGCCATCTGGTCGGCGAGTCCCATTGGATGATTGTGCAGAGGGTCCAGCCACAACTTAAGTATTTTCTTGTCGTCGGAGAATCAGCGGTCACAAACGTGCATACACTGACAGCCGAGCGCCGTCTTGCGATCCCCCTGAAGATAGTAGTTTGACATAACTCGACGATCCCGCACGGGCTCTCCTGACCCGGGGTAAGCCGGCGTTACCGCCCGCCCCGTAGTTTAAATAGCATCTGGCCGGAGAGTACGGTAGATGGAGGTACGGGAGCTACCCCTCAAAGACCGGTTCGTCGAGCACTTCGAGGAGCGAGGGATCGAGTCGCTGTACCCGCCGCAGGTCGCCGCGGTCGAGGCTGGCGTCGCCGACGACCAGCGGGTCGTCGCGGCGCTGCCGACCGCCAGCGGAAAGACGTTCGTCGCCCAGCTGGCGATGCTGACCGCCGACGGGCCGGCGCTGTACGTCGTCCCGCTGCGCGCGCTGGCGACCGAGAAGTACGAGACGTTCAGCGAGCTCCCGGGCGTGAGCGTCGGCGTCGCGACGGGCGACTACGACGGCGACGACGAAGCGTTCGCGGACGACGACATCGTCGTCGCGACCTGCGAGAAGGTCGACTCGGCGATCCGCAACGGCGCGGGTTGGGTCGAGCAGCTCGCCTGCGTCGTCGTCGACGAGGTCCACCTGCTCGACGCCCGCGGGCGCGGGCCGACGCTGGAGGTCACGTTAGCGAAGCTCCAGCGCCTCCGCCCGGACCAGCAGATCGTCGCGCTGTCGGCCACGGTCGGCAACGCCGACGAGATCGCCGACTGGCTCGACGCCGAACTCGTCCAGTCGACGTGGCGGCCGGTCGACCTGAAGACCGGCGTATACGACGACGGCGCGATCGCGTTCGAGGACGGCGAAGATCGCAAGATCGACGCCGCCGATCGATCGCCGACTACGGCGCTCGTCGCCGACGCGCTCGACGAGGGCGGCCAGTCGCTCGTGTTCGTCAACTCACGCCGGGAGGCACAGCAGCTCGCCGCGGAACTGGCCGAGGAGGGCTTCGCCGCGGCGCCCGAGGTGGCCGAGGAGATCGGCGCCGACGCCACCACGAGCACGGGAGAAGCGCTCGCGAGCGCCGCGGCGGGCGGCGTCGCCTTCCACCACGCGGGCCTGCGCGCCGAGCACCGCTCGATCGTCGAGAACGCGTTCCGCGAGCGCGAGTTGCGCGTGCTCTGTGCGACGCCGACGCTCGCCGCCGGCGTCAACGTCCCCGCGCGCCGGGTGATCGTCCGGGACACCGAACGGTTCACCGGCGAGGGGTACGACCCCCTGCCGGTGCTGGAGGTCCACCAGATGTTCGGGCGCGCGGGGCGACCCGGTCTAGATCCCTACGGCGAGGCCGTGCTGGTCGCCACGGGTGAAAACGCCGGTTCGCTTCGCGAGCGCTACGTCGGCGCCGAGCCCGAGCCCGTCGAGTCCAAACTGGCGGCCCGCGAGCCGCTGCGCACGCACGTCCTCGCGACAGTCGCCGGGGGGTTCGCGGACTCCCGCGAAGGGCTCCGCGACGTGCTCGCGTCGACGTTTTTCGCCCACCAGCGCGACGAGTCCGAACTCCGGGATCTGACCGACGAGGTGCTCGCCTATCTGGACGCCACCGGAATGCTCCGTCGGGACGGCGGCCTCGCGGCGACCGACCTCGGCCGGCTGGTCTCGCGGGTGTACGTCGATCCGCTGACCGGCGCCGAGGTCGTCGAAGCCGTCGAGACTGCGGCGGCGATGGAGCGGGTCACCGCGCTGACGATCCTCGAACTGGTCTGTGACACCGAGGACATGACGACCCAGCACGTTCGCAACGACGAGGCCGGCCGGCTCAGCGAGTTCGCCATGCGCCGCGAGGAGCAGTTCACCAAGTCCGTCAGCGAGTTCGAGGGGAACTTCCAGTCCTGGCTCGGCACCCTGAAAACCGCCCGGCTGCTCGCCGACTGGGCCGACGGCGCCGACGCGGAGACGATCGACGAGCGCTACGGCGTCGCGCCGGGTGACGTCCGCCGACTGGCCGAGAGCGCGGCGTGGCTGCTCTCGGCGACGGAAGTGATCGCCGAGCACCTCGCGAACGGCGCCGTCGATCGAGACGTCGACGCCGCGGCCGACGGCGGGACCGGGTCGGAGGGCAGCGATGAGACGCCGGACGGCGAGGGCGCTAACTACGAACGGGTCGTCGAGCGGATCCGCGAGACGCGCGAGGCGCTCGTCGAGCGCGAGGACTGAGGTCGCGGCGCGACTGCGGCGCGCAAAGCCCGCGCTCGGCGCGTGATCTTCCGAAGAATGAAATCGTCGTTCAGCGCCGCCGTGGGGCGACAGTGAAAGAGATTAGTTGCGGACGACGTTCGTCGCGCGGGGACCCTTGGGGGCCTGTTCGATGTCGAACTCGATCGATTCGCCTTCTTCGAGGTCCGGGCCGCCGACGTCTTCCATGTGGAAGAATACGTCATCGTCCGCGTCGTCCGTCGAAATGAAACCGTAGCCGCCTGTGTCGTTGAAGAAATCAACGTTTCCTTTCGCCATTGCAAACAATCGTAGGGGCACTGCGGGGATAACCCTTGCGAGGGTCGCGGTACCACGAGGGGCGGTGGCCGAAACGACGCCCGTCGCGGCGGACACCGCGGACGAAGCGGCGTCACTCCCGATCCAGGTACTCCTGTTGAATCTCGACGACCTCGCTCGAATCCTCGCAGTCGGCGTACCGGCGCAAAGGCTCCTCGTTCATCTCGAGGAATGTCTCGCCCCACCGGAACTTCGCGAGAATCTCCTCGGCGCGCTCGCGCTCGCCCAGGATCGTCAGCCCGGCTGCCAGCGCCTCGACGGTCGTCAGCTGAAACGGCTTGCCGTAGTTGATCGGGTTCGCGGCCACCAGAAACGGCAGCGCGCGGTGCTCGCCGTCGATCGAGAACATCGCTTCACCGGCGGTCTCCCACGAGCAGTCCAGCGCGACGAGCCGATCGCTCGCCGCGCGGTCGGCCGGCGAGAGCGCCCGCTCGGCGTGAGGATTCAGCACGATCCCGTACGGCGTCGCCCGGTCGCTGCGGTGGAGCTCCGCGAGGTCGAACCGCGCGAGCTTCCGGGCGGTACACTTGTCGGGGTCGTCGTCGCCCTCGTACCGGACGTGCAGGGTCACTGGCCGAGCGTTGGCGTCGGGCGAGCAAAAGCGATGCGGAGCGGGCGTCCGGCGGGTCGCTCGACTGGGGATGGCGCGGACGGGTCGCCGTCCTGATGCGGAACCACTTTGAGGACGGCAGCCACACCTCCGCACATGGAGGTTTTCGGGTCGAGCGGAACGCGGGGGACGGTCAACGAGTCGTTCACCCCCGAGTTCGTCGTACGGGTGGCCCAGGCCGCCGGAACGGTCTGGGACGCCGACCGCGCCGCGGTCGCGCGGGACACGCGCGTCACCGGCGGGATGCTCGCCGACGCCGCCGCGAGCGGGCTCACCAGCGTCGGGACCGACGTCGACCGACTCGGCCGGACGCCGACGCCCTCGGCCCAGGCGTACGCCGAGCGCGCGCAGATGCCGGTAGTGATGGTGACGGCCTCGCACAACCCACCGGAGTTCAACGGGATCAAGCTGATCGGCCCGGACGGCGTCGGCCTGTCGGTCGACGCGCTCGAACTGATCGAGGAGGCGTTCCTCGAGGACGGCGTCGAAACGGTATCGTGGGACGAGGTGGGCACGCGCCGGCGCGTCGAGAACGTCAACGACGACTACGTCGCCGAACTGCTGTCGGTGATCGACCGCGAACGCATCGCGGCGGGCGACCTGACGGTCGCGCTCGATCCCGGCCACGGCGCCGGGGCGCTGACCAGCCCCGAGTTCTTCCGCGCGCTGGGCTGCGAGGTCGTGACGGTCAACGCTCAGCCCGACGGCCACTTCCCCGGACGTGATCCCGAACCGATCGCGGAGAATCTGGCGGACCTCGGCCGGCTCGTCCGGACGGCCGACGCCGACGTCGGGATCGCCCACGACGGCGACGCCGACCGAGCGATCTTCTTCGACGAGCGCGGCGAGTTCGTCGAGGGCGACGCCGCGCTGGCCGCGCTGGCGACGGCCGAACTCGATCCGGGCGACACCGCCGTCTCGGCGGTCAACGTCTCCCAGCGGCTGGTCGACGCCGTCGACGCGGCCGACGCGAATCTCGAACTGACGCCGATCGGGTCGACCCACATCGTCAGCCGCGTGCTGGAACTCCAGCGCGAGGGCGCCACCGTGCCGATCGCCGGCGAGGGCAACGGCGGCATCTTCTTCCCGGATTTCAGACTCGCCAGGGACGGCGCCTTCACCGCCGCCCGCTTCCTCGAACAGGTGGCGAGCCGCCGAGCCAGCGAAGTCGTCGCGCCCTTCGCGAACTACCACAACGTCCGCCGGAACGTCGACTACGCGGACCGCGACGAGCGCGACCGGATGCTCGCGGCCGCCGAGGAATGGGCCGAGACCGAGGACGCCGAGCTGACGACGATCGACGGCTACCGGCTCGACTACGGCGACGCCTGGGCGCTGACCCGGCCCAGCGGCACCGAGCCGCTGATCCGCGTCTACGCCGAGGCGCGCGACGCCGACCGAGCCGAGGAGCTGGCGGCGGCGGTCGGCGGCGCGCTCGACGCCGGCAGAAACTGAGTCCGTTCTCGCGGCGAGTCCCGACGACGCCGAGCCGCGGCGCCGAATCTACGACCGCGGGGAGCTACGGCTCCGGGAGTTCTTCGAGCGTCGCTTCGAGTGCCGCGCGCTCCTCCCGCAGCGCGTCGAGTTCGTCGCCGACCTCGCCCGACGCCAGTCGCTCCCGAGAGTCGGCGTCGAGGCGGTGGGTCGCGACCGCGGCGTCGCGCAGGCGCTCGTACCGCTCGGCGTCGGCCGCGAGCGCGCGAACCTCGCGGAGCTTCGCGATCGCGTCCTCGGGGGCGAACCGGTCGACGACTTTTCGAAGCTCGACGACCCGCCACCGCAAGACGCCGCGCTCCGGCGGCGGCCAGCCGACCGTGAGCGGATCGGCGTCGAGCCGTTCGAGATACGTTCGCTCGGTGGCGACCGAGCGCTTGAGCGCGTCGGCGTCGGCCGCGTAGTGCTCGAGCTTCGAGCGCGAGTAGTCGGCGTACTCCAGCAGCGCGGGGATCGGCTCCTCGCCGTCGGGCGACTCGCGGACGTACGCGAGCAGGTTCTCGGAGGGTCGGGGGAGGTCCACGAGCGGGAACGCGCGGGTGTGCTCGACGAACTCGAGCAGCTCGCAGGCCGACGCCGTCTCGCGATACTCGCGGAACGCCTTTCGCACCGACTCGTCGTAGGCTTCGATCGGCTCGCGCAGTTGCTCGACGGGGGCGTCGAGGTCGGCGTCGCCGAGCTCCAGCAGCCGTTCGAGTTCCGCGGTGCGCTCGTCGATCTCGTCGATCCGATCGCGGGCGTCGATGCGGGCCTCGCGGTAGGTTTCGCGGGCGTCGTCCCGATCGTCCAGCAGGTCGACCAGGTCCTCGGCGCGCGCGAGCGCTTCCCGGGCGCGATCGAAGTCGCTCTGGTTGAGCCGGCGCTTGTCGACCGCGTCGAGGGCGTCCTCGAACGCCTCGCGGCGCGGGAGGTCGTCGGGGAGATCCTCGACGAGCGTGGCGAACTCGCCGCGGAACTCGACGTAGGACTTGAAATCGCCGGTGCCCGTGGCGTCGTCGACGTACCGGTCGAGCAGCCGCTGAGCCGATCGGTACGTCTCCGCGACCGTCTCGACGTCGTCCTCGCCGCGGTCGTCGACGCCGGATCGGAGCTCTTCGAGGCGCTCGTGAGCCGTCCGGAGCCGCTCGACCGAGTCGAACCGACGGGTCGCTGGCTCGCTCATCGGCTCACTCGTACACGGCGTCGGGATCGAACACCTGCTCGCCGACCGTCTCGCCGTCGATCGTGCGGTAGAAACAGGACTCGTAGCCGGTGTGGCAGGCGCCGCCCTCCTGATCGACCTGATAGACCAGCGCGTCGCCGTCGCAGTCGACGAGAATCTCCTCGACGTGCTGGACGTGCCCGCTGGTGGCGCCTTTCTCCCAGAGTTCCTCGCGGCTCCGGGAGTAGTAGTGAGCGCGACCCGTCTCGCGGGTGCGCTCGACGGCTTCGGACGTGACGTACGCCAGCATCAGGATCTCCCCGGAGTCGGCGTCCTGGGCGACCGCGGGGATGCGGCCCGACTCGCCGAAGTCGAGGTCGACGGCGGCGGCTGCGTCGCTCATGCGAGAACCGAGGCCCGACGCCGAGGTATGCTTTTTGGTCGGCGGGGCGGCAGTTCGGCCGTCACTGCCGGACAACGTGGCGAACAGGCACCGCTTCTTCGGACAGGTGGTGTTCTGTCGGGCCGCGGAGCGCTGCGGTGCGCGACGGCGAGACGCTCCGCGCGACTGTCAGAGCACGCTCCGCCGTCGGCGCGGGATCGTACGTAAAGCTGTGGCCGGAGCGCGGTCGACGCCGCGGCCGATTAGACGAGCCCGAGCGCGCCCAGCAGCGAGAACAGCAGGTCGCCGTACACCAGCGAGACGAGCAATCCTGCGAACAGCGGGACGATAAAGGGGATGCCAGGGGAGATCCAGACCGCGTCCTCCTCGGCGAGCACGTCGAGTCCGTCCCGGAGATCCTCGGGCGACGTGCCGTAGGCCGACCCGTCGATGGCGTCGAGAAAGGCGGCGGCGCCCCAGGGATCGTCGTACTCCGAGGGAGTACCGCCGTCGGACGACGCCGAAGCCGTCCGGTCGTCGGCCGCCGGGTCACCGGTCGCCGAATCGCCGGACGCCGAGGACGCCGCGGCGACCTCGGCGTCGCCCGCCCCGACGGCGCCGTCGGTCGGCGGGTTCGGGTCGTCGGGGAGCGTAGCGGGGTCGCGGTAGTAGTCCGGCCGTTCGCGCAGGTCCGCGAGCGCGAGGCCGCGCCAGCGCAGGTACATCCGGAGCGCGTCGAGATCCAGTCCCCGACGAGTCAGACCGTCGGGCCGTTCCAGCAGCTGGCCGTGAGCGGTCAGCACCGTCGACCAGGGCCGCTCCAGCCCGACAGCCATCGCCGAGGAAAAGCGGGCGCGAACGGCGTTGTACAGCGCGAGCGCGAGCGGGTAGGTCGCGGCGACGATCACCGCGTTCGTCAGGACGCTGAAGGAGAACACGCCGATCCGGGTCTGGACCAGCGGGTACTCGGCGCCGCCGGTCAGGAAGTAGGACGGAAACGTCGGGAACAGCACCGCCAGCACCATCAGCGCCTTGGCGTCGGCGCCGCCGAACCCGCCGATCCACCAGAACGCGTACGCCAGGGGCACGACCAGCCCGAGGCTGATCGCGACCTGCCTGACGAACAGCTGCCAGCGGTACCCGCCCGTCGCGTGCAGGGACGCCGCCTGCCAGACGAGCGCGAGCAGGCCCAGCGCAAGCAGCGGGAGCCACGTCTTGTTGGGCACCCGCCGGCTCTTGACGTCGCGCCAGGCCCCCCAGCCGAAGACGGGCACCGCGAGCAGGCGCAGGAGATCCCACTCCGGCGCCACGACGAACCCGAGGTCGATCACGTTCCCATGCGGGCGTGCGACCGTAAAATAGGTTCCGCCCGCCGTGCGGGGATCGCGGTCGCCAGAGCGGGCTCAGTGGCCGCTCCGGTCGAGTGCGATCCGTCGGCAGTCCTCGGGCGGCACCGTCGCCCGGGGGAGTCGCTCGGCGCAGATCCGGCAGTGCGGAAACTCCTCGCGGTTGAAGGCGTGGCAGAGTTCGCAGAGCGCGAGCGGCGACTCGCCGTCCCAGTCGGCGGGAAGCAGGCCGATCGAAAGCGCCTCCTCGCGTCGAGTGCGAGCGCGCTCGATGCCGTCGACGCCGCTCCGATCCGACCGACCGAGTCGTTCGAGTAGCCCCATCGGTCGTCGGTAGTGGCCTCGCGGCAAAGATCTATTCGGTTCGAACGCGGCGAAGAAAACCCGAACGAACGTTCCTGAAAGATCCGCCCGGCCGGGGCGCCGCGCTGGGCGGGCGACGATCAAAAAATGAAGCGTCGAAGTGATTCGGCAGGAACGCTCAGATGACGCGGTTCAGGATTCTAAGCGGGCTACATTGTATGCACACTAATAAGGTTCTGCACTGGATGGGTGGTGTATGGCCAATCGGACTGAAACGATCAAAGTCAGGGTAACACCTGATAAAAAGGAGAAATTCGAGAAGTATATTGAGGACACTGGCGAGTTTCCTAGCGTCAGTCAACTACTGCGTGTATCCGCTAACGAGCATATTAAACAGGACGACGAACAGACCCCGGACATCGACGCTGAACAACTCACCAACGCTGTTGAGGACGGTCTCAGCGACGTGCACGAGCGCTTGGCCCGAATCGAACAGGAAGTAAATCGCGTCGATACGGCGGTTCAGCCCAACAAGGAGGATGTTGACGACCTTGCCGATGACATCGCTATGCAATTACCGGTGATGAATTCGAGCGAGGAGCTCAGGGATACGAACGCGATTATGGAGGAACGAGCACACAGCGGGATGTCTGACCTCGAATTCACAAAGGAAATGTCTACCATCGAATTTTGGGCCGATTTCGTCGATGCCGACGAAAACAAAACGCGCCGAGCGATCACTCGTGCCGCGAATTGGTATCCTGACGTACAGTGGACTTACGACGAGAGTATGGGAAAGCGCCGATACTACCGGACATCGGAGGCTGAGTAGATGCCTCCCCGTCGCTTCAAGGCAGTTGAGGAGTGCAGAGACGAGATTGTTGATTATGTCGATGAGCTGGAGACGGGGACTGACAACAATGACCCAGACCAGCGACAGTCCAAGAGTACACAACGGTACAAGCAGGATGTCAGGTGGTACGATCATTGGCTTGACGAGGAGGGAATTGAGTCTGCATTCGATGTCGGCCCAAAGGATACCAACAGACTCGGGCGAGCCCTCTCAAACCAGTATAACGGCACGACTCCCCGGTACAGATGGGATCGAATCCATGCGATGTACGACTACTTCGTGTCTCTCGAAACCATGGATAAGAACCCGCTAGACCGGTGGAACGACAAGAAGTCTGAAAAGTGGGGGATGACGAAAAACACGGAGCAGAGTAAGCGGTTGGAGGATGGAGAAAGCTACGCTGTTGACGCAGACGACGTACGAGCGATGGAGGAGAACGTGGGCAGGAACCGGATTCGTGATCAACTACTGATTCGGCTTTTATGGCACACTGCGATGCGGCGTGGGGAGGCCAGTGCAGTGACGATCGATATGCTTGACGAGAACGCGCGAGAAATCACGCTCCCCGGTTCAATTACGAAGAACGGGAAGGAGCGCGTTGTGGCGTGGCAACCGAACCTCGACGGGTTGCTGCATAAGTGGCTACACGCGGGGTACAGGGACGACTACCTTGGCGGTCGCGATCACGACCGTCTGTTCGTCGGCGAGCGCGGCGCACCACTTAGTCCTGAGGCGATTAACGAAATTGTGATTAGAGCGGCTGACAATGCTGGAATCAACCGTAAAACGTACGCTGACGCGAACGCAGTACAACCGGAGGATGGGAGTGAGCCTGAACCGAATCGGTGGTTAATCAGCAGTCACAACATTCGCCACGGACTCGGTTCCTATCTCGTTCACGACACCGACATGGGATTATACGAGGTTTCGAGGTACCTCGGCCACCAGTCGGTGGACGTGACAGAACAAACCTATATTGAATACGACCCTCGGGCTGGGACGGATGATGCGCACGAATTCACACCTGAGTAACGCCTGACCCCGGGTTTGCGTTGGTAGTATCACTTTTACCAACCTGTGATGTGTGCGTGTGACTCGTCACTGAGAGGTGCGAGATGAGCCTTGACTACTCACAAAGAGGGGTGTCCCCGATCCTTTCTACTTGAGATTCGGGAATTAGGGGAGTGATGGGGCTAACCAGTCGATTGACATTGAATCTCTTTTGTGCACATATACTGCAATCATTAAGTGGATGGGCTGTATACGTATGTGAAGAAGCCAATGTCCGAAGAACGAGAGCGGGCGAGCATTACGCTGCCCACGTCGCTGAAGCAGAAGCTCAAGGAAGATGAAAACATGTCTGAGACGGTTGAAGAGGCACTCAAACGGTACTTTGAGACATCGACTATCCACTATGTGAATACCAACGCCCAGTACGTGCCTGGAGATGGGACGAAGATTTACTCCAATGGAGTGGTCGCGACGTACGGTGCCAAACGGTTTGGTGAATCTCTCCGCGAACTAGAGCCAGGTGATGGTGTTGTTTCGTACGTGAGTGACTCTTCAGTCAAGTACGATGGTGGGGCACGAGCCTTTGGCGTCGTACAGGCCCCGTGGAGCGGTTCGAGAGTTCCTGCTGAGGAGAACCTGTACAACCCTGGAGAGGAAGAATCTCGAGAGTACCACGTCCCTGTGAAGTGGCTCGGGGTGCTCGGAGAGGAGTCAACGGTCAGTCCGGAAGACATCCGCACCATCACGGGGCGAAAAACACCGCAGCGAACGCTGGAGACTCCCGGAGATGAGTATCAGCACGGAATGCAACTGCTCGCGGAGGTCATCCTCGGGCGGACGATCCTTGCTGACTTGTTCCAAATCAAGTAGAATTAACAACTAGAACAATATATGTCTTCCAGACCAACCCACCCGCCTGAAGAGCAGATCATAATCGAGAGCGCTGCCCTGACCGCACGGACGCAGTTCTTCCACCACTGCTCCGGATCACCGCTTCCCGTACGCGATATTCCCGGGCGTGGAAAGACCGAACCAAACATCGAGTACGGCGCTGAGCAAGGCCTTAACACCGATGGTGAAATCATCGCCGCAGAGAACTATCATCATAGCTGCGTGCCACAAGCGATTGCATCGTTCCTCACCTCCGATGAGCAGTTCCTTGTACTCATCACGAACGCCGACCAGCTGTCTGGTGGAAAGCAGATTGTTGGGTACATTGAAAAGAGAGACTATCTAGATATGGGCGACCGCTACGCGGTGACCGGCCCTGTGAAGCTGTACGCCCTCGCAGATGCAATCCCGGTGAATGAAGTCGGAGTCAGCCCCCGCAGTGAGGCGAAACTCGGAGAAGCCGAGATGGAGACCATCCTCGATCACTTTGCCGGTTGTGAGGAGGTAACGGAGCAATGTCTTGAGGAGACGCTCCGACTCAAAGAGAAGCATTCAGATACACCATCTACTGTTAGCTGTGGGTGCAGTCCTGACTCCGGCTTCGCCGAAGACGATACTGGCGGTTGTTGAGCTGGGGTGTGCTTTCCAGGTGTGACCGCCTGTGGACGTGGCTCTGAAGCCACTCAAAGTAGCTGCGAGCCTGACCGATGTCGACATAAAGGTGGTGTCGCGCGCACCACGGCCCGCGGCGTGTGGTTGTGAGTAGGTCGTCCTGACTCACAGTAATGGAACGAAGTGTGCTACGTGTCTGGTAGAGCCTCTCAAAATCCTCGTGATCAGCTAGGTTGTGAATTATTGGTGGTGGGAATCCGTCCGAACTACCCACAAATTGTTGCGAATCCCTCTAGCAACGCGGTCTGATTGATTGCACTTGACGACCTCGCAAGACCATATGTGGGTGCGATGAGAGGGTACATCCAGCGGTCAACGAAGTCACTCAATCCATCGTCAAGTTCGGTGGTTTTACGCTATGCATATTCCCGCATAATGGTATGGCAGATATGGGGAATGAAGTCTCGGACGCTGTCGAATGGTACTGGGAGACACTCTCCAACCAAGCAGATGATCAACGCGACTCGGAGAACACAGCACGTGGACGCCGGGCGCAGGTACTCGGTGGCGCGCAGATGGACGGATTCGCCGGGCTGATCGAAGACGCGCTTGTGGACGCCGGTCTCCCACGGAATGACGTACTCCACGACCACGACGCTACTCTACCGGGGTACTTCCGCGCGACGAAGCGATGGGATATCGCTGTCGTTCACGAGAACAAGGTACTCGCTGCGATCGAGCTCAAGTCCATTGCCAGCTCGTTCGGCAACAACCTCAACAACCGCGTCGAGGAAGCAGTCGGAAACAATATCGACATTCAAGAGGCGTACGAGAACGGAGTCATCGAACAGCCGAAGCCGCCGTGGGTCGGCTACCTTATCCTGATGGCGGACAACGAGGGCTCTAGTAGCTCCGTCCGGGTACGGGAACCGAACATCGACATCGACGACGAGTACCGGGACGCGTCCTACATCGACCGCGCCAGACTACTCTGCGAACGGCTGGTACGTCAGGGCATCGTGGACTCGTCGGCCTTCCTCACGTCGGGCGAGGAAGAGGGTCTCGACGGCAAGTATGAGGAGCCGAATCCCGAGCTCTCGTTCCAGCAGTTCCTCGACGATCTCGTCGCCCACGTGGAGACGCAAATCGACAACAAGCAGACCAAGCTTGACGTCGACGACTGATTCAGTCGAGCGTCTTCTTCGTTTCGCCGACCTCCTCCAGGACGGGGAGCTTCTTCAGGAGCTTCGACTGCATCCGGTAGTGGTCGTTGGCACCTTCTGCGCGTTCGCTTCGAGTCACGCCAGTGGCATGGGCCTGTTTAGGTTCTCTTGGAGCGATTGCGTGATGATATTCATAACCCACCTTCATCCTCTCTGATTAGCACGAGAGATTGTTCGTTGGTGGCGACGTGCCTCTCTGGCAGATGACTCCACCCCGAAGTTTTAATCCCCCACTTGCAATGTAGTGTTATGTCTCAGAGCTCGGAGGATCTGAGTTTCTCTATCGATAGTCGTCTCCTCGAGGAGTTGGGTGAGAACCTCGTTACTAAGAATCACGTCGCAGTTGCGGAGCTGATTAAGAACGCGTACGACGCAGACGCAACGCAGGTGGAACTCCAGTTTATCAATGCTCGGCAGGACGATGAAGGACGACGGAGCGAAATACGAATCGAAGACAACGGCGTCGGGATGACCTATGATGAGATTGACGAAAATTGGATGCGGATTGGAACTACCGATAAAGTCCGCAATCCCCAAACGGAGAAATATGGACGAGAAAAAACTGGCAACAAGGGAATCGGTCGGTTTTCGTGTCGAAGGTTGGGATATCGCCTTGAGCTCACCTCTATTGCAGCAGATCCGGACTCCGACCAATACATCAAGTCTTACGTTGAATTCCCGTGGAATGAGTTCGCTCGGAATACGGATGTAGACGAGATCCCGGTTGATTCGGAGGTTGAATATCTTGAAAATGCTGATACGGGCGTTACTCTCCGAATCTTGGATCTTCGAGATGAATGGAATCAAAGAGATTTCAACACGCTCAGACGCAATGTACTGACTCTTTCTGTCGTCCAACAACAGCGCAGGGAGGGTTACAAAGAAGACCCCGGTTTCGAGATCCTCTTTGACGCACCGGAGTTCGATCAAGGAGAAGGGAATCTACTGGATCAGGTCTATGAAGCAGGCTGGTGTGAGATGCAGGGAGAGTTCAATGGAAACGGAGATATCGAACTCTCTATCCAGGGGAAGAAGATCGGCAAGCGCTCGCATACAATAAAGAAGGGATATGACGGACTAGAAGAGACCGATTTCAAAATTGCATTCATTCCAAAAGAAAAGAAGCACTTCCGTGATACTGGTACACTGAGTCTCGAACGGGCCAAGGAAATAACGGGACAATATGGTGGTATTCGGGTGTATCGGGATGGGTTTCGTGTCTATCCTTATGGTGGCCCGGACGATGACTGGATCGGTCTTGACCGGTACTATTCTCGACGAATAGGGTCACCTGACGAAGAGTTCGATGATCTATCCGACAAGATGGATTTGCATAACGACTTCAACCGAACAATGCTGGTTCATCCTCGAAACGAGAACTTGATTGGACGTGTCAGTGTTGGAACAGATGCAAATCTGGAAATGAAGACAGACCGCGAAGGGTTCAAACAAAATGACACCTTCGAGGACATGAAGGAAGGTCTTCGTCTGGCATTACAATGGCTCACGCTGCAATATAGTAACTACCTATCAATCCGAGAAAAAGAGGAATTCCAAGACAAAGCAGAGGATTTCCTGAAGCAGGTTGAAGAAAGTAAAGGCGGATCGGAGAGTTCTGATGGAGGCAATACCGAACAGAGTGGCGGGTCTATGACCACTGATGAAGGTGAGACTGATGAAAACACATCCTCGCTTTCGAATTGGACAAGCGACGGTGGGCAAGGTAACGGTTCCAGTTCTGGGTCGAATGTAAGTACAAATGTTTCCGGATCAGTTTCATCCTCGACGAATTCCACAGACACAAAAGCGGTAAATGAGGCTGTGTCGGTTATCCAGAAAGCCAGTGAAACCGTTGCTGAACGAACCGAGGAAGATGATGAAGAGATGTCTGATATCGTGGAGACTGCCTCAGAAATTGTTCAGAAGTCTGTCGAAAAGAACAGACAAGAAATCGATTTCTACCGGTCAGCCTTCTCAGTCAACCAATTCGTTTTCTCATTCATGCATGAGTTGCGAGATGTCATTGTAGAGTTGGAAACAAATAAGTCCGATCTTGACTCCGTTGCAGAATCGATGTCTTCGCCGGAGGCCGACAACGTCAAAGAGGTTGCAGGTGATCTCGACGAACTTAAGAAGCGATTCGAGCAGCAAATGAACCTCTTCGGCATACTGACTGACTCTGAAGGAGACGTCGAAGCTGAAACACAACGCCTTCAGGAAGAGGTAGAGAAACTAATCAATTCAGTTGATTATATTTCAGAAGATTACGGGATTTCAATAGAGTCAGACATTCCAATCAATCTCTATACGCCGCCAATGCATCGTACTGAACTGTATTCCGTATTGATTAACTTGCTCACGAATAGCATCAAAGCCGTGATTGCAGATGGGGGCGAGGACAACCGCATTCTTATTGAGGGTACAAAGGAGGGCGAAAAGGTGATTTTACGCGTTCATGATAGTGGAATTGGTATTCCACCGGAACACCATGAAGAAATCGTAGAGCCGCTTATTAGCGACCCTCAAGACAATCTATATGACCGTCTGGAAGATGAAATGCCTTCCCAGTTATCAAGCCAACTGGGCTCCGGATCAGGGCTTGGACTGAGTATCGTTTCAGAGATTGCAAACAAGTACGGTGGTGGCCTGAAATTCATCGATTCCGAGGACTGGGCGACTACAGCAGAGGTGTCGCTGCATGACGAGTGATTATACTGTCTTGTGGATCGACGATGACAAAGAGCGACGAGAAGAAAATCGAGGTGGGGTCGGTAATGACGAGCGGATTAACGTGACTACGCTTGGCCCAATGGAAGCCGCCTCTGAACTCCTCGGGGGGGCCAATGGAGAAGGCCAGATTCCTTCAGATCCAGATTTGGCGTTAGTTGATTGGTACCTTCACACTGACGAATATTCAGGTGATGGGCCCTCAATCGAAGGAATTCTCCGGGATACGTTCCAGACACTACCTATTTACGCATTTAGTGGGCAGTATGGAAATCCAGAATTTGAGCGCGAGCAAAAGCGAGGCGAACATAGGTTTGCTCTCATCACTAGTCCTGATCGGCTTGATGATGACGACCTAGTTCAGGATATACAGGACTATCAACAGATTCGCAGTAAAGAGGGTGAAGATATTGATGGCATACTTGAATTACTAGATGCACCAGCAGAACTCACAGAGAAGATTCGATCTACGCTTCCACAGGAGTTTACTGAAGGTCTTCCGGCAGAAGACGAGGGTGATTCCGATAGCAGCCTTCGGTTCGCCCGTTGGGTGAGACATGAGTTACTGGAGACACCCGGTCTACTCTGGGATGATGTGTGGACTGCAACCAAGGTCGGAATCAAAAAGGAGCAGTTCACCGAATACAGCTCAAAACTCTCTAGTGCAAAATACACAGGCATCTTCTCGCATAGAAACAACCTATGGTGGAGGGTGAACGTTCGAGACGAGATATACCAGTTAGCTGACGAGCAAGATCAGTCCGTAGATCGGCTTTGGAAGTCCGGGCCAGGACTTCTTGACGTCTCCGAATCGGATCGCTCTACCTGCGAAGTCGATTCGTGTGACAAACCACATCCACCACAAACGGTGGCAGCAGGGTCTCCGAGTCAAAAACCTAAGTTCCAAGTTCACTACAATTGTAGCAATATTGAACAATCCCGAGCTGCGTCCTATGAAGACCTTCGTGTATTGGTGGAGTTATGACAGATTGGTCGAAAGAACAAATACCGGAACCGGACGAGCTCTATCAGTATCTAAAGAATGCATTCCACAAGCTGGATGAGAACTCTGACAAGATACCAGGTGCTGGGCATCAGGTGGAAGAATCAGTGGACAGCGTTCGGCGGCAGTTAGAGAGAGGCAATGAGGATAATTGGGCCCTCGAAACAGATCCGTACTTGGTCTTTGACTTACATTCGGGCCGTGATTTCAATCATGGGAACGGACAAGCTCGATTAGGAGGGATCATCAAGGTCTGTGATGGGGAATATGAGATGTTTTCTTCGTCTTTAATCTTGGCTATTCAACACCCAACAGAGGCCGAAGGCGGGAGTCTCCCAGAAGGATTAGAACACTGTTGTATCGAAACTGGAAAAGAAGAAAAGGATGAACAATACGACGCAGGAGCTAATTTCTACCACATTCTTGACCGATTCCACTGGGATATCGATACTGGAGACGATGCGGATGAGCGCAAACCTGTTTGCCATTTCCAGACGGGGGGTAAGGTATCAGATTCCGCTTTCAACGATTCCTATGAAAAGCACCATTATTGTTCGAACGGGCTAGACAAGCCACGCATTCCGCACCCGCCAATGGAGCCTATCTTGGTTTTCAATATGCTGATTAATCAGTACGAGTCTCTCGAGTCATTCAATCAAGCACAATGGGATGGTATTGTGAAGGAAGGGGAAAAGGCTCTCTGGGAGCCCTATTACAATTCCACCCATGGGATGACCAGTACTGACAGCAGTGTTATGGATCTCATGCAGCCAAGTCCATAGAAGACTGGCTGATGCATATGCTCTAATATTACTGGAAGACTGGTGTCAGTAGTCGTCGAATGAACTCTGGTCGTCGAGGAACTCCTCCACAGTCTGCTCGACTGCTTCTCGCTCCGCCTTTCGCTCAATCAGCTCACTCTGGTATTCTTCCTTCAGAGTGGCCAGAATCGTGTCCATGCTCTGGCCTGAGACGCTGTCCTCATCGTATCCGTAGAGCTCGACACTAGACCCCATTCCTTCCTCTGACGGGTCAGCCTCCTCGATCAACCCGAAGTCCAACAGCTTTGTTAGCAGTTCCTCGGTCAGCATATCGGCTACAATCTCAGTGTCATAGTGCGGAACGTTCTGCTGGTCGTCGATGAAGTTGTGAACCTCCGTGCGCGTGAACTTTCGGATCGACCCGTTGTTCTCGCCAGTTCGGTTCCAGAGAACCTCTGAGAAAGTATGCTCCATGACCGTGAACGGGTGCGAGTCCGGAAAGAACGAGGGCGTGAGCAGAGGACAGTCTGCAATCGGGATTCCATCACCGGTAAGCATCTCGGCCAGACGGCTCTCATGCGCTGATTCGGATTCGGAACGAGTCTCGAACTGCTGGTGAAGCTGAAGAGCTTCGTCTTGAAAGCGGTTCAGCTTCCACAGATAGATGGGTTCATCCGGGTTTTCCTCACTCTCTTCGGCCTCTATTGCTTCGATTGCACGCCAAGCCTTCTGACCAGGAACACACAACACACGCTCGACGTTGTCGAAGGAAATGCCGGTTTTGCTCTCAAGATGGTGTGCTTGATCAAGGACAATGTCAGCGGCGTCTCGAATCTGGTCAAGCGCGTTTCGAGGGGAGGAAAGACCGGATTTGCATTCAACAGTGACGATAGTGTCACGGTCATCGTGCCCTACAATAGCGTCGGGGTTCCGAAGCCCGGGGTCAATCTCGTACAGTGGTTCAGTACCGAGAAGCTTCCAACCTGTCTCATCAAAGATGGTTGATGTAGGGCCGAATGCCGTGATGGTTGAGTCGAGAAGGTCGTCGTGGTTCTGCTCTGTCTTGATTGCCTTCTCAACGCGCTTTTTGATGACGTTCTCGGTATCTTCGGTCTGACCGAGACTCTCTTCCTTAATCTCCTCCTTGCGGTCGCGCCATCGAGGATGGTGATCCTCAATGTACGAATAGATGTCAGCGACATCGTCGTCAGGCGCGACCTCGTCGCACATGGCTACGTCTCAACTACCACACTTGCGTCTGGGTCTATGTTGCTCTGAACGAATTCGTGGAATCGAAGGAACGAGCCAAGATTGTCGTCCGTCTCCTGTGGGAACACCCGAATCTCGTCCTCGCTGGCCTTGATACGGAACTTGTTCTTTTTCTTGGTGTCCATCACCTTCGACGAGAAGTACAGTGACCCTTCCTGTTGGAAGGAATCAACCAGGAGGTAGCCTTCCTCGTTCATCCGCGATTTGACCTTCTCAACCTCACTGTATTCGAGCTGGCCACTCAATTCAATCGACGCGGGCTCGGAAGTCGGAACGCTGAGCGTCTCGGTGGTGGCGAGCATCTGGAACTCTGACTCGCCGTATGCTTCCTTGATCTCGAGGGCTTTCTCGATGCAGAGTTCGACGTACTCGAAGAGAGTGGTGAGGTCACCACGCCCAAGGGAGAACACACCTTTCCGTGTGATGCGGAATTTAGCTTGGTTTGGGACGTTGAAGGTGATGTTGCGAGGACGGACACCGTAGTTCTCTTCCATCTCTTCGAGTGCTTCGATGCCGTCATCGCCGTAGTACTGGATTGTGCGCTCTACGTCAGGGCGAATCCGGCAGGGGTAGTCACTGTCCTCCAACCGGTCGGCGACGAATTTCGTGATTTCAGCGATTTCTTCGTTCCTGATTATTTCTCGCCTGATGTCTCTGAACAGGCCAGGGCCGATGTACAGGTAGTGGAGACCACGCTCCTCGTCCAGGAGCTTGGCCACGGTGTATTTGATCTCCTTCGTCTTTCGCTGGTCGGTATAGAATAGGGTTACACCGGTCTCTTCGTCGTAGTAGAGGTAGAATTCGGCCACTCTTTCACTGCCGTTGTCTTCCTCTTCGGCTTCTTCCTCTTCTTCCTCTTCTTCCAGGATTGTGTCGTCTGGGGCGTCGCCGCTGGTCGTGTATGTGCGGCTAATCTTCTGAATTGCCCCGAAGTCTTCGATTGTGTACCCTCGTTGGGTGAGTATCTCGAAGAATTCCTGTTGGGAGAACTGTGAGAGTCCGGCTACAATATAGAGGTCACTGGAAATGTACTCACGCGCGCCGTCCGCGAGGTGGTGGTTGAAACTGGCGAGGTCGTCGAATGAACTCTGTTCGACCTCAAAGACACCCATTGTTGTAACTTCCTATAGCTGGCCATGTAAGCGTTTACATGGTGACTATTCCCTCGACACCGTGCGCTACAGGTCGTGTAAGCGCGTTTTGCTCGATTACGAGTGGGGGTTAATGGGGTTTCGAGCACGGCAATGTCAGTTTGGGAGTCTGTTATCAGAAACCCAAACCCGATTCTTACTAACTCGAAGGTGGGGTGAACGTACTCAAAAATTCAAGGTAAACACCTCTGTGTATCGATATTCGCGGAAATAGAAGAAAAGACGACAACAACCGCCGCTCGACCGGCTAGCGCGACCCCGTTCGTTCCCACCATCTTCGCTAATTTCGTGTTTGTGTACAAACGTGCAACTGAGTCGGTGTGGTGAGATTGAACCGGATGTTTTCGGGGGTTTGAGTCGAACGGTCTAGCCGGTGACAAGTGTTTTATTGCGCGAAAGTTCAGAGAAACACGTAAGATGAGGACTGAACGCAACAAAGACGGCACCTACAACGTCTGGATGAGTCGTACCGAATACAACGAAATCCCCAGACAAGCCAACACCCGCATGCAAGAAATCGCCCTGCGGCTAATGGGCGACTGTGGCCTGCGCGTCGAAGAAACCCTCCACGTCACGCCCGGTGACATCTCCCGGAAGAAAGACGGACGCAGTTACGAGCTCGAAGTGACAAAGGGCAAGGACACGACCGGCGAGTACGAGGGCGGGAAACAGCGGGAGACGTGGATGCCCGTTGATCTGGAACGGCAAATCCATCGCCATGCCCGCGAGGAAGACATCGACGACGGTGAACCCCTGATTCAGCGGTCGAAGAAGACCGTGCAGAACTGGGTCACGAATGCCTCCGAGCGCGCAGCCGACGAAACCGGTGATGCAGACTACGAGCGCGTCAGCAGTCACGATTTGAGACGATGCTGGGCTCAACATCTTTTGGTCGAAGAAGGTGTCTCGCCCCGTATTGTGATGGCTCTCGGCGGATGGAGCTCATACGACGCGATCGAGCCCTACTTGACGGCACCGACAGAAGACAACATCATCGACTCGATGAGCGAAGTTTCGCTGTAGCGATTCTACCAGGGGAGTTCAACTTCAAGAAACAGAGTAGTGGCAACACTGGTGGTGCTCGTTGGAAAACTCCGCACTCAACCGTGCCGTTCTGCGAAATCATCTGGGCGAGGAACCGAATACGCTCGCCGTTCAGAAGATGGACGAACCCTGACTCAGGTAGATATCTCACAACTGAGACGATTCGGAGGAGTTTATTTGAGCGACTGTCAGTGAAACACAAGAGAACCAACTATGGACGCCATTGACCCGAACAAGGTCTTCGGAGACGATAGAACCACTCAAGCTGACTTCGAGATCGCGTTCACTGCCGTTGTTATCACGATCGTTCTCGCAGTGCCTTCCAACACCGCCGGGTACCAATTACTCAAGAGTTTGGTGATATTACTGAGCATCATCACACTCGTACGCAGAATGGCAGTATCGAACAATCACAGAGATTCAGACCCAGTATTGAAATGGACAATGCCGCTAATACTCACAATCACGACTGTTGCTTTCACACACTTATTCCTCGAAGGAGCAGTATTTCTCATTTCGACATTCAAAGTTCCTGTATCCCCGATATCGGTTGCAGCATTCTTCATTCCCGTCTTCGTGGCCGTCGTATTCGTATTCCATGAAATCGTGCTTCACGATGCCAACCTCTACCTGGCGCTACTGTGTCAACAGGGTGCTGCTCGCGCGTCCGAATTTCCACTCTTTGGGGCCGATGAATGGCTGCCTGATTGGTTCTTAAACAAGGGTAGCGGATTCGCCCAAGCATCGAACGCAGAAGTGATCCCACCCGCACTTAGTTGGTTAGAGCATCGGGTCGAAACGGATGTTTCCCCCAATGCGCTTCCATTCGCGGTTGTGGGACTAATTGGATACGGTGCTATTTGGGCAATAGTTTCGTTAGTTTTCGGGAGTAGAGGGCTGACGCTGCTGTTTCTTGTGTTCGTTTTCGCGCTGATTTATCCGGTACAGTTCTGGTTTTCTCGGTTCGGACTCGCGCGGTTCACTCCTGAGAGAACGGGTTGGATTAACCCGCTTGTGTCATTACTTGGGTTGATTGTAGCTCACTGGACGATTCTTCCAGAATACACCTAAAGAACGCTCAGAGAGGGGCTCTACACGAATTAGCCGTAACGTTCCCGGAACCGTTCCTTGGAATGCTCGCTATAGCCATTCGTCTGTCTCTGGCTCGTAACGGATGGCTTGGTCACCCGCAGACAACGCACGTTTCTCGGTCAGGCCTCCCCAAGCGAACCACACGCAAATTTCTCAACGAACTAGCTGAACAGGGGCGGGTCGAGAAACAAATGCCGAACGCGAATGCTGTAATCTGAATTCGGCAGGAATGAGAACGCATGGACTCCGGTTAGACCAATCTTATCTCCCAAAACCATACACTTAGTGTGCCCCCGTCAACAACAAGCGCACCATGGATAACTGGCCACGCCCCTCCGAAGAAGAACTCCCTGAGATGTACGAGGACATCGACCATCTCGTACAAACTGCTGAACGCGAACTCCGCAACCACTTCACAATCACAAACGGTTCTGAGGAACGCATTCAGTTCGGTGAAGCCACTCCTGAAGACTTCATGAGTGCTATCGATGCCGACCACGAAGCGATGATAGCGCTCTTCCAGAAAATCGCCGGTCTTCCCGACCGCGAATTCGAACGTCAATACGGTGTGCGTGGAGTCGGGAGTCGATTCCGTGACCGAAAAACGTCTCTGAAAGGTGTCGAAGACGCTGAACGGTTCGCAGAGGCACTCGCCGACCTGATGCCAGAATCACTCAGTCTCGAAGCTGCACTCTACTCGTTCTACAAAGCATGGGAAGGCGACCAGCGTCGGTTCTACCGGATGCGATACGAAACAGAGTTCATCGAGTTCTTGGCTGAGGAAGGGTTCGAGGCGTGGAAGGGCAACAGTCTCCCGGGTGAGCCCGACATCGTGATCCCGGAAGCGGAGCCGTACGAGGTGATTGGTGAAATCCGGGTTATTCAGCAGAAGGACAAGCAGAAGCGCTTTAAGGAATTTCGCACGGAGGCGCACGAGGCGCACGACAACTTTGATGATATCAAGTTCGTAGTGGTTGCGAACCTCGGGCGGCAGTACCTCGAAGACCATGGGCGCGAGACGGTTCGAGGGGAAATAACGAAGGGTGGGTCGTCTGAAATCGATGCCGTGTTTTTCCACGATGAGCGTGAGGAGTGTATCGAGCAGTTGGAGGAATGGAGTGTGTCGAAGAACCCTCAGCAGTCTCTCGCTGAACTCGAGTGATAAATACTTTTAAGTAGCATTGTCTAGTTTGTAGCGATAATGAAAGGGCACGTCCCGACCCCGGACGACCTCGCAGACCACATCGTTGCGAAGCTCTTCACCGATAACACTCCCTCCACCGACGACCGTATATTGTATCCTGGATGCGGGAAAGGCCCATTCATCGCAGCAGTCCACCGGTACTGCCAGGAGAACGACGTGCTCGTCCCGAACGGTGTCGCAGTCGAACTCGATCCCGAGCACTTGGATGTCGCGAAGGAACAGCATGCAGACAAACCCGTAGAGTTCCTAGAGCGAGACTTCCTTGACGACATCACCGACATCGGTGAATTCGATTACATCGTTGGGAACCCTCCATATGTCCCGATTGAAGGACTCGACGAAGACGAGAAACAACGGTACAAAGGTAAGTTCGACACGGCAGTCGGTCGGTTTGATCTGTACATCCTCTTCCTCGAGCAGGCGCTGGGTTTGCTGGCCGACGACGGACGTCTGTCGTTCATCACCCCGGAGAAATTCGAGTACGTCGGTACCGCAGAACCACTCCGACGTATCCTCGCCACGTACCACGTGGAGGAGATCGAGCATGTGGACGAGGATGCGTTCGAGGGGCTGATCACGTTCCCGACAATCACCACTGTGAGCAACACTACCCCGGGTTCGACACGGGTGAAGCGCCGGAACGGTACGTCAGAAACCGTCGATCTCCCCAACGATGGTAGTAGCTGGGCATCCACCATCCGAGAAGGCGATGTGTCTCTCGACAGTGGGGTAACGCTCGGGGACGTGTGCGAGCGCATCAGCTGCGGAGTGGCGACCGGTGCCGACAGCGTGTTCGTCGTCGACGAAGACGAAGTCGCGCCGCAACTCGAAGAGTGGACGTTCCCGACCACCAGCGGAAAACAACTCCGTATTAACGACGGCCCTGACAGCGGTCAAGTGTTCATATGCCCGTACGACGAGCATGGAAACCTAACCCCAGAAGACGAACTCGAGGCGTTCGGAGAGTGGGCCGACCTGCACCGTGATCGTCTCGAAGACCGGTCGTGCTACAAGAAAGGCAAGCGCACATGGTACGGGTGGCATGAGAACCCACCGATGGAAGACATCCTCCAGCCGAAACTCCTGTGTAAGGACATCACTGAGGAACCGCACTTCTGGAGCGACGACTCCGGAGAAGTCGTGCCGCGTCACAGTGTGTACTACCTGATCCCGGGCGAGAACGTGGAGATGCAGGAACTCCAGGAGTACCTGAATGGCCCGATGCCGCAAGCGTGGTTGGAAGCGAATTGCCAGCGAGCGGCTAACGGGTTCTTGCGCATGCAATCGACGGTACTGAAGGAGTTGCCGGTTCCACAGGAGTTCGGTGAGTCGCACCAAGTGACACTCACTGAGCTGTGATGGGACGATTTGGTGAGGGCGACCGCGTGCGAGTCGATATCCCTGATGAGACTGACCCGGATCACGACCGGTGGCATGGCCGAGAGGGAACGATTGTTGACGTGACGGTGGACGATGCTGGCGAAGACACTGGGGACGACCGCGACAGCATCGATTACCTGGTCGAATTCAGTGGGGGAGAATCGATGCATTTCAGATGGCGCGACCTCCGACCCCCATTCGAAGGTAGCGACTGTTAGTCGAGCGCGCTCTCGACCGCTTTGTGGGCGTCGTGCACGGCTTGCAACTCTGGGTTGACCGTTACTTCCTTGGATTCGGTAAACTCGATGACGCCGGACTGCGACATCCTGGGGAGGTGTTGCTGGATGGCGGATACGTAGCAGTTTGTGCGGTCGTCGCCGAGTTCGGCGAGGTGGTCAGCGATTTCAGCGGCGGACGTCGATGAGCCTTCCATCGTTGCGATGAACTCGATGATGAGGCGCCGACGCTCGTTCGCCAACAGAGAATATGCGTCGCTTGGTGGGATGGTGTTGTCCGGCGGTTCGGGCTGTTGCGATACGGTGTCTCTGATTCTGTCAAGCAGACTCATCAATTTCCTCTCAATCGAGTCTGCGCAACGGCTAGGTATAAAGACGAAGACCAGGTGTCTTACCAAGCGGATTCGGCCAGCTCATCTGTCGCGCATACCTCACAAACCGGAGCATCGACCGACTCGATCTCCTCGTCGTGCCTGGGCGTTTCGCCACCCAAATGACTCCAGCCTTGGTCGGTCAGATGGACGTATTCGTGTCCAGCGCCACCTCTACAAACCATATTTAGCTCCTTCAAGTTCTCTAACGCCTCACGGTGACGGGCAGTACTGTATTCGCCACTCAGGCGCTCGCCGACCAGTCTACGAAGGCGGTGGTAGTCGATCGGATCGAAAAACGCGACGGTCTCGAGCATTACCCGTTCCGCTGATTGAGGAGTCGAAACCATACAGGCAAATTTCCTTGATAGCGTATCTATACGATGGGTCTAAACATGGCAGGATATTGCTTTGTTCGGGTCTAGTTATACGGGAGTCGAGCAATACTCAAGAAGATGTCCTCCTTGGTCGATATCCACCCAACAATACAGTTGGATCATACTGTCGAGAGAAAAAACGAGTCACAACAACACTGGGCAATCAAAGCTGCAATCAGCGACAAACTCCACTCAAACTCTGCTTGCGTGGGGGCTATCGAGACAGAGAAGAAAACGTCCGATTTGATTGGGGATATCCGCTGTCAGCTCTCCGAGTCCCCATCCGATATGCCGCGGCAATTTGTCGTCGAGATCGAGACTGCGGCATCGAATAAAGACCGGCTGCGAGCTACTATTGACCATCTCCGGTTTGGCTATTCCGTTTACTGGGTATTCACTGTGGATGCTCACGAGGCACGGCGGGAAACTGAGGATCTTTTGGACGAATTTGTGACTTCGGCGCCATCATTGGGTGTTGCCTCACTGGCGGACGGCGAGCTCGCTTTGGGTACTCCAATTGTCTGGGATGAATTCTCTTCTCCAGACCCATGGCTGGGGCGGCACGAGCTGTATGTTCCGACGTACAACCGATGGGTCGACTGCTTTGATCATGGTGACTTCGCGGTTGATGGTAACCGTGTGGCGATCTTTCGCCAACCCGGCAGCGGAGAAGTGTATATATGCCGGTATCTTGAAAACGGTCAGCAGACGCTTCCTAGACGTTCTCTCTGGCAAAAAGAACAGTTCCATGAGCGTATTCGAGAGGGCAAAATTGAACGAGTGTCTCCGGTTCGGGGCCCTCCATGAGCCAAATGAAGCTACAGCCGTAACTGTCTACGATTTCAGAGGCGTCTGTGTAGACCAAGTATCGACCGAAATTGGCTACTTATTGGAACATATCTTCCGCTACAAGGTGCCCACACACCGTGACAGAATTTGGTATACGACGCTACAGCTGATTGAGTTCCAACGATCGTTCACTGCGGCTGATGTTCGAGATGCCATCGATGGCGAGCCATCTACCGAACGGACAGTACGAAACACTCTCAATTCCATGGAAACCCTGGATCTACTCGGGAGCGAAGGCGGCACTGGAAGTGCGCCACGCCAATACTATCCTCAAGACCCCTGCCCAGTTGAGGTGAGCTCTGGGTACACGCCCCGGGAAAGTACCCAGTCAGGTACGTTTCCGTATCCCGGGGGTAAGGGAGAGATCTCCGACTGGATTGTCGACACGATGCCAGCTCACGATACGTACATTGAGGTGTTCGGTGGTGCAGCTGGAGTTATATACAACAAACCTCGGTCAAAATACGAGATCTACAACGACCACAACGAGGATCTGACGCAATTCTTTACAGTCCTTCGAGACCGGCCAGACGAACTATCTGAGTGGCTCGAGTCAGTTCCGTATTCACGAGCGCAGTACGAGCAATGGGTAGCAGAATTTTATAATGGAGTGCGTCCAGACGATCCCATCGCACGTGCAGGCCGATTTTTCTCGCTTCGATATATGCAGTTTCTCGGCATCGCGTCGACACAAAATGGTTTCAAAACTCGCGCGCGCCGGTCGCCCGCACGTACGTTCGATAACGCTCGAAAACGAATCCACTCGCTTGCTCGCCGGTTCGATCAAGTCACTGTCGAGAGTCAGGACTACCAAGCGATTCTAGAGAAATACGACGAATCTGCTGTAGATGTTCTCTACTACGCTGACCCTCCTTACGTCGGTGGGGAAGACCAATACGAAGGGGAATTCGACCATGAAGTATTTGTCGACTGTCTCCATGACGTTGAGAATGACTGGATGGTTTCGTGTACCAAGATTCCTGAGGGGCTCTCGGAATACACGATTGTAGAGCAACAGAGCCGCCATCGCATGACACGAAGTTCAGACGATGTCTGTGAGAGGATCGTCTGCAATTTCGACCCAGAAGAGCGATCAGCATTCGCCAGCGGCAACAGTAACTGATTGCTATTCGCGGCGACGGCGAGAGGGCCAAGCTGAGTTGCTGGCGTACCACCGGAGAGGCGATCGGGGAACGACAGGAACGGCGCCGTGGCGAGTTGGAGGACATCGCCGATGAGATGCAGGGTGCGTAGAGTGTTGCTGGACACGTCTTTTCTCATCGACCTAATGAACGGCGACGAAGACGCTATCGCGAGGGCTCGCGAGTTGGAGGCGAACCTCATCCAGTAGCGACTGTCCCCAATGACGCTCTTCGAACTCTACTACGGTATCGAGCGGTCGAACCAGTCCGAAGCGGAGCGAGAGAAGGTCGAGAACGTCATCTCCTCAAAGCCAGTCCACCCAGCCGACACAGCAGTCATGCGGAGGGCCAGGCGGCTATCAGGGCAACTCGTGAACTAGGGCAACATCGTCGACGACGGCGACGCATCATCGGTGCGACTGCCCACGTCTTCGACGAATCTGTGCTCACTCGCAACGTCACCGACTTCGACCGCCTCGGCGTTGAGTCGAAACCTACTGACTCTCAGAAACCACCAAACTGCCCGCAACGCGACGTTCCCCTTTCTGGAAGGTCATCTTCCCCGCTCGAACCCCGGGAAGACCGCCGAAACCACCGTCGCCCGCTCGGTAAAACCGATATCCCGTCTCCTCGAGACTCATACCAAATTTTTTACAGTATTTCTCCCGATGAGAGTCGGCCCCCTCTTTTCTCTGCATAGTACCCATTACCTTGGTGCCATTTCGCCCACCATGCATCGCCGTTCAAGGAATATATGCGCTCCAACGATCGATTACGGCGGATATATCGCTTCGATGCCGATATACGAGAATTGGTGACAAAAGTAGCGGGGCGGGTATTGGCCTATCTCGCTATTAGAGACGAAATACGGCGCATATATGTTTTGTTTCGCGGATTGCTCTAGCGTCAGAACAACACAGATTACGAATGTAGCGACGAATCTCTAAAGTGCGGCGCTGTAACCGTCGTAACGGAGGCGTTAGCGCCTCTCAACCCTCTCTCACTTTGGTAGTGGCAAGAACCGATCAGCGACGAGAAGATACTGATACTAATCCAATCTGTCATATATGTTGCGAGAGGTGACAACGCTCAGTCGCCGTCGCCGAGCCACAGTCGCCGACTCACAGTTGGCCAAGGTCACTCTCAGTGGGGAGGTGTCCTCTGTCTGCTGCTGAACGTGGCGGACGATCTCAAACAACTCAGACACCGCACCTGCTGGGCGCACGAGGCCGTCGTCGGGGTTCAACTCAACCACGCCGTGTTTCTCCAGACCGGCAGGTGCGACTGGTAGAGCGCCATGTACACCGATTCATAGCCGGCGGCGGACTCGCCGTCCGTCCCGGTGCCATTCTCCCGGGTAGCGAGTCTTTCGGCCAGCTCGCCCTGGTGAACCTCGTCCGCCTCGGGCTCTAAGACTACCAGCAGCTGTCACCGACGGCGCGCTACAAGGATGCGATAGACATCCTCGGCCCCGATGGCGAGGGAATGGTTGTTGCGAACGGTGCTGTTGATTCGAAGAAGGTGTTGTAGGCCCATCACAGGGCCCGAATAGAGCCGAGATGCCGCCGTTCTCCTCCAAGTATATGCTGCTCAGACCGGCGTGTAGCTGTCTCCAGTCTCCATGATCAGTCCCTTCTCGCTGACGGCGTACTCGAGGACGTGCATCGTCCGATTGGGCTCCATCAGGTCGCAGTCGATCGAGGCCAGGACGACCACTTCATTCTCCACCATCGCGACGCCGCGCTGCTCGCGCAACTCCAGCAGGCGGCGAGCGTCGACGAGAATGTCCTCGGCGTCCGTCGGGACACTATTACCGCCGTCTGTAGCGCCCTCCTCGTCGGCTATGTGCTCGCCGTCCACCGTGGGTTGCCGCCAGCGTCGGCAGGCTCTGTGTGACCGACGTCCTGCCCGATGGATTCGACCTCGGTGTACTCCTGGACGTGGAGTTATGCCCTCGCGGTGTTCTGCTGAACGTTCAAACCGTAGGTGTATTCATCCACCCCGCACCCACACACCAGATTTCCGGAGCAATTCCATCTCCTAGTGGGGTAGGGGGAGGATTCAACGTTATTTAGATTATTTGCTTACTATCTGCATAAGTTATATATGTAGGTAGTGTTAACAATTCCGTAGTGGGGACAAATGCAATATCTCTCTAGGAGCTGTGCGTAGCGGTGCTTGAGTGGCCGACCCCTTCTCAATGAACACTTCTCCGGAAATTTGGTGTGGGTGTCTGCCGACAGTCCCGGTGACCGCCTGAACGAACTTTGGCGAACCCTTATAAGTCAGAAATGGGCTTAGTTACTCATGTCGCGTTTCCAATCCGAGCCCACCATCTTCAGCTCCGAGAAAGCCTTTGGTACCAGCTATCGTGAAGACCTCTTCGTCGAGCGTGACGAGATCGTTGACGACTACATCGTCCTGCTTCAACCAATACTGAGAAATCGCTCTCCGCCGAATATCTTCGTGAACGGTGAGCGTGGAACTGGAAAGACGGCGACGACAAAATACGTTCTCGGCCTGCTCGAAGAGGAACTGGCTGGGACAGATCGGATGTTGTCTACGGTAAGTGTGATCGCGTCCCAGGGAAGTACATCCTACCAGATGCTCATCAAGGTCGTCAACGAGCTCCGAACCAAATATGGGGACGAAAACGAGGAGCCACTCTCCCAGACCGGCAACTCGTATGACCGAGTGAAAGCCGAACTCTACAACCAGTTGGCTCAGCTAACCGGTGTTCTGTACGTTGTTGTTGATGAAGCAGATGACATCTGCGAGCCGGACAAACTCTTCAATGACCTGTCCAGAGCCCATGAGAGAGCAGGCCTTTCCGACCTGGATATTGGCATTATTGGCATCGCAAACGATGGCCATCTTCTGGAGGAACTTGAGCCCGCAACCCGATCGACACTGCAATTCAAGGAACTCGTATTTGATTCCTTCCTCACAAGTGAACTGCGGGAGATACTACGCAGGCATGGCGAGATCGGCTTCCGCGAGGGGGTACTTTCAGAGGAGATCATCGAGCTGAGTGCAGCGAAGTGTGGCCAAATGGGGGGCGATGTACGTGATGGACTGGAATTATTGTCTCACGCTGGCGAGATCGCCCGCATGCGTATCGAAGCCGAGGAACAGCCAAACTCAGAACCGCGAGAAATTACTGTGGAAGACGTTCACAAAGCGGAGAAGGAAATGACTCCTGCATGGGTCAGTACCACCATTCAGAGTCTGGCGGACAACCATCGCAGGATACTGTTTATTGTTGGCAACGCGGCGGCCAAAGAGAATACACCGATGCGGACGTCGGAGGTGCAGGATTCATTGAGCAGGTCATTTGGACAAGATCATTCAATGAGGTATATCCAAGAACATCTGCGAAGCCTTACCGAACAGGGCTTCCTGACCAGATCCTATACTAACAATGGTCGCCAAGAGGTGGACGGGGGTAGCTATAACCAGTACAGTCTTGGAGTGGAACTTCCAAAGTTGATTGAGGGGCTGAGCCATGTTGAATTCCCTGCTGGTTCGTACGAATGGATTGAGGATCTGTGTGAATCAGCGTTGGTAAACGGGAGCCTTTCTCAATCAGAGATGGATCGTATCCTGGATGAGACTGTGTACGTGCGCGAGAATCAGTAGCATAGAGCCATATTCGAGAACGACTTTTACTCCAGTTACACTGTCATAGTCCCGTGGATGCACGGGTTTCAACCACTTGTGGCAATTCCACTCCTCGTCGACGTCACCATCGCGCTGGCATGACTCGACCGCTATCGACACAATAATTTGATGGCAGTTACACGAAAGACTCGTTAGTAGAGAGTAGAGATGCTAAAAACGACGAATTCAGGGCGGACAACCTGCGTCGATTGGCCGCCGTTTGGTGCTTTGTGGCCACAGTGTGGCCCGCAACTACCTTAGATGACGCGGTTCTGCAGGTAGTCGAGGTGCTTGGCGTTGTAGACGATCTTGACCTCGTCGGCATCGGGCGAACCGATGCAGGTCAGGCGCACGCCCTTCTCCTCGACCTCCTCGTCGCTGAGGATCTGCTGCATGTCCATGTCGATCTCGCCCTCGAAGACGATGGCCGCGCAGTTCGCGCAGGCGCCGGCGCGGCACGAGAAGGGCCAGTCGTAGCCCTGGGCCTCGGCGGCCTCGAGGATGTACTCGCCCTCGTTGACGTCGAGCGTGCCGTAGTCCTCGTCGTCGAGGCCGGCGTCAGCAGCCTGATCGAAGAGGTCGTCGTCGTCCATGTCCCAGCCCTGGTCGTCCAGTACTTCGTAATTGAGGTATTCTACCGTGGGCATCACGCAGAACTTCTCTGTCCAAACGGTTAGAAGTTGCTGTTTTGAGTTCGTCCGATGACCTATCCGCCAGCAGGGGCGACGACCAGGTGGACGGTCGTGGGACGAACACCCGTGGATGCCGACGGCCGGGCGCTCAGAACCCGAAGATCGGGACGAACTCGAACACAAGATACGCGCCGGCGGTCGCGATCGTCGGCACGAGATTCTGGAGCAAGATCACTCGCCCGGTCGTCTCGGGATCGAACAGGTCCGCCGCGCCCGGGACGTCGTCGGGGTCCTCCTCGCCCATCGCCGGCAGCGCCTCGCCCTCCTCGTCGGCCGCCAGCGCGCCGATCGTGTCCTCGGGCGAGCGGACGCTCTCGCGGACGCCCGCGGTGCGGGTCGCCCGGCCCCACCCGAGCCCGACGATGCTCATCGTCGCGATCACGACGAAGCTGGCGGGGATCTCGATCGCCGACAGGAAGATCACCAGCCCGGAGCTGACCGTCGCGACGACGATCGCCGCCGTCAGCGGGAGTTCGGTGATGTCGTTGCCCAGCGTGTCCAGCGTCCGCCGGGCGATCGTGAAGGCGCCGACCGCGACGGCCGCGCTCGCCAGCAGGATCCCGGGGTTCATCTCCACTAGATCGCTGCCGACCAGCGGCGCGATCGCGTTGGCGACGTTGCTCGTCCCCGAGGAAAAGGCCATCAGGCAGCCGATCGCGACGACGACGCCCGCGCCGACCAGCTCGCGGCGGGACGACTCGTCGGCCACGGCGATCCGCGGGACGACGCCGGAGCGATCGATCTCCAGCAGGTCGGCGTCCGAGCGGTCGATCGCGATCCACTCGTTGATCGTCGGGTAGAAGTACCGCCCGACGACGCCGCTGACCCAGAAGCCGATCAGCGGCGCAACCAGCCACCAGATCGCGATCTCGCTCATCACGCCCCAGTCGAGCGTGCCGCTGGCGACGCCGAGCCCGGCGATGGCGCCGACCGCGGTCATCGACGTCGACGCCGGGACGCCGAACACGTTCCCGACGAACAGCGCGAGGCCGATGAAAAACAGCACCGCGATGCTCGTCGTCAGGGTAAAGACCGACGGGTCGACGAGATCGGCGCCCAGCGTCGTCACGACGCGCCGGCCGATCGTGAACGCGCCGACGAAGAAAAACGCCGACATCAGCGCGGCGGCGGTCGTCTTCGTGATGACGTCGGCGCCGACGGCGGGGCCGAACGCGGGGCCGGTGGTCGCGCCACCGATGTTGTATCCCACGAACGCCGCGACGACGAGTCCGACGAGCAACAGCGGTTCGATCACGGAGAGAGATTGAGCGGGCACGCAGTTAACTGGTGTGAAACGGGCAGCCGGACGCCGCGACGACGGCGTCCGAGGGGCGGCGACGCCGTCGCCCCGCCGCGCCTCGATCGTACCGCGCGGGTGCGCTTCGGAGCCTTTAGGCCGCCGCCCCGCCACCGCTCGGACATGAGCGCGTTTCCGGAGTTCGAGGTGATCCCGGCGGTCGACCTGCAGGACGGCGAGGTCGTCCAGCTGGTCCAGGGCGAGCGCGGCACCGAGAAGCGGTACGGCGACCCCGTCGAAGCCGCCGAGCGGTGGGTCGACCAGGGCGCCGAGACGCTGCATCTGGTCGATCTCGACGGGGCGTTCGAGGGCGAGCGCGCCAACGCCGACGCGGTCGAGCGCGTGGTCGAGGCCGTCGACGCCGACGTGCAACTCGGCGGCGGCATCCGGACGGTCGAAGACGCCGTCGACCTGCTGGAGCGCGGCGTCGACCGGGTGATCCTCGGAACCGCCGCCGTCGAGGAGCCCGAGATCGTCGGCGAGATCGGCGCCGAGCACCCCGGAACGGTCGTGGTCAGCCTCGACGCCAAGGACGGCGAGGTCGTCGTCGAGGGCTGGACCGAGGGCACGGGATTAGATCCCGCCGAGGCCGCCGGGCGCTACGAGGATCTCGGCGCCGGCGCGATCCTGTTTACCGACGTCGACGTCGAGGGGCGACTGGAGGGCGTCCAGACCGAGCCGGTGCGGAACGTCGTCGAGGCGGTCGACATCCCGGTGGTCGCCAGCGGCGGCGTGGCGTCGATCGACGACGTACTGGCGCTGCGCGAGGCCGGCGCGAGCGCGGTCGTCGTGGGGTCGGCGCTGTACGAGGGCGAGTTCACGCTCGACGAAGCGATCGCGGCGCTCTGATCGGCATCGAACCGTCGGGACGCCGTCGCCCAGCTCAGCGTCGGGACGCCACCGCCCAGCGTCAGAAGTATGGTGGTCGGGTGCGTCGGGCCGCACATGACCGACCGCGCAGCGGCCGTCGTCCGCGAGACGGCCGAGACGGAGATCGACGTCACGCTCGACGTCGACGGCGACGGGGAGGCGGCCGTCGACACCGGGATCGGCTTCTTCGATCACATGCTGGAGTCGTTCGCCAAGCACGGCCTGTTCGACCTCACGGTGGACTGTGACGGCGACCTGGAGATCGACGACCACCACACCGTCGAGGACGTCGCGATCGTGCTCGGCGAGGCGTTCGACGAGGCGCTCGGCGAGAAGCGCGGAATCCGGCGCTACGCCGACCGCAAAGTCCCGCTGGACGAGGCCGTCGCCGGGATCGTCGTCGACGTGAGCGGGCGCCCGCTGTTCCGATTCAACGGCGAGTTCTCGCAGGCCTCGGTGGGTGAGTTGACCAGCCACATGGCGAAGCACTTCCTGCGCTCGCTGGCGATGAACGCGGGCCTGACGCTCCACGCCGAGGTCGAGGGAGAGAACGCCCACCACGAGATCGAGGCGCTGTTCAAGGCGACCGCCCGGGCGCTGGACGACGCGACGCGGATCGACGAGCGTCGCGGCGGCGACACGCCGAGCACGAAGGGAGAGCTGTAGGTCGCACTACCCGGAATTTTCCGGAGTTTTGACAGTGACAAACTGGAGTTCGTAGTCGATCAGACCGGCCGCCGCGAGTTTCGGCAGGTCGACGTGGTGAAGCCGGATTCTGACCCGGTCGGCCGAGAGGTCGCGAGAGCCGTCCAGTCGCATCGCCGCGTACCGCGCGAGGTCGTCGAGCGACGCCGTTCGGCAGGTCGCGGCGTCGAAGTACTCGAGAACGCGGCGACGAAGTTCCACGGCGAGAGGAGAGGCGTCTCGGACGGCCATCGCGAGGTCGGCGGCGGTCTCGGAATCGTCCGCAGTCGGGGCGATCGTGCGCGTCGCCGGGTCGTAGTCGACGACGCCTGCCGCGGCCAGTTTCGGAAGGTGTGCGTGGTGGAGAGCGATCTGCACTTCTCTGACGGTGGCGTCGGGCTCGCGCTCTGCGACGTCGGCAGCCAGGTCCGCGAGATCGATCCGAGAGGATCGCTCCTCAAGGACGGCGAGCGCCAGCCGGCGCCGCTCCGGCGCGAGCAGTTCGAAGCGCTCGCGCACAGACCTCTCGACGGTGTCCGAACGCGCGTACGCCGTTTCGGCAACGGCGTTTGAGTGCTCCCCTCGCCTCGAACTCTGGTCGGTCATTACCTCTGTTCAACTACCTCCGTCTGCCTAAGGACGACCTAGAACTGATTAGTAACCGATAGTCTGACACGAGTGGCGTCGTCTTCACCTTCCTCCGGTTTGCCGCCGGTCCATAGACGGACGGACCGGCGCCGACGCTAACCGCCATCGTGGTTCCATCGACGGAAGGTTGATGCGCAGCGGGCCGGTACGAGCCAGTAATGGGGACCGAAGCGCTGACCGAACCGCTCCGGGAGACCCTCTCGCAGTTCGACGCGTCGGGGGAGCCTCGGACGACGACCGAGGTGGCGGAGGCGCTGGACCTCGGCCGCCGGAGCACGTACAACCGTTTGGAACGGCTCGTAGAGCACGGGCGTATCGAGACGAAGAAGGTCGGGGCGAACGCCCGAGTCTGGTGGCGCCCGCCCGCGGCCGCTGGCGGGACGGATCCCGACTGGCCGGCCACCGCAAAGTCGCTGGTCGACGACGTTCTCGACGACGTGGAGGTCGGCATCTTCGTACTCGACGAGAACTACGAGGTCGCCTGGACCAACGGAACGATCGAGCGCTACTTCGGACTCGGCCGCGAGCAGGCGATCGGCCGGGACAAGCGTCGGCTGGTCGACGAGCGTATCGCGGCCGCCGTCGACGATTCCGAGGCGTTCGCGGAAACGGTTCTGGCGACGTACGACGACAACACGGACACCGAGCGCTTCGAGTGCCGGGTACGGCCGGGCGAGGGCCGGGAGGAGCGCTGGCTCGAACACCGGAGCGAGCCCATCGAATCCGGCGCGTACGCCGGCGGGCGGGTCGAACTGTACTACGACGTCACCGACCGCAAGCGCGCGCAGGTAGCCCGTCGCGAGGATCGCGAGGAACTGGAGACGGTGATCAACGCGGTAGAGGAGTACGCCATCTTCCGCCTCGACGACGACGGGTACGTCCGGACCTGGAATACGGGCGCCGAGCGGATCAAAGGATACGACGAGGACGAGATTCTCGGCGAGCACGTCTCGACGTTCTACACCGAGGCCGACCGCGAGGCCGACACGGTCGAGGAGAATCTGACGGCGGCCGCCGAAGAAGGATCGATCGAACGCGAGGGCTGGCGCGTGCGAGCCGACGGCACTCGCTTCTGGGCAAACGTCACGGTCACGGCGGTCCGCGACGACGACGGCACGCTCCAGGGGTACGTGAAGGTCGCCCGCGACATGACCGAGCGCAGGCGCGCCGAGGCCGAGCGCGAACTGCTGTACGAGACGACTCGGTCCATCGCCGAGGCCGAGACGTTCGAGGACGGGCTCCGGGCGGCGCTCGGCGACGTCTGTGAGACGACCGACTGGGAGTACGCCGAAGCGTGGATGCCAACCGAGGACGGCGAGCTGCGGCGCGCCGAGGTGGACTACCGCGTCGACGACATGGCCGAGTTCGCCGGGCTCTCGGAGGGGTACGCCTTCGAATCGGGCGAGGGGCTCCCCGGCCGGGTGTACGCGTCCGGCGAGGTCGAGTGGGCGGCCGACCTCGCCGCCGAAGCGGAGGGACCGTTCCTCCGTCTCGACGAGGGGCTCGACGACGTCTTCGACCGCATCGACGACGCGTTCTACGCGCTCGACGACCAGATGCGATTCGAGTACGTCAACGAGCGCGCCGAGGAGCTGCTCGGCCACACCAAGCACGAGTTGCTAGATCGAGTCGTCTGGGATGCGCTCGACGTCGCGCCGGACGATCCGATCCGCGATCGGTTCGACGCCGCGATGGCCTCCCAGGAGCCGATGTCGTTCGAGCGGTTCTCGGAGCCGCTGGACATCTGGGAGACCGTCCGGCTCTACCCCTCGGAGACCGGCCTGTCGGTGTACTTCACGGAGATCACCGAACGCAAAGAGTACGAGCGCGAACTCGAGGAGTACCGGCGGTGGACCCAGACGCTCGTCGATAACTTCCCGAGCGGCGCCATCGCGCTGGTCGACGAAGAGATGCGGTACGTCACCTTCGGCGGCCGTCCGGAGGGCGATACCGACCTGGCGCGCGCGGACCTGGAGGGCGAACTCGTCCAGAACGCGCTGCCGGACCAGATCTCCGAGGTCGTCGTCCCGAGCTACGAGGCCGCGCTCAACGGGGAAGCCTCTGAATTCGAGGCCGAGATCGACGGCCGGGTCTACCAGTTCCACTTTGTCCCGGTGCGCGACGACCACGGCGATGTCTTCGCCGCCACTGCGATGTCACAGGACGTCACCGAACGGAAAGAGCGCGAGCGGCTCCTCCGCGAAGCCAAGTCGCAACTGGAGGCCGCCACCGAAGCCGGGGCGGTCGGGACCTGGGAGTGGCACGTTCAGGAGGACCGATTCGTGGCGGGGCTATCGATGGCTCAGACGTTCGGCGTGGACTCGGAGGCGGCTCGCGAGGGTATCTCGATCGACAGGTACCTCTCTGCGATCCACGAGGAGGACCGCGAGCGGGTCGAGCGCGCCATCGACGAAGCGCTGGCCGACTGCGGGGAGTACGAGCAGGAGTACCGCGTGCGCGACGCCGACGGCGACCTCCGGTGGGTGGTCGCGCGCGGACGCGTCGAGTGTGACGAGGCGGGCGATCCCGTCACGTTCCCCGGCGCGATCGTCGACATCACGGACCGCAAGCGCGCCGAGCGAGCGCTCGAGCGCCGTCGCGGACAGCTCGCCGCGCTGAACGGCCTCAACGAGGTCGTCCGCGACATCACCGGCGCCGTCATCGAGCAGTCCACGCGAAAGGAGATCGAACGGACGGTCTGCGAGCGCCTCGCCGCGACGGAGTCGTACCTGTTCGCATGGACCGGCGAGGTCGATCCGAGCTCGCAGACGGTGCGCCTGCAAGCCGAGGCTGGCGTCGAGGGGTATCTCGACGACGTCACGATCTCGGTTGACCCCGACGACGCCCGCAGCGAGGGACCGACCGGACGCGCCCTCCGCACCGGGGAGACGCAGGTCACCCACGACATCCGCGTCGACTCCCGGCACGACCCCTGGCGCTCCCACATCGAGGAGTACGAGATCCGCTCATCGGCGGCGATCCCGATCACCCACGAGGGCACGACCTACGGCGTCCTGAACGTGTACGCGGGCCGCCCCTACGCGTTCGAAGGGCAGGAACGCGAGGTGATCGACCAGCTCGGCGCGGTTGTCGGCCACGCCATCGCCGCCGCCGAGCGCAAGCAGGCGCTGCTCAGCGAGGAACTCATCGAGATCGACTACCAGATCAGGGACGTGTTCGGCGCCGTCGACGCGCCGGTCGAGACGAACGGGACGATCACGATCGACGAGCTCGTCCCCGTCGAGGACGACGAGTTCCTCGTCTACGGCACCACGACGACGGACGCGGTGGACACCCTGAACGGCCTCGTCGAGGTGCTCCCCCACTGGAGGGAAGTCACGGTCCACTCGGACAGCGATCCCGCTAACTTCGAACTCCGCCTGGTCGACCCGCCGGTACTATCCGTCATCGCGTCCCACGGCGGCTACGTCGACGAGGTGGTCTTCGAGGACGGCGACTACCGGATGACGATCCACCTGGCGCCCGGCACCGATGTGCGCCGGGTGACCGACGCCGTGGGAGACGCGTACCCGAAGGCCGAGATGATCCGGCGCCGACAGATCACCCGCTCGCACGACGAGACCCGACAGGTCCGACGCAGCATCGCGACGAGCCTCACAGACCGCCAGCGAACGGCGCTGGAGGCCGCCTACTACGCCGGCTTCTTCGAGTGGCCTCGCGAGACCACCGGCGAGGACGTCGCCGAGTCGCTGGGGCTGGCGCCGCCGACGTTCCACAACCACCTCCGGAAGGCCCAGCGGAAGGTGCTGGATGCCCTGCTGTCGACACCAATTCCCAGCGCAGGATGAGGGCCGACGCCGGGCGCGCTCCGTAATCCCGCACCTAGAAGTGCCGGGCACGCCTCGCCCTACCTAATGTTCGACGAGATCATGGAGAAGTTCGAGGGCAGTCCCTCCCAGCAGCGGGTGATCCGGCTGCTCCTCGAACGCGGGTTTTCGGTCAACGACGAGGGCCGCGTCGTCTCGGGCGGCATCGAGATCCCCAATACGGGGATCGCCCGCGAGATCGACGTCGACCGCCGGGTGGTCGACTCGACGACCGACGCGATCCTCGCCGACGACGAGCTGCGGCGCATCTTCCAGAACATCTCGCAGGTCCCCAGCCTGATGGACCTGGCGCCGGTGCTCGATCTCACGGTCGTCTCGGTCGCGGTGACCGACGCCGAGGCCGAGGGGATCGTCGCCGAGATCACGGGGCGGCTCGCCGATCGCGGCATCTCGATCCGCCAGACGATCAGCGAGGACCCGGAGTTCACCGACGAACCGCGGCTGTATCTGGTGACCGGGGAGAAGCTCCCCGGCGAGCTGATCAACGAACTCAACGATCTGGCGTTCGTCCGCAGCATCGAGCTGCAGTAATCTTTGAAGCTTGCTGATTGACCGGCTTCGCCGTGCTCTTCGGACTTTCAACACCAATGACGAACTCCCTGAAAGCCCCCGCTGCGCTCGGCTTGGGGGCCTCGCTGCGGTCCTCGCCTTCGGCTGCGGTCCTTGCTTCGTCCGCCGTCGCCGAGCGCGGCGGCCCCTTTCATTCCCACCCACCGCAGCCTCGTCCTCCCCAGCCGACTCGCTCGCTTCGCTCGCTCGTCCCTCACGCAATTTTGTCGCGCCACAAGGGCGCGACAGCGCGCGCCACCGCAACCGCTCGGCCCGGCGCGGCCTCGTGCCGCGCCGACGGGGAAGGGCAGGTGGGCGGTCGCGGCTCCCTGGTGGACTGAAAGGGCGAGGCACGCTCGACGGTTCTCAAGTGGCCCTATCCGAACGGAGTGAGGATATCCACCTGAGAACCGTCGAGCGGGGCGAGGGCTTTCGAGGTGTTCTCGTGGGAGATAGCGGTCGCGGGTGCAGTGAATAGTCCAAAACCACATCAGCCTAGAACCGACGGGCTATTGCCCCCGGCGTCCCGATCCACCGATCATGGACGAGAGTACGCGCGGCACCCTCGGATTCGTCGCGGTCCAGCTCGCAGCGGTGTACGCCGGGTTGCACTTCTACTGGGCGTTCCCCAAGCTCGTTCGGATCGTCCAGTACGGCCAACCGCTCTACCGGGACCCCCGACCGCTGCTATTTATCGGGATCACCGTCCTCGTACTCGGCGGGCTGGTGCTGGTCCAGCAGGGCGCGATCCCCCGGACCGCCGCGTACGTCGCGGGAATGGCGCTGATGACCGTCTCGATAGCTACGTGGGCGGTCTGGCACCTTGGCGGACACGTCGCGCTGCTTCCCTGGGCGCCCGAGGGCGTCGCCCAGACTCACGTCGGCAACCCCCTTGCGGTGCTGTTCGAACACGCCGTCGGCGACCCGATCGAGGGAGTCTCGAAGCTCGTCGAACTCGCGCTCTTCGGCGTGCTCGGGGCGCTGCTGTACGGCGAAGTTGCGACCGACGCGCCCGCCGACCGCGAACCGACCGCCGACTCCGACACCGGGCGATAAGACCCCGAGCATGACCGACGAACCGTACCGCACGGTCGCCGGCCGGGGGCGCGCCGAGTTCGAGGTGACGGGCTCGGAGTTCATCGGACACGTCGCGCCGGCGCCCGACGTCGAGGCCGCCGAGGCGTTCGTCGCGGACGTGCGCGAGGAGTACGACGACGCGACCCACAACGTGCCGGCCTACCGCGTCCGGGCCGACCCGCTCCGGGAGTGGGCCAGCGACGACGGCGAGCCGACCGGTTCGGCCGGCAAGCCCGCGCTGAACGTGCTCCAGCAGGAATCGGTCGAGAACGTCGTCGCCGTCGTGACCCGCTACTACGGCGGGACGAATCTCGGCGTCGGCGGCCTCGCGCGGGCGTACTCCAGAGCCGTCAAGGAGGGCCTCGACGAGGCGGGCGTCGTCGAGGAGCGACCCCACGAGCGCTTCGCGGTCGTCGTCGACTACGACGACTCCGGAACCGTCCGGGGGATCATTGAGAGCGCGGACGTCGAGTTCGAAGCCGACTACGAGGAGCGCGTGACCATCGCCGTGCGAGCGCCGGTCGAGGACGCCGACGACCTGCGCGACCGGATCCGGAGCGCCACCAGCGGGCGCGCGGAGATCGACGACGGGGACTGAACGCCACGACCCACCATTCCAAAAACAGTTACTCGTATCCGAACAAATTCGACGGTTCCCGGCAGTACGACTCCGGAGCGGCAAGTATCTGCTCCGCAGTCGCGACGTTGCGGACGTCCCGTCTAGCGGTCTCGACACGAAACGAAGGGGTTCGGCGTTCGCGACCGGGATCGATCGCGGGCGTCAGTCGACGATGATCTCGTCGTCGATCGTCTCGTGTTCCTCGGGTTGCATCTCGTCGCGGTACCGCTCGATCCAGTCGGCGAAACAGGCCGGACAGAGCCGCTGGGCGTCGACCTGTGAGCGGTCGACCGTGAGCCGCACCGTCCGCGCCAGCGGGTCCGAGATCGAGTCCCCGCAGCCGTCGCAGGCGTCTGACATTCTGGACTGACGTGCGTCCCTCACGTACAAAGCTCTAGGGTCGGCGTCGGCGCCGGAGCGGCTGTGGCGTCGACGTGCCGGTCGCGCGACGCCGACGACGCCGCGGCGTCAGGGGCGCCGCCCGCGCGTCGCGGTCCCGATCGAACTGTTGCGAACGACGTACAGCAGCGCCGCGCCGACCAGCCCCGGCGTCAGCCAGCCCAGCAAGGATTCGAGAGAGACCGCCGGAATAGCTCCCTCGACCTGCCAGCGCACGACGAGCGAGACGAGCCAGACCGCCGTGATGCCGACCGCGAGCGCGCTGGCGCCGGCGACCATCCGCCGGTTCCGCGGGGTCCACGGCGTCCGGTAGCCGCACTCGGGACACTCGATCGCATCGGCGGGAATCTCGGCGTCGCAGCGCTCGCACGGTGCGGTCGAGTCAGTCGTCACTGATCGGACGTTCGTCCGAAGGTGCAAAAAAGCGCGCACCGATCGCCTACTGCGTCCGGAACGCCCGGTCGCCGGCGTCGCCCAGCCCGGGGACGATGTAGCCGTCGTCGTCGAGGTAGTCGTCGATGGCGACCGTCAGCAGGTCGACGTCGGGGAACTGATCGCCGACCCGGAGCAGGCCGTCGGGGGCGCTGACCGCCGAGAGGACGATGAAGTTCTCCGGCTCGGGCGAGTTCTCGGTGACGTGATCGAGCACCGTACACATCGTCGACCCGGTCGCGAGCATCGGGTCGGCGACGATCACGGTGTCGTCCTCGGTGATCTCGGGCAGCTTGACGTAATCGACGGTGATCGGGAACGAGCCGTCCTCGTTGCGGCCGGTCTCGTCGCGGCTGGCGCTGATCACGCCCTGGCGGGCGCGGGGGAACGCTTTCAGCAGCCCCTCGACGAACGGCGTCGCGGCGCGGAGGACGTTGATGATCACGACGTCGTCGAGCCCCTTGACCTGCTCGCCCATCGTCTCCTCTAAAGGCGTCTGGAGCGAGACGTACTCGGTGCCCATCCGGCCGTCGATGATCTCGTAGCCGCAGATCCGGCCCAACTTGACCAGTCCCTTGCGGAACGCGACCTGCTCGGTCTCGACGTCGCGGAGCTTCGAGAGGGTGTGCTTGGCGAGCGCATGCGTGACGACGTACGCCTCGTCGCGGTCTTCGATCGTCATTACCGGAGCGTCGTGATCCGGCGAGTATAACCTACCGATCCTCTCCGAGGACGCCGACGTTCAAGTGCCGCCTCGCTCACCGTCAACACGATGCGCACGGTCGAGGCCTCACGATTCGTCGGGGCGCCGCCGGACGCCGTCGAGCGGGCGCTAACGCCCCGCCGGATCGTCGAGTACGAGGGCTCGTTTTCGGTTCGGGAGGTCGAGGAGCGCGACGGCGAGACGATCGTCGCGGCCGGCGGGCCCGGGCTGGAACTCGCGCTTCGGTTCGAGGCCCGCGAGCGCGGCTACGAGTACGAACAGCTCGGCGCGGACGGCCCGCTGGACGCCATGGAGACGACGCTGACCTACGAGCCCGAGAACGAGGGGACCCGCATGCGGGCGTCCTCGTCGGTGAGCCTCGGCGCCCCGCCGGCCGCGATCGCCGACCGGATCGCGGGCTGGAAGCGCCGCGGCGAACTCGACCGGCTGCTGGACGCGCTGGCCGACGACGTCGAGTAGCGGCCGTCGATTCCGGAACTCCAGGGGGTTACCGCCAGCCCTTTCGACGCCACGGCCCAATGCGCGGGCGATGACCGACGACCTGTTCTCGCCGCTTTCGCTGCGCGAAACCGAGCTCCCGAATCGCGTGATGGTCTCCCCGATGTGCCAGTACTCCTGCGAGGACCGCGACGGGCTGGCGACCGACTGGCACCGCGTCCACCTCGGGAGCCGGGCGATCGGCGGCGCCGGCGTCGTGATGACCGAGGCGACCGCCGTCGAAGCGCGGGGGCGCATCTCGCCCCACGACCTCGGCATCTGGAGCGACGAGCACGCCGACGCGCTGGCGCCGGTCGCGGAGTTCGTCCGCGCGCAGGGCAGCGTCCCGGCGATCCAGCTCGCCCACGCCGGCCGGAAGGCCTCGACGAGTCGCCCGTGGGAGGGCCACGAGCCGCTGGCGCCCGACGAGGGGGGCTGGGAGGCGATCGCGCCGAGCGCGACGCCGTACCCCGGCAACGAGGGCGTAGCGCTGCGCGAAATGACGCGGGAGGACATCGCGGACGTGATCGAGGCGTTCCGGAGCGGCGCCGAACGCGCCCGCGATTCCGGCTTCGAGATCGCCGAAGTCCACGCCGCCCACGGCTACCTGCTCCACGAGTTCCTCTCGCCGGTCGCCAACGACCGGAGCGACGAGTACGGCGGGAGTTTCGAGAACCGCGCGCGGCCGGTCGTCGAGGTGACCGAAGCCGTCCGCGAGGTCTGGCCCGACGATCGGCCGGTGTTCGTGCGCATCTCGGGCACCGACTGGCTGCCCGACCGCGACTCGTGGACGCGCGAGCAGTCGGCCCGGCTGGCGGACCTGCTGGCCGACGCCGGCGCGGACCTGATCGACGTCTCCAGCGGCGGGCTCCACCCCGACCAGCAGCTGCCCGCCGGCGGGCCGAACTACCAAGTGCCCCTCGCCGAGCACGTCCGCGCCGAGAGCGAGCGCAGCGTCGCCGTCGGCGCGGTCGGCGGCATCACGACGGCTCAACAGGCCGACGCCCTCGTTCGTAACGACCGCGCTGACCTGGCGATCGTCGGGCGCGAACACCTTCGCGATCCTCACTTCGCGCTCCGGGCCGCGCGGAAGCTCGACGCGCTCGACCGGATCGATGTGCCAGAGCAGTACGCGCGGGCGTACTGAGGGCGGCGCTAAGCCCGCTCCGGACGTCGAAGCGCAGCTACCGACCGGGCGTGCTGTGGCGCTCGATCTGCCGGTCCATCGTACACTGGAGACAGAGATCCTCGGCCGTACAGCCCGGCGACTCGTGCGGGCAGGCGTGCACGTCCTCGGTCGCGGAGAGCCGCTTGCGTTCGAGACGCCACTCGGCGGCCCAGTCCTCGATCGATCCGTTCCGGGTCGAGTCGTAGACGACGACGTCGTCGCGGGTGACGATCTTCTCGCAGACGGCGTCGGGCGAGCGCGAGTTCGCGATCCGTTCGATCGCGTCTTCGATCGACGAGACGCGCTCGCTCTCGCGTCGCGTCTCGTAGAGCGTAAGCACGGTTATTCCACCCGCCTCGCTGAGCGCCGGATCGGACATGACCGAGGCGTCGACCCGCGACGGCAAAAACGCGGCGAACGAGCGTGATAGCGTCCGACACGATTGTGGACGCCACCCGAACCGGTGGGCGGACCGAACTACCTTAGTAGTTCACCGCTCTCTATCCGAGTATGGGTTTTGGTAGCTACGACGAATCCGAGCAGAAAGACCAGAGCGTCGACGAGGACGACGGCTCTGAGGCCGTCAACGTCCACGAAGAAGACCACGACGGGGAGGTCTCCTTCGAGTCCGAGGAGACGACCGCGGATCTGGTCGGTCGCCTCCAGGAGATGAAAGACGACGGCGACGACGACGAGTAACCGTCCGGTAGCACCCACTTTTCGCGCACCGATCGACGCTCGCCAGCCGCCGGTCCGCGGCGTCGGTTCGTCGACCCGCGACGACGTCGGTTCGTCGACCCACGACAGCATCCGTTCGTCCCCTCGCCGCGGCGTCCATCACCGCGCTCGACGACGCCGTCACGGTCGGCTCCGCGCGTCAAAGCGCTCCCAAGCATGTCGGGCAGGAAGCTTATGGCCCGGTGTCGCTTACGCCGGGACGACCACGCCGCCGCGCGACAGTCGGTCGCGCGCGGCCCCACACCCGCTATGGAACTACGGAACCGCCACCGGCGAGCCGTCGACCCGGTCCCGTTCGTCGTCGTCGCCGTCCTCGCCGGCACCGCAACGTTCTCGCTGGGCCCCGGCTACCTCCTCACGCTCGGGCTGTCGCTGCGAGCCGCGCTCGTCGCTTGCACCGTCGCGGCGACGCTGACGACGGCCCTCGCCTACCACCGCTTCGTCTGGACGGTCCGCCCCGACCTCCGGCGGGAGGTGCCCGTCGAGCTTCGGCTGCGGCGCCTGCTGTACGGCGGCGTCGCGCTCGTCGCGCTCGTCCCGCTGTTCGCGCTCCCGCTGGTGCTGTAGGGGCGCGCGAGAACTGGCGGTCGGAGCAAGGTAGCGGTAGAGCGAAGACCGTCGGAAGCCGATCGTCGGCGTCACGACGCCGCGGCGTCGACGCCGACCGGGCGGACGCCACCGCGGCGAGCGCGTCGTGCGGTGCGGTTGCACACACCACCCGTTTAACTGCCGATCGACCCTCACGTATCGTATGAGCCTCGCCGAACGGATCGCCGCCTACCGCGAGTACCTCCGCGAGGTACTCCACGGGCTCTACCACGGCATGATCGAACACCCGGCGTACGAACTGATCGAGAAGGAAGCCGAGGATCGGGAAGACGAGTTCCTGCTGGCCTGCTTCGCCGACGCCTTCGGCGTCCCGAGCCCGGCGTCGTACTACGCCGCCGAACTGTTGCCCTACCTCGCCGAGGAGTTCGAGCAGTGGGAGCGCCGGATGTGGGACCGCTCGTCGGTGCTCGAACGCAAGGGCCAGCAGTACCACTTCTGATGGCGGCCGAATCGACTGCGGACGACCGACCGGACGCCGAGGACCGCTTCGTGTTCTTCGGCGGAAAGGGCGGCGTCGGCAAGACCACGGTGTCGAGCGCGTACGCGACGCGCTGCGCGGCCGCCGGGCTCGACACGCTGCTGGTCTCGACCGACCCGGCCCACAGCACCGCCGACGTGTTCGGCCAGGAGTTCGGCGACGAGCCGCGATCGGTCGAGGGCCGCGAGAGCCTGTGGGCGATGGAGATCGATCCCGACGCCGAGGTCGAGGCCCACATGAACCGGATCCGGCGGTCGCTGTCCGACCAGGTGAGCCCGGCGATCGTCAACGAGATCGACCAGCAGATCGAGCTGGCCCACCGGACGCCCGGCGCGTACGAGGCGGCGCTGTTCGACCGGTTCGTCGACGTGATGCGATCCCGGGAGGAGTACGACCGGGTCGTGTTCGACACCTCGCCGACCGGCGGGACGCTCCGGCTGCTCTCGCTGCCCGAACTGCTGGAGTCGTGGATCGACCGGCTGGTCCGCAAGCGCGCCGAGAGCATCGACCTCTACGAGAAAGCGGCGATCGGCGAGCGGCAGGCTCCCGACGTCGACGAGGACCCGATCGTCGCCCGCCTGCGCGAGCGCAAGGAGAACTTCGAGTTCGCCGGGCGCGCGCTCCGCGAGGACGCCGCCTTCTTCTTCGTGCTGAACCCCGACGCGCTGTCGATCCGGGAGACCGAGCGCGCAATCGCTGACCTCGCCGAGCACGAGCTGGGCGTCCGCGGGGTGGTCGTCAACCGGCTCACGCCCGCGCCCGACGACCACGAGGACGGCCGCGGCGCGCGGTATCTGCGAGCGCGTCGCGAGACCGAACGCGAGCGGCTGGCGACGATCCGATCGACGTTCGAGGCGCCCGTGGTCGCGACGATCGAGTCGCGAATCGAGGAGGTTCGGGGCGAGCACCTCGACGCCGTCGCCGAAGCGCTCGACGTCGAGGCGGCGTCCGCGGCGTCGTCCGACGCGCGGTCGGGGTAGCCGGAGAACGACCGGGGGTCGGCGTCCGGCCCCGCCGCCCTCCGCCGATAGATTCGCAACGCCCCACGGTGGTATCTGGTACCAAGGTTTATTATCGGTATTGATAATTATCAACTGGGGGAGAACGTATGGTACAGGTGATATGGCTCGTGCTCGGCGTGCTGGCGATGTTCAGCGCGGGGTACCTGGGGTACTCCCGGTACCTGGCGAGCTTCGTCGATCTCGACGAGGAGCGGACGACGCCGGCGCACAAGCACGAGGACGGACAGGAGTACGTGCCGTCGAAAAAGCCGGTCTTGTTGGGGCACCACTATTCGAGCATCGCGGGCGGCGCGCCGATCGTCGGCCCGATAACGGCGGCGCTGGTCTGGGGGTGGGTGCCGGCCGTGCTGTGGGTCGCGATCGGGAACCCGCTGATGGGCGCCGTCCACGACTTCATGTCGCTGTCGGGGTCGATCCGCCACGAGGGCAAGTCGATCGGGTCGATCATCGGTTCGTACCTCGGGGAGCGCGGGAAGAATCGGCTGCTGTGGTTCGCGTTCCTGACGATCATCCTCGTGGTGGCGGTGTTCGCGCTCGTCGTCGGCATCGTGCTGGACGCCTACCCGCAGGCGGCGACCGCGAGCATCATCTACATCGGGCTGGCGCTGGTCTTCGGCGTCTACCTGTACCAGCTCGACTTGCCGTTCATCCCGGGGACGGTCGCCTTCGTCGCCGCGGTGTTCGCCGGCGTCTGGGTCGGCGTCCAGTATCCGCTGGCGCTGTTCCCGGCGGTGGGCGACGCGAGCTACCCCGCCGGCACGATCGTGCTGTTCGCGAGCAGCGGCGCGTGGCTGCCGGGCGCCGAACTGTTCAACCCGAACATCGCCGCCTGGATCGTCGTCGTGTTGCTGTACGCGTTCGTCGCCGCCGTGCTGCCGGTGTGGACGCTGCTCCAGCCGCGGGACTACCTGTCGTCGTTCCTGCTGTACGCCGGCGTCGGGGGCGCGCTGCTGGCGATCATCGTCGGCACGGTGTTCGGCACCGCGGCCGAGCCGCTGACGATCAACACGCAGGCGTACTACGGATTCTGGGGGAGCGACGTCGCCAGCTTCGCGCTGATGCCGCTGTTCCCGCTGCTCTTTATCACGATCGCCTGCGGGACGATCAGCGGGTTCCACTCGCTGGTCTCCTCGGGCACCACGGCGAAACAGCTCGACAGGGAGACCGACGCGCGCCTGATCGGCTACGGCGGGATGCTCGGCGAGGGGCTGCTCGCGACGGTCGCGCTCTGTACGGTGGTGCTGGTCGCCGACGTGGCGGCGTCGGGCGGCATCGGCCTCGCGCTGCCGAACTTCGCGACCGGCGGCGGCGTCATCTTCACGAGCTTCGGCATCCCGGCGTCGTACGGCGCGCCCTTTATGGCGCTAGTGCTGGTGAGCTTCCTGCTGACCAGCACCGACACCGCGGCGCGGCTGGGCCGGTACATGCTCGAGGAGATCGTCGAGACGCCCGAGACGACGACACAGTCGGTCGCCGCGAACCGCTACTTCAGCACCGGCGTCCAGATCGTGCTCGCGTACCTGCTGGTCACCAGCGGGCGGTGGGAAGACCTCTGGCCGCTGTTCGGCGGCGCCAACCAGCTGCTGGCCGCGCTGGCGCTGCTGACCGCGACAGTCTGGCTCGCCAACTGGGACGAGACCAAGCAGCTCGTCAGCACCGGCGTCCCGATGGTGGTGATGGCGTCGATCACGGTGCTTGGCTTGCTCTGGCTGGCGCTGTACCAGAACATCGCGGTGAAGCTGCTCGATAGCGCCTGGATGGCCGACGCGACGGCGCTCGATCTGATCGGGACGACCTTGCAGATCGTCATCGCCTTCGTGCTCATCGGGCTGGCGCTGTCGCTGGTCAGGATGGGGTACAGCAACATCCAGCGCGTCCGGACGGGCGGGGACGTGGCCGCGGCGGACGGAGGCGAACCGAGCGAAGCGAACGACGGTGAGAGATCCTTCGGATCTCGAACGTCGATAGACGAGCGACACGAGTCTATCGGAAGTTCGGACGAGCGAAGCGAGTCCGAAGGAAGCGACGACTGACCGTCGGCGTCCCCACGCCGGACGCCGTTTTCGTCCGGACGACGTTTTCGTCCGGGCGCCGTTTCCGTCTGGGCGCCGTTTCCGAGCCGGCGACCGCCTACAGCTGCAGCCGCCGTTTGAGCAGATCGAGCAGCCCCGGCTCGGTGCGCTCGATCGACTCCCACGTCGCGAACGCCGAGCGGACGTCCGCGTTCTCGCTGGCGACGAGTTCCTCGTCCGAGGGCGCCGCGACGACGAGATTGATCTCGTAGTGGCCGTGGTAGCCGAACTTGATGAGCGTCCGGTCGCGAAAGTCTTCGACGAACGAGCGGACGTCGTCGGTCAACACCGGCGGGACGAGGACGACGGTGAACTCGGTGCCGTAGTGTTCCTCGTCAGGATCGATCCAGTCGTCGGCCAGATCGTGACAGAAGTCGACGAGATACTCCAGTTCGGCGACGTACAGCGCGTCGACCCGGCGGACGAACAGGTGCTCGTGGGCCTCGTGTTGGGCGAACGAGATCGAGGGGTGCAGGAAATGCTTCTGGCTTCTCATGTTCATCCGGCCGTACAGGTCGAACGGCTCGTCCCGAATCCGCACGTCGCGAGCGAGGTCGTAGTTGTGGGCGAGCCGGTCGGCGGCGGCGTCGAGGTACTCGTCGTCCCACTCGGGCGGCGAATCGGTCGTCGGTGGCGGGCGTTCGACGGCGGAGGGCGCCATGTGTAAACTGTGATCGAACCGCTACAAATAGCTGACAACCGGTCGCGGTTTCGACACGAGCGCCGGTTGGAGGTCCGATGCGGACGCCGTTCACGGTTCCGACGCGAACGCCGGCGATCACACCGGCGCTGAAAGCTTTACCAGATCGCGGCCCGTACTCACACAGCATGGGGGAGAAACGAACGGAGGCCTGCGGCCGCTGTGGCATCAGTTCGGTCGTCGACGCGAGCGACGGGGACGGCGATCGGGACCCGTTCGGCGACGAGCGCATCGAGGTCGACGAGCGCGAGGCCCACGCGGCGATGCGACTCCAGGTCGCCGCCAGTCGGCTCAAACGACGCCTCGACGAGGTCGCGACCCGGCTGACGTACGGCCGGTGATGGGGCGGTGACGGCGGTTCGACAGCGGCGTCCGACCACCGGAACCAAACCACGTCGGCACGGCGAACGGCCGGTACCTACGCACCGGGGGCAAAGCGTTTAACCGCCCGTGTCCTTAGCGGCTACTCAACGGAATGGAAGAAAGCATCTCCGGGTTCAAGATCCGCGGCGCGTGGGGCGACGTCGTCGAGCACGGCGAGCGGATCACCCGGGCGCTACGCGACGTCGACGCTAACGAGTCCGCGGGCGAGCCGAGCTACCCGGACGCGTTCGCCGAGTGGGACGAGTGGCGGCCCAAATCTCACGAGCACATCGAGGAGGACGTCAGCGAGAAAACGGCCGACCAGGCCAGCGTCAAGGAGGGGAAAGGCGAACAGGCCGGCAAGAACCCCGACGAGGACATCCGCACCGCCGGCGAGAAGCTCAGCGAGTCCTACGAGAAACTCGACGACGACGACGCCGACGGCGCGGTCGACAAGTGGGGCGAGTCGATCGAGTACGTCGCCCGCGCGGCCGACTCGGCGGGGCGCAAGGCGCTTCGCACCGTGGAGAACACCGTCTACCAGCGCGTGATGACCCAGCTCGCGCCGTACTACTTCGACAACGAGCTGATCAGCGCGAACCTCCAGCGCTCGACCCGCAGCGACGAGGAAGTGTTCGTCTTCGAGGTCAACGTCAACGACGACGAGCTCAAAGAGGAGGTGTCCTCGCGGCTCGCCGAGTACGAGGACGAGTTCGACCGCTGGCACGTCGACACCGAGAAGGACACGGACGTCGCCGCGGCCGCGGAAGGCGTCGAGCCGCCCGAAAGCGAGACGGACGGGCGGTCGAAGCCGTCGAAGAACTGAGCGCGGCAGTAGCGGACGGCCGGACTGGGGGCAAGCAGACGACTCAGGATTCCTAAGATCGACAACCGACTGCCCGAGAAACTTCACCGCTCGGTCGGTAGTCACTTGTAGGGGCCGGCGGTAGTACGCCGATAGATGGTCGACGCCGCGACGCTGGCGACGCTTCTGGTTGCTGGGCTGGCGAGTATGTTCATGGCCTGGGCGATCGGCGCCGGCTCCAGCGGATCGACACCGTTCGCGCCGGCGGTCGGCGCCAACGCGATCTCGGTGATGCGGGCCGGCTTCTTCGTCGGCCTTCTGGGCTTTTTCGGCGCCGTCCTGCAGGGTGCGAACGTCTCCGAAGCGGTCGGACGGGAACTGATCGGCGGCGTCTCGCTCACCCCCACGGCGGCGACGCTCGCGCTGATCATCGCGGCGACGCTCGTCGCGATCGGCGTGTTCACGGGCTACCCGATCGCGACGGCGTTCACCGTCACCGGCGCGGTCGTCGGCGTCGGGCTGGCGATGGGCGGCGATCCCGCCTGGGCGAAGTATCGAGAGATAGGCACGCTGTGGGTGCTGACGCCCTTCGTCGGCGGCGGCATCGCCTACGCGACGGCGAAGACGCTGCGCAACGACTCGTGGGACGAGCAGGCGACGGTGCCGGTGCTCGCCGGGCTGGTCGGCGTGATCCTCGCGAACGTCGAGTTCGTCGTGCTCGGCCCGCCGGGCGAGGGCGCCACGATCGCCCAGACGATCGCCGGCCCGCTGCCGCTGGCGTCGTTCGCGGGCCAGGCCGTCGCGACGCTGGCGCTCGGCGCGCTGGCGGGCCTGGCGCTGTATCGGGACCTACGGATCGACGCCGACCGCGGACAGCGCCGATTCCTGCTCGTGATGGGCGGGCTCGTGGCGTTCTCCGCGGGCGGCAGCCAGGTCGGGCTCGCCGTCGGACCGATGCTCCCGCTGGTCGAACCGCGGGGCGTGCCCGTGACCGCCGCGCTGGTCGGCGGCGGACTCGGCCTGCTCGTCGGCTCCTGGACGGGCGCCCCGAGGATGATCAAGGCGATCGCGCAGGACTACTCCTCGCTGGGACCGCGCCGGTCGATCGCCGCGCTGATCCCTTCCTTCGCCATCGCACAGACCGCCGTCTTCTTCGGTATTCCCGTTTCGTTCAACGAGATCATCGTCAGCTCGATCATCGGCAGCGGCTACGCCGCGGGCGGAGGGGGCGGCGTCAGCGCGGGGAAGATGGGCTACACGGTGCTCGCGTGGATCGGCTCGCTGGTCGGCGCGATCGTCGTCGGGTACGCGGGGTATACCGGCGTCTCGCTGCTGTTCTGAGACGGCGACGCGAAGAAATCGTGGACGTTCTGACGCTACGACGAGCGCCGCGGCGCGACGCCGTCTGCGAGCTGGCCACCACAGTCCGGACAGGTCGCGCGGTACGATACCGGGTGGACGGTCCGCTCACACTCGCTACAGCTGTACCGCTTTTTCTGTATACCCATGCCTGTTTCACCTATTTATTACAATACACCAGCAATTATTAACTCTTTTCGTGGATCATTGTCCATCTAAATCAGAATATACTGGACATAACCTCACATCCAAACCGACTACTGCCAGGCTAGTGGGTAGCTCTTGCGCCAGGACGCCATCGACCACGAGCGCGGAGCGCGTGCCACGGCTGGTCGATCGAAGCTGCGGAAAAACGTCGGGACACCCCTACTTATCGATCGGCGCGCCGTTCTCCTCGTCGGCGACGGCCACGTCGTCGTCGGCGACGTCGGCGTCGTCCGACTCCTCGGGCAGGTCGAGCTGTTCCAGGCGCGCCTTCTTGATGCGGGTGTTCTCGACCTCCTCGACGACGATCCGGATGCCGTCGTAGGTGATCTCCTCGCCGGCCTCGACGAGGCGGCCCGCGCGGTTGAACACGAAGCCGGCGACGGTCTCGAACTCCTCGCCCTCCGGGAGGTCGATCTCTAAGGCCTCATTGACCTCGTGGATGTTGACCTCGCCCTGAACGACGGCGCCGTCCTCGACGAACTCGATCGGCTCGTCCTCGCCGCCCTCCAGGATCTCGCCGACGATCTCCTCGACCATGTCCTCCATGGTGATCAGCCCCTCAGTGGTGCCGAACTCGTCGATGACGATCACCATGTGCATGCGCTCCTCGCGCATCTCGGTGAGCAGTTCGTCGACGTTCTTGGACTCGGGGACGTGCAGCGTGGGGTTGATGAGATCCTCCAGTTCGAGGGTCCGGGAGTCGGCCTCGCCGTAGTTGGTGTCCCGCACCAGATCGCGGATGTGGACGACGCCGATCACGTTGTCGAGGCTGCCCTCGAAGACGGGGACGCGGGCGTGGCCGCTCTGGACGCACGTCTGGAGCGCCTCCTCGACGGACGCGTCGGCCGGCACCGCGGTCATGTCGAGTCGCGGCGTCATCACCTCCTTGGCGATCGACTTGTTGAACCGAAAGATCCGCTGGAGCATCTCGCGCTCGTCCTCCTCGATGACGCCCTCGCGCTCGCCGGTCTCGATCATGTCCTGGATCTCCGAGCGCGTGACGTACCCCGACTCGATCGCGCTGCCGCCGCCGGTCAGGCGGTTGACCTGCCGGGTGAGGAAGTCGAACGTGATCACCAGCGGCTTCAGCACGTACTCCGAGAGTTTCAGCGGGCGCGAGATCGTCAGCGCCCAGGACTCGGTGTGCTCGACCGCGTAGGACTTGGGCGCGCTCTCGCCGAACAGCAGGACCAGCGCCGTGATCCCGAACGTCGAGACGAGCACCGCGACGCCCGCGCTCGGGGAGTACATTCCGACGAGCGCGGTCGCGATCGAGGACATCGCGATGTTGACGAGGTTGTTCCCGACGAGGATCGTCACCAGCAAGCGGTGGGGGTCTTCCTTGAGCCCTTGAAGCGTCAGGGCGCCGGGCTTGCCCTCCTCGGCCAGCGACTCGACGCGGTAGTCGGGCAGCGAGAACATGGCAATCTCCGAGGAGGAGAAAAACGCCGAGAGCCCGATCAGGATGACGATGCTCGCCACGCCGAGTACGGCGATCGTCGACTGTGCCAGTTCGATCCCGACAAACGGCACTTCCGCGGCGAGCGGCGCCAACCACGAGACAGGTATACCCATCGACACGGGTACTTGCCGGTCGGGTGAATTAACTCTTGTGAGGGAAGCCCACGGAACACCCCACCATTCTGAGGCTGCGACGGCCGAGAGGCGCGTCCGTCTCGCGCATATGCTCGATCGACGCGACCGGCAACGACGGCCGTCTGCCCAACGTTTTCACGCGTGCCGCCCCAACTGTACGGTATGAGCCAGACCGACCAACCGATCACGTTCTACCGCCTGCAGGCGTGCCCGTTCTGCGAGCGGGTCGCCCGCACGCTGAACGAGCTCGAGCTCGACTACAGCTCGCGGTTCGTCGAGCCGATGCACTCGAAACGCAACGTCGTCAAGCGCGTCAGCGGGAAGCGGTCGGTGCCCGCGATCGTCGACGATCACACCGGCGTCACGATGTCGGAAAGCGCCAACATCGTCGACTACCTCGAGAAGACCTACGGCGCGGAGGGGAGCGAACGGCCGGACGCCGCCGGAGCGACCGGCGCCAGCGGCGATCCCAGCGGGGGTGACGAGTAGATGGAGTTCGACGTCGTCGATCTCGGCGAGGCCGACCACGTCGCCGAGGGCGAGGTCGCGCCCGACTTCACCCGCCCGCTGGTCAACGACGAGTACTGGGAGGACCGATCGCTCTCGGAACTCACAGAGGAAGGACCGGTGCTGCTCGTGTTCACGACGATGGACGGCGCGTTCCCCGCGACGTACGTCTGGAACGAGATCCGCGACCGGGCGTGGGACGACGAGTACGACGTCGAGATCGTCGGCTGCTCGATCTCCGATCCGTACTCGCACAAAGCTCTGATCGAGGACCGCGAGATCGACTACGACCTGTTCTCCGACCCCAAGAACACCGTCGCCGTCGAGTACGGCATCGCCCACGACCTCGACGGGATGACCGGGATCAGCGAGCCCCGGCCCTCGGCGTTCCTGCTCGACGAGGACCGCACCGTCGAGTACGCCTGGGTCGCTACCGAGTGGCCGGAGTTCCCCGACTACGACGAGATCGAGGCCGCGCTGGACGACGTCTGAGCCGTGCTCACGGGCCGTCGAAACCGAGCGCACGTTCGAACCGCTCGACCGTCGATTTCTCTCCGGCGGGGAGGAGTACGTCGTCACCGCCCGCGACCGCGATCCTGAGCGCGCGGCGACGTCCGACAACGTACCGTCCCAGAAACGCCAGCGCGACGACCGCCGGCAGCGCCCACGCGAGCATCAGGAAGAGATCGACCAGCGCGAGCGCGCTCGCGACGGTCTCCAGAGCACCGGCGGCACCCGCAGGCGCGTCGGCCGGCGACGTCGAGAGCAGCGCCCCCGAGATCGACGGCGGCGGCGAGCGCGAACAGCAGCGCCGCGACGAGCCCGGCTTTGCCCGCCGTCAGGAGGTGAGCCCGATCGCCGCCTGCGTCGATCGACGCGCTCAGCACGTTCGGCCGGTCGATCGCCCGATAGCGCTCGCCGTCGCCCGAAGGAGTCAGCGCGAGGACGCGGTGGGTGGTCACCACGACTTCGGCGTCGCCGACGCCGATCCGCTCCTCGATCGACTCGCCGGCGTAAAGGAGTTCGTCGACGCGCCCGCGCCACTCGTCCATGGCGGGAGCGACTCGTCGTGACAGCAAAAAGGTACTCGCCGCCGAGCGGCATCCGGACGCCACAGAGCGTCGCAGGGACGCCAGCGGAGCGACGCCGAAATCCGGCGGAACGGAGCCGTAGGCGACGCCCGGCCCGCGTCAGCGCTCCCGTTCCTCGGCGAGTTCCGTCGTCTCGTCGTCCTGACGAGCCCGCGAGTCAGGGCTCGTCGAGTCTCGATCGTCGGCGTCGCCGCCGTCCGATCGCTCCTCGCGAGCGCCCCCGGCGCCGGCGATTTCGGCGCCCGCTTCGCCGCCCAGCGGCGCGTCGCCCTCGCCGATCCCGCCGACGTCGTCGACCTCCCCGAGGATCGCCTGGATGTCGTCGAGCCCCAGCAGTTCCCGCGTCTCGGGATCGATCGAGAGGCTGTCGAGCGACGCGCCGTCCCGTGCGACGTCGCCGCCCGAGAGATGCTTGCCGTAGCGGCCCAGCATCGAAGTCAGCTCTTGGGGCAGCACGAACGTCGTCGACTCGCCCTGCCCGACGCCGGCCAGCGTCTCCATCCCCTTGTCGAGGACGGCCCGCTCGCCCATCGACTCGGCCGAGCGGGCGCGCAGCACCGTCGAGACGGCGTCGCCCTGTGCTTCGAGGATCTGGCTCTGCTTTTCGCCCTGCGCGCGGATGACGTTCGACTGCTTGTCGCCCTGCGCGGTCTCGACGGCGGAGCGTCGCTCGCCCTGCGCTTCGAGGATCATCGCGCGGCGGCGGCGCTCGGCGGCGGTCTGCTGTTCCATCGCGCTCTGGACGCCCTGGCTGGGCGTGACGGCGCGCACCTCGACGGCCTCGACGCGGATCCCCCACTCGTCGGTCGCCTCGTCGATCGCCGTGTTGATGCGGCGGTTGATCTTCGAGCGCTCCTTGAGCGTCTCGTCGAGTTCCATGTCGCCCAGCACCGCCCGGAGCGTCGTCTGGGCGAGGTTCGAGGTCGCGCGCTCGTAGTCGTCGACCTCCAGATACGCCTTCCGGGCGTCCATCACGCGGATGTAGACGACGGCGTCTGCCCGCACCGGCGAGTTGTCCCGCGTGATCGCCTCCTGCATCGGGACGTCGATCGTCTGGGTCCGCATGTCGTAGGCGTACGTCTTCGAGACAAAGGGCGGGACGAAGTTGATGCCCGGTTCGAGCAGTTTGCGGTACTCGCCGAACACGGTCAGCGCGCGCTTCTCGTAGGCGCCGACGATCTCGACGGCGCTGGCGATCGTGACGACGGCGAGCAGCAATAGGAGGGCGCCGACGACCGCCAGCGGCGACGTCGACAGGAAGTTCAGCGCGACCCACGCGCCGATCGCCAGCGCGGCGAAGCCGACGAGCATCGCTCGCGGTCTGATCCCCCGTTTGCCTTCGACGCCGTCGCCCCCCGGACGTGACATACCTGACGTTAGGAGCGTACGTGGTTAACGGTTGGCACTACCGCAGCTATCGGCGGCGGGGACCGCCCGGAACGTCGGCCGTCCAGTTCAGTCGTCGCCGGGGGCCGACTCGGGCGACTCTCCGGAGAACGGCTTCGCCGGGACGTTCTTCCGGGCGGCGTCGAACTCCGAGAGCGCGTAGACGACGCCGGCCAGCACCGCGACGCCGAGCGCCAGCAAGACCGGCTGGGGAAGGCCGGTGACGCTCCACGCGAGGTAGACGAACGTCGCGACGAGGATCACCGTCAGCGCGTAGTAGATCTGGGTGCGCACGTGGTCGATGTGGTCCGACCCGGCGAACGTCGACGAGAGGATCGTCGTGTCGGAGATCGGCGAGCAGTGATCGCCGAAGATCGCCCCGCTGAACACCGCGCCGACGGCGACGGCGACCATCTGGGGGTCGGCGCCGCCGATCTCCCAGGCCATCGGTACCGCGACGGGCGTGACGAGGCTCATCGTCCCCCAGGAGGTGCCGATCGAGAACGCGATGACGGCCGACGCGTAGAGGATCACGACCGGCAACAGCGTCGGCGTCACGACGCCCTCGGCGATGTTGGTCACGTACGCGCCGGTGCCCAGCGCGTCGGCGACCGAGCCGATCGACCACGCCAGCACGAGGATGCTGACCGCGTGGAGCATGATGCCGAACCCGTCGAGCACCGTCTCCATCGCCTCGTCGAGGTCCATCGCGCCCTCACCGACGCCCAGCGCGATCGCGGTCGCGACCATCGCGAACGATCCCCAGACGAGCGCGCCGGTGAAGTTGGCGTTGTTCGCGATCTCGATCGGACCGCGATTTGCGGCGTAGCCGGTCAGCGCGGCGCCGCCGACCACGACGACGATCAGGACGAGCACCGGGACGACGAACGTCCGGAGCCGCGGGTCGTCGGTCACCGGCTCGCCCAGATCCTGTTTCATACTCTGGAGCGGGTTGGCGTCGTCGCGGGTGACCTTCCCGGTTTCCCGCGCCCGGATTTCGGCGTCGAGCATCTCGCCGAAGTCGCGCTGTGTCACGACGACGATCCCGACCATCAGCACGGCGAGCAGGCAGTAGACGTTGAACGGGACCGACCGAAGGAACGTCACGAACGCCGACGGCGTCTGCTCGCCGATCCCGAGGTTCTGGTACTGGTCGGCGATCAGCCCGATCTGGAACGCCGTCCAGCTGGAGATGCCGAACGTCGCGACCGGCGCCGCCGTCGAGTCGAGGATGTACGCCAGCTTCTCCCGGGACATGTTCATCTTGTCGGCCATATCCTTCATCGCGCTGCCGACGATGGCGGTGTTGGCGTAGTCGTCGAAGAACCAGATCAATCCCAGTCCCCACGCCATCACGCCGACCTTGCGGTGGGAGTCGACGGTTCCGGCGGCGGCCTGCCCGACCGCCAGCGAGCCGCCGAGGCGCCACAGCAAGGCGATTCCCGATCCCAGCAGAAACGTGAACACGATGATCTCCGCGTGGAAGGTGCTCTCGCCGATCGCCGAGACGACCCAGTCGAACGCCTCGACGACGCCGACGAAGGGAAGCGCCAGCGCGTCGAGCGGACCGTCGACGCCGTCGCCGGCGGCGACGATCGCGCCGCCCATCCAGACCCCTAAAAATAGCGACAGCAGCGCCCGGCGAGTGACGATCGCCAGCGCGATGGCGAGCAGCGGCGGAACGAGCGATATCGCGCCGAACTCCGAGACCATGTGCCTTACTACCACTCCCGGGGAGTAAAAATCCTCACCGGATCAGGGGAGTTCCGTGAATGAAACGCAGGAAAGCCACACGATCCTTAGTTTTCGCCCGCTGCCGCGAGCGCGCTCGACGCCTCACAGCCGCTCGTCGAGCGTCGCCGCGGTCTTCTCGCCGACGCCGTCGATCGACGCCAGTTCGTCGGGCGACGCCGACCGGACGCCGTCGACGCTGCCGAATCGCCGCAGGAGGCGCTTTCTGGTCGCGGGGCCGATCCCCGGCACGTCGTCGAGCGCGGTCGAGACGTCGTCCCGGACGGTCTGGTGGTACTGGACCGCGAACCGATGAGCCTCGTCGCGGACGAGCTGAAGAAGGTGTAACTGGGGCGCGTCGTCGGGCCAGTCGTAGGTCCGATCCGGCGTGATCACCAGTTCCTCGTCCTTCGCGAGCGCGACGGCGGGGACGTCCCAGCCAACCTCGTCGAGGGCGTCGCGAGCAGCCGAAAGCTGGCCCTCGCCGCCGTCGATCAGCAGGAGGTCCGGATCCGGCCGGTCGTCCCGGCCCTCGACCGCCCGGCGGGCGCGCCACTCGATCAGGGTTCGCATGTTGGCGTAGTCGTCGTTTCGCTCGTCGAGCTTCTTCCGGCGGTAGTCCGAACTCTCGCGCGTGCCGCCGACGAAGGTGACGTCGCTGCCGACGACTGCCTTCCCCTGGGCGTGGCTCACGTCGAATCCTTCGATCCGATCGGCGGCGTCGAGGGCCAGCGCGCTCTTCAGCGCGCCGACCTCGTCGCGACGGCCGCCCGAGCGCCGGGCGTTCTTCAGCGCGAGGTCGACCAGCTTGGCCTCGCGCCCGGCGCCCGGCACGCGGACCGCGACGCTTTCGGCGTCGAGCCACGCTTCCAGCTCCTCGTCGTCGGGGTGTTCGGGCAGCAGCAAGGCGTCGGGCAGCGTGCGCTCGGCGTAGTACTGCGGGACGAACGCGGCGAGCACGCGGGGAATCTGGTCGGGACCGCTCTCGGGCGCGGCGACGGTGTGGCGCTCCCGGTCGACGAGCTGGCCCCCCTCGCTGTGGAGCCGTGCGACGGTGGCCTCCTCGCCCTCGACGGCGACGCCGAGCACGTCGACCGCGCGCTCGCCGTGATCGTCTTCGCTGCTGACCGCGGCGCCGCCCTCGCCGTGGAAGCGCTCGACGGTTTCGAGGCGGTCGCGAAGATTCGCGGCGCGCTCGAACTCCTGGTCCTGTGACGCTTGCTCCATCGCGCTGCGGAGCGGCGTCGCCAGCACGCCCGTCTCGCCCTCGAAGAACCGGCGTACTGACTCGACATCCTCTGCATACTCGGCTTCGCCGATCTCGCCGGTGCACGGCGCCGTGCAGAGACCGACCTCGTAGTCCAGGCAGGGCCGGTCGCGGCCGGAGTACTTGTGGTCCGAGCAGCCGCGCACGCCGTACGTCTCTCTGAGCGCCTTCACGACGGTCTCGACCTCGCCGCGGTTCGTGTAGGGGCCGTACACCGTCGCGGCTTCGTCGGGATCGCGCGTGATCTCGATCCGCGGGACGGCGTGGTCGGTGAGTTGCACGAGGGGGTAGGACTTGTCGTCCTTCAGCCGGACGTTGTACCGCGGCTGGTGGCGCTTGATCATGTTCGCCTCCAGCAACAGCGCCTGGGTCTCGGTGTCGGTCACCGCGACGTCGATCGTCCCCGCGCGGTCGACCATCCGCGAGATCCGATGGCTCCGCGGGTCGGCGTACGACCGCACGCGCGAGCGCAGGTCGACCGCCTTCCCGACGTACAGCACCTGGTCGCCGTCGAGAAACTGGTACACGCCGGGCTCGGTGGGAAGATCGGCTGCGCGCTCGCGGACCGCGTCGGCGTCCATCGGCGCGCGCTAGGGGGGCAGGAGGTTTGAGGGCTACGCCTGCGGGCGACGCGGCCGGAGAGATACCTCTGGGCGGATAGCGAACAGGCGGCGGATCGGATCGCGACGCGGCTGCCGCACAACCGCCTCGGCCGGCGTCGCGTCGCTCGGTTACGTCACGGCGGCGTTGGCCGCCCGATCCCTGATAAACCCGCGGCCGAACCCACCGTTTACAACCTGTGGGGCTCAACTCTACCCGTGCGCGATTTCCACCTCCACTCGAGCTACTCCGACGGCGCCTTTCTCCCGGCGATGGTCGACGCCGCCGCGGCGGCTGGCCTGGAAGGGATCGGACTGGCCGACCACTGCGTGGTCACGGAGCGCGAGGCGGCGCGCGACGAGCGCGCCCGCTACGGGTTCACGCTCGACCGGACCTACGAGCGCCGTCGCCGGGCCATCGAGCAGGCCCGCGAAGGGGCGGACCTCGAACTCTACGACGCCGTCGAGATGAACTACGAGCCCCGCGACGAGAGGCGGATCGAGGAGTTTCTGACCGAGGCCGAGTTCCAGTACTCGGTCGGGAGCGTCCACGCCGTCGACGGGCGATCGGTCCAGTCGACCTCGGCGTTCGCGGGCCTGAGCGAGGCGGAACTGGACCGCGTCGTCGACCGGTACTACGAGAACCTCGTCGCGCTCGTCGAGTCAGAACTGTTTGACGTCGCGGCCCACCTCGACCTGCCCGAGCGGACGCCGCCGTTGCGCGGGCGCGCGACCGAGGACCACTACCGTCGCGTTGCGGAGGCGCTGACCGACTCCCGGACCGTCCCCGAGATCAACGCCGGGCGGGCGCTGCGCGATGCGGGGATCGTCCACCCGAGCGAGCCGTTTCTCGACGCGCTGCGCGAGCGGAGCGTCGGCGTCACGGTCGGTACCGACGCCCACCGACCGGACGAGATCGGCGACCGCGCGGCGTTTCTGGAAACCTATCTCGACGAGCGCGGCATCGAGCCGGTCGCGCCGCCGGGGCTGGAGCGGTGAGACCGGACGAACGCCGCGCCGGTGCGGTCAGTCAGCGTGCTCGGCGCCGGGGAGGCCCCCGTCGTCCGACACGGCGTCGACGCTCGTGCGAGCGGCGCTCTCGTCGGCTCTCGGCAGCTGAAGCCCGATCGTCGACTCCGACTCGCCGGTCTCGAAGTCGACGTCGCCGCCCAGCGTGGAGACGCCCCACTTGACGAACCACAGTCCCATCCCGCTGCCGTGGTTGAGCGCGGTCTCCTGGCCGTCCTCGACGACGGCGATCTCGTGGTCGGGGATCGCCGCGCCGAGCATCCGGACCTCGACGTGCGAGAACTCCGAGGACGGGTGGTCGCTCGTCCGAATTTCGAAGGTCGGCGCCTCGTCGGCGTACTCGAGGCAGCTTTCGAGGAGGTTCCGGAGGACGATCCGGAGGAGCCGCTCGTCGGTCTCCAGCGCGAGCGACCGCGGGACGTCCACGTCGATCGAGCGCTCGTCGAGCGGCGGCTCGGTCGCGCGGTCTTCGACCGCGTCGCGGAGCGCGACTGTCTCGCGGTCCGACTGTCGCTCGTTCGCCACCGCCTGCTCGAAGCGGCGGGCTTTCGTCCCGAGCTCCATGAGCTCGGTCGTCGTCTCCTCGGCGGTTTGCAGCGTCGCCTCGATCCCCTCGTCGTCGATCCGTTCGGCCGCCAGCTCCAGGTAGCCGTGGACGACGTTTAGGTCGTTGCGCAGGTTGTGCCGGAGGGTGCGGTTGAGCACCTGCAGGCGCTGTTCGCGCTGGCGCTCGACGGTGATGTCCTGCAGGACGAGCGTGTAACCGACGCGAGTCCCCGCCGAGTCCCGGAGCGGCGCGGTCGACACCGCGTACTCGCGGCGGCGGCGGCCGTCGCTACGGATCGTGACGTGCTGGTCCGTGCCGTCGAGGTTGATCGAGCGGCCGATCAGGTCGGCGACGGGCGCGCCGACAGCGTCGGCGTCGTCGGACTCGAACAGCGATTCGGCGGCGGCGTTGAGCCGGACGACCAGACCCCCCTCGTCGAGCACGACGATCGGGTTGTCGATGTCGTCGATCGCGGTTCGCTCGGCGGCTCGTCGGGTCGTCGGCCGCGAGTCGAACATGTTGTTGCCGACGAAGGCGTACGCGTCCAGCGCGACGTGGGGCAGAAACATCACCGCCATCGCGTTGAACTGGGGAACGGGTCCGAGACCGAACAGCCAGAGGAACCCGGCGATCCCCGGCGGGACGGCGCTCATCGCGACTGCGGCCGCCTCGCGGCGGTACAGCGGGCCGTAGCTGAACACCGTCTCGAACAGGAGCAGCGTCGCCAGCCCCGCCGACAGCGTCCCCACGGTGAAGGTGACGTACGCAAGCGGTTCGAGGGCGTACTCGGCGCCGGCGTGGCCGAACACCCGGACGACGTCGAAGTCGCTCCAGAGCAGCCCGTGCGCCGGATTGGCCGCGGACAGCACGGTGATCAGCACCGGCACGCCCAGCAGGAGTCGGAACGGCGTCGAGCGGATCGTGCCCCCCCGGCCGGTGTACGCCAGCGCGAACGCGAGAAACGGAACGCCCATCCAGCCGAGCGCGATCCAGGAGACGATTCCGATCGCCTCGCGGAGGAGGGGGTCGAACACCAGCAGCCCGACGCCGTAGGACGTCGAGAAGACGGCCACGGCGCTCATCGCGACGATGAACCATCGCACGCCGGGCTGATCGCGGTACCGGTAGAGGTAGCGGATCAGCGCCAGCGCGCCGCCGCCCGAGGCGAACGCTGCGAGCGTCAGCCACGGGAACGACGACGAGACGACGTTCATTCGGTACTACCAGTACCTAGCGTTTATTGTTAATAAGTTCCGTTGCCGCTTCGGCCCGAGCCGGGGGTTCACGGCGGCCGGCGAATCAGGAGAGCTGGTCGCCGACGATCTCGTCGGCCCGCTCGACGAACTCCGCTTCGGTGCCCGCGGGGACGGTCGCGCCTGCCGCGACGTCGTGACCGCCGCCGTCGCCGCCGACGGCGCGCGAGGCCTCGCCCATCACCGCAGAGAGATCCAGCCCCTTCCGGACCAGACTGTGAGTCCCCCGCGAGGAGACCTTCACCTCTTCCTCGTTCTTTTCGGCGAAGGCGACGATCGGCAGCCCGCGGTCGACGCCGTCGGCGCCGACGGCCATCCCCGCGACGATGCCGACGATCGTCTCGCGGATCCGGTCCTCGGCGTGGAACCACTGGAGATGTTCCTCCCTGGTGACGCCTTCCTCCTCGACCCACTGGATCCCCTCCGAGAGATTGCGGCGGTGATCCCGCAGCAGCTGGCGGGCGCGTTCGAGCGCCGGCCCGCGATCGCCGAGACAGACCGCCAGCCCCACGTCGGCCCGCTCGTACCGGGCGGTGGCGTTCAGAAGCGTCGAGAACTCGCTGGCGTCGCGCAGTTCGGTGCCGACCCGCTCGTCGGCGAGCGAGTAGGTCGTCGCGACGAGCCCGTCGATCTTCGCGGCGGGGACGCCGCGCGAGACGGCGCGCTGGACGAGCGCGCTGGCGACCGTCTGGCGCTCGGCGTCGTCGAGATCGACCCAGCGGCGCCACTCGCCGTCGGACTTCAGGTCGAGATCGAGGTCGTCGAGGAAGCGCAGCGCGCCGCTCTCGTCGTTCGAGATGCCGGGGATGTTCACGTCGCTGGAGTACTCCAGTAGCTTCGGAAGCGGGCGGGTCTGCTTGCCGTACAGCGCGAGGTCGGTCGCCGTCTCCAGCGCGCCCGCGTCGACGCCCTCCTCGACGATGCGCTCGTTGGCGCCGTGCAGTTCGCCGCCGCTGGCCTGCATGTCGCCGACGGCGCCGACGGCCGCCAGCGCGGCCAGATCGCGGTTGTCGCCGCCCTCGGGTTCGAGCGCCCGCGCGAGGACGTAGCTCGCGCCCGCACCCGACAGTTCGGAGGCGCCGTTGATGCCGAAGAGCAGCGGGTTGAGGTGGAACTCCGTTTCGGGCGCTTCGGCGTCCTCAGAATCAGCGCCGGCGGGCTGGTGGTGGTCCGCGATCACCGGCGTGAAATCGTCCGCCGCCTCGTGCTCGGCGATGATGTCGAGCTGGCCGCTGCCGAAGTCCGTAAAGAGCACCGTGTCCGGCTCCAGCTCGGCGATGCCGGCGATCTCCTCGGCGTCGAGTTGCTTGCTGAACACCGTCCGGAAGGGGATCTCGGCGCGCTCTAACGCCGTCGCCGCGATCGCCGCGCTCGTCAGGCCGTCGGCGTCGATGTGGGAGGCCAGCACGACGCGGTCGGCGGATCGCAGATGCTGGGCGCAGGCGTCGGCGCGCTCGGCGAGGTCCGGGATCGGCGCGTCCATCGGTCGCTACGAGGTTCGTCGGAATCCCCGATAAACCTGCGGAATCCGTTCGTCCCCGCACCGGGTGTTCGCGCCCGGTCGGCGGGCGCTCACTCGGTGTAGGTCGGCGCCCCGTCCTCGATCGTCGCGCAGGCCAGCTCCTCGAAGTCGGCTCGCTCGGGGACGACGTCGACGTCGATGCCCAGCGACTCGGCGGTCTCGCGGGTCGGCTCGCCGATGACGCCGACGGTCGCCGCCGCCAGTCCCTCGATCGCGGCCCCGCGGATCCCCAGCTCCTCGGCGGCGTCGAGAAAGTGCTCGACGGTCAGCGAGGAGGTAAAGAGCGCGGCGTCGAGCTCGCCGTCGGCGGCCATCTCGGCCGACTCGCCGGCGCCCTCGGGGCGGACGAGCCTGTAGAGGATCGTCTCGTGGACGTACGCGCCGGCCTCCTCTAAGCCGTCGGTCAGCACGGCGCTGCCGTGGTCGCTCCGGGCGACCTCGACGCGGGCGCCGTCGACCGAGTCGGCCAGCGCGTCGACGAGTCCCGAGGAGGAGAACTGCTCGGGGACGAGATCGACGTCGTAGCCGGCCTCGCGCAGGACGTCCGCGGTGGGCTCGCCGATGGCGCAGACCGTCGCGTCGCCGGGTGTCCATCCATCCTCGGCCGCCAGCTCGACGCCCGTTTTGCTCGTCAAGACGACGAAGTCCGCGTCGGACCGGGGGCGGGCGCCGGTCGGCTCGACCGCCAGCATCGGATCGGGCACCGGCGTCGCGCCGAGCGACTCGATCAGCTCGACGGCGTCGGCGAGGCGCTCGTCGTCGGGACGGAAGGCCGCCACCGTCATGTCGCGGGGCACGGGTCAGTCCTCCCCGGCGCCGAAGACGTCCCGGTCGGGACGGTCGGCGGCGTCGGCGTCCGGCTCGTTGTCCAGAAACTCCAGCACGCGCTCGCGCGTCGTGGCCACCTCGCCGATCACGGTGATCGCGGGCGGCTCGACGCCGGCCTCGTCGCGCACGCCGACGATGGTGTCGAGCGTCCCCGTCGCGACGCGCTGGTCGGGCCAGGTCGCCCGCTCGACCAGGGCGACGGGCGTGTCGGCGTCCATCCCGGCCTCGCGCAGCGCGGCGGTGTAGTCGGGGAGCTTGCCGACGCCCATCAGCACGACGAGCGTGCCGTCGGTCGCCGCTAGAGCGTCCCAGTCGACGGCCGACTCCTCCTTGGTGGGATCTTCGTGGCCGGTCACGAGCGTGACGCTGGAAGCGTGATCGCGGTGGGTCGCGGGGATGCCCGCGACCGCGGCGCCGGCGATCGGCGAGGTGACGCCGGGGACGACCTCGACGGGGACCGATCGGTCGGCGAGGTGGACCAGCTCCTCGCCGCCGCGGCCGAACACGAACGGGTCGCCGCCCTTCAATCGGACGACCGTCTTCCCCTCGCGCGCGAGTTCGACGAGCCGGTCGTTGGTGTACTCCTGGGGGGTGCGCTCGCCGCCGGCGCGCTTGCCGACGTCCTCGCGTTTCTCCTCGGGGATCAGGCCGATGATGTCCGGACCCGGAAGCTTGTCGTGGAGCACGACGTCGGCCTCGTCGAGCAGTCGGCGGGCCTTCACGGTGAGCAGGTCGGGATCGCCGGGGCCGCTGCCGACGAGGTAGACCTTGCCGTCGGCCTGCCCGTCCGACGCCGACGCGTCCGCGGCGGCGTCCGGATCCCGAGCGTTCATGCCGACTCCTCTCGCTTGGCCTCGGCGTCCTCGTCGTCGCGCCGGGCCTGCGCGATCAGCTCGTCGGCGCCCCGATCGGCGAGCTCGGCGGCGAACGACCGGGCCGCCGAGACGTGATCCTCGGCGGGCAGGTCGCGGCTCGCGGCGACCGACTCGGAACCGTCGCGGCTGAACACCTGCACGTCGACGCGGACGTACTCGCCCTGCAGCACGGCGTGGACGCCGATCGGCGCGACGCAGCCCCCGCCGAGCTCGGCGAGGATCGTCCGCTCGGCGGTCGTCTCGATGCGCGTGCGGGGGTTGTCGAGAATCGTCGTGATCGCCTCGCCGACCTCGTCGTCGAGGGTCGTCACCGCCAGCGCGCCCTGCCCCGGCGCCGGCACGAACCGATCGGTCGGGAGCCGGCTGTACTCGACGCGATGGGCCAGCCCGCTCCGGTCGAGGCCGGCCTCGGCGAGTACGATCGCGTCGTACTCGACGTCGGGCTCGCGTTCGAGCGCGCGGCGCTCGATCTCGTTGAGCTCCGAGAACCACGTCTCGACGTCGCGCTCGTAGGGGTGCTCGTAGTCGTCGTTGTCGGTGTTTCCTTTCTTTTCTTTCTCGGCGTCGGTGCGGGCCTCGTGTTCGGCCTGCAGGCCGGGCGCGAGCAACTTCTCGACCCGGGTGTCGACGTTGCCCCGGAGCGGCTCGACCGTCAGGTCGGGTCGGGCGTCGAGCAGCTGGGCCTGCCGGCGCAGGCTCGAGGTGCCGACCGTGGCGCCGTCGGGTAGCTCGTCGAGCGTCGCCCCGTCCGGCGTGACCAGGGCGTCACCCGGCGCGGCCCGCTCGGGGACGCCCGCGACGATCAGCTCGTCGGGCTGCTCGGTCGGCATGTCCTTCATGGAGTGGACCGCGGCGTCGACCTCGCCCTCGATGACCTTCTCGTCGAGGCTCCGGACGAACGCGCCGGTCTTGCCGAGGCGGTGGATCAGCTCGTCCTGGATCTGATCCCCGGTCGTTTCCACCTCCACCAGTTCCACGTCGTAGCGGCGGTCCTCGAGGGCCGCCTTCACCGTCGCCGCCTGGCGCAGCGCCAGATCGGAACTCCGCGTCGCCAGGCGTATCGGGCCGCGAGTACTCATACGCGCCTCTCGGGGGGCCACGGTGAAAAGGACACTCTTTGGCCGAGCGCGCGGCGCCGGGGGGCGAACGATGGACGACGCGAAGCCGGGGGCGCTAACGGGGCCGTCCCTATAGTCCGACTTGCTGGACGCGCCGGAACAGGTAGTAGCTCGCCACGACCGGCGCGTACCCCGGCACGAACAGCCCCGCGGCGCCGAGCAGCACCCACGTCTCGCGATCGGGCGACCAGTCGGTCGCGGCGGAGTCGGTGGGCAGGCTCCGGAGATCCTGATGGAGCGCCAGCGGTAGCGAGAGGGTCACGAGCAGCGCGGGCGTTCCCAGCACCAGGATCGTGACTTTGGGCGAGAGGAACACGCCGGCGGTCGGCAGCGGGCTGCCGAGCACGACCGAAACGGTGAACATCGGCGCCAGCGCCAGCGTGAGCGTGTACACGACCGGGACGGCCGCGACGAGGTACCACCAGCGGCTCCCGGTACTCGCCAGTTGCTCTTCCTCGGAGCCGATCGAAGACGCCTGCGATGCGGTGGCGTCGGACACGTGTCGAGATGCGCGAAGTAGTTCTTAATTATGCGGTGGTTACCCGGGCAAAGCTGCGTCTGAGAGCGAGCGCCGTCGGGTCGCCGGACGCCGAAGTCCCGCGGCCGAGACAGCGCCGAAGGGTGTCAGAACGGATCAGCCAACCGGGTCAGAGCCGCTCGGCCGACCGGGCTTGCTCGGTTCGCTCGCGCGCCTGATCCAGGCGGCGGTCGGTCGCACGTTCGCGATCGTCCGGCAGGTCGCCGCGGGCTTCGTCAAGCCGCTCGGAAACGTGTTCGAGTCTCGAAACGACGGTTTCGAGCGACTCGTCGGCCCGTTTCCGCTCGCCCGCTTCGGCTCGTTCGGCCGCGCGTCCGGCGGCGTCCGCGGCGGCCCCGAGAGCGTTCGCGAGCCCCCGAACGGCGTTCTCCGATCCGGAGGCGTCGTCGGTGTCGTGAGCCGCGACGGAGTCCCGCGTCTCGGCGGCGACGTCGGCGACGTACGCGGCGAGCGAGCCTTTCCCGGTGTCGGGCTGGTCGATCCGAACGCTCGCTTCCGACGCCGGTGTGACCCGGAACGCGCCGATCTCGCCGTCGGCGTCGCGCACCTCGGTCGTGTAGGCGCCGTCCCGGTGGACGTACACCGCGTCGGGACCGGAGAGCCCGGCGTCGTAGAGCCGCCCGGCGAAGTCGTCCTCGACGGCGAGGTCGGTCAGGTCGGCGTCGGTCCCGTCGGCGTCGACCTCCAGCCGCACCGAGTGTTCTCGGGCGACCAGCGGGATCTCGCCGTCGGCGCCCGCGACCGTGGGCTCGCCGTCCGCGTCGTCGACGGTGACGGGTTCGCTGTGGGGTTCGACACCGGCGCCGTTGACAGTCAGGCGGTGGTCGCCGGCCGGCACGTCTCGAAGCATGGCGACGCCGCCGAACGTCGGGACGGCCACGGGATCGCTTTCCAGCAGCGCGATCGCCTCGACGGACGAGGACCGCGTCGTCAGCCCCTCGCCGTCAGGGGCGGCGTCCGACGCGACCGCCTCGGTGATCCCGGCGACGACGGTGTTGACCGGGGTGGGGTCGCCCACCGCGTCGTAGCGGTCGGCCAGCGCGGCGCGGTGGTTCGGCTCCGAGATGTCGGCAGCCGGGTTGTCGTACCGGGGCTGCTCCCAGGGCGCCCCGGTCGCGGTGATATGACTGGCGACCGCGTCTTCGGCGAACGTCGGGACGGCGAACTCGAAGCTGAGTTGCGGGCCGGCGAACTCGGAGACGTGTTCGACGTCGCTCGCGGGGACGAGATCGTACGCCAGGTCCGGATCGCCACCTCGGTCGGCGTGCTCGAACACGAGCCCCGTCTCCCGGTCGGGGAGCCCCTCGGGCGGCGAGGAGAGCGCGTCCAGCGAGCGCACCGTCAGCTCCTCGGGAACGAGGTCCGTCCGCTCGACGGTGGGGAGCCGGTCGTGCTCGTACAGCGGCGCGCCGTCGAGTTCCGGCACGACGTAGGGAAGTCGCCCGCCTTCGTCCCGCGGGAGGCCGTACGCCGCCGGAATCTCGGCGAGATCGCCGAGCCCCTCGATCGCTCGGTTGGTGATGTCGGCGAAGCTACCGTCGGTCGGAAGCCGCCGGAATCGGTCGGCCTCGTCGTTGATCGACAGCGCGCTCGAATGGGAGCCCAGTTCCGAGAGGATCCGCGGCACGGTCCGCTCGGGGTCGAGAAACTCGTTGTTCGGCACCGATCGGGAGTGGGAGCTGGCGACGAACAGCTGCGGTTCGGCGGCGTCGGGTCGTGTATCGCCGTCGTCGGTGCGGTACTCCGAGACGTCGACGAACGCGTGCAGCACCTCCCAGTCGTGCCAGTGAAAGTTCGTCGTGAACTGGTCGAACGCCGAGTAGAACCAGAACTGGACGACCGCCAGCGGCGAGCCCTCGTACGCCACGCCGCGGTAGAACACAGTCGGAGCGGGCGGCTCGCCCGACTCTTTGTACTGTCGGGTGTACTCCTCGAGGGCGTCGAACCCGTCGACGACCGTCTCGCCGTCGCGCTCCCGCTCGTAGGGGCGCGGGTCGGTCGGAAACCAGGGCTCGCGCTCGTCGAAGTACAGCGTCGGCGCGAACCGTTCGGCCAGCTCCCGAACCTCCTCGTCGGCGAGCGCCTCCGTGGCGGCGTCCTCGTCGGACTCGAACAGCGAGCAGCCGGCCAGCGACGCCGTTCCGGCGCCCGCGAGCGCGCCGAGGACAGTCCGGCGGTCGACCGCCGCGGGATCGCCGTCAGTCACGGTACCGTCCACCACAGACCAGTCGGTCCGCGACAGTCTTGCGAGTCATGGTGGTTCTGCGGGCGGGTGCCGAATATGCCTTCTGGCAGGCGCGCGCGAATCGGTCGCGCCCGAGAGGGAGATCCGGAACGGCGACGCCGCGAGAGGGGAGCGCCGACTCCGAGACACGACTACAGCGCTTCCCGATACGCGTCGAGCGCCGTCTCGACGTCCTCCTCGGTGTGGGCGTAGCTGACGAACTGGGACTCGAACTGGTTCGGCGTCAGGAACACGCCCCGCTCCTTCATGGCGGGCCAGAACAGCCGCTCCCAGCGCTCGGTGTCGCAGTCGGCGACGTCGGCGGCGTTCTTCGGGCAGTAGTCGTAGCGCGGGCAGTCGGGGCGCTGCTCGCAGCCGGCCTCGCAGTGGCCGTCGGTCGCGTCGGGGCCCTCGCGCGTGAACATGACCTTGAACATGCTGTCCGTGCCGGCGACCGTGTACTGGGGCGCCTGATCGCGGACGATCTCCGTCAGACCTCGTCGAAGCGTCTCGCCCAGTTCGTCGACGTGCTCGTATACGTCGTTCTCGGCGGCGTACTTCAGCGATTCGTAGCCCGCGGCCATCGTGACCGGGTGGCCCGAGAACGTGCCGGCCTGGAACACGTCGCCGCTCGGAGTGAACTGTTCGATTATCTCGGCGGGGCCGCCGATCGCGCCGACGGGGAAGCCGCCGCCGACGATCTTGCCGAACGTCGTCAGGTCCGGCGTGACGCCGAACTTCCCCTGGGCGCACTGGAGGCCGCCGACGCGGAAGCCCGTGATGACCTCGTCGAAGATCAGCAAGGCGCCGCGATCCTCGGTGACGTCGCGCAGGGTCTCCAGGTAACCGTCCTCCGGCATCACGATGCCCGAGTTCCCGAGCATCGGCTCGGTAAGGACGGCCGCGATGTCGTCGCCGTGGGCCTCGAACGCCTCGTGGATCGCGTCGAAGTCGTTGAACGGTACCGGGAGGGTGTGCTGAGCGAACTCCTCGGGGATGCCGTTGGTGCTGGGACCGTGATCGTCGACGGTACCCTCGACGAGCGTCGACTCCTGGGCGCCGTGGTAGCCGCCCTGCATGACGACGATCTTGTCCCGGCCGGTGTAGCCGCGAGCCAGCCGAACCGCCGAAACGGTCGCTTCCGTGCCGGAGTTGACGAAGCGGGTCATCTCGACGCTCGGGACGTGGCGTGCGACGAACTCCGCGAGATCGACCTCGACCTCGGTCGGGGCGCCGTACATCGGCCCCTCGCTGACCGCCGACTGGACCGCGGCCTGCACCGGATCCGGCAGGTCGTGGCCGTACAGCAGCGGGCCGTACCCGTTGACGAAGTCCAGGTAGCGGTTGCCGTCGGCGTCGACGACGTGGCCGCCGTCGCCCCGCTGGACGAAGAAAGGATACGGGCGGATCGCCCGAACGGAGGAGTTGACGCCGCCCGGAATCGCGGACAGCGCCCGGTCGTACAGGTCGCGAGAGCGGTCGTGGTTCATGCTCGCACGGTGGCGCTCGCGCGTAAAGTCAGTACCGAAGCCAGCGAGGAAGCGCGTTACCGAAGCCAGCGAGGAAGCGCGTTACCGAAGCCAGCGAGGAAGCGCGTTACCGAAGCCAGCGAGGAAGCGCGTCGAACGGCGGTCCGAAGCGAAGCTATCGGACGTCGAAAACTGCGAGAAAGGGTGCGACGCGGGCGCGGGAGCCACCCGCGAGCCGGTCGCGAGAACGGCCAAAGCGAAGCAGAGGTACCGGACCGAAGGCGTCGTGCTGGACCGGCGCGCGGCCCTACACTGCGTCGGGCCCTCTGTTACCGGTGCGGACCTGCAGCGCATCGTCGACCGGCAGCACGAAGATCTTCCCGTCGCCGGGCTCGCCCGTGTTGGCGCCCTCGCGGATCGCCTCGACGACCTCGTCGACCGGCGTGTCCGCGACGACGCACTCGAGCTTGACCTTCTGGTGGAGGTCGACCGTGTACTCCTCGCCGCGCCACTGGCCCTTCTTCGCGGGCTGGCTGCCGCGGCCGGAGACGTTGGTCACCGTCAGCGAGGGGGCGCCCGCTTCGGCGAGTTGCTTCTTGACCTCGCCGAGGCGGTCGGGGCGGATCATCGCCATGACCATCTTGATGTCGCGTTCCGCCTCGACGCCGCCGTCAGAGCGGAGCTCTGACGAGGTCTGCGCTCCGGAGGAGCGCTGACCGCCGTCCGTACGAACGACGTTCTTGCCACCGTCGGTCGCGACGTCGGGCTTGCCGAACTCGGGGTAGGTGTCGACGCCGTGTTCGGAGACGTCGAGCCCGTCGCGCTCGTGTTCGGGGGTGACCCGAGCCTGCCCGGCGAGCTTGAGCGCGCCGAACACCGCGGCGGTCGCGACGACGGTCCAGAGCGCGATGACGGAAACGCCCAGGAGCTGGACGGCGAACGCCTCGGCGATACTCGTTCCCTCGAGTGCGGCCGAGGTGGCCACGAAGGGGAACAGCAGCGTGCCGAGGATCCCGGCCGAACCGTGGACCGGGAACACCGCGCAGACGTCGTCGATCTTCAGGCGCTTCTCGACGAAGCCGAAGACGATCGGGAGCTGCGCGCCGGCGAGGCCGCCGACCACGAAGGCGCCCCACCAGGTGGTGGTGTCGGGGATCGCGGTGATCCCGACCAGGCCGGCCAGCAGGCCGTTCGCGACGTACAGCGTGTCGACTTTGCCGGTCTTCAGCAGCGCGACCACGCCGGCGCCGATGGCGCCGCAGGCCATCGCGATCGTCGTCGTCATCGCGACGCGGCCGACGGTCTCGAAGGCGCCGAGCACGAGCGCGCCGTCCTCGACGGCGAACACCGTCGCGGCGGTGCCGACGTTGAATCCGTACCAGCCGAAGGCCAGGATCAGCGTCCCCAGCACGGCGAACGTCAGCGAGTGGCCGGGGATGACGTTGACCGAGCCGTCCTCGTTGTACCGGTCCATGCGCGGACCGAGCACCCACGCCGCCGTGAGTCCGGCGACGCCGCCCATCCCGTGGACGATCATGCCGCCGGCGAAGTCCTGGAACACGACGCCGTTGATCGCGATGATCTCGCCGGCCCACGTCAGGCCGGTGACAACCGGGTAGATGACCGCCGCCAGCAGGAACGTGTAGCTGACGTACGCGCGCAGCTTCGCGCGGCCGGCGACTGCGCCGGAGACGATCGTCGCCGCCGTCATCGCGAAAACGGCGCCGAACAGCCAGCTGACCCAGTCGTTGGCGCTCTCGGCGGCGAAGGCGGGCGAGAACCCGCTTCCGCCGACCAGCGACGAGACGCCCGCGCCGATCAGGAAGAACACCGTCACGCCGACCGACCAGGTCAGCAGGTTCTTCGTCAGCTGGTTCGCGACGTTCTTCGAGCGCACCTGACCGGCCTCCAGCATCGCGAAGCCCGCGTGCATGAAGAAGATCAGGAACGACACAACCAGCACCCACATGAGGTTGATGCCCTCCGCGAGCACCGACGGGTCGACCTGCAGCGGCGCGATCATGCCGACACCTCCCAGGCTCCGACGGCCCCCTGCGAGAGGGACGCGTGTTCGTCCACCAATTCACTCGTATTCCGAACGATCGTATTCTGCGTCACGGATAGGATTCAGGAAGCACACTAATATAAGGATTAGCGTTTACGTTCGTCTATTATCGAACCCCCTAATTGGAAATGCAGAGATGTCATAGTACGTTATATGTGTATAAGGTCGTTCGAAGTACGAACTGCGGCCTTTCTCGGTATACCTTTTGGACGTTCGTCCACCGAAACTCGATGGCGGATTTCGGTCGTCCACGAGGGTGCGTGTCTCGCTGCGCCCGGCGAGCGCGCCAGCGCCGCGGGGTGACGATCTTCGACAACACTCAACCCGGGGTACGTTTATTGTGCGTCGGCGTCGTGTCTCGGACATGGAGAAAGTCGCGATCGAGAACGTCGAGACGGAGATCAACCCGATGCGGGTCCACAGCGTCCGCAAACCGGTCTCGCGCGCGCTCGGGACGACCGACGTCGCGATGAACTACTTCGAACTCGAACCCGGCGAGTCCTTCTCGGGGGCGCTTCACGCCCACGAGGACCAGGAGGAGATCTTCTACGTCGAGGCCGGCACCGCGACGTTCGAGGTCGGCGTCGACCGCGAGACCGTCGAGGTCGGGGCCGGCGAACTGATCCGGTTCCCGCCCGGCGAGTTCCAGAAAGGCTCGAACGAGGGCGAGGAGCGCGTCGTCGGCTGGGCGATCGGCGCGCCGGGCGCTCGTCACGACTGGGACGAACTGTACTCGCGGGCGTACTGTCCGGAGTGCGAGCAAGAGACGACGCAGGACGTCGGGTTCGCGAGCGGGCAGTTCGAACTCGAATGTGCGGAGTGCGGCTACGAGCAGGGGTAGGTCGGCGTCGCGTCCTCCCGGACTATCGCAAACGGCGCCTACAGCCGCCGCGCCACGTCCTCGGCGAAGTAGGTGAGAATCAGATCCGCGCCGGCGCGCTTGATCGACAGCAGCGACTCCATCGACGCGGCGTCCAGATCCAGCCACCCCTTCTCGGCTGCGGCGTGGAGCATCGCGTACTCGCCGCTGACGTTGTACGCCGCGACGGGGTAGTCGAACTCGCGGTCGACGTCGCGGACGATGTCCAGATAGGGGAGCGCGGGCTTGATCATCAGCACGTCGGCGCCCTGCTCGACGTCCAGCCGAACTTCGCGGGTAGCCTCCTCGCGGTTCGCGGGATCCATCTGATAGTGACGCCGATCGCCGAACGCCGGCGCGCCGTCCGCGGCGTCCCTGAATGGTCCGTAGAAACTGCTCTCGTACTTGGCGGCGTAGCTCATGATCGGCACGTCGGAGAACCCGGCGTCGTCGAGCGCCTCGCGGATCGCGCCGACCATCCCGTCGGTCATGCTGGAGGGCGCGACCATCTCGGCGCCCGCCTCGGCCTGCGAGACGGCGATCTTCCCGAGCAGCTCCAGGGTTTCGTCGTTTTTTACCGTGAGGTCCGGTGCCTCGGCGGCCGTCTCCTCGATAACGCCGCAGTGGCCGTGGTCGGTGTACTCGCAGAGGCAGACGTCCGTGATCACGTAGGCGTCAGTCTCGGCGGTGATCCGGCGGGTCGCCTCCTGCACGACGCCGTCCTCGGCCCAGGCGCGGGAGCCCTGCGGATCTTTGGACTCGGGGATGCCAAAGAGCATCACCGCTTCGACGCCCGTCTCCAGAACCTCCTCGACGCGGGCGACCGCCTGGTCGATCGGGACGCGCTCGTGGCCCGGCATCGAGGGGATCTCCAGGCGCTCGTCGGTCGTGGCGTCGACGAACACCGGCGCGATCAGGTCCTCGGGCGCCAGGCTGGTTTCGCTGACCAGCTCGCGGACGCCGTCGCGGCGGAGCCGGCGCGGGCGATCGGTGAAGTTCATGATCCGGGCTACGGACGGGACGGTGAAATTCTCGTCGTTCGACCCCGGAGTCGCCGCCGCGTCTGAAAGCATTTAAGCGACAGCGACGCCAGCGTGCGACCATGAGCCAAGCCACCAAGATCGTCGTCGGAACCGTCGGCATCGCCGCGATCCTCTCGCTCGCGCTGATCGTCCAGACGCTCGCCTGATGTTCTCGGAGCGCAAGCTTCCCGAGGATCTGGCGGCGGTCCGGGACGAACTCGTCCCCGGCGCCGTCGTGCTGGACTGCGAGTCGGACTTCGAAACGCTGCCGCCCGCGCAGGCCGAAGATCTCGGGCTGCTGGTCGACGAGCTCGACCCCGCGACGTACTCCGAGGAGTGGATCCCGGAGGACGCGCCCCAGCTGCTGCATCGCTACGCCGGAAGCGACTTCACCATCGGGATGCCGGGCGACGGCAGCGTCGCGTGGACCCGCCAGACCGACCCGCCGGTCGTGCTGGTCAAGCCCCGCGTCGAGGGAGCCGGCGAGGACTTCGTCGACTTCCTGATCGGCGAGGCGCTGGTCGAGCTCGGCGTCGACGCGCCCGAACATTTCATCCAGTTCTTCCAGGAGCGCTACCCCGAACTGGACGCCGCCGTCGAGCTGGATCCCAACAGCACCTACCAGATCGCGGCCGCGCTCTGCGACGCCTGGGTCGGGCTCTTTACCCGCAATACGTTCGCCCAGTGGAGCGAGGACGGCTCGCGACTCGGCGCGGCCTGGGAGGACGCCGGCGAGCGGATCGAAGGGCGCCTGACGGACCTGCCGGCGTCGGTCGCGCAGGGCCGGACGGACTTCGCCGACGCGACCGAACTGGCCTGCAGCGGCATCAAGCACGGGAAAGAGCTGCCCGATCCCTTCGGCGCGCTCGACAACCGCGCGTACGCGAACCGGGGCGCCGACTACGCGGTGACGTGGGCCGAGAAAACGTTCGAGAAACTGTAGATCGCCGCGTCGACCGGGGCGTCAGAACTCGACGTCGGTCTCGCCGTCGGCGTCCAGATCGATCACGCCGTCGAACTGCTCACGGTAGGATTCGAGCACGTCCTCGGGGTGGACCTCCTTCGAGAGGTGAAAGAGGCCGACAGCGTCGTGTTCCGCCAGCAGTTCGAGCAGTTCGCCGACCGCCGCCTGGGTCTCTTCCTCGCCGGCGTAGTACGCCAGTTCCGTGATCGAGTCGAGGCTGATTCGTACCTTGCCGTCGTGGGAGTCGAGGAACTGCTCGGTCTGTTCGATGATGCCGTCGAGGTCGTCGGGCGAACTGACGTAGTGGACCGCGTCGCTCGACCGTCGGGAGTAGCCCCGCTCGACGCTGAGCGTGTCGAGAATCTCGGCTGACGTCTCGTCGACGTCGTAGTACTCCAGTTTCTGCTTGACTTCGCGGGCGGTCGTCCGCGTCGAGATGACCAGGAAGTGATCGGTGTCGGTCTTGAAGAAGTCGGTGTCGATGCGATCGGTCTCGCCGGTGCTCGGATGGAGCAGCAGGACGCCGGTTCCGCCGGGAATCGTCTCCGGCGCGCCGTCCACCGCAAGCGAGTAGTCCATACGTGCCGAACACCCATCGGACGAACTTAAGGTTGCGGGTGGCGGATCGGGAGACGGTAGCAGGGGGCAGTGGGGCCTGAGCAGTCCGAGCATCCGCGACCGAAGGGAGCGGTTGACCGGGCACGACCTCCGGGAGTGCCCGGATTTTTGGCCGAGCTTTTTACTGTGAGAGGTCACCTTTGGCGACCCGAACGGGAAAAAGGTCGTCTTACAGGACGTCGTCCTCTTCGAGCACGTTCTTCAGGCGGTCCATCGTCGCGACGACGACCTGGCAGTGGGGGCGCACGGCGTCTTTCGGGACGAAGCCGACCGATTTGCCGGCGACCTGCAGCATCGGCAGGTCGTTGGCGCCGTCGCCGACCGCGATCGTGTCGTCCATGTCGACGCCGACCTCCGCCGCGAGGTTCCCCAGCGCGGTGTCCTTGGTCCCCTCGATCAGCGGCCCTTCGACCTCGCCGGTGAGGTGGCCGTCCGCCATGGGGAGGCGGTTGGCGACGATCGTGTCGACCTCGACGTTCTCCCGCGCCAGCGCGGCCTCGACGCCGCGCTCGAAGCCGCCGGTGAGGACGGCGGTGTGGACGCCGGCGTCGTTGAGTGCCTCGATCAGGTCGGCTGCGCCCTGGCGGAGGTACACCTGCCCGAACGCCTGCTCGGCGCGGGCCTCGGGAAGATCCTCCAGCAGCGCGGCGCGCTCGCGCAGGCTGGTGGCGTAGTCGATCTCGTCGTTCATCGCCCGCTCGGTGATCTCGGCCATCCGGTCGGCGACGTCGTACTGCTCGCCCAGCAGCACCGTCATCTCGGAGTCCGAGAGCGTGCCGTCGAAGTCGAACGCGACAAGCGTCATTGCTCTCGGGTTGGCAGAGCGGGGTTGAAAAACGTCCGCTTTCGGCGTCGAGCCGCGGTGCCCGATCGGGGCGCGTCGGCGTCGAGCCGCGGCGCCCGTTCGGAGTAAGTCACTCGCTACCAAGCCCCGGCAACGCATTTCGGGGTTCGGACACAACAGGGGGTATGTCCAGACCAGACGTCGACGATATCGTCGACCCGGCGCCGGACGGCGCCGAGGTTCGACAGGACCTCCAGCAGGCGCTGATCTCGGGGATCGCCATCATCGTCCCCTTCGTCGTGACGGTGCTGGTGTTGCTGTGGGCCTTCAACTTCGTGGTGAACGCGCTGTCGCCGCTGGTCGATCTGCTCGGCGTGTTCGGCCCGGCCTCCGAGATGGGGGCGCTCGTGCGGGAGGCGATCGCCGCGGTCGTCTTCTTCGGACTGATCCTCACGGTCGGGCTCGCCGCCCAGCACGGCCCGAACACCGGCTTCGGCAAGCGCATCGACGCCGTCATGGGCGAGCTGCCGGGGATCGGCTCGATCTACACCAGCGTCGACCGGATGAGCGAGGTGATGGTCGAGGGCGACACCGAGAGCTTCCGGGAGGTCAAGCTCGTCGAGTTCCCCCAGCAGGAGAGCTTCGCGATCGCGTTTCTGACCGCCGAGTCGCCGGCCGCCGTCGAGGACGCCGCGGGGTACGAGGAGATGCAGACCCTGTTCGTCCCGATGGCGCCCAACCCCGTGATGGGCGGGCACCTGCTGAGCATCCCGACCGAGCGCATCCACGACGTCGATCTCACGGTCGAGGAGGGAATGCAGGCGATCGTCACGACGGGCATGGCGATCGACAAGAACGCCCACGGCGAGCGGTAGCGTGACGGCGCCGCTCTCGAACCCGATAGCGCTCGCGCTGCTGCCGGCGGTGCTGTGGGGGCTGACGCCGATCTTCGACAAGCGCGGGATGGCCGCGGGCGGCGGCTCGGTGCAGGCGTCGCTGGTCGTCGTGGTCGTCGAGGTCGCGTTCTACTGGACGGCGATCGCCGCGCTGCGCGGCGGGGCGGCGTTCTCCGGACTCACCCCCGAGATCCTCGCGGTGTTCGTCGGCGCCGGCGTCGTCGGGACGGCGCTGGGCCGGATCGTCATCTTCGTCGGCGTCGATCGGGTGGGCGCGAGCCTCAACAACGCCGTCCTGAGCACGCGCCCGCTGTTCGCGACGCTCGTGGCGTTCGTCGCGCTCGGCGAACCGGTCGGGCCCCTCACGATCGCCGGGATCGTCGTGCTGGTCGGCGGGCTCGCCGTGCTGACGATCTCGAAGGGCGGCGACCTGCAGGGCTGGGAGCCCCGCGACCTGGCGTGGCCGCTGGCGGCCGCCGCGACGTTCGGGGTCGCCAACGTCGCCCGCCGGTACGGGCTGCTCGAATCGCCGATCACGGCGCTGGAGGCCGTCGCGCTCAACGAGACTGCCGGGATGATCGCGCTGGCGGCCTACGTCGTCGCCGCACAGGGGCGGGCGAACGTGCTGGCGCGGCCGCGGGAGACCTACGCGTACTTCGCTTCCAGCGGCCTGCTGACGACCGTCGCGATGCTGTCGCTGATGGCTGCGCTGGGCCTGGAGTCCGGCCGGGTCGCGCTCGTCGACCCGCTGGTGGCGACCGCGCCGCTCTTTACCGTGCTGTTCGCGGCCGGGCTGTTGCGCGAGTTCGAGCGCGTGACGAAGGGTGTCGTCGCCGGCGCCGCGCTGATCGTCGTCGGCGCCGCGCTGATCACGCTGTGAGCGGCGGCGGCGTCGACGGCGTCGCCGAGTCGACGCGATTTCGGCGTCGACGCCACCGCCGGACCGCCGGAATCCGCTCGGTCGTCCCGATGAAGAAAGGGTTATCCCCGACCCCTTGTATCGAACGCGTATGAAGGTACTCGTTACCGACCCGATCGCGGACGCCGGCCTGGAGCGACTCCGCGAGGCGGGCTACGAGGTAGAGACAGCCTACGACGTCGAGGGCGACGCCCTGCTGAACGCCGTGTCGGACGCCAGCGGGCTCATCGTCCGCTCGGGCACCGAAGTGACCGAGGAGGTGTTCGAGGCCGCCGAGGACCTCGTCATCGTCGGACGCGCGGGCATCGGCGTCGACAACATCGACATCGACGCCGCCACCGACCACGGCGTGATCGTCGCGAACGCGCCGGAGGGCAACGTCCGCGCGGCCGCCGAGCACACCGTCGCGATGGCGTTCGCGACGGCCCGCTCGATCCCGCAGGCCCACACTCGCCTGAAGGGCGGCGAGTGGGCCAAGGGCGACTACCTCGGCACCGAGGTCAACAAGAAGACGCTGGGCGTCGTCGGCCTCGGTCGCGTCGGCCAGGAGGTCGCCAAGAAGCTCGACTCGCTCGGGATGGATCTGGTCGCCTACGACCCCTACATCAGCCAGGACCGCGCCGACCAGCTCGGCGCCGAGCTCGTCGACCTCGACGAGTGTCTCGACCGCGCGGACTTCCTGACCGTCCACGTGCCGCTGACCGACGAGACGGAGCACCTCATCAGCGAGGAGGAGCTCGCCCAGCTCGAAGGCGGCTACCTCGTCAACTGCGCGCGCGGCGGCGTCGTCGACGAGCGAGCGCTCGCCGAAGCCGTCGAGGACGGCGTGATGGCCGGCGCCGCGATCGACGTGTTCGCCGAAGAGCCCGTCTCCCAGGACAACCCGCTGCTCGACGTCGACGACGTCATCGTGACGCCCCACCTCGGCGCCAGCACCGAGGCCGCCCAGGAGAACGTCGCCGTCTCAACGGCCGATCAGGTCGTCGCCGCGTTCCGCGAGGAGCCGGTGATCAACGCGCTGAACGCCCCCTCGATCGACGAGAGCGCGTTCCCCCGCGTCGAGCCGTACCTCGAACTGGCCGACACCGCCGGCAAGATCGCCGCCCAGCTGCTGGGCGACCGCATCGCCGAGATCGAGGTGCGCTACGAGGGCGAGATCGCCGAGGAGGACGTCGAGCTGATCACCGCCAGCGCGCTCAAGGGCGTGTTCGAGCCCCTGGAGTGGCAGGTCAACGCGGTCAACGCGCCGAAGATCGCCGACGAGCGCGGCGTCGACGTCACCGAGACCAAGACCCGCCAGGCCGAGGACTTCCAGAGCCTGATCACCGTCACCGCGAAGGACGGCGACAAAGAGATCAGCGTCGACGGGACGCTCTTCGCCGGCGACGACCCGCGGATCGTCCGGATCGACGGCTACCGCGTCGACGCGATCCCCTACGGCCACATGCTGGTCGCGCGCAACGAGGACGCCCCCGGCGTGATCGGCCACATCGGCAGCGTGCTCGGCGACTCCGACATCAACATCGCGGGGATGTTCAACGCCCGCGAGACGATCGGCGGCGAGGCGCTGTCGGTGTACAACCTCGACGGGCCGGTGCCCCAGGACGTCCGGGACAGCCTGGAAGCCGACGACCGCATCATCGAGGTGCGCCAGATCACGCTCGACGGGCGCGACGAGTAACGACCGGCGGTCGCGGTGCCGTTACCGCTCGCCATCGCGTTCGGCGTTGGCAAGCCCGAGAGAGGCGTTAACAACGGGCGTCAGTGTTTTTACAGTGGGCTAAAAATAGGGTAGCTGACTATTGATGGCGTCCGATCGCGAACCGATGACCGTTCTCCTCGTCGACCCCGCCGACGCGATGGGCGTGGTCGAGGAGGCGCTCGTCGGCGAGGATCCGACGATCACCGTCGAGACGGTCCCCTCACCGGCCGAAGTGTCCGGGACCGAACGGACGCCCGACTGCATCGTCGTCCTCGAGTACGAGGACGCCGGCGTCGACGGGATCGAACTGCTCCACGACGTCGAGGAGCGCGTCGAGGACGTCCCGATCGTCGTGTTCGTGATCGATCCCAGAGCCTACTTCACGCAGCGAGCCCTCGGAGAGGGCGCGGCCGACGTGCTCGCGGTCGGCACCGGCGGGAACCGAGAATCCGACGAGGACTTTCCCCTGCTTCTGACCCGACGCGTCCGGCACGCCGCCGACATGGGCGAGTCGTTCCAGACCGACAGCGAGCTACTGAACTCGGTGATGGAGTATCTCCCCCACCAGGTGTTCATCAAGGACGACGTCGGGCGGATCGCCGCGATGAGCAACGTGGCGATGCACGAACACGAACCCGACCAGGACGAGATCCAGGGGTTCACCGACCACGACCTGTTCGACACGGAACTCGGCCGCGAGCTCTACGAGGAAGAACAGTGGATCATGGAGAGCGAGGAGCCGATCATCAACCGGATCGAACACTACGTCGAGGACGGCCAGGACCACTGGGTGTCGACGACGAAGGCGCCCCGCTACGACAGCGACGGCGACGTCGTCGGCATCATCGGGACGGCCAGGGACGTCACCGAACAGAAGCGCCGCGAGGTGATGGTCAACGCCTTGCACGCCGCCAGCCGCGATCTGGTGACCGCCGAGACCAGAGACGACATCGCGGCGACGGCCGTCGACATCGCCGACGACATCCCCGACCTGCCGGTGCTGGAGGTCGTCCTGTACGACGACGAGGCGGGGCGCCTCGAAACGGCGGCGACCGGCCACACCGACGAGTCCGCCTCCGTGTTCGAACGCTACGAGGAGTGGTTTCGCCGGGCCTACGAGTCGGGCGTCGGCCAGTACGTCGTCTCGCTATCGGAGAACGACCCCGGCGCCGTCGTCGGTTACGCCAAATCGGAGGTGACCGACGGCGTCGACCCGATCGCGGTCGCGCTCCCGCTGGGCGAGCACGGCGTCCTCGGCTTCGCCTCGACCAGCGGCACGTTCGACGACGCCGGCGTCGATCTCGCCGAAGTGCTGGCGGCCAACGTCGAGGCCACCCTCGACCGGGCGGCCCGCGAGGAGGCGATCCGCGAGCGCGAGCGCGAGCTCGCCCGGCAGAACGAGCGGTTAGAGGAGTTCGCCAGCATCGTCTCCCACGACCTGCGCAACCCGCTGTCGGTCGCCCAGGGGTACGCCGAGATGTTCGACGAGGACGACGACAGCGCCGAGGAGGTTCGGTGGGCGCTCGGTCGGATGGACCGGCTGACCGACGAGCTGCTGACGCTGGCCCGCCAGGGCCAGATCGTCGGCGACACCGAGAACGTCTCGCTGTCGGGCGCGGCCTGGGACGCCTGGCAGGGCGTCGACACCGGCGCCGCGACGCTGAACGTCGAGGACGGCCTCGGGACTGTGGCCGCCGACCGCGACCGGCTGTTAGAGCTGCTGGAGAACCTCTTCCGGAACGCGATCGAACATGCCCACGCTCCGGACGATCCGGTCACCATCACGGTCGGCCGCCTGAGCTCCGGCTTTTTCGTCGAGGACGACGGCCCGGGGATCCCGGACAGCGAAAAGGAAACCGTCTTCGAGCAGGGCTACACCAACGCCGACGACGGCACCGGCTTCGGCCTCTACATCGTCCGGACGCTCGCCGACGCCCACGACTGGTCGGTCGAACTCACCGACGCCGAGTCCGACGATTCGCGATCCGGCGGCGCGCGCTTCGAGATCACCGGCGTCGAGCGCGGGAAACACTCGCCGGGCGTCGATAGCGGGCACCGCTCATGACCGGCCGACGAGCGCCGATCCGAGCCCGGAAACCCGCCGTTACTGTTTTGAAGAAGTCGTACGAACCGGTAGGAACGGAATTTACATGGGGGAACGCACAGCGCGGATGAACGCACTCCTGATCGATCCGGTCGGCGACCTCGCGGAGGTCGAGCGGTCGCTCCGGGCCGAGGCCGACGACGTCGCGATCGAGACGGTGTCCGAACCGGCCGCGGCGGTCGACGCCGACGTCGAACCGGACTGCGCCGTCGTCCTCGATCACGACGAGGCCGGCGTCGACGGGCTCGAGCAGCTGGCGGCGACCAGAATCTACCTCCCGGACGTCCCGGTCGTGATCGTCGTCCGCGATCCCGACGACGGCGACATCAGGGCCGGCCTCGACGCCGGCGCCGCCGACGTGATCACGGTCGGCCCGGAGGTGCAGATCGACGAGGAGTTTCCGATCGCGGTCGTCCGGCGGATCCGAGACGTCGCCGGCGACGACATCTCGTTCCAGACCGAGGGCGAGCAGCTGAACTCGCTGATGGAGTATCTCCCCCACCAGGTGTTCATCAAAGACGACACGGGTCGGATCGCCGACGCCAGCGACGCCGCCGCCGAGGAGTACGGGTTCACGCGCGAGCAGATGATCGGGCTGACCGACTACGAACTGTTCCCGCCCTCGCACGCGGACTCGCTGTGGGAGGAAGAAAAGGCGATCATGGAGACCGAGGAGCCGGTCATCAACAAGACCGAGCACTTCGTCGACGAAGGGGGTCGCGATCGCTGGATGTCGACGACGAAAGCGCCCCGCTACGACAGCGACGGAAACGTCGTCGGCATCATCGGGACGACCCGCGAGGTCACCGAACAGCACCGCCAGGAGGAGATGATGAACGCGCTCCACGCCGCCAGCCGGGAGCTGGTCGCGACGGAGACCGCCCGGGAGATCGCCGAGATCGCCGTCGACATCGCCGAGGAGATCCCCGACCTGCCGGTCGTCGAGGTGGCGCTGACCGACGACGCCGGCCTGGCGCCGGTCGCGAGCGGTCGAGGCGCGTCCGGCAAGGGAACGCCCCACGAGTCGAGAGAAGCTGACTTCCCCGTCGAACCGATCGAAACGGACAGGCCGATCGAGTTGACGGAGGGCTCGCACGACGCCGAAGCGATTACCGCCGGTGCGACCGGCGACGACGCCGCGGCCGACGTAGCCGACGACGCCGCGGCCGGGACAGTCGACGATTCGACCGGATCGACGGACGCGGCGGACGTCGCGCTCGTCGACCAGTACGACGAGTGGTTCCGCCGGGCCTACGAGACGGGGCAAGCGCAGTTCATCGAGGATCGGCCGGACGAGACGGGCGAGGTTTCGGTCGTCGAGGCCGACGGCGACGAGGGCGGCGACGTCGACGCCGATCCGGTGGCCGTGACCCTCCCGCTGGGCGAGCACGGCGTCCTCGGCTTCGCCTCGACCAGCGGTACGTTCAGCGAGTTCGGCGTCGAGCTCGCGGCGGTGCTGGCGGCGAACATGGAGGCGGCGCTCGACCGGGCGGCCCGCGAGGAGGCGCTCCGCGAGCGCGAACGCGACCTCGCCAACCAGAACGAGCGGTTAGAGGAGTTCGCCAGCATCGTCTCCCACGATCTTCGCAACCCGCTGTCGGTCGCCCGGGGCTACCTCGGACAGGTCGACGCCGACGAGGAGATCGTCGCGGAGATCGAGTGGGCCTTAGACAGGATGAACCGGCTGACCGACGAGCTGCTGACGCTGGCCCGCCAGGGCCAGATCGTCGGCGACACCGAGAACGTCTCGCTCTTGCGGGTCGCCTACGACGCCTGGCAGGCGACCGACGGCGGCGCCGCGACGCTGAACGTCGACGACGATGTCGGGTCGATCGAGGCCGACCCGGAGCGGCTCGTCGAGTTGCTGGAGAACCTCTTTCGCAATGCGATCGAACACGCCCACAGCCCCGACGACCCCGTCACCGTCACGGTCGGTCGTACGGAGACGGGCTTTTTGGTCGAGGACGACGGCCCGGGCATTCCGGACGACGAGAAAGGCGATATCTTCGAGCAGGGCTACACTAACGCCGACGACGGCACCGGTTTCGGCCTCTACATCGTCCGGACGCTCGCCGACGCCCACGGCTGGACAGTCGGGGTGACGGACGCCGAGGGCGGAGGAGCGCGTTTCGAGTTCGCGATCGGGCAGCCGGCCTAGAGACGGCGACAGCGCGAACCTGACGTCAGTGTCGGGCCAACCAGTCGCGGATCGACGTCAGGACGTTCGACCGACTGGACGTCGTTCCCGCGCCGGACGCAGCGGACCCGTCCGCTGCGCAGTCGCCGGGCGTGTCGCCGCGGCGCTCGGACAGCAACGCCTCGTAGCGCTCGATCACGCGCCGGCGCTCCTCGCGACTGTTAGTTAGTTCCCGTTCGAGCGCCGCCGAGCGCGCTCGGAGCAGCCGATTCTCGGTTCGGATCGCCGCCCGCGATCGCCGGCTGTCGGCGTCGGCCGTCGCGTTCGGCGCCGTCCCGGTACGCCCGCCGATCGAGGGGCCGCCTGTGCTGTCGAACCGAGGGTCGGTCCGGTCGTCGAGAGAGGGATCGTTGAGCGACATCGGACGGACGAAACTCACGAGATACTATGATGAAAAATTATGTGAGACGCGCGTCCGACGCGCGGCGTCTGTCGGCGCGGCAGTACGGATCGCGGGGACGAGATTGCCCCCGATCGCCGGATCAGTCGAGGTGTTCGAGCACGCCGCGGAGCCAGCTCCGCGAGCCCGGCCTCGGCCTCGCCTCGGCAGGACGCCGTCACTTCGCTACGTTCGTGACGAGCCCCTCAGTCGTCGAGATGACTGAGGACGCCGTCGGATCTACCGATCCGACGCGCTCTCGATCACTGGAGGTGATCGAGAACCCCCTCGGTGTCGCCCGGCACCGGTTCGGGGTCGGCGCCGGCCGCCGCGGCGGCGTCCGGATCCTTCAGCAGGTGACCGGTCGTCAGGCAGACGACGTTCTCGTCGGCGTCGACGACGCCGCGATCGCGGAGTTTGCGAAGGCCGGCGATCGAGGCCGCGCTGGCGGGTTCGACGCCGACGCCCTCCTCGGCGAGCGAGCGCTGGGCGTCGGTGATCTGCTCGTCCGAGACGGCGACGGCGGTGCCGTCGGTCTCGCGGATGCCGGGGATCGCCTTCGGCGCGTTGACCGGGTTGCCGATGCGGATCGCCGTCGCGCGCGTCTCGACCTCGTCCCAGCGGCGGATCTCGTCGTTGCCCTCCTCGATGGCCTCGACCATCGGCGCCGCGCCTTCGGCCTGAACGCCGGTGAGCTTGGGCACCTCGGACTCGTCGAGTTCGCCGGCCTGAACGAGTTCGCGGAACGCCTTGTACAGCGCGCTGGTGTTACCGGCGTTCCCCACGGGAAGGACGATCCGGTCGGGGAACTCGCCGGTGCGGTCCCGGCACTGCTCTAGGATTTCGAGGCCGATCGTCTTCTGGCCCTCTAACCTGAAGGGGTTCAGCGAGTTCAGCAGGTACGCCTCGCCCATCCCCGCCAGATCCTGGACGATGTCGAGGCAGGTGTCGAAGTTGCCGTCGACTTCGAGGATGCGCGCGCCGTGGAGGCTGGCCTGGGCGACCTTCCCCGCGGCGACCTTCCCCGCCGGCAGGAGCACGAGCGTCTCCAGGGTCGAGCGGGCGCCGTAGGCCGCCAGCGCGGCGCTGGTGTTTCCAGTCGAAGCGCAGGCCAGCCGATCGACGCCGAGTTCGCTGGCGACCTGTACGCCCACGGTCATGCCCCGATCCTTGAAGCTGCCCGTGGGGTTCATCCCCTCGTGTTTCACGTGGAGATGGTCGACGCCGGTCTCGGCTTCGAGGTCGGGCACCGAGTACAGCGGCGTGTCGCCCTCCTGGATCGTGACGCCCATCTCGACGGGCAGGGCGTCGTCGTAGCGCCAGACGCCCCGGCCCTCGAAGTCGTCGAAGGTCGGCAGGTCGGCGTAGCGCACCTCCAGCAGGCCGTCGCAGTCGGGGCAGGTGTAGACGACGTCGTCGAACGGCGCGAGGACGTTGTCGCACTCGATACAGGCCAGCCAGACGCCGTCGTCGGCGACGTCCGGTGCGGCCTCGGCGGGCGCGTCGAGTTCGAGACTCATTGTCGGTGTGCAAGGGGCCCGGGGGGAAAAGAGAGCGGGTTTTGCGTCGGGCGTTCGGGCCGTCTCCGGCTCGTCGGACGAGGATGGTCGGCGCGCGACGCCGCCGCGGCGTCACTCCGTCGCGTCGAGCGCGGCGTCCGAGATCGGCTCGACGCGGAACACGTAGTCGGAGTAGGCCGCGTCGAGGTTCACCGGCGACTCCTCGTCGGTGTGAGCCCGGCAGAGTACCGTCTCGGCTTCGACGGCCCCCTTGCCGGTGTCCTCCTGATACCGTTCGAGCACGTGGAACGCCGCCGTCTCGTCGCAGCTGCGGCGGTCGCAGGTCGGGAGATCGGTCGCGTCCTCGCTCATGCGCCTGACTTCGGCGGCCAGCACAAAAGACGGCGGCCCCGGACGGCGTGCCGTCCGCGTGCGCACCCCCAGAGTGAAGCGTCGGTTCGTGGACGAGTAACGCGTATGGGAGAGGAGACGGAGCGACGGGGAGCGTTGAACCGCCGCGCGTACCTCGCCGGAGTCGCCGGAGCGAGCGCCACGGCGGGCTGTCAGGGGTGGAGCGACCTTCCGGCCCAGGCGCGAGCGGACGACGACGGAGACGGCGGCTCCGATTTCGTGTGGCTCAGCGGGTCGCTGCTGGCCGACGAGGCGATCCGGGAAAACCTGCTCGCGTTCGCCGCCCGGCGCGATCTGGCGGCGATCCTCGCGATCCCGAATCCGAAGGCGTCGGGTGCGATCGAGAGCCTCCGCGAGGGGCTCGCGACGGCCGAGAGCTTGGACGTGCCCGCGTGGCTCCACGCGGGCGTGCTCACGGACGTGACCGCCGACGAGTTCGCCGCGAGCCGCGACGCCCGCGAGCGTAATCTCAGAGGAATCCGGCGGGCGGTCGAGACCTACAGCGAGTTCGAGTCCGGCGGGAAGCTGATCCCCTGGCAGGAGGCGCCGGTGATGGGCGGGTGGTCCGACGAAAAGTGGGACGACGAGGCCGTCGACAACCTCCGAACGTACGGCCCGGCCGTGTTCGCCGCCCAGCGGCGAGTCGCCCGCGAGGTCGACCCGGAGATCGACGTCGGGGTGTTCGTCCACTTCCCCTACGTCGTCGACTCGAAGCGGCCCGAGGTGTTCGCCCGCCTGCTCGACGACCTCCACCGTCAGGGGACGCCGCCGGAGTTCGCGTTCGCGGACTACTACCGCGGCTGGTACGAGAAGGACGTCGGTCCCGAGCCCGCGAACGACGCGGTCCGGAGCCTCGTCTCGAACGCGAAAGCGGGCCTCCGCGGGGGCGACGTCTACTACATGGGCCAGTCGCACACGATCAACCCCGGCCACACGCCGAGCCGGCAGTCGCTCCGGATGGACCACCGGACGGCGCTCGACGCCGGCGCCGACGGCGTCGGCTGGTACGCCCGAACGGCCTACGTCCCGACCGAGCAGGGGTTCGATCCGCTGGTGCCGAACCCCGAGGGGTCGGCCGCCACCGGCCAACAGCGAGCGAGCACGTTCACCGTCGCGCGCGACCGCTTCCGGTACGCGTGGGCTGCGACGGCCGACGCCCGGGCCGCGATAGAGGGTGCCGGCGCCGCGCCGGGAGACGCCAGCGACGGCGCGGCGTCCGCGCGGGGCGACGACGCCGACGACCGGTTCGACCTCTGGCTACGCTGTCCCGACGCCGGCTTCTACGACCACCGGGTTCGGCTCCGGACGAGCGACGGCGACTGGCGCTTCGTCGGCGACGTCGGGACGTATCTCGACGGCGCCGCGCCGTACGCCGGCGCCGGCGCCGAGACGATCCGGGCGCTCGACGGCGAGCGGTACCTCGGAGACGGTCGCCTCGACGTCGAGATCGAAACCGGCCCGGACGCCGACGCGACGCCGATCGTCGAGGCCGCGGTCGTCCCGTCCGATCCGGGCGCGTCCCTCACCGACGCCGCCGTCGCCGCGGCGATGAGATCGGGCGAGCACGCCGCGGCCGCGCTGGGCCGCGAGCGCGTCGACGGCCGGCTCGCGCCGGGCGAGACGGTTCGGCTGTCGATTTCGGTCGACGCCGAGACCGCGGGGCCGATCAGCACGCTACTGGGCGACGATCGTGCGAGTCTGCGCCGCCGGCTCGCGGACGCCGAAGCGGCGGCGGAGAGTCCGGTCGTCCCGGGCGAGCGGTTCGACCTGTGGGTGCTCGGCCGCGGGCTGCCGGACGCCGAGACGGTCGGCGCCGAACTCCGCGTCGGCGACCTGACTCGGCCCGGCGAGGCTGCGCTCGTCTCGACGGAGTCGACGGACGCGGTCCTTCTCTGTGGCATCGACCGAGGAGAGCTGTTCGGGAACGGGGCGGCGGTCGGGTGGTCGGGGAGCGGGGAGAGCGAGGGGGACGACAGGCCGGCGTGGCTCGACGGCGTCGCGGCTGTCGTCGCGATGCCGTACTTCGGGAGCGGGAACGTCGTGACGCCCGAGCGGGCGGCGGAGCTGTTCGCTCGACAGCAGGGAGAAGTGCGAACGTACGCGTTAGCCGTCGCGGCGACGCCGTAGCGGGGCGTCCCGACCACAAAATCCGGTGCGGCGTCGAGACGCCGCGTCGAGCAATCCCGTGGTCAGCAGTCGTCGGGGAACTTGTCGATCGCGTCGTGGACGGTTTCCGACCAGGCGTCGAGCGCGTCGTGGAGCAGCTCCTTGGCCTCCGGCAGCGGGACGGCCGTGTACTGGTAGACGAACCCGCCGGAGTCGAGCAGGCGGCGCTCGCGCTCGACGAGGCCGGCCTCCAGCAGCGTCGACAGCGATCGGTTGACGTTGCTCCGGTCGCGCTCCAGGGCGTCGGCCAGCTCCTCGACGGTGCTGCCCGGCCGGTCGTGCAGCGCGAGGTAGGTGCGGGTCTCGTGATCCTGGATGCCGAACACGCAGGTCATCACGTCCTCGAAGGCCGGATCGGCGTTCTCCATCAGGGAAACCATGTCCGGCTGGGCGGCGTCGCTCATGGGAACGAATGGGGCGTCGAGAACGATAAAACCGGCTACACGCGGCCGGCGGGCCAGCGGACGATCGGGACCAGCTACGCCGCTTCCCCGTACCCGTTTTTCACGATGCACCGGCGCATCCCGTCGGACGACTCGTGGCGGTGCAGCGTCGTCGGCGTGTCGCAGTAGTAGACGTCGCCGTCGTGGCGCAGCGTCACCTCGTGGGACCCGCCGAACATCTCCGTCTCGACGACGACCCGGCGGCCGTCCTCGAGGGCGTCGAGCAGTTCCTCGGCCGATCGCTCGCCCGCGGCGACGCGGAGTGGCTCTGCCATCGACGGGCGTACGTGGTCGATCCACGTTACTGTATGGAAATCGGACGACGATCGAGGGCGCGACCGGTGGGTGCGTTCGGGCAGGTCGTCCACCCCCGGCCGACGCTGACGTTTGAATTGCAGCCAGTCTGCCAAATATCAACTTCCACCTCATACATAGAATGAGACATATTAATTACCATCGGCAACAGATCGGGGAACACCGATGAGTACGGACCGCGACGACGACGACGACGGCCGGGAGGAGACGGGCGTTCGTCCCTTCCGCTGTGGGGCGTGCCAGCAGGTGTTCCGGACCTGTCACGATCCGTCGCTCGTCCACTGCCCGACCTGCGGGTCCGGCGACGTGCGTCCGGTGGCCGACGAGGAGTAGTCCCCGACGACGGGGACGAGCGGGCCGATAGTGGGGACGCGTTTCCTGTTCGACGCGACGGATCAGAGAAGCGACGCTGCCTCCGAACGCAGTCTTTAAATATTGATTGGTCACTCAATCAACTATGACCACCGGGGACGAGATCGTCGACGCCACGTTCACGGCGCTGTACGAGCACGGCTACGCCGACCTGACGATGGCGGCGATCGGCGAGGAGTTCGACAAGAGCACGTCGCTGATCCACTACCACTTCGACTCGAAGGAGGACCTGCTGGCGACCTGCCTGGAGACGATCCTCGACGGATTTCTCGACGACCTGGAGCACGACCCGGAAGCCGATCCCGCCGATCGCTTGCTCCGGCTTGCCGAGCTGGTCGTCGGGGGCGCCGGCGACGACGGCGTCGACGAGTTCCACACCGCCCTGCTGGAGCTCCGGGCGCAGGCGCCCTACGACGAGGCGCTGCGCGAACAGCTCGCGCGCAACGACGCCGTCTGGCGCGATCACATCGCCGAGATCGTCCGCGACGGCATCGAGCAGGGCCGGTTCCGCGAGGTCGATCCCGAGAACTTCGCCGCGCTGTTTCGCTCGGCGATCGAAGGCGCCCAGTCCCACAACGTGATTCTCGGCGAGGACGCCCCCTGCGAGGAGGCGATGGCCGGAATCGAGGAGCTGCTGATCCGGGAGCTGCTGGTCGAGGACGATCGGACGGGGGACGCCGCTTCGTGAGCAGAGATCACCGTCCCGCCATCGTCGATCGGCGGACGCTCGCGTCGGGTGATCGCCGTGCCTGAAGATCGCTCGGTCGAGCTCACCGAGGGGCCGATGCTGAAGCCGCTGCTGGCGCTGACGCTCCCGATCGTCGCCTCGCAGCTGCTGCAGGTCACCTACAACCTCGTCGATACGTTCTTCGTCGGCCGGCTCGGGGCGGATCCGGTCGCCGCGCTCGGGTTCGCGCTGCCCTTTTCGTTCCTGATGATCAGCCTCGGCAGCGGGCTGACCGTCGCCGGCACCGTGCTCGTCGCCCAGCACAAGGGCGCAGGCAACGAGGAGAAGGTCGCCAGCGTCGCCGGCCAGACGATCACGTTCGTCTCGCTGACCTCGGTCGCGCTCGCGGCGCTGGGCTACGTCCTTGCCCCCATTCTGCTACCGGTCGTCGGCACCGAGCCGGGCACGGCCGTCCACGCGCTGGCCGTCGAGTACACGCGCACCTTTTTCGTCGGCGTCGTGTTCATGTTCGGCTTCTTCATCTTCCAGGCGATCCTGCGGGGCTGGGGCGACACGACGACGCCGCTGTACCTGATGGGCGTCAGCGTGGCGCTCAACATCGTGCTCGACCCGTTCCTGATCCTCGGGTTCGACGGCAACCCGCTGTTCGCCTGGGCCGGCCTCGAATCGCTGCAGGCGACGCTGTTCGCGGCGACCGGGTTCACCGGCTTCGGCGTCCAGGGCGCCGCGGTCGCCACCGTCTTCTCGCGAGGCGTCGCTGCGATGATCGGCCTCTGGCTGCTGTTCACCGGCCGCGTCGGCATCTCGCTGACGCTCGCGGACCTGAAACCGGAGCTCTCGGTCGTCCGCAAGATCCTCGACGTCGGCGGCCCCTCCGGGCTCGAAAAGAGCGCCGAGTCGCTGGCCTACACGGGAATGACCGCGCTGGTCGGCCTCGTGGGCGCCGACGCCGTCGCCGCCTACGGCATCGGCAACCGGATCAACACGCTGGTCTACCTCCCGGCGGTCGGCCTCGCGCAGGGCACCGAGACGGCCGTCGGCCAGAACCTCGGCGCCGGAAAGAACGACCGGGCGCGCACGGCCGTCCTGCTGAGTGCCGGCATCATCGTCAGCGTCCTCTCGGTGTTCAGCCTCCTGGCGTTCCTCTTCGCCGAGCCGCTCGTCCGGGTGTTCATCCGGGGCGAGGACGCCGCGACCGTCGTCGCGATGGGGACGGACTACTTCCGGATCATCGGCCCGACGTACGTGTTCATGGGCCTGTTTCACGTGCTCAACGCCGGGTTCCGCGGCGCCGGCAGCACCCGATCGGCCTTCATCTTCTCGACGCTCTCCCAGTGGGGGCTGCGCATCCCGCCGACGCTCGCGTTCGTCGCGCTGCTGGGGATGGGCGCGACCGGCGTCTGGTGGGGGGTCGCGTTCTCCCACGTCGCCGCGGCGGTGCTGGTCGGAACCTGGTTCCTCGTCGGCAACTGGGACCAGCGCGTCGTTGACGACGACGCGGACGCGTCCGCATCACCCGCCACGGAGACCGAGGACACCGCGGCGGCCGACGACTGACGGGGCGACGCCGAATCGGGCCACGGGACCATTCCGTGCCGATCTATAATTACCGACTAAATACGGATAGTTGAACGATCGGCCAGCCCCGTACTATAAGTTATATTAACTAAGGGGCGCGACATCTGTGCGGACAACATGGGGCTTCAGGATCGTCTCCGAGAATCGCTCACGGGCGGCAGCGGCGGCTCCGACCCGCCGGCGTACCGCTGTAACGGCTGCCAGGGACGGTTCAACTCGAACCAGTCCCCGAGACACGCGAGCTGCCCGGACTGCGACTCGGACGACGTCGAGCTTCTGGCGAACCCCGACCGCGCCGAGGGCTCTCATCCGCTAGATCCGCGCTCGGACGACGACTCCGGCGACGGCGTCGACGCCGAAGCGAACCCAGCGGACGCCGAAGCGACCTCGGCGGACGCCACGGCGGCCGGGTCGTCGGGCGAAACCGAGGCTGCGAGCGACGCGACGCCGGCGACGAACGCCGCGGCGGAAACGGCGTCCGCCGATCCGTCTACCGATTCGGGCGACGACGCGGTCGACGAACCGGACGACGACGAGGCGGCCGCCGTCAGGGAACTGATGCAGACCGGGCAGTACCGGTGTCAGGACTGTCGCGAGGCGTTCGACCGGGACGGCCCCGACCTCGTCTGTCCGGACTGCGGTTCGACCGATATCGAAGAGCGATTTTAGCTCGAGTGAGGGGCGGCACCGCGATCAGCATTTTCGAGGCGGAGCCTCCGGCCTCAAGGAGCGACCGGAGCGTAGCGAAGGGAGCGAGTAGGCCGGAGAGGAAACCGACATGGTACGACACAACCGTCATACCGCGACCGACCGACTCCCGGATATATAAATACCGTCGGCACTTCTCTGAAGTATGGAGGTCCGTCGAACTGCCGTCGTGAAACTCGCCGTTTCCGACGAGCAACGCGACGCACTCCACCAAACCGCCGAGCAATACCTGTACTGCGCGAACCGAACCGCCGACTACTGTTGGTCCGACGCCTCCTACACCGAGTGCAAAACCAACAAACGGCAGGTGCGGGACGCTCTCTACTCTGAACTCCGAGAGGACACGGAGTTACAGGCACAACTCGTCCAAGCCGCGATACGTCGCGCCGTCGAAGCCATCAAAGGCGTTATCGAACGGTGGAAAAAGGGACAGCGCGTCTCTTGCCCGACGTTCACCGCCAAAACGATGGATTACGACACGCGGAGCGCGACCTTCTACCGTAACAAGGTGTCGCTGGCGACTGTTGAGGGCCGGGTCGAACCGTCGTTCGTTCTCCCGTCAGACAGTCCTACGCCCTACGAACGGTACGTCCTCTCCGAGGACTACGAGTTCCGCGAGAGTACGCTCCGGTACGACGCGGCAATCGACGAGTTCTACCTCAACATCACGACTCGACGGAATGACGGCGACGACACAGAGGTTCCGGCAGATACTGGGCACCCCGACCAAACGGTCCTCGGTATCGACCTCGGCGTCAACAGCCTCGCCGTCGCCTCAACCGGCACGTTCTGGCAAGGAGACGACTACGACCATTGGTGCCGGGAGTTCGAGAAGCAACGTAGTGAGATGCAACAGCGCGGCACGCAAGCCGCGCACAATGCACTTCTTCGCCTCGGAAAGCGAGAAGAAGCGTGGCGAAAACAGTATATCCACACCGTCGCTAACGAACTCGTCGCGGAAGCCGTTGAACACGACTGCGACGTAATCGTATTCGAGGACTTGACCGACATCCGTGAGCGGCTTCCGCAGGCGAAGTGGCACCACGTTTGGGCGTTCCGACGCCTCTACGAGTACGTCTCCTACAAAGCACCTGAGCGCGGTGTCTCCGTGGAGCAAGTCGCGCCGAACCATACGTCCCAACGCTGTTCTCGGACGGACTGCGGGTTCACGCACGAGGATAACCGCCACGGAGAACACTTCGAGTGCCAGAAATGCGGCTACGAGGTGAACGCGGATTATAACGGCGCGAAGAACATCGGGCTACGCTACGCTCGAAAGCAGACACACAAACTCCGTTCCTCGCCCACGTCGGGGAGCGGAGACGCAGAAGTAGACCTGCGTGTGAATGGTGGGACGTTGAACGGCAAGAATCACCGGTCTATTGCCGGAGACTGATTGCCGGGAGTCCACATCAAAGCCACCGAAAGGCGAAGCCTTTCGAGGCCTTGATAGAGCTCCGCTCTATCAGTGGCCCCACCCTCAAGGACCGAGGCGCATAGCGCCGAGGGAGTAGGGTGGGGTAGTTTACGTGCCGTGCTGCCAGCTGTTCATGTACTCGGCCTGTTCGTCCGAGAGGTCGTCGAACTCGACGCCGTCGGCGGCGAGCTTGATCTCGGCGATCTCGCGGTCGAGGTCGTCGGGCAGGTCGTGGACGCCGGCGTCGTACTCCTCGCCGTTCTCGACCAGTTCGCGGACGCCGGCGGCCTGGACGCCGAAGCTCTGGTCCATCACTTCGACCGGATGGCCGAGCGCGATCGGTGAGGCGAGATTCACGAGGCGCCCCTCGGCGAGTACGTTCAGCCGGCGGCCGTCCTCCAGCTCGTAGGTCTGGACGCCGTCGCGGGCCTCGTAGGTGTCGACCGCCAGGTCGGAGAGATCGTCGAGGTTGACCTCGACGTCGAAGTGGCCGGCGTTGGCCAGCAGGACGCCGTCGCCCATCGCCTCGAAGTGCTCGCGCGTGATCACGTCGCGATTACCGGTGGTCGTGAGGAACACGTCGCCTTCCTTCGCGGCTTCGGCCATCGGCATCACCTCGTAGCCCTCCATGTGGGCTTCGAGCGCGCGGCGGGGCTCGACCTCGGTGACGATCACGTCGGCGTTCTGGCCCGAGGCCTTCTTGGCGACGCCGCGGCCGCAGTCACCGTAGCCCGCGACGACGATCGTCTTGCCGGCCCACGAGAGATTCGTCGTCATCGCGATGTTGGCCAGCGAGGATTCGCCGGTGCCGTGGACGTTGTCGAACAGCCGCTTCATCGGCGTGTCGTTGACCGCGAAGACGGGGTAGTCGAGCGCGTCGTCCTCGTCCATCGCGCGCAGGCGGTGGACGCCGGTGGTGGTCTCCTCGCAGCCGCCGACGATCGTCTCGATCAGTTCGGGGTACTCCTGGTGGATGCGGAAGATCAGGTCGGCGCCGTCGTCGACCGTCACCGTGGGCTCGAACTCGATGACGGCGTCGATCGCGGCGTAGTACTCCTCGTCGTCGACGCCGCGCTTGGCGTAGCTGGTGATCCGCTCGTGCTCGTCGAGCGCGGCGCTGACGTCGTCGTGGGTCGAGAGGGGGTTGCAGCCGGTGACGGCCACGTCGGCGCCGCCCTCCGCGAGCAGCTCGACCAGACAGGCCGTCTTGGCCTCGACGTGCATCGCCATCCCGACGCGCTCGCCGGCCAGGGGCTGCTCGTCGCGGAACTCCTCGCGCAGTTCGGCGAGGATCGGCATGTGCTGGCGCGCCCAGTCCATCTTGCGGTGCCCGTCCTCGCGAGCGGCCTCGACGTCGTCGAGGTGCTCGCTGATCGGGGAGTAGTCGCTCATGCAGAGAGAATGGAGCACGGCGCCCAAAACCCTACCGAAGGGCGGGCGCGGCGTCGCGGACGGGCCACGCGTCTCGGCTGTCGGAAGCGCCGGATTTCGTGGGCCCGCGTCGGAACTTGGCGTTTCGTCGTAGGATCCCCCGTTCGGAAGCCTGAGTTCCGATCGCTCGCAGTGTCGTGAGTAGCCAGTCCACTGGAGTCCCTACGGCACCGCCGACGCGAGCCTGACACGCCCGGCGGAGGCATCGACCGGCGTCAGCCGATCGACGCCTCGGGCGACGGAGAGAGCGACCTCAGAACGTTTCGAGGTAGCTGTCGAGCTCCCACTCGGAGACTTCGGCCTTGTACTCGTCGTACTCGGCCTGCTTGGCCTGGATGAACTTCTCGGCGACGTGCTCGCCGAGCGCGTCCTGGATGACCTCGTCGTCTTCGAGCGCGTCGACGGCGGCGCCGAGGTTCGGCGGCAGCGTCTCGATGCCGTACTCTTCGCGCTTCTCGGCGTCGAACTCGTAGATGTTCTCGCGAACCGGGTCGGGGCAGTCGAGATCGCGCTTGATCCCGTCGAGGCCGGCCTTGACCATGACGGCCAGCGCGAGATAGGGGTTACAGGAGGGATCGGGCGAGCGCAGTTCGATCCGGCTGGCGGCGGGCGCGCGGGCCGCCGGCTTGCGGATCAGCGCCGAGCGGTTCACGTCCGACCACGCGATGTAGACGGGCGCCTCGTACCCCGGCACCAGGCGCTTGTAGCTGTTTACGGTGGGGTCGCAGACTGCGGTCAGCGCGGGCGCGTGGTCGAGGATGCCGGCGACGAACTGCTTGGCGGTCTCCGAGAGGTTGAACTCGTCGTCGGCGTCGTGGAACGCGTTCTCGCCGTCGGTCGTAAAGAGCGAGAGGTGGGTGTGCATCCCCGAGCCGTTGATGTGGGCGATCGGCTTGGGCATGAACGTCGCGTGGACGTCGTTGACCTCGGCCGTGGCGCGGACGACCGAGCGGAACGTCGCGATGTTGTCGGCCGTCGAGAGCCCGTCGTCGTACTTGAACGAGATCTCGTGCTGGCCCTCGGCGACCTCGTGGTGGCTGGACTCGACCTCGAAGCCCATGTCCTCGAGGTTGTAGATGATCTCCCGACGGAGGTCCGACGAGAGGTCCTTGGGTGCGAGGTCGAAGTAGCCGCCGGCGTCGTGGGTCTCGGTCGTCGCGCTGCCGTCCTCGTCCTTGTCGAAGACGAAGAACTCCGGCTCGGGGCCGGCGTTGACCGTATACCCCATCTCCTCGGCTTCGTCGAGAACGCTCTTGAGCACCGAGCGCGGGTCGCCGCTGAACGGCTCGCCGGTCTTCGTGTCGATGACGTCGCAGATCAGGCGGGCGGCTCGTCCGTCTTCGGTGTCGCGCCACGGGAGGACGGCGAACGTCGAGGGGTCGGGCACCAGGCGCATGTCCGATTCCTGGATGCGGACGAACCCTTCGATCGAAGAGCCGTCGAAGTAGATCCCCTCGGTGAACGCCTTCTCGGCCTGGTCGGCCGTGACGGAGACGTTCTTCACTGTGCCGAGAATGTCGGTGAACTGCAGGCGGAGGAAGTCGACGTCCTCCTCTTCGATGCGAGCGAGTACGTCCCGTTCGTCGGACGTGAGGCTTTCGGATGCCATGTTTCTTCGGTCATTACTTGCATAGATAGTACTAAAGAGACGGCGATCGGCGCAAATATTTGCACGAAGATCCGAAACCAGGACGTTCATCCGATTACGTGCGCTCAAGCTCGGTCTTTTTTCCATTCGTTTCGTCGGATGTAGTTCGTTCTAACGATCGTCCAGCGGCCGGGAGTTCTGTACCGAGTTCGGCCACTCGGGAGGCGCACGATTGAAAGCGGCGAAAAGCGAGTTGAGCGAGCGGATCTACGCGCGCGCCGGTCAGCCCTGCAGGGACCGCGCGGCGACGCCACTGTTCGATTCGTGCTCCCGAAAAAACCGCGATCGCAGAAAAGCTGCCGATTTAGGCAGTCTCGTCGTCGTCGTCCGAATCGTCCGCCTCGCTACCGTCCTCCTCGTCGATCTGGCTCGAGTCGTCGTCCTGTTCGCTGTCGGCGTCGTCACCGCCGGGGCCCTTGTCCGCGGGCGGACCCTGCTGTTTGTCATCGGACGGCCCCTTGTCGCCGGCAGGCCCTTTGTCACCGTCCGGGCCCTTGTCGCCGTCGGGACCCTTGTCTTCCGGCGGTCCCTGCTGCTTGTCGCCGCCGGGGCCGGCGTGCTCGGGCGGACCCTGGTTACCGGGACCCGCGTGGTCCGGGATCTTGTCGGCCGCCGGGTTGTTCTCGACCACGAAGGCCGCGACCTGCTGGCCCATCGGGCCGCTGACGTCCTCCTCCTGGAGCGCCGCGACGAACGAGGCGACCTCCAGACCGAAGTTGTCGGCCGCGTCGGTGCCGAGCGTCGTCGACACCGAGACCGAGCGGTTGTCGACCTCGCCGGTGACGGTCACCGCGACCGTCTCGTTCGGCGAGGGCAGCGCGACCGTCCCGTTCTCGTCGGTCGTGTACTCGCCCGCGCCCTCGTAGGACGCGTTCTCGTCGTCGACCGTCACCGACACGGTGGCGTTGGCCGCCGCCTCGCCGTCGTCGGTCAGCTCGACCGACGGGGCGTTGGTGACCGAGATCGTCAGGTTCTCGCTGGTCGCCGAGGCCGCCGCGCCGTCCTCGTCGTCGGCGTCTTCCTCCTCTTCAACTTCCTCTTCGTCGTCCTCAGTCTCGTTGTCGAGGTCGTCCTCAGTCTCGTTGTCGAGGTCTTCGTCGCCCGATTCGTTCAGATCGTCGCCCGATTCGTTTAGATCGTCGTCGCTCTCATTATCGAGCGCGTCCGCCAGGTTGCCGTCGACCGCGTCGACGTCGTCCTGAGCGGACGCGGCGGCCGCCGGGGCCGCCATCGACACGATCAGCATGACCGCGCCGAACACCGCGAACAGTTGGGTTTTCCGACTCATCACGTCCCATCCATATCAGGAGTAGATCATAAAGGGAGCATCTCGTTCACCTCGTTCACCCGAGACCGAAACAGAAGGAGAATTCGTTATAACGTTTAAAAACAAATCTCTTTGTTTATTTTCCGAATAGTTACGCGCCGACGAACGTCACTCGCCGGTAGCTCGCTCGACCAGCGCGTCGGCTCGCTCGGCGGCGGCGTCCCGGACCCGCGGCTCGTAGAGCGTCAGAACTTCGCGGTCCCGCATCAGCACCTCGCCGTCGCAGATCGTGTGCCGGACGTCGCCGCCGTTCGCGGCGTACGCGAGGTGGCTCACGAGATCGTGTTGGGGCGTCAGGTGGGGTTCGGCGAGGTCCACGACCGCGAGATCGGCGTTCGCGCCGGGCTCGATCCGGCCCGAGTCGATCCCCAGCGCGTCGGCGCTGCCGGCCGTCGCCAACCCGACCGCGTCGGCCGCCGCGACCGCGCTCGCGTCGTCCGCGGCGAGCTTTCCCAGCATCGCCGCGTCGCGGATCTCGTCGAACATGTCCAGATCGTTGTTCGACGCGGCGCCGTCGGTGCCCAGCCCGACCGTGACGCCGTCATCGAGCATGCGCTGGACGGGCGCCATCCCGGAGGCGAGTTTCATGTTCGAGGCCGGACAGTGGATCACGCCCGTCCCCGAGTCGGCGAGCAGGTCGATCTCCTCGTCGTCGACGTGGACGCCGTGGGCCAGGAAGTTCTCCGGGCTCAGCAGGCCGATGTCGTCGGCGTACGCGAGCGGGCGCTCGCCGTGCTCGTCGACGATCGGGTCGACCTCGCCCGCGGTCTCGTTGGCGTGGAAGTGCATCGGCAGGCCGGCCTCGCGGGCGCGGGGGACGAACTCGCGGAAGTACTCCTCGCCGACGGTCGTCAGGCTGTGGGGCTGGAAGGTGGTGGAGATCCGTCCGTCGGCGGCGCCGTCGAGCTCCAGCGCGACGTCGAGACTGGACTGCATGTCGGCTTCGGCGCCGGCCTCGTCCTTCCCGACGGTGATCGCGGTGTGGCCCAGCACGGCCCGGACGCCCGCCTCGTCGACGGCGTCGGCGATCTCCGAGACGTGGAAGTACATGTCCGAAAAGGCCGTCGTGCCGGACTTGATCATCTCGACGATGCCGAGTTCGGCGCCCGCGCGGACGTCCTCGGCCGTCAACTCGGCCTCGACCGGCCAGATATCCTCCTGCAGCCAGGCGTCGAGCGGCTTGTCGTCCGCGTAGCCGCGCAGCAGCGTCATCGCGACGTGCGTGTGGCCGTTGACGAGTCCCGGAATCACCAGCCCGCCGTCGGCTTCGAGCAGTTCGTCGCCGACGCCGGCCTCGACGCCGACTTCCAAGATCTCGCCGGCGTCCTGATCGACCAGCACGTCCGCGCGCTCTACCGTCATGTCGGGGCGAAGCACCCGCCCGCCCGCGATCCGCAGCGTAGTCATGGGCGTCGATTCGGTGGCGCCGGTGTTAATCCGTCCGATCCGGAGCGGGCAGTTCGGTGCGAACGGCGTCGCGACCGGTCCCGCGCGAAGTGAGGACGGCAGCATATCGTTTCCTCGGTTCGGACGCGAAAAATTCATCAGGGCTCCGCAACTGTCGGGCGTATGGACGATCTCGTCGAGCAGTTCGAGAACTACGCGGACTGGGTGGGCGACAAGTCGGCGCTGTACGAGCGCGTGACGAGAGCGGGCGCGGACGACGACCTGCTCCTCGACATCGCCGCGGAGGCGCAGGACGGCCAGCCCGGCCCGGAGACGCTGCTCGCGGCGGTCCACGCGCTGCTTCTGGAGGATAGCGACCACCCGCTGGCGCGGTTCTACCCGACCTGTGGCGGCACTGTTCCGGACGAGGACCCGTTCCCGGCGTTCCGCGAGTTCTGCGCGAGCAACGAGGACCGCCTCCGAGAGCTCGTCGCGACGCGTCGCACCCAGACGAACGACATCGGTCGCTCGGCCGCCCTCGTCCCGGCGTTCGAACGCGTCGCCAGAACGGCGGGCACACGGCGGCTCGCGCTGGTCGAGATCGGCGCCAGCGCGGGACTCAACCTCTGCTGGGACCGCTACGCGTACGAGTATGGGGAAGCAGGTACGGCAGGGTCGACCGACGCGCCCGTTCGCATCCGGACCGACGTGCGTGGCGACCGGACGCCGCCGCTACCCGACGACGACCTCTCGGTCGAGCGTCGCGTCGGCGTCGACCTGAACCCGCTGGACGTGACCGATCCCGCGGACGCGCGCTGGCTGCGGGCGCTGGTCCACCCCGGCCTGGAGCGTCGCCACGAGCGGCTCGACGCCGCGATCGGCATCGCACGGGAGGATCCCCCGGAGCTCGTTGCGGGCGACGCCGTCGAGGAGTTGCCGGCACTCCTCGACGAGGCGCCCGAAGACGCCGGAGAGCAGAGCTCTCCGAGCCCTCACTCGACTCCGTCCCGCGAGGACGCCGACGAGCAGAGCTCATCGAGCCTTGGCTCGGCTTCGCCTCGCCAAGACGCCGCGCTCGTCGTGTTCAGCACGTACGTCCTCTACCAGCTCGACGACGAGACGATCGCCGAGCTTCGCGCCCTACTCGCCGAGCACAGCCGCGAGCGACCCATCTACTGGCTCTCGCTCGATCCCGAGGAGCACCGCGCTCCCGCGACGTACCGGCTGGTCGCGTTCGAGGGCGGCGACGCCGTCACGGAATCGCAGATCGCCGAGTTCGAACCCTACGGCGACTGGATTCGGTGGCTCGACGGGTGAGGGCGGAGCCGAGACCTCCGCCGGACGCCGTCGCTCGGTCGAAAAACAGTTCCCCGCGGCCCGCGAAGCCACCGCTAATGCGAATCGCCGTCCCCAACAAGGGTCGCCTGCACGACCCCACGCTGGACCTGCTGGAGCGCGCCGGGCTGCACGTCGTCGACGGTGCCGACCGGAAGCTGTACGCCGACACCGTCGACCCCGACGTGACGCTGCTGTTCGCGCGGGCCGCGGACATCCCCGAGTACGTCAGCGACGGCGCCGCCGACGTGGGCATCACCGGCCACGACCAGATCTCCGAGGCCGAACCGGGCAACGTCACCGAGCTGCTCGATCTGGGCTTCGGGCAGTGTCGGCTCGTGCTCGCGGCGCCCGAGGACGGCGACATCGAGGCGATCGAGGATCTGGCCGGCAAGAAGGTCGCCACCGAGTTCCCGACGATCACGCGCCGGTACTTCGAGGAGCGGGGCGTCGACCCTGAGATCGTCGAGGTGACGGGCGCAACCGAACTCACGCCCCACGTCGAGATGGCCGACGCCATCGTCGACATCACCAGCACGGGAACGACGCTGAAGGTCAACCGACTGGCGATCATCGACGAGGTGCTCGACAGTTCGGTGCGGCTGTTCGCCCGCGAGGACGTCGCCGACGACGAGAAGGTCCAGCAGGTCGCCACGGCGCTGGAGTCGGTGCTGGCCGCCGACGGGAAGCGCTACCTGATGATGAACGTCCCCGAGGACCGCCTGGACGACGTGCGCGACGTGATCCCGGGGATGGGCGGTCCGACGGTGATGGACATCGCGGACGGAGAGGAAGACCTGGTCGCCGTCCACGCCGTCGTGGACGAGAGCGACGTGTTCGAGACGATCAACGACGTCAAGCGGGCGGGCGCGAGCGACATCCTCGTCACCGAGATCGAGCGACTCGTCGAGTAGTCGTCCCGCGCCGAGCGGCGACCGTCGACGGTCTACGCCGGATCGACGTCGACGGTGATCTCACCGGCTGGCGAGACCCGCAGTTCGATATCGACGCCGTCGTGCGAGAAGGATAGTCTGGTCGACGTGGACTGTCGTCGCGCGTGCTCGCCGATGGCGTTCAGGGCGTCGGTGTCGATCGAGTCGTACAGCGGAGCGAGTTCGTGGGCCGGCCGACCGGTGGCGGCCGCGATCGCCTGCACGGTCGCGAGCGCGGGGCGCGCCGAATCGTCGACGCCGTCGCCGGTCGAGGAGGGGTGCGTAATCATTGTGGAGGGCGTCGGTCGCTAGGCCGGGACGACGGGTAACGCCCGCGTCTATGAGGATAGGTGCTCGGGCTCGGGCCGGGCGTCGCGGTCGACCGACGCCCGCGTCGCGGTCTGGAAGACGGCCGTCAGGAGCTTGGACTCGGCGCGCCGGAGATGCTGGCTGAACGTCGGCTGCGAGACGCCCAGTGCCTCGGCGCACTCGGTCGCGGTGCTCTGGCGCGGCCAGTCGTAGTACCCGCCCGCGAGCGCAACCTTGAGCGCGCGCAGTTGCTTGTCGGTCAGCGGGTCGAGCAGCCGGTCGACGTCGCTGATCGGGACGATCCCGGTCGTTGACTGCTGGCGCTTCGAGACCAGTCGCGTCACCTCGTGGCGCTCCTCGATCGCGTCGTACACCGCCCGGGGAGCGACGCCCGGCGGCACGTCGACCGAGACCGTCGCGACGCCGTCGACCGCCACGGCGTCCCGCGCGACGGCGCCGGCGTCCGCGATCGCTGCGCCGAGGCACGGGCCCGTGAGCACGACCTCCACGAGCAGTTCGTCGTCCGCGCGCGGGATCGGCCGGGCGCGCTCGACGCCGGGGAACTCCTCGGCGAACGCCGTCACCGCCTCCGGGTCGGCGTCGGCGACCGAGAAGAACTCCAGCAGGTCGGTGTCGGAGCGCTGGACGATCTGGCGGGCGACCACCTCGCAGTCCAGTTCCGCGGAGAGCGCCGTAAAGAGGTATCTCTCGTCGCGGATCTCGAAGACGAGTTCGACGCCGTCGTCCGACGCGGCCGAAGGCACTGCCATCGGTTCGAACGACGTCGGCATCCGTAGTAAGAAGGGGGTGTCGAACGAGTCAGAGGAAGAGGCTCGTGACGGCGGTCCCCAGCAGGACGCTCACCGCGTAGTGGACGAGCGTGACGGCGACCGACCACTTCAGGCCGGGATCGTAGATGCGATCGATCGCGACGAAGTCGCCGACGAGCGCGCCGACCAGGGCGACGTACAGCCCGACCCCCTCGCCGAGCAGCCAGACGCCGACGACGAGGATCGCGGCCGGCACGATGCCGACCAGCAGCCCTTGCTCGAACTGGACGTCGCCGAGCACGTACCGGGCGGCGACGTGAGCGGTGACGCCGTAGAACACCGCGGCGATCAACAGCGTGCCCAGCACAGCCGTCACCGAGCCGAGCGGCAGCGACTGCGCTGGCGCGAGACCGACCATGCCTGTGGCTTCGGCTGCCGGGACTTGTACGTGCTGATACGTTCTGACGGGGCGGCTCCCGTCGCGAGCTCCGAAAGCGGGTCGGCCGAGTTACTCCAGCAGGCCGAGATCTTCGAGCCGGGAGACGATCTTGTCGACCGCGTGCTCGGCGTCCTCGGGCTTCTTGCCGCCCGTGATGACGAGCTTGCCCGAGCCGAACAGCAGCGCGACGACCTCGGGGTCGTCGAGCCGATAGACGAGCCCGGGGAACTGCTCGGGCTCGTACTCGATGTTCTCCAGGCCGAGGCCGATCGCGATCGCGTTCAGGTTGAGGTTGTGACCGAGGTCCGCGGAGGTGACGATGTTCTGGACGACGATCTCGGGGTCCTCGTTAACGTTGATCTCCAGGTCGCGCAGCTTGTCGAACACGATGCGCAGGCTCTGGTGGACGTCGTCGGTCGATTTCGCGCCCGTGCAGACGATCTTGCCCGACCGGAAGATCAGCGCGGCCGACTTGGGGTCCTGCGTGCGGTAGACGAGCCCGGGGAACTGCTCGGGATCGTAGTCGGCGCCCTCGAGGTCCATGGCGACGCTCTGGAGGTCGAGCTCCTGCCCGATCCCCGTCGAGGCGACGACGTTTTCGATATTGATAGTTTCCTTGGGGTCGCTCATAGTACGTTTTAAAGGATGTATTTAAGGCTTATAAAGGTTCATGCCACGGCCTGATACGTCGCTGAGGCGGAACGAGCGGCCCGTTCCGCGCCGGTACTGAACCGCGGAATCGCCGGGCTCCGATGGGTTGCGGGTCGTCTCGGGGGAGACGCCACCGCCCGCAAAAGGGGCGCGATCGGGACGGCTGGGGGACCGCCGCCGGGCACGAAGCGCCGCCACTACCCGGTGCTTTTTGCCGGATGGTGGCCGACCCATCGCGTCAGCGAGCGCGGGCGAGGAACCGGCCGTTTCATACGTTCGCGCGGCCGACTGTGGCGCGTGTACCTGCTGGAACTGGGCGGCGAGGACGACCGGTTCGCCGCCTGCGAGGCGAGGAGCGCGGCCGCGAGCGTCGAACTGCTCGCGCCGGGGCTCGCCACCGCCGGCGCCGTCGAACGCGAGCGCGTCGAGACGCTGGCGTACGCCCGCCGCGCCAACGAACTCGTCGGGCTGTCCGATGCCGACGTCGAGAGCGCAAGCGCGTTGCTCTCGGCCGCAAAGCTCGATCGCGAAGGGTCGGTCGCCGTGCGCGCCGAGGACGTCCGGGGCTCGACCGGCGTCGACACCCAGCGCGTCGAGCGCGAACTCGGCGGCGTGCTGGTCGACCGCGGCTTCGACGTCGACCTCGACGACCCCGATCACGTGCTGCGGGCTGTGTTTTCCGACCCGGAAGCGTGGGAGCGCGAGGGGCAACTCGATCCGCGCGACGCCGATGGCGGTGGAGGGATCAGCCGCGGCGACGGCCTCTCGATCGCCGACCGGGCGCTCGACGGCGAGGCAGTCTGCGCGCTCGGCTGGGTCGTCGCCGAAAGCCGCCGGGACTTCGGCGAGCGCGCGCCGACCGATCGGCCCTTCTTCCAGCCCGGCAGCATGGATCCTCTGCTCGCCCGCGCGCTGGCCAACCTCGCCGGCGCGCGCCCCGGCGCGCTCGTCGTCGACCCGATGTGCGGCACCGGCGGCGTCCTGATTGAGGCGGGGCTGGCCGGCGCGGACGTGCTCGGCACCGACGCCCAGCAAAAGATGGCCCGGGGCGCGGCGCGCAACCTCGCCCACGCGCTGCCCGACGACGCCGCGTTCGGGACGGCGCGGGGCGACGCCACGCAGCTCCCGCTGCCGGCCGACGCCGCCGACGCCGTGGTGTTCGACGCGCCCTACGGCCGTCAGTCGAAGATCGCCAACCTCGATCTCTCGGATCTGGTCGCCGGCGCGCTCGCGGAGGCCCGCCGGATCGCTCCCAGAGCCGTGGTCGTCGCCGACCGGTCGTGGGACGCCGAGGCGCGGGCGGCCGGCTGGCGGATCGAGAATCGGTTCGAGCGGCGCGTCCACCGGTCGCTGGACCGGCACATTCTCGTGCTGGAGCGGGACGACGGCGCCTCGGACGGCGTTCCGGAGTGAGAATCAGGCGATCTCGGGGATCCGCGAGAGCAGATGCGAGACGTGCAGGCGGTCGTTGGTCCCCTCGGTGAGATCCAGATCGACCTCGCCGGCGGCGCGGTACAGCCGGGCTTGCGCCCGGTCGTCGTAGCGCGACTGGGCGACCGCGAGAACGTCCCGAAGCACCTCCTCGCCCTCCAATCCTTCATCGACGAGCAGGTCGTCGAGCGTCTTCCGGGCGTCGGTGAACTCCCCGGCTTCGGCGTCGTCTAACATCTCCTCGATCCGGTCGGTCGTGCCGACCTCGCCGAGGGTCTCGTAGGCGGCGTTCATCGTGATCTCGTCTTCCTGCTCGTAGGTCGTCTGAGCACCGAGAATAGCCTTCCGAAGGTCGCCGGCCGCGTAGCCCGCGACGTACTCCAGGCCGTCGGCGTCGTACTCGGCGTCCTCGTCCTCGGCGATCGCTTCGAGGACGGACACGATCTCCTCGTGAGAGGGCGCCCGGACGGGCACGGGGAAACAGCGCGAGCGGATCGGCGGGATGAGCTTGGTGGGTTGGCGGGTCGTCAGCACGAACTGGGTCGTCCTGTGGTGCTGCTCCATCACCCGGCGCAGCGCCTGCTGGAAGTCCTCGCGGACGGCCTCGGCGTTGTCCAGCAGGATCGTCTTGTACTCGCCCGAAACGGGCGCGTAGCTCGCCGACTCCTTGAGGACGTGGTTGATCATGTCCCGCTTGGCCATGCTGGACTTGCCCTCCAGGAACGAGGCGAAGCGGGGATCGTTCTTGATCTCGGTCTTCGTCCGGTCGAAGAAGTCGGCGACGTTGATCTCGATCAGGTCGCTGTCGGGGTTCTCGTGGGCGGCGTCGGCCAGCGCGCGCACCGCCGCGGTCTTGCCGCTGCCCGGCGGGCCGTGCAACACGAGGTTGATCGGCTCGTCGACGCCCTCGGTCAGGTAGTCGCGCACGTCCGCCTGCGGGAGATCCTCCAGATCGGGTGCGTGCGCGTCGATCCACAGCGGCGGTTCCATTACCCCCTCGTACGCCGTCCCTCAGTAAGAATCGGTCGGTCGGCGGCGGCCGCCCGCCCCGACGACCCGGTTCGCGCGCTGTACAACCGGTGCGTCGCGAGGTGACGCGACCGATCGCCTCTTCAGGCGATCAGGGCCGCCGACTCGTTGCCGTCGACGCCGGTCGCGTCGCCGTCGGTCTCGTTGGTCGTCCCGTCGTCCGTACCGTCCTCGACGTCGGCGTCACCGTCATCCTCGACGGTGTACTCGATCTCCTGGCTGGTCAGTTCCTCGTCGTCCGCCGCGGAGAGGATGGCGACCTCGACGGTCGTGTCGTCCTCGATCGGCGGGTCGAGCGTCAGCGAGTAGTCGAGGCGTTCCTCGACGGCGTTGAACTCGTCGCTTTCCGAGGTTTCGCCGTCGTAGTTGGCGACGACGTAGAAGTCCTCGTCGGCGGAGGCCTCGGCGACCTCGAGGGTCGTACCGTCACCGCTCTGGTCGGCGACGTCGAGCGTCGCGGACGGTTCCGCGTCGTCCGTCTCCTCGCCGTCGGTCGCCTCGTCGGCGTCATCGTCGACGACCGTGATCTCGGCGTCGTCGATCACGGCTTCGCCGTCCTCGGTGTACGGACCGTCTTCCTCACCGTCGGTCTCGAGGAAGTCGTAGGTCTCGTTGTCGTTCGTGTCGAGGTGGGGCATCGCGATCAGCGTCTCGTTGTCCTCCAGGGCGTCCTGGTCGAACTCGGCGCCCGGCACCGTCTCGTCGTCGAACAGTTGGACCTCGACGTCCTCGTGCTCGCCGGGTTCGAGGTACTCAGAGGAGCCGACGACGCTGTCGAACGTCGCGCCTTCGAGCAGCGAGCTGTCGTGGATCGTGACGAACCCGCCCTCGGAGACGTTGACGCTCTCGACCGTGACCGTACTACCGTCGGTCTCCTGGTCGTCGAACGTCACCGAGGCGTTCGGCTCCGCCGGCTGTTCGTCGTCCGTTTCGTTGTCCAGACCGTCGTCGGTCTCGTTGTCCAGACCGTCGTCGGTCTCGTTGTCCAGACCGTCGTCCGTTTCGTTGTCCAGACCGTCATCGGTCTCGTTGTCGCCAACGAGTCCATCGTCGGTCTCGTTGTCCAGGCCATCGTCCGTTTCGTTATCGAGGCCGTCGTCGGTCTCGTTATCGTCAACGAGCCCGTCGTCAGTCTCGTTGTCGACGCCGTCGGTCTCGTTGTCGACCGTCACGCCGTCAACGTCGGCCGGAGTCTGACCGAACATCGCCTCGGCGGCGCTGGTCGTGATGTTGAGCCCCTCGATCGTGACGTTCTCCATCGTGAGGTGATCGGTCGAGATCCGATCGATAGTGATCCGATCGATCGTTATCCGTGTCTGGGACTCGCCAGCGTCCGCGGTCTCGTGATCTGTCGTCCCGTCTGTCTCGTTTGTGTCGTCCTGTGCGCCGGTGTCCTCCGTATCGTCGGTGATTCCGTCGTCGGTATCCTCGCCTCCCTCCTGCACGCTCGGTGCTGTCGCGCCGGCCGCGCCCAGGGCGGGGCCGACCGCGAGTACGAGCGCAATCGCGACGAAGAGGACACTGATCGTCCGCCGGTTCGGTTGTTTCATGGTTTGTACGGGCGCGGCTGCCGGTACCGTCTGCGAGTCGCGGGGTCACGCACCGCGGGGTCACGCACGGCCCTGGCGCCGCACGTGTTTTCGCAGGCCTAATAGGCGGATAAACGGGCTCTATCGTTCACTGAGTACCAGTTCCGTACTCGTCGGTAAGCTGACCCAAGATCGTTCTCGCCGGTCGGTAAGTACGGTCCGTTTACGGATCGAACCCCGGATAAGCCGGGCCACGGACGATCGGCATTCCGACCGGCGTCGCGGCGTTCGCCGCGGTATCGACCGGTAACTCGACGTTATCGGCCGCCGGACGCCGGCGCGTGATCGCGAGCCGCCACGGCCCGGCTGCGCGACGCCGACGGTCGACGCCGACGGATCGTGCGACACGCTACCGCGGCGAGACGCCGATCCGAAGCCGGTTTACCCGTCGGCCGACCAGTTGCGAGCAGATGACGCTGCGCGCGACGTTCCTCGGAACCGGCGGGGCCGTGCCGACGACCGAGCGCAACCCGCCCGCGATCGCGGTCAACCGGGAGGGCGACCAGCTGCTGTTCGACTGCGCCGAGGGAACCCAGCGCCAGATGATGCGCTTCGGCACCGGGTTCGGCGTCTCCCATCTCTTCGTCACCCACACCCACGGCGACCACGTCTACGGCATCCCCGGGCTGCTCGACACGCTGGATTTCAACGACCGCGAGGACGCGCTGACGATCCACGTCCCGCCGGGCAAGAAAGGCGAGCTCCGAGAGTTCGTCGACGCCGCGGGCGCACGCCCGTCGTTCCCCCTGCGGATCAACGAAGTTCGGGACGGGAGCGTCGCGCTGCGCCGCGACGAGTACGAGGTGCGGGCGTTCGCGGTCGAGCACCGCACCAGCGCCGTCGGCTACGCGCTCGTCGAGGACGACCGCAAGGGCCGTTTCGACCGGGAGAAAGCCGAGGAACTGGGGGTCCCTGTGGGCCCGAAGTTCTCGCGGCTCCACGAGGGCGAGTCGGTCGAACTGGAGGATGGCACCGTGATCGACCCCGAGCAGGTCGTCGGGTCGCCGCGACCGGGCCGCAAGATCGTCTACTCGGGCGACACGCGCCCGATCGAGCGCACCATCGAGATCGCCGAGGGCGCCGACCTGCTGATCCACGACGCCACGTTCGCCGACGACCGGAGCGACCGGGCGCGAAAGACCGGGCACGCCACGGCGCGCGAGGCCGCGGAGATCGCCGGGCGCGCTGACGTCAGCCGGCTCGCGCTGCTGCACGTCTCCTCGCGATACACCGGCGACGTCGGCGCCCACCTGCGGGAGGCCCGCGAGGCGTTCGACGGCGACGTGTTCGCGCCCGACGACGGGCAGACCGTCGAGGTGCCGTACCCCGACGGGGGATGAGAGTTACTCGCCGACGTCGGGGCGCGGCGCGTTCTCGTACTCGACCATCTTCTCGGGCTTGGCGGAGACCGACTCGTAGATGCGCCGGAGCGTCTCTTCGGCCTTCAGCAGGTTGTGTTCATCGAGGAACTGCCGCCCTTCGTCGGACAGGCCGTAGAACTTCCACGGGTACCCCTGGCGGCGCTCGTCGTCCGGGAGCGCGACCTCCTCGACGATGCCGGCGTCGATCAGCTTCTGAACGTGCTTGTAGACGGTCGCGTCGCTGACGCTCGGGTTCATTTGCTCCAGTTCGTACATCGACGGAAGTTGCTCAGGGTGCTGGAGAATGTTGTTAACCAGCGCGAACCGCGTCTTCTGGGTCACGAAGTGGAGCAGTTCGCGCGCCTCCGAATCATCGGCGGACCCCAGATCGGTGCTCATACGAACGCGTACGCCGCGAAGGGGCAAGTAGTTTACCCCAGGGTAAACTACCGAGGGATGAACGAAGCGTTGAACGGGTATATTAGTGGGTAAACTACTTCCGTAGCAATAGAAAATAACGCGGCAATGTCCGACGATTCCTCGGAGGTTCCCGAAGACGTCCTCGCGAGCGCGAAGGATCGACTCGGGGACGAAGAGATTTCGCTCGCGGACAACGAGGAAATTCTCCACGCGGTGAGCGAACTGGGGCCAGTCTACGAGAACGATCGATCGTACTTCGTGCTCGGAAACTACGATCGCGGTCCGATCCGCCGACTGAATCTGGTCGTCGACCGGTTGAATCGAAGAACGGATACCTACGCGTTCCGGATGGTCGATATCCGCGGCGAGTGGGACAACAGCATCCAGAAGTTCTGCCTCGTTGCCGACCTCGTCAGCCACGTCGTCGGCGTCGCCGAGAAGCAGCCGAGCGACTTTCTGGTCGAGCAAGGGCTGGTCGTCGGAACGCGGGAATACTTTTCGAAGAGCTACGTGCTCAAACGAGAGTACGACGACGAAGGGAGCCCGTTTGGCTGGATGCAGGATGGCGTCTTCGAGCTGTTCGACGACGAAGGGCGGCTGTTCCGGTGGCAAACCGAGGACGAACTTGTCGACATCGCCGGAGAGTTACCCTGACATAGCAGCTGTCGGCTTCGGTCGAATCGTACTGTTTTGGAACGGACTGCTATGGCGCTTCAGGTCGCCGCCGAGCTTGGGCCCGCCGTGGATTTATGCCCGCAGCTTCCCTACCCGTGTCCGTGAGCCACCGAACGAGCGCCCTCGACGCGGTCGTCTTCGGCGTCGACGTCCAGAGCGGGGACGTGCGGGGCGACGCGCCCTCCTACGCGCTGTGTGTCTTCGACGGCGAGTCGATCGAGCGGGACGTCGTCAGCTACCGCAAGCTCCGCCGGCTGATCGCGGATCGGGAGCCCGCGATGGTCGCCACCGACAACATGTACGAGCTCGCGGAGAACAAGGACGCCCTGATCGCGCTTTTAGGCGACCTGCCCGACGGTACCCGGCTCGTGCAGGTGACCGGCGACGAGCAGCCCGAACCGCTCTCGCGGGTCGCCAAGCGCCACGGCGTCCCCTACGGCAAGGATCCGATGCAGGAAGCCGAAGCCGCCGCGCGACTCGCCGCCCGGAACGTCGGCTACGAGGTGTCGGCGTTCACCGACACGACCGAAGTCAAGGTCGCCAGAGGGCGCTCGACGGGCAAGGGCGGGTGGAGCGAGGACCGCTACACGCGCAAGATCCACGGCTCGGTCAAGCGCCGCTCGCGGGAGGTCGAGAGCGAACTCGACGACGCCGCTCTGGAGTACGAAAAAGACGTCACCGAGAAGTACGGCGGGTTCAGCAACGCGATCTTTCGAGTGTCGGGCCGCCCCGAAGACATCCCCGTCTCGCGGGAGCGCTCGGGCGACGTGCGGATCGAGATCGAGCGCGAGCGCCGCGACGGCATCGAGTTCCACCCGCTTGTGAAGCGCCGCGACCACGTGCTCGTGGGGATCGACCCCGGGACGACGACCGCCGTCGCCGTCGTCGGCCTCGACGGCGAGGTACTCGACGTGCTCTCGACGCGGACCGCCGACACCGCCGCCGTGATCGAGTGGATCGTCGAGCGCGGGCGGCCGATCCTCGTGGCGGCCGACGTGACGCCGATGCCCGAGACCGTCGAGAAGATCCGCCGCAGTTTCGACGCCGCGGCGTGGACGCCGACCTCGGACCTGCCTGTCGACACCAAGCAGCACCGCACCCGCGAGGAGGGGTACGACAACGACCACGAACGGGACGCCATGGCCGCCGCGCTGTCGGCGTTCGACGAGCGCGAGGACCAGTTCCGCCGGATCGCCCGCAAGGTGCCCCCGGAGTTCGACCGCGGCGAGGTCACCGCCCGCGTCGTCACCGGAGAGGAGTCCGTCGAAACGGTTCTGGAGGATCTCACTGAGCCCGACGAGGAGGACGCCGAGGAGACCGAGCACACGCCCCGCGAGCTCACCGACGAGGAAAAGCGCATCCGCGACCTCGAACGGCAGGTCGAGCGGCTCGAATCCCACGTCGACCGGCTGGAGGACACCGTCGACGAGAAGGACGACCGCATCGAAGAACTGGAGGGCGAACTCTCCGAAGCCCGCCGCGAGGAGCGCCGCGAGGCCCGCGAGCGCCGCGAGGTGACCCGGCTCCAGCGCAAGAACGAGCGTCTGGAGCGGGAGATCGAGGAGTTGGAGGAGGACAACGAGGCCCTGGAGGGCAAGCTCGACCGCCTGAAGGAGCTCTGGAAGCTCGATCACTCGAACTTCGCGGACGTCTCGGCGAAGAAGAAGGATCTCGTCCCGATCAAGCCCGTCGAGAAGTTCACCGCGAATGCCCTCGAAGACGCCCACGAGAGCTACGGGCTCGCCGAAGACGACGTGATCTTCCTCCGGGACGCAAGCGGCGCCGGCCGCTCGACCGCCGAGCGCCTCGTCGACGTCGATCCCCGCGTCGTGCTCAAGGCCGGCGGCGACCTCTCCGACGTCGCCGACGAGATCCTCTTCGAGCACGAGATTCCGGTCGGCCCCGCCGCGGACGTCCGGATGCAGGAGGTCGACGAGCTCGCAGTGGCGCGCGAGTCGGACGTCGAGGCCGTGATCGAGGACTGGCACGAGCGCGCCGAGGAACGGCGCAAGGAACAGAACGCCGAGATGGTCGACCAGATCATCAGCGAGCACCGCGTGCGCGACGACGAGGCCGGGGCGTCCGGCCTCTGAGCCGGACTCAGAGCTCCGTCTCGATCACGTAACCCCACTTCTCGTACTCGCGATCCTCGTAGTACTCGTGAACCGTCTCCTTGTCGAGCGGGCTCGCCAGCGCGACGTGCTCGCAGTCCCGTTCGGCAGCCCACGCCTCGACGTGCTGTACCAGCGCCGTCCCGTGGCCCTCGCCCCGGCGCGGCTCGTCGACGACGAGGTCGTAGAGCCACGCGATCCGAGCGTGGTGGAGATGATTCCCCAGTTGGACGCCGGCGACCCCCAGCGGATCGTCGCCAGCGAACCGTCCGAACAGGTGGTACTCGTCCGCGCCGGTCCACGCGACGATCTCCTCGGGATCGGCATCGGGCCACAGCTGGCGGAGGATCGGCACGGCGTCGCGGCGCTCTCGCTCGGCGTCGAGTTCGCGGATCTCCATGCGATCGGGAGATGCTCGAGAGGTCATAAAAGTGAAACGCTGGAGCGGCGTCAGTTCGCGCGCTCCATCCCGTCCGGGACCACAGAGCGCACCGCCCGCCCGAGTTCGGTGTGATAGAGCCGGTAGTAGAAAAACGGGCCGTACGTTCCGAGCAGCGCCGCGAGCTGGAGCACGCCGAGTCGCGTTTCGGGGGGCGCCCGTCCGGTCCCTTTGTCGATCGACCGCGGGAACAGCTCCGGGAACAGCGCACGGAGCTCCGGCGCGATCAGAAACTGGAAGACGGCAACCGTGACGAGCAGCACGACGATGGACTCGACCGCGAAGCGCCTGAAGTTCGGATCCTGCAGGAGCTTCGACTGATAGGACGTCGACATTGAGAAACCAAACCAGACCCTCACTAATAAATTATCGCCTATCGTCTCGGAACGATCGGCAGTATCCGCTCCGAGATTCGCCGTGAACGCGACAGTCCGGTCGAACTCGTCGCCGACAGCGAACTACATCGGCGCTTTCTCGGCGACGGTGCTCACCCAGTTCCGCTCGGTCTCGATTCGCACGGGATCGAGTCCGGCGTCGGCGAGCAGCTCGCGGAGCTCGCGCTCGCGGTAGTACTCGAAGTGTCTGCCGTTCGGATCTGATCCGGGAGTTTCACCGCGCTTCACCGAGACGAAGGCGACGCCGTCGCGGCGCAGGACGCGCCGGAACTCCCGGAGCGTCGGCACCGCATCCGCGCGGGGGACGTGGAGCAACGAGGCGCTGCTCCAGACGCCGTCGAACGACTCCGCCTCGAAGGGGAGCCGACGCATGTCGCCGCGAGCGAGCGCGGCGCCGGGGACCCGATCGCGCGCGGCCCTGAGAAACGACGGCGTCAGGTCCAGCCCCGTCGCGTCGTAATCGCGGCCGGCGAACGTTTCGAGATCCGGTCCCGGACCGCAGCCGACGTCGAGGAGCTGGTCGCCGTCGAGTTCGGCGAGGAAGGCGTCGCCGTAGCGTTCGGCGATTGACTCGCCGAGGTACTTCTCGACGTACGCGTCGGCTCCGGACTCGTAGGCGTCGAGCGTCCGGCGGACCTCGTCCATGGCAGTTTCCTCCGGCTCGAACGACAAATAGGTGGGCGCTATCAGAGGGTCGAGTTTGCGCTCGCGCACCAGATCGGCCACGCGGTCGTCGGCTACGTCGATCTCCAGTCGAATCGAGGCGTCCATCTCCAGGTCGAGTTCCTTGCGCATCTCCTGAACGCGCCGGATCACCTCGCGGGCGTATCCCTCGCTCTCGATGTCCTCGTTCAGTTCAGTGTCGACGTAGACGACGCCAAGGTCGTCGCCGTTACGCGAGAACGCTGAACTAGACTGGGGCATCTCGCAACAACCCAGAGGCACACATAGGAGAAATGTAAATTCGGATTTATACGAAGACGTGGGCAAGGAGTACATGCCGACTGGCAACCAGCATCGAAGAGCGCTCATCGGAGCCTCGGCAGTGATCGTAGCACTTCTCGTCGTCACAGCGACGGCGACCGCAGGCGTCACCCCCGCTCTGTTCACACAGACGCAGGACGACGGCGAGTTCCCACCCGCGACAGACAACGTCAGCGACCCCGAGGTCGACTACGACAAAGTCGACTACAGCCTCGCACTCACCAGCGGGAACAACTCGACGGTCGACTACAGCATCAGCATTCTTGGGGCGGTCCAACCCGTCAACGAAACCGCCAACGGCACCGTCGAATGCGCCGAGCAAGCGTGTTATCTCAACGGGAGCGTCGGCCCCGACGAAATCGCCACCTACCGCGTCTCCGGGGCGATCGTCGACGTCACGCCCGACGACAATCTCTCCGGCGCCGTTAGCGGCCAGTTCGAAGGCAACGGTCTAGAGGGCATCGGCCTCGGTGCCGTGTTCGACGACCAACAACAGCAGGCCGGCGGCAGCGGCGAGGATGCCCGCCCGTCCGATGCTGATGCCGGCGACGGTACCGACGAAGACACCGACGCAGGCGACGGGGCTTCCAACGGGGCCGAAGATGACGCTGACGGCGACGTCACCGACGGCGGTGGGGCGGTTACCGATGGCACCGATGGCGATAGAGACGGGATGGATGGCACTGACGGCGACGTCACCGGTGGCACCGACGGCAACGTCACGGACGGAGACGGGATGGATGACACTGACGGCGATGTCACCGATGGCACTGACGGCAACGACACCAGCAACGACGAGGCAGCCGTGTCGATTACCTATCTCGAATGTTCGACCGTGTCACTCAACGGATCGGGCGAGTATTCGGCGGTGGTCGATTACGAGTACTACATATCGAACGGCAACGAAACGCGCCGCTTCGAGAATACTTACGACCCTGAAGTGACCCTTCCGGATACGCTCAACCTCGCGAACTTCGACCAGGGGGCGCTTTCCGAGGTGGTTGTCACGAACGTGAGGCTCAGCGACGAAGACGGCCTCGTCACTGAAAAGGTCAATCCGAACCTCGATGAGTGCCGCGATGACGCCATATCACAGGCCATAGAGAACGCTAGCGGAGGCGACAGCTAACGATCAACGGACTCGGACGTGAATAAGAGCGACGAGTAACAGCGAGTTCTCGGAATTGCTGTCGCCGGCGGTTCGATTGCCAGCCCCCTCGCTGCCCCCTCGACGTCCCGACACTACCGGTTTCGAGATCCGGTGGCCTCGCTTCGCTCGGTGCGGAAGCGCCGCTGGCGCTTACGCAGCGGCTTCCGCCAGCGGCTCGACCGCCAGCGTCATTTCGACGCCTTCGACCTCCCAGGTCTTGCGGTTGCCGTCGTCGACGTCGACGTCACCGAGCTCCTCGGCGCGAACTTCCTGCTTGATCAACTCTTCGTGCTCGCGCACCAGATCAGCAACCCGGTCGTCGGCCACGTCGATCTCCAGTCGAATCGAGGCGTCCATCTCCAGGTCGAGCTCCTTGCGCATCTCCTGGACGCGCCGGATGACTTCGCGGGCGTACCCCTCGCTCTCGATGTCCTCGTTGAGCTCGGTGTCGACGTAGACGACGCCCAGATCGTCGCCGTTGCGCGAGAACGCCGAGCCGGAGACGGCGTCGGGCGTCTGCGTGACGAACGAGACCATCTCTTCGGTGAGTTCGTCGTCGGCTTCGAGCGCGTCGGCGACGGCAGCTTCGAGCGCGTCGAGAGTCGGCTCGTCGACGCGAGCCTCGTTGAGTGCGTTCATCACCCGTCCGGCGCGGTCGCCGAACGCGGGGCCGAGCTCGCTCATGTCGGCCTCGGCGCTGTAGCTCAGTTCGCCCCAGTCGTCGTCGGGGTCGACGAGCTGGATCTCGCGGGCGTTGAGGCGGTCGGCCAGCAGGTCGCGGTGGCGCTCGACGGCGTCGACGACGCGCTCGTCGTCGGGGGCGACCACGGCGCGGGTGACCGGCCAGCGGAGCTTGCGCTCGGCCCGCTGGCGGGCGTTCGAGCCGGCCTCCTCGACGGCCCGCACCAGGTCGACGTCCTCCTCTAACTGTGCGTCGCGGAGGTCGTCGTCGGCTTCGGGCCACTCGCACATGTGGACCGTCGGGTGCTCGGCGTCGCCGGTGAGGTAGCCGTAGATCTCCTCGGCGACGAAGGGGGTGAAGGGCGCCAGCAGCGCGACGACCTCCCGGAGGACCCGGTACAGCGTCGCGTAGGCGGCGCGCTTGGACTCGCTGTCCTCCTCGTCCCACATGCGCTCGCGGACGAGTTGGACGTAGTACCGCGAGACGTCCTCGACGACGAAGTCGAGCACGGCGTCGATCGCGCGGTCCTGCCGGAACTCCTCCATCGCCTCGGTCGCCTCGGCTTCGACCGACTGCAGGCGCGAGAGCACCCAGCGGTCCTCTCGGTCGAGTTCGACATCCTCGACGCTCGTCTGGTCCGGGTCGAACCCGTCCATCCGCATGTACGGCAGCGGGAACCGGAACACGTTCCAGAGGATGTTGAGCCGGCGCTGCATCTCCTGGGTCTCGTCGTAGGAGAACTGCATGTCCTCGCCGCGCGCGGTGAGCGACAGCAGGAACGCCCGCATCGGGTCGGCGCCGTAGTCGTCGATGACCTCGCCGGGATCGACGCGGATGTCCTTAGACTTGGACATCGCGCGGCCGTCGGGCATCAGCGCGTGGCCGTGCATCACGACCTGCTTGTACGGCGACTCGCCGACCGCGGCGGTGCCCATCCCCAGTTGCGACCAGAACCAGCCCCGCGTCTGGTCGTGGGCTTCGAGGATCAGGTCGGCCGGCCACAGCTCCTCGAACGCCTCGGTCTCGGAGGGGTAGTCGATCGTCCCCCACGTCGCGACCGCCGAGTCGAGCCAGACGTCGAACACGTCCGGGACGCGCGTGTAGGTCCGGCCGTCCTCGGTGATCGTCAGGTCGTCGACGGTGTCCTTGTGGAGGTCCACCGCGTCGGGATCTACGTCCTGGTCGACGCGGTCGGCGAGCTCCTCGCGGTCGCCGATCACGATCGCGTCGTCCATCGTGCCGTCCCAGTCGGCCGGCGTCCAGATCGGGATCGGCGTCCCCCAGTAGCGCTGGCGAGAGACGTTCCAGTCCGGCGCCTCCTCGACGAAATCGCGGAAGCGGTTCTCGCGGGCCCAGTCGGGGTACCACTGCGAGTCGCCGATGTTGTCCAGCAGCTCGTCTTTGACGTCGGTGATCGTGATGAACCACTGGTCGGTGACGATCTGCAGGATGCCGGTGTCACACCGCCAGCAGTGGCCGTAGCTGTGGTTCGTGGTGCCCGCCGAGAGCATCAGACCCTTGTCCTGCAGGTCGGCGATGATCTCGTCGTCGGCGTCCTTGACGAACTGGCCGGCGTACTTGCCCGCCGAGTCCTCGTAGACGCCGTCGCCGCCGACCGGACAGAAGATGTCCAGTCCGAGTTCGCGGCCGCGCTCGAAGTCCTCCTCACCGTGCCCGGGCGCGGAGTGGACGAGTCCCGTGCGGTCGACCTCGACGTAATCGGCGTCGTACACCTGCAGAGCACCCTCGCCGTCCGGCGCGTCGGGGACCTCCTCGCGCAGCGGGTGGTCGTACTCCCAGCCGACGAGGTCCGCGCCGGTGAGCTCCTCGACGACCTCGTAGTCGTCGTAGCGTCCCTCCGAGAGGACGTGTTCGACGACGCCATCCGCGACGTACAGGCGCTCGGTTTCGCCGTCCTTCTCGGCGTCGACGCCGACGTACTCGACGTCCTCGTCGACGGCGACGAACGTGTTCGCGGGGATCGTCCACGGCGTCGTCGTCCAGATGACGAGCTTACCCTCGCGGTCTGCGAGCGGGAACTTGACGTAGATCGAGGGGTCCTCGACGTCCTCGTACTCGACTTCGTTGTTGGCGATCGCGGTCTCGCAGCGGGGACACTGCGTAATGGAGCGCTTGCCCTGCTCGACGAGCCCTTGGTCGTGGGCCTGCGCGAAGCCCCACCAGGCAGCCTCCATGTACTCCGGCGAGACGGTCTTGTAGGGGTCGTCCCAGTCCATCCAGACGCCGAAGGACTTGAAATCTTCCTGGAGCCCTTCGAGGCTGTCCTCGGAGAACTCTCGGCAGGCGTCGATGAAGTTCTCGACGCCGTACTCCTCGATGTCCTTCTTGTTCTCGAAGTCCTTCTCCTCCTCGACTTTCGTCTCGATGGGTAGGCCGTGCATGTCGTAGCCCGGCCGGTCGGTGACGTCGAACCCCTGCATTCGCTTGTAGCGGATGTAGACGTCCTTGAGACTCTTGTTCCAGGCGTGGCCCATGTGAGCCGAGCCCGACGTGTACGGCGGGCCGTCGACGAAGAAGAACTGCTCGTTGCCCGCCCGTGCCGCCTTCGCTTTCTCGTAGGCGTCGACCTCGTCCCAGTACTCGAACACGCGGGATTCCACCGCGTCCGGATCGTACTGGTCGTCGACTTCCCCGAATCGGTCCATGTGCCTGCTATCTCACTCCGGCAGTAAAGGACAATCGGTTAGCAAGCGGCCGGTTCGACAGCGGAAAACGGGGACTGCGCGATACGCGGCGGTTCCGCGCCGTCGACCGCTCAGGATCGCAGCGCCAGCGCGGTCTTCGCGAGCTTCTCGTAGCCCATCATGTAGACGCCGGCGTACAGCAGCAGGGCACCGATGAACGCGAACCAGATGGCGATCGTCGTCTCGCCGGCGCCGAGACGGAGGAAACTGGAAATCTCGGCGGCCAGCCCCAGCCCCGTCAGCGCCGCTGCGGCGACGAGGTACGCGATCAGTTCAGCGATTACTTCGAGTTGCATAGCTATCATCAGCCACCGGAGGACTATGGACCTTTCGGGCGCGCGATACGGAATCGCCCGGGGATGGATAACTGCACTACTGTACGTGGACCCTCGTGACGTGCCCGCCGCAGCCGCACTGCTCGACGTACTCCCGCTCGATGTCGTCGCCGAACGCGGCGTCGAGCGCCTCATAGAGGTACTCCTCGGGGTGGCCGTTCTCGCCGTGCGTGACGAGGTTGACGTGGTTACCGGCCGTCGTGTGCTCGACCGCGTCGATCGCCTGCTCGACGACGAGGTCGGGCTCGCCGGCGTGCTCGGGCTTTTCCATGTTGGCCGACCAGGAGTTGTCGTGGACGCGGTCGGTCACCGGATCGACGTCGCCGTGGCCGTGATCGGTCGTTCCCATACTCGACGGTTGGCTCCGAACGGGAGTGGGCGTTGAGCCGAACACGTTCGGCCGAACGACGTGACTTGGTGCGCGTCGACGCACCGTTCCGCGGCGCCGCTACGGAAAGCTTACCTTGGGGCGAGCAGTTCGTTCGGAATATGTCACACGTCTCGGGTCGCTACGGCGACCTCGACTATCCGACGCTCGCGAAGTACGGCTTTCTCGCCGGCGCCGCGCTGTTTCTCGGCGGCGCGCTCGGCGAAGCGGTCCTGTCGACTGGAATCGCCGCCGGACACCCCGGGGGGATCGACACGCTGCTAACCGGCGCCGAGATCATCGGCGTCGTGCTGGGCCTGTTCGCGCCGCTCGTGTTCGGCATCGTGATGCCGCTGACGGAGTAGCGATGGTCGATTCTACGGCGTTCCCCGATCCCGATGAGCGGCTGGTCCTCGAACCGGACTGTCGGCGCTGTCCCGCGCTGTCTGAGGCCCGCGAGTGCATCGCCTGGGGCGCCGGGGCGACCGACGCCGCGGTGATGGTGATCGGCGAGGCGCCCGGCGCCGGGCGACCGCCCGACGACGCCGACGATAGGGCCGAAACCAGCGCTGACGCCGAGTCCGCCCCGCCGGTCGACGCCGACGCCGCCGATCCCTGGCGGGGCGGCAACTGGACGGGGATGGCCTTCACGACCCGCCACTCCGGCCGTCGGATCAGAACCATCCTCGCGGAGGCCGGTTACGGCGACGACGCGTACTACACGAACGCCGTCAAGTGCTTTCCCGAAGGTGATGACGGCTCGAATCGCGAGCCGACCGCCGAGGAGCGGGCGAACTGTCGCGCCCACCTCGAAACTGAGATCGATCGGATCGACCCCGACGTGCTGGTGCCGACCGGGAAGCACGCCGCGGCGTCGACGTTCGCTCTCGCCGGCCTGACGCTGGACGGGTTCGTCGATATCGTGCTCGACCCGATCGATTCCTCGGAACTCGACCCGGCGATCCTGCCGATTCTGCATCCCTCCTACCAGGATGTCTGGATTGCCAGGCTGGGCTACGAACCCGACGAGTACGTCGCCGCGATCGGCAACGCGCTGGATCGACTGACCGACGAGTGACGCGGCGTCGGGCGGTCGGCGACGCCGACGCGGTCACGCCGCGCCGGAACCCCGCACCGCTCGGGAAACTTTCATGCCGACACGCGGTGACGTATCGCGTATGCCCGAGGACTGCATCTTCTGCCAGATCGTCGACGGCGAGATCCCCAGTCGCAGCGTCTACGAGGACGAGGCCGTCATGGCGTTCCTCGACGCCAACCCGCTCGCGCCGGGCCACACGCTGGTGATCCCGAAAGAGCACTACGAGACGCTGGGCGACCTCCCCGAGGACGCGGGCTCGCGCGTGTTCGAGACGCTCCACCGGCTTGCTCCCGAAATCGAAGCCGCGGTCGACGCCGACGGCAGCAACGTCGCGTTCAACAACGGCGAGGCCGCCGGCCAGGAGGTTCCCCACGTCCACGGCCACGTCATCCCGCGGTTCGAGGACGACGGCGGGAACCCGATCCACGCGATCGTCGGCCAGCGTCCGGAGCTCTCGGACGAGGAGCTTGACGAGATCGCAGACGAGATCGCCGGACGAGCATAGCAGACTCCGCCTGCGAAGAGCTCGACGTTTTCGAGATTATCAACGTGGCCGGCACGAAGACCCGCATCGGAGAGAGCCAGATCCAACTGGCCGGCTCTGTTTAAATCATTCTGGCTCATATTTTCCCCGGTGGAACTGCCGTTCAGTAGATGTGCTTATTGATCGTCAGTCTGTCGTGACGTGCTGACAGTTTGCCTCCAGTCGAATAGTCGGTGTCTCGTCCGAGTCA
>ENA-ORCR01000021-ORCR01000021.1-marine-metagenome-genome-assembly--contig:-NODE-21-length-239402-cov-7.372397_pt1 | contig 239402 bp, 215 predicted proteins | sample MGYA00237782_ERZ508514 | MGnify/ENA primary metagenome ERZ508514 (study PRJEB26185, sample SAMN06268960) | marine metagenome | isolation source: Eden Landing Ponds, San Francisco, CA, USA | place... | reverse complement strand
GTCGAGACGTTCGGCGGGCTGCCGGCGAAAGTGCTCAAGAAAGGCATCGCCGCGCGCTGGATCGCCGACGTGACCGGAGTCGGCCGGGCCGCCAAGGCCTGGCCCGACATGTAATCCGACTCTCCGCACGGCTCTCGACCGCCTTCGGCGCGCCGCGAACGCCGAACCCATACATTCATACTATTCCATCCAGTGTAATTGGACAATGCCAGTAGCTTGGCTGAACGCAGTCAGCGGGAGTGACATCGATACCGCAGGCGGGAAGGGGGCATCGCTGGGCGAACTCCGCGGTGCCGGCTTGCCCGTCCCGTCGGCGTTCATCGTCACGGCCGACACGTATCGCACGTTCATCGACGAGGCGGGCATCGCCGAGGACCTGTTCGAGGCCGTCGACGTCGACAGCGAAGATTCGACGGCGCTCGCATCGGCCGAACAGCGTGCCCGGGAACTCATCATGAACACCGAGTGGCCTGACCCGGTCCGGGAGACTATCCTCGACGCCTACGGGGACTTCGGGGACGACCCCTTCGTCGCGGTTCGGTCGTCCGCGACGGCCGAGGACCTCCCCGACGCCTCCTTCGCCGGCCAGCAGGAGACCTTTCTGAACGTCGACCGGGAGGACCTACTGGACCGCATCAAGCGCTGCTGGGGGTCGCTGTTCACCCAGCGCGCCATCTACTACCGCGACGAGCAGGGCTTCGACCATGAGGCCGTCGACATCGCCGTCGTCGTCCAGCGGATGGTCGACGCCGAGAAGAGCGGCGTCATGTTCACCAGCCACCCGTCGACCGGGGACTCCGAGATCGTCGTCGAGGGCGCGTGGGGACTCGGCGAGGCCGTCGTCTCCGGTTCCGTTTCCCCCGACAACTACATCATCGACAAGGAGAGCGGCGAAATCGAGGACGTGACCGTCACGACCAAGAAGACCAAGTGCGTCCGCGACGCGGCGACCGGCGAGACCGTCGAGAAGTCCGTCGACGCGGACCGGCGGGACGAGCGCGTTCTCGACGGGGACGAACTCGACGAACTCCGGCGGGTCGGTCGCCGGGTCGAGGACCACTACGGCGACCCCCAGGACGTGGAGTGGGCCATCGTCGACGGCGACGTGTTCATGCTGCAGTCACGCCCCATCACGACCATCGACGAGTCGACGAACGGGTCGGCATCGAAAAACGGCGACAGCGACGGCGAAATACTCGTCTCCGGACTGGGCGCGAGTCCGGGGACCGTCTCCGGACGCGTTCGCTCGGTCGGCAAGCTCGACCACCTCGACGCGGTGACCGACGGTGACGTCATCGTCGCCGAGATGACGACCCCGGACATGGTCCCGGCGATGAAGCGCGCGTCGGCGATCGTGACCGACGAGGGCGGGATGACGAGCCACGCCGCTATCGTCTCGCGCGAGTTGGGCGTCCCGGCGGTCATCGGCGCGGAGTCGGCGACGGCGACGCTGGCCGACGACCAGTACGTGACCGTCGACGGCGACAAGGGGACCGTCGTGGACGGCGCGGCGACGGAGGCGGAACTGCGCGACGGGCAGTCAACGCCGGCCGAGTCCGGTGACGCCGGCGCGGCTACCGGGGCGGTCGACGCGGGTCAGGGACACGCCCCGAAGCCGATGACGGCGACGGAGGTGAAGGTCAACGTCTCGATTCCGGAGGCCGCCGAACGGGCCGCGGCGTCGGGTGCCGACGGCGTCGGCCTGTTGCGCATCGAGCACATGGTGCTGTCGCTGGGCAAGACGCCCGGGAAGTACATTGCCGACCACGGCGACCGGGCGTTCCGACAGGAGATCATCGACGGCATCCGGACCGTCGCGGAGGCGTTCTATCCGCGGCCCGTCCGCGCGCGGACGCTCGACGCGCCGACCGACGAGTTCCGCCAGCTGGAGGGCGGCGAGGACGAGCCGACCGAGCACAACCCGATGCTGGGCTATCGGGGCATCCGCCGGAGCCTCGACAAGCCGGCGGTGTTCGAGCTCCAGCTGGAGGCGGTCCGCCGGCTCCACGAGATGGGCTACGACAACGTCGAACTGATGTTCCCGCTGGTGACCGACGCCGAAGACGTACTGCGGGCGAAATCACACATGCAGAACGTCGGCATCGACCCGGACAAGCGCCGCTGGGGCGTGATGATCGAGACGCCGGCGAGCGCCCTCTCCATCGAGGAGATCGTCGACGCGGGCGTCGACTTCGTCTCGTTCGGGACGAACGACCTCACCCAGTACACGCTGGCGGTCGACCGAAACAACAGCAACGTCGCGGACCGCTACGACGAACTCCACCCGGCGGTTCAGACGCTGCTGACCGACGTGATCGAGACGTGCCGGGCCAGCGACGTGGACACGAGCATCTGCGGGCAGGCGGCCTCGAAGCCCGCGATGGTGCAGTCGCTGGTCAACGCCGGCATCACGTCGCTGTCGCCGAACGTCGACGCGGTGCGCGACGTGCAACACGAGGTCAAGCGCGTCGAGCAGAAACTGCTGATCGAGACCGTCCGCTGAGGACGTCCCGGCCCGGACGACGCGTTACAATCGGGAAATCCACCCGATACACGTGTATCAGCTCACGAGGTGGATTGGTTTCTTTTGGCGGCATCGAATTGCTGGGAAGTGACAGTACTCGTGTACTGAACGGCGATGACGTGCCTTGATATCTGATCGAACCCACTCTATCTTACGGTGACCGGATAGTATTGAATTGATAATCAGTGTGGAGAACGACAATTTTCGGGAAACGACTCTCGGTTCGCGAACTGTGCGAACTAGAACGATATTCCACAACTATGTGGCGAAATCGGAAGAAGTGGGGTAGCGAGATGTCGATTCACTCACCACTCAACTACCTATATGCAGATATAGGTACAAAGCTCTACATTATGGCCCCATATATTGCTCTAAAATCCCCAAATATGACTCAATACTCCTCGAATAACGGTTCAGGGCGGAATAGATATTGTTTGAATGTCTGCATGCGAAGGAATTCAAATCTGACTGAACGGAAATCGTCCCTCATTAACCACCCATCGTGACCGGTGGTACTGTCAGCCTGACGGTAACGGCGGCGGTGTCGTCACGCAGAAGCGGATCCGCAACCGAAGCGTGGAGGTAGACAGTCCCCCGGCGTGTACCGGAGTCCAGTGTCGCGCTCGTTTCGACTGCGGCAGTGCCGGTCGAGACCACCACCGCGTCACCAGTCTCAATACTCCGTTCGCTCGCGTCCTCCGGGTGGATTCGGAGTGGGCAATCGTCGGGTCGCGGGTTCCCGTAGAACTCGCTCGAACGGCCGCCGGTCACCAGTTCGAGGCCGCCTCGCCGAGCGGAGTGTTCAATCGGCTGTGTCGTTCCGAACGCAGCGAGCCCATCGGTGGTCGCGAAGGTCTCGCGATACAGCACGCCGTCGTCGGACGGCCACTGTTGCCCCTCGTCGCCGATCTCTGTGAACGAGAGTCCCTCGTATGCCGGAGCGACCCGGGTCAACTCGTCGAACACCTCGTCGATGCCCGCGTACTCGAAGTGGTCTTCGTCCGCTTCCTCGAAGAACCGCTGTCCGAGGGACGCAAGGATAGCGGCGTCTGACCGGGCCGCACCCGGCGTCGTCGCGCCGGGACGCAGTCGTTGAACCCGACGTTCGAGATTCGTCGCGGTGCCAGCCTTCTCGACGCCGGCCGCGGCCGGGAGCACCACATCGGCGTGCCGCGTCGTCGCGCTCGGTGCGAGATCGAGTACGACGAGCACGTCGAGCGCGTCGAGCCGCTGGCGGATCCACTTTCGGTCTCGTTTCGAGATGGCGGGATTTTCACCGACGACGAGCGCGCCGTGGATACTGTCCCCGAACGACGAGAGGAGTTCGGACGCACTCCGTCCCGGCGTCGAGGGCGGTTCGATTCCCCACTCGGCGGCGATGCGAGCGCGCGCGTCGTCGTCGGTCACCGGTCGGTGGCCGGGGAGTCGGTCGGGAACACACCCGGCGTCGGTAGCCCCCTGTTCGTTGACGAGGCCTCGGAGGACGTACAGTCCGGTCCCGCGGCGGCCGACGTTCCCTGTCAGCAGCAACAGATTGAGGAGCGCCTCCGGCGCGCTCGCTCGGCCGTCGGTCCCTTCGACGCCGGTCCCCACGAGCGCCGCGACCCGGTCGGCACTGGCGACCGCCTCGCCGACGTGGCGGATCTGCTCGCTGTCGACACCCGCGACGGCCGCCGCGCGTTCCCGGTCGAACGACTCCAGTGCGGCCGTAAACTCCTCGAAGCCCCGCGTTCGCCTATCGACGAACGCCTCGTCGACGCCGCCGCGCTCGAAGACGGCGGCGCTCAGCAGGTCGAACACGAGCGCGTCCGTGTCCGGCCGCGGCGCGAGATGCACGTCGGCCAGGCGCGTCGTCCGGTTCCCGACCGGGTCGACGTGGACGAGCGTCGCTCCGTCGTTGACGGCGGGCCTGACGAAGCTATTGAAGGCGACCGGCTGCCGCTCGGCGGGATTCGCTCCGGCCACGAGGATGACGTCCGCCTCGAGCAGGTCCCCGAGGGCGTTCGTCGTCGCCGGATACCCGAGCCGTTCCGAGAGCGCCCGAGTAGTCGAGGAGTGGCAGTGCCGGGCGCGGTTGTCGACGTTGTTCGTCCCGAGCGTCCGCGCGAGCTTCTGTAGCAGGTAGTTCTCCTCGTTGGTGCAGTGGGGCGCACCGAGGAAGGCGAGCGCGTCGGGGCCGTGTGCGTCGACGACCGCCTCGAATCGCTCGACGACGCGGTCGTACGCCGCCTCACAGGAGACGACGCGCCGGTCGCCCTCGTCCTGGACGACCGGCTCGGTGAGTCGCTCGTCGGCCACGTCGAAGGCGCCCACGCCGCTCCCGCAGAGCCGGCCGTTTGGATTCGGCGGGGCGGTGACGCCCCGTGCGCGTGACTCGTCGGCCCCCGGCCGCAGGCGACAGCCGACGCCACAGAGCGGGCACACCGTCCCCGTTTCGGTGGGCGTATCGTCGGTCATCCTAGCCGTCGTCGTTCCTGAGTCGACGGCCCTGCGCTTTCAGGACCGCGATGACGTAGCCGAGGCCAGCCCGAGCGTCGCGGCCGCCGAGTTGCCTGAGTGCGCCGAGCAGCCCGACCGGCTCGGATTCGCGTCGCGCCTCGCCGACCGCGCCGAGGAGGTCGTTCATCCCCCGGGCCGCGTCCTCGTCGATCTCGAGCGTCGAGAGCGTCTTCGCGAGGGCGACGAGCGGTTCGAGGTGGCCCTCGCGCTGGAGTTCGAGGACAAGGTCCATCGCCTCGACGATTTCGGTCCCGTTCGCTTCGAGCATCGTGGACAGCTCCTCGACCTCCGCGGGGGAGAGCGACTCCGAGAAGGCGGCGGCGACGGTCACGAGGTCGTCGAGTTGGCCCTCGCGCTGGAGTTCGAGGACCGAATCCAGCGATGCCGACAGGTCGTCCGCGTTCTCGCCGACGGCGGTGGCGAGCGCTGCCGCGTCTTCGGTCGAGAGCCCGTCGACAGCCTCGATGAGGTTCGTCGTCGAGGCCGTGATGTGGTCGAGTTCGTCCTCGTCGGCCGCGGCCGCGATCAGTATCGCCGTCGTGAGCGCGTCGTCTAGTTCGTCGGTGCGTGCGACGATGTCAGCGATGTCCTCGCCGTGTGCGGCCAGCGCCTTCCGAAGGGCCGCCTCCCCGTCTTCGTCGGTTGCTTGCTCGCGGCCGCCGTGCGTGGCCGACTCCGGGTACGACTCCTGGGGTTCGGCCATCTCAGTCGTCCCCCCGGGCGACTTCGCCGTCGAACGACGCCATCGTCTCCGCCTCTCCCTCGTAGGGTCTGACGCGAACGGCCGACACCTTGAACTCAGGCGTCGCCGCGGCCGGGTCGAGGTGCTCCTCGTCGGTCAGTCGGTTGACGGCGCTATCGGCGAAGTGGATCGGGACGAAGAGGTTCTCCGGCCCGACGCGGTCGGTGACCTGCGCCGGAACGGCGATCTCCCCGTTGCGCGACTCGATCGTGACAAGGTCGCCGCTCTCGACGCCGAGTTCGGCGGCCGCCTCGGGGTGAATCTCGACGAAGTTGTTCGGCGAGTACTGCCGGATACCCGCTTCGCGGTTGGTCATCGTCCCCGTGTGGTACTGGTAGAGGACGCGTCCGGTCGTGAGCGTGAACGGATACCGCTCGTCGGGCGTCTCCGCCGGTTCGCTGTACCCGACGGCCTGGAGGTTCGCCTTCCCGCTCTCGGTGTTGAACGCCTCGGTGTAGAGGCGCTCGGTCCCCGGGTGGTCCTCGTCCCAGCAGGGCCACTGGAGGCCGCCCTCAGCGTCGATGCGCTCGTGGCTCACGCCGCCGTACAGCGGCGTGAGCGAACTCACCTCGTCCATGATCTCGGCGCTCGAATCGTAGTCCCACTCCCGCCCCATCCGGTTGGCGAGGTCCTGCAGGATCTTCCAGTCGGGCCGAGAGTCGCCTTTCGGTTCCATGACCTGCTTGACCATCTGGACGGTCCGGTCGGTGTTCGTGAACGTCCCCGTCTTCTCGACGAACGAACACGCCGGGAGGACCACGTCGGCGTACTGGGCCGTCTCGTTGACGAAGAGGTCCTGGACGACGAGGAACTCGAGGTCCCGCAACACGTCTTCGGCGTGGTTGACGCCCGGTTCAGACAGCGCGGCGTTCTCCCCGATGATGTACATCCCGCGGACGTCGTCGTCGTCGGCCGCGAGGAACATCTGTGTCGTGTAGTAGCCGTACTCGGGGGATATCTCGCAGTCCCAGGCGTCTTCGAACTTCGCGCGGATCTCGTCGTCGGCGATGTCCTGATACCCGGGGAAGTTGTCGGGGAGCGGGCCCATGTCGCCGCCACCGCCCTGGACGTTGTTCTGGCCGCGGAACGGCGAGACGCCCGCGCCCGGCTTGCCGAGGTTGCCGGTGACCGCCGCGAGGTTCGCCATCGCCATGACGTTCTCGGTCCCGTGGGAGTGCTCGGTCAGCCCGAGCGTCCACCCGAACACGCAGGCGTCGGCCGCTGCGACGGTCTCCGCCGCGGCGGCGATCTCTTCCGGCGGGACGCCGGTCACCTCCTCCACTCGCTCCGGCGTGAACTCCTGAACGGCTTCCTTCACGTCCTCGAAGCCGGTCGTCCGCTCGTCGACGAACGACTCGTCGTGGAGGTCGTTATTGACGATGTAGCGGGTGATGCCGTTTATCCAGACCGCGTCGTAGCCGGGCGTGACTCGGCTGTACTGCGTCGCGTATTCGGCGATCTGGACCTCGCGCGGGTCGAACACCAGCAGGTCGGCCCCGTCGCGGACGTTCTGCTTGATGCGCGTCGCGAGCACCGGGTGGGCCTCCGTCGTGTTCGACCCCGTCAAGAGGATGCAGTCGGCGAGTTCGAGGTCTTCGGTGGTGATCGACGCCGCGCCGTAGCCGTACGTCCGGGCGAGGCCGGCGACCGTCGAGGAGTGACACAGCCGGTTGCAGTTGTCGACGCTGTTGGTTCCGAGCACCTGTCGGGCGAACTTCCCCATCAGGTAGTTGTCCTCGTTGGTCGCCTTCGAGGAGGCGATCACCGACAGCGCCTCCCCGCCGTGTTCGTCCTTGATGGCACCGAGCCCCTCGGCGACGCGCGAGAGCGCCTCGTCCCACGTCGCTTCGCGGAACTCCCCGTTCTCGTCGCGGACCAGCGGCGAGGTCAGCCGGTCGTCGGAGTTGACGAAGTCGTAGCTGAACTTCCCCTTCACGCAGGTCGAGATACCGTTGACCGGGGCGTCCTCCTCGGCCGTCGGTCGGGCCGCCAGTATCTCCTCGCCGTCGGAGTAGAGGTCGAACCGACACCCGACGGCGCAGTATCCGCAGGTGGTGTCCTCGACGTTCAGTTCCTCCAGGCGCTTGTCGCCGATGGACTGGGCAATCTCGAACAGTTTCCCCTCTGGCAGCGTCTCGGCGGCCACGCCCTCAGCGACGTGCTCGACGTTCTCGAGCGCCTGCTGCTTGGCTCGCTGCATGTAGCCCGCGACACCGTCGAGGTCGTCGCTCACGGCCACTCACCCCCGCTGGAATCGTCGTCGTCCCAGACGCCCGTCTCGGTCGCGTCGTCGCTCGGCGACGGATCGTTCGTCGCTCGCTTCTCGCGTTTCTTCGGCGTCATCGGCCCCTTGCTCTTTCCGGAACTCTCGTAGGCCGTCCCGACGCTGTTCTTCTGATTGAAGCCGGGGAGCGGAATCGTCGTGGCGTCCTCGATGCCCTTCTCGACGAGCGACCCGGTGGGACAGACGGTCGCGCAGTGACCGCAGGAGACGCAGGCCGAATCCTCCATCGTGTCGACGTCGCTCTGGAACCCGATCCGGGTGTCCTGTCCCGACCCCTCCATGCGGAGGACGCCCTCGACCTGCACGTCGTTACAGGCGTCGACACAGCGGTTACAGAGGATGCACTTGTTGCGGTCGATCTGGATGAACGACGAGGTGTCGTCGAGCGGTTCGTACTCGTCGCGGTCGTCGAGGACGCCGTAGCGAGGCTCTTCGACCTCCTGCTCGATAGCCGCGTCCTGCAGTTCACAGCGGCCGTTCTTCCCGCAGGTCGTACACCGGAGGTTGTGGTCCGACAGGACCAGATCGAGATTTACGTCACGGGCTTCTGACGCGGCTCCGGCGTCGGTCCGAACGGTCAGCCCGTCCTCGGCGGGGAAGCTACAGGCCGGCACGACGCCGTGGGCGTCGGTCTCGACCATGCAGGTGCGGCACTCGCTCCGGGGGCCGATGTCCTCGCGCCCGTAGTGACACAGGGCGGGAACCGACTCCGCGGTCTCGACGCTCTCGACGGCGTCGATGAGCGTCGCGTCCGCTCCGACCGACACCTCGGTGCCGTCGACCGTCACGGTCGCGGGTCCGTCGCTCCCAACGGGCGGGTCGGTCGCCGTCCCCGGTTCGATCTCCTCTGTCAGCGGCGGTGCCTCTGCGGTCTCGTGTGGTTCCGAACTCATGTTATGACGCCTCCAGTGCTTCGATACAGCTTCCCGCCGGACACCGTCCGTCGGCGTGGGCCTCGAACTCGGACTCGAACGCCGAAACGGCGGTTCGCGTCGGCCGGCCGGCCTGAACTCCGAACGCGCAGATGCTCGACGTGTCCATGACGCGGACCAGTTCCTCGATGCCGTCCCGGTCGTAGTCCCCGCCGTAGATGTCACGAAGGAGCTCCGCGAGTTGCGTCGTCCCCTCGCGACACGGCACGCAGCGGCCGCAGTTCTCCTCGGACGCGAACTGAGCCCGACGGCCCACGAACTCGACGATACAGCGGTCCCCGGAGAGAACGTGAACGGTCCCCTCGGTCCCCAGGTCCGCGTCCGCGAGCGCGGCGGGGTCGAGTGCGACGTCCGTCTCGCGGGTCACGCCGCCGAACTGCCCGCCGACGCAGGCGGCCTTGAACTCCCCGGTCACGTCGGCCGCGTCGACTGCTTCGGACAGCGTGGCCGTCTCGGGGAGTTCGAGCGTCACGGGCGCGGCAACGTCGCCCCTCACGGTCAGCACGCGGGTCCCGGGGGATTCGTCCCGTCTGAGCGTCACCGCGAGGTGGGCGAACGTTCGGGGCGTGTGGACGAGCGTCGGCCGTCCGCGGAGCCCCGCCTCCTCGGGTCCGGGCGGCCGGAGCCGAGCCTCCAGACGGTGGTTCCCCTCGATGGCCTCGATGCCCATCGTCGGCTCGGCGGCCCGGTACTCCGCGGGACCCGAGACCACGTCGATAGCTGCCGGCGGTTCGGGATACGTCTCGGCGGCTTCGCGGACGGTCTCGACCGCATTTTTGTCGGCGTCAGACGCGTACACGACGATTCGGTCGGCGTCGACCGTCCGGGCGACGGCGGCGGCCCCGTCGAGAACCTCGAAGGGCGCGCTCGCGAGTAAGAGCGCGTCCGAAGCGGTTCCGTGACCGTTCACGACGACGGCAGCGTCTCCGTCCGCCTCGCGGACTGTCTCCCACGTGCCCGCGACGGGCTCGTCCTGACACAGATCGCCCCATCCTCGCCCGCGGAGGGATTTCCCGGCTTCGAGAACCACCGTCGGGTCCGGGTCTCCGAACCCGCCCGCGGCTTCGTGGTCCGCTGCGCTCGTCGGTCGTCGCCAGCCGCAGGCTCCGAGGACGGTGCGTTCGCCCGCACCGAACCCGGGCAACTCCGGTACCGGAAACCCGGCCGTCTCGGGGTCGTGGTCGACGACGGCGTCGGCTCCGCCGGACTGCACCGCCTCGGGGGTTTCGGCGCGCCCACAGAGTTCGGCGACGCGCTCGGGCGAGCACCGCGCGTGGAACGCGGTCCGGCCCTCGTGGGTCACCGCGACGAGTGGTTCGAGTGCCTGCGCGCCCGTCGATCCGACGACGAAGACGCCGTCGGGAGTCGCGTTCGTTTCCGAGAGGGCCCGTTCCGGATCCGTCGCCGAGATCCGGACGACCGGGCCGTCGCCTGGCATGATGGCTGTCATTTAGTACCGTCTTTATAAGAGATGCGGACACATCATCATAAATCATCGGGACGCGGAGATCCGCTGGGACGGATCCGACCGCGACGCGTCACAGCCCCTCGGGGAACCAGGAACGGTCAGACCGTACTGGGACAGAGGTGCGATACGGTACCAGCGTATCGGGGTGTGGCGATGACTCCAGAGCTGGGCTCGACTCTTCCCGACGGGGCTGATTCGATTGGCAGATGGTACGTATACCGTTCCTGTAGCTTATGCATGAGTGAACTACCATATAAAATTGTCGTATTTGGCTACGGACGCTGCCGGTTTGGTACGGTCTGTGTCACAGGTCTCTTCCACTCGGTGTCGAACTGCACGGCGTTTTGCCCGACTTAGCGCCCATTCCACTTCGGTTCTCTCTCCTCGAAGAAGGCGTCGATGCCCTCGTTTTTGTCCTCTGTCGCGAACAGCTGTGCGAACAGCTCCGCCTCGTAGTCGATGCCGCTCTCGAGGTCCATTCGCGACGCCGCGCGGACGCTCTCTTTGGCGTACCGGAGCGCAACGGGGCTCTTTGCGGCGATGGACTCGGTGATGGTCGCTACCGCCTCGTCGAGGTCGTCCGGGTCGCACACCTCGTCGACGAGCCCGATGTCGCGAGCCTCCTCGGCACCGATGAGGTCGCCGGTGAGGATCAGCTTCATCGCTTGACCCTCGCCGACGAGTCGGGGGAGCCGCTGGGTCCCGCCGCCGCCCGGGATGATTCCGAGATTGATCTCCGGCTGGCCGAGTTTGCCCCCCCGCTGGGCCACTCGGATGTCACACGCCATCGCCAGTTCGAGGCCCCCGCCGAGCGCGTGGCCGTTGAGACGGGCGACGACCGGCGTCCCGAGGTCCGCCACGGTTTCGTACACGCGCGGCCGCTCGCTCGCGCGCCGCTGTTCGAGCATGTCCCGCTCGCGGAGTTCGCTCACGTCGGCACCGGCGACGAAGGCGTTACACTCGGCCGACCCAGTGAGGACGGCCACGCGGGCGTCTGACTCCTCGATCGCGTGCAGGACCGTCGTCAGTTCCGCCCGAACGGCGGCGTTCAACGCGTTCCGCGCGTCCGGTCGGTCGATGGTGACCGTGACGATGCCGTCGCCGTCGCGCTCGACGCGGACCGTCTCGTACTCGTCGTCCAGCGCCTCGGCCGACGCCTCGGTCATCGGTCACCCCACTCGCCGCTCGTCGCGACGGCCTCGCCGTCCTCCCAGACGTAGAATCCCTCGCCGGACTTCTGTCCGGTCTTGCCAGCACGGACCTTCCGCTTCAGCAACTGCGGTGGCTTGAACCGCTCGCCGAGTTCCTCGCGCAGGTACTCGAGGATGTCGAGGCGCACGTCAAGTCCCACCATGTCCGTGAGTTCGAGCGGGCCGACGGGATGATTGTAACCCAGTTCCATCGCCGCGTCGATGTCCTCCGGCGAGGCGACGCCCTCCTCGACCATCCGGATCGCCTCGACGCCGAGGGCGACGCCGAGCCGCGAGGAGGAGAACCCCGGCGTGTCGCGAACGACGACCGGCGTCTTGTCGATGCTGTCGACGTAGTCCTCCGCGAACTCGCGGGTCCGGTCACTCGTCCGTTCCGCGACGACCGTCTCGACGAGCGACATGATGTGGACCGGATTGAAGAAGTGGAGCCCGACGAACCGCTCCGGGTGGTCGAGCGCGCTCGCCAGTTCGGTCACCGAGAGCGACGAGGTGTTCGTCGCGAGGACGACGTTCTCGTCGACGGCCGCCTCGGCCTCCGAGAGGACGCTCTTCTTGAGGTCGACCTTCTCCGGGACCGCTTCGACGAGCAAGTCGGCTCCCTCGACGGCGGCGTCGAGGTCCGTCTCGCCGGTGATCCGGTCGAGCGTCTCGCGTTTCCGGGCCTCGGTGACCTTCCCGCGTTCGATGCCGCCGTCGAGATTGGCTCGGATGGAGTCGATCCCGTTCTCGAGCTGTTCGTCGTCGATGTCACGGAGCGTCACGTCGTGTCCGGCCATCGCGCTCACCTGTGTGATACCATGGCCCATGGTTCCTGCGCCTAGTACGGTTACCCGCATATGTATCGACCGTACAGGCGACGACATAAGTGTTAATACTCCGTGTATTCCGTCGCTCGCCGCGGCGGACCCTCGACCGGACGGCACCACCGACGGAAGAGCAATGTGGCTGGCCCCTCTGGGTTGGCCTGTGCAGGAACCAATCTACGGAAGGTCACCAGAGGTAGCGGAATCCGCGTTCGTCGCGAAGCAGTCTGCGCTCATCGGCGACGTGACGGTCGGCGAGCGGAGCACCGTTTGGCCGTTCACCTGCCTCCGCGGCGACGACAGCGAGATGCCGACGACCGTCGGCGACGAGTGTAACGTACAGGAGTTCTCGATGCTCCACGGGGCGACCCTCGAAGACCGGGTGTCCATCGGCCACAACGTGACCGTCGACTACGCGACGGTCGGGGAGCACTCCCTCGTCGGCATCAACAGCGCGGTGCTGCGTGGCGCGACGGTCGGCTCGAACTGCCTCGTGGCGGCGGGCAGCCTCGTCAGGCAGGGACAGACCGTTCCCGACGGGCACCTCGCCTACGGCGTTCCCGCCGAGACCCGGCCCCTGAGCGAGACACAGCGCGAGGAAATCGCTATGGTCCACGAACACTACGTCGAACTCGGTCGCGACTACAGGGAGACGGACCGCTTCGAGTGACGACGGAGTCGGTGTTTTATTGCGCCGTCGCCCGGTAGTGTGAGTGACGCGATGACGTTCGATACCCCACAGTGCCCGGTATGCACCGACCCGCTCGAAGACGACGACGACGGCCTGCCCGACAGCATCGAGGACGGGGCCCTCCGCGTCGCAATCGACTGTCCCTCGTGTGACACGCCGCTCACCGTCGAGTTCGACGACCTCGACCCCCGGACGGGCGACGTCGCGATTTCGATCCACGTGCGCGAGCCGTGAACGGACGCCGCAGTCGACCGGACCAGCAATTATAAGGCGATTTCCGCCCACCTGACAATCATGACCGATAGCTCGGCTGCTACCACCGGAGACGGTCGCGTCATCGACGCGCACGTCCACATGAATCCGTTCTGGCGGCTGGACGACGACGCGCTGGCGCTCCTGCGCGAACACGGCCACGGCTTCGAGAGGAAGGTCGACCTGGCGAGGAACCCGGAGAAGTTCGTCTCGTACCTCGACGAGCAGGGGATCGAACGCGCAGCGATCATCAACTACGTGACGCCGATACTGGGCTACACGCACGACGTGAACGAGTGGGCGGCCTCGTTCCGCGACGCCGCGCCCGACCGCGTCCTCGCGTTCGGCGGCTTCGACCCGACCGAGGCCGATGACCCGGACGCGGTCCTCGACCGGGCTCTCGACGACCTCGACCTCGACGGGATCAAGATCCACCCGCCTCACCAGAACGTGCGGGCGAACGACTATCTGGACGAGCCCGGGTATCGGGGGCTCGACGGCCTCCGCAGCCTCTACGAGCGCTGTGCCGCGGCCGACGTTCCGGTGATGGTCCACACGGGAACGAGCATCTTCCCCGGTGCGCGCTCTCGGCTCGCCGACCCGATGCCGCTCGACGACGTGGCCGTCGACTTCCCCGATCTGGACATCGTCATGGCCCACGGCGGTCGGCCGATGTACACCGACGAGGCGTGGTTTCTGCTACGTCGCCACGACAACGTCTACTTCGACGTGTCGTCCATCCCGCCGTCGAACCTCCCGGAGCACTTCCCGCGACTGGAGGCGGTCGCGGACCAGACGCTGTTCGGCAGCGACTGGCCGGGACCGATGGTCCCGGACATCGGTGAGAACGTGGCCGAGGTTCGCTCGCTCGACCTCCCGGACGAGGCCGTCGACCGAATCCTCTACGGGACCGCGGCAGAGCTGTTCGACCTCGAATGACCGCGTTTCGCATCGCGCACCCACACGGCAGCCCGGAAGGCGAGAACAGCACGTACGTCTTTCCGGACCGGGGCGTCGTCGTCGACCCCGGTCCGCCGGGCGAGGACGCGTGGAGGACGCTCCGGAGCGGGCTGGAAGCTAACGCTTTCGACCTCGGCGACGTCGAGGACGTCGTTCTCACGCACTGGCACGCAGACCACGCCGGCAACGCGCCGAGATTGGCCGCGGCGGCGGACGCCGACCTGCACATGCACGAGCGGGACGCCCCGCTCATTCGAGACTACTGCGCGGAGCGGCGTCGACGCGTCGAGCGCGACGCCGAGACCCTCGACAGGTGGGGTGCGCCCGAGTCGGTCGTCAGCGAAGTGCGCGAGAGTGACACCCCGTCGCCGATACCCGATACCGTGCCCGTAATCGGGCACGCCGACGGGGACCGCGTCGCCGGCCTCGAACTCCTGCACACGCCCGGCCACACGTGCGGCCACCTCGCGGTTCGGGACGAACGGACGCTGTACGTCGGTGACGCGGTCCTGCCGATGTACACGCCGAACGTCGGGGGCAGCGATACCCGAACCGCCGCGGAGAACCCGCTCGGCCAGTATCTCCGGATGCTCGACCGACTCAGTGGCCTGGACGTTGACCGCGAAGCGCGTCCGGGACACGGTGCCACCGTCTCGCTCGACGATCGTGTCAAGGCCATCCGTCGCCACCACCGAGAGCGCGTCGCCGCCGCCGTCGAGGCGGTACCGGCGACCGGGACGGCGACACCGTGGTCGGTCGCACGGACGCTGTTCGGCGAGATGTCCGGAATCCACGCGAAGATGGGCGCGGGAGAGGCCGCCGCACACCTCGCCCACGCCGAGCACTCGGGTCGCGTGGTGCGGGTCGGGGACCAGCCCATCACCTATCGACGGTCGTGAGGTGGCGAGCGTCCTTGCGGCGCAGACCGGATCTCGGCGGGCGTGAACGCCGGGAACGGCAGTCGTAAACGATTGAACATTAATTATATATACCACCGCTGTTTACACCGTTTTAGACCCAGAGAATCGGTTCCACGGCACTTCACTATGACACAATACAGTACTGCCGAAGAAAACCTGCCAGACGACACCGACGGTGAGATACGCCTGCAAGTGACAGATACGAACACCAAGGAGATCTTCGTGACGCGGGCCCGCGTGTCCCGGTCGGCGACCGACCTCGACGACCCGGAACCGCTGACCGTGGTCCGTGGGCCACACGAGAACATCAAGGAGGACTGGTACATCGAGATACTCGAGTCGAACCCGGAACTCGAGGACATCGACGACGAGGTGCTCCGGGAGTGTATCGAGTACAGTCGCAGCGAATCGAACGTCATCAACGCCCGGTCGGAGGACGCTCGCGCGCTGTTGCAGTATCTGGTCGCAGTGGGGGAATTCGAGTCGGTTTCGGACGCCGTCCGGACCATCATCAACGCGTACATGCAGGACACCTACCCCGAGCTCCTGGATGCCTATCTGGACGCGAAGGCCGAGCAGCTCCGCGACGAGATGTCGACCTCGTTCGGTGAGAACCGATGACCGGCGAGGCGACGGCGGCGGTCGATAGTTTCCGTGACTACCTGGAGCGACTCGAGGAGCGAGACGCGTGCAACCGGATCGACGAGCGCATCTCGTGGAACCTCGAAGCCGGCGCGGTCACAATGCGTGCCAACGAGCGCGACGCACAGATTCCGGTGTTCGAGGACGTGAGCGACGGCACGGACGCCCGACTCGTCGGGGACCCGTACCGCGGACCGCGCCGCCAGCCCTGGAAGCACATTGCGATGGCGCTCGGGGTGACCGACGCGCGGACGACAGACGATTTCTACGAGGAGATCATCGACCGCGTTCGGTCGCCCATCGCGCCGACGGTCGTCGACCGCGACGACGCGCCGTGTAAGGACGTCGTCAGGACGGGCGGCGACGTCGACCTCCTCTCGTTCCCGTGGCCGTTCCTCCACGTCGGCGACGGCGGCCGCTACTCGAACCTCCACACGCTCATCGCCGACGACCGCGACACCGAGTGGACCGACTGGTCGTCGCACCGAGCGATGCTCCACGACAACACGCGCGCGAGCGTCCTCCTGCTCGCCGGCGAGCAGACGCCGAACATCTACTACTACAAGTACGAGCGCCACGACGAACCGATGCCGGTCGCGATTGCGATCGGCGCTGAACCGGCCGTGGAGTGCGTTTCGATAATGTGGATTCCGACCGGCCGGAACGAGGCGGAGTTTGCGGGCGGCCTCAAGCGCGCACCCGTCGAACTCGTCGAGTGCGAGACGAACGACCTCCTCGTCCCGGCGACTGCGGAGATTGTTCTGGAGGGACGCGTCCTGCCGAACAGTCGCCTCGACGAGGGGCCGTACGGCGACTACTTCGGTTACATGCACGGGCCGCGGCGGTCGATGCCGGTGCTGGAGATCGACGCGGTGAGCCACCGCGAGCGGCCGCTCATCCCCTTCCGCGTCGAGTGGTCCGAAGTCGGGTACGCCCACAACACGACGTCGTCGATGGAGGTCGCGTGCGTCGGGCCCGACGCGACGCTCGGGCTCCGCGCGGCCGGGTTCGACGTGGAGAAGCTCGCGCCCTGGCCCTTCACACCGCGAACCGTCTACGTCGTCTCGACGGAGACGACGCGACCCGATTACCTCCACGAACTCGCGAACTTCATCTTCACGACCTGGGGGATGCTTCACGTGGACTTCTTCGTCTTCGTCGACGCGGACGTCGACCCGTTCGACCAGCGCGCCGTGCTCGAAGCGATGTCGCTGTACGCCGACCCCGACGCGGACTTCCACCAGTTCGGCGCAGAGTCGATGCCGAAAGTGCCGCTCAACATCTACCAGACGCCCGAGGAGAAAGGGGACGTGCAGATGGGGACGTCGAAGGCGAAGACCGCGAAGACGTACATCGACGCGACGCGGCCAGAGGGGGCACCGCTCCGGAGCGGGTCGCAGGTCGGCGATAGCGAGCGTCGTGAACGAGCACGGGAGGTCCTCGAGAAGGCAGGCCTGTCCGAAGAAACGCTCGACACGGCCCCGGTCGCCCCGAGTGGTGAGCGTCGATGACTGACGCGCGCTCGTTTCGTGACGGCGTGGCGGCGCTCGACGACGCCGACGACCTCCTGACGGTCGAAGAACGCGTCCGGAGCGAAGACCTGGCCGCGGTGGCGGCCGAGGCGCTACGCTGTAACGGGCCGGCGGTGCGGTTCGCCGACACCGACGGCGTCGTGACGCCCGTCTCCGGGGCGCTCGCCGGCCCCGAGCAGGCGACGCAGTACCGAGAGAAGCCGTGGAAACGTCTGGCGCTCGCACGTGGACTGGACGTCGATGCGACGTACGAACGCGTCGTCGACCGCGTCGCCGGCCCCCTCGCAGAAACCACCGACCCCGCGGAAGACGCACTGCTGGCCGACGAGGCCACGGCGAACTGTTACGACCTGGGCCTGCCCCCGCTGGAACCCGGCGCGCCACCGGCGTTCACGCTCGGACTGCTCGCGGTCGACGACGGCGAGACGACGCAGTGGCTCCCGGCCCGCGGGACCGTTCGGGGTCCGAACCGGCTCCGAGCCGTCGTTCCGGCAGACGGTGTCGCCCCCTCTGTGGAGACGGCGTCGCTCTGTCTGGGCGTCCCGGCGGCCGCGACGACGAACACGCTACTGCACTGGCTCGACCGGACCCAGACCGGGAGCATGCGCCCGAGCACGCGGTCGGCGGCCGTCCCGGTCGCGGCGCTCGACGGGCAGGTCGTGCCGGCGACGTCGGAGGTGGTGGTGACCGGGACCGTCTCGGAATCGGGACCCGAGGCGGAGACACCCGAGACAGAGTCGATGTGGGAGCGCGCGATGGAGACGACGGTCGTCGACGTCGTCGTTGACACCGTCGCTCATCGCGAGTCCCCGCAGATACCGATCGTGCCCCTCGGCGCGCCGTTCACAGACGATGTTCACCTCGTCGGAATCACCGAGTCGGCGCGGCTGAGCTACCGCGTGAACAACTACTGGGGCATCGAACCCGCCGAGTGGATTCGGCTCCCGGCCGAGACGTGCCTGGGCATGTGCGTCGTCGCGTCGGAGATTCTGTACGCCGGGTTCGAGTGGCAGCTGGCGAACACGCTGTTCTCGTTCTCGAACCTCTTCGACAAGGTGCTCATCCTGGACGAGAACACGTCTGCGGCCGACCTCTCGCGGCCGCTCGACGACATCTGGGTGAAAGCCCACCCCTCGCAGGACTGGGTGTTCAGCGAACCGAGCGCGCCCGCGGCGACGGCCCCGCGGTATCGAACCGACGGGACGCCCGGGTCGCGGCTCTTCATCAACGCCTCGTGGGACCCCCGCTGGGACGAGGAGTACATCGCCCCCCGCGTCACCTACGAGACCTCCTACCCCGAAGCGGTCCGGCAAACCGTCGCTGAGATGTGGGATAGCTTCGGGTTCGAGTGATCGCTTCGCCCCGTCATTCCGGAGCGAACTTCAGTCCGTACCGCGTGACGCCTTCGACGCTGTAGATTCTGCGGAACCGCGCTTCGACGCGGTCACCGACGGACACGTCGTCCAGGTCGCAGTCTGTCAGTTGGACGGGGAACCGCGCCGAATCGCCCGCCGCCGACGCTTCCACGATGGCGACCCCGAAGGGGCCGTCGCGGCGCTGTTGCGGGACGAACTCCGGCGGCGCGCCGCCCTGTCCGATGACGGTCGCGGCGACGATCTCGCCGGAGCGCGGGAGCGAGACGGACTCGAACGTCACTCGTTCGTGACAGTCCGGACACGCCCCCTCGGGCGGGAACGCGACCGCACCGCAGTCGGGACACTGGCCGGCTTCCAGGCGGTACCGTTGCGGGATCGACCGCTGCCACGAGGGGAGGCTCACGTGTGCGCCGCCGCCGGCGACCTCGGTTTCACCGATCGTGCCGCGCTCGCGCAGTGCCTGCGCGTACGGGACGTCGACGCCGGCATCGAGCGCCGCCGAGAGGCCCGTCTGGATGGACGCTCGAACCTCGAAGGCCAGCGCCGTGGCGGACGCCCCGCTGCCGAAGCAGCCGGCAACGACGTGTGACGAGGGCTCGCTCGCGTCGATGGCGGCCAGCAGGCCGAGCGCCGGCGTCGCCGCGCCGGCGTCGCCGACCTCGTCGACCAGCGTTCCGCGAGTGACGGTCTCGGCGTCGTAGGACAACGCCTTGGCGATACGATGCGGGATGTCGGCCGTGGGCTGGTGGAGCGCCACGGCGGTGACGGCGTCCGCGGGCACGTCGAGCGCGTCGACGGCCACCGAGACGAGGTCTCTGATCGTCTCTCGCTCGTAGGTCGTGATGTCCAGACCGTCGACGGTCTCGGACCCGGACTCGCGGAACCGGATGCCCGGTGCGTCGCGGGAGCGCGTCGCCGCGTCCGACAGGACGACGGCACCGTCCGCAGCGAACAGGAACGCGGCCGCGCCCGCGCCGACCCGCTGGCCTGCCTCGCCTGGGTCGCCGGTGGGCGCGTCGGCCACGACGGCGAGGGCCGGACCGTCCGCACGCGCCGCCGAACGGAGCGCGTCCGCTCCGGCCACGGTGCTCTGGGTCGCCGTCGCGAGCGTGCTGTCCGCTTCGAGACCGAGCGCGGCAACGGCGCGGGGACCGAACTCCTCCTCTTCGAGCGGCGGCGTCGTGGTCGCGATGGCGAGGTGGTCGACCGCGCTCGCTTCGAACCGACTCGATTCGATGGCGTCGCGACCCGCCGCGACCGCCATGGTGAGGGCGTCTTCGTCGGCCGCCGGGACGGCCGCTCGCTCGACCGGCGCGGACGTGCCCCAGGCGGCTTCGATTTCGTCGCCGTCGAGGCGCAGATGCGGGACGAACGCACCGGTGGCGACGATACCGCGGTCCGAACTCATCGTGCACCTCCGTCGGCCCGCTCGAAGACGTGGACCGTCACGCCGCCGCCCGACCCGCCGACGTTGTGCGTGAGTCCGACGTTCGCCCCGTCGACCTGCACGTGCGCCTCGCCCCGGAGCTGTGAGAACGCCTCGACAGCCTGTCCGGTCCCCGTCGCGCCGATGGGATGTCCCTTCGATTTCAGGCCGCCGGACGTGTTCACGGGCAGGTCGCCGTCCGGGTCGGTGACGCCCTCGCGGAGGAGACGTGGGGCCTCACCGCGGTCGCAGAACCCGAGGTCCTCGTAGGCGGCGAGTTCGGCGATGGCGAAGCAGTCGTGGACCTCCGCGAAGTCGAGGTCGTCCGGCCCGATGTCGGCCTCGTCGTACGCACGCCGGGCGGCCGTCTCCGACGCGGGGATGCCCGTCAGGGACTCGCGCTGGAACAGGCCCACCCGACCGCTCGCCGCGCCGGCACCCGCGACGCGGACCGGCGCGTCCGAGAGTTCGCGTGCGACCTCCTCGCTCGCGACGAGCGCGGCGCTCGCGCCGTCCGTCGTCGGACAGCAGTGATAGAGGTTCAGCGGCGCGGCCACGTCGGGCGCGTTCATCGCGTCCTCCAGCGAGCACTCGAAACCGAGCTGGGCGTGGGGGTTCTGCGCCCCGTTGGCGTGGTTCTTGACCGCGACCCGCGAGAGGTCCTCCGTCGTCGCGCCGTACTCGCGCATGTAGGCGCTCGCCATCTGCGCGTAGACGCCGGCGAACGTCGTCCCGGAGAGGCGTTCCCACTCCGTCTCGCCGCTGACGCCGAGCCACCACTTCGTGTGGTCGCCGCTCATGTCGGTCATCACCTCGTAGCCGCCGGCGAGCGCGACGTCCGCCATGCCGGAGCGAACCGCCATCACGGCCTGTCGGAGCGCGTAGCCGGAGGCCGCACACGCGTTCTCGACGCGCGTCGTCGGAATCCCGTGGAGGCCGAGGTGTTCTGTCACCGCCGGACCGCTCAGCCCCAACTGTCGCCCGCCGACGCCGAGGGTGCCGAGGAACGCCTCGTCGATGCTGTCGGTGTCGAAGTCGCCGTCGACGCTCGCGACCGCTTCGTCGAACGCGTCGTCGAACAGCGACCGGTACGACTCACCGGGGAACGATCCGAAGTCTGACTGTCCAGCGCCGATGATGTACGCATCGGTCATACACAGTAGATGATGATGAGCGACTATAAGGTGCGGGGGTCTGGCCGCACGGGTCACTCCCCGGTGAACAGCGAGCGCAACTGTGGCGTGAGCGAGGTCGGGACCCCAGACTCGTCGAAACACCCGTACTCCGTGACGCCTTCGATGCGGACGCTGCCGTCACTCTCGAACCGGTGTCCGATTCGAACTGTCTCCTCGGAGACGGCCCGAACGTCAGACTCGACAGTGAGCGTCGACTCGTACGCCACGGGGGCGACGAACTCCCACCGCCAGTCGCGCAGGCGGAACGGCTTGCAGTCTCCGTTCGGCGCGTCGAGACTCGCCGCCCTCGATTCGACGAAGCGCTCGAGCGCCACGTCGGCGAAGCGCGGGTACTCCTCGAAGTACGCGAGTTCGGAGCACTCGATGTGGGGACTGCGGACGTCGAACGACTCCGAGAAGGTCGGCAACGCCTCGTCGCCGTCCGCTCCGCGCGGCCCGACCTCGGGAGCGGTCTCGTCGAGCACCTCGCGAAACCGCGTCCGGGTGTCCTCGGGGAGCGGTGCCGCCCCGCCCTCCGGCGCGATGGTGACGTGCGTCAGTCGCCCCGTCGCGAGACGGTCGCCCTCACCGTCCGTCATCTCGTAGCACAGTTCGACGCTGCTCTCGCCGACCGACGTCGGCGTCGTCTCGACGCTCACCGTATCGCGGAACCCGGGATAGCGATACACCGTCGTCGCGGCGACGACTGGCGCGTAGGGAATGCCGCCGGCGTCGACGATGTCTTCGAACGCGTGGCCGAACGCCTCGGTGACGACCTGCGTCGAGATCAGTTCCCAGTCGAAGAACCGCGCTCCGTGGACCAGCGGCCCCGCGAGTTCACCGAACCGAACGTCGTGTGACTCGATAGTTCGCACACTACGGAGCGTGCGCGACTGGGCTATTAAACGTCTCGGCCCGACTGGTTTTATGTCGCTCCGGGAGCCACGTCGGGTATGGTTCGAGTCGAGACAGCCGACCGCGTACACACGATTTCATTCGACCGTCCCGAGACGAAGAACGCCTTCACCGTCGCTGCGGCGAACGAACTCGTCGACGCGCTGGAGTCGGCCGAGCGCTCCGACGCCCGCGCCGCGGTCATTACCGGCGATGGCGACGCGTTCTGCGCCGGCGGGGACATCGACGCGATGGCCGAGCGAGACGAGACGCCGAGCGAGGCCTACGAGCGCGTGCAGTCGACGCTCAACGCCGTCGTCGAAACGCTGTTGACGGCCCCCTTCCCGGTGGTCGCGAAGGTCAACGGCGACGCCGTCGGGGCCGGGACCAACATCGCCGCGGCGTGCGACTTCGCGTACGCCGACGACGAGGCCCGGTTCGGGGAAGTGTTCGCCAACGTCGGCCTGATACCGGACTCCGGCGGGACGTTCCTCCTGCCCGCGCTGGTGGGGCTTCGGACTGCGAAGGAACTGACGATGACGGGGCGCCTCTTCGACGCTGAGGAGGCCGCGGAGATGGACCTGATCAACCGCGCCGTTCCCCGCGCCGACCTCGACGAGTCGGTCGACGAACTGCTGGCGACGCTCGATGCCAAACCGACCGAGACGCTCGGGCTGACGAAGCGCGGCCTCCACGAGAACATCGGGCGGCCGTTCCGTGACGCCCTCGACAGAGAGGCCCACCTCCAGACGCTCGCGTACGGCAGCGACGCCCACGGGACCGGCGTCGAGGCGTTCCGCAACGACGAGCGGCCCGAGTTCCGTTGAGTCGCGCCAGTGACAAAATATAAATATCACGAAAGAGTGTTTCGAGTGTGAGCTACGACGGTCCAACAGACTTGTATATCGACGGTGAATGGACGCCCGCCGCAGACGGCGAGACGATCGACACGCTCGACCCTGCGACGGAAGAAACGTACGCGACAGTCGCCTGTGCCTCCGGCGAGGACGTCAGCCGCGCGGTGACGGCGGCCGACGCCGCCGCGGAGCGCGGGTCGGAGTGGCGCGAGATGGCACCGAGCGAACGCGGGGCGCTCCTCGACGCCATGGCGGACGAGATCGAGGCGATGTCGGACGAGATCGTCCTCGTCGAGTCCCACGACAACGGGAAGACCCCGTTCGAGGCGGGCCTCGACGTCGAGATGGTCGTCGACACCTTCCGCTACTACGCCGGCTGGGCGGACAAGCTGACCGGCGAGACGATTCCCGTGCCCGGAAACCGGCTCGACTACACCCTGCAGGAACCGCTCGGCGTCACCGCCCACATCGCGCCGTGGAACTACCCCTTCCAGCTGGCCGGCCGCAGCCTCGCGCCCGCGCTCGCCTGCGGGAACACGGCCGCGCTGAAGCCGTCGAACACGACGCCGCTGTCGGCGCTGTACTACGCGAAGGCAGCCGAGGCGGTCGGACTCCCCGACGGCGTCCTCAACGTGATTCCCGGAACCGGCTCCGGCGCGGGCAACGCGCTGGTCAACGAGAGCGCGGTCGACCACGTCGCCTTCACCGGCAGCACCGGCGTCGGTAAGCACATCATGTCCGAGGCCGCTGACAACGTCACGGGCGTCACGCTCGAACTCGGCGGCAAAGGGCCGAACATCGTCTTCCCCGACGCGGACCTCGACGCGGCCGTCAACGGCGTCCACTACGGCATCTTCATGAACTGCGGACAGATGTGCTGGGCGGGCTCCCGGCTGCTCGTCCACGAGGACGTCAGCGACGAGGTCGTCGAGCAGGTCGTCCAGCGCGCCGAGAACACGCCGCTCGGGAGCGGCATCGACGACGACGGGCGGATGGGACCGGCCGTGAGCGCGGAGCACCGCGACGAGGTCCTCGAGTACATCGAGACCGGCGTCGAAGAGGGCGCGACGCTGGCGGCCGGCGGCGGCGTCCCCGAAGACAAGGAGCAGGGGTACTTCATCGAGCCGACCGTCTTCACCGACGTGACCAACGACATGACCATCGCCCGCGAGGAGATCTTCGGTCCCGTCCTCTCGGTCATCGAGTTCTCGGACTACGAGGAGGCCCTGGAGATCGCAAACGACTCCCCGTTCGGCCTGAGCGCGGGCGTCTGGACCTCGGACATCGACACGGCCCACGACGCGGCCGCGCGCCTCGATTACGGAATGGTCAGCATCAACGAGTACCCTCAGACCTTCCCGCAGACTCCCTTCGGCGGGTTCAAGGAGAGCGGCATCGGTCGAGAACAGGGGACTGAGGCGATCAAGGAGTACACGCAGGCGAAGAACGTCAACGTCAACGTCTCCCGGTAAGCGTAGTCCGCACGAACGCCATCCCTTCCTTCTGCTGTTTGAGCGCCCAGTCGAGCCGCCTGAGCGGCCGTGGCGCGTAATGTTCATTACCCTGGCCCGAGGGGATTCTGTATGCAGCTCCTAGACCGATCGCTGTCCGACGAGCACCGCGACATCAGAGACCGCGCCGACGCGTTCGCCGAGGACGTCCTCTCGCCGCGTGCCGAAGAGATCGAAGCGACCGACGAGTTTCCGCGCGACGTCGTCGAGGCCGCTGGCGACGCCGGGCTCCTGGGAATCCTGGTTCCCGAGGAGTACGGCGGACTGGGCTCCGATTTCGTCGGCTACGCACTCGCGCTCGAGCGGATCGCTCGCGAGAGCGGGGCCGTCGCCGAGACGATACAGGGCCACACGTTCGCGACCCTCCCCGTGCTACGTCACGGTTCGGAAGCGCAGCGGGAGGCGTACCTGCCGGAGATGGTCGCCGGTGAGTCGGTCGGCTCGATGCTCTTGACCGAACCCGGGGCCGGTAGCTCGCCGACGGAACTCGAAACGGTCGCCGAAGAGACCGACGAGGGGTACGCGCTCACCGGAGAGAAGTCCTTCGGGACGAACGCCGGCGTCGCGGACGTTCACCTCGTCGTCGCGCGCAAGCGGCCACAGCCAGAGGACTCACACGGCGTCAGCGTGTTTCTCGTCCCGGGTGTCGACGAGGTCTCCGGGTTCACGTTCGACCGCGCGGAGTTCATGGGAATGCGCGGCCACGTCACCGGCGACTCCGTGTTCGACGGCGTCGAGGTCGACTCGGACGCCTTGCTCGGCGGCGTCGGCGAGGGGTTCCGGATCGCGATGGGAACGATCGACATGGCGCGGACCGGCCTCGGCGCTATCGGGACCGGAATCGCGCAGGCGGCCTACGACGAGGCGGTCGACTACGCAAGCGAGCGTCGACAGGGGGGCAACGCCATCGGCGAGTACCAGGCGGTACAGGTCCTCGTGGCGAAGATGGACACCCGTCTCGAAGCGGCTCGTCATCTGGTGTACGAGTCCGCGGCGTCCATCGCCGAGAGCGACGGAAACACGCGAAAATCCAGTCAGGCGAAGTACTACGCCAGCGACGTCGCGGAGTTCGTCACGCGGAACGCCATGCAGATCTACGGCGGGAAGGGCTACCGGACGGACTACCCGCTCGAACGCTACCTCCGTGACGCGAAAATACTGAGCCTCATCGGTGGGACGACCGAAATTCAGCAGACCACGGTCGCGACCGAATCGCTCTCGCTCTAGTCGTCGGACTGCGGCTCGGGCGCTTCTTTCTCGCCGATTTCGACGCCGACGAAGTCAGGCTCGCGGTCCTCGAGGAACGCGTTGACGCCTTCCTTCGCGGATTCCGAGCCGAGCAGCGCGTTCTGGAGCTCACGCTCGTGAGAGAGCGCGTCCCAGAGCGGCAGTTCGAGGCCCTCGTTGACGGCCAGCTTGTTGTGACCGACGGCCCCGGCGGGCTTCTCGACGATCTGCTCGGCGAACTCGAAGACGGCGTCCTCGATGTCCTCAGGCGGGTGGATCTCGTCGAAGATGTCCTTGTCGTAGGCCTCCTGCGGCGTGAGCTCCTCGCCGGTGATCATCATGCGGAGCGCGTCCGAGCGGTTGATGTAGCGCGGCAGGAGCTGGGTCCCGGCCTCGCCCGCGATGAGACCGAGGTGGACTTCCGGCATCCCGACGCGGTAGTCGTCGTCGTCACCGACGTAGCGGAAGTCACAGGCAAGCGCCAGCTCGAGGCCGCCGCCCATGCAGTGGCCGTCGACGGCCGCGATGAAGACGGTGTCCGTCGTCCGCATCTTCATGATGATCTCCTTCGAGGTCTGGCTGGCGTAGCCGATCTGGTGGGCTTCCTCCGTCTGGAGGTCGTTGATGTCGAAGCCGGTCGAGAAGATGCTCTCGTTGGCACTGCCGAAGACGCACACCCGAACGTTGTCGTCGAATCGGACGCCCTCGACGGCCCGCTGGAGCTCCAGCAGCACGTCGATGTTGTGTGCGTTTACCGGCGGTCGGTCGATCCGGAGGATGCCGACGTGGTTCTCCACTTCTGTCTGGAAGTACTCGAGGTCTAGCTCGTCGAATGGTTCCATTGGTGCATTCTGCATATCCATCCGGAACCACTTATATCTACCGAAAGGTTAAAATTGTAGAAGGAGTGCATCGGCTCTCCGGAGGGGCACGACGCCCCAGGGGATCGCGTCGGCGACGCTGACGGTGACTGTCGTTCGGTTACCGACCGGTGTCGGGGGACTCCCCGTCGTATTTGAGGCGTTCGAACATCGTGTTACAGCCGTGGCAGTAGTACTGGCTCTTGGAGATCTCGGAGCCGAACGCCGATTCCCGCTCAGTCTCGGTGGACCCGCAGAACGGGCACTCCGGGCGGATGGGCTCGTCCGAGGAGCCCGTTTCGGATGCGCTCATGGGTCAGGCTCTCGCGTACTCCGCGTTCTTGACGCCGCCTAACGCGTCGACGACGTCCGGGTCGACGTGCCCGTCGCCGATGCGACGGCGCGTCTCGTTCCACGACGCCTCGTCCGGCGCGTCCCAGTCGACGACGGAGACGTCGACGTCGGTCCCCTCGAAGAGGGACTCGTAGTGCCGTTTGAAGCCCTCGCGGACGTCGGCCGCCGATCGGTCCGTGAAGCCGGACTGGACGAGCGGGTCGGTGTCCGCGTCGAACGTCGCAGGGCCAATCAGCGCGAGTGCCGCGGCGGCTGCCGCTGCGAACGCCTCCTCCACAGCCTCCGGGTTCTCCTCGGCCTGGTGACTGAGGCGCGCATCGAGGTGTTCCAGGTGGAAGTACTCGTCCTGGCCGATGCGCTGTCCGAGACCGTCGAAGTCCTCGTGTGCGATCGAGTCGATGAGATACCACGCCGCGCGCTCGCTCACGTCAGCTACGGTCACGAACTCCGTCCACGTGTCGGGAGCGTCGTCGAGGCACGCGGCGTTGCTGAACTCCTCGGGGTCGCGGTCGCCCTGGAGCCACTCGAGGTCGCGGCCGTTGTCAGAGAGCTTCTCGAAGAGCTGTCGGACGTGGCCGATCTCGTCCTGTGCGGCGCTCGCGCCCGCGATGTCGTCTTCGAGTGCCGGCCCCGAAAGCATCCACTCGGAGTACCGGTGCGAGAGGACGAGTTTGGTGTCGGCGATCGCCTGTACGTACTCGATTGCGTCGTCGTTCCAGTCGTCAGTCATTGTTCTCCCACCGCTGGTGATTCCGCCATCTGTGCGCCGGTCACTTCGATCAGTTCCTCGCGGGGAACCGCGACCATCCGGTCCCAGTCCTCCTCGTCGAAGGTGGTCCTCGCGTACGTCTTGACCAGTCTGTCGTCCGGTGCGTCCACGTTACCGACGTGGATCAGGTCCTCTCCCGCTCTGATTCGTGCGAATACTTCGTATTTCATAGTGCAATCCCCGATTCTCGCAGTTTCTCTCGCGCGCCGTCGTCTAGCATGTCTTTCGACCAGACGGGGTCCCAGACCACGTCGATCTCGACGCCCTCGATGCCGCTCATCGTCCGGAGACAGCCCCGGATGTCGTCGTGGATGAACTCGTAGGCGGGACAGCCCATGCAGGGGAACGACAGGTCGATGTGGGCGACGCGGTCCTCGACCGTGACGTCGTATATCATCGCCATCTCGACCAGGCTCAGCGGGATGTGGGGGTCCGGAATCTCGTCCAGGTTCGCCCAGACCGCCCGCTCCAGGTCCGTTTCCGTCCCGTCGGGCCCGATGTCGAACGGCCCGAATCCCATCTCGTCGATTTCCGATTTCGAACTCTTGCTCATGGTCTCGCGCTATTGTGGCATCACGTCGACGTTGCCGGACTGGATCATGTCGACGTACTTCTCGTTGGCCGGTCCCCGTGCGCGCCAGCGGTCGATGACGTCGTCCCACGAGATCGGCTCGTCGAAGCGCCACTCCTTGTTCTCCTCGTCGAAGGCGACGGGGAACTCGTAGTCGATGACGTACTCGTCCGCGTCCTCGTCGTAGTGTGCGGGGAACTCGAGGCCGATCTCCGAGAGGAACGGAATCGCCCGGTCCATCCAGTCCTGCCGGAGTTCGTCGTTTGACTTCCCCTTGATTCGGTAGTCGAGCTGGTCGTCGTGGCGCTTCTTGTCGTCGGGGAGACCGAACCACTCGAGCGCCATCGGGAACATCCAGTCGACCGCGTCCTGGACTTTCTGTCTGGTCGATTCGTTCTTGTTCGCGAGGCGGCGCATCCACGTCTCGCCGTGGCGGAGGTGGAACTGCTCTTCCTTGGACACCTTCGTCAGCGCGCGCTTCCAGGGCGCATAGGAGGTGTTTTCGTGGATGTCGCCGAGCAGAGTGATTCCCGCACGGTCGAACAGACCGTGTGCACAGACGAGTTCGGCGAAGTTATCGATGTGCTGGTCGAACCCGTACGTGTTACGGAACTCGTTGGGTTCGCGGTTGAAGATGAGGTCCTCGCGGTCCTCACCCAGGTCCTCGAGCAGACGATAGGCGATGTGACCGTGGCCCAGCTCGTCCTGGATGACGCTCACACAGGACGCACGAGCGTCCAGGCTCGGGGCGTTCAGTGACTGCTCGTAGTACGCCGGCGCGCTCATGAGTTCTGTGTCGGCCGACACCAGGAGGATCTGCTTCAGCGCCTTCTTGTACCCCTCCGTCATCTCGTCGACCGATTCGACCATCTTTCCGTTCTGTAACTGCTCTTTGAACTCCTCTTCGGAGACAGGAGCTGGTTCTGCGGACATTTTCAGTACACTCGAATGTTCGCCTCATAGGTCATAAATGTTTCCCAAAAATCGGGATATGCCCCATTCAAATAGGAACGCTTTTTTATCAGAAGAGGTAGTATGGCAACTCATGGCAGCTCAAGTAAGACAGGCGAAACGAGACGACGGTTCGGAACTCATCGACCTCTGGCACGGCTTCACAGACCACCTCTCGGAGTACGACGACCGGTACGAGCACAAAGACGAGGCCAACGAGCGGTGGCTGCAATACTTCGAGAACCAACTGCTTGACTCGAAGTACGGAACGGTATTCGTCGCCGAGACGGACGACGAACTCGTCGGCGTCCTCGAGGTACGCGTGGTCGGCGATCACCCGATCTTCCGGCTCAAAGACCACGGGTACATCAACGGACACTACGTGAGAGACGGGTACCGTGACACGGGCATCGGCAAGCAGTTGCTCGACGCCGCGACGGAGTGGCTTCGGGACCACCCGCGAGGGATCGACTTCTGTCGCGTCGACGTGATCCACGGTGACGAGAACGCGGTCTCGGTCTACGAAGACCTCGATTTCGAACCGATAGAGCACGTCTACGAGTACGAGCTATAACGATGGCCACCACACACACCGTCGAGTTCGTGGACATCGACCGGTCGATAGAGGTCGCCGAGACGCAGACCATCCTCGAAGCAGCCGACGAAGCGGGACTCGAACTCCCGTACCAGTGTCGTATGGGGGTCTGTGGCGTGTGCAGCGCGCTCCGACTCGAAGAGGGCGAGGTGCAGCAGACGGAGGCGATGTTCCTCTCCGGCAGCGAGAAGGACGAGGGCTACGTACTCACGTGCGTGGCGAAGCCCCGTTCCGACCTGAAACTCAGAGCGAACGAAGGGCCGTAGGTTCTGAACTGTCGTTTTCGAGCGGTACGATGCCTTTCTTCCCGGAGATCATGCTGTCGGCTGTTGGTGTATACAGTAAACGTATACAGAATGTCGACACGGGGTCAGTCAGACGATACGCCAGAATAACAGGTGTACGGAAGTTATTGCCTCCACGAATGTCAGTGGAATAACAGTTGATATTATAATATGACGTCAGAAATCCCGTGGAAGACGGGTGAGTGTATATAATATGTGTACTCCTGTTATCTGTGTTATGCAGTTTCACGCGTACGTGGCGAGAGATCGATCCGAAAGGCCGGGAGTATTTCTAACAGGCGTACAGTCGTTAGTCCATTTCGAAAACTAAACGATCTATCGTTGTATACGATACTGTATTCAGCTTCCGTAAATGCTGGTAAACGCCTTCACAGAACCGCTACTGGCCAAACTTCACGCTACGTCGCCACTGCTGGTGAGAGTTGGACTACGGAGCAAACGAGAGGATAGAAAGGGTCTGTACCGGTCGAAGCGTCTTCGCGGTCAGTACGGCGCGTCCGGGGAAGCGTCGGTCAACGAGTGTGTTCGCGTCAGGCCGTCTGTCCGCTCTGGTCGCGCTCTCGGAGCTTGGTCCGCTGGATCTTCCCGGTCTCGGTCCGGGGCAGTTCGTCGAGGAACTGGATCGCTCGCGGGTACTTGTACGGGGCGAGCGTGTTCTTGACGTAATCCTGCAGTTCGGAGACGAGTGACTCGCTCGCGTCGTACTCCTCGTGCAGGACGATGTACGCCTTGACGATCTCACCGCGTTCCTCGTCCGGTGCGCCGACGACGGCGACTTCCTGAACCGCCTCGCGCTCCTCCAGGACCATCTCGACTTCCGGACCGGGGATGTTGTACCCGCTGGAGATGATGAGGTCGTCTTCTCGGGACTGGTACTCGAAGCGGCCGTCCTCCCGCTGGACGAAGATGTCGCCGGGGAAACTCCAGCCGTCTCGGACGGCGTCTTTCTGTTTTTCGGGTCGGTTCCAGTAGGTGATGCCGGTCGGACCGCGGACGGCGAGTTGGCCGGAGCGACCGCGCTCCAGTTCCGCCCCCGTTTCGGGATCGACGATCTTGGCTTCGTAACCCGGGACTGGGTACCCTGTCGCCCCGGGGTCAATCTCGTCGGTGTGCCGGTGGGAGATGAAGATGTGGAGCATCTCGGTCGTCCCGATGCCGTCGAGGATGTCGATGCCGTACTTGTCGCCGATTTCGTCGAAGGTGTGCGGCGCGAGCGGTTCGCCGGCGCTCAGACCGAGCCGGAGCGAACTCACGTCGTACTCCTCGTGGCCGTCGGGGAACTTCGAGAGGATCTGGTTGTAGGCCGTCGGGACGGAACAGAAGACGGTGACGCCGTGGTCTTCGACGGCTTCGAGAAGGGTCTCGGGCGTCGCGTCCTGGACGAGACTGGTCGTGGCGCCGAACCGGAGCGGGAACGTCACGAGGTCGCCGTACCCGTACGCGAAGGGGAGCGGCGGGTTCCCGCCGAACACGTCGTCTTCCGTCGGGTCGAGACAGTAGTTCGCGTAGCCGTCGGCCGTCGCGAGGATGTCGGAGTGAGAGTGAACTGCTCCCTTCGGGCGGCCGGTCGTGCCGCTGGTGTAGAGCATCAGACCGAGGTCGGTCGCTTCGGTGTCGTGAGCCACCAGTTCATCGCTGGCGTCGTCGATGAGCGCCTGATAGCTCGGGCGGTCGTGGTCGACACCGACGTCGTCGACGACAACGACCTCTTCGACGCAGTCGACGGCGTCGACCGCGTCTTCGAGTTCGTCGAGCAGGTCGTCGTAGACGACGGCGAGTTTGATTTTGGCGTCGTCGAGGATGTGTGTCAGCTCTTTCGCCCGAAGGAGCTTCATCGACGGCTGGGGTATCGCCCCGATCTTCTGGACGGCGAGACAGGACACGATGGCTTCGGGGCGGTTCGGGAACCGAACCAGCACGCGGTCGCCCGGTTCCACACCGAGGTCTTTGAGCGCGTTCCCGAAGCAGTCGACCCGTTTCTTGAGGTCGCGATACGTGAGTTCCCGGTCACGGAACCGGATCGCCACGTTGTCGCCGCGCCCGTTTTCGACGTGCGTATCGACGAGTTCCTCCGCGACGTTGATGTGAGACGGGTAATCGGTCTCGGGAAGTGCGTGGACGGGCTCCGGGCTGTTCGCCGCGTCTGGCAGATATGACTCAGGCAGGTTCTCTTGCATATCTCGATTTAATAATGAAGAACATCATATTTGTTAGTTTCGGTAATTAAGACCCGTAGTTCGACGGGGCGTCAGGATGCCCCTCAGCGCGTCCAGAAGCCGTCCGGATCGAACTCGCGGATCAGTTCCAGCACGTCCGCGGACGGGCTTTCGGTCCGGCCGATGGGGTCGTCGGTCACCTCCGCCGCCGTCTTGATGTCCCACGGGAAGTCGTCGGCGATCTCGTCGAGTGAGACGCCGGGATGGAGCGACTCGACGTAGAGTTCCCCGTCGTCGTCGAAGCCGAACGTTGCCTTCGTCGTGACCAGCGTCTCGGGCCCACCACCTGCGACAGAGTTACGCGCCCGCCAGTCGCCTCCGTCACCGTGACCGGGACTCGTGTTGTACGTGACGCGTTCCACGAACCGCCGCGGTTCGTGTGCCATCAGGACGACCGTTCGCTGTGAGAGACAGGCGATGTCGCAGGCCCCGCCGCTCCCGGGAAGGCGAATCTCGCGGGACCCCGACGTGACTCGGGTCGTGTTCAGGTTCCCGTATCGGTCGATCTCGGCGCCGCCGAGGAAGCCCACGTCGATATCGCCGCGCTGGAGCCGCGACATGATGTCCATCATGCTCGTCGTCGACAGCGCTCGATCGAGGTTCGGCAGATCGCACATCGTGTGCAGGAAGCCGCTCGCCGGGTCGTCGCGCACGACGCCACTTTCGAAAACCGAGATGGCGTCCGGGGCGTGTGTGCTCACGGCGACCTGAAACGCGATGAGCGGCAGGCGCATCCCGACGAACGCCACGTCACCGTCGTCAATTTCGCGGGCCGCGGCGGCCACCATCAGTTCCCTGTCGGTGTAGGACTCAGCGTCCATACTCCACCTCCGCAGCGACGGTCGGCTCGGAGACGCGCAGGTCACGATCGATCTTCTCCATGTACGCCTCGCGGTCCGGGACGTCGTTGACCCACTCGTTCAGCCAGCTGGCGGTTCCCAGTTCGTCGCTCGTCGCTTCGGCGTAGTCGAGGTAGTACTCGTTGTCTCGGTTGTACCGGCCCGCGAGCGGAGAGGGATGCGCCCCGTAGGGCACTTCGGCGACCGCAGTCACGGATTCTCGCGTGATCGCGATCCGGCTTGGATCGCTCTTGATCACGTCCGGTTCGACGATTTCCTCGGCGACGACGAGGGCGTTCTCAGCGGCGTCGACGGCCTCGAACGTCACGCCGGAGTTCCCCCAGAAGTGTGCGTCGCCGTACGGCGAGGCCCGCTGGACGTGCACGACGGCCCAGTCTGGACGGATTGCGGGGACGAGCGCGACTCGGTCGCCGGAATACGGATCTTCGGCTTCGCGGAAGCGCTCGTTCTCTTCGAAAATATCGCTCCCGAGCAGCGACCGCGTCGGGAGATACGGGACGCCCATCGCACCCGCCTTCAGCGACAGCGCGATGCTGAAGTTCGAGTGATTCTCGACCGAGATGGTCCCGTCCTCGACGGCCCGCCTGAAGTTGTAGCCGGTCCCGGAACTGACGTTGCCGACCCACGCGGCGCGAACGCGGTCGACGAGGTCGGCCGCGATCAACTGGTCGAACAGGAGGTCGCTGATCGGGCCGACGAGCGTCAGTTCGTCCGTCCCCTGACGAACGAGTTCGTGGCCGGCGGCGAACGGAATCGCGTGCTCCAGTGCGAGGCCCATCGCGACGGAACTGCCGGGCTCGATACGATCGACTGCCGCTGGAAGGTCTGTCACCTTCGATTCTGGCATACACCTACGGTCTCGGGCGGCGACCAAAAATGAACGGGTTCGGGCTACGAGAAGACCTTCTCTCTGTACGTCGCCAGCGCGGATCGGGCCTTCGACAGGAGCACTCGCGGGTCGGGATTCGACCGGACGGTCCGGAAGATGCCCGCGAGTCCACGGGGCGCGAAGATGACGATGACGATGTAGACGATACCCAGGTAAATCTCCCAGTTACCGATGGCGGACAGCGAGTCCTCGAGGAAGACGACGAGGAACGCGCCCGCGATTGGTCCCCAGAGGGTGCCCATCCCGCCCAGCAGCGTCATGACGATCAGTTCGCCGCTGGTCGTCCAGTGCAGCATCGCCGTGGTTGCGGTGCTGTTGAACGGGACCCAGAGGCCGCCGGCGAGGCCGGCCATGCCGCCGCTGATGGTGAACGCGACGATCTTGTAGCGGTCGACGTCGTAGCCGATGAACGCGACGCGGTCCTCGTTCTCGCGGATCGCCTGCATCACGCGCCCGAACGGGGAGTTCGCGAGTCGGGTGACGAGCGCGAGCATCCCCCCGAGCATCGCGAGCGAGAGGTAGTAGTACGCCATCAGCGACCCCGTGTCGACGCCGAACAGCGTCAGCGACGTGATGCCGACAAGTCCGTTGTCGCCGTTGGTGACGGCCTCGAGACCGAGCAGCATCGCGGGAATGTCGTTGAACGCGACGGTGTAGAACAGCTGTGCGAACGCCAGCGTGAGCATGGCGAAGTAGATGCCGCGCGCAGAGACGCTCAGCCACCCGATGAGGGCCGCGATCGCCGCACCAACGAGCACCGCCACCGGGAGGACGACGAGGGCGCTCGCTGTCGCGTTCTGTATCAACAGGGCGGCGGCGTAGCCGCCCGCGCCGAACATCGCCGCGTGACCGAACGAGAGCAGGCCGGCGTATCCGAACACGAAGTCGAGACTGAGCGCGAACAGCGCGAAGATGAACATGTGCGTCGCGAGGTCCATCCAGAACGGGTGAACTGCTTGTGCGAACGGAGCGAACAGTATCGCGACGACGCCGGCGACGAACAGTCCGACTCGGACGCGCCCGCTGAGCACGTCGGACTGCTGGCGCGCTGAGAAGTGCCGGCCCACGAGGTCTCTGACGCTCATCTACGCACCCTCCGGATTGCCGAACAGGCCTGCCGGTTTCACCAGGAGCACGGCCGCCATCAGCAGGTACAGGAGCGCGTCGGTGAACTGCGGGGCGAACGTGGGGCCGAACGCGTTGAGCATCCCGACGACGAACGCGCCGACGACGGCCCCGCGATAGCTCCCGAGGCCGCCGATGACGACGATGGCGAACGCCTGGATGATGATGCTCGCGGCCATCCCCGGGTCGACCGCCCTGGACGTACCCAGAAGAACGCCGGCCAGTCCGGCCAGAATCGACCCCAGTACGAAGACGGCGGTGAAGACGCGTTTGACGTCCGTGCCGAGGGCGTCCACCATCTCCGAGTCGTGCGCGCTCGCTCGCATCACGATGCCGAAGTCGCTCCGGCGCATCGCCGCCCACAGCACAGCCGCGACGGCGATGCTCACGCCGAGCAGGAACAGGCGGAACAGCGGGTACGAGAACAGCGCGAGGTCGACCGACCCTTCGAGGAGGGCCGGCGTCGCGATGTTCTGGACCTGTCCGCCCCAGATTTCGGTCACCAGTCCGTGGAGCAGTATCGCGAACCCGAACGTCAGGAGGATGTGATAGAGGGGGTTGCGACCGTACAGCGGTCGGATCGAGAAGTACTCGATGAGGCCGCCCAGCAGACCGACCAGGAGGGGCGCGACCAGCAGCGCGGCCCACCAGTTCCCCGTGACCGTGACGACAGTGAGTCCGAAGTACGCGCCGAGCATGTACAGCGACCCGTGGGCGAAGTTGATGACGTCCATCATCCCGAAGATGAGTGTCAGGCCCACTGTAACGAGCACGAGCGTCATACCCATCTCGACGCCGAGCAGTACCGTCTTCGCGACTCCTTCGATGGCCATGTTACAGGTCGCACCCCCACGTCGGCCCTTCCACCTGCGTCAGCGTCTCGACCACTTCGTTCTGGACGCCTCCGTCCGCCTCGACGACCTGCCTGATGTCCATGTCCATGACCGGGTCGTGCGTCGAGGACTTGAACTTGAAGTAGCCGCGTGGGCTGTCCAGTTCCGCGCCGGCGAGGCTGGAGACCATCGGATCGGTCTCGGTGCCGCCGGCCTCGGTGACCGCCAGCTCCGCCGCGAGCGCGGAGTCGTAGCCCTGGCACGCGTAGACGTTCGGCGTCGTGTCGTACTGGCCCGAATACGCGTCGACGAACGCCTGGTTCCGGTCCGTCTGCTTGGTGGGCGTGTAGTGCAGCAGCGAGTACATGCCGAGCGCCGCCGTCCCCTGTGCCTGGAGCGTGTCGGCCGACAGCAGGAAGCCGCTCCCGGTCTGAGTCATCTTCCCGTTGAGACCGAAGGAACTGAACTGCTTGATGTAGTTCACCGCGTCGCTCCCGGCGAAGAAGGAGAAGACGGCGTCCGCGCCGCTGTTCTCGATCTCTTGGAGGAACGACGAGTAATCGGACGTGCCCAGCGGTGCGCCGATTTCGTCGACGACGGTCCCGCCGACGTTCTCGAATTCCTCTCGGAAGAGGTTCTTCGACTGCTGCCCGAAGGTGTAGTTCGCGTACGAGAGGACGACGTTGTCGGCGATGTTGTCGTTGATGTACGACGCGAGCGGCGCGCTCGTCTGCCACGTGTTGAACGAGGTCCGGAAGTGATACTTCGTGCAGTTGTCTTGAACGAGCTTGTAGTTGCCCGCGTTGGCGTTGAGCCAGATAGCGCTGCCGGAACTGGCGATTTCGGGCTTCATCGCGCCGGCCACGGCGCTCGAAACCGGCCCGACGATGAAATCGACGTTCTCCGACTGCAGGAACTCCTGGGTGATCGAGGCACCTGTCGCCGGGTCGGCACCGGTGTCTTTGCGGACGTACTCGACCGACCGACCGTCGATTTCGCCATCCAACTGCTCGTCGAGTCTGAGTTTGACGCCGTTGACGATGCTCTCTCCCAAGAACGAATACGTCCCCGAGAACGGCAGAACGAACCCGATTTTGACCGAGTCCGAACCGCTGCTTCCGGCACCGCCGCCGAAACAGCCCGCAAGTGAGGCCGCTACCGTCGCCCCGCTCCCCGCGAGGAACTTTCGGCGGCTAAACTGGACGCTACGCTTCTCGTCGGACATGCGCTCCGATGGCATACGGATGCGAACGAATACATTATTGATATAGGTTTCGGTAATTCTACCAAATTGTTGATTCAGAACCGGCCCAACAGGAGTAAGTTTTTATAGTGGTAGCCCACTCTCCAAGGTATGGCAACGCCTCTCTTGGCGTTGGATAGCGTCACGAAGGAGTTCGGCAACATCCGGGCCGTCGACGAGGTCACACTCGACGTCCCAGAGGGCGAAGTAACTGCCGTAATCGGCCCGAACGGGGCCGGCAAGACGACGCTGTTCAATCTGATCACCGGTAGATACGAATTGACAGGCGGGCAGATAGACCTGCGGGACGAACGGATCGATCAGCTCGAACCACAGGACATCGTGCAACAAGGGCTGGCACGGTCGTTCCAGATCACGAATTTCTTTCCCGACCTGACCGCACTGGAGAACGTCCGATTGGCGGCACAGGCACAGCGAACGGGCCTCACGCCGAGCGCGATGCTCCAGCATTACGACGACCAGTCGGAGACGCGAGCGGCAGCGAGATCGGTTCTGGAACGCCTAGACCTTCTGGGCATCGCAGAGGAACCGGCCGGTTCCCTCGCACACGGCCAACAGCGCCATCTCGAAATCGGTATCGCATTGGCCTGTGAACCAGACCTCCTCGTGATGGACGAACCGACCGCGGGGATGAGTCCCGACGAGACCGTCGAGACCAGAGAACTGGTCGAGGACCTCGCCGAGGACATCACGATCGTGATTATCGAACACGACATGGACGTTGTCATGCGCGTCGCCGACCGCCTCGCAGTGATGGAGAACGGGTCGCTCCTCACCGTCGGGCCACCGGCGGACGTACGGCAAGACGAGCGGGTCCAGCAGGCCTACCTCGGAGGTGAGACCGCGTGACGGTTCTCGACGTCGACAGCGTCGATACGTACTACGGGCCGAGCCACGTCTTGCACGACGTGTCGCTCCGCGTCGAGCGAGACGAAATCGTCGCGCTCATCGGCCGTAACGGCGCAGGGAAGACGACGACCCTCCGGAGCATAATGGGTGTGACACCGCCGAAAGACGGCGCGATTCGCCTCCACGGCGACGAGGTACACGGGCTCTCACCGAACGAGATCCGCCGACGCGGTATCTCCTGGACGCCGGAGGACCGGCGGGTGTTTCCGGACCTGACGGTCGCCGAGAACCTCCGAATTGCCAACCGGGTCACGGCCGATACCTCGAACGCCGATCACGGAACGTCGTTCACCGTCGAGGAAATCTACGACAGCTTCGAGCGACTGGACGAGCGCCGCGACCAGCGTGCGGGAACCATGAGCGGCGGCGAACAGCAGATGCTGGCGATTGCCCGGTCGCTCGTCGGTCCGCCGGTCGAGGTGCTGGCCCTCGACGAACCTTCGGAGGGTCTCGCGCCCCAGATCGTCGACGACGTTCGCGAGATGATCGAGGAACTGAACGAACGCGGGATGACCATCCTGCTCGTCGAACAGAACGCACACCTGGCACTGGAACTGGCCGACCGAGCGTACGTCCTCGAAACGGGCCACATCGAACTGACGGCCCCAGCCTCCGAGTTACTGGACGACCAGGACGTCCTCGAAACGTATCTCGGGGTGCGATGACCGTGACAGGCACGCAGTTGGACGGGGAGACGCGCCGATATCACGATGAGGTCTACGTCGACATCGACGCCGACCGCGGCGTGGCCTGGCTCGTGATGGAGTCGGACGAGAACGGCGTGAACTCGTTCACCGCGACCAGCGTGGATGCGCTTACCGACGCCGTAACCGATCTACGAACCGAAATCGACTGTCTCGTGCTCTTCGGCGAGGAGAACTTCTCCGTCGGCGCGGACCTCACCGACGTCCAGGACACGCCACAGGAGCTTCGCCCCCCGAAGATCGACAACACCGCGGCGGCCTCGAACCGGTTCATCCAGGCGCTCCGGTCGCTCGACGCGCCAGTCATCGCCGCCGTCGAGGGCATCGCCGCCGGTGGCGGACTCGGGTTCGCACTCGCCTGCGACATGGTCGCGATGCACGACGAGGCGCAGTTGGACACGGCCTACGCGCGCATCGGTCTCACTCCCGACAACGCCACGCCGTTCTTCCTGACGCGCGCGGTCGGACCGTACCAGGCGCGAGACCTCCTTTTCGACCCACGACCGATATCGGCGACCGAAGCAGATTCCCTGGGAATCGCAGACCGCGTGTTCGACGGTTCGCCCGAGGAATTCCGCGAGCAGATGACCGAACTCGCGGGCCGACTGGCCGCCGGGCCGACGGGCGTCTACGGGAAGATCAAGACGCTGGTCGATAGCGCGTTCCACTCACAGCTGGACGAACACCTCGAACTGGAGCGGGAGATGATCCGAACGGCGAGCGAGTCGGACACGTTCGACGAGGGGCTGAACGCCTTCGTCGAGAAGCGAGATCCCGAGTGGGACTGAAACGCCCGGCCGCTCACACCAGGTCGTTCACCGTTCGTTCGATCTCTGCGACCTGTTCGCACTGGTCGGTGGCGAGTTCAACGCGAGCATGTTCGTCTGATCAGCGATACTCTGGATGATGTCGACGATTTCGTCCATCTCATCGGCCTGCGTCGTGAGGTCCTCCATCGTCGTGGTGACCGTGTCTGCCAGGGCCTGCACGTCTTCCAGCCGACCGATAGCCGTTTCGGCCGCCTCCTCACCGGCGTCTGCGTGCTCTCGCGCTTTCTGTCCGGCTTGATTCACCTGATCAGCTGTCGCGGCGATCTCCTCGACCGTCGCCGATTGCTGGGAGACTTCGCTGGAAATCCATTGTCACGCATAACTCCCCACAGTTATTATTTTACTGTTCCTCCCGAAGTGTCAGTTGTAAGTGCGTTTGGGGAGACCGTCCAGGCTTCAGTCCGTCCCACTTCAAAAACACCCTACATATTCGCCTCAATCCATTACTACGTGCAGACGGTACCTTCACTGTATGAACGAATCGACCGCTACGAGCAATCCGAGCTGTACCGGCTGGGACAACTCCGCGTGCGAAGGGACTGAATACTGTCCGCCGCGGTGTCCACGATTCGTCGACAGCGAGGGGGTCGCTCGTATCGCACGCCCCTTCGAAGAGAGCGATTTCGAGTCGCTCGTCGAGATGTACGACAGCCTCGACAGCTACAGTCGGACGCAGGGAATTCCGCCCGCATCGCGGCCACAGATCGAATCGTGGCTCTCGACGCTCGTGGAGAAGGGCTGGAATCTCGTCGTCGAGGACGGCGACCGGATCATCGGCCACACGGCGGCGGTTCCGGAATCCGCACAGCGCCCCGAACTCGTCGTTTTCCTCCATCAGTCCGTCAGGAATCGCGGTATCGGGACGGAACTGCTCAAACACCTCATCGCGCACGCCGACGATCAAGACCACGACGGGCTGACGCTCAGCGTCTCGTCGGGGAACAATCGAGCGATCACGGTGTACCAGAATATCGGGTTCGATGTCAGCGTGCGGTCGAACCCCGACATCGAGATGGAGTTGTCCATGGACGACCCGATTGCCGAGCAGGTCAAACTCTTTCCAGCACAACGAGAAGGCGACGAGTGACTGGTGGGGTTTCCCAGGAATCCGGGAGAGACGCGGTTTGAACGACGAAGAGCAATTCTGTGACCAAAAACGCAGTGCATCCCCGGAGGGGAGTGCACGCTGAAACAGTCCCCGTAACACCACGACCGCCACGAATAGCCGAGAGGAGCGACCACCTACTACAGAAACTCACCCACCGAGCTCGTGGATTACGGACCGCAGATATGATATAGCGATATATGATATATTCTTTCCTTCGATCCGACTTTTGCTCCGAGTCTGTCGAAAACCAATCGCTGTGGAACTCCGTCGAAAGACAGTCCCGATCAGCAGGCTCCGAGGGTACCCTTCTGGTGGTGTGCCCCGTCGGAGCATCACCTACCGCTCTCTCAGCAGCGAGACTAGTCGCAGAACCGAATTTGCACGTAACCGACCGAACTGGGATCCATCGATCCAGTCTCAGGACAAGACGTCCGACCACTGCTACGTCGGGGGCCGTTCTTCCCTGTTGGCATCCTGCGGAAGAGAGCGTCATCTGGTGCACGGCCATCGTACACGCTGTGTATCAGAACGGCTGCGGCCCGTATGCTCGCGTTGAGTGTGGTCGAATTCTGCCAATGGCACCGAAATTGATCGAATCAGTTCGGCGTCGCAAAACTCGAAGCCGGGCTTCAACCAGAGCTGTCCGCGAACATGGGAGAACGTGGTGGTCGGTTTCTCCACGCGCACCTCAGCAGTTCCTTGCATCGAGACCTCACAGACGGCCGTCGACTCGGTCGAGAGTTACCCAGTATCGCTATTCCAGTCTACGAGACCACCCAGAGGACTCGTGTCGCTGATCGGAATAGTAGACGCATATAGGTGAGCCGTCTCGCTAGACTGTATCGCTCGATTGAGTAGATGATCCCCATACCTATACCGAGTAGCACTCTCGAATACCCACACTGTATAACTGGACCGTGTCGCTAATCGACATGGCCAATTTTGAAAGCTATCTGGAATAGCTATTCCAGCCAACTCCCCCATATAGCTATACTACCTAACTATTCCACTTGGCCACACTGTCCAGCGATTCCAATTGGCTATATCGTCTGGCTATGCCAAGTGGCTACATCGTCTGACTAATCTTTATATCTGATCGCCGTGACTGTTTGATCATGCTGACCTACACCGTGTACAGCGAGGCCGGCGGTGTCGGCAAGACGACGATGGCGGCGAACCTCGCCGTCGCCGACGCCCGCGCGGGAAACGACGTGCTCGCGATCGACATGGACCCACAGGAAGGGAGCCTCTCGTACCTGTTCGACGTCGCCGACCAGCGGACGGACTCTGACGCCGACAGTCTGGTTCGACACCTGGTCGAGCGTCCGCGGGGTCCGTTCGCTGACCTCGTTCAGACGGCGGAAGGCGTCGACGTGGTCCCGGCCCACAACTCGCTCGAAGTTCTCTCGAAGCACCTCCGGCGACGTGAAGAGGAGGCCGCGGACTTCGGCGAAAACTGGAACCCGAACGTCCAGTTGCTTCGCGTGCTGAAAGGGGCCGACGTACCCTCGGAGTACGACACGGTGATCGTCGATCCACCGGCGACAGCCGACGTGAAGCTATACAACGCCTTGCACGCGACCCGAAATCTCGTCATCCCCTTCGAACCGAGCGGAAAGGGACAGCAGTCCGTCGCTGGGCTGGCCGACCTCGTCACCGGCCTCGAAGACACGCTCGACATCAACGTGGGCGTTTTGGCGGCGGTCCCCAACCGGTTCAAGGGAACGAACGACCAGGAGGAGATGCTCGAACGCCTCCGCGCCGAATCGTACGACATCCCCGTCGTGTTCCGCGAGCGCACGTCACTGCTTGAGGGCTGCTGGCGGAAACAGTGCTCGGCGTTCAAGTACGTCGCGGAGCACCGAGACCGCGAACGCGACTACGAACTCGAAACGCTGGACCAGTTCGAGACGCTGGCCGCACACCTCAGAAAGGCCCGCGAGCAGGAGGCAACAGCATGAAATCCGGTTCCGGCGACGACCCGTTCGCGGAGGCCGACGACGATTCCGAGACCACCGATAACGACAATACTGACGACGCGGCGTCCGAGGCGGCTACCTCTCCGCTGCTCGAAACCGAGTCTGACGACGCAGACAGCACCGACACCGGCCAACCCGAAATCCCCTACAAGTTCCGGCGGGAGTCGGTCAAGGAGGGGCGGAAACAGCGCCCCATATTCGTCCGGCCGGAGGTCGAATCCCGCGAATCGGAGTTCATCCGCACGCTCGAAGACGAGGTGGACGAGGACGTGTACAAGACCGACGCGCTGGAGGCCGCGCTCGTGGTCGCTATGGACAATCCAGAGCTCGTCGCCGAGAAACTTCGCGAGTGGGGATACGACTGGGACCGCGCGTAACGGGCCTGCACAGAAGGTCGGTACGGGAACGGAGTAGCCGGGTGCGGCGCCCTTCTCGATAGATTCGGACAGTTAGTTCGGTGACGCCCACGCGATGTTAATGCGAGAAAAAATTACTATCATAATAGTAAACTCATAAAAAGTTCTTTATCGTCCACCGACCACCGGGCAAGTACGATGAGTACGGCTGTACCCGAAACCACCGAAGTGTCCGGTCTCGAAACGGTTCTGATCGGCGTCGGCGGCCGCGACGACGCCAGAGTCGACGCGCTCGTCGACGCCGTCCGCGCAGTTGCGGGACCAAGCGACGCGACCGTCGTGATCGCACACGTGTTCGATACCGATTCGTACAGAGACGCCGTGGAGCGACTGCTCGACACCGACAGTGGAGAGATCGGTCCCGACGAACTGGCCGCGCGGATGTCGGTCACCCGGGAGATCAGTGACAAACTGGAGGACGACTCCATCCAGTGTGAACCCCGTGCGACGACCGGCACGAGTGGCGACGGTATCGTCTCACTCGCCGAAGACGTCGACGCCGACCTCGTGATCGTCGGCGGAAGACAGCGCTCGCCGACAGGGAAAGCGATCTTCGGAAGCACGGCACAGGAAGTGATGCTCAACGCCCCGTGTCCGGTCACGTTTGTCCGGGATAGCGATTGACGGACAATAGAGGGTCTCTTACCCCAATATCGAACACAGAACTATGTCGGAAAATTTTTACACGAATACGAGTAATTTTTGAATAGATGTCAATCGCCACGATACGCAACGTCATGCGCGGTGACGGCGACCGGTTCGTCTACGTCGTCTCGGCGATGGCCGCCCTGAACGGGCTGTTGTTCGGGTTCGACACCGGAATCATCTCGGGCGCGTTCCTGTTCATTCAGGACTCGTTCGTCATGTCTCCTCTCGTCGAGGGGATCATCGTGAGCGGTGCGATGGCAGGCGCGGCCGCCGGCGCGGCGGTCGGCGGCCAACTGGCCGACCGACTCGGTCGACGGCGGCTCATCTTCATCGCCGCCGGCGTCTTCTTCCTCGGGTCGTTTACGATGGCCGTCGCTCCGAACGTCCCCGTGCTAGTCGCGGGACGACTTATCGACGGAGTCGCCATCGGATTCGCGTCGATCGTCGGCCCGCTGTATATCTCCGAGATCGCGCCACCACGGATTCGCGGGGCGCTCACGTCGCTGAATCAGCTCATGGTCACGACGGGCATCCTGCTCTCGTACTTCGTCAACTTCGCGTTCGCGGACGCAGGGGCGTGGCGCTGGATGCTCGGAGCCGGAATGGTTCCGGCGGTCGTCCTCGCCGTCGGCATCCTGAAGATGCCCGAGAGTCCGCGATGGCTCTTCGAACACGGGCGGAAAGACGAGGCACGCGCAGTCCTCGACCAAACCCGACAGTCCGGCGTCGAGACCGAGCTCGACGAGATCGCCGAGACCGTCGAGAAGCAGTCTGATACCGGACTGAGCGACCTGTTCGCGTCGTGGCTCCGGCCTGCACTCGTCGTCGGTCTGGGACTCGCCGTCTTTCAACAGATCACCGGCATCAACGCCGTCATCTACTACGCGCCGACGATCCTCGAATCGACCGGGTTCGGTGGCGTGACGTCGATTCTGGCCACGGTCGGCATCGGCACGATCAACGTCGTGATGACAGTAGTCGCCATCGCGCTGGTCGACCGCGTCGGTCGTCGCCGTCTGCTTATCGTCGGTGTCGGCGGCATGGTCGTGACGCTCGCCATCCTCGGGACGGTGTTCTACCTCCCCGGATTCGGCGACGTGCTCGGCATCGTCGCGACAGCCAGTCTGATGCTGTTCGTGTCCTTCTTCGCCATCGGACTCGGTCCGGTGTTCTGGCTGCTCATCTCGGAGATTTATCCTCTCTCAGTGCGGGGGTCCGCGATGGGCGCGGTCACCGTCGCGAACTGGGGCGCGAACCTCCTCGTGTCGCTGATGTTCCCCGTTCTGACGGCCAATGTCGGGACACACTGGACGTTCTGGCTATTCGGTCTCTGTAGCCTCGTCGGCCTGGCGTTCGTCTATCGACTCGTTCCCGAGACCAAGGGACGCACGCTAGAGGCTATCGAAAACGACCTGCGAGAGAACGTGTCCCTGGCCGACTAACCGGGGTTCACACTCGGACCGTCCGTCAGTAACTACCTCGCCAGGTCACGTAAGCCGGTCGGAAACGACCGATCTCCGGTGCTTTGCTACGCCGTGTCGCTGCCGGAGATGGAATCAATCTCGTCGAGCGCTTCCGTCGCAACGTCACCGAGCTCGCCGGCTTCGATGTGGGAGTAGCGCTCTCGGACCATCTCTTCGGAGTTATCCAGATACCTGGCGGCGACCGTGTACCCGAACGCGCGGACGAGCACCTCGCCCATCCCCCGTCGTCCGCCGTGCGGGGCGAGGTAGTCGTGTTTCGGGTGTTCCACGTCGATTTCGTCGGCGTCCGAGAGTCGCTGGAGGATCGTCCGTGCGCCGTCCGTCGTGAGCGACGGCGGCCGAATGTCCTCCTCGAGAGCCAGCAGGAGGTCGCGAGCGTAGTCGTCACGGCGCTCGTCGATCGAATCCGACTGGAGCCCCCTGTCCGCCAGTTCGTCACGCACGCGCGACGCGAGAGTCCGCTGGCTGAACGTCGGGAAGACCGGCCATCGATCCGTCGGTGGATCCACGAGTTTGCGATAGCTCCGGAGCGGTGAGATCACCGGATCGGGCAGGCTCGCGGCGTCCCACTGCTGTTTCTTCCGATAGACGTCCATGCTGCCGTCTTCGAGCGAGATCTCATCCCATCGGACGCCGCGTCGGCGCGGGTCGTTCGGGTCCCGAAGCAGTTCCCCGACACGGACGGCCGTATAGGCGAGGACGAACACGAGCGCCCGGTCCCGCGCCGCCTTCAGGGCCGCGTAGCGTGCTTGCTGTCTGTCGAGGTCGTCTGTCTCCGGAGGGAGCGTCGTGTACGTCTCGATGGCGGTTCGAGCGCGCTCGTCGGCGTAGCGAGTTATCGCGTGACGCTGTTCGGAGGTCCACGCTTGCTGGTCCCCGGGTTTGCGGCCGTCGTCCTCGGGCAACGGGGCCGTCGCACTCGCCCGCTGGGCGTAGTGTGCGCCAAGATACCCCTCGTTGACGCACCAGCCACACCACGCGGAGATATAGCGATAATAGGTTTGTACAGTGTTCTGCTTGAGTCCCCGGTCTCCAGCGAGGCTGCGTGCGTACTCCCTGAACACCCGTTCGTCGAGGTCTTCGAAGGCGGGTCTTCGGTTACTACCCTCGGGAGTGATCCCGGTCCAGGTGTCGGGACCGCGTTCGCCGCTGGCCCACTCGGCGAACCGTTCGAGTTCGCGAGCCGCATTCCGTCGATAGTTTCCGCCCTCGCCCCCACGACCCTTTCCCTTGTCCTGGAGATACCGCTCGAACGTCTCGACGAGCGGTGTCGAAAGCGTTCGCTCAGTCATCTCCCTGTCCTCCCCTCTTCACGAACCCCGTTCTCGGGGCGCTTCCCCCGGGGGTAGCGACGATCTGTGGCGGATGCAGCATTCGTGCGTACCCGACGGCGTCGGGGTACTTCAAACTGGTCGTGATTATCAGAGTAATCACGTCCACTCTCCATATCGCCGCATATGGCGAAATTCTCCCTCTGAGAGTCGGTACCGACCAAACACGTCTGTATAAATCATATATCGCTATACCAAATATCCAGTTTTTGGAAGTTGAGACTACAACGGGTATAGCGGGGCTATAATGCGTGGTTTCGGCTAGTTCAGTGATCGGGAACTGGCTCAGATTGCTCTCCAAACACCCGATCTTGTTGCCCTACCAACCATATACGCGAATATCGGAGACTCCCGACAGCGTTGCCACTCAGACACCGCGCTATTGCGGGTGGAGAACCTCACTATCCGATTCCGGTTTCTTTCTCCAACAGCGTCAGCGTGTTGTCGGCTGTCACAATTGGCGAGTGTGCATACTCACCAGTCAATTCGTCCTCCGCGAGTGGATCCACCGCACGCCAAATCGAGTACACCAGACACGCGGATGCGAAGTAGAAGAACAGCAACCCGAAATTCTTGGATATCGTCGCAGCCATGATTGAGATTGGGGAGGGCCTGCGTCGCTATTCAGCGACGATCCGGGCGAGACTGAGTGGGCGAAAGCAATCGCAATAGAAAGAGGGGAAACTACTGGCCCACCGGAAAGACTGCAGTTTGCAGTATCGAGAACAAGTTATGCGGTCGAGGTTACCGAATCATCAGCGTCTTTCCATTCGCCGAGTCCGGCGGGATCGAGATGGACGTGGACGTCTGAGACGGATTCGACCTCGCGGACGCGCTGGCGAAGTTCTGATTCGAGATCGTGTGCCTCGACTACGGTTAGATCCTGGTCCACTTCAGCGTGGAATTCGACCTCGACCATGTGCCCGGAGTAGTACGCGACGAAATCGTGAATTCCGTGAACGGCGGAGTGCTCTCGAATCAGTTGTTTGATTTCTTCCTGTGCTGATTCGGGTGGTGCGCTATCGGCGAGATACCGAATATTCTCACGAGAAATGTCTACGCCTTGTCGGATAACGAGCAGGCTCACGATGCCGCCCGCAATCGGGTCGAAAATGGGGTAGCCGGCGGCCATACCCAGAATGCCCACGAGGGCCGCACCCGTGGTATAGAGATCATTGAGACTGTCGGCGGCGAGCGCTCGAAGACTCGGTAACTGGAGTTCTCGATTCTTATATTGCGTATACCGGTAACAGAGATACATATCACCGAGTGCAAACAGGAGTCCGAGTACGAGCCAGATACTGTATTCGGCAGAGACTCCAGTCAGAACCGAGTGACCCGCATCGTACAACAGTTTGAGTCCGAGAAGAACGAGGACCCCACCGACGAAGAGCGCAGAGAGCGGTTCGAACCGATTGTGTCCGTGCGGATGTGAGTCATCGGCATCGTCGAAAGCGGATCGGCCCCAGACCAAGACGACACCGCTTGCGAGGAGGTCAGCGACGGAGTGTGCCGCGTCGGCGGTGAGTGCGAGACTCCCGGTGAGCAGTCCGAGTGTGCCCTCGACACCGATCTTGAGGGCATTTAACAGAACATTGGCCCAAGAGACTTTGAGAAAGGCCACGCGTGGATCTGCCATAGTATGGCGATACCACTACTTCCCCATAAGAGACCTCATTAGCCGCGTATAATCGAGTTTTTGACTCAATCTAAACGTTGTCCGATGCGCTGAGAGTCGTCAGGTAACCGAGCGGGATCTCACCCGACTGTACCGACGTACATCGAGACGAGCGGTCTTGACTACCGCTGGGTGATGCGAACCGCTACGTGGTGTAGCAGTCAACAGAGCATGACCCGCTCTCACGTCTCATCAGACGTGGGCACCCGAGCGAGACGCCTCTCTCAGGCGGTCGTCGACCGACGAGCAGGGGCATCCACAGTTATAACCGTCACCCGCACCTACGACATAGCACACAGAACACAGACAATGCACTGTGTGTTCGTTTCACGGCTGGAATGTGAGACGCTTGAAACGGGTCTACTAACCGATTCCCCCACTCTCTTCGCGCAATCGGCGCGGAACACATCATAGAATTCCACGTTTCGATCAGGAAACCCCAATCATGACCTCAGACGACGACAACGGAGAGTACAGCAACTCGCAGAAAACCGACTCACGAGAGCGCGAGCGCGATCAGGCCATCACCACTAGTGACGGCTTTCAAGAAGCCCTCCGGACGTTGGTGCTCGAAGCGGATGCGAACGGCGTCGACGTGCGTGGTGGCTGGCCTATCGAGCTGACCGATGGTGACCGAGGGTGGGACGTCGAGATTACGAGCGTTTCGAGACAACCGACCGCGCGAATCGAAAATGCAGAATACCCCGCGTCAGCGGTCCTCAACGCAGTGGCGGAACGAAAAGGTGTGGATACGGCGGACCTCCCGCCGCTGTACGACACCATCGGACCAGACATTCTCGAGATTCTCCACGAAGCCGATACCGATTCGGACCAGCAGGTGACGTTCGACTACGTCGGCTACAGGATAACAGTCCGTTCGGACGGGTCGATCGTCATCGACGAATGAGACTCGGCCGCGCGGTCACTGACACACAAGCGCCATCAGCGAATCGGGTCACGGCCATCCGTCGGGGAGTTCGTCCTGGTGTTCGTGCATCAGGCGAAGTAACGGTGCGATTTCGGTGAAATTCGGCCCCCGACGAATCGTGTGCGTATCCTCGTTCCACTCGATGTACCCGGAGTCAGCGAGTTTCGGGAGGTGCGCGTGGTACAGCTCGGTCGTGAGCAGTTCGAGGTCGTCGTCCGCTGTCTCGAGGGCGTCGACGCTGAACTCGCCCTCGTCGCGGGGGTTGTGCTCGCTAACGAGCAGGAGAATACGTCGGCGATACGGATGGCTGAGCGCGTCGAACATCCGATCCAGTGCGCTCCGCTCGGCCCCGCCGTCCGATCTGACCCCCGGAGCGGACAGGATATCACTCTCCCGCAACACGCTGTCCATCCCGCGGCGAATCTGTGCTGAAACCTCGACGTCCGACCGACCGAGTTCGTCCGCGATATCGACCAGCGTCGTCGTTCTCGGAACCGCGAAATACCCCTCCTCGAGGGCGACACGGAGAGCCTCTCGTTCCTCGGGCGTCAGAATTCCGCTGGAGTCGGTCGCGCCCGGAGTGGTGTTTCGGTCCATTAGTTGCGTACCTCGTGAAGTCGGTCGAGAGAGACCCCTGGTTCGCACCGAGCGGCCGCCTCTCTGTCGTCAAAGGTATAGAATCAAGATAGCGGGGAAAGGGTTGGTCCTCAGTATCCAAACCACTACCCGAACCAAGTTTCGAAAGTACGGTTCCTGTCCTAGGATGCGGTGTTCGAGTCCACTGATTCCCCGGCCGATACGTCCTCGAAGAGCACCTCACACAGCCTGCGCTGGGCTGTCCGAAGGTGTTCGGAGAACGTCGGCTGGGAGACTCCCAGCAGTTCCGTGACCTCTTGGCCATTACTGACCCGTGGTACTTCGAAGAACCCGCTCAGATAGGCCGTCTGCAGGACCTCTCGCTGTCGGTCGGTCAGGCGGTCCTCAAGCGCGGCGACGAAGGTCTGGCGCGTCTTCAGCGGTCGCTCGCGCGACTGACGAGCGAGCAGTTCGAAGTTCACGTTCCGCTGGCGGAAGTCGTCGAGGAATTCGCGAACGGCCGCCGTGTGCGGGATGTCGACGACGACTGTCGCAACAGCCGCATCGATGGTGAGCGAGCGCACGACGGCCCCTGCGTCCGTGAGTCGCCTAGCGAGTGTCGGGTCGGATATCCGCGCCCTGTACAGGGACCCATCCGACCGTTCGGTGAGACAGTGCACGTCTTCGAACGCGAGGAGTCCGTCCGCAGCAGCCTCCAGGTCAGCCGGGTCGACCTCACGGGCGATGAAGAAGACGTCTGCATGCCCGCTCGACCGGGGAACGAATCCCTGGTACTCGATCTGGCAGTCGGCCTCTCGGGCGAGGCGGCACAGCGGCGTCTCGCAGTCTTCGAATCTGAGCGTGAGTTCGACGACACTGTCGGTTTGCAGTGTCGCTCGCGTCTCTCTGGCGTTGATGGTGTGAGCGATGGTGGCGCCGAGTTCCGAGAGCACGTCCTGATTACGCTCGTCCGCCTCCAACTGTGGGCTGTCGGCGTAGACGACCAAGACCCCGTAGATGGTGTCGTCGTAGACCAGGGGGATGCAGACCACCGATCGAGCGCCGCGTTCGAGCGTCGCCTCCCGCCAGGGGGCGAAGCCGCTGTCCGTTGCGATGTCCGCGACGACCTGGAGTTCGCCGGTGCGTATCGCACGAGCGATGGGGTCTCGATTGGTCGGCGTGTCCTCGACCGTGATCGACAGCTCCTCCAGGTAGCCGCTGTCGACGCCGGCCCACGCCCGCGGTTCGATCAGACCCGTTCCGGGGTCGTGCTCCCCGATCCAGGCGAACTCGTAGAGTTCGGAGTCGGCCATGTGCTCGCAGACGGCCGTGTCGATCTCCGCGCGCGTGTCGGCGGCCACGAGCGACTGGTCGATCTCGCGCATGAGCGTGTTGAGCCGGTCGAGGCGGGTCAGTTCCTCGTTTCGCAGTGCCAGTTCCTGCTCGCTGTCGGCGCGGTCCCACGCGGTTTCGACGGTCTGGGCGACCATCGTCACGAGGTCGAGCCGCCGATCGTCGAACGTCTCGGCGGCGAGCGTGCCTGCGATGATGACACCGTGTCGCCCCAGTGGGACGAACACCCGACTCTCCAGTTCAGATGGCCATCCATCGTCGTCGTCGATCTCGTGCGCGTGCTCGACGGTGATCTCGTCGTCGATAAACGTCTCCCACACCCGCTCGCGAGACCCCTCCGACAGCCGAGTCAAATCGAGGTCCGTCTCGGGGTTCGCATGCTCGGAGAACGGTTCGATCTCGCCGGTCCGACCGTCGTACTGCCAGAGCGCGGCGTAGTCGACGCCGAGGACGTCGACGGTGAGTTCTGCCACGCGGTCCCGTATCGTCTCCGGGTCGGCGTCGATTAGCTCTCGGCTCACGTCGTTGAGTCGTTCGAGGGACCGGTTGGACGCGCTGAGGCGCTGTTCGGCACGGGCGCGTTCGACGGCCTCCCAGGTACGCTCGGCGACGTGCTCGATGATCGATATTTCGGCGTCCGACCACTGGCGAGGGTCGACCGAATGAACGTAGAACGCGGCGACGAACTCCCCTTGCTTGAGTACTGGTGCGGCGATCGCCGCGCGGGCGCCGATGGCGCCCCAGGTGCGCTCGTAGGTCTCCTCGGACAGCTCCACCTCCGTACGAGAATCCTCGACCGTCGTAGTTTCGCCGTCGTACAACCCGGTGAAGATAGTTCCGAACGCTACCGAATCGAATTTCCCGGTCATCGACGAGACGCCCGTCCGCGTCCAGTCCCGTTCGACTGTCATAGTGTCGCCGTCGGGGTTCAGCTCGGCGTAGCCGGCGCGGTCGAGGTCGAGATGCTCGCTCACCATACGGGAAGCTGTCTGCTTGACTTCGACGGGATCGGCGAGCGGCCGCAGCGCGTCGTCGAGGGCGCGCATGAACTGCTGGCGTTCCTCGCGACGCTTCCGCTCGGTGATGTCCTGGACGACCCCGACGGCCTTCGGCTCCTCCCACGGGCCGTCGAGCGGGACGCCGGCGACGTTGAACCACCGCGTCTCACCGTCCTGTTCGCGCCTGAACTCGATACCAGGCGTCACCCGCTCACCACGCAGGGCCCGTGCACCCGGCCACTCCTCGGGGGGCAGCGGGTCGCCAGCGTCGTCGGTCGCGTGCCACTCCACTTGCTTCTCCGGGTCCCGTGACGGCAGGAGATTGCCATCGAGGTATTCCCTCATCCGGTCGTTCTCTATTTCGTAGACGCCGTCGGCGTTCAGCATCCCCGCACCGAGCGGGAGCTGTTCGAGGATTGCCGAGAGCGTCGCCTCGCTCTCACGGAGTTGCTGTTCGGCCTCCTTGCGCTCGGTGATGTCCTCGATGAGCAACGCGACTTTGTTGCCGTCCTGCTCGCCGTAGGGGAACGCGCGGATGTCGTACCAGCCCTCGATGAGCGGTTCACCGCTCGCCTCGAACCGCTTCGACTCCCCAGTTCGTGCGACCTCCCCGTAGAGATTGAAGAACTGCGGATCGTATCCGTCTTCCAGACCGCGCCGGAGTTCCCCGTCCACGTCCGTCAGGCCGGTTATCTCCTCGAACGCAGGGTTGGTCGCCAGGAAGCGGTAGTCTTCCTGCTCACCCTCCTCGTCGAACAGCACCTCGACGATACAGAAGCCCTCGTTTATCGACTCGAACAGCGTCCGGTAGCGCTCCTCGCGGTGTAGTTCGTCCTCCTTGCGCTCCGTGATGTCGTCGTACAGCACGGCGACCGTGTCCTCCTCACGGCGGAAGATGCGCACTTCGTACCAGCGGTCGTTCGCAGGAACGTAGTTCTCGACGCGCTCGCGCTCGCCCGTCTCCGCGACACGCTCGAACGTCTCGAGGAAGAAGGGGGCCTGCTCCGGGAACACTTCGCTCACCAGTCGCCCCTCAGCCTCGGTGCGACTGACCCCGGTCAACTCCTCGAAGGCGTCGTTCAGTTCGTCGTACCTGATGCCGTCGATTCGGCCGTCGGCATCGCGAACGAGTTCACAGAGGGCGAACCCCTCGTCCATCTCCTCGAACAGCGAATGGTAGTTCTCTTCGCTCTCGCGCAGCGCCTCTATCGCCTTCTCGCGCTCCATCTCGGCCTGCTTGCGCTCGGTGATGTCGAAACTGACGCCGTGGAGCACTGACGGATCGTCTTCCGCTGCCCGCCCGCGCCAGGTGATCCAGCGAGGCGGGTCGGCGTGTTCGAGGTAGAACTCGTCCTGAATCTCCTCGCCCGGTTCGAACGAGTCCTCCATCGCGTCCTCTGCCTGCGCCACGCCGATGTCCGACTCCTTCTCGAGGAATCGTGCGACTGGAACGGGGTCGTCCGTCGGCGGCAGGTCGAACAGCGACAGCATCTGTTCGTCGCCGCGGACCGTCCGCTCGTCGAGGTCCCACTCCCACGTCCCCATGCCCGCGGCGTTGAGCGCCACCTCCAGGTGCTCGTTCGTCTCGTGAAAGTTCCGCTCGGCGAGGACGCGGTCGGTGACGTCGACCGAGACGTTGAGCACGCCACCGACCGAGCCGTCACCGGCAGGAAGCGGGGTGAAGCTCGAATCCCACCAGATGTCTGTCTCCCCGTTGCGCTCCAGCGGGAGATATTCTTCTTCGAGCCGCACCGGTCCATCGCCCGCCATGACCTGCTCGTGAATCGGGCCGAGCATCTCCCACGCCTCCGAAAACACGTCTCGGGCAGGGCGCCCGAGCGCGTCCGGGTGTTTCGGTCCGAGTTGCTCCCGTGCCGGGTCGTTGTACAGTACCACGAGGTCGTCGCCCCAGTAGATGCCGATGGCCTCGCTGGCCCCGAGCATGATGTCGACCGCGACCCGCAGTTCGGAAGGCCACTCCTCCATCGGTCCCAGGGACGTCTCGGCCCACTCGTAGTTGCGGATGCGCTCCGCCATCTCACCGTCCGCGTGGATCGTGGACAGCCCGTCGCCATTCGAGATGCTAGCGGCGGCCGGTTGCGCACTGGCGAGTGGCTGAGTCCGTGTGCGAGCCGGCCGCCACCAGACGCGACTGTTCGCTCCGACCTTCTTCGTCTGCAGGACGCCGTCTTCAGCGAGCGAGTCCAGTCTGTTGTAGATGGTCCGCTTCGTGCAGTCGAACCCCTCGGCGACTTCCGGCGTCGTCACCGGTGTCCCGGGGGGGCCGAGCGTGTCGACCTTCGCCAGCACATCGTCCGGTGTTGGAGCGGCCGTTGTCATACCATCCCTTCGACGAGCACGGACAAAACTGTTCCCACGATGGAACGAAGGCGCGAGTGGCCGCTCGGAACACGCCCCGAGTCGCGTGCGACCGGACGGGACCGGACCTATGTGGTCTATCGGTTCATGGTGAGTAGCATCAAATCAGACGAATACACGGTGTTTCGAGAGTCGACGTACCGAGAAGTGCAACGGTGTCGCCAGCGGTGGCTCTGGGAACCTCTCGGCAGAATTGCGCTTCTCGGACCGATCTCTCGGGCCTGAGCGCGACCCTCGGCTTCGTTGCGGTGTTCCTCTACACTGTCGCATCGACCGATTCGCACCGGAACTGGTCGTCGAAATCGTTCGAAAAGCGGTAACACCGGGTGCGATCGTATACCAACTGTACGGCTGTTATCCCGAAAATCGGCGGGTTACGAACCGGATTCCGTCGAGATATCTCTGAGTCGAAGCGGCAAGCGGCGTCCTGCACCTCACGTGCCCGTTCCGATTGGCCTTCGTTTCACTCGGCAATCCGTTCTCGGTCTTGGGAGGGGCTTCGATCACTCGGGTGATTCGCAGATTATCGTAGGCATTGTGAGTTACTGCCAAGGCGATTGCGTGACGGCAGTGGGATCGGTGTGCGATCGCGCCGACCTTCACGATCGTTGGCTAGGTTATCCGGAGTCAAACCGACGGTTATGCCTACTATAACCCGGGAAACAACCGATTGTTATATCCCGCACGGATCGATAAATAAACCATGGTCTCTGGCCTTTGGGATTGTCGTAGTGGTGAGCTCTCCCCTGGCGCGATATTGATCGCGGTCGTGGCGCTGCTGGTCGTCACCGTGTCGATCAGTATCGGATTCGGCTGGGTCGGTTCGACGGGAAGCGAGACCGTCGACAGTACCGACAGTGAAACCCCGTCCGTTGCGGGTGCCGGAAACGTCTCGACGGCCGCGAACTCGGACGTCGGCGACTCGCAGAACGACGCCGCAGTTTCGAGGGAGACGATCCACGTGGCGGGGAATCGGCAGTACTGTCGGTATCAGGTTCCCGAGGTGCGAGAGCCGGACTTCACAGTCGAGCCCGAAGACGGTGCCTCCGGGATTCAGCGAGCGATCAATTCCGCAGAGCCAGGGGACCTGATTTACCTCGAAGGGGGGACGTACGAGATGCGCTCCACCATATCGATAGACGGTGACGGGTCCGAGGACGACCAGATCACGCTGGCCGGAAAGCCGGGCGAGCGGCCAATACTCGATTTCTCGCAGATGTCCGCGCCGAACACGGACGATCCGGAGTTCGATTTCGGCGCTGCGGTGAGCGTTGACGGAAACTACTGGACCATCCGGAACGTCGAGGTGACGGAGAGCCCGGGGTTCGGAATCCGGGCGCGAGGCGGGGAGAACCACCTGGTGTTCGAGAACGTGGAGTCTCACGACAACGTGCTGACCGGGCTCGCACTGATCGAGAGTTCTCACAACGAGATCAGGCACTCCAGCTTTCACCACAACTACGATCCGATGAACTCCGGAGAGCACGCCGATGGCGTCGGAATCAAGCGGGGACCAGATCCCGAGAGCAAGACGGCTAACGAGAATCTTGTGTACTGCACGGACATGTACCTGAATTCGGACGACGGCTTCGACGGCTACCGGTCGAACGACAACGACATCTTCTACAGCAGAGCCTGGGAGAACGGCAAGGTGAGTGAGACCGAACTGTCCGACTCGGGGAACGGAAACGGGTTCAAGTTCGGCCCGTACAACGGAGGCGGTCATCTCGTGGTCGGGAATCTGGCGTGGGGGAACGTCCGAAAGGAAGAGGGAGAGTACGCGAAGGCCACCGGATTCGACTACAACGGCGCCGAGGTGCCGATCACCCTCTATCACAACACCGCGTGGGGCAACGAGATGGGCTTCAATTTCCAGACCGAGGGCGACACGCTGGTGAACAATCTCGCAGTCGGGAACGACGCCAAGAGCAAGGTTTGGACCAGTTACCCCGAGGAGCACAACGTCTTCACCACGGGCGGCGGGCGAAGCACCTTCCAGTGCACATCGCCGGGGAACCAGACGTTCCTGATGCCGAAGCCCGAATCGAAACCGGTGGACGCCGGAGAGGACGTCGAGTCCGTGACGTGGGATACGACCGGTTCCGCACCGGACATCGGCGCGGTGGAGTTCCGAGAACAGTCGGGACCGTCCGGTGAGAGAGTGGGGACCGGCGAGCGGTGCAGTCGTGGCTCCGAGGCAGCTGCGGAACTCGCGCCCTGAGTGCGCGTACGGCACCGGATTCAGAGGTGTAGATGTGGAGACACAGGGAAACTCATCTATGGATAGATTCGAGGTTTTTACAGAATTCTGAGACAAGTATCTGATCAATACGAGCCAAATATTCGCAATCGAGCGTGGTTACCCGTCGATAGTATTGTACTCGTAATATTGATTGCGAACTTCGATCTCGTTTTTCGTGTATCGGAGAATTTCGAGAATGTTCGCCATGTAACTCGACGTGAATCTGTCTCGGGGACCGGTGATGCCGAGCGAAACCAGGACGTTGTGCTCTTCGTCGAAAATCGGTACCGCGATCCCTCGGACGCCCCGCAGGTGTTCTTCGTCGTCGATCGCGTAGCCTTGCTGACGCACCTGTTCGAGCGCGCGTTCGAGGTCGTCGAAGGTCGTCAGCGTCTCGTCTGTTCCCTGGGGCAGTCCGTGGTCGTCGACGATTGTGCGCCGCCGTTCGGGCGGGAGGTTCGCGAGGATCGCCTTCCCGAGCGAGGTCCAGTGCATTTCGGTGTGGTTTCCGATCGGTATCTCGTCTCCCGCGGCCTTCTCGCCAGTGCTTCTGTAGAGAATCACTCGCTGGCCGTTCTCTTCGATGCCCGCACCGGCGATCTCTCCGGTCTTTCGCGCCAGTTCTTCGACCTTGTTACGGAGCAAACGAGCGACGTCCAGTTGGTGTCGGACGCTCCCTCCGATCTCCAGGAATCGGAAGGAACGGCGGTACAGCTTGTCCTCTTTCACGACGTACTCGTTCTCCACGAGCGTATTCAGATGTAAGAACACCGTACTGGTGGGAATGTCGAGGTGTGCGGCCAGCTCTGAGAGTCCAACGGGTTCGAGTTTTCCCATCGCCGAGAGAATCTCCAGCGTCGTCTCGACAGCGTTGATCGTTTTCGGCTGTTGGTCGGGCATACTCTGCGTTGTTCCCCGCTGGATGAAAGTGTTTCCCCTACTGAGGAGAGATTTTCCAGTGATAGTAAAAACAGTGCTAAATAGACGGTCGCCCCCAGATATAACAACCGTACACAAGTTATTTCCAGAGGCGAACACCGGGCCTACCCCCGTCAACGATACCCATGTGTGAAGTTAACAAATTACTGAATTCGCCAAATCGAGGGGCACAGCCTCCTACGGCGGCATTTCCCAGATCAGGTGTGTCTGGACGTGGTACGTGAACTGTTTTCATCAGGGCTGGAAGCCGCGTCATTGATACTGAATTATCCACTATCTCCCGTAGAGGGCTCTTGTATCCCTGTATCCCCACCGTGACGCTCGGTCTGTATAGTGCTTTCCGTCGACCGAGTTCCGAAGGGAGCGAAGCCCTCAGTTCCTCCCGGGTCGACGTTGCGCAGGAGAGTGACTCGCACGCCGTCTTTTGACGTGATTGGCACGATGACGGACGCATCTACTACCAACATTTATTACCCATGCTGCAGATGATTCTCCTATCCGTATGAGTGAGGTTACACTATCGAATGTTAGCAAGGTGTACGACGACGACGTCCTCGCAGTGAAAGAGTTGTCCCTCGCGGTCTCGGACGGGGAGTTCGTCGTCGTCGTCGGCCCGTCGGGGTGTGGGAAGTCGACCACGCTTCGGATGATCGCCGGGCTGGAAACGGTGACCGCCGGCGAGATCGCCATCGGTGACGAAGTCGTCAACGACGTCAGGCCCCAGGACAGGAACATCGCGATGGTGTTCCAGAGCTACGCGCTCTATCCCCACATGACCGTCCGGGAGAACATGTCGTTCGGCCTGCGCCTCTCGGGAGAGTACGACGAGCAGATCGACGAGCGCGTCGAGGAGGCCGCGGAACTCCTCGAGATTTCGGACCTGATGGACGACTTCCCAAAACAGCTCTCCGGCGGCCAACAGCAACGCGTCGCGCTCGGACGCGCGATCGTTCGAGATCCCGAGGTGTTCCTGATGGACGAACCGCTCTCGAACCTCGACGCGAAACTGCGAACGCAGATGCGGACCGAGATCCAGCGAATCCAGGAGGAACTCGACGTCACGACGATATACGTCACGCACGATCAGACCGAGGCGATGACGATGGCCGACCGCATCGTCATCCTCAACGACGGCGAACTGCAGCAGGTCGATCCGCCCGAGCGATGCTACGACGAACCGAACAACAAGTTCGTCGCGGGCTTCATCGGGTCTCCCTCGATGAATTTCTTCGACGTGACCGCGACCGCTACCGACGGTGGCACCCGGTTCGAATCGGCGGACGTGGCATTCGAACTCAGTATCGACATCCCGGACGGGGACTACACGCTCGGCGTTCGACCGGAGGACTTCGTGGCCGGGCGAGCGGGTGAGTACATCGACACCGTCGTCGACGTCGTCGAGCCGATGGGGTCCGACAACTTCCTCTATCTCGAGACCACGGGCAGTTCGATGGAGGTCGTCGCGCGGGTCGATAGCGAGTATCGCCCCCACCGAGGCGACGAAATCTCGCTGGGGTTCGATACCGACGATATGCACCTGTTCGATGCCGACGGCGAACGCGTGTCAGTGACCGAGTTGCAGACCACGGAGTCGATGTAAGATGTTGTACGAAACGATCGGCCGAAAGGACAGCGAATGGGCGGGAAAGACGGCGAGCGACGTCCGTGCGGTCGGCGAACAGACGGGGTCGATACTGATCGTTCCGGTCGGGAGCGTCGAGCAACACGGCGACCACTTACCGGTCGTCACTGATACGCTCCTCGTCGAGGCGATGGTCGACGCCGCCGTCGACCGCCTCGACGGGACTCCCGTCCTCGTCACGCCGCCGGTCTGGAGCGGCTTCTCGCCGCATCACCTCACGTTCGGCGGGACCCTCTCGCTCGAGTTCGCCCACCTCCGTTCGACGCTCGAAGACATCGCTCACACCGGTATCGAGAACGGCTTCGACGCCGTGCTGTTCGTCAACGGCCACGGCGGGAACGGGCCGCTCATCGACGCCGTCGTCAGTACCGTCGGCGTCGAGACCGACGCGGAGGTCCTGGGAACGACGTACTTCGAACTCGCGGCCGACGCGTCCGAGGAGATCAGACAGAGCGAAACCGGCGGGATGGCACACGGCGGCGAGTTCGAAACGTCGCTCATGCTCGCTGTCCGTCCGGACCTGGTGGGCGATCCGACGGCTCGAGACGGCGAGCCGATGGACGAACACTACCGGTGGGCCGGCCAGGACCTGCTCGACGGGGGACCGGTTTCGGTGTACCGGTCGTTCGACGCGTACTCCGAGTCGGGCGCGATCGGGGCACCCAAACAGGCCAGCGCCGAAACGGGGGAGCGACTCCGGTCGGCGATCGGCGACGAACTCGCGGCGCTGCTGGTCGCGATTCACGAACACAACGCGTGAAACGTACCGGAATATGACACGAACAATAACCATTATATACATGGGGCTTGGTGACAATAACGATGCAGTCCAGTAACAATCCCGAGTCTAGCGAGGACAGTCTCGACCGTCGGCAGTTGCTTCAGGCGCTCGGTGCGGGCGGTGCCATCGCTATCGCCGGGTGTAGCGGCGGCGACGGCGGAGACGGCGGCAGTGGCGATGGGAGCAGTGGCGACGGTGGAAGCGGCACCGACGGCGACGGCAGCGACGGCGGCGACGGCGGCTCTCAGAGCATCCAGTTCCTCACGATGGGCGTCGGGGACAACATCCAGCAGTTCTTCGAGGAGAACAACGCGGCCTTCGAAGAGGAGTACGGCGTCGACGTGGAGTTCACCAGCGTCACGTGGGACAACGCCCGCCAGACGGTGAACAACCGCGTCGACGGCGGACAAGCGCCGGACGTGAGCCGCTGGCCGGCCCGCTGGATCCCCCAGCTCGTCGGCAAGGACGCGCTCGAACCGCTCGACGACATGATGGACGGCGAGTTCGGCCAGAAGTTCTCCGAGGGCGTCGCAGCGGGGACGATGTACAACGGCTCTCACTACGGCGTCCCGTGGGCCGCCTCGAACAAGTGTCTCTACTACAACAAGGACGTGTTCGAGACGGCCGGGCTGGACCCTGAGAATCCGTCGCTCGACACCTGGGACGACATGCTGTCGGCGGCCCAGCAGATCAGAGACAGCGACGCGAGCGTTCCCGCGCTCGGTCTCGCGGGGGCGGACGCCATCGAGACGGGCTCGCAGTACTACCACTACCACTGGTCGTACGGCGCTGACCTGGTGAACGACGAGGGGCTGCCGGTCGTCAACGGCGACGGAGCCGTCGACGCCCTCTCGTTCTACACCGACCTGCACCTCGAACACGGCGTGACCCAGTCCTCGCCGCTGTCCTCGACCCGACAGGACATCCGACAGCTGTTCGAGAACGGCGACCTCGGCATGGTCATCGGCCACGTCTACACCGGGCTCAACATCGAGTCGGCCAAAGAGAGCGGCGACGTGGACTTCGACTACGGCATCGTCCAGGTCCCCGCAGGTCCCGAGGGGCGCTACAGCCTCTTCACCATCGACGCGATCACGATCCTGAGCCAGAGCGAACACAAGGACCTCGCGCGCGACCTGATCCGGTTCTACTTCGACGAGGAGCGCCGGTTCCAGTACTCGAAGCAGAAGGGGTTCCTGCCGGTCGTCGAGGCCGTCGGCGAGCGGTCGTACTTCTCCGACTCGAAGAACTGGGCCCCGTTCGTCGAGGCGAGTCAGTACGCCCGCGCGCGCCCGAAGCTCAGCAACTTCAGCCAGTTCAACGACCGCATGGTCCAGGCGATTCAGGAGGCGCTCGCGGACCAGAAGACGCCACAGAAGGCGCTCAACGACGCCCAGAGCGACCTCGAAGATGCGATGGAGTGAGCCACACCGATGAGTCTCGCCGAGGAGTACACCGACACCGGGGACGACTCGCGCTTCGAGCGGGGGCTGACCTACCTCCGGCGCAACAGCCGGGCGTATCTCCTGATCGCGCCGACGGCCCTGTTCCTGCTCGCGGTCGTCGGCTACCCGATACTGGAGACGTTCCGCCTCTCGCTGTACCAGTCACCTGCGGACTCGAACATCGAGACGTTCGTCGGGCTCCAGCACTACGCGGAGATCCTCGACAGCGACATCTTCTATCAGTTGCTCTGGCAGACGGGGCGCTGGGTCGTCGTCGGCGTCGCCGGCAAGACCATCATGGGGCTGCTCATCGCCGTCCACCTCAAGGGCGACATCCGCGGGCGGAAATTCTTCCGCACGGCGTTTCTCATCCCGTGGGGCATCCCCTACGCCATCTCGGCGGTCGTGTTCCGCTGGATCGAGCACCCGCAGTTCGGCTACCTCAACGCCATCCTGCTCAAACTCGGGCTCATCGAGCAGGGCATCGGCATCCTCGGCAACCCCGACATCGCGTGGCTCGGCGTCGTCGTCGCGGACATCTGGATCGGAACGCCGTTCATGGCGATCATCTTCCTCGCCGGCCTCCAGTCGATTCCACAGGAGCTCTACGAGGCGGCCGCCATCGACGGCGCGGAGCGGTGGCACCAGTTCCGCTACATCACGCTCCCGCAACTCAAGAGCGTCATCCTCATCGCGACGCTGTTGTCGACCATCTGGACGTTCGTCAGCTTCGACACCATCTGGACGATGACCGGCGGCGGCCCGATCAGCACGACGGCGACGCTGGTCATCCACATCTATCAGGTGGGCCTCCAGAACGGGAACCTCGGGCGCGGCGCGGCCTACAGCGTCATCGGGTTCCTGTTCCTGTTCGTGTTCGCCGTCATCTACCTCCGGGTGTACACCCGGGGAGGTGACGAGCTATGACGATGGCCGGTCACGACCGAAGCGGGCTCCGCAAGGTCCGTCTCTACGGCGTGTTGCTGGCCCTGCTCGGGCTCATGATGCTCCCGTTCTACACCATGTTCTCGAGCACGCTCAAGCCCGAGAACGAAATCTTCTCCGCGCCCGCGACGCTGGTGCCGTCCGACCCCACCGTCCAGGCGTATCTCGACGTGTGGACGCAGACCGACGTGTTGCTCTGGATCGGCAACAGCTTCGTCATCTCGCTCGGAACCGTCGCGCTCACGCTCGCGCTGGCGATTCCGGCGGCGTACTCCTGTGCGCGAAACGACTTCGTGGGCAAGCGGACGTTCCTGCTCTCGGTGCTCGTCGTCCAGATGTTCGCGCCGGTGGTGTTGATCGTCGGCCTCTTCGACGTGATCACGCAGTTCGGGCTGTTCAACACCTATCTCGCCGTCATCATCCCGGCGGCGGCGTTCACCCTGCCGTTCAACGTCTGGATGCTGTACGGCTACTTCAAGACGATCCCGGTCGCACTGGAGGAGTCGGCCCGCATCGACGGGGCCAGTCAGTTCCAGATCCTGACGAAGATCGTGCTGCCGCTGACCAAGCCGGCGCTGGTCGCGAGCATCACGTACACGTTCCTCTACGCGTGGAACCGGCTCCTGTTCGTGCTGACCTTCCTCACCGACAGCGGGAAGTACAACATCCCGCGGGGCGTCTTCTCGATGGTCGGCGCGCTCCAGACCGACTGGCGGATGATGCTGACGGTGTCGGTCATCGGCATCATCCCCCTGCTGATCCTCTTTGCCTTCCTCGAGGAGTACATCGTCGCCGGGATGACGGCGGGCGCGGTCAAGGAGTAACCGCCTCTACTTTTATTAGCGTGCCAGCGGACGGTGACGTATGGAATTCGCCACGTGGGCCTACCCGTGGGACGTGCTCGACGAGGGGCCCGAACGCGTCGAAGCGCGACTCCGGGAGCTCGGCGTCGACGAACTGAATCTCGCGACGAACTACCACACCGTCCAGGCGTTCACGCCGCACAATCCCGAGCGGCGGACGCTGTTCGCCCGCGCGAGTTCGTACTTCCAGCCGGGTACGGAGTACGGTCGCCTCGAACCGATTCCGTACGAGGGGATGGACGGCGACTGGGTCGACCAGATCGGAGCCGAACTGACGGACCTCGCTCTCACCTCATGGACCGTCGGCTGTCACAACTCCCGGCTGGGGATGCAAAACCCCGAGCACACGCTGGAGACGGCCCACGGCGACGACCTGGTATTCGGCCTCTGTCCGTCCCGGCCCGCGGTCCAGCGGTATCTCACCGCGCTCGTCTCGGACGTCGCGTCACGGCCGGGAATCGAGCGCGTCGAACTGGAGACGTTCGACTACTTCTACGGGACGGGCTGGGGGTGGCACCACCAGAAGATACACGCGCGTCTGGGGGCACTCGGGGAGTTCCTCCTCGGCCTGTGTTTCTGCGACCACTGTCGATCGAACGCGACGGACGCGGGAGTCGCCGTGGATAGCGTCCGAGACGAGGTGGCCGACACAATCGACGCCATCGTGGCCGGAACGATCCCGCACGATGGGTCGCCCGAGGCGTGGCTCCGCGAGCACGAGGAAGTCGCCGCGTACGTCGACGTCCGCGAGGAGACGCTGGCGTCGGTGTTCGCCGACCTGCGAGGAGCCGCGGGTACGACGCCGCTGGGGTACTACGTCGGAGCCCCGGAACCGGGCCGCGAGTGGATGCTCGGTGCCGACCTCGACCGACTGGCCGACCACGTCGATTACTACTGCCTGCCGGCGTACGAGTCGACGAGCGAGGACGTGATGGAAGCGTATCGGGCCGTCGACGAGGTCACGTCCGACGTGCCGCTTCACGTCGGGCTCCTGCCCGGGCATCCGGCGATCCACGAACAGTCGACGGTCGTCGACGTCCTCACCGACCTCCAGGCGGCCGGCGTTCCGCGGGTGTCGTTTTACAACTACGGGCTGTTGCCGTCTCGGTCGCTCGACTGGGTCGGCACCGCCATCGACGCGGTCGACGGGTAGCCGCAAACGGTACTTTCTTATCGCTTCCCAGACCACGTGTGTCTATGGAGATAACTGACGTGACAGCCGTTACTGTAGACGTTCCGCTGGCCGACCTCGACGACCACCTCGGCATCGGCCCCTACGTGACGAACCACGGTCGACTGGACTCGATGGAACGGGTGCTGGTCCGCGTGGACACCGACGACGGAATCAGCGGGTGGGGAGAGATGCGCGTGTTCCTCTCGCCGGAGGCGACCGAGTCGATCATCGAGGACGGCGTCGGCCCGATGATTCGGGGCCAGTCGCCGTTCGAAATCGAGCGGCTTCGACGACAGGTGTTCGTCGAGTACACCAACGTCGACATGTTCTTCGCTGCGGTCGAGACGGCCTGCTGGGACATCGTGGGCAAGGCGCTGGACCGGCCGGTGTACGAACTCCTGGGCGGGTGGACGGCGCCGACCCAGGGGACCCAGCAGCACCGCCAGAACATCGAGGGCGACGACGCGTCTCCCTCGCCCGTCCCCGTCGCCTTCTGTCTCGGCATCCTCTCGCCCGAGGAGTCACGGGCGAAGGCTCGCGAAGCCCTCGACGCCGGGTTCTCGGTGCTCAAGACGAAGGCCGGGCGGGACTGGCGACAGGACGTCGAACGTATCGAGGCGATGCACGACGAGACCGACGGGCAACTGGAGTTCCGCCTCGACCCGAACCAGGGCTGGACGCTCGAACAGGCGGTCCGCGTCGGCGCGATGCTCGAAGATTCCGGAATCTACCTGCAGTACATGGAGCAACCGATTCGCGTCGACTCGCACCGCTCGCTGGCGCGCCTCCGCCAGCGCCTCAGGCAACCCATCGCACCGAACGAGGACACGTACATCTCGCACAACATCCAGTCGCTCATCGAGGCCGGCGCGATGGACGTCGGCGTCATCGACCTGACGCCGGCCGGCGGCATCAGCGGAATCCGTCAGCAGGCCGCGGTCCTCGAAGACGCGGGCGTGCCGTTCACCCATCACTGCGCCTTCGACCTCGGAATTCGGACGGCCGCGATCCTCCACGGCGTCACCGGGATTCCCGGGTTCTCGCTGCCGCCAGACTCGACGTACTACGGCTGGGACGGCGAGATTATCGAGCGCCCGTTCGAGGTCAGCGACGGGTGTCTCCCGGCCCCGGAGGGGCCAGGGCTCGGCATCTCGGTCGACATGGACGCGGTCGCGGAGTACCGATGCTGATGTCGGGGGAAGAACAAGCTTCAATAGGCACGCCACCGACCGTTGATTCGCTATGGTAGAGCTATCGCTACAGGAGCGTCCGGCGATCGTCACGGGCGCCTCGCGCGGGATCGGTCGCGAAATCGCGGCCCGGTTCGCCGAGGCCGGCGGCGACGTGGCCATCTGCTCGCGGTCGTACGACGACGTCGCATCGGTGGCCGAGGAACTCACGGCGGCCCACGAGGGCCGCGTCGTCCCCGTCGAGTGCGACGTGACGGACCGGGACGCAGTCCGAAATCTCGTCGACACGGCAATCGACGAGTTCGGCGACCTGCGGGTACTCGTGAACAACGCGGGTGCCTCGGTCGAATCGGCGAACGTCTTGCACCGCTGCGACGAGGAGACGTTCGAGTCGATGGTCGACCTGAACCTCAAGAGCCAGTTCCTCCTGAGCAAGGAGGTCCTCCCGGCCATGGTCGCCGCCGGCGGCGGCTCGATGGTCCACGTCGGCTCCGTCAACGGCCTGTTCGGAATCGGCCTGTCGGGGTACTCGGAGGCCAAGAGCGGGCTCCTGGCGCTCTCGCGCAACATCGCCACGCACTACGGGCAACACGGGGTCCGCTCGAACGTCCTGTCGGCGGCGACGATCGAGACTGAGAACCGACGCGAGGAGATGGAGAACACCGACCAGCGGACCGGCGAGACCGGCGTCCGGGAGCGGTGGCTCGACCAGTACCCGCTCGGGCGGTTCGGAACGCCGGGAGAGGTCGCCGACACGACGCTGTTTCTGGCCTCCGAGCGGTCGAGTTTCATCACGGGCGAGAACCTCGTTCTCGACGGCGGCCTGACGAACAGCCTCCCGACCTCGTTCATCAACGAGATATACGACGCGGACGAACGACCGACCACCGATAACTGACTACCAATGGACGAACTCACGACAGACGACGCACCCGACAGCATCGGACCGTACTCGCAAGGCATCGCCTCCGGAGACCGAATCTACGTCTCCGGGCAGGGACCAGTCGACCCGGAGACCGGCGACGTGATCGACGGCTCCCCGGCCGAACAGACCAGACGAACGCTGGAGAACGTCGACGCGATACTGCAGGCCGGCGGCGCGTCGCTCGACGACGTGGTGAAGGCGACGGTGTTCGTCAAGGACATGCGGTACTACGACGAGGTGAACGAGGTCTACGGGGAGCTCATGTCCGCGCCGTATCCGGCCCGGAGCGCCGTCGAAGTCGTCAAGCTCCCGGTCGACATCGACGTGGAGATAGAGGTCGTCGCAGAGCGATGAGATGACGCGCCTCGTCGTCTTCGACCTCGACGGCACGCTCACCCGCCAGCGCGGCGGCTTCGAGCTGTTGCACACCCTGTACGGGACGACACCCGTCGGAGAGGAGTTACAGGACCGATTCGACGCCGGCGCGCTGGCGTTCGACGAGTGGTGCCGCGAGACCGTCGACCACTGGCGGAGCGCCGGAATCACCGCCGACGACGTCGAGCGGGCCGCGGACGCAGTGACACCGAAAGCCGGTGCGCCGGAGGTGCTCGCGGCCCTCCAACGTGAGGCGGTTCCCTTCGGCATTCTGAGCGCGGGCGTCGCGAACCTCGCGGCGCGGTTCGAGCGCTTCGACCCCGCGTTCATCCGCGGCAATCGGATTCGGTTCGAGGACGGGTCCCTCGCGGGCATCGACGTCGGCGTGGGACCGACCCAGAAAGGCGAGATACTGCGGGAGATTCGCCGGGACCGCCCGGCCGTCGAAATCACGTACGTCGGCGACTCTCACACGGATACCGAAGCGTTCGTCGAGGCTGATTCGGCGGTCCTGTTCGACCCCGACGACCGCGTCCCGTCGGAAGCGGTCGCCGCCGCGGATTCGGTCGTCGAGTCCAGTGACATCCGCGATGTCGATGAACTGCGCCTGTAGCGTCGCACGTTCCCACCAGTCGCTATTTGAGTCGCTATTGCAGATTTTTATATTTGTAACTCTCAGAATTCACTCTATATTTTCCTACCCGTAGTCAAATTTACTTTTGAGTTTATAAATGTCTTATTTCGACTGTATTCCAACCCCTTCTGCAATCAATCTGTGTGATTCGAGCGCGTCCTCGTGGTCGGCGACGACGTGCTGAATCATCACCTCGTCCACGCCGACCCGGTCCGCGAGCTGCTGGAGCAGGCCGGCGAGCGTCTCGGGGCTGCCGGAGATCGCGCGCGGCCACTCGTCGTCGTCCAGCGTGGCCGGCGTCGGCTCCGGAACGCCCCCGAGTTCGTCGACCGCCTCCGACATCGACGGCGTCGTCCCGACGACGCCCTGTTCCATCCGTTTGTACGAGGCCTCTGCGACGGCCCGGAGACGGGCCGCTCCCTCGTCGGTCGCTGCACAGACGGCGTTGACGGCCACCATTCCCTTCGGCTCGTCGACCCCGCCGGCGAGCTCTGAGGGGCGAAAGTTCTCTCGGTACTCCTCGAAGGCGTGGGTGGCGAACTGGGGCCGGATGAAGGCCGCGAAGCAGAACGGGAGGCCGAGTTCGGCGGCGATGGCCGCGCTCGACGTGCTCGACCCGAGCACCCAGGGGGCGGGCGGGGCCCCGTCCGAGCGCGGTATCTCGATGTCGCCGTAGGGGTGGTCGTCGGGGAAGTCGTCGTAGAGGTGCGAGACGACGGCCTCGATTTTCTCGGCGTGGTCTTCGTCGGGGTTCCGGACGCGGCGGTCCGTTCCGAGGGCCCGGTCGACCGCCGGCGAACCGTTCGCTCGTCCCAGTCCGGCGTCGATACGACCCGGCGCGAGACCGTCGAGCGCACCGAACTGCTCGGCGACCTTGAACGGGCTGTAGTGGTTGAGCAACACCGCGCCCGACCCGAGACGGATGGTGTCCGTCTCGGCGGCCAGGTGACCCAGCAACACCTCGGGAGTCGTTCCCGCGAGCGTGTCGGCCATGCCGTGGTGTTCGGCCACCCAGAAGCGCGAATACCCGAGGCGTTCGGCCTGTTTCGCGGCCTCGACGGTGTTCGCGTACGCCTCTGTCGCGGTCCCGTTCTCGGGCACGGGCGAGAGATCGACGGCGGAGAGCTTCATGTCCCCGTTCGGCGGGTGGGATGGATAACCGTTCGGACGCCAGCAGGACGGGCCGCTGGTCGAGCGCTATCGTCCCGGTCGACGATGCCCCAGGCCCGCGGTCACCACTCCGTGTACGTGATGTACTCCTCGCCCTCGTAGGCCAGCAGCCACGTCCCGTAGAAATCGGCCGCTCGAATCGCTTCGTGCGCGCGGATGCGGTCGACCACGGACCGGAAGTCGTCGTCGTCCTCGTAGTACCCGCTCTCGATGGCTTCCTCGACGACCGTCCGCTCGGCGTCCGAGAGCCCTGTGAGTTCGAACAGGTACTCGGTCCGGACCTGCTCGGCGAACGACTCGACGTCTGGGGCGATTTCGGTCACTTCGTATCGGTACTCGGCCTCCGACGCCGTCCGAGAGTTGACCGCCACGCGGTACCGGTTCCCGTCGTGGACGATGACGTCGTACCGGCGCTCTGGGACGAACACCGAGCCGTTGCCCACCTCCTCGGCGGTGCCGTACCCGATACCCAGGTCGTAGCCGTCCTGGCCGGTCGGATGGTCCTCCGAGACCACCGGGTCGAGCCGCCGGCGGTCGACCGCGGGGAGGTCTTCGTACCTGATTTCGCCCACGTCCGGCGTGGTATCCTCCGGGTCGAAGTCGATGAGCACCTCGTAGACCGTCACCTCGCTGCTCGCGACTCGCGTCTCCGAAACGTCGTAGAAGGTGTCGTTGACCCGGACGGCGCTGGTCCGGTCGAACAGTTCGTACCGCCCTCGCCGCGTCGCCGTCCCGTTGTCGCGGGCCGACGCGACGACCGCGTACTCTTCGGAGTCCGGTTCGGCGGTCGTCGCGACCTCGTCGGCGATATCCGCGGACGTGGCGGTTCGCATGTCGAGCACGACGGGGGGATGACCACAGCCGGCGAGCGCGGTCGAGAGGAGGGCCGTTCCGGTCGCGAGGAACTGGCGGCGTCGCATATCCGTGTCAACAGGCAACTGGGGCGAAAGCTTTCTGGTCGTCGCCGTCTCCACTCCAGCCGACCGCGGCTCGAAGTCGGGTCAGGGGAGATACGTCGCGAGGAAGTTCACGATCCGGTCCAGCCACGGATTGATTTCGTCGTCCTCGGCTTCGCCGTCCGACGAACTGTCGGTCATGTCATCTCGTACGATATGTTCGGTGATGAATGTTCTGCCGCGGACGGACCCGGGCACGCTCGACGGCCGTCGTGAGCGAGTCCCCTACGGTTCGAGCACCGCTCGGAAGCGGGCGTCGTTGTTCAGCATCCGCTGGTAGGCCGTCTCCACCTCGTCCAGTCCGTACGTCTCGATTTCCGGCGTGATGTCCCGAAGCGAACTGAACGAGAGCGTCTCTTCGGAGTCGAGCGCGTGGCCCGACGCCCACCCCTCGACGCCGCCGCGGGTGCCCACGAGCTGCGCCGCGGATACTTCGATGGGGTCGCCCGGAACGCCGACCACGACGACGGAACCGTCGGCTCCGATTCCGTCGACGATCGAGCCGATGGCGTCGCTCGACGGGGCGGTGGCGAGGACGACGTCGGCCCCGCCGAGGTCCCGGAGCCGCTCGGCCGGGTCGGTCTCGGACGCGTCGACGAAGTGATCCGCGCCCAGTTCTCTCGCGAGCGCTTCCTTTTCCGCCGTTCGAGAGATGGCGACGGTCTCGAACCCGGCGGCGTGCGCGTACTGCACGCCGAGGTGGCCAAGACCGCCGACGCCCTGGACGGCCACGAGGTCGCCCGCCCGCGCGTCGCTGTTTCGCAGCGCGTTGTAGGTCGTCACGCCGGCACAGAGCAGCGGGGCGGCCGCCGCCGCGTCCAGTGAGTCCGGCATCGCGGCTAGCGCCTCCGCGGGGGCCGTCATGTACTCGGCGTAGCCGCCGTCGAAGGTCAGCCCCGTGATCTCGTCGTTCTCGCACTGGCGGAAGTCGCCTCGCCGACACGAATCGCAGGTGAAGCAGTGACCGCCGTGCCATCCGACGCCGACGCGGTCGCCGACCGACCACTCCGTGATCGCCTCGCCGACGGCGTCGACGTGACCGGCGACCTCGTGCCCCGGTACCCGCGGGTACGAGACCGCAGGGTTCGTCCCCTCTTTCACCTGTTCGTCGCTGTGACAGATGCCACAGGCGTCGACGGCGACCCGGACGGCGTTCGGCCCCGGTTCGGGAACGTCGCGTTCGACCAGTTCGAAGTCCGCGCCCGGTTCGGAAACGACCGCCGCTCGCATGGTCTCGGACATGCATTGACTACCGCTGCGGCGGTGATAAACAGCCGGGAGTCGGCACTCAGACGGGATTCCGTCGATCGACCGAGAGGCCACGGACTCAACGTGTGCCGGTCCGCCGCACGCATCACTGCCTTTTTCAAGCGAAAGCGCCGAGGCACGCCGATGACACCACAGGACCGTTCGAGTGGGAGCGCTCCGCTGGCCGACGGGATGCCGATGCTCGGCCTCGGAACGTGGCAGAACGACGACCCGGAGACGTGCGTACGGAGCATCGAGACGGCTCTGGAGATGGGCTATCGGCACGTCGACACCGCACAGGCCTACGGCAACGAGGACGCGGTCGGCGACGGCATCGCCGCGGCCGACGTGCCGCGGGAGGACGTGTTCCTGGCGACGAAGGTCTGGAAGTCGAACCTCGCGCGCGAGGACGTCATCGAGACCACGGAGGAGAGCCTCGACAAGCTCGGCGTCGACGCCGTGGACGTGCTGTACGTCCACTGGCCCGCGGGCGCGTACGACCCCGAGGAGACGCTCGCCGCGTTCGACGACCTCTACGATCGGGGAAAGATCCGGAACGTCGGCGTCTCGAACTTCGAGCCCCGGCACGTCGAGGTGGCGATGGACAACCTCGACGCTCCGTTGTTCGCCAATCAGGTCGAGATGCACCCGTTCCTTCCCCAGACGGAACTGCGCGCCCACGCCGAGGAGCACGGGTACGAACTGGTCGCGTACTCGCCACTGGCCCGCGGCGGCGTCTTCGACAGCGACGTGCTGACCGACATCGCGGCCGACCACGACGCCAGCGCGGCGCAGGTCAGTCTGGCCTGGCTCCGCGAGAAGGGGGGTACCGCCATCCCGAAGGCGACCGGGAGAGACCACATCGCCGATAACTGGGCGAGCCTCGACCTGGCGCTCTCGGACGACGAAATCGACCGCATCGACGGCATCGGTCAGACGGAACGGACGATCAACCCCGGATTCGGTCCCGACGCCTGGAACTGACTCGGTCTGCCGACGACCGGCTTCCGGTCGCTACTCGGGGTGACGGTCGGCGGGCGTCTGAAACTCCATCGCGACGACGTTTCCCTGCGGGTCGTTCTCGTCGAAACTGAGCGTTCCGCCGGACCGTTTCACGATCCAGTGCACCAGCCACAGTCCGAGCCCGGTCGAGTGGGCGGTCGGCTTGAGCGGGCTGTCTGTCTCCAGGGACTCCCGTTCGCTCTGTGGAATCCGGGGACCGTCATCCAGTACCCGAATCGTGACAGTCGTCTCCCCGGCGTCCACGCCGACTTCGACGGTCGGCTCCTGTGAATCGTTGTGTTCGACAGCGTTTTCGAGGAGTTCGCGGACGGCGTGGGGCAGCGCGGAGAGCGCCGAAACGGTCGCCTCGGCGGGCAGTTCGCGGGAGATCGTCACGTCCGGGTGTGATCGCTCGACGCCGCGGAGCGCCGATTCCAGCACCGGCACGACGTCGATCGGCTCAAGTTGGTCGCGGTCCGCGAGCACGCTGACGATGTGGTGGTGGTCGTCGAAGAGGGAGAGCAACTTCTCGGAGGCCGACTCGATCCGATCGATGTGTTCGTCGGACTCCACTCCCTCCATCCGGAGTATCTCGGCCTGCCCGCGAATGACCGTCACCTGGTTTCGGAGGTGGTGCTGGAGCAACCGGTCCACGGCGTGGAGGTGCTGGTCGCGAGCGTTTCGGTCCGACACGTCGCGGCCGATCCCGACGACGCCGATCACGTCGCCGTCGCGACACAGACGACGCTTCCGAAACTCGTACGGAATCTGTGTCCCTCGTTTCGTGACTACCATCGCCTCGAGCGTGTCGTGTCCCTCCGCGAACGCTGTCGCGATAGACTCAGCCACTCGACGGGCGTCCGCATCGGCGAAGAAGTCCTCGAGGTCCATGTCCCGGACCTCGGCCTCGGTGTAGCCGGACTTCTCGACGAGCGGGTCGTTCCATCGCACGAGTTCGCCAGCGGGATCGAGCACGTAGAAGACGTCCTGCAGCGTGTTGATGGCGTCCTCGATAAACTCGCGCTCGGCCTCGAGGTCCGCCTGCACCTCTTTGAGCTGGGTGACGTCGACGATGACTGCCTGTCCGATGTCCGTGCCTCGATAGGTTCCGGGCGCAGTGGAGACCCGTATCGTGCGCGTCTCACCGTCCGGTGGGCACAGTTGCATCTCGGTCGGCCCCGTCGAGACCTTGTTTTCGACCACGTCGGCCAGTTCCTGCTTCGCCCTCTCGTGATCGTCGGAGTCGATGAACTCGAAGATCGAACGGCCGACCAGTCGCTCTCTTGACGGGAGACCCAACAAATCCAGAACCGCGTCGTTGCCCCAGATGATTTCCCCCGACGCGTCGAAGAGATTGATCGGTGCAGGTGACGTTCTAATCAACTGCTGATACCGTTCTTCGCTCTCTTCGCCCCCCTGATCCTCCATACCTGATCAGGGTATGGAACGCTCGTGGGTAGCTTTCGATGCGAGTCCCGGAAGTAGGTCATGCTCCATGCGTCAATATAACACGATTATATTTGCCACATGTTAAGCGTTTATCTTAATAGATACTGCTAGAGAGGCCACTTAGGGAGCCAGTAGGCAGACACGAGTTCGACCAATAATCTCGTTTTCAGTTCCGGTAATCGACCATTAAAAGTATATTTTCATATCTATACCTATATATTCGGCATTCTACAATCGATTTTCTCGATTTGAGTTTTAAACCCCTATACTAGATTCATATTCGGTTATCCTAGATACACTATGCGCCTTTCATCTGAAAAGTTCGAGTTTCATCTGGTTCTCGGCCCGCAGATGGTTCTCCGGACCCCGGTCGACGTCCCCACTTCCGGTGGGTGGGCAGACCGTGGCCGGCAGTTACGAGTCCTTGTAGAGGACGTCGGGGCGAGACACGGAGGTGTCGGCGGCGTACGACTCCGCGTCGAGCATCGGCCAGTCGCCCGTCACCGTGAGCGGTTCGATATCGTCGGCCGTCACCAGCACGGTCCCCTCGCTCTTTGCCCCCTGCACGGTCGGATTCCAGGCGTAGGCCATCGGCGCGGTGACGCTCGTCTCGAGACCCGGCTTCGCGACCCACTCTCTGCTCGCGTACCCGGCCGCACCGCCCTGGTGGTGTTCCCGCCACTCTTCCGGCAGACCCGCTTCGTCGTACCCGTCACGAATCGCCTCGAAGACGTCTCCAGCCGTGTCGTCGGCTTTGGCGGCCGCCTGTGTCGCACCCAGCGCCGTCGCGTCGACGCGTGTCGCGATTCGGTGTCGTTCTTCGAGCCACTCCGGCGGGTCGAACGCGACAGTCCGCGTGCAACTGGCGTACTCGCCGAGTCGTCGGCCGACGACGGACACGACGACGTAGTCGCCGAGTTCGGTGTCGCGGGGGACTGGGTGGCGGTACTTCTGGGCCCGCTCTCCGCCCGCCACGAGGACGACCGGGTGGTCGATGCCGAACTCGTCGAGCGCACAGCCGAGTGCGTTGGCGACCTGCTGCTCGGTGTCGCCGGATTCGACGTTTCGCATGACTCCCTCGACTGCGGCGGCGGTCTGACTGCTCAGCGTCCGGTATCGGTCGATGTCTTCCCGTGTGAGCGGCCGACGGAACTGACTCGCGCTCACCGATTCCAGTCCGGGGACGCCGAAGTCGGCGGCCGCAGGCGTCGGCGAGTGGACGGCGACGGCCTCGCCGAGCGACGTCGCGTACCAGGGGAACGTCTCGATCGTCACGTCCGGTGGCGCCGACGATTCGTTCGCGTCCGTCTCAGCCTCCGACGTTCCGTTCTCGAAGTGCTCGTCGCGAACCAGCGCCCGCTCGTCGTTGTCGACGACGATGGTGAGGTCAGACCCGTCGTAGCCGACGACGGCGACGCCGGTGGACGAACTTCGGTCGATGACGTTGCTGCGGCCCATGAGCCACGCGTACGTATCGGAGTCCGCGAACCACACCGCTTCGAGGTCGTTCTCGTCGAGATACGCGTCCAGGCGATCGAGTTTCGTCCGACGAGACGTGGAACCGTTCTGTGACCCGTTCGACGCCTCGTCCTGTGTGGCTCCGACCGCGCTGCTCAACGCGGGAATGGATACGGCACCGCTTGCCATCTTGAGATACGTCCGCCTGTCGATGTCGAGGGATTTGCGTTTTGTCATTTCATAACACACTCCATGTCAGGGAGATGTCGCCTATCAGATAAATGTTCCGATAATGTATGCCAATAGACAGTAGTTCCGCCACGATTGTAGCAGAAAACCGCAGGCGAGACAGGCGGGCCCCAGAAGTGGGAAATAGTGGAGAACAGCGACGGGACGTATCGAATCAGAAACGTATCCAGCGGGAAGGTGGCCGACGTGAACAACGCGTCGACGGCCGACGGCGCGGACGTGATCCAGTGGTCGTGGAACGGTGGCAGTAATCAGAAGTGGCACTTCAACTTCGTCGAGACCGTCCAGCCCACCGACGACGGCCGTCCCTGGTAGTCTGACGGCTCTCCCATTTTTCGGCCTGCCCTCACCCGAGCGTCATCTGTCACACGACGCGTCACAGACACATTCAGCCTACCTGAACGGAGAATCGATCGAAAGACGACCGCCGACACAGATATCGTCTGTGAATACCACGGAGAGATACTCGTTCCAGTCGCCCCCGAATATGGCGAATCCTGCCGTGTACCGACCATCTCTCCTGCTAATCAGCAATGTCGAACGGCACGTATCGAACAGTACCGGTCGATGTTCGACGAGCGTGGGTCTCGTGGTACGAACGACGGGTGAAAAGTGGCGAACACGTATCTTCGTGTCGGGATTGTTTCACTATCGTGCTACTTGCTAGTCTTCACCAATGTGAAAATTAACCGTGTAGAATGGGATCGCCCCTCACGGTCGCTACGACGGCCACCCGGAGTCGTCTGTGACCCCGGGACACAGAGACCGGGTTGACGATTCAGGACTGCTGGCCCAGCGACGCTCCAATGGCCGTCAGAGATAACAGCAGTACAGACGTTATCCCGGATGTCGTGACACGAGCAAGGCGATGTTCAACACAGAGTGGGGCGGACAGAACCGCTCACTAGCGTTGCGAGCGCGTTCGACACTGATGAATCCGCATCCGGCGGGGAGGGCGAGTGGTAACGGGGCGGACAAAACCGACGGTGAGTTCGCTGGCGACCTCGTCAGTCACGCAATCCGAGACCGGAACTCGGGAACGCCGGTGACGTCGAGGTCGGTGACGCGGAACACCGCACCGGCCCCCGGGCCCTCCGCCTCCCGGTCGCCGTCGGTGAGGGCTGTCGTCAGATACAGCTCGCCGTAGTCGGGGCCGCCGAACGTGACAGACGACACCTTTCGCGCGGGCAGGGAAATTTCAGCGACCGGCTCCCCGTCCGGCGCGTACCGAACGACCCGCCCGCCGTTCCACCGCGCCGACCAGACGTGGTCGGCCGCGTCGACGGTCAGCCCGTCGGGAATGCCGTCGGCGGCGGCGGTCTGGCGGAACGTCCGTCGGTTCGTGACCGCGCCGGTCGCCCGGTCGTAGTCGAACGCATAGATGCGACGTGCCTCAGACTCGGTGAAGTAGAACGTCGAGAGGTCGTCGGTGAACCCCATCCCGTTCGGGATGTCCACCTGGTCGACGACCACCGACACGCCGCCGTCCGGATCGACCCGATAGAGCGTCCCGAGCGCGTCCTCGCCGGGCATCGTCCCGCAGAAGACCCCGCCCTCGGGGTCAGCGATGACGTCGTTGAACCGGGTATCGGCGTCGATCTCCAGCACGACGCTCGTCGCGTCCGCCCCCGGAACGTAGCGCTCTATCGTCCGCTCCGTGAACAGGAGGAGCGCCCCGTCGGACTCTAGCGTGTAGCCGCCGATCGGCCCCGACTGGGTTTGGTACGCAAGTTCGTGGGCGTCGGTCTCGGGGTCGTATCGGTGCAGTTCGCCGGCCGGGATGTCGACCCAGTAGACTCGTTCCTCGTCGGGGTGCCACAGGGGCCCCTCGCCAGTGTGATGGTGCGTGTCCGCGATGCGTTCGACCTGAACCATATCTGGTGGTTACGCGCCTCCTACTTCAGCGTAGTGCTCGACCCCTCGTTCGTACGGTTTCGTATCGCCGCTCCCGTCGGTATCACGACACCCCCCGAAGGACAATATGTCGGTTTTTACGGTACTTCTATGACCAAATATTCGCATACAGACAACGTCCTTCGATATATGAATCCAAAAGCGGATTCGACAGCTGTACTCGTGAGGGGCTGTAACTGGAAGGCGGACGGGTCCGCGACGGTTCGATGACGCGTATCCGCGGTGTGGCGGCGGAATCCGCGGGGGCGGTGTCAGATGTCGACCCACTCCGCTTCGGGAGAGTGTTCCTCGATGAACTCCTTTCGCGGTTCGACGGCGTCGCCCATGAGGACGGTGAACATCTTGTCCGCCGCGGCCGCATCTTCGATGGTCATCCGCTTGAGGATGCGACGGTTCGGGTCCATGGTGGAGTCCCAGAGCTGTGCCGGATTCATCTCACCCAGGCCCTTGAACCGCTGGACCTGGGTAGGATTGCCGTCACACTTCTCCGCGATGATGCTGTCGCGCTCCTCATCGGTCATCGCGTCGTAGGTCTCGCCGTGATGTCGAATTCGATACAGCGGCGGCTGGGAGGCGTAGACGTACCCCGCCTCGATGAGCGGTTGCATGTGACGATAGAACAGCGTCAAGAGCAGCGTCCGGATGTGCGCCCCGTCCACGTCGGCGTCGGTCATCATGACGATTTTCTCGTAGCGACAATCGTCGGCGTCGAACTCGTCGCCGATTCCGGTGCCGAGCGCGGTGATGAGGTTCCGAATCTCGTCGTTTTCGAGGACGCGATCAAGCCGGTGTTTCTCGACGTTCAGAATCTTCCCTTTGATAGGGAGGACGGCCTGGAACTCCGGGTCGCGGCCCTGTTTGGCGCTTCCGCCGGCCGAATCGCCCTCCACGACGAACAGTTCGGACCGGGCGGGCTCGCGCGTCTGACAGTCCGCGAGCTTGCCGGGGAGCGCCGTCGAGCTCAGAGCAGATTTCCGACGGGTGAGTGCCTCGGCCTTCTCGGCGGCCGTTCGGGCTTTCGCGGCCTCGACAGCCTTCGCGGTGATCGCCTCGACGGTGTCGGGGTGCTCCTCAAAGAACGTCGACAGGCCGTCGTGCATCGCGGACTCCACGACGCCGCGGACCTCGCTGTTCCCCAGTTTCGTCTTGGTCTGTCCCTCGAACTGCGGGTCGGGGTGTTTCACCGAGATGACGGCCGTGAGGCCTTCGCGGATGTCCTCGCCCCGGAGCGTCCCGTCGATTTCTGACAGCAGGTCGTGGTCCGTCGCGTAGTCGTTGACGACACGAGTCAGCGCCGTCTTGAACCCGGTGAGGTGCGTCCCGCCCTCCCGCGTGTCGATGTTGTTCGCGAACGCGTGAATCGAGGTCTGGACGTCGTCGGTCGCTTGCAACGCGACGGCGACCGAGAGCGGTCCGGCGTCGACCTCTTCGACCGTCTCGACGGTGACGACGTCCGGATGCAACGGCGTCTTGCCCTCGTTGAGGTAGCGGACGAACTCGCGGAGGCCCCCTTCGTACTCGAACGTCTCCTCGGTCCCGTCGCGCTCGTCGAGCAGGTCGATGTGGACGCCGGCGTTCAGAAAGGCCAGTTCCCGCAGTCGGCCGGCCAGCGTCGAGAAGGAGAACGGCGTGTCGTCGAATATCTCACGGTCGGGCCAGAGGCGGACCGTCGTGCCGGTATCCCCGTCGGAATCGAGCGGTCCGACCCGTTCGGGCGGACTCACCGGCTCGCCGCGCTCGAAAGACTGTTGCCAGACTGCCCCGTCCCGTCGGACCTCCACTTCGAGGCGCTTCGAGAGGGCGTTGACGACGCTCACACCCACCCCGTGGAGCCCGCCGGAGACCTGGTACGAAGCGTCGTCGAACTTGCCGCCGGCGTGGAGCACGGTCATCACCACTTCGAGCGCGGAGCGGCCGTCCTCGTGGGCGTCCACCGGAATCCCGCGGCCGTCGTCGGCGACCGACACGGAATCGTCGGGGTGGATGGTCACCGTGACCGTCTCGCAGTGGCCCGCGAGCGCCTCGTCGATGGCGTTGTCGATGACCTCGTAGACCATGTGGTGCAGGCCCGCCGCGTCCGTCGAGCCCACGTACATCGCCGGACGTGTGCGCACGGCTTCGAGGCCTTCGAGCGTCTGAATCGCCGTTGCGCCGTAGTCGTCGGTATCGTCGGTATCGTCGGTATCGTCGGTCATGTGAAACTGGATTCCGAAAGCGCGCGGGTGGAGGGTCCGAGAGCAGATGTCAGAGGCGTGTCTCTCGGGTGCGAGGGGGGAGCCGACCCACCCGGAAGGTGGAATCGGTGGTGCTGTGCGGTTCTTACCGGACGAAGACCGGGGAACTCCAGGCCATGTCGCCGTCCTCCTGGACCGTTCGGACGTAGTAGGCGTGGTCTTCGCCGTCGTCGGCGTCGAGGTCGAACGACACCTCGACGTCTTTGGCGGTCGCCTCGCCCACGTAGCGGAAGGCGAGCTGCTGTTCGAGTTCGCCGGCCTCTACGACCATGCCGTCCTCGATCTCGCCGAGCTCCCAGGAGTCGCTGAGGAACGGGGTCCGGAAGGACAGCTCCGTGTCCTCGGGCGCGTCGAGGTCGAGCTTGACGCCCTGGTAGTTCCCGGAGATGGTCGAGTCCCACTCGATGGTGGTGTCGGTCATCGACGTGATGCCCTGTTCGGGGTTGTGGAAGCCGAACTCGACGGCGTCTTCGATTTCGCCCTTGTCGAGGGTCAGGCCGCCGTCGGCGTCCTGGACCTTGTGTCGGTGCTTCGACCGGGCCCCGCTCCAGGTCAGTTCGAGGTACTCGTCGCTGTCCGTGAGGTTGACGCTCTCTATCTTCTCGGACCCGTCGAAGAGGTCGATGCGCTTCACGGGCTCGGTCCCGTTGACGGTCACGTCGAAGGTCACGTCGCCGTCGACGCTGATCTTCTCGCCCATGTTCGCGCCGTCGAGGTCGACGGAGAGCAGGGTCCGCTCGCCGGTCGTCCCGTAGCACCGCCGGCTCTGCATGGCCTCCCAGAGGCCGTCGCGGGTCAGTTCGTCGACGCTGGCCGCCATGATACCGCCGGTGATGTTGAAGTCGGCGGCCTGGAGGCTGGCGGTGTCGTCGGGCTCGTAGTGGTTGGTCGGTCGGGACGCGCCGAGCCGCCCGGTGTGGTCGTCGCTGCCCGCGATGAATCCGCACTCGTATCCGCGGTCCAGGGCCTCGTGAGCGAACCACTCGAAGACGCCCCAGAAGGACGTGATTTCGATGAACGGCGTCAGGTCGTAGTCGACCTCGTCCTCGTCGCGGAGGCGGGCCGGACGGCCGCCCTGGTGCGGGATTATCATGACGTCGTCCCGTCCCTCGTAGGCCGCGTACATGTCCTCGATTTTGGGCGTTCCCTTGTGCTTGTCGAAGCCGTCCGCGGACTGCCAGCCACAGCTGCGAAGCAGCGGCTCGTCGTCGTTCTTGTAGTAGACGTTGTTGTCGCCGCCGTTGACGGTGTTGGTCGACCACTCGTTACAGAGCAGCGTGACGAACTCGCCGGGCTCGTGGAACTTCTTGATGCCGTCCTGGACGTCCTCCCAGTAGTCCTCGGTGACCTGGAAGTCGTTGGCCGCGTGCGAGGCGAAGTCGATCAGCGCCTCGTCGCGCGCGAACTCGAAGTACTCGTCGATGGTCCCGGTCCCGACTGTCTTCCCGGACTGGCCGTGGATGTCGCCCCAGTGGATGTCGTACTCCTTGTCGCCGCCGACGACTATCGGATTCGAGGTGGCCTCCCAGTCGCGGTCCGCGTCTTCGATTGTCACCCGGTGGACCCCTTCCTCGCCGAAGGTGACCGGAATGTGCTCGACCGGGTCGTCGGCCTCGAAGGTGAGCGTCTCCTCGCCGCCGTTCTTGATGGAGAGCGTCCCGTCGTAGTCGTTGGCCGTGTTGTACCAGTAGTCCAGTACGCGGACGACGATTTCGGTCTCCTCACCGGGCTCGACCGTCGATGGGGCGATGGCCTGCAGTCGCGCGGGCTCGCCCGCGACGATCTGGTAGTCGAGTTCGTCGAGCAGGAGGAAATCGCCCGTCCCGAGCATGTCCACGAAGAAGTGGAACTCGAAGGCGGTCTCGGGGAACGACTGGACCTGGTGTCCCATGCTCCCTTCGCTCGTGTCACCGAAGGTGACGGTGATGGTCTCGCCGGGCTCGGTGTAGCCGTCGTGGACGTCGATGACGACGTTGTCGTTCCACGGTTTCTTCGTCAGGTAGCGGCGGTCGAACCGACCCTCGACGGTGGCGTCACCGCTCGTTTCGACGCTGGCGTAGTTGTCAGCGCTCGGGTCCTCGAACTGAGGCCGTTGCCAGTCGCTGGTCTGGTTGGTCGCGATCTTGATCTTCGCGCCGTCGTCGAGACCCAGCTCGCCGACCGTGTACTCGATCTCCCACGTGTCGTACGCGCCGGCCGTCACCTGGTCCTCGGAGATCGACACCGTGCCGTAGTACTCGTCGATCTCTTCCTGGGTCGTTCCCTCGCTCGCGATTTCTTTCTGGATATTTCCGCTCATTGGTTGTCGTGGTTGCGGGCGAGCGTCGTCCGCTCGCCGACATCAACATTCGATTCATTTCCGGGTTAAAAATCTGCCGTGGAAGGTTGTGATATTAAACTATTTTACTCGAATCTCCGCCAGAATACAGTAGTATATCGTAATTCAGAATGTATCTTTGAACTTCTGCCGAGAATTATAATATGTATATATGTTTGAACATGCATTTGCAAGTTCGAACTTTATTTGCCGTGATATACCACTTTCTGCGATAAAATGTTAATAATACAGAAATTTCTTATGAAGGGATTGTCTCGGTTGACTCGTTCGGATGAACCCAGAGAACAATGCACAAACGGCGCGCTGTGAGACTGCAACTGAGTACGCGGACACCGACGGGACGGGGGAGACCACGTTGCGTCGGCGGTTCCTGAAGGGAGCGGCCGGCGCCGGTGGACTGGCTCTCGTCGCGGGCTGTAGCGGTGGGAGTGCGGGCAGCAGCACGACGACGATCACCATCGGCTACCAGCCGTTCGGCACGCCGTACTGGTCCGAGCTCGTCGTGAAGCACGGGGAACTCGTCGAGAAGTACACCGAGCCGCTCGACGGCGACTACGAGGTCGAGTGGCAGTCCGCCCTCCAGGGCTCGGTCATCGGCAACCGGATGATCGCCGGCAAGAACCAGGCCGGATACAACGGCGACATGCCGACCATCCTCGCGCTGGCGAACACCGACAGGCCGATAAACATGATCGGCCTCTCCGGCTGGTCGTGGGGCCAGCAGTGTAACGTCGTCATCACGCCGAAGGGGTCGGACATCGAGGGCCCGGAAGACCTCGACGGCGCTGACATCGGTGCCACCACGGGCGCGTGTTCACACCGGTTTCTCCTCTCGTTGCAGGAGTACGAGAACATCTCGGTCAATCTCGTCGACCAGGACGTCAACACGATTCTCGCGAACATCGGGTCCGGCGAACTCGACGCCGGGGTTATGTGGGAGCCGAACCCGACGATGGGCGTCGTCCAGCAGGACGTCGCGGACTGGGTCGTCACGGGCGCGCCCTACGACGACCCGGACATCGGCGCGCTGACCATGAACGACTCCTTCATGACCGAGAACCGCGACGCCGCGCTGGCTATCATGAAGGCCGAACTCGAGGCCAAGCACATCATGAAGAGCGACCCCGAACGCACCGTCGAACTCATCAACCAGGAAGAGGACCTGGCGGACTACGAGCCCGCGACAATCGAGGCGTCGCTGTTCGAGCCCATCGACATCAACCCCGACACGCCGAAGATGCAGTTCGCGACCGACCTCCGGAAAATCGGACCGGCTCGACAACTCCTCGAAGAGACCGCTCCCGCCTTCCTCCTCGAACAGGGCGCTATCGACCAGCTCCCGACCGAAGAGCGCTACAGCTTCGGCCTGCTCGACGATGCCGCGAGCGAGCTCGAATCCGAGGTCGAGTGGAGCCCCTACGACGACGAGGTGAGCGCTGAATGAGTGCGGTCACCAGAGTCGAGGCGTACCTGACCACGGTCCAGCGACAGCTCGGCGACGTCCCTCGACCGCCTCGATACGTGCTCAAGGCCGCGTCGATAGCGGGCTTTCTGGCGGTCTGGTGGCTCTTCGTCCGTGTGGGCGTCCTCGGGTTCGCACTCATCACGACCCCGCCCGAAGCGGCCGGAGCGCTGCTGGGCTACCTGCTCGGCGAACCGATGACCAACGGCGGCTACTCGCTGTACTACCACTCCTACCACACGATATACCGGGTCGGACTCGGCGTCGGGCTTGCGGTCGCGACGGCGGTCCCCCTGGGGCTGCTCATCGGCTGGAGCGACTGGTGGGAGCGGTACGTCGCACCGGCCTTCGAACTGCTCCGGCCCATTCCGCCCGTGGCCTGGGTCCCAATCGCGCTCGTCGCGTTCTCGACCAACCTGCTGAGCATCGTCTGGGTGGTGTTCGTCGGCGCGTTCTTCCCGGTGTTGCTCAACACCGCGGACGGCGTCCGCAGCATCGAGACGGAGTACGTCAGGGCCGTCCAGAGTCTCGGCGGGAGCCGATGGGACCTGTTTCGACACGTCATCATCCCCGCGTCGGTCCCCTCGATAGCGACCGGCGTCATGCTCGGCGTCGGTATCGGCTGGATAGCCGTCGTCGCCGCCGAGATGATCTCCGGAAACTTCGGGGTCGGCTACATCACCTACCAGGCCTACCGACTGATGCAGACCGAGACCGTGGTCGTCGGCATCATCGTCCTCGGGACCTACGGAGCGCTCTCCAGTTACGCCGTCTCGCGGCTCGGTACCCGACTGACCGCATGGAAAGACCGTGAATAGACTGACCGCAGCCCCACGTTACCACCCACAATGACCGACAGCACGCAGATCGCATCGAACGAGACCGACGCACCGACCTACCGAGACGGCTCCGTTCACGTCGAGTCCGTCTCCAAGGTGTACGACCCGGACGGCGAGCACGTCGTCGCCGTCGAGGACGTGACGCTCCACATCGAGGCGGGCGAGTTCGTCACCGTCCTCGGACCGTCCGGGTGCGGGAAGAGCACGCTACTGGAGTGCATCGCCGGCTTCACCGAGCCGACGAGCGGGAACGTCTACGTCGACGGGGAGGTCATCGACGGCCCGTCGGCCGAGCGGGGCGTCGTCTTCCAGTCCAACCGCCTTCTCCCGTGGATGACTATCGAGGAAAACGTCGACATCGGCCCCAAGATGCGGGGCGCCGTCGAGGACGGCCGCGCCAGTCAGCTACTCGAGCGGATGGGGCTGGAAGGCACCGAGAACGCCTATCCCTCGGAGCTCTCCGGCGGGATGCAACAGCGGGCCGAAATCGCCCGACTGCTCGCTAACGACCCCGACATCATGCTGATGGACGAGCCGTTCAGCGCGCTGGACGCGCTGACGAAGGAGATGCTCCAGGAGATGCTGCTCGAAGTCTGGGACGACGACAACCGGACGGTGCTGTTCATCACGCACGACGTCGAGGAGGCGCTGTTCCTCGCAGACCGGGTGCTCGTGATGACGGCCGGCCCGGGGAGGGTCAAAGAGATCATCGACGTCGACCTGGAGCGACCGCGGGACCTCTCGATGACGACCACCGAAGAGTTCACCGCGCTCAAGGACCGCGTGCTCCACCTCATCCACGAGGAGGCGCGGGAGGCCATGGAATGAGTACCGCGACGGCAATCGAACGTCGGCTTCCGAGCCTCTTCGATGTCAGTCGACGGTTCGTGTCGCTGGCCGGTCTGCTACTGGTCTGGACCGCGATATCGAGCGCGGGCCTCATCGGCGGGCTGCCCGGACCGCTCGCCGCCCTCACTGCGCTGGTCGCGTTGCTCGGCAATCCGCTCATCCACGAGTCCATCAGCATCAGCCTCCTCCACATTCTCGGCTCGTTCGTCGTCGCGGCCGCCATCGGCGTCCCCCTGGGGCTGCTCATCGGCTGGAAGGCCGTCGTTCACGACCTCGTGTTCCCGTCGCTCGAGATTCTCCGGCCGGTGCCGCCCATCGCCTGGATTCCACTGACGATACTCGTCCTGCCCTCGATGCGGTCGAGCATCATGTTCATCACCTTCCTCGGGGCGTTCTTCCCCATCCTGTTGAACACCATCCGCGGCGTCCGCGACATCGAGGCAGACTACGCCAGGGCGATCAAATCGCTCGGGGGCACCCCGACCGACGTCTTCCGCAACGTGATCTATCCCGGCGCGTTGCCGTCTATCCACACCGGCCTGGTCGTCGGAATGGGCCTCGCCTGGGTGAACCTCGTCGCCGCCGAGATGGTGGCCGACGAAGGCATCGGTCGGTTCGTCTGGGTGTCGTACACGAGCGGTAACTTCGAGAACATCGTCGCGTCCGTCATCCTCATCGGCGCGCTGGGGTACGCCAGTTCGGAAGTGATCCGCTTCGTCGGACGGTGGCAACTCTCGTGGACCCAGCTCGATGACTGACGTGGAGCGGGGAGAAGCCGCGGCATCGATACGTAGCCGGGTGCGATGGGTCCCTCGTCGGACCCCCGGCGGCAGCGTCCTCATCTTCGTGGCGAGTGCGTGGCTGTTGGCGTGGATCGCACCGATTCCCCTCGCGGTCCACGACCTGGTACTGACGACAGACAACGTTCCGCTGCAGGTCGCCACCGGCCCGGGCCCTGCCGTGCTGGGGTTCGTCGACGGGGGGACGGTACGCGTCTACCTGCCGTGGACGCTTCTCCCGATACTCGCAATCGGAGAAGGGTTGCATCAGGTGCGCCGACGGCGGTACGTCGGGCCCGTGCTCGCCGGCGTTCTCGGTGCCTCCCACGTGCTCGTCCTGAGCGGCTGCGGGTGCGGGACCGGTTCGAGTCGGTTTCTGGGAGCCGCCGCGCTGGCCGCCCTCTAGCCGAATGGACACGTCGCGCAACAGTCGACGGCGAATCCGGGGGCGGCCATTTGTGGGGCAGAAGGGCCGCCTATCGATGCCCGGCCTGCTGATGCGAGAGTTGCGTCAGTACCGAGAGACTGTCCTCGGCGTGACTCGCAGTCCGTTCCAGCAGATCGGCGACGCGCTGGAGGAGCAGTAACGGCTCTGGTCGTTCCCGGCGAAGCGTTTCGTGGAAGGCCGCAATCGCCTCCTCAGCGGTGTTCAGCGCGTTACGCGCGGCTTCGGCCTCCTCGTAGATCGGGCAGGAGATGACGCTCCATATCCGGGTCATGGCGTCGTCGAGCGGCGTCGTTATCTCCCGGAGCCGCTCCGCCACGTCGTCCCCCGGAGCGGACCCGTCGTACTGCGTCACGAGTTCACTGATTTCGACGGCCGTCTCCGCCATCTGCGTGACCTCCTGAACGACCGACCGGTAAGCGATGAGCGGGAACCCGCTCTCGATTCCGAGGACCTGGCTCAGACGGGGATTGCGATACGTGGCGAACGACAATCGCAGGAACAGGAAGGACAGCTTCTCGATCTGGTGGTAGCGGCTACTCACCTGGCGCGCCGTGGCGACATCGCCGTCGGTCAGCGCATCGACCGCGCCCTGACGCATGGACGTTTCGGTACGCCCGAGGCGTTCGAGCATCGTCTGGAGGTCGAAGTCGTCCGGCGCGACCGAACAGCGGACCGTCATGTACGTTCCGCCTTCCTCGACGGCGCTCAGCCCCATCAGCCGCCGTTCGGCCGCGAGCACGCCGTCGCGGTGGTCCAGACCGAAAGCGGTAGTCCCTTCGATCCGGATCAGGTGACGACCCAGTATGTACTGCGTGATGAGCGCTCGTTCCAGGGCCTTTCCACTGAGTACGTCGGCATCCAGTGAGACCTCAGACTCCGGCACGTCCGGCTGCTGCGGGACGAGGAGCAACGCGCCCCCCTCGTTGTCTTGTTGAACCACGATTTCGTCCCCCTTTTCGACGTTGTGCGCACGGGCCCACTCCGCCGGGACCGTGACCGCCAGCGTCGAGGAGCCCAGCTGTTGCACTTTCCGTTTCGTCCTTATCGGTTCCTGTTTCACGAATATCCACTCCGTGCGTCGAAACCGACGCGTTCCCTTCGAGGTGACATACCTGAGACTACAATCACCGACCAGATACTATTTTTGGTAGGTATAAATTTTCGAATATCGAACATACCCAAACATACGTTTCGATATAGTCCAAGAAGGCAGAAGACTGGAGATGTAGTCGCGTCGGCGATCGCTTCTCGGTCGGCGAGAGTGGGAGGCGGATTTCAATAACGCGGGGCGCGTTCAGTGACACGTATGAGGCCCGAAAACGAGTGGTTCAAACCGGAACGGCTGCGGCGGTACTACGCCGTCTACGAGGCGATCGCGCTGGCCACATCAGTGGCCGTCGGTGGCGCCCTCGCCGTCACCGGTATCCTCACCGCTGTGCAACCGTGGGTGATGCTGGTCGGCGCCGCGGCGGCAGCGGTCGCCTTCGGTTATCTGACGTGGTGGATCCCCGCGTTCTATCGGACTGCTGACTACCGGTTCACCCACGACGAGATCGAGTACAGACGCGGCGTCTTCTTCCGACAGAAGACCACGGTCCCCTACGATCGTATCACGAACGTCGGCGTGTCGCAGGGTCCGATCCAACGCGTGGTGAACGCGGGGGCCGTCGGGATCCACACCGCCGGCTACGGCGGACAGGCCGGTGCGGAACTGACCGTCGGCGGCGTCAGCGACTACGAGGAGATCAAAGAGCAAATCCTGGCCAAGGTCAGAGAGCGGCCGGCGAGAGCGACCGAGGGCGAGGAGTCCGCGGGGCCCGGCCGAGCTACTCCCGAAAGCGAGGCGGCCGAGATACTCGCCGAACTCCGTCGGATCAGGGAACTGCTGGAGCAGGGCCGACAGGCCGAACGAGCATGAGTGGGAACGGGTGGCTCCTCCGACCCCGGTGCTCATAGGGTCTCGATGGCGCGTGAGGACCGCCGTGCGGAGAGCGTCGGCTCGTGGCCGGCGGCGCTGTGGCTCTACGTGATCGGCGCTGTCGGACTGGGTCTGAGCGCGCTCTTCGGCGGCGGGACGCTCCTCCTCGATCCGACGGGGTCGACGTTGGGATTGCCGGTCGCGTGGCTCGTTTGAACGCCGTTTCGGAGCTACCTGGTCCCCGGTGCGATCCTGTTCACCGTCTTCGGCCTCGGTTCGATAGCCGTCTGCTACGGGATCGCCCGCCGGGCCGCGTGGACGTGGCCCGCTGCGATCGGCCTCGGCGCATCGCAGGTGGGTTGGATCGTCGTCCAGATCCTGCTCTTGCAGACGACGAGCGTTCTGCACGCCGTCTACGGCGGCCTCGGGGCGGGACTCGTGGCGCTCGAGCTCGCGCCGTCGGTCCGGGCGTTCCTCGGTCGATAACTCGGCGGGCGACTGATTCGATGACCGTACGAGAATTCGAGTGTTGGACGCGAACGGCTTTTTCAGTCCGTCGACAACCGTCGCTCGTAATGATTCGGACGACGATTCGTTCGACGGCTGGGCATATCGACCGGGGAGGTGCGCGATAGTGCGCGTTCCCCTACCGAGAAACAGACTGGTGGCGCTCACGCTCGCGGGGGCGGTGCTGACGGCGCTCGTCGCCGCAGGACTCGCGTTCCCGGTTCCGGGCGTGACGCAGGCGGCCGACTCCGATTCGGGACCGACCGACGCGACCCCAGAGAGCGGATCGCAGGCCGCCGCGCCCGCTCCGACGCCGAACGCCGACTTCACGCCCGCAGTACAGTCCGGGTACGAGGACGACGAACACGAAGCCGACGAGGAGTTCGAAGAACGAGACGACGAAGCGCACGAGGAACACGAGGAGTACGAGGAACGCGAGGAGGGTGAGTGAGACCGCCCGATGAGCGTACTGTCTTCGGTTCGCGCCCGCGTCGGGGAGGCCCATCGCTCGTTCGAGTGCTGTGACACGGGATTCGAGATCCACGCGACCGGCGTTCGGGCGGCCGCGGGAGCGGACGCCGCACGACGGACCGCACAGCGGCTCGAAGCGACGTTGGACGCCTTCGACGAGGGGAGCGCGGTAAGCAGGCTCAACCGGGGAGAAGCGGTGACGAACGAACACGTGGCCCGACTCGTTCGCCGCGGACTGGAGTACTACGAGCGGACGGACGGCGTCTTCGACATCCATCAGGGACAGGTCGAACACGGTCTCAAAGCCTACCTCCGCGGGGACCGCGAGTCCCCGCCGGAGTCGTTCGACACGGGGGCGCTCTCACTCGACGGCGCGCGGACCAGGGCCAGACGGCCGCTCGATCTGAACGGACTGGCGAAGGGCTACATCGTCGATCGAGCGGCGGCGGCGCTGGAGGGCGTCGCCAGACGCGGATTCGTGAGCGGGGGTGGCGACATGTCCCCGCCGAGCGGTCCGGTCGCCGTCGAGAGCCCGTACGCCGACGACGCGCCGCTGCGGGTGCTCGATACGGACTGGGCGCTCGCGACGTCCGGCGGGTATCGCCGCGAACGAAACGGGGCCGATCACATCTACGACCCCAGACGCGAGCGGATCGGCGCTCGCCACGAATCGGTCACCGTCGTCGCCGAACGTGACTGCATGGAGGCGGACGCGCTCGCGACGACGCTCGCGGCGACAACGCTCGACGAGGCGCTGTCGCTCGCCGAATCGTGGCCGGGCCTCGAAGCGCTCGTCGTCCACGGCGGCGTGTTCCACGCGACGGAGGGGTTCAACGCCCATGTCTTGGACTGAACGGGACCGCATCACGGCCGCCGCGGTGATCGTCCTCCTCGTGGCGGTGCCGTTGGTCTGGCAGATCGGCGGCGTGCGCGCCGCGCAAGCGACCGAGGCGAAACAGAGCGAACTGGTGACCCAGACGGCGACGACGCGCCACGCGCCGACGGACTACGACGGCGACGGCGTCGCCGACGGCGCGGACCGGTGTCCGACGCGACCGGAGACGGAGAACGGTTTCCAGGACGGCGACGGCTGTCCGGACGTCGTGGCGACGACGGGGGCGTCGTGATGTCGGCCCTCGTCTGGTATCTCGACCGCGGCGCAGCGCTCGTCGCGTATCCGTCCCTGTACCTCGCCGTCCTCACGGGGATCCTGTACAACACGCCGGCGTTCGGCGCGGTACACGACGCCGCCCGTCGGATCCACGTCGAGGTGTCGGTCTTCGCGATGCTGGTCACGCTCCTGCACGCCGGACTGGGCGTGCTCGATGCGTGGTTCGTCGTCGCCGGTCGAGTGCCCGCGCCGGCGTATTCGAAGTCGTACTTCCTGGGCGGCGTCGCGGTCGGCGTCGGCGCGCTGTCGTTGCTCGTCGTCGCCGTCCTCGGATTCACGGACCCGGCCCGGTTCGAACGCCCGTGGGGGGCCCGCGTGGTTCACTCGTTCGCCTACGCCGGGTTCGCGTTCGGGACGGTACACGCCGCGGCGGTCGGGACCGATCTCGGGGGGCTGATACGCACGCTGATCGGCCCGTCGATGGCGTTTCTCGCGTACGTGCTGTTGCTACGCCTGCTCGTACTGCGCGGACGGTTCGGCTCGACTCCCGCCCGTCAGTAACGGTCCCAGATCCCGAGGAGTCGGTCGACGATCCGATCGGTGAACGACTGGCGATGGGTCGTATAGAGGCGCGTGACGCGCTTCGGATCTGACACCCGATACAGGACGCGTTGCCCGTCCCGTTCTTTGGTGACGAGGCCTGCGTCCGCGAGGTTCGAGAGGTGCCACGAGACGGTCGATTGGGCCTTCGCCAGCCGGTCGCTCAGCTCCGTCGTCGAGAGCGGCCCGTCGGCGAGGAGATGCGCGAGGATGCGGCGGCCGTACTCCCTTCGCAGCGCGTTCATCACGGTCTGGTCGGCCTGGTCGAACTCCGCCGCCGGATAGTATCGCGTGTACTTCCCGTCCTCGGAGACGTCGATCAGTCCCTCGTCGGCGAGCCAGCGGAGCTGGTACTGGAGCGTCCCCTGCGCGTAGTCGAGGTCGTCGAGGAGCGCGCGGAAGTGACTGCCGGGCCGGTCTGCGATCTGCTGGTAGATCGCTCGCCGAGACGCCAGTTCGATGTCGGGGTCCGACATTTCTCAGTCCCGTATCAGCGCGAGGAAGAACGCGACGAGACCGCCGAGGACGAGTATCGCACTCCCGTGTTCGACGAGTTCGATCGTCGCGTACGGAATGTACGGGAGGAGGGGATATTCGAGGAACACGATGAGGCCGTAGACGGCGAACATCGCGTAGCCGAGGGTGACGACGCTCATTCGGCGGTCCCGTTCACGACGCCAGGCCAGGTAACTGAACGCGCCCAGCGCCGCGGCGACGACGAAGATACCGAGGCTGATGTACTGTTCGAGGAGTTGTGCGAGAGCCATGTGTCTGAGAGCGACGGTCCACGAACGGGTCACGCGAACCGAGGTCGCTGTCGGATAAAACCGTTGGCGTCCAACCGTCGAATCGCGCTCCCGGCCGAATCGGTGAGAAGGCTTATAGCTAACTAACCAGTAAGTCAGTCCATGAGTAGAACGCTATCCCGGAAACGGCCCTGGCTCGCGGCGGTGCTCGCGGCGCTCGCTACGGGGCTCGGTCACCTCTATCTCCGGCGATGGCGACGGGCGCTCGGGTGGCTCGCCGTCATCGCCATCACGAACTACGCTCTGGTCGACCCGGGGACGCTGGACGAACTCGCACGCGGCACCGTGACGGACCCGCTCGCGGTGATGGCGATGTTCCTCGTCGCGGCACTCAGCGTGGCCGACGCCTATCTCCTCGCGCGGGCACAGAACGCTATCGTCCGGATGACGGTCACGTCGGACGGCCGGCTCACCCACTGCCCGAACTGCGGCGAGGAACTCGAAGGCGACCTCGACTTCTGTCAGTGGTGTGCGACGGAAGTCCCCGACCTCGGCGAACTGGTTCCCGACGAGGAATCGACCCGCTGACCGTCAGCGGAGCATCGCGTCGGCGTACTCGGTCGCCGTTTGTCTGGCTGTTTCGAGAGCCGTCGTCTCGTCGAACACCACAGCCCGCGTGCGGGCCCCGTCGACGATAGTCATGAGCGCCCGGGCGACGTGGTCGGCGTCGACGTCGTTGAACACGCCCTCGTCGATGCCGTGGTTGATGACCGCCTTGAGCATGTACCGGACGTACTCGTCGTTCTGCTCGAAGCGGTCGCGAAACGCCTCCTTGTACGGGGCCTGGCTGCGCATCTCCAGAATCGCGATCAGCAGGTCGATGTTGTCCTCCGGTTTGACGAGGAGTTCGTCCAGCAGGACAGTCAGTCGCTCTTCGGGGTCGGTCGTCTCCACCTCCCGTATCGAGGCCACGAACTGTTCGAGGAGGTAGTCGAGAAACGCCGCGAGGAGGTCCTCTTTCGTGTCGTAGTGGTAGTGTATCGCGGCCGTCGATTTCCCGTATTCGTCGGCGATGCGCTGGACCGTGAGGTCCGCGTAGCCGTGTTCGCGAAGCGCCCGATAGGTCGCCTGCATGATCGCCGCTTTCGGGCCCGAGAAGGAGCGATTCGATGGGTCACCCATTGGCACCCGGTTTCGCCCACGGTTGGATAACGGTTTTGACTCGACCGGTTCGTGGCGAAATTCTCACCACCGCGTTAGTTCCGTAGCGTATTCCGGTCGGCACTACCCGTGCATCTCGGCTCGAAATCGGCATCCAAACGTATTTGACTAACCAGTTAGTAAGTTCGATATCGAACACCATGTACGACGACCCTCCAGCGGACACTCTGAGAGCAGTTCATCGAGGATCCCGTCGGCACGGCGACGCCGATAGGGAACGCGCAGACGAGGCTCCGGGGGCGACGCACTGATGGGCGTCCGAGAGGCGCTCGGGTCGCTGTTCAGAGGGCCGGAGGAGTTCGACCTCACGTCGGGCGGCATCGGCAAGCCGCTGTTCTTCCTCTCGATGCCGATCGTCGTCACCAACCTCTTTCAGACGGCGTACAACCTCGCGGACACCTTCTGGCTCGGCCAGTACAGCACCGACGCGCTCGCGGCGATCAGTTTCGCGTTCCCGATGGTGTTCTTGCTCATCTCTCTGGGAACGGGAATCTCCGTCGCCGGGAGCGTCCTCGTGGCGCAGTTCACCGGTGCGGGCAAGGACCGAGAGGCGGAGTACGCGGCCTCACAGACGATGACGTTCGCCGTGCTCGTCTCGGCCGTCCTCGGCGGACTCGGGTACGTCGCCATCGGCGACTTCCTCTCGCTCATGGGCGCGTCGGCGGACGTCCTGCCGCTGGCGTCGAGCTACATGGAAGTCATCTCTGGCGGCCTGCTGTTCATGTTCGGTTTCTTCGTCTTCAACGCGCTGATGCGGGGCTACGGCGACACGATCACGCCGATGCTCGTCATGTTCGGCTCGGTCGTCTTCAACATCGTCCTCGACCCGTTCCTCATCTTCGGCTGGACGGTCGTCGAGAACGCCCCGCTGCTCGGTACGGTGACCTTCCCCGAACTCGGTATCCAGGGTGCGGCCGTCGCGACGATCATCTCGCGGGCGCTAGCGCTGTTCGTCGGACTGGTGATCATGTTCCGCGGCAACCGCGGCGTGCAGATCCACCTCCGAGATATGGCCCCCAACCTCTCGTATCTCCGCCGACTCGTCCGCATCGGATTGCCGGCGTCGATCGAGGGGATGGGCCGAGCGCTGTCGATGAACCTCCTACTGGTCATCGTCGCGCTGTTCCCGGACCCGGTCGTCGCCGCGTACGGCATCGGGACGCGCGTCTTCTCGGTCATCGTGCTGCCGGCGATCGCCGTCGCCCGCGGCGTCGAGACGATGACCGGCCAGAACATGGGCGCGGACAAACCGGACCGCGCCGAAAAGGCGGCGTCGCTCGCAGCGACGGTCCTCTTCGGCGTCCTGACGACCGCTGGCGTCGTCGTCTTCCTGTTTCCGGAGCCCCTCGTCTCGCTGTTCGTCGGGGCCAACCAGGCGAGCGCGGCCCGCGTGATCGAGGTCGGGGCGCAGTTCCTGCGCTACGTCGCGCTGACCTTCGGGTTCATCGGCATCACTCGGGCGTACACGGGAAGCTTTCGCGGCGCGGGCAAGACGCTCACCGCCGCGGCGATCTCCGTGCTGATGCTCGGAATCGTCCGGTTCCCCATCGCGTGGGTCGCCGCGGAACCGCTCGGAGCCGCCGGCATCTGGCTGTCGTTCGCCGTCTCGAACGTCGTCGGGGCGGCCATCGCGTACGCGTGGTACCGGCGCGGCACGTGGCGGGGGAGCGACCTGACCGAACCGAACGTCGACCTCGAAGAGACCGCGGTCGGGGCGGCCGCCGACGGCGACTGACGGCGGGGGCCGACCACGTCGAGCGGGCCGCTCACTCCGAGCGGCGCAGGCGGTCGGCGAGGTCGGCGAGTCGTTCCATCGACGCCCCCGTGAGGAGCGCGACCAGGCGCTCGCTGCGGTCGTACGTCCGCTGGAGCGACCGGATCTTTTCGAGGTCCGACGCGGCGCGGTCACCCTCGGCGTCGGCGAGGCGTTCCTCCGCGGCGTCCAGCGCGCGCGTCATGACTCTGATCTCGCGTCGAACCTCGCTCCTCAGGAACTCCTGAACGATCCGCCAGAAGTCCCGCTCGGCCTCGTAGAACGCCTTTTTCCCCTCGCCAGGGACCGAACGACGGTGGACGAGGTGGAGGCGGTCCATCCGTTGGGTGGCCGTACTCACCGTGGACTTGGCGTACCCGCTCTCTGCGACGAGCGCGTCGAGAGAGAGCGGCCCGTCGGCGAAAAAGAGGATTCCGTAGAGCCGTCCGTAGCTGTGGTTCAGCCCGTACACCTCCGCGCACCGACCGAACGCGTCGATCACCTCCTGACGAGCCGCTTCGACCGGGTCGTCGTCCTGCCCTTCGTCGCCGACTTCATCCATGGCGTTCGAAACGTGCCGAAAACATTAATTAGTTATGGTCGGGATATTCGGAATGTCGTGAATATATCGAACACCTACGCCCGCGTGCTGTCCCGGACGGGCCATCGCCGGATCGAATGCCGGCGGCCCGTGCGGACAGTCGACGACGGGCACACGGGCTGTCGGCCGGTCGAGCGGCCCTCCGGGGAGGCGACGCGAGCGTGACGTCACGACTGCTTTTGGGACTCCTCGTCACCGCGCTGTTGGTCGTTCCCGGCACGTCGTTCGCCGCCGTGAGAGGGAGTCCGGACCTCGACGCGTACGTCGTCGACAAGCACGTCGTGGCGGGCGAGGAGACGACGCTCGACCTGGTGATCGTCAACGCCGGGACGGTCGAGTCCGGGTCGACGACTCCCTCGCGGAACGCGGAGGTGACAACGGCACGCGGACTCACCGTCTCCGTCGAGGACGACGGCGTGCCGCTGTCGGTCAGTACCGGCAGGCAGGTGGTCGGGTCGCTTCCCGAGGGCGCGACCGATCCGATCGAGTTCGAAGTCGCCGTCGACGACGCCGAACCGGGCACGTACGAGGTCCCGGTGAACGTGCGCTACGAGTACACCGACTACATCTCCGAGGCGGACGGCACGCGAACCGAGACGGACGTCACGCGGACTATCGAGGTTCCGATCGTCATTCAGGAGACGGCGTCGTTCGACGTGGTCGCCGTCGACTCCGATGCGCGCGTCGGCTCGACCGACATGGTCGCCGTGACAGTCGAGAACGTCGGCAAAGCGACCGCGAACGACACCCGCGTCACGCTGGCGGCGACGAACGCCGACACGACCTTCGGTGGGGACGCGTCGTCGGTCACCCGCTACGCCGGCAGTTGGGAGACCGGCGAACGGAAGACCATCCGCGTCCCGGTCACGACCGCTCAACACGCTGTTCCCGGCGGGTACGTGTTCGACATGACCGTCGACTCCGAAGCGCCCGACGGAACCTCCCAGCAGTCGCGCACGATCGGAGTCGAGGTCCGCGTCCGACCCGAACAGACCTTCGCGGTGGCCGACACGGAGTCGACCGTGTCGGTCGGAGAGTCGGGTACGTATACGGTCACGCTGGTGAACACGGGTCCGATCGCCGTGCGCGACGCGACGGTCCGACTCACGTCTCAGACCGGCGTCGTTCGGTTCGGTAACGCGAGTTCGGCCACCCACTTCGTCGGGACGTGGGGCCCCGGCGAAAACAGGACGGTCACCTACGAGGTGACGACCGCCGACCGGGCCGAGACGCGTAGGTACGCCCTGTCGGCGACGGTGGCGTACCTCGACGGGGAGGGGGACCGCGGGACGGATCGAGCTGGCTCGCTCGGCGTGCGCCCCGCACCGGAGTCGACGTTCGCGTACCGGAACCTCTCGGTCGCGCTCAGGGGTTCGAGCGCGCGGGTCACCGGGCGTGTGGTGAACACCGGCGACCGACCGGTCGATTCTGCGCTGGTCACGGCCGAATCGGCGTCGTCGAAGGTAGGCGTGGTCGACGGAACGCACCCGGTCGGGACGCTCGCCCCGGGCGAGTCCGTCCCGTTCACCCTCGGACTCCGAGTGGCGCCGAACGCGTATCCCGGCCCGCGGGAACTCAGGCTCGCGGTCCAGTACGACCGGGACGCTGACCGCACGTACACGAGCGACGCGACCGCCGTACGGGTTCCGATCCGAACCGACCGCGACTACCTCGCCGTCGAGCCGCTGGCGACGACGCTCGGCATCGACGAGACCAACGCCGTTCGCGTCCGCCTCGAGAACGTGGGCGACACGCGCCTCACAGACGTGCACGCGCACCTGGCGGTCCGAGAGCCCTACGAGAGCGACGGCCCGACGGCGTACGCGGCGTCGCTCGCCCCTGGAGCGAACGCCACGCTGACCTTCGAGGTGACCACTCCGGAGGACGGGGTGCCGATGTCCGACGCCATTGCGCTCAACGTCACCGCCGAAACGCCGGCCGACCGGCGGGTCCGCTTCGGTCCCCATCTCGTCCCGGTCACGATCACCGCGTCCGACGGACCGATGCAGGGCGTTCCCGCGCTGTCGATCGTCGGGCTGGTCGTCGTCCTCCTCGTCGCGGCGGGCTGGTGGTGGTTCAACTGATGACGGGCACTGCGAGCGCCGGACGCGGGGGGAGCCACACCGATGGGTGACGCGTCCGACGGTGACGGCGCGTCGTCACCGATGGCGGCCGAGGCCGTGCTCCGCGCCAGCGGCCTCCGGAAGACCTACGGGAATCGGTTGCCGTTCGGCCGGACTGTCGAGGTCCTGACCGGCGCGGACATCGAGATCCGCGCCGGTGAGGTCGTCGGCATCGTCGGGGGCAACGGTTCGGGGAAGTCGACGCTGATGAAGATTCTCGTCGGCGCGCTCGACGCCGACGCCGGGACGGTCGAGACGAGCGGTCGCGTGGGGTGGTGCCCGCAGGACGAACTGCTGTACGACCGGCTCACGGTGCGGGAGACCTTTCGCCTGTTCGGTGAGGGATACGGGATGGACGCGGACGACGTCGAATCGGCCAGGGACTGGCTGGCGTCGACGCTTGACTTCGCGGACTACCTCGATTACCGTATCGACCACCTCTCGGGCGGCAACCGACAGAAGGTAAACCTCTCCGTCGCGCTGATGCACGACCCCGACGTCCTCCTGCTCGACGAGCCCTACACCGGGTTCGACTGGGAGACGTATCTCGCGTTCTGGGACCTCAACGAGGAGCTCAAGGCCCAGGGGACGGCCGTGGCGATCATCTCCCACCTCATCAACGAACAGGAGCGCTTCGACCGCATCCTCGAACTCGCCGACGGAACGCTGACCGACGTGACGGACGACGGCTCCAGCCAGGCCGGCGACGCGGGGGTTCGGTGATGTCCGCCGGGCGCGACCGCCGCCGGATGCGGGTCGGCTTCGAGATGGCGATCCGCGAGTTCGTCCGCGAACCGATCAACGTAGCGCTCCTCGTCGCTCTGCCGCCCGTCATGATCACGAGCTACGGGTCGATGATGTCGGCGTTCCCGGAGCTGTCATACATGTCGACCGCGCCGGAGACGCTGGGCTCGATAGCCGGAACGCTGTTCGTCGCGGCGTTTCTTCCGGGCGTCATCGGACTCTTCCAGGTCATCAGCGCCAGGCGAGCCGACGATCGGCTCGCGCTGGCGGGCTTTCCCCGCTCGGCGCTGTTCGCCGCCAGGCTGTTGGCGGTGACCCTCGCGAGCGTCCTCACCGCGACCCTGTCTATCTCGGTGCTGTCAACCCAGACGGCGGTCGAAGCGCCGATTCCCGCGGTCCTGGTGCTCGCGTTCGTCGGGGTGCTCTACGGGCTGCTTGGGATGTCGATCGGGACTGTACTCCCGCGAGAGCTCGAAGGATCGCTGGTTCTCATCTTCCTCGCCGACATGGACGAGGCGCTGGCGAGCGGCATCGTCGACACCGACTCGCCGCTCACCAAACTGTTCCCGCTCCACTATCCACACGAGGTGTTTCAGGCGGCGGTCGACGGGTCACCCATCGCTCTCGGCGACGTACTCGCCGCGTCGCTCTACGGCGTCGTGCTCTCGGTCGTCACGCTCGGCGCGTACGAGGCCGTCACCGCCCGGGGCGGTGAGGGCAGATGAGCGAGGCGAAGACCGTCTTCGAGATGGGGGTTCGCGAGTACGCCCGAACGCCCGTGTTGCTCGCGTTGCTCGTGTTCCTCCCGGCGTACTTCGTGCTCTTTTTCACCCGCGTGATCCCCGACCGCCCGGTACCGGTCGACGTGCCGGTCCAGGGGACGATGGGACTGGAGATGTCGTCGGTCGTTGCCGTGGTGATGGGGCCGATGGCGACGGCGTTCGTCGGCGGGATCGCCGGCCTCTTTCTGATGCAGTCGGCCCGGACGGTCGACGCCCGCCTGACGGTCGTCGGTGCCGACCTCCCGTCGATTCTGCTCGCTCGCGCCGGCGTGCTCGCGCTGACGGTGGCGGTCGCCGGCGTCGTCTCGGCCGGCGCCACGTCCGTGGCCTACGTCCCCGAGCGTCCCGGCTGGTTCCTCTTCGCAACGGCGCTCGTCGGACTGCTGTACGGCGGTATCGGTGCCGTCGTCGGCCTCTCTCTGAACCGCCTGGCAGGCGTCTACGTCCTCATGTTCGGACCCCTCCTCGATATCTTTCTCGCCCAGAGCCCGCTGACCGACGAGACTCACGCTCTCGCGCCGTATCTGCCCGGACACTACCCGATGCGACTGGCCCTCGACGCCGCGTTCACGGCGCGGATCGCGCCGGCGAACCTCTGGCCGGGACTCGCCTACCTCCTCGCTGTCGGCCTCGTCGCCAGCGTCGCCTTCTCCCGACGACTTCACGCGGGGTAGCGACCGCGTGCGTTGGCCCGGTCAGACCGCCTACCGTGACCGACGATCGACCATGTCAGACTGCAGAAATAAAATATCCAATATATAATATATAGCTGTTATATCGGATATCGAAACACTCGGGTCCAGATCGACCTAGCGTCAGACTCCCCGACCCTCCGGCTGGTCAGAGCGTCTTTCCTACCGCAATATCACGACAGATACCCGTTCCTCGGCAGTCAGTCGATTCGAGCAGTTCAGGTGTGTCCGCTGAACTCGGGTAACACGAGACAGCAGTATATTGAATATAAGTGCCTTTAGACGGACGAAAGTCGGTAATCGTACTTTCAGTAACGCGTCGTTCGGCATCGGCCCAGAACAAGGCATAGTATTGATGTTTTTCTTATTATATAGTAGATTTGATATATTTGGAGGCCAAAGGGCGACGGGCGTGTGAGCAGTGCACGACCGGGCGGCGATCCCGGAAGCCGGTCCAATCTCGCCAAACAAACGTACGGTTGTTATTGCCCCTCCGGTGCACGGTACCGACGCCGACTCGACTTCGCTCGCGGCTCGTTCCGGATTCTCACTACCCTTTCGCGACGGGGCGCGTCGTCGTTACGTCGGAGTCGTTCACAGCCTGAAAATGAAGTTCCCGACCGTCGATACCGGCGGGACGGCGAAATGGCGAGATCGAGCGCGGATTCGGATTCTCGGTTCGTTTCTCGTCACCAGCCTTCACTCGGCAGATCGAACTGGAGAGACCACCCCACGCGGACGACGACGCCGACGCGGTCACCACGGAACCGGTGGGCAAACGCACTGGTTGCGGGCCGTATTCGTTTACAGGTCGTAAACAGATTTAAGTCCGGTGTCGGTAACATACCTGTATGGACGTCACTCGAGACGACGACGAAATACTGGTAAAGGGGACGAAGACGGCCTTCGAAGTGCTCGAAGCGCTGGGAGAACTCGGGGAAGCAACCCTGACGGAAGTCGCGGAGCAGGCGTCAGTGTCCAAACCGGGGACGTACAAGCACCTCACGACGCTGGATCGGCTCGGGTACGTCGTCAAGCGCGACGACACGTACGCGCTCGGCCCGCGGTTTTTGCGCCTCGGCAGTTGGTCTCGAAACGGCATGCGACTGTTCCGCGCGGCGAAACCGAAGATCGACGAGCTGTCGGACGCGACGCCTGGTCTGACCAGTCTCCTCGTCGAGGACCACGGTCGGGGAGTCTACGTCTACCGCGCCGGTGACGACGCGTACCTCTACCAGCGCCCGGAGGGTGAAACCGTGCCCCTCCACGCGTCCGCGGCCGGAAAGGCAGTCCTCGCGTTCCTCGACGAGTCGGAGTTCGAGCGGACGATCGATCGCCACGGGCTAGCGAGCGTGACGCCGAACACCGTCACCGACGAAGCGGCGTTACAGAACGAACTCCAGGAGATCCGCGAGGGCGGTGTGGCCTCTGCCAGAGGGGAGTACATGGAGGACTGGCACGGCGTCGCGTATCCCATCACCCGCGGTACGGACGGCCCGGTAGGTGCCGTCTCGGTCTCCGGACCGGTGGACGAGCTCACGGGTTGGACCCTCGACGAGGAAATCTCGGGGCACATCGTCAGCACCGTCGAGTCCATCGAGGTCGAATTATTCATGGACTGATAGGGTCGAGATAGCGTTTGCAGGTTGTAAACGGCGGTCCGGCGAGATCGCTCAGCGGGGGCGTCGCCAAAGCCTCCAAAAGTTTTATTACATATGGTTGAGGAAATAGTGATGGAGCTAGACCACAGACGCTCCGCTGGCTGTACGACCACCACGTTACTTACCGTCAGGCAAACGTGTGGACCTCTGCCCACATCCGTACAGCCACGCACCGCTATAGCGGCGCCGCAGTTGTCGGTCCGCTACGATCGAAACGTACTGGAGAAGGGTCGCTGGCACGCCGAGCACGGTTCAGCGGTGCCGTCCGCACCGGCGGCAGTCGCTCACCACTCGGCGATGCTCCCGTCGTCTCGCCGCCGAATCGGCGTGTTCCACTTGACGTCGACGGTCGACTGTTCGCGCACCAGTTCCTCGTTGATGTCGATGCCGAGGCCCGGCTCCGTCGGTGGCTCGAAGTAGCCGTCGACGCACCGCAGCGCGTCCTGGTTCTCGAGGTATCTGATGTCCGCTTCCTCTTCGGGGTACCGTTCGAGGCTCTGTTGCTGAATGAGGATGTTCCACGACGTGAACCCGATCTGCAGTGACGCCGCGACCGCGACCGGACCGAACGGGCAGTCGATAGCGGCACCGACGCCGAACGTCTCGGCCATGTCGATGATGCGCTTGGTCTCCGTGATTCCGCCCAGTTGGGCGATGCTCGGCTGAATGATGTCGACGCCGCCGTCGACGAGCAGCGACCGAAACTCCGCCCGTGAGTACAGGCGCTCGCCGGTCGCGATCGGGACGGTCGTGCCGCTCGCGAGTTCCGGTAGCACGTGATTGTGTTCGGGGAGCACGGGCTCTTCGACGAACATCGGAGAGTAGGGCTCGAACGCCTTGATGAGCCGCGTCGCCATCGGTCGGGTCGCTCGCCCGTGCAAGTCGACCCCGATGTCCACGCCCGTCCCGACGACTTCACGGACGAGGGCGAGTTTGTCGACGATTTCGTCCACCTTCGACGGGGCATCGATGTGGCGGAGCTTCGGGCTCCCGGCGATCTTCACGGCGGAGAATCCCGCCTCGACGCTCTCTCTGGCGGCCGTCTCCAGTTCGGAATCGAGCCGGTCCGACCCATGCTGGAGGTCGCCGCCGATCCACCGGTACGCTCGTAACCTGTCCCTAACTGGCCCGCCGAGCAGTTCGTACACCGGCTTCCCGCACTCTTTGCCCTTGATGTCCCACAGCGCCTGGTCGATGCCCGAGATGGCGCTCATGAGAATCGGCCCACCGCGGTAGAACCCGCTCCGGTACATCGCCTGCCAGTGGTCCTGGATTCGGCCCGCCTCGTAGCCGATGATATGCGTCTTCACCAGTTTGTCGACCGCCGCCTTCACCATGTCTGCGTGGCCTTCGAGCGTCGGTTCACCCCAGCCGACGAGACCGTCGTCCGTCTCGAGTCGAACGAAGAGCCATCGCGGCGGGACTTCGAACAGTTCGTAATCGACTATCGTTGCCATGGGTGGTATCCACGCCGTATCCTCATTACTTTACTCCCCCACGAGCCGTGCGGATTTGCGCTCGCCGGCCTCACGAGCGGACTCTCGACTGTCTGGACGACACGCTTCGGTCGGACCCACCGGAAAGTATAACGGTGACTACCGAGACGTTCCAATGATGCGATTCGGAGTCATCGGCTGTGGAATGGTTGCACAGGTCATGCACATCCCCTACCTCGCGGAGCTTCCGGACGCGGAGTTACACGCCTTCGTCGACCCCGCCGAGGACCGGGCGCAGGAACTCGCGGACCGCTACAACGTCCCGCACGTCTACGCCAGTCACGAAGCGCTGCTCGAGAAGCGCGGCGACGAGTTGGACGCCGTAGTCGTGCTCACGCCCTCGCACGCGCACGCCGACGTAGTGGTCGACACGCTCGACGCGGAAATTCACACCCTCGTCGAGAAACCGCTCGCAACGTCGCTCGACGACGCCGACCGGATCGTCGAGGCCGACGAAGCGTCGGACGCGACCGCGATGGTGGCGTACATGAAACGCTACGACCCGTCGTATCAACGGGCACGGGCCGAGATCGACCGCCTCGACGGTATCGACCTCGTCACTGCCTACGACGTAGATCCAGATCACTTCCGCATCGTCGACGAAGTGTACGACCTCGTGGAGGGGAATCCGCCAGAGGAACTCATCGGGGAGAGCGTCGAAAAGCGTCAGTCGGACATCGAGCAGGCCATCGGAACCGACGACGAAACGCTCGTGGACGCCTACGACTTCCAGCTCGAACACGTCTGCCACGACGTCAACGCCCTTCGCGGACTGTTCGGGAGAGTCGAATCCATCGACCACGTGAACGTCTTCGCCGACGGTCGGTACGCGACGGCCCACCTCACCTACGAGGACGGCGTCCAGTGCGTACTGGAGACGGGCGACTCCGACCGCAAGTGGTTCGAGGAGTTCATCCGCGTCGACGCGCCGGACGGCATGGTCACCGTCGACTTCTCGAACCCGTTCATCAGGAACACGCCCACGGAACTCCGCACGAAGCAGGGAATCGAGGAACTCACCGACACGGTCAGAACGCCGTCATACGACGAAGCGTTCAAGCGCGAGCAGGAGGCCTTCATCGACTGCGTCGAGGGCGACGGCGAGGTGAAGACGACCACCGCCGAAGCCAGGGAAGACCTCCGGGTCATCGTCGACCTGTTCAGGGCCTACCGCGGCGAGACGGTTCGAACCGACGACTGAACGCCGCTCGCGACCGTCCCGGAACGGGGAAAGGTTTTGTACGGCGCCGCCGAACGCCTCGATGTTCCAATGCAAGCCGTAGCACTCTATCCCGAGGGGCCGGACCTCCGTGTCATCGGGAAGGAGCGGCCCGTGCCCGCCGACGGAGAGGCCCTGATTCGAACGCTGTCCGTCGGTATCGACGGGTCGGACAGACGGATCGTCGACGGCGAAATCGGCGGAGACGTTCCCGACGGCGAGGACCACCTCGTCATCGGTCACGAGGCCGTCGGCGTCGTCGAGAACGCGAACGGGACTGAGCTCACGGAGGGGACGGTCGTCACACCGCTCGTCCGCCGGCCGACGGACGGGGACTCGCGTTTCGCGCGGACCGGCGAACTCGATATGGCTCCCGCCGGGACGTTCCACGAATGTGGCATCTTCGGGGCGCACGGGTACATGGCGGAGTACTTCACGTGCGAACCGGAGTACCTTGTGACGGTCCCGGAGTCCCGCGCCGAGTACGGCTTCTTCGTCGAACCGGCGAGTATCCTCGAGAAGTCGCTCGACCAGGCGTTCGCTGCCCGCTCTGGGTTCGACTGGCGGCCCGAGAGCGCGTTCGTCCTCGGAAACGGCAACCTCGGGCTGCTCGGCCTCGCTCGTCTGGCCACGGGCGAGGAGTTCGAGCAGACGTACTGCCTCGGTCGACGAGACAGACCGGACCCGACCATCGACTTCATCGAGGGCGTCGGCGGAACGTACGTCGATTCCCGCGAAACGTCCCTCGAGCGAGTCCCGGAGGCTTACGAGGCCGTCGATTACGTCTTCGAGACGACGGGCTATCCGAAGCACGCCGTCGACGCGACGCGCGCGCTGGGACCGAACGGTGTCGCGACGCTCCAGGGGATTCCGGGCGACGAGACGGTCGAACTCGACGCGGGTGCGCTCCACGCCGACCTCGTCGTCAACAACAAGGCGCTGCTCGGCGTGGTCAACTCACGAAAGCCGCACTTCGAAGCGGCGGTCGATTGGCTCGGCGGCGTCTCGACCGAACTGCTCGACGACCTCGTGACCGGCAGGTACGGCCTCGACGAGGTCGACCGCGCCCTCGACGACTCGCCGGAGACCCTCAAGACAGTCGTCTCGTTTGAATGAAGACCCGCCTCCTGGCTGCGGCGGTGTCTCGATCAGTTCGGTCACGCTGAGAATCGCACACGGCCGGTGTCGAAGGGTCATTTCACGCGTGTCGGCTCATAACGGCGATGGTGTGGGACAATACGACGGGTAACTAATAGCACTCCGCGCAGTGGGCGACTGTGCAATAATCACCATGATTTATTACCCATGAGAGGGACGTCTACGTGTATGCCATCTACTGGCAATGGCGCCGAGCGAAAGCAGAGCGCACGTACCGACAGCGAGAGCGGCGGAACGAACAGAGCGATCACCCGTCGGCGGTATCTGACGGCCACCGGAATCGTCGGGGCGACGGCGCTGGCAGGCTGCAGCGGCGGTGACGGCGGTGGTGGTGGAGATGGGAACGGCGAGAGCGGTGGCGGGGGCGATGGCGGTGACGGCGGTTCGACCGGGAACGGCTCGAACTCGGCCGCGACCGAGCTCTCCGTGGCCGCCGTCGAGGGCTCCGGGCGGCTGTTCAAGCGTCTGATGGACGAGTACGTCTCCGACGACACGGGAATCGACGTGAGCGTCCAGTTGTTCCCCTACGCCAATCTCTTCGAGAAGACCAACAGCATCCTCTCGACGCAGAGCGACGCGTACGACATCATGTTCATGGACGACCCGTGGTTCCCCCAGTTCGCGGCAAACGTCGACCCCCTCCTCGACTGGCTCCCCGGCGAACTCCCGCGGGATCAGATCATCGAGAACTGCGTCGAGATCGCCACCTGGCCCACGCCGAACGCGCCGACCGTCCCCTCGGCCGAGGGCCTCGAACAGAAGGTCCGCGGCCAGGTCATCGTCGGCAACACCCAGCTCTACGCCTACAACAGCGCCTACTACGACCAGGTCGGGGCCGACGCCCCGGAAACCTGGGCCGACGTGCTGGAGGCCGGCCAGCAGATCTCCGAGCAGATCGACGGGGCCAACGGCTACATCATCCGCGGGAAGCGCGGCAACCCCGCGATGGCGAACTTCTTCTCGCTCGGCAACGCCGTCGGCGGCACGATGTTCGACGAGAACTGGCGCTACCAGTGGGACGGCGACGCCGGCACCGAGGCCGTCCGCTTCTGGGCAGAGGACCTGAAATCCATCTCGCCGGACGGCGTCACCTCCTTCGACAGCGACGCCGTCCTCAACGGCCTCGGGTCCGGGTCTGCCGCGCAGGCCCCGGCGTGGCCCTCGGCCGCGTCGCTCCTGCTGGACCCCGACGAGTCCCAGGAGGCCAACAACCTCGAGTTCATCCCCATCCCGAAAGGCCACACCGGCGCGGAGCGCCAGGCTCCGACGCAGGGGAACTGGATCATGGGTATCAACAGCTACGTCACCGACGCGAAGAAGAAGGCCGCCGGCCAGGTCATCCAGTCGGCCATCTCCGCCGAGGCCCAGTCGAAGTACGTCGAACTCGGCGGCGTGCCGTTCCGACACGACACCTTCGAGAACCACATGGACGCCCAGACGTGGTTCCCCGCGCTGTACGAGAGCCTCCAGAACGCCCAGTGGCGGCCGCGGACGCCGCTGTACTCGGAGTTCGGTGTCAACCACGGGCAGCTGCTCAACACCGCGCTCGCGGGCGACATCAGTCCCAGCGAGATGACGAGCCAGGCCAAAGAGCAGATCGAATCGACGCTCCAGACCGCGGGCTACTACAGCTAAAGCACATGAGAGAGAGCACTCATCGCCGTCTCGACCGACCGATCGAACCAGGACACACCGCTAACGGGGGGCGAAGACAACACGATGGCGACTGAAACGGACCAGGCGACCGCCGAGATCAGCAGTTTCCAGACCGATACCTCCACGCGGGAGTCGGTCCTGCTGTGGGTCGACGACCACCTCAAGTGGCTGATGACCCTGCCGGCGGTGTTCATCCTGTTCGCGCTGACGTTCTACCCGCTCGTCCGCGCGATACAGATGTCCACCCAGCAGTTCCTGCCCACGGGAACGACCTTCGTCGGCGTCCAGAACTACGTCGACCTCGCGAGCAACGACGCGTTCCTCAATTCGCTGGCAGTCACGGGCAAGTTCATCGGCATCGCCGTCGGCGTCGAATTCCTGCTCGGGTTCGGCATCGCGCTGCTGTTGAACAAGAAGATCAAGCTTCGTGGGCTGTGGCAGACGCTCATCCTGATCCCGATGATTCTCTCGCCGACTGTCATCGGGCTCATCTGGCGGCTGCTGTACGCCCCGAACGGTCTGCTCGACTACATCGTCGCGCCGCTGACCGGCGGGGCCAACGTCGGCTGGATCAGCGAGACCAGCGTCGCGCTGTACTCGGTCATCCTGACCGACATCTGGCAGTGGACGCCGCTGGTCGTGCTAGTGCTGTTCGCCGGTCTGCAGTCCGTCCCCGACGACGTGCGCGAGGCGGCGATCATGGACGGGGCCTCGGTCCGCCAGCGCTTCCTGCACATCACGCTGCCGTACCTCAAGTCGCTGATCGTGCTCGTGCTAATCATCCGGCTGGTGGACGCCCTGCGCGTGTTCGCGAAGGTGTTCATCCTGACCCGGGGCGGCCCGGCGAGCGCGACGAACGTGATCAGCATGCAGATGTACCGGACGGCGTTCAGGTTCAACAACTTCGGCGAAGCCTCGGCGATGGCCGTGTCGCTGCTCGTGCTGGTGATGATCCTCGCGATGAGCTTCGTCAAGATCGCCAACGTGGAGTTCGGCTCATGACGACGAAACAAGACACGCACGCAGACGGACTGCCCTACAAAGAGCCCTCGGGAGTCGAAAAATTCCAGGAGACGCTCCGTGAGTACGGCGTCACGCGAACCGTCACGTACGGCCTGCTGGGGGTGTTCCTCGTGTGGACGCTGTTCCCGGTGTACTGGCTGGTGACGGCGACGCTGAAGACGCGTCAGACGCTGTTGTCGTTCCCGCCGCAGTGGATCCCGCTGGACGCGCAGTTCGGGAACTTCGCGCAGTTGTTCGCCCAGCGGCCGGACTTCGTCCAGTTCATCATCAACAGCACGGTCGTGACGATCACGACGACCGTTCTCGCGACGACCATCGGTGCGATGGCGGCGTACGCGTTCGTCACCTTCGACTACCCATACAATCTGGACTTTCACCTGCCCTTCTACATCCTCTCGACACGGTTCATGCCGCCGATCGTGACCATCATCCCGCTGTTCGTGATCTTCCGCGGCGTCGGACTGGTGAACTCGCTGCAGGGACTCATCCTCGTCTACACGATGTTCAACATCCCCTTCGCGGTGTGGATGATGAAGGGGTTCTTCGAGGAGGTGCCCGACAGCCTCATCGAGTCGGCGATGATCGACGGGCACACGCACCTGGGCGCGTTCTTCAAGATCGTGTTGCCGCTCGTGAAGCCGGGGCTCATCGCGTCGGCCATCTTCACGACGATCATCACCTGGAACGAGTTGCTGTTCGCGGTGATCCTGGCGCTGAACGCGGACGCGATGACCGTCCCGGTGGGACTGGCGTCGTTCGTGACGAAGTTCTCGGTGCAGTGGATCAACATGAGCGTCGGTGCGACCATCGCGCTCGTGCCCGTGTTGCTGTTCGCGTTCGTCGCGCGCCAGCAACTCGTGCGCGGGTTCAGCATGGGGGCGGTCGGCAAATGAGCCGACTCGTTCGGACGACGCGTCGCCCCCGCGTCGATGGACCGGCAGTCAATCGAGCGGTTTCGGAGGCACGCTAACATGGTTACCGTAAACTACGACTCAGTCAAGAAGGCGTACGGCGATACGATCGCGATCGAGGACGTGAACCTCCACGTCGACGACGGGGAGTTCGCGATACTGCTCGGACCGAGCGGCTGCGGGAAGACGACGACGCTCCGCTGTCTGGCGGGGCTGACCCAGCCGACCGAAGGGACGATCACGCTGGACGGTCACGACGTGACGGACGTCCACCCGAAGAACCGGAACATCGCGATGGTGTTCCAGAACTTCGCGCTGTACCCGCACATGACCGTCCGGGAGAACATCGGCTACCCGCTGAAAGTCGCGGGAACGAGCAAGGAAGAGCGCGAAGAACGCATCGACGAGGTCGCGGAGATGCTGGAGATTCCGGAGTTGCTCGACCGCGACATCGCGAACCTCAGCGGCGGTCAGCAACAGCGCGTTGCCCTGGGTCGGGCGATCATCCGCCGGCCGGCCGTGTTCCTGATGGACGAGCCGCTGGCGAACCTCGACGCCAAGCTCAAGATCAGCATGCGCAGCCGCATCAAAGTCCTCCAGCGGGAGATGGACATCACGACGATGTACGTCACCCACGACCAGGAGGAGGCGATGTCGCTGGGCGATAAGCTCATCATCATGGACAAGGGCCACATCCAGCAGATCGGGTCGCCCGACGAGGTGTACCACCAGCCCACCAATCAGTTCGTCGCGGGGTTCATCGGTTCGCCGTCGATGAACTTCGTGACCGTTCGCCGCGAGGGCGACCGTATCCGCGCGGACGGCGCGCCCGACGCGTTCGACGTGGAACTCGAAGCGGAGGTGGCGGACCGCTACCGCGACCACGACGCGTTCACGCTGGGCGTGCGACCGCAGTACTTCGAGGTCCACACCGACCGGACGGAGAACGCCATCGAAGCCGCCGTCGAGGTGACCGAACCGCAGGGCGACGAGCAGATCATCGAAGTCGAAGTGGGCGACCAGCCGGTGAGTCTCACCGTTGTTGCCCCGAGCACCATCGACGCGGAGCGAGGAGACACGATCTGGCTCACGCTCGACGACGAACTCGTCCACGGCTTCGATACCGATAGCGGACAGCGAATCGTCGGGGCCGGTGACCAGAACCGCGGCGTCGCATCCACGCCCGAGGGCGAGATGACTTCGGACTGAGCGGCACTTCGATTCAGTCACCAAATCGACTTTGCACTGCGGACGGCCCCAGACTCGAACCTGACCAGCGGTACGTCCGAAAGCGCGACGGCGGAAACACACCGCCGAGTCGCGTGCAGGACGGAGGTGAGGTCGTTCGGCGACGAGGTCGCTCAAGGACGGTGCGCAGCAACGACTGCTGCGTTGATGGAATCGCCATACCATCCGCACCAGTTGATAATTAAGGGCAGTATCTCGCCCAGATGTTCGTTCTTCGCGAACGCGAGTTCAGTCATTCGGAGACCGATAGCCGTCGCACTGCCAGTTCGATCGCTGATCGGACTCAGTCGACCCGTTCGTTCGGTACTTGCAAACGTCGAACAGTCGCCATACCAACTGTACAACTGTTATTCTTCGTCGCGAAGACACTCCATCTCGTGGCGAATCTGCTATTCGAAACCCTCGCAAGCCCGCAGTGCGGCGAATCCCAGCAACCGGACCGAAACGAGTACAGTTGAACAGCGGTTCGGACAGTGCGAACGAGTTCGCTGCTTCACCGACGCGTCCGTGCCCGACACACGGAGGGACTAGCTTCGGAAACAGCGCTCATCAGCTCCGCATACCAGGAGTGTGAAACACGACACGATTGTCGAAGCGAGTTTCGGAAGTGTTCAACGGAGTTTCGGACGCTCCTTTTCGACTTTTAGCACCAGTTATTTCCTCTCACCACCAAAAATTTATTTATAATATCAAAACATCCCCTTATGAGTGCAGTAGTATAAAATTGAAACCATATTGTCCTACTACATCCCCACATATGGCATCTTGGCGCAGAAGTCTGCTTGTTATCTGTACTTCCGGGTCCATATCGGACTGTGCGTTCGTTTCGGCGTCAGGCGCGCTGAGCCGTCTCCTCGTAGGGCTGGACGACGACGAAGCCGCTCGACCCCTCGAAGGCCATCTGATAGGTCTCCCCCGAGGACTGTCCGATGGCGTCGCTCAGGCTCCGGTCCGTTTTGATGCTCGGTGAGAGGTCGCTCGACCACGCGACGGTGGCGTCGGGATCCGTTCGGACCGGCGGTTCCAGTACGAGTGGGTCGCCGTGGGTCGTGATGGCGACCATGCCCGGACCGGAGAGGAACACGTTCGTGAGGCCGGCCGCGGACGCGCCCCCGACGCTTCCGATCGTTCCGATCGTGTACTCGACGCTGTTCTCGAAGGCGAGCACGTCGTTGCCGTTGACCGAGATGGACTCCCCGTCGCCAAGTTCGAGAATCTGGATCTTCTTGCCCTGTTCGGCGACGTAGACGTGGCCCTGGCCTTCCACCTCCATGACGGGCGTTCCCTCGCTCGACACCTGGTTCTTGAGAAAACCCGTCAGCCCGCCCTCGGCGGAGGACTTGCCGGTGAACGAGAGGTCGCCCTCGTAGGCGATCATCGACCCCGCTTTCGTCATGACCGTCCCGTCCACGTCGATGTCGAGTAGCTTGCTGTTCTCCAGTTCGAATCGGTCCCGACTCTCGTCGGGCGCGTTCTCGGAGACGAAGTCGTCGAGTTGCATTGGCGTATCCGGGCCGTCGATGGGCCCGGGTGACACGTCACCCAGAAGTCGGATAAACGTATCCGCTCGGAGTCGTCCGACGGCGGCAGGAGGGAGCGTCGGTTACGGCGATTCGCTCCGATGTGGCTGTTCCGTGCGAACGACGAATCGCCAACCGCCCGCCGGCGACGAGTCCAGCGAGATACGCCAGCCGTGGAGGTGTGCGAGGGGCTTCGCCAGAGAGAGGCCGAACGCGTACCGCCCGTCGTCGAGAACCGGGCTCAGTTCGAAGACGTTCGAGGGGTTCTCCGGGACCGGGTCCGATCGGGCGTCGTCGACGTAGAACTCGCGGGACCCCGCGCGGACGGTGACCCGGCTCTCGTCGGCGCCGCGTATCGGACTGTCGAACAGCACCTTCAGTAGCGCGCTGGCGAGGACGGGCGAGCAGATGATCGGGAACTGATCGGCGACGACCAGTGACTCGGCGTCGCGTCCGAGGGCGTCCCAGGCCGTCGTCGCCACCTCTTCGATGGCGTGGCGCTCGAAAGAGGGACGATGCTGTATGAGGCGAAAGAGCCGTCGAGCGGCCTCGATGCTCTGTTCGATCCGGTCGTGAGCGCGAGTGAGACGCCGCATCGCCGATTCGTCGGCGGTCATCCCGTCGAACTGGGCGAGGGCCCCGTCGGCGCTGGTGAGCGCGTTTCCGACCTCGTGGAGGAGCATCTCGTTGAGCAGGTCCGCAAGTTCCTGGCGCCCCTCCGTGAGGAGCGCGCCGATCCGTTCGCTCGTGACGTCCTCGTGCGCGACGAGACAGTACCGCTCGTCGGCGAAGGCCACCGTGAACGCGCGCATCCGAAGCCAGTTGAGTGAGTCGGACCCGTGACAGGGAATCACCTCGGAAGCGGTGACCTCCTCGCCGGTCAACACCGCCACCAGGCCCTCTAGCACCCGCTGGGCGTACGGATCGTGGGTCGCGTCGATCGCCTCGAGATAGTTCTGCCCGACCGGCTCCGAGTCCGGTTCGAGACCGTTGCGCTCACCGAACTCGCGCCAGGCCTCGTTGACCCAGACGATGTGGCCCGTTTCGTCGAGAACCGCAATCGTGTGCGGATAGCTGTCGAGGAGTGACGCGCCCAGCCCGGCATCCATATACTATCAGAATCGATAGCTGGCCCCGTATAAATATCGGTAGGTCAAGAGAGGACGCCCGGTTCACAAAGTTGATAGCTCTACGGACATAAATGAATATATTCGACGATGGAGTCACGTCCGCGGTATCGGTATCTCGCGGCCGGTGGTGTCAGCGCGGTCGGACTCCTGACGCTGTTTGGCCACTTCTCACACCTCCACTACGAGCGGACGCTGTACACCGCGACGCTCGGCGTGGCCCTCCCGATCGCGCTCTCGCTGCTCGTCGTCAGCGCCGGGGTGTGGCTGTACGCCAGCGACCTCGACCATCGCCGTACGGTCCGGGTCGCCGTGTGGTCGGGAGTCGGGATGGTCTGTGGAATCATGTTCGGATATCCGGTCATCCCGTACCAGGCGACACACGGCGTCACGCTGGTCGACACGACGTTCCTCGTCGCAAACTGGGCGACGACTGGGACGCTCGGAGGGTTCGTGATCGGATTCTACGACGCGAGACAGCGCCAGTACCGCGCCGCGCTCGAAGCGGAACGCAACGAACTGGCCGAGAGGGAGCACGAACTCGAGCGCGAGAACGAGCGCCTCGAGACCTTCGCCAGCCTGCTCTCACACGACCTCAGAAATCCGCTGACCGTGGCGTCGAGCTACCTCGAACTGGTTCGCGAGACCGGCGACGGCGACCACCTGGACCAGGTCGAGACGTCCCTGAAGCGGATGGAATCGATCGTCGACGACATGCTCACGCTCGCCCGCGAGGGCCAGACGATACGAGAGGAAGATCTTGACACCGTCTCGCTCAGAACGATCGCCATCGACAGCTGGACGACGACCGAGACCGTCGACGCGGAACTCGAAGTCGAGAGCGACAGACAGTTGCGGGCCGACGCGAGCCGCCTGAAGCACGTCTTCGAGAACCTCTATCGGAACGCGGTCGACCACAACGAGACGCCGGTGGCGATCAGTGTTGGCGCGCTCCCGAGTGGCGACGGGTTCTACGTCGAAGACGACGGGTCCGGAATCGCGCAGGCGGACCGCGACCGCGTCTTCGAACCGGGACTCACGACGAGCCCCGACGGGACCGGATACGGCCTGTACATCGTCAGAACGATCGCCGACGCCCACGGCTGGTCGATCCGGGTCGAGCAGAGCGAGAGCGGCGGGGCTCGCTTCGAGTTCACCGGCGTCCAGTAGCACCGGTGGAGCGAGCGCCAGCGACAGCGCTCACGCGAGAACAGTGGGCCTCGCCTACGGCCCGCTCGATTCGGTTGTATAGAGGTAGACCGCGGTGAGCGCGACGACCGCCTCGACGGCTTTCGAGACGATCGCCATCGTGTTGAGTCGGCCGCTCATCGCGAAGAACGCGGCGAGGGTAACGACTGCGTAGCCCGCGGCGACGAGGTACAGTTCCCGCCGCCAGAAACGACTGAAGAACAGGAGCAGCCCGCCGATCCAGCCGGCCCCGTTGAGATAGAACAGGACGCCTGTCGTCTGGCTGAACCCCATCACTCTCGGCGCGAGCAGCAGGTGAATGCCCGCGGAAACCAGTGCGGCGAGGACGGCGACGTACGCGAGACTGTTCACTGGGAGCCGAAAGAACTGCGCGTCTCCCGTCGCTGCGGATTGCTCTGACATATCTCGAGTGTCGTTTTATTGCTATTTAATAATGTCACCTGATTGTCAAATGTTCGAACCGACGTGTGGCCGTCCACGTCGCGGAACTGAATAGCGCCCAGTTCGGCGAAACGTAACTATACCGAATTATCCTGCATATTCATGCCCACCAGTTATTATTCCGGCAAGTAACCGTTATATATGGGTTCACAGATGGGGATGACCCGCGTTCGTGACGCGGACGCGGAGGCGGGACGGGACGGACAGATCAGGGTGCTTCACGTCGACGACGAACCCCACTTCGCCGAGACGACGGCGATGTTCCTCCAGCAAGAGAGCGACCGAATCAGCGTCGAAGCGGAGCGGTCGCCACAGCGAGTGCGCTCGCGCCTCGACGACGAGGACTTCGACTGCATCGTCAGCGACTACCAGATGCCGGGGCGCGACGGGCTGGAGGTGTTGAAGGAAGTCCGGGCCGAGCACCCGAACATCCCCTTTATCCTCTTCACCGGAAAGGGCTCCGAGGAGGTCGCCAGCGAGTCGATATCGCTCGGCGTGACCGACTACCTCCAGAAGGACGGCGGCACCGACCAGTTTGCGGTGCTGGCGAACCGCATCGAGAACGTCGTCGCTCGCGTGCGCGCCGAGAAGGCCGCGAGCGACTACAAGCGACAGCTCGAACACCGCGACCGGGAACTGGAGCGCGTGCTGGCGGCAACGCCCGATGCGGTCGTCATCGTGGGGCAGAACGGAGTCATCCGACAGTTAAACGAGAGCGCCGCCGACCTGTTCGACTACGAGCGAGAGGCCCTCCGCGGCAAATCGGTCGAAGAACTCATGCCGGAGTCCTACAGGGAGGAGCACGTGACGCTCCGCGAGGAGTACGTCGAAGACCCGACGCCCCGGCCGATGGGTGCCGGGCTCGACCTCGCCGCGGTGCGAAGCGACGGCGAGCGGTTTCCCGTGGAGATCAGCCTCGGGCCGCTCCACGTCGACGGCGAGACGCGAATCATGGCGACGATAACCGACATCACGGAGCGAAAGCGACGCGAGGAGGAACTGAAGCGGCAGAACAAGCGCCTCGACGAGTTCGCCAGCATCGTCTCACACGACCTCCGCGCCCCGCTCGGCCTCGCGACGGCGAACCACGAGCTCGTCCGCGAGAACTACGAGGACGAGGCGGTCGAGCGACTCGGCGACGCGCTCGACCGGATGGACTCGCTCATCGACGACCTCCTCACGTTCGCCAGACAGGGGACGCAGGTCATCGACGCGTCCCCCGTTCCGCTGGCACAGGCGGTCGAGTCAGCGTGGACCGCGGCCGGGTCGGCGGACGCGACGCTCGACGTGGCCGGCGAACTCGCCACCATCGTCTGTGACGAGGACCGCCTCCTCCAGTTGCTGGAGAACCTCTTCAGGAACGCGAGGGCACACGGCGGCGACGACGTCACGGTCCGGGTCGGGTCGTTCTCGGACGGGTTCTACGTCGCCGACGACGGCCCCGGGATACCGCCGAGCGAGCGCGAGAAGGTCTTCGAGACTGGATATTCGACAGCGGAGGACGGGACCGGCTTCGGGCTGGCGATCGTCGAGCAGATCGTCGACGCCCACGGATGGTCGATCCGGGCCGAGGAGAGCGAGAACGGCGGCGCGCGGTTCACCATCGCCGACGTGACGGTCAGGTGACGACCGGCGCGACGGTGTCATCTGGTTTCCAGAGCGTTCTCAGCCGGTAATAAGATGGATACGGTTTTATCCCCTCTTGCGTCCAAGGTCGAGCATGCCCAGTCTCTCAGCAGCTGACGAGCTCTCGACGCTGCTGGCGCACTCCCACGACATCCTCACGGTCGTCGACGAGGAGGGGACCATCGAGTACGTCAGCCCCGCCGTCGAGACGATCTTCGGGTACGAGCCCGAGAGTCGCATCGGTAGGACGGTCTTCGACTCGATCCACCCGGACGACCGAGACGCGGTCTACGAGCGCTTCGAGAGCCTGCTCGAATCCCCCGAGCAGGTCACCCGCCCGGTCACGTACCGACAGCGCCACCGCGACGGCCACTGGGTGTGGCTCGAATCGGTCGCCGGGAGCCACACGGAGACGGCCCCATACGGGTACGTCGTCAACTCCCGCGATATCACGGAGCGCAAGGAGCGCGAGCGGGAACTCGCCGAAGAGCGACAGAAGTACGAGACCCTCGTCGAACAGGGCCACGAAGGCGTCGTCATCGTCCAGGACAAGGAACTGCAGTTCGTCAATCAGGCGATGACCGCGCTGACGGGCCTGTCGGAATCGGAGCTCCTCGGCCGGCCGTTCTACGAGATTATCGCTCCGGAGTACCACGAGCTCGTGACCCGGCGCTACGAGGAGCGAATCCGCGGCGACGAGCCCCAGTCGCGGTACGACGTCGAGGTGATCACCGACGACGGCGACCGCCGGCATATCGACCTCGAAGTGTCGCGTATCCAGTATCGCGGCAAGCCGGCGACGATGGCCACGTTCCACGACATCACCGACCGAAAAGCGTACGAGCGACGGCTGGAGGAGCAACGCGACGACCTCGACCTCCTGAATCAGGTGCTGCGCCACGACATCCGCAACGACCTCCAGCTGGTCACCGCCTACGCGGACCTGCTGACGGACCACGTCGACGACGAAGGCGAGGAGTACCTCGAAACCCTGACCGAGAGCTCTGAACACGCGGTCGAGTTGACCCAGACGGCACGGGACATGGCGGAGGTCATGCTCGCGAATTCGGCAAACGAACAACGGGTGTCGCTCCGGAAGGCGCTCGAACGGGAGTTCGAAGACGTCAGTGCGGACTATCCCCGCGCGGTGCTCACCATCGACGAGCCGGTTCCGGCCGTGACGGTCCGGGCCGACGAAATGCTGAGTTCGGTGTTCCGTAACCTGTTGAAGAACGCGGTCCAGCACAACGACAAGTCGGTCGCCGAGGTCGACGTCTCGGTGACGGTGCGCGACGAGGCCGTCGTCGTCCGCGTCGCGGACAACGGCCCCGGCGTTACCGACGAGGGCAAGGAGCGCATCTTCGGCAAGTGCGAGAAGGGACTGGAGAGCGGCGGAACCGGCATCGGGCTGTACCTCGTCCAGACCCTGGTCGACAGCTACGGCGGCGAGGTCTGGGTCGAAGACAACGAGCCGGAGGGTGCGGTGTTCGTCGTGGAGCTTCCGAAGGCAGAGTGAGCGGGTGAGTGTGGCCCCAATAGCGGTGACGGGGACAGCGGACTGGCGGAGTCCCGACACCAGGGATATTTTCCGGGTGCGAATCGAAGTGAAACTATGACGGTAGTCGTCCCGTTCGACGGGTCCGAACTCGCGGAGGCCGCGCTGGTCCGAGCGACCGAGTTCGGCATCGTCTTCGACGAAGACGTGCTGGCCGTGACCGTGATCCCGCGGGGCAACACCGAGTACGCCAGAGAGCGGGACTGGCTCGGCCCGAGCGAGTCGTTCGACATGGAGGCCGTCGTCGCGACGGTCCACGGGCAGGTGACGGACCTGTGTCCGAGCGCGGACTTCCGACACAAGACCGTCGACCGCTACGCGCCGGCGGGGACGATCGCCAAGCGCGTCCGGAACGTCGCACAGACGGTCGACGCCTCGATGGTCTTCATCGGGAGCGACAACGCCGGCCACCTCGTCTCGACGGTCAGCAGCGTCGGTCAGTCCATCGCCATCGACCACGAGTACGACGTGGTCATCGTCCGCGACCGGAGCCCCGCAAAGATCACCAAACTCAGAGACGCCTCGCTCCACGACAGGGGAAAGTCGGACTTCTATCTCCCCGAGTGAGCGCCAACTGCGACCCCGGACGCGCCACGATGGGCTGGAAGCCCTCCTCGCATCGCCAACGGGATTACTGGCTACGGCGAACACACGGCTATGACGCGAGTCACGGTCTGGAACGAGTTCGTCCACGAGCAGGAGAACGACGCCGTCGCGGAGGTATATCCCGACGGCATCCACGAGACGATCGCCTCGGCACTCGACGACCGCGGGTTCGAGACGCGGACGGCGACGCTCCACGAGCCAGAACACGGGCTGACCGAGGCCGTGCTCGACGACACGGACGTGCTGACGTGGTGGGGGCACACGGCCCACGACGCGGTCGACGACGCCGTGGTCGCCCGCGTGAAAGAGCGCGTCCTCGACGGCATGGGACTGCTCGTCTTGCACTCGGGACACTACTCGAAGGTTTTCAGGGACCTGATGGGGACGACCTGCGACCTCAAGTGGCGGGAGGCCGGCGAGAGAGAGCGCCTCTGGGTGGTCGAGCCCGGACACCCAATCGCCGACGGGGTCGGCGAGTACGTCGAACTGCCCGAGGCCGAGATGTACGGCGAACGCTTCGACGTGCCCGCGCCCGACGCCCTCGTGTTCACCTCGTGGTTCGAGGGCGGCGAGGTGTTCCGCTCCGGGTGTTGCTACCGCCGCGGCGCGGGCCGGATCTTCTACTTCCGACCGGGCCACGAGACGTATCCGATCTACCACGACGAGACGATTCAGCACGTCCTCGCGAACGCCTGCGAGTGGGCCGCGCCCGGCGACGACCCGCCGGAACCGTCGTTCGGGAACGCCGCACCGCTCGAGTCAATCGACGGCGACGGGTCCGAACGCTGACGCGGCCACCGCTCACCGGCCGAACCAAAGAGATATGACCCTCTCGCGGGACGTCTGGCCCATGCAGGACCTGCCAGCGATCGGACTCGGGACGTGGGAGAACACGGATCCGGAGACGTGCGCCGAGAGCGTGCGCACCGCGCTCGAAGCGGGCTACCGACACGTCGACACCGCACAGCACTACGAGAACGAGGACGCCGTCGGTGAGGGCATCGCGCGGGCCGACGTGCCCCGCGAGGAGGTCTTCGTCGCGACGAAGGTCCATCCGGTACGGTTCGGGCTGGCCCACGACGAGGTCATCGAGGGACTCGAAGCCTCGCTCGACCGCCTGGGACTCGACTATCTCGACCTCCTGTACGTCCACTGGCCGGTCGGGAACTACGACGCCGCCGAGACGCTGCCGGCGTTCGACGAACTCGTCGACCGCGGCCTCGTCGACCACGTCGGCGTGTCGAACTTCAGCACCGAACTGCTGGACGAGGCGATGGACCACCTCGATTCGCCGCTGTTCGCTCACCAGGCCGAGACTCACCCGCTGCTCCAGCAGGACGACCTCGTGGCACACGCACAGGAGCACGACTACCACCACGTCGCCTACTCGCCGCTGGCGCGCGGTCGGGTCTTCGAGCTGGCCGAGGTCACCGAGATAGCCGAGAAACACGACGCCAGCGCGGCACAGGTCAGTCTCGCGTGGCTCCTCTCCCGAGAGAACGTCAGCGTCGTCCCGAAGGCCACAGGCGAGGCACACATCCGGGACAACCTCGGCGCGCTCGACCTCGAACTCGACGAGGAGGACGTCGAACGGATTCGCGACATCGAGCGCCGCGAGCGGTTCGTCGAGCGCGACGGCGCGCCGTGGCAGGAGCGCTGACCGGACGTCGGTCGGCCGCCGGGCAGAACCGTCCCGTCTCGCGTTTTTCACCGATGATATTTGCGGTCGCACGTTTAAGTACGACGCCGGGATAGAGCTACCAATATCCGATGCCACTCGTAGCTGACAGGCTGTTCCCGGTAGTGGGGCAGTCATCCGTGGCTCGCCTATCGCCGGCCGGTACGCGGTCTGCGTCGACGAGCGGAGGGTGGGCCGCCGCGTGAAGCTCCGTACGCAGATCGGGGTTGTACTGGTGGTCCTCGCCGTCGTCCTGTCGGGAATCGTGTTCGCCGGCTTCCAGATGAACAAGCAGTCGGTGACCGACCAGCAGACGGAGGCGGTCGCCCACGCGAGCGAGGAGGTCGCGAACGACCTGAACACGAAAGTCGCCGGCCTCAAGCGAACGGTTCGACTCCGAGCGACGAATCCCGACATCACGGCCCACGGTCAGCCGCGGCAGCGCCGCGCGCTCCAGGCGACAGTCGACGAGAGCGCGTTCAGCGGCGTCTCGGTCATCCACCGGAACGGCACGATGACCGGCATCGCCGCCGGGCTCGACCCCGAGACGCGCGACCGACTCGTCGGGAACGACTTCAGCAACCGCCAGTACTTCCAGCGGGCCGTCCGCGGCGAGACGTACGTCAGCACGCCCGTGGTCGCCGAGTCCGGCAACCACATCGTCACGATTAGCACGCCGATCTATCGGAACGGGACCGTAGTTGGCACGCTCAACGCGGCGCTGCATCTCGAGAACAGCTCGTTCCTCCGCAACACGACGAACGCCGTAGACGGGTATCAGGGCGTCACCATCCGGTCGAGGTCCGAGACAGTCATCTACGAACGGCGCCCCGATCCGGCGACGAACCTGATCGTGACGAACGCGACCGTCGCGGAGACCGGTTGGACCGTGAGCGTGCGTGCGAGCCGGGACGTCATCGCCAGCGACCTCCGTTTGGTCACCCTCTATCAGTTCGGCGCCGTCGGGCTGGCGCTCCTGCTCGTCGGCGCGCTCGGCGTCCTGCTGTACACGCGGACGCTCTCGTACCACGAGCGCCTGCTCGACGGGTTCGACAGGCTCTCCGGCGGGGAGTACGGCTACCGGCTCGACGCCGACGCGACCGAAGACTGGGAGCGAGTCCTCGCCGGCTTCAACGACATGAGCCGGACGCTGGCGACATACGAGCGCGAGCGAACGGAGCAAAACGAACAGCTCCAGCGCGAGCGTGACCGGTTTCGGGCGCTGTTCCAGGGGATTCCGGAACCCGTCGTCATCGTCGAGTTCACCGAGAGCGGCACGCTCCTCCGGGACGCGAACGAAGCGTTCGAGACGACCTTCGGGTACGATATCGACGAGACGGGCGGGGAGAACCTCAACGACCTCATCGTGCCCGAGGGCGAGCGAGCCGAGGCGCGTGCCATCGACGAGCAGGCGGCCACCGGCGCGCGTCAGACCCGCGAGGTCCGCCGCGAGACGAGCGACGGCGTGCGCGACTTCCTGTTTCGGTCGACGCCGCTCGTCCGCGAGGACGACACGGACCAGCAGTTCGGCGTGTACGTCGACATCACCGAACGGAAAGCACAGGAGCGGGCGCTCAGAGAGCTCACCGAGCGCCTCGACATGGCGCTCGAGGGCGGGCGACTGGGCGTGTGGGACTGGAACGTGCGGACGGGGGAAGTCACGTACGACGAGCGGTGGGCGGAGATGCTGGGGTACGACCTCGACGAGATCGACAACCGCCTGAGCGCGTGGGAGAGGCGGATCCATTCCGACGACCGCTCCGACGTGGACGCCGCGCTCGACGCGCACCTCGCCGGCGAGACCGAGCACTACGAGTGCGACCACCGGCTTCGGACGAAGGGCGGCGACTGGATCTGGATTCGCGACGTGGGCCGGGTCGTCGAACGCGACGCCGACGGCGAACCGCTCAGGGCGGTCGGCATCCATCAGGACATCACCAAGCAGAAGGCGCGCGAGCGGACGCTCCGTGAGACTCTCGAGGGGACGCGGACGCTCATCCAGGCCGAGACGGCGACGGAAGCCGCCGAAATCGCCGTCGACATCGCCGAAAACGCCCTCTCGTTCCCGGTCAGCGGCGTGTGTCTCGACGAATCGCGCGGCCGACTCGACCCGATGGCGACAGACGGCAGTGCGGGCGAGCGGATCGGGTTCGTCCCGTCGGGCGAGGCGGGCGGCGACCACGGCGTCCACGAACTGGTCTCCGATGCGTACGCGTCCGGCGAGACGCGTGTCGTCGGCGACGTCGAGACGGCCTATCCGGAGATCGCCGACGAGGCGGTCGTGGAGAGCCTGATCGTCCATCCGCTGTCGAACCACGGCGTGTTCGTCACGGCCGCCCGCTCGGCGGCGGCGTTCGACGAGTTCGACCGCAACCTCGCAGAACTGCTGGCGGCGATCCTGACCGCGACGCTCGACCGTCTCCACCGCGAGCAGCGCATCGAGTCCCAGCGCGACAACCTCGACCTGTTGAATCAGATCGTCCGCCACGACATCAGGAACGACTTACAGATCCTCCTTGCGCGACTCGACATCCTCGCCGACTGCGTCGACGAACGCGACCTGGAGCACGTCGAGACGGCCCTGAAGAGCGCCGACAGCGCGGTCGAACTGACCCGGACGGCCCGCGACATGTCGGAGGTGATGCTCCAGTCGGAGACCGACTGTCATCCCGTGTCGCTCCGTGGCGTCCTCGACCGACAGCTCGACGAGTTCCGCTCGACGGAGCCGCAGGCACAGATCTCGGTCGACGGTCTGCTCCCGCCCGTCACCGTCGCCGCCAACGAGATGATCGACTCGGTCGTCCGCAATCTGCTCAAGAACGCCGTTCAGCACAACGACAAGGAGACGCCCGAGGTCACCGTCTCTGCGGAGGAGCGGACCGACAGCGTCGTGCTTCGGGTCGCCGACAACGGTCCCGGCGTGGCCGACGAGGTTCGGGACTCGATATTCGGGAAAGGGCAGAAGGGCCTCGACAGCAAGGGGACCGGAATCGGGCTGTATCTCGTGTACACGCTCGTCGACGGCTACGGCGGCGAGGTGTGGATCGAGGACAACGAGCCGGAGGGGGCGGTGTTCGCCGTGGAACTACCGAAGGCGTCGACGTGAGGAGCGACCGGTGACGGCCGCCGTCGCTCACTCGATCCAGACGGTCTTGCGGTTGACGAACTCCCGGATGCCGGCCGCCGAGAGCTCGCGCCCGTAGCCGGAGTCCTTGACGCCGCCGAAGGGGACCCGCGGGTCCGACTTCGTGAGCTGGTTGACGTACGTACAGCCGGCGTCGATGCGCGTCGCGACGCGCTCACCGCGGTCCCGGTCCTCGGTCCAGACGGACGCGCCGAGGCCGAAGCGCGTGTCGTTGGCTTTCTCGATAGCCGCGGCCTCGCTCTCGACTCGGAACACCGACGCGACGGGGCCGAACAGTTCCTCGGCGTCGGCCGGACAGCCCTCCGGCACGTCGGTCAGCACCGTCGGCGGGTAGAACGCGCCCTCGCGGTCGAGCGGGTCGCCGCCGGCCAGCACCGTCGCGCCCGCCTCGACGCTCGCCTCGACCTGCTCGTGGAGGTCTTCGAGGAGCGACTGGCTGGCCTGCGGGCCGACCTCGGTGGCCTCGTCCATCGGGTCGCCGACGGCGAGCGACTCGACCTCGTCGAGGAACGCGTCGAGGAACTCGTCGTAGACGGCGTCGTGGACGACGAAGCGCTTTGCGGCGATGCAGGACTGCCCGCCGTTCATGTTCCGGGCCCACGCGCCCGTCTCGGCGGCCGCCTCGACGTTGGCGTCGTCGAGGACGACGAACGGGTCGCTCCCGCCGAGTTCCAGCACCGTCTTCTTGAGGTGCTCGCCGGCCGTCGAGGCCACGGCCCGGCCCGCGGGACCGCTCCCCGTGAGCGTCGCGGCGCGGACGCGCTCGTCTTCCAGCACGTCGTCCACGAGGTCCGAGGGGATGAGCAGCGACTGGAACGCACCATCGGGATAGCCCGCTTCGCGGAACACGTCTTCGATGGCCCGCGCACAGCCCGGGACGTTCGAGGCGTGTTTCAGCAGGCCGACGTTGCCGGCGGTGAGCGACGGCGCGGCGAAGCGAAACACCTGCCAGAACGGGTAGTTCCAGGGCATGACGGCCAGGACCGGCCCGAGCGGGTCGTAGCGGGTCTTGACCGTCGCCTCGGGGGGACTGGGGTGGTGGTCCGCGGCGAGGTACGCGTCGGCGAACTCGGCGTAGTGGTCACACACCCAGGCGCACTTCTCGACCTCGCTCTCCGCCTGCGTGATCGGCTTGCCCATCTCCCGGGTCATCACCTCGGCCAGTTCACGCGTGCGGTCGCGGAGCACCTCGCCGGCGCTGGCGAGCAGTTCCTGTCGCTCGCGAAGCGACACCTCGCGCCACGACTCGAAGGCGTCGGCTGCGTCGGCCAGCGCCCGCTCCACGGCCGCAGGCGAGTCCTCCTCGTACGTGTCGATTCGCTCGTTCGTCGCCGGGTTGACCGCGTCCATGCGATAGCGTTGCAAGGGGTGGGGTATCAGGTTTTCTCCCACCGCGACCGGCGTCGCGGGGAGTGTCGTCCGAGACGACGGAACGCGTCGTCCGCTCGCGGACGCCCGTCCCGCAGTGCCCGAATAGAAGGTGATAATAGTTTTCGACTGCGAACCCCGACAATGACTTCCGCGAATCGGTGGTGGCTGTCCGATGAGTGACGCACAGACGGACGTTCGCGCGTACACCCTGCGGCTGGAACTGGTCGACGAGCCGGGAGAACTACTGCGGTCCCTGCGACCGATCGCCGAGCACGGCGGGAACCTCCTCTCGATATTCCACGAGCGCGGGAACGTGACCCCGCGCGGGCACATCCCCGTCGAGGTCGACATCGAGGCGACGCCGGACCGGTTCGAGACCATCGTCGAGGGGCTCCGCGACGCCGGTATCAACGTCATCCAGGCCGGGACCGAACGCTACAGCGAGGGGATGACCATCATCCTCTCGGGACACCTCATCGACACCGACCTCTCCGACACGCTCTCGCAGATTCAGGAGACCAAGAGCGCGACGGTCACGGACATCTCGCTGTCCGCGCCGGCGGGGGCGTCCGACATCTCGAGCGCCCGGATGAAGCTGGCGACCGAGTCGGGGTCGACCGAGGAGGTCCTGGCGGTCATCCGCGACATCGCCGACGAGAAGGACCTGCGGCTGGTCGAACCCCTCACGACCGGGGGGGCGGAATGAGGCTCGCTGTCCTCGGGGCCGGGGCCGTCGGCGCGTCGGTCGTCGACCTCGCTGCCGATTTCGGCCACACCGTGACGGCCTTCGCCGACTCTCAGAGCGCGGTCGTCGATTCGGCGGGTATCGACGCGGCCGACGCGCTGGCCGCGAAGCGAACCGACGGCGTCGTCGGCTCCGGCGACCCGAGCGACGCGCTGTCGGCCGACTACGACGTGCTCGTCGAGGCCACGCCGACGACGCTCGGTGACGCGGAACCGGGGTTCAGCCACGTCCGGACCGCGCTCGAACGCGACCGCCACGTCGTGCTGGCGAACAAGGGACCCATCGCCGAACGGTTCCCGGAGATCATGTCCCTCGAGGCCGAGAGCGCCGGCACCGTCCGATTCGGGGCGACGGTCGGGGGCGCGATGCCCGTCGTCGCGACCATCGAGGACTTCGGGCCGTCGCGGATCTCGGCGATGCGCGGGGTCCTGAACGGGACGGCGAACTTCGTCCTCTCGCGGATGGCGGCCGAGGGGCTGGACTACGAGCACGTGCTGGCGGAAGCCCAGGACCTCGGCGTCGCCGAGGCCGACCCCAGTTTCGACGTGGACGGGACGGACGCCGCCCTGAAGGGCGTCATCGTCGCCAACGTCCTCGACCCGGACGGCGGGTACACGCTCGCGGACGCCGACGTGGACGGGATCGAGGACCTCCCGGGCAGTATGCTCGAACTGGCCAAGGAGGACGGCCGGACGATTCGGCTCATCGTCGAGTTCGCGGACGGGCAGGTACGCGTCGGTCCGCGCCTCGTCCCAGAGAACGCCGCGCTCGCGCCGGCCGGGACGCGCAACGCCGTCCAACTGGAGACGGAACACGCCGGCCAGCTCGACATCTCCGGTCGCGGGGCCGGCGGGACGGAGACGGCGAGCGCGGTGCTATCGGACGTCGGACGGATACAGTCCTAATCAAAAAGCCGACTCAGTCGGAGAGCGTCAGTTCCTGCGGGACGGCGACTTCCTCCGCTTCGAGCACGTCGATGAGGTGTTCGGAGGCGTTCGCGTTCTTCGTCGCGTCGACCAGCGTGCGGAGCTTTTCGAGGGGTATCTGGCCGGGCGCGTAGTCGTTGTCGTCGCCCTCCAGCGGCGCGTAGCCGAGCTTCGATCCGTAGAGATGCGCAATCGCTCGGGTGTGGCTTCCGATCTCGCCCATCGAGATGCCGGCGACGTCGATGCCGCGCTGGGTCGCGGTGTTGACGGCGTCCAGGAGCGTGAGGGCGTCCGCGTTGCTCTGGGGAAAGGTGGCCACCTTCGCGATGTCGCCGTATTCGGCACACTGCGCGATGATTGCGTCGAGGATGTCCCGGTCGGGCGTCTCTTCGAAGTCGTGATGTGAGATGATGAGCTGGACGTCGTTCTCGCGGAACTCGTGGACGATCCACTCCTTTCCGCGGGCGATCTCCAGTTCGATGTCGACGAACTCCACCGCGTCGAACCGGGACGCGGCGAACAGGTCGTCGAGTCGCCCAGAATCAGTCGCTTTGCCGCCGAACCAGCGTGTCCGGTTCGTCGCGATGAGGGGGAGTTCGCCGTCGTACGCAGCGATCTGCTCGACGGGGTCGGTCGCTTTGTCCATCCGAAATTCGATGAGGTCTGCCACTCCTCGGGCGTCAGGTTCCCGTGTAAGATCGTTTGTTGTAGCCGCGAGAGCGAAGTCGTCTATTTTCATGGTACCAGTTACCACTCCAGCACATATAAAATTTGGTTCTGGATTCTGCATAGTTATTGATTTATGTTCCGGGGGAGAGGGACAATCGGTGAGAGGTCAGTTTCGAGGGGTTTTGTACGTCCAAATATCCAATATTCTGATTCATATACTTCCATTTTCGGATTTTCTAAGTCTATACCTCCTCATATGGGTTCGGAACGGAAGGATCGTTTTCTATAGAACCCTAATTGAAGATGGGATCTCGGTTTCCAATCGCAGTATTCGAAGCGGAGCGTCCAGCTGGCGGCCTCGGACAGATGGAGAGGGATCCGACCGCAAGTCGCCGGACCGCGTCGTTGAATCGAAGACGATCCGATGCGGAGGGAACGACGATCCGCGCGCCCGCCTGGCAGGGCCGGTCTAACGTTTGCGACAGTCGCCATCGAAATCGCTGTCCATCTGATCGCGGCCCGGAAATGCGATCGGTGTGGCAGTCGGTTCCGTCGCCAGCGGTAAACCGACCCGAAAATGTGCGGGGTAACGCCAGTGGGGTCGGAGCACAAACGGGTACGTATGAGCGCCAAGCGAGCGTGCAGTAACTGGGACAACGCCGAGTGCGAGGGGACTGTCGGCTGCCCCCCACGATGTCCGCGGTTCTTCGACGACCGCGGGGACCCGCTATTGGTCCGGGAGTTCGACGATGAATTCGACGACCTCGTCGAGATGTACGCGTCGCTCGGGGCAGCATCTCGAACGATGGGGATTCCGCCGGCGGACGGGGACGCGCTCCGGCGGTGGCTGAAAACGATTCTCTCGGACGGCTGGAGCCTAGTTGCGACCCATACGGAGCGAATCGTCGGCCACGCGGCCGTAATTCCCGAAGGAGGCGGCGAACCGGAGTTCGTGATCTTCGTCCGCCGCGGCTATCGAGGCCGCGGCATCGGAACGGAGCTGGTCAAACAGGTGCTCGCGTACGCCGAAGACCGGGGCCACGAGCGACTGGTACTCGACGTCTCGCCCGAGAACGAGCGCGCTATCACCGTCTACCAGAACGTCGGCTTCGAGACCGTGGAGCGAACGGGCATGAGCCGGACGATGGAACTCCCGTTGCGGAAGCCGGTCGTCGAGGACTGTCAACGGCCGCCAGCGACGCGAGAGACCCGATAGGGCTCAGGACTCCGGGGACCGACCGGCACAGAGGCAACGGTGATCTGTCGGTGCGAGAGTGCGTCCTCAGCCACTCGGAGCGTTTCAACACTGTCGAAATGAGCGTGCCCGACACGAACGGCGACGAGCACAGTAGGGCAGTCACCGGGCCGTTCGACGGCCAAACCGACGGTTTCGTTTCGATTATTGTGAAACACGCTGGCAACAGGTCTACGACGAAAACGTCAGGGAAATATCTGATAGTAACAGATGTACGCGTGTTAGTTCCCTCTCGCTGTGGGGGATTTTCGTTACAACAATATTGAAACGTTGGTCGTTGGCTGTCAGATAGTGGTGTATGCCGGCACAGAATGTAATAGAACCTCCCGATTTTCCCGGATAGTTCGACGAACAGTCGTCTATTCGTTCTGTTCCCTGCGTTCAATCGTTTCCGTAGCACATGACCGTGTTGACAAGATTTATATATCATAGTTCCAAACCTACCTTCACCGATGGCTAAGCAACAGGTACTCGTTACGGGTCCGTTCGGCGAGGCAGGGGAAGCGATTCTCAACCACCTGGCCGAGAAGGACGCCTACGAGTTCACGTATCTCAACCGGAGCGACCATCCCGACTACGAGACGTTCGTGGCGGACGTCGGGGACTACGAGGCGATTCGTCCGGCGTTCGACGGGCAGGACGCCGTGATTCACCTCGCCGCGCAGTCCGACGCGGGCGCGGAGTTCGAGGACATCATCGAGCCGAATATCGTGGGCACGTACAACGTCCTCAAGGCCATGGAGGACGCGGGGGTCGAGAAACTCATCTACGCGTCCTCCCAGCGCGTCATGGGGCTCTACGAGGAAGACCACGCGCCGGAACTCTACGAGGAGGACTACCCCAGCGAGTTCGACCCGCTCCGCCTCACCCACGAGACGCTCCCCAAGCCGGACGGCTACTACGGGGCCTCGAAGATGTTCGGCGAGCACATCTGTCGGTCGCACGCGCGACGCGACGGCGCGCCGAGCCAGGTGTACTCGCTTCGCATCTCCAGCGTCCGGACCGCCGAGTACGACCACCCGTACGGCGACGCCGAGCGGGGCGTCGACCGCGGCGACGAGCACGTCGTCGACGACGACGAGGTGTGGGACCAGTCTCAGACCGGGTCGTGGGAGCGCGGCAGCGAGGAGTACCAGGAGATGGTCAAGCGACTCAAGGCGTCCTGGACCTCCCAGCGCGACTTCGCCCACCTGCTCGAGTGCTGTCTGGAAGACGAGGACGTGACCTACGACGCCTTCTACGCCGTCAGCGGGAACGCGTCGCGGTGGTTCGACATCGAGCACGCGCAGGCCGTCCTCGGCTACGAGCCGCGAGACGACGGCTCGGAGTGGGACAGCCCGCCGAACTGAGCGGCGACAACACACGGCCCGGGAGCGACGGCGACTCGGCTCACTCGGCGCGTTTCAGCTTCAGTTCGATGATGTTCTTCTTGTTCATCAGCGCCGGTGCGAGGTCCTCTTCGACCCGCTCCGGCCCCATGCGGCTGAGCGGACCGCTGATGCTGATCGCGCCGATTGCGTCGTCCGGTTCGGAGACGATGGCCGTGCCGATGGCCGCCACGCCGGGGAAGTGCTCGCCGCGGTTGATGGAGTAGTCCCGCTCTCGAATCGTCTCCAGTTCCTCGAACAGCGTCTCCCGGTCGGTGATCGTGTCGTCAGTGCGTGCCGGCATCCCGCGCTTGCCGAGAATCCCCTCGACCGTCTCCGTCGACAGTTCGGAGAGGATGGCCTTCCCCGTCGCGGTCGTGTGCAGGTACAGGTGGTCACCGAGGGGCGCGTCGTCGTCGATGGACTGCTGGCTGTGGGACTTGTACAACTGGACCGAATAGCCGTCCTCCTCGACGGTGATGTTGGTGTGTTCGTCGGTCTGCTCCTGTAAATCGTCGATCTCGGGCTTGGCCGCCTGGAACAGCGCCATCTCGTCGCGCATCCGACCGCCCCGTTCGAGGAACCGGAAACTGCAGTCATAGACTTTTCCTTTGCGTACGACGTAGCCCGTCTCGACGAGGGTCCCGAGATGGATGTGCGCCGTGCTGGGCGGCATGTCGAGGGCCTCGGCCGTCTCGGAGAGCGTCGCACCCTCCGCTTCGTCGAGGAACGCCATGACGGCGAACGCCTGTTCGACGCTCTGCAACCGCCGCGACCCGGATTCGGACTGGTCTGCCATACCGGGAGTCTGTCGTCCGCAGGCTTAACGACTGCGACTTTTTCAACGATGTCGTAACGGTCCCGGAAAAGGACACAGCGGTGGCCCGGGACACACTGGGGGAACCGCTCGGAGCCGACTGGAAGTTACTGAATCGAGTCTTCCGGCCCCACCACGTCGAGGTCCTCGAACAGTTCGTCGTAGCCGTTGAGTTCGTAGAGGTACTCGCCCTCGACGAGTTCGTCGCGAACGGTGTCTTCGGCGTCGAGTTTCTCGCGGGACCGTTCGAGGACCTGCTCTGCCCCCGAACTCGGGATGACGGCGAGACCGTCGTCGTCGCCGATGACGATGTCGCCGGGGTCGACGCTGACGCCGCCGACGGATATCGTGACGTTGACCGAACCCGGGTCCTGCTTGAGCGGTCCCTGCGGGTTCGTCCCTCGCCCGTAGACGGGGAACTCCATCTCGGCGATCTCGCGGCTGTCCCGGTACGCACCGTCGATGACGATGCCGGCGAGGTTGTTCACCTGGCAGGACTTGCACATCAGTTCGCCCAGGTGGCCGGTGTCGGTGTACCCGTCGCAGTCGATGACGAGAACGTCGCCGGGTTCGGCCATCGTGATCGCCTTGTGGATGATGAGGTTGTCGCCGGGGGAGGCCTTGACCGTGACCGCTGTTCCGGCCAGCTCGACGCCGTCGTACGCGGGTTCGATGCCTGCGTCCATCGTCAGTCCGATGTTCCCCGTCACGTCGGAGACGATAGTGCTAGGCACGTCTTCGAAGGCCTCGACGATTTCACGGTCCGGTCGCTGCACCTCGTGCTCGATGGTGTGCATGCTCGGAACCAAGAGTATCGGCAGTGATTAATCTATTGGTCCGGGTACTTCGCGGCTACGCGAACGGGCGACTCGGACTCGTCGCGGCGCTCACCGTGCAGGCGCTGAAAAATGAGTCGCGGAAATGGGGGGGAGAACGACCGCTCGGAGACGGCGTTACTGCTCTTCGATACCCAGTTCGTCGACGAGGTTCCCGTAGTACTCGTACTGCTGTTCGAGGAACGAGTTGAACTCCTCGGGGCCGCGCTGCACCCGGATGAAGTCGTTGTTGTTCATGAACTCCACGAAGCCCTCGTCCTCGTAGATGGAGTTGTAGACCTCGGTGATCTGCTGCTTGCGCTCGTCGGAGATGTCGGACTGGACGAAGTGACCGAGCCAGGACCCGATGCGGACTTCGAGCCCCTCGGCGGTCAGCGTCGGCGTGTCCGGCAGCGCCTCAACCTGTTTGTCGAACGCGACGCCGAGCGCCCGGAGCGGGCCGTCGCGGACCTGGGCCGCGGCCTCGGCCGCGCCGACTGCGGTACAGTCCGCCTCCTGGTTCACGACGGCCTGCATCGCAGGGGCCGCGCCGTCGTAGGAGACGTGTTCGACCTGCACGCCGGCCTCGCTGGCAATCGCCGCGGCGGCCATGTGCCACGAGGAACCGAACCCGGAGTTGGCCATCTGGTACGTGTTGCTCTGGCCGTACTCGCGCCACTCCTGGACCGTGCTGAACTCGGCGTCCTCGTGGACCAGGAGCGCCGCCGGGAACTCGGTGTACTGCATGATCGGCGTGATGTCGTCCGGGCTCAGGTCGGCGATACCGAGGTGCTCGAACAGCGCGATCTCGGGGGCCGCGACGCCGATCGTGTGCCCGTCGGGGTCGGCGTTAGCGGCGGCGTTCATCCCGACCGATCCGGAGCCGCCTGTCTGGTTGCTCACGTTCCAGGCGACGTCTGTGTAGTTCTCGCCGGCCGAGGCCACGGCCCGACTCGTTCGGTCGGCCCCGCCGCCGGCGGCCCACGGCGAGACGATCTCGATCGGTCGCGCCGGCCACTCCTGCTGCCCCGAGAGGCTGCTCATACAGCCCGCGGTCATCGCGATTCCACCGGCCCCCAGACTCCGGAGGAGGTTTCGACGGTTCACAACGGTACGGTCGCTCGTGCCGCTACTGGTGTTGTCCACCATTGTACCTGATAGTTCGTCGTATGCCCCTTAAAAGTTGGGGTTTTTACTGAGACGATACCGTCGTGAGAAGCAGTTGTGGATTCGTGTGCGCGCCGCGAGAGAGACTCTCGGAACGGAAGCGGTCGTATACCGTAGTTTTATAATAGGTCAGCAGACTACTCCAACCATGCGCGGGTTAGCCAAGACCGGTCCCGAAGCCGGTAGTATGGAACTCATCGACGTGGACGAACCGACACCGGCGGCCGACGAAGTCCTCATCGAGGTGGACTACGCGGGACTCTGTGGCAGCGACGCCGGAATCTATCAGTTCAAATCGGCGTTCGAGCGGATGGACTTCCCGACGATCATCGGCCACGAATACACCGGGCGCGTGGTCGAGATCGGCGCTGACGTCACGCGATTCGACGTGGGCGACCAGGTCGTCGAGCGCCCGATACGCGGCTGTGGCGAGTGCTATCAGTGCGAAATCGGGATGGAGAACATCTGTCAGGACACCGAGCTCACCGGGATCGACCACGACGGGGCCTACGCTCAGTACGTCGTCGCCCCCGAGTCCTCCTTGCAGTCGGTCCCCGGCCACGTCTCGCCGCGCCACGCCGCGCTGGTAGAGCCCACGGCGATTTGCACCCGTGCAGTAATCGAGAACTCCCGGGTGAGTCCCGGCGACCGCGTCCTCGTTGAGGGTCCGGGTCCGATGGGGCTGCTCTCGGCCCAAATCGCCGCCGCTCAAGGCGGCGAGGTCGTCGTGGCCGGCGTCGGCCAGGACACGAACTACCGGCTCCCGCTCGCGGAAGACCTCGGATTCCCGACCGTCAACATCGAGGAAGACGACCTCTCGGCGTACCGCGAGGACCGCACCGACGGCGTCGGTTACGACGTGGTGTTCGACACGACCGGCCACCCGTCCGGGCTGCCGATGGCCGCCGAGGAGGTCCGCAAGGGCGGGCAGATCGTCCTCGTCGGACAGACGGGCGAGACGGCGATGGAGTACACGCCGCTGGTCCGCGCCGAAGTCGAACTCCAGTGTACCTACGGTGCGATGTATCAGGACTTCGAGCGGGCACTCCGGCTGATCGGTTCGGGCGATGTGGACCACGAGACCTTCCTCGACGACCGCTTCAGCCTGCTGGACGCTGACGAAGCGTTCGAGGCGTTCCTCGCGGGCGAGACGTGCAAGCCGGTGTTCGACGTGTCCGTGCTCCGATAACACCGACCGCGCTGACCACACGGTACTGACCGACGAGGACGACTGCTTCTAGGTGGTTCGACTGACCGGGCAGTGGCACGGTCGGGAAGGAACTGAGCGAAAAAACCGCAGGAAATGCCAGCGGACCGACCGGGACCGAGTTACTCGGTCCGGGGGTCCCACTCGTTCCACTCGCGCTCGACCAGGAAGTCGTCGAGTTTCTGCTTCGGGTTCTCGAACACGTGAGAGCCGTGGAAGACCAGCAGGGTGTCGAAGTCGTACTCCAGCAGATTGTAGAGATTGAGTTCGGCGGCGCGGTGGTCGTCGTTGAACAGCGCGGGCGGCGGCAGGAGGTACCCGGCCGGGAGACCGCCGCGGTCGGACCCGTCGAGCGTGTCGCCGGAGATCAGGATGTCGCGGTCTTCGAGCAGGAGCGCCGACGTGGCCTCGGTGTGCCCGGGGACCTGAATCACGCGGATGTTCCCGTCGAGCACGTCGCCGTCCTCGTAGGCCACGTCCGGCTCGAAGTCGAGCCCCTCCTCCTCGAGGTGCTCGTAGAGCTTCGACTCGTCGGCCGGCATGGCGAGTTCGGGGTCGAACGCGTCCATGACGTGCGAGAGACCGCCGTGGTGGCCGTGGTCGCCGTGGGTGATGACGACGCGGTCGACGCCGCCGTACTCCGCCTCCAGTACGTCGACGAGTTCCGGTCCGTTCTCGTCGAAGGCCGTGTCCACGAGCGTAATCTCGCCCTCGGGAACGTCTTCGAGGACGAGGACCCGGACGTGGTCGAACTGGATCTGGTCGATACCGTCAACTACGTTGCTGACACTCATGTTCGTCTCGAAACTGGCCGTCAAACGTATGTAAAACCACCGGTTCCGCCGAAACACGGCCGTGTACTCCGTTCGACCCGGCGGCGACGCCGGCGGTCGCTCACAGTCACGGCGTCGACAGCGACACGGGACCGAACGGGGCCAACGCTGAGTACCCGACAGCAGCCCGAAACGGGCGGAAGGACGGCTGTCGTGGGCGTTTTCCAGACCAGTACATTTATACAGCGCTACGCCATTTCCACACGCAGAAGAGGATACCCATGATTAAACAAAAAGTAGCCGACACTATCGACCAACTCGGACCGAGCAGTCTCCGTTCGAACCCGCTCGCCGTGGTTTTCGTCCTCCTCGCCGTCACGGTCATCTTCAGCGCGAGCCAGTTCCCCGACGACGGACAGGTCGGGCCGGGGTTCTTCCCGATTCTGGTATCGGTCGGTATCGTCGTCTTCTCGTTCGCTGACATCCTGACTGAGACAGAGTCGGACCTCGAAATCAGCGAGTACAGTTTCCGACCGCCCGCAATCGTTCTCGGGCTTCTGGTCGCCTACCTGCTGGTGATGCCGGTGACCGGATTCCTCGTCGGGACGATGCTGTACATGCCGGCGATCCTCTACTACTCGGGTATCAAGTCGAAGCCGCTGATGGCGGGCCTGTCGGTCGGACTCCCGGTCCTGCTGTTCTACATCTTCGCCCGGGTGTTCCTGATCCGACTTCCCGAAGGCATCATCCCGATTTCGCGCCTGCTCCCGCGACTCCCGCTGGTGGTGATCCCCGGATGGTTGTAGAGAACATCGGTCCGGCACTGGCGAACCTCGCGGACCCGTTCGTCATCTTCCTCATGACGGCTGGGGTCCTTTTAGGGATCATCATGGGGTCGATTCCGGGGATGACGGCGACGATGACCATCGCGGTGTTGCTGTCGTTCACGTTCACGATGGATCCGGCACACGGGATGATGCTCCTGCTGGGTATCTACGGCGGTGCGGTCTACTCAGGGTCGATTCCGGCGATACTGATCCGAACGCCCGGGACGCCGTCGGCGGCCGCGACGCTGTTCGACGGACACCCGCTCTCGAAGAAGGGCGAAGCGGGGCGGGCGATCAAGGCGAGCACGGTCGCCTCGTTCGTCGGCGGCGTCATCAGCGTCCTCGCGCTGATGTTCTTCTCGCCGGTCATCGCCGGCGCAGCGCTGGAGTTCCGTTCGCCCGAGTTCTTCGCGCTCGCGGTCTTCGGGCTGACCATCATCGCCAGCGTGAGCGGCGACTCGATCACCAAGGGGATGGTGTCCGGGCTGCTCGGGATGCTGGTCGCGACGGTCGGCATCGACCCGATCACGGGCTTTCACCGGTACACCTTCGACATGGCGAAGCTCCTGACGGGCGTCGAGTTCATCGCGGTGATGATCGGCCTGTTCGGCATCGCCGAAGGCCTTCGGAAGTACTCACAGGGCATCGACGACGATACCGACGAGGCCGACCAGGAGATGTCGGGTGTGTTGCCGTCGGGGTCCGACCTCAAGTCGATTATGCCGGTAAGCGTCGGCTCGGGCGTCCTCGGTGCGTTCATCGGTTCGATTCCCGGTGCGGGCGGCGACATCGCGGCGTTCATCACGTACAACGAAGCGACGCGGTGGCTCAAGGACACCGTGCCGGCGTTCGGCGACGGGAACATCCGCGGCGTCGCCGCCGCCGAGTCGGGGAACAACGCCAGCACCGGCGGCGCACTGATCCCGACATTGACGCTCGGTATCCCCGGCGACTCCGTCTCCGCGATTCTCATCGGGGCGCTGATGGTCCACGACATCAACCCCGGACCTGGCCTCTACCAGGACGAGCCGGAGCTCCTCTATACGATCTTCGTGGGCTTTCTCGTCATCTACATCCTCATCCTGATATTCGGCCTGCTCGGCGCGAACTACTGGGCCCGGCTGATCAACATCCCGTCGTCGCACATCTGGCCGGTGATTCTGGTCCTCTGTGTCATCGGTTCCATCGCGCTCCGCGGGAACGTCTTCGACGCGTGGGTGATGCTCGGTGCCGGCCTCCTCGGTTACGCCATGCGACTGCGGGGATACCCGCTGGCACCGATGGTGCTCGGACTAATTTTGGCTCCGATCGCCGAAGTGAACCTGCGGCGCTCGCTGGTCCTCTCGGGCGGCTCGCTCGATATCTTCTACACGAGCCCGATCGCCCTGCTCGTCCTCCTCCTCAGTGCCGCCGCGATCACCGTCCCGGCAGTGCGGTCCGTCCGCGGATGACCGTCTGAGGGGCAAACCGAAGTATTCAGTTCCGTTCTTCGCGCCGACCGGTCACTCGTCCAGGCCTTCCGACGAGAGTTCGAGGGACTCTCACGACAGCCAGTCCGATAGACGGACTGCCGTTGCTGAACGATTCCATCGGTGACGGTCCGTCGTCTGCTGGCGTCACAGAACTCCGCCGTCGAAGCCAATTTCTGGAGGGGTTTTCAATATAATTGAAGGACCCGAAACGGCCTATTTCAGTCACTGAGAGGGATTCTAACATGCGTACGTTCGTTACGTATACACCGGAAAAGACAGTGCATCGTTTCAATCATATCGAAATGTTTCCACCGCGCCCTACGACGTTGTTCACTTGAGTGCTATCGCGCCACCAAAAGAATAATGTCCGATAACACGGTGTCATCTGATATGGTCATCGTCGCGGCAGTCGACCGATCTGACAGGGCGTCCGTAGCCATCGAGGAAGCCGAAGCGCTCGCGAAAGCGTTCGACGACAAGGTCCACGTCGTCCACGCGCTCACGCGGTCCGAGTTCCTCGACCTCGGAATCACCAGCGCACAGGCCGAGGAACCGCTCGACATGGAACAGGTCCGGGATGCCGCCGCGGAGATGGCGGGGGAGGCAGCCTCTGAGCTGTCAGTTCCGTACGAAACGGTGGGACTGGTCGGGAAACCGTCTGACGAGGTCGTGAGGTATGCCAGGGAACAGGACGCCCGCTACGTAACGGTCAGCCCGCGAAAGCGGTCGCGGACCGGGAAAGTACTGTTCGGGAGCGTGGCGCAGTCGATTCTCCTGAACGCGTCCTGCCCCGTAGTCACGAACACGATCCACGAAGCGTAGCCAACGCGCCTGAATTCGATCGTCTGACCGACCACAGGGGAAACGACGCGTTTCGAACCGATAGCACCATTCCCGTTCGGGAGACGAGCACTCTCACGGGATTGTACGATTCTGAGAACCGAGACACCTATTTATAAACACGCACCGACGACTTCTACGTGGAATGTCCGTTGCAAACGTAGCTGACGGTGTCTACACCGTCCAGTTCGACCACGTCCGCGTGTTCGTGCTCGAAGACCGACCCGAAGGACAGACGACGCTTATCGACACGGCGTTCCCGGAAGACGGGACGGAGCTTGTCGACGTGCTGAACGCGGAGTTCGGCGGTGTCGACCGAGTCCTCGTCACCCACGGAGACGAAGGTCACTTCGGCGGGACGCCAGCTGTCGTGGACGCGTTCGACCCCGAACTGCTCGTCCCCGGTGGAGCCAGAGGATTCCACGACGCGCTCGATCTAGACGTCGACGCGCACGTTTCCGATGGCGACCTGCTTGATGGCGGCCTTCGAATAATACAGGTGCCGGGCCACACGGTCGCCACGACGGGAGTCTTGCTCGAGGACACCAGCGTCTTCATCGCCGGTGACATCCTCGAGGGCTCCGACCGGCGGGGCCTTCCCGCGGGCTATCTGGTCCCGCCCGCCGAGCAGTTCAACGACCTCTCGCATGCGGACGCCGAACGGAACCTCGTGAAACTGTTCGAACACGACATCGAGACGGTTCTCGTCAGTCACGGGTCACACGTGTCCGAAGACCCTTTGGAGAAGCTCAACGACTGGCTCATCGACCGCGAGTGGGACCTCCAGTACTAACATCGAAGCACACGGCCGCTACGAAGGTCACCTGTAGGTACCCGAGAGACCGGCACGGGCCGATATAAAATAGCTATTTTACATAGCTATACTATACAGGAGTGCCGAACGGTCCAGTACTGGATTCGGTAACAACACGTCAACGGAGACGGAACGCCCAGTCGGGGTCGCAACCAGACGCCGGCCGGTTCACTGGTACACCTCGATGATTCCGTCGCCGAATATCGTCACTCCGTATCCTGCGTACTCGAAGGAGAAGCAGATACCGGTGTCAGTCCTCTCAGGCGCCGTAGAGGAGAAGAGTTCGTTCAACGCATCTACGTCGACGCTGCGTTGAAACGGCGGCAGCTCGACCGGCTCACGGTCGGCCGCGGTGGCGACGGCTTCGACGATCGAAGTGCTGACGGCGGTATGGCTATCGATGGTGAGTTCCGTCCTGTACACGAGACGCCGGTCGCCTGGTTGAGGTGCCATTTTCATCTGGTCGGAGTGAAAACTGAACGAGTCATCGCGGTACTCGTTCGCGGGAGTGGGATCGTTCGAAACGGCCCGCTGGAAGCATCGGATCGAAGTCCGAATTGACGCCGAGTTCAGAGCCGCGTCGATTACTGATCGCATCCCTTGTTACTAGTTAACACCACTGAGGTATAAAATTCTCGATGCAGCACCACTCAGACAGATTGTGTGCGGCCATCGAATCCAGCATCGAGATTGGGGAGACCAATTATAGAAGTTTAATTGAGCTATTCGGATACAGTTTTTTGAATGCGAATGTATTCTATCCTATTTACATCCATATCTACCTCACATGGAACCTAACACAGAGATATTCGTGTTCTCACCACGTACGCTATTTCTTTACCCATAGGTCTCGTGAAATAGACATGGGTCCGGGATCAACCGGGCCCGCCGAAATGTACCCTCGAATGCAGAACCGGTGCAACGCCCCTGAGTACGACGAGCGAGCGTGGACGCTAGCGGTTCAGTCTCTCTCACAAATAACATCTGTACGAACGTTATTATAGCGGGACTGACGGGGAGTAGTGAGTATATATACCTGACGCCTACTCCACCAACCGAACTGGAATCCGTTTCCCTCTCCGACTGAATGTGAACGAGTCCCCGAAGGCTGAGCGTGGACTCCCAGATTATCGAACGTGCGTACCGGTCACTGCACCCTACCACGAGTAATATGCAATTCGGAACCGGGTGCGATGTCCGCCCACGATCCCGTGAAGTGAGCATTGATGGGTTCGTTCAGTCGCGGAAACTCGCGACTGTGTCCAGTCAGTAGTGCGAGGCGCTGACGAACCGAAAGGATCTGCGAGATTCCGTTCACTGATACCGAACAAACAACCTTACAGACGGTGGCGTCGCGTCGCTACAGTTCGACGACGTCACCGCTCTCTGCGGCTTCGTGGATCGCTCGAATGATACGCATATCCTGAAGACCGTGCCGGCCATCCGGCGAGATATCCGCGTCGGTGAGGATTCGATCCGCGAAGTAATCGAACTCCTCACGCATCTCGCGTTGTGCGTCGAATGCCTCGTGCTCGACGGTCGCCGAGACGTCTCCACGCGAGAGGTGGAGCGTGGCCTTTCCGTGGAACGCCGGCCGCAGTTCGATCTGGCCTTCGGTCCCGGTGATCTTGAGCTGAGTGTCTTCGTGGGCGTTCTGACTGTCGGTCGTGACCATCTTGACGCCGTCTTCCAGCGCGAGGAGCGCACCGGAACGCTCGTCGGGTACGTCGCCGAAGCCTTCGGCGTGCGAACTCATCTGTGACTGAACGGCGGTCGGGTCCCTGTCGAGCAGGAATCGGGTCGTGTTGATCGAGTAGATTCCGAGGTCCATCACAGACGTACCGTACCCTGACAGGTCGGGGTTGAGCCGCCACTGATCCTTGTTGGGGTTCATCTCCAGGAGGGGCTGGCTGTTGTTTCCGTAGACGGACACGGGGTCGCCGAGGAATCCCTCTTCGATGAGGGCCCGCGCGCGCCGCACGGCCGGATCCGTTTGCATTCGGTACGCAATCATCAGCGGGATGTCTGCATCTTCACAGACTTCGACCATCTCGCGTGCGCGCTCGACGGTCGATTCCATCGGCTTCTCACAGAGAACGGCCTTATCGAGTTCGGCGGCCGTTTCGGCGTACTCGAGGTGGTAGGCGTTCGGTGTCCCGATGTAGATCGCGTCGTAGGCCTCGGCCGCCGCACCGTCGTGGAACTCGTCGTAGCTGATACCGTGGTCGACGCCGTTCTCCGCCGCCAGTCGCTCGGCTTTCTCCGTCGAACTGCTCACGAACGTCGTCACTTCGCCCAGATCGGACTCCTCGATAGCGGGTAGAGCGAGATCGATCGTCCACCAGCCGAGTCCGAGAAGCGCGTATCGGACTGTTCCCTCGGTTGCCGATTGCCAGTCGCGGTCATCGTAGGCGTCAAGCCATTCCTTCATAGTGGGACGATTTAAACGCCGTTGCTAATAACTTTCTGGTCAGCGACGCTCGCTGCAACAGTTCGTTTCGACACCTCCTCAACCAAGCCCGAAACCCATTCCGAACGACGATCGTTCCGCCTCGACGGAAGACGAGAAAGGTACACGGATACTAGTCACCATCCACAACCTTCCAAGCAACAAATGTATCCCAGATTGTATAATTAGACATATATTTCTCGATTTGTATTTTCAAAATTGATTTTGCTCTGTACAGTAGTATCGAGTTCTTTCGCGTGTGATTAGTATTAGTTCAGGGAGTACCAGTCGTCAAACTCTTTCGAGATTCCACATACCACATTTCGGACATGGATTTATTCCAAGAATTATTATCTTAAAATTAGTTTTGAGAGGGGGAGTTACTACCCACATGCGGAGATCCATTCACGTTCGATTCCAGCAGGGATCAATTACGAACTCGTATTCCGATCGAGGCTTCTCCGCAGGGGCTGGTTTAGCCAAGGAGACCAGATAATACTCGAAGAATCTGCACAGGTTCCGCTATGCAGTAGCGCGGGGGAATGTCGGCCACAGTCGTTCCGAAATCGAGTTAACAGACTCCTAAAACACTGTAGACACTCTATTAATATCGGCTCGTCAGTCGAGAGAGTAATATTCAATTACTAAAGTATGGTAACCTTACTCGGAGAGAGTCGGCGAGCAGGCACCGGAACTCCGATAGGGACGGTTGTCACTCACCGAAGTACTCGAATGAGGAGACGACACACTGGTCGTGTCGTCGACGGTGGATCGAAAACGCTTCTCGTGGACAACTATCTCCAGTTGTCGTCAGTCGTCCGCTTCCTGCTCGCGTTCGGTCGACCAGTGATACACCGAACAGGCGCCTCCGACACCGATGACACCCGCGAACAAGCCCAAGACGATACTGCTCGGGAGGGAGAGTGCAACGGCGGCGGTGAGAACGGCGACCCCGAGCAGCGAGATCCCAGCGTAGTACCGATACCACTGGCGGTCCGGTTTCGCTTCGGGTTGGTCGAGGTACTCTTCGAAGGCGTCAGCTTTGTCGGTAAGCGTGATGTGACCGCGGTCCTGGTTGAACTCGACGACACCGATGTCGTCCATCTTCGGAAGATGGCACTGGTACAACCCTACGTACACGCGCTTGCGCTGACTGGAGGTCAGCGCGTCGGTCGTAGTGTCGTTTTCGATCGCGGCGACGTGCTCTGCGAGCTCTCCCAGCGAGACGCGCTCGTCACGCTCGCGGAGAAAGTGGAGGACCTCCCGGCGGCGGCTGTTCTTGAGCGTCTCGAAGATCACGTCCAGTGACGGCTCCGCTTCCTGCTGTTGCGGCGCGTCGTCACTGGTACTGTCGTCCTGACTGTCCGTTATCGCTGCCGACTTGTCGGACATGTCTTCGTGCGGTTCTGCCTGCGTTTGTGCGGTATCTTTGACTCCCATATTTGACCCACTTCCTGTGTGCTGCGACATCGTTTACCCGTCTGGACGCATCCACACAGCCCCCCGGCTGTATTGACGGAACGTTACGCTGTCAGCCAGCATTTCAACTAAATATCAGCTTGGCACTTAATACTTTGTTATGTAACAAATTATACAATATCCCCGTGATTACCGTTGGTAGTAGTCACCCGTTGTTTCGGTATTCTCGAAGTACTACCAGTCTACGGGTGATTTCACAGGCTTCGTCTGTCGATGCTTCCGTGATCGTGAAAGGGTATTGTAACCCAAATAATTAATCGATATGCTTTCCGGATAGGTGACGGGGGGAGTGAGAACATCCCACGTGAATGGCCCCGAACGGATCACCGACGATTATAACAGAGGTAACTAAGCCTTAAAGACCACAAGCGGGAGACAGCGAACGAGAAGTCGTTATCGGGACGAGTGACTGGTGGCCAGTGAACGTCGCGTCCAGCCGACCGACGGGCAAGCGACCGGTGAGAGACAGATCAACAGGTACGGCAGTCGTATTACGTGTGTACGAACCAACTCGGGACTGCACTCGTCGGGCCGTCCAACCTCCGGGTCCAGCGCGCCCAACACGGTGGCGCGGAGAATTCGTCCATCATGAGTCGATATTCCGAGCGCTGAGCGCGTGGCTACCGGCTGTCGCACATGCAGAGCAAAATAACACTAGCGAAACAATTAACCGAAGGCACATGGAATAACTATGTACACGAGTTCGTATCCAGAGTGCGTAGTTGGTACACTCGTGAATACGAATAGATACGATGGCAGACTTTGACCAGTGGGACGAAGTGAGTTACGTGATTAGCTCGCGGTATCGGGTCGAAACACTCCGGCGACTGTCTGAGGGACCTGCGACGCCGTCACTCATCGCGGACGACCGGGAGATGAGCATCGCACACGTCTCCCGCGCATTGCAGGAGTTACGTGAGTCGGGTCTCGTTGACCTGCTCGTCTCGGAAGACCGGAAAAAAGGCCGCGTGTACGATATCACCGAGAAGGGCCTCGATATCTGGGAAACGATCGAGCAGAAGAACATGGCCTGATCGAGTCGACCAGCGGTGAGAACGCGCCTCGCGCAACCCGTACCGTCGCGCTAGAGACATCTTTCTCACCGATTCGCGTACGTCGGAACAGCCTCGAGACGACCACGGTGTGAGCCGATTTCGAATCGGGTATCTGGCAGTTACCGGCAGTAGATACCTTGCTTACTGGATATGTTCACACCGGTAACGGTCAGTGAGCGTATACCGAGAGGTAAATTGGTCGTAACAATAGTATTGACTATCCAAAAATAATCCCATGTCCACTTCAGGGTACGGACTGGTACTGGTCGGTGGGGTCCTCGTACTGCTCGTCGTCGGGGGCGTGACGACGGGACTCGTCGGGAATACGGGAGAGACGGGACCAACGCTCGCGAGTGAGAGTCCCGGAGACGGAGGCAGAGTAGCAGTGGCCGGCGTCGAGAGCCCCAGTGAGATCAGACCCGGAGACTCGCTGCGCGTTCGAGTGCACGTCGAAAACCCCGGAGACCGAGAGATAGTCGAATCACTCACACTGCGCGTGCGTGACGACGATGGGACGGTGTCCGAAACGAGCACCAGTCTCGAGCTCGGTCCGGGCGGATCGACGGCTGCGACGCTCGCCGTCGATACGTCGACGCTCGAACCGGGACAGTACACGTACGAAGTTACGTCCGGCGCGAATACATCGTCGACCGGGACCGTCGCTGTACTGCACCCGCCATCGTTCTCGGTGTCCGATGCGTCCGACGGACTCACCGTAGTCAAGGGGGACTCGGCGACGCTGACCGCCAGCGTGGCTAACACTGGCGACTACCGCGGACTCCAGCGAGTCCACTTCGCGGTCGACCGAGACCGTGACGGCAGCGTCTCGGCGACGGAAACCTCAGACGAACACGTCCTCTCGATCGCGGGCGGGCAGCAGAAAACCGTGGAGAATCGCGTCGACACGAGCGAATTGGAGCCCGGCCGGTACGAGTATCGGATCGTGGCCGAGAACGAGTCAGTCGGCGGAACGCTGATCGTCCAGCAACCGGCGACGTTCGAAGTCCTGAACGCCAGCGCTCCGGCTAGCGTCACTCGCGGAGAGACGGTCACCGCATCGGCGACAATCGAAAACGTCGGTGACGTCGGCGGGACCGCAACGGTCGAGTTCAGTGGGCCGAACGGGACCGAACCGATGACGCGCACCGTGACGCTCGCTGCGAGCGAGTCGACGAACGTGTCGTTCAGTTCAGGCACGGAAAACGTGAGCCGCGACACGCACAACTACACGATATCGACTGGGAACGACACCGCTACGAGCGCCGTGAGAGTCGAAGACAGCTACTTCGAAATAACCCACCTGGACGGCCCGGACGTCCTCTACGTCGGTGACACGGCGGTGTTCTCCGCGAGAGTGACGAACGTCGGTAACGTCACCGGAACGCAGACAGTCGAACACCGGATCGACAGCGACGGCGACGACCGGCCGGAAGCGTACGGCGTCGAAGAGTCGGTGACGCTGAAACCCGGCGAGCAGACGCGCGTGCGGTTCGAACTCGAATACACGCTGCTCGACGACACCGATTATCCGGTCGAACCGCTGAAGCTCGAGACCTACGTGTACGGAATCTACAGCGACGACACGCGGGCCTCGTCTGCGCTGTCGGTCAAGCCGGCGTGGGCCGCCGGTAGCGGCGAGTCCAACGACGGTTCAGAGGGACGAACCGTTTCGAACGGCGAGAAGGCGTCGCTCGACGAGATCACGCAGGACAAATACGGATACTACTACCACGAGGTGAGCGGAGAGACCCAACAGCAGGTCCGCGAGATATACGACCGACAGCCCTTCGCGGACGGGCTCGTCGCCGTGGAAGTGCGGACCCGCGAACAGATCGCTCGACAGGATTACGGCGCGGACATCGAACCAGGCGAGGAGTTCGACTTCACTGCGCTCGACATCGAGACCCAACAGCGCGTCGAGGCGGAGTTCGACGCGCAGTTCCAGATCGAGAGCGGCGACAGGATCGAATCGTGGGACGAACTCGCGCGGGCGGAGTACGGAACCGCGTACGAGAACCTGACTGCCAGTCGCCAATCGTCGGTGCGGTCGGCATACCAGGAACAGTTCGACTGACGGACCCAACGCGGGCGTTTGAACCGGAATTTTTTCGGACCAAACACGAGATTCAGCAGTTTCCACGGCGCCTGTATACGCTCGCTAATTCCGGAAAGTGAGGAATAACAATAGAATGACTTGCCCAAGGTGCTGGCAAGGGGGCCGTGTGTTGTGGCTCGGAAAGCGGCTCCACGAGCTACCATGATCATCACTGTAACCGACGCTGATACAGACGCATGGGTTCGGCACCGGAGCCGACCCAAGACGACGGACGGCCGGTCCGGGTATTCGCCGGAGGCATCTGTGGCAGTCCGCCGCTGTGCAGGGAGTGACGGAACGAGCACAGCCAGACGGCTGGCACACCCGACGGCGACATCTCCGGGGGGGTCGTAACGTGGTATACAAGGGGGACCAAGTTGGCGTCGTAATCCCGGCGTACAACGAGGAAGGGTTCATCGGGGACGTGATCGACTCGCTGCCGCAGTTCGTCGATAAGGTCTTCGTTATCGACGACTGTTCGACGGACAACACCTGGACGGAGATCAAGGAGTACGTCGACGCCGCGGTCCCGCAAGCCGCCGTGACGGACGACTCCGCCGAACAGGTCGTGGTCGCGGACGGCGCTGGAACGTCCGTCGGCACGAGCCAGTCATTCCTCGACAGGCGGATCATCCCCGTCAGACACCAGACGAACGGCGGGCGGGGGGCCGCGGTCAAGACCGGCTACGACCTCGCCCTGATGAGCGACATGGACGTCGTCGCTGTCCTCGACGGTGACGGACAGATGGATCCGGACATCCTCGATCGGATCATCGACCCCGTCGTGGAGGGGGAAGCAGACTACGCCAAGGGCAACCGCCTCATCTCACGGCAACACTGCGCGCAGATGTCCAGATGGCGGCTGTTCGGGAACGTGGTCCTGACGCTGTTGACCAAGGTCGCGAGCGGGCAGTGGAACATGCGCGACCCGCAGAACGGGTACACGGCGATCTCCGCCGAGGCGTTAGACGAGCTCGACATCGACGACCTCTTCGACGACTACGGGTTCCTGAACGACGTGCTGATTCACCTCGATCGACACGGACTGACCGTACAGGACGTGCCGATGGACGCCATCTACGGCGACGAGTCGAGCGGGATCAGATACGGCTCGTTCGTTCCGAAACTGTCGCTCCTGTTACTGCAGGGCTACCTCTGGCGGGTACAGCAGAAGTACCTCTCCCGAGGGGAGTCAGAGTAGCCCCGCCCCGTGTGTAGCTGAGGCGTTCGTGAGTGAGCCGACATCGAGGAGCGCGAGGCTCGCGTGGTCGACGCTTCGAATCCGTTCAGTCAGAGTTCCCGGCCGCCATCCGCGATGCCTCTGTCGTTCGTGAGTTGCGTGTGTGACCCGACGAGCAAGTCTTCGCGGGCGAGCGCCGCGACCTCGGCGTGCTCGTCGACGATCGACCACGAGAGGTCGCAGTCAGCGACCCGCGCGGACGGGAAGACGACGCAGTGTTCTAACGACGAGTCGACGATTTCGGCCCCCGACATCACGTGCACCGCAGGCCCGATATCGCTGTTTCGAACGGTCGCGTCGTCAGCGATGTGACACCCACCGTCTGACTGCCACGCGACGGCTTCGAGATAGCTCTCGGGCGAGCCGATGTCGTACCAGGTCTCGTCGAATCGGAACGCGCCGATCGAGCGCCGTTCGTTGAGCCACTGCACATAGCGCCCCGGTTCGTCGGGATTCGTCTGGCCGGAGAGGTACCGCCGAATCGACGGCAGTACGGTGGCGGGGAGGGCGTAGCAGGCCGTCGAAACCAGCGAGCTGGAGGGGTGCGCTGGCTTCTCCTGGAACGACTCGACGTGCGTCCCGTCAGTCTCCACCACGCCGTACGCGCGAGCACGCTCGCGCGAACCGATATCGTGAACGGCTACGCAGGGGCCATTTCTCGTCTCGAAGAAGTCGACGAAATCGTCGAGACCGAATCCAAAGAGGTTGTCACCGCCGACGACGATGAGGTCGTCGTCGATACCTTCGCGATCGATCAGGTCGGCGAGTGCACCGACGACGCCGAGTTTCTGGTCCTCCGATCGCGTCGTCTCGACGCTCACTACGGGTTTCTCGAACCGACTGTCACGAACGAACTGCTCGAACTCCTCCGCGAAGCGTTCGTTCGTCGAGACGTACACGGTGTCGATGCGTGTATCGGCCTCGAAATCGTCGAGGAGCCGCGAGAGCGGCGTCGTGTCGCCGACCGGTAGCAGAATTTTCGGCCTGTCCTTCGTGATCGGCCAGAGCCGGGTCGCGTACCCGCCGGCGAGAACGACCGCCTTCATCGTTCGCCCACGGTCGGCGTGGCGGTCGTCACGTGTAACACACCGTCGGCGCCTCTCGGACACCGTCGTGGAGGGACTGCAGTCATAATATCATCCACCGGGACCGAGATGTTTGTTACGCGGCTACTACCTCATCGTCGAGATCGAGTCGACGGCGCCCAGAGTGACACTGCCGACGAAGCGGCCGCGAGCGGTCGAACCCGTGCACGTGAGATAGTCGGTTCGAAATACTGTAGGCGGGGTCGACCGTCCCCGTTATGCAGTTGTTACTTATCATGGCAGAGGCGTGAGCGGAACGTATGGGTAGGTGGTCGGATACGTCGCCAGCGACCGTCGATTTGCTTGCTGTCGTGGGATACACAGCGATTACGCTCCTCGCAACGCTGTCGCCCCTGGAAGGGGTCCCGCTCGCAGCCATCGCGATACCGTTCTTGCTGTTCGTTCCGGGATACGCTGTGGTGGCGTCCCTCTTCCCAACACGGGATCCGAAGTACGAACACCACCGGCTGATCGCCACTGAACGGATAGTCTACTCGGTCGCGGCGAGTATCTGTTTGGCGATCATCGTGGGGGTCAACCTCGAGTTCACGCCGTGGCCGATCCGCCCGACGCCGGTCGTCACCGCACTTGCCATCGTGACGGTTCTGGCCACTGTGATTGCGCTGTACCGACGCTACCGGAGGACGCCGACGGGGTCGGGCCAGCCCTCGAACCCCTACGGGGCCTCGCGGAACTCCGGCGGCGGCACCGACGGTGACGGAATCCAGTTGGGAACGATCGTCGTCGCCCTGGCAGTCGTCGTCACGTTTGCGAGCGTGACGCTGGTCGCGGCCCAGCCACAGCGCGGGGAGACGTACACCGAGTTCGGACTGGTGACCGAGAACGAGACCGGCGTACTCGAGGCGAGCGGCTATCCAGAACAAATCACGCTCGGCGAGTCCGAACAGCTCTACTTCTCCGTCACGAACCGCGAGATGGAGACGACAGAGTACATCGTCGTCGTGCAGTTGACCAGAACCGCACCGACGGGAGAGGTCATCGAGCGCGCGCGTCTCGATACGTACGACAACCGAACGGCCGCCGGGGACCGCTGGCTGCAGCGCCACACCGTTACACCGGTACTGGAGGGCGAGCGACTGCGGTTGACGTATCTGTTGTACAGGGATAGCCTCCCGGAGCAACCCACAGCAGAGAACGCGTACCGTGAGGCCCACATCTGGATCGACGTGACGGTGAGCTAGCCACGGTGAAACGGCCCCGGCCCGTCGTGTTTGTGAGACGGTCCAGCAGGCCGCGCCGGGTTTGGCTCGGCGGTCGGAATCCGCTCGTTGCTCCAAAGCGCAACGTGACAGGCAGATAAGAGTGGAATAACAATAGCGGCATCGACCGAGAGACCACTATGCAGTTCTCCCACGAGCGCATCGACAGTCACCCGCCCTGCAGTAAGCTCAGTAGCCTACAGACGGGGGACCTCACCGATAACGGGCGACCGGACCTCATCGTCGTGGGAATGGGCGGGAATCCGTCGATAACGGTCGCGGACACAGACGTGCAACTACCGACGTTCGGACCGCTCAGCAGATTCACACCGCGGTTCGAGACGAATATCTTCTGGTACGAGAACCCGGGGTGGGAGCGCCACGTGCTGGCACCCGAGACCGACCTCCATCCGGGCGTCGGTAGCGATCTCGTCGATATCGACGGCGACGGTCGCCTCGACCTCGTCGTTGGCCAGGGGTTCGGTCGCTCGGACATCTACTGGTACGCACAGCCAGAGGATCCGAGAGAGTCGTGGGAGCAGTACCACATCTCCAGTCGGTTCGAGAAGTACCACGACTTGCTCGTCGCCGACGTCGACGGCGACGGCGACGACGAACTCCTCGGCCTCTCACAGGACAGCGAGACCGTGTTTTACTACGATATTCCGTCGGACCCGTACCGGGAACCGTGGCCGGACGCGAACCTCCACGTGATCGACAGCGGTATCAGAGTCGAAGGAGTCGCCGTGGCCGACGTCGACGGCGACGGAGCGCGAGAGGTGATCGCCGGGACGAACGCGTATCATCGAGAGGGAGACAACTGGCGACGCGAAGACATCTGTACGGGCTGGGACGACACGCGAGTCGCCGTGGCCGATCTCGACCGAGACGGAACGCCCGAGGTGATTCTCTCCGAGGGCGATTCCCCGACCTTCGGAACGCATCCCGGGCGCGTCGCGTGGGTCGAGTACCCAGACGGGGAGCCGACGGTCCTCCGTGACGACCTGTTCTGTCCCCACAGCCTTCAGACGGCGGACCTGACAGGGAACGGCTACCCCGACATCTACGTCGGGGAGATGTCCCTCGGGGAGAACGACCGACCCGTCCAGCTCGTCTTCGAGAACCTCGGCGGGTTCGAGTTTCGCGAGCACGTCGTCGAGCGAGACATCGCCACTCACGAAGCGAAACTCGTCGACACGACCGGCGACGGTCGGCTCGATATCGTCGGCAAATCCTACGGTCCGGACCACCACGTCGACATCTGGTACCGACAGTAAGCACGAACTCGGTGAACGAGGCTGCTGGGTGGAAATTTCGATCGATAGCCCGTGTCGGCCGCGGCGTCTTCAGATGCCGACGAGTTCGAAGCCGTGTTGCTCCCACGAATCCGAATCCACGAGATCGAGGGGGTCGACGAGCACGCGCTCGTCGAGGAGCGACCCCACGTGACGGGGATCCAAGTCCGCAAATTCGTCGTGGGCACTGGCCAGGATCGCCGCGTCGGCACCGTCCAGCGCGTCGTCGAGCGGCTCTAGCTCGAGCATGGGACTGGTGACGTGTGGATCGCACAGCCTGACTTCGGTCGCACCCATGCCTCCGTCCGCGATTCGGAGGGCGGCCGTGTGTGGGTCGGACAGAATCCGTGCGATTTCCAATCCAGGGCTGTTTCGCGTGTCGTCGACGTTTCCCTTGTACGCGACCCCGAGAATGGCGATCGTCTTGTCCTCCAGCGTGCCGAGCGCTTCCGCGACGAGGTCGGCGACGTAGCCAGGCATGCGGTCGTTTACCCCGCGAGCGGCGTCCACCAACCGTGTCTCATCGGAGCGCTCGCCGAGGAACAGCGGGTCGACGGGGAGACAGTGGCCGCCGACGCCCGGCCCGGGACGCAGGATGTCCACGCGGGGGTGATTGTTCGCCAGCCGGATCGCCTCGCGAACGTCGACGCCGTAGTCACGGGCAATGAGCGCCAGCGTATTGGCGTACGCGATGTTGACGTCACGAAACGCGTTCTGGACGAGCTTGACGAACTCGGCGGTAGTGGCGTCGGGAGCGACTCTGAGATCACCGGTCGGAACGGTCCCGTACAGTTCTTCGATAGCCGCGGTCGAGTCGGCGTCGATTCCCCCGAGGATACGGTCGTTCGACCGGAGCTCCGTCACTGCGTTGCCCGGAAGCATCGTCTCAGGGACGTAGCCCAGCCCGATGTCGGAGCCGGGCTCCAGCCCCGACTGCGCGAGAATCGGTGAGACAACCCCTGCTGTCGTTCCGGGCGGGACGGTCGATTCGAGGACGACCACGTCGTCCGCTCGCAGGAGCGGGCGGACGTTCCGGGCAGCGGCTTCGACGTACTGCAGGTCTGCCCGCCCGGCGTCCCTATCGTACGGTGTCGGGACGCAGATGAGGTGGTATTCGGCCGGCACCGGATGGGAATTGACCGTGAGTTCGCTGTCCAGCGCGTCACGGACGTAGGAGTCGAGTTCGGCCTCCGTGACCTCGGGCTCACCGCGCTCCAGTCGGCGTCGGACGCGGTCGTCGGTATCGTAGCCGGTTACTTCGTGACCGTTGTGGACGAACAACGACGCTGTCGCCAGCCCGATGTATCCGAGCCCGTGGACACAGAGTTCCATCGTCTCTGACTTGTCGGTTAGTCACTCTGTTATATGTCCGATACTGCAAGTCGAAGCCACTGAGCGTACGTGAAACCGCTAGCAGATACACCTTACCACCACGTGGCGTGCCGCCGTGTCGCGTTCAGTTACGCGTGTCCGAACGGCGGAGTCGAGAGGTGAGAGAGCCAGTGTCGAAACCGCGTCGAACAACGCCGTTCTGGGCGGTCCAGACCCCACAGTGGCGGACCGAAAAGTGTAGCAGGAAGGACCAGTATTACTATCTAGTACAATTAGCTAACGAACGACAACCGCGTCGGCTCACAGGCGGTATCGGGACTGGAAACGTCGTCCGGAGACCACAGATGGAAACCATTCCGTACGAGATATCCCCGGTCGAAGGTGGGGCGCTGTACCGTCGGTGCCGGCTCTCGGGCGAGCGCTCACAGCTGGTACGGTGGCCACCGTGAGAGATCGATTGAGGGCGATTTTCGAGCGAATACGGACGGTCCTGACACCCGGAGAAAGCCTCATCGAACAGTCGGTGACCGGCGGCATCTGGCTGACGCTGCTGAACGTCACCGGTCGCGCATTTCAGATATTGACGGTGGTCTTCCTCGCGCGTCTTCTGGACCCGCGCGCGTTCGGAATCGTTGGGTCGGCGATGCTCGTCATCACCGGGCTCAGGCGGGTCTCGAAACTCGGGCTCAACGACGCCCTCATTTACAACGAAAACGAGAACGTCGACCCCTACCTGAACACGGTGTGGGTCCTGAACGGGAGCAGAGGAATCGTTCTCGGGGGCCTGCTCTTCGCGGCGGCACCGGGAATCGCGTGGTTCTTTTCGGAGCCGAACATCGAACCGATCCTCCGTGCGATGGCGATCGGACCGGCCATACTCGGGCTGAGAAACCCGTCGATCGTGTATTTCAAGAAGGACCTGAACTTCCACAAGCAGTTCGTGTACGACGTCAGCGGTGACGCTGCTTACTTTCTCACCGCGCTCGCCTACGCGGTGTTCGACCCGACCGTCTGGGCGCTCGCGTTCGGGTACGTCGCTCGCAACGTCGTCCGCACCGGTTTTTCGTTTCTCCTCAGCGGATACCGACCCTGGCCGTCTATCGATGTCGCGCGAGCCGCGGAAATGATCGATTACGGCAAGTGGATCACCGCGTCGAACGTGTTGAACTACGTCAGTAACCAGGGGGACGACATCTTCGTCTCGTGGTTGCTCGGCTCCTCGGCCCTCGGCTTCTATCAGCTCGCCTACCGGCTGTCGAACGCACCGGCGACGGAGTTGGCCCACGTCGTCTCACAGGTGAGCTTTCCCGCGTATTCGAAAGTACAGGACGATCCCGAAACGGTCCGCTCCGCGTTTTATCGGACGATTCGCCTCTCGATGTTCCTGGTCGCGCCGATGGCGATAGGAATCGCGCTCGTGACCGAACCGTTCGTCACCGGCGTGCTCGGAGAGCAGTGGGTGCCGATGATCGTCCCGATGCAGTTACTGGCCATCTACGGGTTACTTCGCGGCTATCTCGCCTCGTTCGGGTCGGTGTGGCGTGCGACCGGGAATCAGGATTACCTCGTCAAAGTACAGCTACTCACCATCGTCCTCATCGCCGTCCCGATCTATCCGGCCGCGAGCAGATACGGTATCTCGGGCGTCGCGATGGTGATCGTCGCCGTCTACGCGTTCGTGATGACGCCGGTGGACATGTACTTCGCCGTGGAGGCGGTCGACGGCAGTTTCCGACGGCTGGCGAAGGAGTTCGCCTACCCGCTTCCGGCGGCCGGGACCATGGGCCTGGTGGGCCTGTGGGTCCAGCGTGTCGTCACGATAGCGCCGCTGTTCGAGTTCGTGCTACTCGTGGTCGTCGGTATCGTCACGTACGCCGCCGCCGTCCTCGCGCTCGAATCGCGCATCGAGTGGGGAATCGTCGACGAGATTCGAGAGCTCGCATCGTTCATCTGAGCGGCGGAGCCGAAAGAGGACTCGGAGCAGAGACCTTCCCCGCTCTGCTGTCGAAACGCGAATCGACCGCCGACGGCTACCGGAGCGACGACTGGATGAACCGCTCGTAGTCGTCGAGGACTTCGTCTGGTGAGAAGTCGTCTGCTCGTCGCCGTAGCGCCGACGTATCCGTCTCCTCGTCGAGCGTTTTCTCGACGGCCGCCGCGATTTCCGAGGCGTCACCGACGGGTGTGAGACGACCGTACCGGCCGTCGGCGAGGACTTCACGCGGCCCGCTGGGACAGTCGGTCGAGACGACCGGACAGCCACAGGCCATGGCCTCGATGAGTACCGTGGGGAGCCCCTCGAAGCGAGACGTGAGCAGGAAGACGCTCGCCCGGGCCATGTACCGGTACGGGTTGTCGACGTATCCGGGGACGGAGACGGCGTCTCCGATCCCCATCTGTTCCGCGCGGTCGCGGAGGTCCTCGCGAAGCGGGCCCTGACCGGCGACGACCGCCCTGGTGTCGGGCCTCGACTCGTGCACCCGGTCGAACGCCCGGAGCCACGTATCGAGGTCCTTCTGGGAGTCGAGTCTGCCGACGAAGAGTATCACGTCGAGGTCGTCGTCTTCGATCCACTCGTGGTCGACAGGGCGGCGTGCGCGCTCGCGGACCCGTTCGATTTCGATCGGATTGTGCAGAACGGTCACGTCGTCCTCACGGAGCGGCATCTGCTCGACGAGGCTGTCTGAGACCCCTTGCGAAACGGCGATCACTCGGTCGGCCGACGGGAGCAACCGAACGGCCAACCGCCTGAGCAGTTTCGACTTCAACGAGGTGGCCGGTTCGACGTCGAACGCGTTGTGCTCCGTCGGAATGACTTTCGTCCGCGTGTCGGCGACGAGAGCCGCCGCGAGACAGACCGTGTTCGCGTGCGTCACTTGCGAGAGCAGCGCGTCCGGCTCGCTGTCTTCGAGGTAGGACACGAGCCGCGGGACGTGCGCCGTGATGCCTGCCACTGGAACGCGCGACTCCCCGAGCGCGACGACCGGGACGTCCTCGTCGATCTCCGAGTGGAGTTTCCCGTACGGGTGAGAGAGCACAAGCTCGACGTCGTATCCTCGGCGGAACAGTCCGTTGACGATGTTCACCGTCACCTGCTCCGCACCGCCGACCGTGAGGTTCGGGATGTAGAACCCGAGTGACGGACGCTCCCCGTCCTCATCGGCAGCACGCGAGCTATCAGTCGCGGAATCGGGACGGGGCATCTGGTTCGACAGTTTCCGTTCGCCGTCTTTGTTAGAAACTCGCTACGGGGCGAAACAGACGCGAGCGAGGTCAGGCCGTGTACTGCACGAACCGCTGGACGATGAGATACAGCAGAACACCGAACCCGAGGTAGACGAGCCAGTTCAGACGACGCCACCAGTTCGGGACGCCGTGTGTCGGTGCAAGCAGCACTCTGGCGACCAGTAATCCGTTGAACGAGAGGATGAAATACAGGTCGAGCGCCCACATATCGAAGAGGAACAGGACGACGAGTGCGACTCCCATCCACCCGGTCTGAGCGGCGACGAGTCGCCAGAAGAGACCCGACCGGTCGATATCGGAATCGCGGTGGCTGTAGCTCCGGTCCAGGGCCGAATCGGCCCCGTCGGAACTGTCGAAGCGGGCAGTGGTGATTCGGTCCCAGAAGGACGGTTCGACGTACTCGTCAGAGTCTTCGCTCACGGTCCAGTCACCCACCGATTGCCACGCGTCGAAGCCATAATAAATGTGTGCGAAACTCAGCCATAGAGGTATATGGCGTTTACTCTGACTCGATGGCGCGTCGGTGGGCGGCACGGCGAAGAAACCGCGTCAAACGATTGGTAGACTCAAACTAACAATGCGGGTCTGCCTTCGAAAGGGAACGCAATGACTTCACGGCGGGGTACGGGAGTCTGCCACGCGTCTCACTCGTAATCATGGTTCGCAAAGCTCTGTGGGAGCGGTCGCAGTGAGCCACACCGACGCTCTGAGGGGCCGGGCTCTCGCCAACCTGGATCTCCTCGTAGGCGTCGCCGTAGCAGTCGGTACGTCGGCCGTGAGCCTCTGGCTGCCCGACGTGTTACCCGCGCCGTTTCGCGTCGTCCTCGGGTTCCTCTTCATCTTCGTGCTCCCCGGCTACGCCGCCACCGCGGCGCTCTATCCGACGATGTATCGACAGGTCGTCCCGGGAACCGAGACGTCGACCGTCTCGGCCGATTCTCGGCTGTTCGGAACCGAGATTGCAGTGTTAACGGTCGGCCTCAGCCTCTTCTCCGTCCCGCTCCCGCTGTTGGCCGTGACGCTCCTCGGCTTCGACATCAACCCGAGGACGGTGTTCGCGCTCGTTACAGCGGTCACGGTGGTGTGTTCCGTCGCCGCGGTACTGCGCCGAGCGCGAGCCCACCCGGAGGGCGCGGGCCTGCCGGTCGCGCACCTCGGCGAGCGGGTGACGAGCGACCTCCGGGCCCAGTTTTCCGGCGGACCGACCGTCGGCGCGGTCACCGTCGTGCTCCTGTTGGCCGCGGCAGGGGTCGCGAGCGCGACGCTGGTCAGTCAGCCACAGGGAGAGACGTACACCGAGTTCTCGCTGCTCACAGTCGACGACGAGACGGGGAACCTGACGGCGGACGGGTATCCCACGTCGTTCACGATCGGTGACCCCCAGTCGGTGGTGGTGTCGGTTACCAACCGTGAAGGGGCCGAGGCGAACTACACCGTTGTCGTCGAACAGCAACGCCTCGGCCGGGAGGGCGACACTCGACAGTCGACTACCGTCGATCGGTTCTCGCTAACGCTGGCGGACCGAGAGACGGAACGGCGCAACCGGTCCATCGAAATCACCCAGCGCCTCGGCCCGGGACAGAGCCGTCTGGCGTTTCTCCTCTACAGAGGCGGGCCCCAGGGGGAACCGAGCATCGACAACTCCTACCGCTATACCTACATCTGGGTGAACGTCACGGGGGAATGATGTCCGGCACCGACCCACCGTCCGGAGCGGCGCTGTCGACCGCCAGTCCCAAGCGGGGGAGTCGTCGATGAACGAGCGACTGCGGAACCGGGTCACCCGAGCGGCGGTCCTGAGCGGCGGCATCGTCGTCTTCCTCCTCGCGGTCATCCTCTTCCTGACGCCGCCGGCAGACGGATACGAGTTCTCCGTCTATCGGGCACTGCCGGTCGAGTTCTGGATACTGGCGATATCGGGACTGGTGCTGTGCCAGTTGCTGATCGTGCGCTACGCGCTCTGGGACGACGACGCGCCGGTCTCGTGGCGGTACGGCGTGGGCATCGCGCTCTCCATCGAAACGCTGATCCTGTCGCTCCCGTACTTTCGCGGCTATCAGGCATACGATCGCGCGGACGTCCTGACGCACATCGGCTACATCCGGAGCATCCACCAGTACGGAACGCCGCCCGCGAAGGACATCTATCCGAACATTCACATCGTTACGCTCTCGCTCTCGTACGCGACCGGCATCGAACCGCTCCGGATCATCAACACGATATCGGTCGTCGTTCCGGTGTTTTCGGTGCTGGCGTGGTACGCGTTCGTCGTCCGACTGTACGACCGCCGACGCGCGCTGTTGACGCTCCCCTTTGCGATACTCTTCGTCGCCGGGAGCGCGTACACCAACCCCTCGCCGTACACGCAGATATCGCTGGTAGTGCCGTTCGTCCTCTATCTGTTCGTTCGAGAGCGCCAGACTCGGTCCGTTCCGGCCCGAATCGCGCTCGCGGTCACCGCGGTTGCGCTCGTCATCTACCACCCGATAATTACGCTGTTCGTCAGCGGCATCCTGTTCGTGTACGTCCTCGTCGAACTGGCGTTGCGCGCTCGTTCGGGCGGCGATAGGTCGCGGGCGTCCGTCGGCAACTCGGTGACGCTCCAGTTGCTGGTCGGCCTGTTCCTCTCCTGGTATCACGGCTTCGGCCCCGTCATCAGACGGAGCCGAGAAGCGATTCGCGGGCTGTTGGGGACGTCGGGGGGACAGTCGCCGCTGGGGCAATACAGCTCTGCCGTCAGTTCGACCTCGCCGAAGCTCTCGGACATCCTGGTCATCGGGTTCGTCGAATACGGCGTCTCTGCGATATTCCTGGGTATCGGCGGCCTGTACATACTCGCGAAGGCGTACGACGGACTCACCGGCCGGTTCGACGTCGACGTCTACGAGGGGATGTTCGTCGTGTCGTTTGTGGCGTTCGCCGGCGCGTCGGTCTGCTTTCTCGTCTTCGACCTCATCGTCGGGTTCGGTCGCCCGCTACTCTACGTCAACATCTTCGGCGCGCTGCTCGCCGGGCCGCTGTTCTACTGGGCGTACCAGCGACTCGACTTCCGACGAGGCGTCACGCTGTTCCTCTGTGTCACCCTCGTCGCGTACAGCACGTTCGGCGTTCTCAGCCTCTATCACTCGCCGCTGAAAGCCGAACCCGGACGCCACGTGACCGACGCCGAACTGGAGGGGTCACAGTGGCTGCTCGACCACCGGAACCGGTTCTTCGGGACCGTCGAGTACGGAATCACGCTGTGGCGGTTCGGCGACACGTATTTCGGGGTGAACAAGAGTTCGCAACGCGAGATGGTCGACCCCGAAAGCCCGTTACCGCCACCGAGCTTCGGCTATCGGACCAACGACACGCTCGGCTCGTCGTATCAGACGAACCAGTACATGATCATCACGACCAAAGGGCGCGAGTTCTACCCGTCGATGTACCCGGATTACCGAGACCAGTGGCGGTTCCACAACCGGGACTTCGAGCGGTTACGGCGCGACCCGACGACGTCGCAAGTGTACCACAACGGAAACGTGAACGTGTATCGCATCAACGGGACCGGGTAGCCGTCCGAGGAGAGCGGATCGCAGGGACGAGAGACAGGAGAGGGTTCTCACAGCGCGGGCCGAGTCAGTCGAGGTGCTCCTGAATCCAGTACTCGAGCGTCGTGATCTGTGCGAGGAGGGTGGCGTTGTTCGCTCCGTCCATGTGGGCGGCGTAGACTGCTTCGACGGCGTCAGCGTCGAACAGGTCGCGGTCCATCGCCGCGTCGACCAGTTCCGTCACGCGCCGGTGCACGTACGTATCCGTGTCTCTGATCCAGAAGTCCTGCAGCTGTCCGTTGGCGTACGTCGGCTTCGAGCGGAGCCGGTTCACGACGACGTTGCCGACGAATCCGCCGACGTGGAGGTGATAGGGTCTCGACGGTTTGGTCTTCGTTCGCTCGTACGTGATCTCCGACAATTCGGGCGAGATCCGACGACACAGTTCGAGCTTCGCGATAGACGTGCCGTACGGGACCCCGCCGGCGTCGGACTGGAAGAACCGATGTGAGAGGGGGAACGTCCCCTTGCGGTAGTACTGCGGAATCTTGGCACACCACTCGAGATAGTCGCCGTCCACCTGTACTACTCTGTTGCCGGTCCAGTCACGCATCACCCTGTTGCTCGCAAGCCCCAGTCGCGCGTAGTAGTTCTGGAAGTGGACGTCGAGCACCTTGCCGCGATGTGTCCGTTCGGGCGTTCGATCGGCCTCGGCCTTGAACGTGGCCAGCGGATCGACGTCGACGGTCAGGAGGTTCTCGACGGTCTCGACGTCGGTCGAGGCTTCGCTGTTCTGCTGGGCTTCGACGATGGACTGCGAGTCGTCGAGGTGATAGCGAAGCAGGTGATCGCCGATGAGTTCGCCCTGCATTCCCTCCATGAGCACCGGAACGTCGTCCCGGATGTGATAGGTCGGCGAGAGGTTCGCCGTGGTGTTCCAGCGGAGCATGCCGTCGGTCGCTTCGATGACGCGCTCGAAGTCCTCGCCGAACGTCTCTGCCGAGAGCGGAATCTGGTTGTACTCAATGCCGAGCGTCTCAGCGATTTCGCGGGCGATCCGCGGATTGTCGTTCGTGGGCGGGTTCGCGTCGTAGCCGTAGGCCGCGAGGGACTCCAGCGACCCCTCGGGAGACTCCGCGAGCAGTGCCGCAGCGGTGGTCCGACTGTCGAGGCCGCCGGACAGCCAGATGCCCGCGCGCTCTGGGAGCGTGCCACCGAACCGTTTCGCCGCCTGTCGGTAACGCGACGCCAGTTCGTCGAAATAGCCCGCTCCGGGGTCGGCCGGCTCGTAATCGGGTTTCCAGTACCGACTCGTCGAGACCACGCCGTCAGTGACCTCCATGACGGTCGCCGGGCGCATCGCCCGGACCCCCTCGACGAGCGTCCGTTCCCCCCACATGTGTCCCATGAGAAGCATGTCGCTCACGCCCTGAAGGTCCAGTTCCGGGTCGTCGAGAAACGCCAGGAGGACGTCGACGTCGGTCGCGTAATACGCCCCGCCGGCCGTCGCGTAGTAGCACGAGCGAGCGCCGAGTTTGTCGGTGACGACGACGTGGTAGTCACGGTCGCCGTCGTAACACGCGAGCAAGAACTCGCCTTCGAGCGCGCGGGCGGTCGCCTTCGGCCGGTCCAGCAGTCTGTCGAACACCTCGCTCTCGGTCAGTTCGAGTTCGCTTCGGTTCGTGACGACGCCGTAGATGACGCCGGCGCGGGAGCCGTCGTCCCAGACAGTCACTCCCTGGGGATCCGCCGTCGTGTACGACAGTCCGAGTCCCGCCCCACCGTGTTCGTAGCGCCACGATTTCTCGCGCGTCCGGCCGCCGAGTTCGGACACCGCCTCCTGGAGTCGGGACCCGTCGACAGCCCCACCGATCATCCCGCTCATATTTTGGCGCTAATTTGTCATCATTCGTGATAAGAAAAGGGACCATACTGTCGACGTTCGGCGTGTTCCGATCGATACGTCTGTCGTAACGAACGGCGTTTCCGCGGGAGTTCACGCCGACGGCAGTGGCATTCGAGAGAGCACGGTCCGCACGGTCTGTGCAGTTCTGTGGGTGAGGCGACCACCCAGCGAGGCGAACGCGTAGACGTAGAACGAGGACTCGAACGGGTACGTCGCTATCGCACGCCGCGAGTAGCGGCGCGCGCCGTCGTAGTTACCGGCGTAGACGCAGGACTGGGCGACCCGGTGGTACGCCCACCCTCTCATCTTGCGCTCGAACAGGATTCCGTACTCCCGCGCGAGGCCGCTGTACTTCTCGACGAACTGTTCGACAGTCGTCTGGAGTCGGTCGAAGTCGTCGGATATCCGATTTCCCGCGTCGAACGTGTAGATGACGAGCGGCTCCGACACCGCGTGGAAGTCACAGACCTGCGAAACTCGAATGTACCACTCCAGGTCGGCCCAGCGCTGGATCTCCTCGTCGAACTGAACCTCCCGAGCGATGTCCGTCCGGACCATGACGCTGGACTGCGTTCCGACGACGTTCCGACAGAGGAGTTGCTTCGTCACGTCTCCCTCGATCGGATCAGGAATCTTTCGTTCGGTGACGTCGCCGTCGCCCACGTGCTTTCGCCCCGTGAAGACGAGTCCGACCTCGCCGTCTGTGCGCTCGAACGCCGCGACCTGTCGCTGCAGTTTGTCCGGGGCCCAGCGGTCGTCGTCGTCGAGGAAGGCCACGTACGAGCCGTTCGCCTCGTCCACGCCGGTGTTCCGCGCGGCGTTCGCGCCCCTGTTCTCGTCGTGGCGGACACAGCGGAGGGCCGCCACGTCGGGCGAGAGCTTCCGCACGACATCGGACGCCGGGACCCGCGAGTGGTCGTCGACCACGACGATCTCTACCGGCGAATACGTCTGGGCTGAGACGGTCTGAATAGCGTCCTCGAGGCACTCCGGTCTGTTGTACGTGGTGATGACGACCGAAACGAGGGGGGCGTCCAGGCCAGCGTCACTCATCGGTCAGTTACCGTGAGTCGGGTGCGGTCTCTCGTGTGCCGGTGTCGCCGACGAAGCGCCGGGTTCGTGAGGTGGTATCTTCTCATGACCGGACGGTGACTATCCGGGAGATTGCCGCGAAAGTCGCATAGTTACACGCAGATTATACCGTGAGAGAGAAGATTCGTGGGAAGCCGATTCCGAGTCACGTCGGCGTGCTATCGACATCGCTCTCGGAAGCGGTTGCCAGATCGAGAGTTCGGTCCGAACGCGGCCCAGTCAGTGGTTCTTTTCGAGTTCGGCGATTCGCTGAGCGAGGTCGCGGACGTCCTGTTCGATGCTCTCGAAGTTGTCGTTGAGCGGGACGTGCCACTCCAAGCTACCGGCCGCCGGCGTCGAATAGCCGCCGTAGTCCGCCGTCTCGGTCGAGTCGCTGGTGTCTGTCGAGTCACCAGAGTCAGTCGACCCGGTGGAGTCACTGGAGTCGTCAGTCGAAGTAGAGCTAGAGACCGGTCCGATCTCCGAGAGAGACGGCACGTCGGGGGAAATCGGCTCGCCGCGCGTCGCGCCCTCAAGGGTCGTCCCGTCGGCCGAACCGACGCCGGAGACGCCGTCGTACACGAGGCCGGAGATCGTCCCGCCGCCGTTCTGAATGGAGACCGCTTCACCGTCGCCGTTCGAACCCACGTTGTGGACGGAGAACGGGCCGGAGGAACTCCAGTCGATCCCGTCGGTGTAGATACCGTACCCGCGCATGTCGCTTCTGTCGACGTTCTTGAAGGCGCAGTCGACGACCGTGATCGATCCCGGTGCGGGGAAATCGAGCGCCGGTCGGTCGCTGCCGTCGACGAGGACGTTATCGAGCAGGATCGAGCCGATGTCCTCCGTCTGCGGATTGCTCTTGACGGCCATCGTCCCGCGGTTCTGTGAGATGCACCGGCGGATCGTTACGTCACTGGGTCCGGGGTTGATCTTGAGAAGCGCCGAGTACTCGGTCCGACCCATCCCGATACAGCGGTCCATCGTCAGCGTCGCACCGGAACCGGTCATCACGTCGCCGTCGGTGCCGATCATGTTCTTGAAGACCGTGTCCTCGACGCGTACCGTGCCGTCAGTGTTCAGGGAGAACGCGTGGCCGGCCAGACCCGAGATCCGGTTCGCCGCGTGACCACACCGCTCGAACTCACAGCGCTTGATGACGAGGTCGCCGCTGTCGCAGGTGATGCCTGTGTTGGCCCAGTCTTCGAACCGGCAGTCTATCAGGCTGGTCGTTCCCCGGATGTCGTCGGCGTGAACACCGACGCCGATGCCGTAGTCCTGATTGCGACCGTTACCGTTTATCGTCAGCTGCTCGATGGTGACGTTCGAAATCGGCGTCGAGGGAGTGACGTTCCAGAGGCTGTGGAACTTGCTCTTGCCTCCGGCGAGCCTGATAGTGGTATCGGCGTGGTCTTCGCCCTTCCAGGTCAGGTCGTCCCATCGTCCGTCCTCCGGAAAGTCGAGCGGTAGGCGAGAGTTCGCACCGACGTCGTACGTCCCGGACGGGAAGAAGACCGTCCCGGCCGGTGCGGCCTCGTCCGCGGCCGACCGAATCGCGGCCGTATCGTCCGTTCCGTCGTCGGGCGTCGCGCCGTGGTCAGTGACGTAGACAGTCATCGGTGTCGGCCCCCCTCGTCTCGGCGAGTGAAACCGGCGGACCCTGGAAGAGACGGCCCACGGGTTCGGACTGAACGGAGTCGGCCGTGTGGCCGTGTTTCGATATGAGCAGATGGTTGCTGGGACATCATACAGCCAGAGGATGCGGAGTTGTTCTAATAAACGAACTAACCGAATATCGGTGTTCAATCCCGCAGCTACGCACTGGAGAGTTGTAGGTACACTCCATTTTGTTACCAGATATTTTCCACAGTAATCAGTTACTACCAACTTCTCCGCGATAGTAAGGACCTATTACCAGCCGTCGAATCGGCCAAGCGGTCAGAAGACAGTTTATGCCGGACGGGAGATTGGCAAACTCCGAGTCCGGGAAGGGGTCGATTGTGGGGCGACGACGTGCATCGACACCCCTTCCGGAGATGCCTCGCATGGTCTGGCCAGAGCCGGCGTTTTTCCGAATATAACTTTATTCGGTTCGTCCGAGTACGGCACCATGCAAACCGATGCTCGCAACTGGGCTCGCGAGCTCTCGCGGGGACTCCGGGAGCGGGACTTGCGAGGGGTCGCGCGAGCACTTCGGGGTGCGTTCAACGGGCCGTACTACACGCTGACGACGCGCTATCCGCTCGGAACGAACATCTACGAGCGAGACTGGGATCTGCTGCTCGTTCTCGACGCGTGTCGGGTCGACACCCTCCGGAGCGTCGCCCCCGAGTACGACTTCCTCGACAATATCGAGTCGATCTGGTCGGTCGGTAGTGCGTCCCACGAGTGGATTTCCAAGACCTTCACGAACGAGCACCGCGACCCCATCTCGGAGACGGCACTGATCACGTCAAACCCGTTTTTCCCGCAGACGTTCAACGACAGGACGTTCCCGCCGAAGGCGTATTCCATCCCGGTGATGTGGCCGGATTGGGACGTCGTCGAGAAGTCGACGTTCGCGAAATTCCTGCACGTCCACAGGCACGACTACGACGAGCACTTCCCCGAAGCGCCACCGGAGATCATGACTGACTACGCGATCAACGCGTCTCGAAACGGGACGTTCGACCGCATGGTCGTCCACTATCTCCAGCCCCATACACCGTACATCGCGGACGCGTACGCGGAGAACAGACCGCCGACTGCCGTCGAGTCCGACCCGTGGACGGCGCTGGATCAGGGAGTGGCCACGGTCGAGGAAGTCAAGCAACTCTACCGCGAAAACCTCCGATTCGTACTGGACTCGGTCGAAACGCTCCTGCGTAACGTCGATGCACCCGAAGTCGTCATCACTGCCGACCACGGGGAACTGTTCGGTGAGATGGGTCTGTACGGTCACCCAGAGGGGTTCATCCACCCATCGTTGAAGAAAGTCCCGTGGGCGACGACGACGGCGACGGACCACCGCGAACGGACGCCCGACGTCGAGGAGTCCAGACAGGACAGCGCGGACGCGGAGACGGAGCAGCGACTCGCGGACCTCGGCTACCTCTGAACCGCGCAACGTCGTCCGTTACGGTTTCGATCGCCGAGTCGGTCAGCGAACAGGTCGTGCTGTCATCGACACGGTCGGCGTGAGCGAGTCCTCGAACCTACAGCGAGTGATCGACCAGTCCGACCTCGGACTCGGTCGGGACGTCGGGTTCGAGCGGTGGATCACCGCGTCTATCGGAGTGCACCGTCACGCCCTCAGTCTGCCCGAGCCCACCGGTTCCGTCGTGTTTGACTTCGTCGATCGATCCGCTCCCCGCGAAAATCTTGAGCGCGGGGCCCTCGTTGTTCACGCCGACGTTGTGTATCGAGATCCGTCCCGAGGAGCCGAAATCGAGCTCGTCTGTGCGGATACCGCCCCTGTCCCGACCTCTGCTCTCGTTGTTCTTGTCGACGTTCTTGATAGCGACGTCGTGGAGTTCGAGCGCGGTCGCGTTCGGGAAATCGATTCCCGGCCACCCGCCGCCGTCGATGAGGACGTTGTCCAGTTCGACGGTGCCCATGTAGAAGTCGTACGGGTTCATCTTGACCGGAATCGTCGTCGACTCACCGCCGAGTATCTGGGTGTTCCTGATCGTCACGGCGGCGGCGGTCGGATTGATCTTGATTCCGCCGATGCTGTCTTTCAGGACACAACGCTCGATATGGACGGTCTGTCTGTCACCGTTGCGTCCCTCTCCGACGTCGATAGAGACGCCCCGCTGATTCGTACAGAACACGTTCCTGATCGTCGTCGTGGTCTTTCCGCGAGACTGTTTTGGCGAGATCGCGTGACCGTACGCGACCACGCCGTTGTCCTCGAACCGACAGTTGCGGATGTCGCCGTTCATTCCGCCCACCATCTTGACTCCCGAGTTTCGCGTCCGCACTATCCGGCAGTTGCGAAGCGTGAACGTTCCGTTCGCCCCGTTCGTCCTGATGGCCGTTCCGACCGTGTCCTGTCGGGGGGAGTGAAGATCGATCGTGAGGTTGCGAATCTCGATCTCGTCGTTTGCTTCCAGGGAATCACCAGTGACGCGAAACGCGTAGTGGACGTGGTCCTGGTTCGGAGCCATGTGGAGCGTACTCCTCGTCTCACCGTCGACGCTCCCGCGAATCGTCACGTTTCGGTGGTCGTCGGTGAGTGAGATTGCAGCTCGCACGTCTTCGGGCGTGTCGATCAGGATGTCACCCGGTGGTAACTGGAGAACGCCGCCCGGGTGAACGGCATCGAGCGCGCGGCGTATCGCTGGTGTATCGTCCGTCTGTCCGTCGACGCGAGCACCGTACCGCCGGATATCGACGACGGACGGCTCCTCCGTCTGGGTCTGTGGACCGTCGGGTGTTCGGCTCTGCTCTCCGGCGGGACGAGGCGTCGGAGTTTCCGACGCCGGGACCGGTTCACCGGTCGGGTCGCCGTCCGAATACGCCCGGAGCGCCACCGTTCCCACACCCGTGGCACCGAGCAGAGCGAGCAGTTTCCGGCGGTCCAATCTTCCATCCGACATCAGTAGGGACTCCAGCGGGGTACACAGCGGCGAGTGACGCCACCGTCGGAAGAGACCCCGTCCCTCCTCGTAGCGAAAGACGGCGTCCGGAGGCCGACGCCACGAAGCGGTGATGGCTGCGTCACTACCACTGTCTCGCCCCGAGAGTAGGAATCGGTGACTAATAAATAGTAAGTAGTTACCTGCGGAATTAACGGGCCGCCAGGTCAGAGAACGCCCTGTAGAGATGGGGTCCGGTTCGATACTGTCGTCCAGCGCCACGGCGCAGGGACGCGACCACTCCTGACGCCCTGCTCGATACAGTCGCGTACGGGCAGCGGCCGATGTAACAGACCGCACCCCCTACAGTTCTCTGGGCGCCTCTCTCGTTGCGGTCTCAGCCCGCCGCTCGGCGTGCTGGCCTTCGAGTCCGACATCGTCGAGAATGTGCTCCGCGGCGTGTCCGTCGCCGAACGGTGGGTCCCACTCGCCCGATTTCGACTCCATCCGACGCGCGCCGGCGACGATGTCGTCCGGTCGATGCCCGACGATACAGTTCGCACCCACGAATGCCGTTTCGGGGCGTTCGGTGCCGTTTCTGAGCGTGACACAGGGCGTCCCGAGAATACACGTCTCCTCCTGAACACCGCCCGAATCGGTGAACACGAGCGACGCCGTGCTCTCGAGACGCAAGAAGTCGAAGAAATCGAGGGGATTGATCGTCCGAATGCAATCCGGAACCGCGAGGTCGAACGATTCGAGTCGGTCCGCTGCGCGCGGGTGGACCGGGTAGATCACTTCGTTGTCGCGGTGTCGTGCGGCCGCCGCGACCCCGAAGAGGATGTTCGCAAACCGGTCACGGTCGTCGACGTTCTCGGCCCGGTGCGCCGTCAGCAGGTCGAACTCCCCGGCGTCGACACCGAGTCTCGAGAGCGTCGAACTCGTCGACGCGGCCGTCTCGTCGTACATCTCGACGGCGTCGACGATCGTGTTTCCGGTCACCGTGATTCTGTCGCCGGGAATCCCCTCGTCTCTGAGCAGCGCCGCCGTTTCTTCGGTCGGTGGGTACAGGTAGTCGACGGCGTGGTCGACGATGATTCTGTTTCGCTCCTCGGGCATGTTGCGGTCGTAGCTCCGGAGTCCGGCCTCGATGTGTGCCACGTCGATGCCATCGATTTTACAGGCGGCAAGGGCGCCGGCGAGCGTCGAGTTCGTGTCCCCCTGGACGAACAGCACGTCTGGCCTGTCGTCGATGAGGTGCTCTTCGATCCCGAGTACCATCTCGCCCGTCTGTTGCCCGTGGCTTCCCGATCCGACACCGAGGTTTACATCGGGTGGGTCGAGTTCGAGTTGTCGGAAAAAGACGTCGTCGAGCGACTCGGAGTAGTGCTGACCCGTGTGGATGACGAGCGTCGAGACGTTTCGGCGTTGGCACGCTTTGATTACCGGTGCGAGTTTGATGATCTCCGGACGGGTACCGAGGACGAAGGCGGCTTTCGAATCAGTCACCACGTCTCACCCCCCGATTCGGTCGGCACAGAGGTATGCCAGGGCATGCCATGACAGCGGTTCGTAGACCAGAATGTTTTGTTATAGACAACTTGTTACTCGGTAACATCTCTGTTCGATTAGGTCGTCCCTGACAATCACGAGCGAGGCGACTGTCCATCGAAGAGAGCTCGTAACATACGAACAGTGACAATATCACAGACCCGTCACAGTCCGGCGGAAATATCAGCAGATAGGACAACTATAGCCGAAACGAGATGGGACAGCGGCGCTCAGATACGGTCTGCACTCCCAGACGTCACGTGAACGCGACCCGGTACATTCGTTCGCTACCCAAACGCTTGCGGCGTCGGTTACTAGCTATCGACCGCCTCATCTTCCAGCAACGGCCTGACGGCCGCCGGGGCCCGGCTATCGACCACGTCGCGGAATAAAGCGGGCCCTCGGACAACAGTCGAGCATCGTGGACACGGAGGGACGGACCGTTTCCTGCAATCGGGCCGTATAGTAGGAGTTACCTACTGCAGCGGAACAATCTCGAACGATAGCGCCTATGAGAGTGAGGCGTACGACCACTCTGAGACGTGGTGTGAGTACTGGCAGTACAGCCACTGACGGCGGTCAGACGGTAGAAAGACCATAACTTTAGTTCGAAGCCAAGAGGTCAGTGCAAATGAGCGTCTCAGTGTTGGCAAGCGCTGTCAACCACCCGGACGCCGTCAATCCGTATATCGGGCTCTTCAACCACCGAATCGTACGCTCGCTACGGGACGCCGGAATGGCTGTAGACGTCGTCTCCCCGCGGCCGTTCGCGCCCCCGTTCGGGCCGAAGTCCGAATACGCCGCGTTGCCCGAATCCGAGGACTGGGGCGAGTACGAGGTTCATCACCCGCGGTTCTGGTATCTGCTCCCGAAGCGAGTCTTCTACGGGAAGGCGGGCGACTCGTTCGCGGCACGCGTGCCGAGATATGTCGAGGACACATTCGAAGTGCCAGACGTGGTACAGGCCTGTCACATCTACCTCGACGGCTATGGGATGCTCCCGTACTGCCGAGCGCACGACGTTCCGCTGTTCGTCATCTCACACGGTCACTTCCTGAACGAGTACGAGTCGCTTCCCCGCGGAGTGCGAACCCGCGTCGACGAGACGCTCGAAGCCAGCGCGAAGGTGCTCTGCGTGAGCGATGCGCTCGCAGACGAGGCGACCTCGCACGTGTCCGGCGAAAAGGTGGAGACGGTTCCGATCGGAGCGGCACCCGGTCGCTACCCGGTGGAACGGAAAGAGCAACTTCGCGAAGAACTGTCCATCGATCCGGACGCGACCGTCGCGTTGTTCGTCGGCGAATTCTGCGAGCGAAAGGGGATTCCGGAACTCGTCGACGTCCTCCCGCAACTGTCGCTCCCGGAGACGGAGTTCGTATTCGTCGGGCACGGTGGACCGATGCGCTGGGACCTCCAGGAGGCGCTGGTGGAGAGCGAATTCACCGACAGACACGTCTATACAGGAATCACGTCGATTGCGCTCCGACGGTGGTTGACGGTGGCCGATCTGCTGGTGCTGCCGAGTCGGTCGGAGGGGAGACCGACGGTCATTTACGAGGCGATGGCGGCCGAAACCGCGGTCCTCGGCACGGATATCGGCGGCGTCACCGAGCAGGTCTCGGACGGCGAGACCGGGGTGATTATTCCGCCGGAAGCACCACAGAGACTCGCCGACGCGCTGACCGCACTGCTTCGAGACCCCGACCGTCTCAACAGCATGGGCCAGCGTGGGAAAGACCGACTCGTCGAGCAGGGGTGGACCTGGACGGCGTACGCCCAGCGCGTCGAGGCGCTCTACCGGGACGTCCTCGACGAGTGAGCACCTCTCCGGACCGGTTCGAGCGGAGACTCAGTCGCCCGTCGCCGGGAGCGGCTGGGTCCGGCCGTCGAGCGAGAGTTCGACGGGGGCGTCGCTATCGCTCGATACCGCCACGGAGTCGTAGGAGCGGCGTGACAGAAGATAACCGAAGGAGACGTCCTCGCCGTGGGAGTGGAGTGTCAGACACGTGCGCGAGACAGAGTTCCCGAACATCGGGAAGTACCGGCTCTGCGACCGCGATACGCCGAGGGCGTCGATCGGATGACAGTACGCAAGCGGGCCCGACGGGCGTTCCGCCCGGTGGATTTGAACACGTGACCGGTCCGGCTCGGAGTCCGGTTCGATGTGGACGGCGGGGTCGAAGTGGAGCCTGCTTCGAACGCGATCCGGGACCGACGCAGTGAGCCGGTCCCAGACGAGCCACCAGTCGTCAGCGCCGTAGATGCGACGACGGTGTCGGTATCGGTCGTCTCGGGAAATTCGTCGGGTGTAACTGCCGTCGAAGTACGTGACTCCGTCGTCGGTCCCGTACCGAACCGTCGGCTCGATTCGACGTCCGAACAGGTAGCTTCCACCGATGGGAATCGGTTCGAGGGCGGCGTATTGGACGGTGTTGTGGGCCGCGACGCTACGGGCGTACTGCCGTTCGTCGGTCGGGAGATACTCGTAGACGCCCGTGTCACAGAGGACGCGCTGTCCGTCGACCCACCAGAGAACGGCGAAGTGGTCGTTGTGCGAGTGTGCGGGGAGGTGCGGCGGGCCCGCTTCACCCCCGTCGACGAGCAGTCTATCCGTCCCGTCACCAATCCAGTAGTAGCCGGACGCATCTAGTCGGTTTGAATCCGGAAGCGACGATTGCTCGGAGGCGGCCGAAGCGTCGACGTCGATACCGACGGACCGCGCGTAGTCGAGGCAAGCGTCTATCGGGAGCGCCATCCCGAACGCCGCGTCGTTGAGGAGCGGGAGGCGACCGTCCGGTGGCCGGAGGGCATCGAGGTGTCGGGCAGCAGCGGCAGTGGTCCGCCGGAGGTCACTCGGGACCTCACGTCCGGTCCGTCCGAGGAGGTCACAGACCGTCAGGTAGCGGGTGAGCGTGATGGCGTGATACATCGGACTCCGTTCGAAGTGACCGCCGTCGGCGAGAAACTGTGCCGCTGCCGTCTGGAGGACGTCGACGCCTTGCCGGAGGAACCTCGAACCGTCGGCGTCGAAAAACAGCCCCGCGAGCGCGAGCGCCGCGCCGTTCTCGATGAGGTGATTCCCGCCGACGTCGTGTTCGACGTGGTTCGAGAGGAACCTCGCGTTCTTGTAGATCAGTCGACGGAGCAGTCTCGCGTGCTCGGAACCGTGGTCGTCGACGGCCCAGGCGTAGTACCGGACGAGGTGGATGACGCGGAGCGAGACGGTGTGAGGGGTCCACACGCGCCGAAGGTACGCCGCGCGACCGATTTCAGTCCCCTCGGCGGTCGACCAGTCGTCGAGCCAGTCCCGGAGCGTCTCGGCAATCGGACGACAGGAGTCGACGGCACCGTATCCGAGGACGGGCCAGACCAGGAAGGTGAATCCGTAAAACTGGACCCCCCAGAGGGTCGACGGGGACGGGACCGATTCACCGAACCAGTCGACCCCGCGGGGACCGTCCACGGCCACGGTTCGATTTCGGAACGTGACCTCGCCGGCCCCGAGACCGTCGGTCAGCGTCCGAAACCTCGTCCGCGCAGTCGCCGAGAGACTCCCGCGTAGAGTCGCGGTGTTCGCTGCAATCGGTTCCGAACGCACCGAGAGCGACGCCGGTATCGCCGACTCGTAGCGAGCGTCGAAGTCGACCGGTACGGACGGAACGACGAGGTGACGGAGTTTCCGCTCGGCAATCCCGAGCAGTTGACGGGACTGCATGTTTCGGGCGGTGTGATACAGCAGGGGGAGCCGGCCGGCGTCCGCGAGCGCCCAGAGACTCGTGTCGCTCTCACTCATTCCCCGCCACCGCGCTGTCGGTCGCGTCTCCATGGACCGTCTCCCCGCTATCGGTGAGATGGCACAGCCGTTCGTGGAGCGTTTCGGTGATCACCGACCGGTCGTACCGGGACCGAACGTACGCCTGCCCGTTCGCACCGAGTCGTTCGCGGAGGTCCTCGTCAGCGAGCAGCCTGTCGAACGCACGCGCGACGCTGTCGACATCGCTCTCGGCGTGGATACCGCCGTTCGACGAGTCGACGAACCGCTCGACCTCACCGCGACCGGTCGTCACGACCGGGAGTCCGGCCCCCATGTACTCGTACACTTTCGTCGGCATCGCGTAGGCGAGTTCGCCGTCGTCTACGAGCGGGGCGATTCCGATGTCGGCCGACGCGAGCAGCGAGGGAATCTCCTCGTGGGGCATCGGTCCGGTGAACGTGACCGAGTCCGAAACTCCGGCGGTTTCGACCGTTTCTCGAAGTTCGGGTACGGTGTCTCCGCCGCCGATCAAGCGCAGCTCTGCGTCCCGTTCCATCGCACCCATCGCACGAATACACGCATCCAGATTCTGTGCGTGACCGATGTTCCCGACGTACACGATTACGGGTTCGTCGGACTGTATCCGGAGGTCGGCGCCGTCAGCCGATTCGAACCGGTCAACATCGACGCCGTTCGGGACGAGAAAGACCTTCGGAGAGAGGTCCGCTCCGTACTGCTGACAGAGATGCTCGCCGAGCGTCTCTGTCGTGACGGCGATCGCGTCAGCGGCGTGCAGGACGGCCCGCTGGAACCGACGACTGGTCCGTTCCAGGACGCCGCCCTCTGCGATGAATCCGAGCGAAACCGACGCGTCGATCCAGAGGTCGCGTACGTCGACGATCCAGGGCAGTCCCGAAACGACCGTCACGAACCCCGCGACTCCGGTCGATATCGGTGGCGTCGTCGTCAGGACTGCGTCGTATCGCCGGGTTCGAACCGCTAGCCAGAGAGCCGCGTGGAGGGCGAAGGTGACGTAGTAGGCGAGTCTCGAGAGCGTTCCGGGGTCCGCTTCCGTCGGTTGCCACGCCCACAGTCGCCGAACTGTGACGCCGTCGGCCGTCGTCTTGCGGGTGCGATACCAGTCACGACCGAACTCCCCGTGAGGAAAACACGGCGGCGGGGCGAGCACTTCGACCGCCCAGCCGTGATCCGCGAGGTTGCGAGTGACGTCGTTCATTCGGGACGCGTGGCCGCTTTTGTCCGGCGGATACTGCTGGGTGACGACTGCGATCCGGTCGGTCCCGGTCACCGACGTACCCCCCTCAGCCAGAATCGAGGTCGCGTTGGTTCACGCGAGACCGGACCGCGATTCAGTCGGACGGGGCGGCGGATTCCGCCGGTACCCGCGTATCCGGAGGCGCTCCGACCGGTCTTCGGGATGCCGGGCGCAGACTGGGTAGTCGGCATCTGACAGTCGAACCGAATCCGACTGAGTTTGTTAGTTACTACCTATACGCACGGAGGCGGCGCTCAGTCGATTTCGAGAGCTGTCAGCGTGTCGCTACTCGAAGACCGGTGGTTATTCAGACACGTTAACCAAGGTCATCCGAGGACAACGCCCCGAAAATGCCCGAGCTATCTATCATCGTCCCCACGCTGGACCCCGACAGAGAGTTCGGATGGGAGGGGAAAATAGCGGCGGCAGACGTCGAAGTGGAACTGCTCGTGTGTACCGAAGGTAGCGCGTCTGCGGCGAGAAACGAGGGGATTCGCGAGGCCGATGCGGACAAACTGGTCTTTCTCGACGACGACTCCGTGCCACAGGGCGAGTACTTCGACCGCGTGGCGGAGTTGCTGGACGAGTATCCGGCGGTCACGGGCCCGATCAGAGACACCGGGTCGCCGGTAACCCGGGGGCTCTCGTCGCAGTACGACCAGGGCTCCGTCGGACATCCGACGGAAACGGTGGTCGGGTGCAACATGGCGATTCGACGCGACGTCCTCGCTGACGTGGGGACGTTCGACGAACGCCTCCCGTACGGACACGAGGAGACCGAACTGGCCGATAGAATCTGCGAGTCCTACACGGTGTGGTACGACCCCAAACTGACGGTCGAACACCCGTTCGCCGACTCTCTCCCGGACTACCTCGAAAAGCAGTACCGCCACGGCAGGGAGTCGATACCATACTACGAGATCAGGGGCGTCGACGTCCACAAACAGATGGCCAAATTCATCTTCGTGCCGAGCCACTACGTCGACTCGACGGTCCGCCGGACCGTCCTCGCCGCGCTCGGCCAGGTCGTCAGCAATATCGGCATGCTGCGAGGATACGTGGAGTACAAGGTGAAGGACACGCGGTCAGCCGATGCGACGTCATCGGAGCCCGACGCGGCGTCCGCGGACCGGGACAGCGTGTCGTAGGCCCCCGAGTCGTCACGAAGAGGGCAGCGGTTCCGACCGCTTCTCTACTTCCCCCGCGTTTCCGACCGTCACGTAGTTCTGGATGAACGCTTCGTACCGGTCGATCACGGCCGCCGGAGCGAAGTCGTTCGCGCGCTCGATCAGCACGTCGCTCGGGAGCGGGTCGTCGAGAGTCGCCTGGATAGCCGTTGCGAGTCCCTCGTCGTCGTCGACTTCCACGAGCGGGCCGTACTCACCCCCCTCGAGGATTTCCGCCGGGCCGCTGGGGCAATCGGTCGAGACGACCGGACAGCCACAGGCGAGCGCTTCGATGAGGACGGTCGGGAGCCCCTCGTGTATCGACGACATCGCGAGGACGTCAGCACCAGCCATGTAGCCGTAGGGATTGTCGACGAAGCCGGGGAACGAAACCGCGTCTTCGATGCCCAGTTCCGCCGCCAGTTGTTCGAGTTCGTCCCGCTTGGACCCGCGGCCGACGATAATCGCTCGGGTGTCCGGCCTGGCGGCGTGGACGCGCTCGAACGCGCGAAGGAACGACCCGTAGTTCTTCGCTCGCTCTAGCCGTCCGACGCCGAGGACGACCTCGACGTCGTCGGACTCGATCCACGGATGCTCCACCGACTCCCCGGCCCTGTCCCGAACCTCGTCGACGGGAATCGGGTTGTGGAGGACGGACACCTTCTCGCGGTCGACCCCGACGTACTCGACGACGCTCTCGGCGACGCCCTCCGAAACGGCGACGAACTGATCCGCCCGACCGGCGAGGCGACGCTGGAGCCACTGGACGAGTTTCTCCTTCGACTCCTCCTGCATCCCGAGGGTGTTGTGTATCGTCGAAATGGCGACGGTGTCGGCACCGGTCACGAGTTGTGTGGTCAGATGGATGACGTTGGCGTACGTCATCTGAGAGAACAACATCGCGGGTTCGCGTCGTTTGAGATAGCGTGCGAACTGCGGAACGCTGGCTCCGATCCCGAGCACCGGAATCTCCGGCGTCTCGAGATCGACGAGCGTCACGTCCGCGTCGACCTCCTCGCGGAACGCGCCGCGGTTGTACGACACGAGCAGGTCAACGTCGTACCCCCGCTCGGCGAGCCCGTTCGCGACGGAGACGGTAACGCGCTCGGCGCCACCGACCGTCAGCGACGGGACGTAAAACGCAATCGGCCCAGTATCTACCATCGGTTCGTCCCACGACGCGGACGGGTTTGTTTATAGTGTCCCTACGGGAGCCGAATCGTCGTCATGGAGTTCGCGTGCCCGACAGCGAAGTCGACCGATACGGAACGTATCGAGCACGACCATGGTACCGGCCAGCGACCGAATCTGCTGTGAAGCGACTGTGAAAGGATAACTCCTGGGGAGAGTGACAGCCACGAACTGCTGTCAGGGGTGATGACGTATGCAGTGTCATACATAAGATACAGCGAGCGTCAGCGTCCGAACGGACCGACGTACCGACATAAGTACCCACACGCTGATGATCGGCAAGCGAGTATTGAGAACGTCACAGCAGCGCTCACTCGCGGTGTAGAAAGGTGCTACTCGAAAAATACGACTATTAACTAAACCCGTCTATCGGTAAGACTCTGCCGACACAAATGCGTATTCTCCGGGTCGCCCAGGACATCTTCCCTGAAACTGTCGGCGGAGCACCGTACCACATACACGCCCTCAGCCGTGATCAGGCGGCGAGGGGGCACGACGTGACGGTACTGACCGTCGCTGACGAATTGGACGAGCGAGAGACCGTCGAGCGAGAGGGCTATACGCTGGTCAGACAACCGCCGAAGTTCGAACTGCTCGGCAACCAACTGTTCACCGATACGATCGGATACCTGCGCAACGCAGACGACTACGACATCGTTCACGCCCACTCGCATCTATTCTTCTCGAGCAACGTGGCGGCGGGATACTGCCGATACACCGACACGCCGCTCGCGGTCACGTGTCACGGGCTCAACTCACAGCGCGGGCCGTTCTGGTTCTCGCGCGCCCACCTGCGAACGCTCGGCAAGTGGACGTACGATTCCGCGGACGTGACGTTTTGCTACACCGACGTGGAGCAGTCACGGCTGCGAGAACTCGGCGTCGACGCCGACATCGCGGTCGTGAACAACGGCATCGACACCGAACGGTTCTCGCCGGCCGGCGCCCAGCACGCCGAGATCGAAGCGGCAGACGGACCGGCAGTCGTCTTCGTCGGCCGTCTGGTAGACGGAAAGCGCCCACAGGACGCACTCGCGGCATTCAAGACCGTTCGCGAACGGTGTCCGGACGCGAAACTGTTCTTCTGTGGGGACGGGCCGCTTCGAGAGCGTCTCGAGACCACCGTCGCCGAGGAAGAGCTCACCGACGCCGTTCGTTTCCTCGGCCGCGTCCCCTACAGCGAGATGCCGACCGTGTTCAGAGCGGCAGACCTGTTCGTCCTCCCGAGCCGAACAGAGGGATTCCCGCGAACGGTTCTGGAGGCGCTGGCCTGCGAAACGCCGGTCGTCTCGAGCAATTTGGAGCAGACTGCGAAGATCGTCGACCAGACTGGGAAGACGGTCGAAGTCGGCGACGTAGCGGGGCTCGCCGACGCCATCTCGAGCCTCGTGACCGACCGGCAGCTACTGGCCGACCTCGGGGAGCACGGACGGGACATCGTCACGACGAGATACGATTGGCGAGACACTGTCCGTGAAACGACGCGAGTGCTGGGTCAGATCGCCGAAATCAGCGACCCGGTGACGAAAGAGCGCAAGGGACAGTCCAGCAGCCTACCGCTCGCACAGGACGAGCTAGACGTAAAATGATGATTCAGGCGAGATTTGTTGGACCACCGTCTCACGGGCGACGTGTCTCCGTCGACGACGCCCCCCACCACGGCTGCAGGCGTATTCATCGAGCCGATCAGTCGCCGGAAACGGGCCGCTCACACGCGGCGTTAACTACTGATTACTTAATAGCGAAAGAACAGAAGCACGGTCAAGACCGGGGCCTGATCGCAGTTCCGGAAGCCGGCGGTTCACGAGGGTAAGATATGGGTTACGAGACAGATATTGAACGGGGGCTGTTCGACAGCTACCAGTTTGCGAACCGCGACCTGCAGGAGTACCTGGTCATCATTCTCGCCGGGTTCCTAGTGCTCGAGAGCGGGATATTCCTCACCATCCAACCGGTGACTGGCTACGAGACGTCGCTCGTGAACGCACTTCCCCAGTCATTCTGGTTCCTGTTCTACGCGGTCCTGGCGGGCGGGATACTGACGCTCATCGCTGCAGCAGTCACGGGCTCGGGATACTGGCGACACGGAATCGCCATCGTCATCGCGAACTACGCGATGTACTTCTTCCTCCCGAAGGCGCGCGGATACCGGTTTTACGGCCAGGGTACGGCTGACGCCTTACGCCACTTCGGCGACGTGAAAGCGATCATCGACACGGGGTCGCTACCCGGAATCTGGTACCCCGGCGAACACGTCCTGATGGCGGAGATGACGATGCTCGGCGTCCCGCTGTCAGCGATTCCCTACGTCACGGCCCTGCTGTTTACCGTGCTCCAGATCCTCGGGATCGGTGTCCTCGTGCGGACGATTTCAGGAAAGCGAGGGAGTCTGGCGGCCGGACTGGCGGCCGGGAGTCCCCTGCTGTACACGACATTCCACCTATCGAATCACCCGGCGATGAACTCGTTCATGCTGATTCCGGTGTTGCTGACGCTTGCGGAACTCTACCGGCGGAGCAACGACAACGAGTACCTCATCCTCTTTCTCTTTATCGGCATATTCATAATCTACTCGCACCCGATGACGACGCTGTTCATGGTCGGGCTCCTGTTACTCACGGCCGTCTATTCGGGCGTTTTCGGACGACTATCGGCCGCGCCAATCAGGCGACTGAGTCCGAGAATCGGTGTGGCGTTTCTCCCGCTGTTGTTCGCCTGGCTGACGAACTTCGGCCAGACCCGGCAAGCAATTGTAAAAGTCGCCGCCACGCAGAACGAAGCGACTCCTGCGGCGAGAGAGCTACAGAAGGCCGGGTCGGTGGAGTTCACCGTTCCACAGCTCGTCAACAAGTTCGTCACCCTGTACGGGTCGACGACCATCTACTTCGCCATCGCCGGGCTGTTTACCCTGTTGACCCTGTACTGGTTCCTCTGGCGGGGACCCCGGTACGACTGGGGGCTCGGAACGAGCCACTTCCTGGCCGGACTCGTCATCGCCGCGACGTTCCTGCTCGGGAACCTGATCGTCAAGGGAATTATCCGCGCGAACCGGTATTCGCTCCTGTTCTCCGCGGTACTCGTCGCCCTGGTGCTCGTCTACTGTGCCAGCAACCGCTACTCGACTGTCACGGTCGGACTGACAGTGCTCGTGTTACTGAGCGCGGGGCTCGCGGCCGGGGCGGCTTACGAGCCAAACAACCACATGACGTACGCCGAGTACGACGGGACCCAGTTCATGGCGACCCACGACGACCCCGGCGTGCCGATCCACTCGATGGACACGTCACACAAGATGGAAGCGTTCGTGCTCGGGCGGAATCACCCACAGTACTATCCGATGAGTTTCAGTCTGAACAACAACCTCCCGCGGAACCTCGGGTATTACAGCGAAGACATCACGGCCGCGGACACGTTCGGACGGAGTTACGTCGTGACGAAGACGCACGACACCGAACAGCACACCGCGTCGTACTACACGGCGGCACAGCAGGAGTACCTCTTCAGGTACGGCGAGGAGAGTCTCGCTCGGATCGACAACGACCCGACGGCCAACAAAATATACACGAACGGCGGATTCACCGGCTGGTCCGTGTCGCCGGAGAACTGATCGACGGGGCATAGTGAGGCACTAACTTTACTCAGGTATCGAGAAGGGAGGTGTACCTTGATGTCGAAACCGCTAGTGAGCGTCGTAATCCCGACATACAAACGGCCGGACAAGCTCCGGCGCGCGACTCGCAGCGTCGCTGACCAGACGTATCCGAACATCGAACTCATCGTCGTCGACGATCACTCGCCCCAGCCCGCGGCCGATACGCTCGCGACCGAGTCCTTCGAGGACCTCGACCTCGTCTGTCTTCGCCACGAGGAAAACCGCGGTGCGAATCAGGCCCGAAACACCGGCATACGAGAGGCAGACGGTGAATACATCGCGCTGCTCGACGACGACGACGACTGGCGACCGGAGAAGATCAGCCGGCAGGTCGAGGTGTTCGAGAATTCGGACGACGACGTCGGCGTGGTGTACACCGGTTGCGAGTACGATTACGGAGACTACACGCGGGACGTGATTTTCACCTGCGAGGGTGACGTGACAGAGGACCTCCTCGTCGGGAAGTCCTTCGGCGAGTTCTCGACGCTCATGGTGCGCACGGACGTCGTCTTCGAAGCGGGCCTCCCGGACGAGCGGTTCCCGAGCTGGCAGGACCGAGAGTGGCTGATTCGGCTGTCACAGCACGCGGAGTTTCGCGTCATCTCCGAACTACTGACGCGTCGCCACTGCCCGGAGGGAGAAGAGCGGATCAGCAACAACTACACGGAGAAGCGAGACGTGTCGTTCCCCCTGCTGGTCGAAAAGCACCGAGACCTCGCGAAGAGTCACGGCCGCAAGTACGAGCGGGCGTTTCTCGCGTCGCTGCTGTTCATCCTCGGCCAGGAAGCGCTCCGCAATCGGTTCTACGGCGACGCCAGAAAGCAACTGCTCAAGTCGGTCTACTACTACCCGTTCCACACCGATCGTCTCGTCTACGCGCTGGTCGCGCTCGGCGGCCGACTCAGTTACGAGCCCGCACGGCTGGCCGTCCGAACGATGCACGCAATCAGCGACGGGACGGTAACTGAGTGAGCAATCGAATGCGAGTGGCGCCGCCGTCCCGCAGTTATAACGGAGATGTGAAGGGAGTAGGAGTTGATTTACAATGCCGTTCGCTGGTCTGTCCACCAGACAGCATGGAAGACGACGGATGGCGACGCAGGACGCGACGGTCGCGAGACAGACGACGGTCGGAAGCCCGTAAACGCGGCGGCAACGACCACACCCCGGAAGAACCACCGAGATGGGGCACTCGAACCGATTCGGCCGCTTCTACAGCGGGGGGGAGTGACTGACCGTGACGACGCTGTGGTACTTCATCGGTGCGCTCGTCGTCGGCGGGGCCGAGCGAACGCTCGTCGACCTGGCGAACGAGGTCGACCACGACGAGTACGACGTGACGATCTGGACGATCTTCTCGACGAACCCGCTCGAGTCGGAGCTCTCTCCGGAGGTCACGGTCAGAAGCCTCACCGACGCGGGCCGTCTCGAAAACGGGGTTATCGCCGGCGTCGAGACGCCGCTCGCGTACGTCCTCGCTCCGATACGGTTCTGGCTCGCCGCTCGACGCGAGGACCCCGATATCATCCAGTCGTTCCTCTTTTACGGCAACGTGATCTCCCGGATCGCTGGCCTCCTCTGTTCCGCGACTGTCATCACCGGCGTCAGGTCCGTTCCGGACTCCGAACCGCTCGCACGGCGCCTCATCGACCGGGCGACGATGTCGCTCTCGGACGGAATCGTCTCGAACTCGACGGCCGGCCGAGAGTTCGTAGTCGACCGTGGGGCGGACCGAGACGACGTGTCGGTCGTGTACAACGGCCGCGACATCGAGACGTACAGGACTGCAGCGCCCGCACCCGTGCGCGAGGAACTGGAGCTGCCGGCGGAGGCGACCGTCGTCGGGACCGTCGGTCGCCTGCTGGAGCGAAAGGGCCACTACGACCTGCTCGAGGCCTGGCCCGAGATCGCCACCGAAATCCCCGACGCCCACCTCGTCTTCGTCGGTGATGGGCCGGAGCGCTCGGGACTCGAGCACCGCGCAGCGGAGTTAGGCTGTGCCGAAACGGTCCACTTCCTCGGGACGCGCCAGGATGTCCCCGCGCTGTTGAACGCGATGGATCTGTTCGTCTTCCCGTCGCACTTCGAGGGACTTCCCGGCGCAGTCATCGAGGCGATGGCCGCCGGACTGCCGATCGTCGCGACACCGGTCGACGGCAACAGCGACCTCATCGAGGGCTATCGGTCGGGCCTCTTCGTCGACGTGGAATCGCCCCAGCAACTCGCGTGGGCCACGATTCGCCTGCACCAGAATCCGGAACTCGCCGAGTCGCTGGGATCGACCGCCGCAGCGCGAGCGGCCCGCGAGTTCACGATCGCGTCGATGGTCGACGGATTCGACTCGGTATATCGACGTGTCCACGACCCCGCGGTCGAAGGCACCGTTCACGGCTAGCGATTCGCGAGCCAACGAAACGACCGGATTCCTGAAAGAGTAGCGACAGTATATTTTACTGGGGGTGTGCGGAGTACAGTGTATGGCCGAGGACACTTCGAACCACGGGTACCAGCGCCCGGACCGAGGGGCACAGGATTGGCACGTCCCGCTCAACGAGAACTTCGCACGTATCGACACGGACGTCGAGATCAAGGACGCCGCCGAGAACCTGAGTGACTACGACCCCAAAGAGGGAGCGAAATTCCTCGCAACGGATTCGAGACGGATTTTCCTGGGGGACGGGGACCAGTGGCTCGAATTCGGGAGCGCGGCGGGTCGCGAGACGGTGGTTTCGCTCGGCGACGGGAGCGCTACCGCGACCGTCACGAGCGACGGGACGATCGTCGCCCGCCCCGGTCAGCTCCAGGCCGCTATCGACGCCGCAACCACGGGGTCCGAGTTCGGGCAGCGACCCACACAGACCGTGAGAATGGTGTCCGGCGAGACGTACGAGATTGAAGATACCGTCCGGGTGAGGCGGGGCGTCCGACTCGAGTGCAACGGAGCCAGAGTGGTTCCAACGGGCGATTTCGACGTGTTCGAACTCGTCCGGGACACGCAGCTCGTCGACCCGTTCGTCGACACGCGAGACATGGGCTGGAGTTCGACACAGGTCGTCATCGGCCCCGAGAACGCCCAAAAGCTCGATACCGCCAATCGAGCCTGGGTGAAAGACGCGTATCTCCTCGCGGATGCGGGGAGCGGAATCGGAATTCAGTTCCGCGGCGGCTCGAAACCGTGTTCGATGCAGGTCGCGACCGGGACCCTGAACGGGTTCGACCGTGCGATCGACTTCTACGCCGACGGAAACGACACCAGCGGCCAGGGGAGCTGGTCGAACGGGAACCAGTTCTGGGGTCGAATTCAGGACTTCCGCATCGGCGTCAGCATGCGGTCGGAGGGGGCAGCAGTGAGCGGAAACACGGTACGCGTTCAGGCCCAGACCAACGGGAACGTGAGCGAGTGGCTCTGGAAGATGGACCGCGATCCGCGAGAGCAGCGCAACGACGACAGGTACGTGATGAACGGCAACACCGTCGTCGCGCACCCCTGGGACGTATCGGGGTATCAGGCCAGCAACGAGTACTACTCGGACAGCGACCGCGATCCGCCCATCTGGCTGATCGGGCGCGGAAAGCGATACGGTAACTCACTGGTCGACCTCAGCGGCGTCCGGGGGAACCAGTATCTGGTGAACAACTCCGACAATCCAGTGCGAAACGGAATCTTCACCGCCCACGGCGGGTTCGTCACGGGAACCACGCAGTTCGAGATGAATCCGGCGTACCAACAGAACGACAGCCGAGTCTGGCACCACGAGTCCCGAAACTCCTAACCGGGACCGATTCGCCGCCGCTCGAACTACTGCGACTCGAATCGGGGCGTGAGTAGTGAGCGTGTCTTCGTGACCCCACTCGGGCGTTCGCTCGGATGGGAATCGGCTGACTGGTCCGTGATGTCGAGACGACTCGAACGCTCCTGCGGGGACACAGAAATCTCGGTCGGATAGATCGTCCTGGCGGAAGGTCCCGCTCCGCTCGGACGTACAGATAGAGGTCTTGAATAGACTGCTCCCGGCGGAACTGACCGACCGCGAAGACTGAGCGACGCGCCGTTAGTTGATCGAACTGTGGTGCCACATCCGGCTGTCGCTGTTTGGCTGGTAGGACGGCGGGTGCGAGAACTGGCTCGTCCCGGTCACCTTGCCACCGTGGTAGGTGAAGATGCCGTTCCGGTCGGGGTAATCAGAGTTGTTGACGATGAACTGATTGCCCAGGGTCCCGGACAGGTCGACCATCGAATTGGCGTAGTTCTTGCCCTTGCCGAGGTACCAGATGGGCGCACGCCGGTCGCCGCCGTCGTTGTAGTCGTTGTTCTCCATGAACAGGGCCGTGTCCCACGGGTACACCAGCATGGTGTTGCTGCCCTTCACGTAGGAGTTGTCGCCCCGCTGGCTCTCGGAGCGCGGGTCGTCCTCCATGTACCAGAGCCACTCGCTCACGTCGTCGCTCGGCTGGACCATGAGACGGAAGACGTTGCCCGAGACCTCCGCGCCCTCGGACCGGTGGTTCACGCCGATGCGGAAGTCGGTGAGGGTGCCGTAGAACCGGTTCCCGTTGGACCAGTCGCCCTGGCCGCTGGTGTCGCTTCCGCTGGCGTAGCAGTCGATGCCGATGTCGAATCCGGAGATGGACCCGGACGCGACCTGCATCGAACACGGATGGGAGCCACCGAGGAACTGCAGGCCGATGCCTTCGCCTTTGTCGCCGAGGAGGTACGCGTTCTCGACGGTCGCGCGGTTCGCCGGTTCGATCTTCGACGCGTCGCTCGCGCCGACCACGACCTGGGCGGAGTCCCAGGAGACCGGCCGGGTGTCGATGAACGGGTCGACGAGCTGGGTCCCGCGGTACATCTCGATGACGTTGAAGTCGCCGTCGGGGACGATGCGAGCACCGTTGCATTCGAGTCGGACGTTCCGGCGGAGTTTGATCGTGTCCGAGGGGAAGTAGTTCTCCCCGGAGACGAGCTTCACCGTTCGGCTCGGACCCTGGGCCCACGTGTGCGACTTCGAGGCCTGGTCGATGACCGACTGGACATCGCCCGGCGGAGCGATGAGCGAGCCGTCGTCCGCCTCGGAGACGGAGGAGTCGCTCGCGCTGAGGCTGCCGATCCGGTTCCAGTTGCTCCCGTCACCGATGTACACGGTGCCCGTGTCGGTGGCGAGGAACTTCGAGCCGGCTCTGGGGTCGTACTGGCCGAGGTTCGACTCGGCGTCGCGGAGTTCGACGTGCGTATCGAGCTTGTCGAAGTTTTCGTTGAGCGGGACGTGCCAATCGAGTGTGCCCTCTGCGGGCGTAGTGTATCGTTCTGCCATTGTTCTGTGTTACTGAGTACCCCCGTACCCACCCATTCCGTATCCCTGTTCGCCGAAGTCGTCCTCGGTGGAGCCAGACTCCGTCGCCGTCTCCGTTTCGGTCGGCGTCGCGGTTTCAGTCGGAGTTGCTGTCTCCGTTTCAGTCGGCGTCGCGGTCTCCGTCTCGGTCGATCCCGATTCGAGGAGTTCGAGCCAGTTGAAGTCGATCCCGGAACCGACGGCCTTCACTCGAAGCGAGTGCTCGCCGCCGGACGAGACCGTCACGTCGCGGAGCGTCGCGGTTTCCCAGGCGGTCCAGTCGCCGGTGGTCGGCACGTCGATGGTTCCGACCTGCGTGCCATCGAGCGAAACCTCGAGCTGTCGGCCGCTTCGCGGGGTCGCGACGCGGACGTTGACGTCGTAGGTCCCCGACGGAATCTCTGCGGTGTACTGGAGCCACTCGCCGTCCTGGAAGTAACCCACGTTGTAGCCACCGGAGACGTCCTGTGTCTCCCGGATGTCGACGTCACCGTCGCGGTAGCTCGTGTCGTACTCGTTGCCCGCCGACGTGTCGTGGTAAGCGACGCCCTCGCCGCCCTGGTCGTAGTCTTCCGCCTGGATTCGACCGGGCAGCGTCGGGAGGTCGGAAGACGCCGTCTCGACTTCCTTGAACTCGGCGTAGTTGAAGTCGATACCGGACCCGATCGCTTCGACGCGGAGCACGTGTTCGCCGTCGGCGTCGATGGACACGTCCTCGACGACGGCCAGTTCCCACGTCGTCCAGCCGCCGGTGTTGGGAACGTCCACCGTCGCCAGTTCCGTACCGTCGAGGGAGAACCTGAGTTGCCGGTCGGACCGGGTCGTCGCGACCCGCACACCGAGGTCGTACGTGCCGGGCGAAACGTCGGCGGTGTACTCCAGCCACTCGCCGTCCTGGAAGTACCCGACGTTGTACGTCCCCGAGGAGTCCTGCGTCTCTCTGATGTCGACGTCACCGTCGCGATAGCTCGTGTCGTACTCGTTGCCCGCCGACGTGTCGTGGTACGCCGTTCCCTCTCCGCCGAGGTCGTAGTTTTCGGCCTCGAAGCGGCCCGGAATGGTCACCGGGGATCCGCCGTGAGGGCCCTGCGTATCGAGCGCCTCGAACTCGATCCAGTTGAATTCGACCCCGGAGTCGAGCGCTTCGACCCGGAGCGCCGATTGTTCGTCGAGGTCGATAGAGACGTCGGAGAGCGTGACCGTTTCCCAGGTCGTCCAGTCGCCCGTGTTGGGGACTTCGACTGTTCCGAGCGTCTGGTCGCCGAGCGTCAGTCGTAGTTCGCCGCCGGAGAGCGGTGACGAGACGCGGACGCGGATGTCGTACGTACCGGCCGTCACGTCCGCCGTGTACTCGAGCCATTCGCCCGACTGGAAATAGCCGATGTTGTAACTGCCGGACTCGTCGCCGGTCTTGCGGATATCGACGTCGCTGTCACGGACGGACAACCCGTAGACGTTGCCGCTCGACGTGTCGTGATAGCCCATGCCCTCGCCACCGACGTCGAAGTTCTGGGCCTGGATGCGGCCGGGAATCGAGGCCACGGTCCCCTCGTACGGAGACTGCGACTGCGTCGTGGTGTACTCCGTAGAGAGATTCAGATCGTACGCGCCGCCGCCCTTGCTCAGATCCAGTACCTGCACGTAGTGCGTGCCGGCGGTCGAGAGAGATTCCGGAAGATAGACCGGAACGTTCGGTCGGGCGTAGGCCTGCGAGACGAGTTCCCCGTCGGGATCGAAAAAGCCGAGTGCGGTCAGACCGGCCTCACCGGTCGACTTGTACGAGATGGTCAGGTCGGTCGCGTCACTTGCCTGGAAGGCAAACAGATCAGACGCGCCGGGCGAGAGCGTCGTCGAAAGCGGCGCGTCGAAATCGATCGTCCGTACAGACCTCGCAACCGAACCGAGTTCGGCAATTTCCGAAACGTCCGTCGCGGCAACCTGTTCAGTGACAGCGGGGCTGCCGCCGTACCCGAATCCAGCCGCCGCTTCACTGGTAGTAGGACCACCATTACCGGCACAGCCGGCAAGTGAAGTGGCAGCCAGCCCCGCCAGTTTCAGACAGGTACGGCGGTTAATTGGGGCTTTCGCCGTGGATCGTCCATCGCCCTGCAACGATTCATCAGTTGTATGCGAGCGATTCTGTTCTGTGTTCGTCACAGTGCGGTAGTTCCTGGTTACTCTTTTAACGCTTGTTCCCTGGTGGATTCCCTTGAACTACCACAGAGTCCAAATGACAATAGTTGCATACCAGATCAAAATGGAAAGATAGTCGAGAGAGGGTTCTCCGAGGGAGAATAATGGTCCATTACTGAATTGGAGGTGCCAGTAGGGCCCTATTACGGGCGCGTAAGCTGGACTGTTGACACCGCCGTGTCAGTCCTCGGTCGGGTCTTCGATGCCGACACGACAGCGCCGTCGAAGCGACGACTTGTCCTCCGACAGACAGGACAGCGAGACGAGCGTGTTCTCGTCGAGTGGCGAAGTCTGGAACGTTGCGTGGTCGCCGACGTCCATCCCGCTGTACAGGACCCGCGAGGTCTGGTATTCCACAGGTTCTCCGTCGGCCGGCCGGCCCAGACTCGTCTCGTGATGTGAGACGGTCACCTGAAAACGGAGCTCGCGGTACTGGGTTCGCAACTCGGTCGCCGCTGCCGTGGTAATCGATCCCGGCGACTCCGCGAGGAGGTCCTCGTGGTGCGAGACGACCGACGCTCCGTTCGCATCGACTGCGGCAATTTCACGCCGTTCGGATCCGGACTCGGGAACCGCGAGGAGTCGCTTTGCGACGATCTCTCCCTGATTGACCTGCAGTAACCACCGGAGGAACTGCTCGATAGACGGGACCGTCGTGAGCGCACTGCCGGCCAGGAACGTTCGTCGTCTCATCGCGTCACCTCGATATGTATAGTCCATGTGTTTTGTGGTAGCATTGATATCATCCTGCGAGAGTGTCGACGATCGATTCGAGATTCTGCTTCACTTCCCAGTCGAAACTGACCATGAGCGCGATCGAGAGCGCGGCGTAGACGACGACCCCGACCAGCACTAGCATAGCGAACTCGACGATCGGCGCGTTGAGTTGTACGGTCTGATAGACGTACGTCACCGCGGCGCCCATCCCGAGGCTCGCGACCAGCGGATAGCCGATCTCCCTGAGGAGTTCTCGCGGGGAGGTATCGACCGTCTTCGACATCAGGTAGAGGTCGATCGGCATCATCGGGAAGATATACACACCCGTGATGAGCGCGGCCGTTCCCTCGATGCCGTACGTCATCGTCGCCGGATAGATGAATATCGCGATCAAGAGGACCCGTAACGCGGAGAGCTTCGCGATGTAGTCCGGGCGTCCGATAGCCTTCCAGATCGGACCCATCGTCGCACCCATCGACCGGAGTAGTCCGTAGACGGCCAGCAGTTGCATGACCCGGATCATCGGCCGCCACTCGGGCGTGAAGAACGCCTCGACGAAGGCGGGCGCGACCGCCGCGATACCGACGGCCGCGGGGAACGAAGCGAACGTCGTCATCCGGAGCGTCTGCAGATAGCCGGCCCTGAGTTTCTCCGTGTTGTCCTGGACCTTCGAGTACGCCGAAAACGTGACGCTCGAAATCGTGTGCGTGATTTCGGTTGCCGGCGCGTTCGACAGCCGGTACGCGAGCTGGTAGAATCCGAGCGCGCTCGCCATGAGCGCCCAGCCGACGAACGCGTCGTCGCCCTGGCTGTACAGGAAGTACAGGATGGAGTTTGCGGTGATCCACTTGCCGAACCCGAGGCGTCGCCTCGCGATATCGACCTCGAAGGCCGGCCACGGACGGAAGCCGTCGGCGAGATAGGAGACGACGAACCGGGTGAGGTCCCCGGCAATGTATCCGAACGCGAGCGCGTAAACGCTCGGATCGTACAGGGCGTATCCGACCGTGACGAGGAAGTACGCGGCCGCACCGCTCACCCTGTAGACGAACTCCTTGTGGAAGTCGAGGCTCTTCTTGAAGTAGACGACGGCCGGGTTCCGGAGCCCGACAATAAGCGGTGAGAGTGCAATTACTCTAACGACGCCCGTCGCCGCCGGTTCGGCGAACAGCGACGAGATGTAGGGCGCGCCGAAAAACAGTATCACGGAGATGACTACTCCACGCACCGTCTCGATCGTCCAGGCGGTGTTGAGTTCCTCGTCGACGTTGTCCTCCTCAGCCTGGATCAGAGCGTCCTTGACGCCGAGCTCCGAGAACTTCTTCAGCGAAGAGAGGATCAACAGCGCGATACCCATCAGACCGAAGGCTCGTGGCGATATCAGCGAGGCGACGATGACCAGGAGCAGTAGTTCGAGGCCGCGCTCGGTGACGTTCATTACGCCGACCCAGACCCCGCTTTTCACCGCCTGCTCCATGACGTCGTCGCCGTACGGAAGTAGCCGTTGCAGGATTCCTTTCAGCTTGTCTATCATAGTCTCGACAACTCCTCGTGGCGCGTCCAGCGGGGCCGATAGACGCGGGTTACTACGGTACGCCCATGCTTCGCTCCCGTCACACACCCTTCCCGTCCAGTACTCACGTTGGTATAGCGTTCGGGTACTATCTGTTTGTTATGCTCGTTGTAATCCCGCTGTCGATAGGGGGTAATCCGCCGCGGTCGACCGGGCACGGTCGGTCACTGCCCACTGGCGGTGAGTAACTCACCGTTCTCGACCATCGCCTCGAGCGGATTGTCGTCGATCTCGAGCGGGAAGTCCACCCTCCCGCACCGACGCGCAGACTCCCAGCACCCGAATATCAGTTCGGTCGCCTGAAGCGCGTTGTCCGCCGAGAGTTCCGGCGAGCGCCCCGTATCGAGGGCATCGACTATGTCCGCGATCGCGCGGTCGACGAAGGTCTCCGGTCGAGCGGTTTCGACGGAGACCCCTGGCAGTCGGGCCGAGAGTTTCTGTCTGGCGGCGTCGAAAAGCGATTCGCTCGGACCGTGGACGTCTTCGCCGCCGGTGTCGACGGTCCGCCACTTCCCGCCGGACCGGATTCGAAGTGGTGCGGCTGAGCCACCGATTTCGATGACGCCGTCCTCGCCGAGGAGACGCATTTGACAGTCGACGATTCCGCCGTCCCCGGTCGATGCGAGGCCGTTGACGCCGTTGGTGTACTTCCACTGCGCGATGGCCTGATTCTCGTTGTGCGCGCCGAACTGTACGTTCTCCTCGCTGTACTCGATACCGGCCATGACCCACTTCGCGACGGCCTGGTCGGTGAAGAACCCACAGAGGTCGAACAGGTGCGAGCCGTAATCGAACAGGTTCTTCCCGCCGAGCTCGATGCGGTCGAGCGAGCCGATTGCACCCCCGTCGAGGCGTTTCTTGGCCTCGCGGAACGGTTTCCCGAACCGACGCTGGTGATTGAACGTGAGCTGTATGCCCGCGCGCTTGCACGTGGAGGCCATCCGCTGGCAATCAGCCCACGTGGTCGCCATGGGCTTCTCGCAGTGAATCGCGTCCATCACGCCGGTCTCTGCACAGGAGATGACGACGTCCGCGTGAACGTGGGGTGGGACACAGACGCTCACGATGTCCGGTTCTATCGCCTCGAGCATCTTCACGGAATCCGTGTAGACGTTGTCGTCGGGAATGTCCCAGCGTTCAGCGAACTGTCGAGCGTTCTCCGGGATGATGTCGGCACAGGCGGTGAGCGAACACGAGTCGAGCCGACTGTATGCGCCGGCGTGTCTGTAGGCCATCGCGAATCCATCAGTGTCCGGGTCGTCGGGATTTGCACCGGTCCCGACGACTGCGACAGTGTAAGTCATCGATGGATGTGGGGCGAGGGGGCCCAATAGTAGTAACCTCGTACTGTGGGACGGACGGACAGCCCTCGACTGCACCCATCCAGTCCAGTCAATTCAGTCGGTCGAACGAACGCTCCGCCCTCTCGCTCGAACCGCCGGTAAATCCGGTGTCCGTCACGTACGGCGAACGTCGAGGTGTTAAACGGCCGCTAACTGTCGGTGGAGTGAGAAGCGAAATCCGAGTGGCCGGCGTGGACGTCAACCACCGGAAGCCCACTCGATAGATTTCGAACGAGCGGTGTGGGACCAGGAGGTGAGCGGTGTTTATCAGAACCGACCGTCTCGGTATCGAACTACAGTGTGAGAATCAGGCGAGCCTGCAGAGTCGAGTTGAAGTAACAATTCGGGGGGCGCGACACGGTCGAATCCAGCGCCCGGCGCGGAGTATGCCATAACTACTAAACCATCTTTCCGACGGAATACAAACGAAATGGTACCCCGCTGTCGTCGAGTCGTTGCGCGTGAGACTGTTGGATGGGTTTACGAGGAGAACCCCGGTTATCGATAATGACTGACGAGTCCCAGTCCACCCAAGACTCGCCATCTGCCGATGAATCCGATCAGACCACGCGCCGGACCGTCCTGTATCTCCTCCTCACGGCGCTCTCGTTCGTCATCGCCCTCCTGTTCGAGCGAGAGCTATTCTATCGCGGATACGGTGAAGGCGGGTACGGGAAGGACGATTACGGCGGTTGAGCGACTGGATCGCTCTGCTCTCCGGCACAGTCTCTCCACGAGGTGTCGATCGAACGAGTGACTCCAGCGGTCGTACGAACAGTGTGCGCTCGATTATTCCCGGACCATCTCCGGTTTCGGCTCGGTGCCGACGTCGACCGCCGCTGGCCGATCCGGCACCCTGCTCGGCCGCTGAGAATCATCGAGGAGTCCCTTGATACGACCGGCTGTCTTCGCGATGGTCCCTCCGGCCTGCGTGACGGTCGCCATCGGCGTTCGCCGCACGTAATTGAGCGGGTCGGTCGCCTCAGAGAGGACACACATAACCTGCTGCCGTAGCGGAACGTCCCGTTTCGACCAGTAGTAGGGGGACTTCGTCTCGAGCTTGTATTGCTTCCGCCAGTAATCGGTTATCGAATTCGCGTAGGGATGTTCCACTACGAGTTCGGGGTCGTAGCGGATATCGAACTCCTCGACGACCCGAGATGCGAGTTCTTTCTCCTCGTGGCCCCACCCCATCTGTTCGTCCCAGCCGCCGACCGCATCGAACACCGACCGGTGAACGCCCATGTTACAGCCCCAGAAGTGCTTGACGTAACAGGGCTCGTCTCCCCAGTCGTAGTGGTTGGTGAAGTGCCGAGCGAAGAGATCATCGAACGGGTGAACGGTTCGGCCGGCGTAGGCCGCCTCCGTCTCGAGAACATCTCGAGCACGCTCGAGGTATCCGGGTTCCGGACGAGAGTCGTCGTCGAGAAAGACGAGTTTGTCCGTGGTCGCTCGTTCGATGCCTGCGTTTCGGGCCGCGGTCACCGGACTCTCGTCACAGACGATGACCTCGTAATCGTCGAACGCGTGGTGGTCGAGAACTTGTATCGCTTCTATTTCATCGCGCGACTTCAGGGTCGCAATAATAACACTGACGGAAACCATTTGAGGCCCTTGTGCTACTCTATTCTCGAGAATCAGGTATTAGTATACTCTCCTTGGTACAGGTAAGGGCGGTATTCGTCGGACTCACGCCGGCATGGAAGCGATGACTGACTGCACCCACGATACCATCGCGTAGATGAACACGACGAAGCCGCCCATCGAGATCCACCGGAGACGCCTGTGATTTCGCGGTCGATCACCGTCGGGACTACTGAACTCGACGGCCAGTAGGAATCCTCCGTATCCAAGCAGGTAAAACAGGAGAGGGCTCCCGAGACCGAAGAATACCATTCCGCCCACCGTCAGAGCGAGCCACGCGACGAAAAACAGCACGAAGTGTCTGACCCATGCGGCACACATACGACAACCATCTCGACTATCGGGTTTTGTTATGCCACTACTAGCGTCGTCGCACTGACGGTCACGACGAGAAAAACAGTCGTCGAGACACCCTCACCGGGGCAGCCACCTAGTGGGTAACCGTTTACTGACGACGTTCCAACCTGGGGCCCCGTCCGCGATCCAGAGGGACAGCGCCGCAGAGAGGAGGAGCAGTTCGAAGAGGACGAACCACACCGTTCGCGGATCGGCGAGCAACGCCTGGTACTGACCGAAGTAGTGGCGAACGTTCGCGAGGAACCCGCCGTAAGAGCTGGTCTGTTTGGGCGCGATCGGCCAGAGGAACACCCGATACGCCGGTGCAGAGCCGGACGTGATCGTCCCGTACACAGCGTCCTGCGGAAGGTGGAGGAGATATCCGACACCGAAGCCCGTCCCGAACTCGGGCCGACCGAGACGCTGGCCGACCACGAGTACCACGACGGCGAGGGGGACAGCGACGAAGATCGAGTGGGCGACCGAGACGCCCGACGGGAATACGTGAAAGATCCAGCTCGCGGGTTTGTCGACGAGGTCCGGGAACAGCGCCCCGAACAGGAGCGCGTAGCCCTCGACGGCGTTCGGGGGCCGCCGACGGCTCGCTCGGACAGCCACCGAGTAGCAGATGTAGCTGACCGAGAAGTGCTCCCACGGCCACATCAATCGTGGCTCGGCGACGTGGACTCAGTCGGTTGTTGTTTCCCACCGTCGGGCGTCGGTGTCGGTTTCTCGTCCTGGAGACGCCGTTCAGCGGCATCGCGGTCTTCGGGATAGCCGACATCGATGCGCCAGCCGTCGAGTCGGACCGCGTCGATGGTCCGGCCGCTCTCCATCAGAAGGTCGATCGCATCGCTGAGTTCGTACTCGCCACGATCAGAGGGTTGAACGAGATTACACGCCTCGAAGATCGCCGGAGAAAGCGTATAGAACCCGGTCATGACAAGGTTAGACGGCGGGTCGTCGGGTTTCTCGACCACGTTGACGATCTCACCGTACTTGTTCGTCACGCACACGCCGTAGCGTGACGCCTCCGACTCGGGCACTTCCTCGACGAGGAACGCGCAATCGACTCGCTCCTCCTGCTGGCGCTGCACGACGGTGTCGAGGTTCCCCCGGAACACGTTATCGCCGAGCATCAGCATGAAGTCGTCGTCGATTTCCGATTCGGCCTGTAATAGCGCGTCAGCCAGACCCTCGGGTTCGTCCTGTTCGACGTACGTTATCGGAACGCCGTCGAAGCTGTCGCCGTAGTGGTCGATGATCTGGCCTTTCCGATAGCCCACGACGATAACCAGTTCCTCGGCGTCGAGAGACACGAGCTCCTCGAGACAGTGCGTCAGGAGCGGACGCCCATCGATCTCGACGAGGGCCTTCGGAATCTCATCGGTCAGCGGACGGAGGCGTGTTCCCTGGCCGGCTGCGAGAACTACTGCTTTCATCGTGTACAGGGAACCCTCAGTACACCCATTGTAATGGTGCTACTAATGCCAGAGTGTACCGTGGGATCTATTCAGACACGACAGTTACGTAACGTATCTCAGTCGGGAACTACCGACGGAGATCACACAGCGAGTCGGAGTGAATGACGATGAATTCCTCCTCACCGAGCTGGGATTCGTGTTCCGGCAGAAAGATCAGTTGCGAATCGGTGGACGATCTGACGACCGTGAGCTCCTCCATCTCGTACCCCAAGTCTGCCTCCCAGTCGGGGTCTGTCGGTACCTCCTCCCACTCCTCTGTCGTCATCATGCTGAGAACACTCCATCAGCGGAGAATCGGGGACCATCTCGGAGGGCGCTGCGCGCACATACGTCGTCAGATCGGAGCGATATAGTCGATAAGATCATGTTAAGTGATTCTTTATCCTTCCTATTCACCTGTCCAATATCAGGCATATGACCGAAAGGAGTAATTACTGTATTAAAGGTTGCGTCCAAGAGGGTAAATTTACTCCCAATATGCATTTACGATACATACCAGATAGCTAGCGGTCCGAGAGTGGTCGACATCTCTGCGATCGATCATTAATTTGCTGGTAAGACACTGTTACCACGGGACTACGGGCTTCTAATCCGATATTCAGAGGAGACGAGTTGCGGCCACGAGAGTCAATTCGAGACGATAGGAGGGAGCCAAGGCGAGAAAACAGAACCACAGTGACCCCTAAGCGAGGAAATCGCGCGCCAAAAACCGACGGCAACGCCCTCGATAGTCGCCGACCGAAATTCAACGGTGAGTCACTGCTTCACGGAGGGTAAGCTCTGCTGTGTCGAAATAACACGACTATAACAATACAGACCCCTATCCACTATGGAAATGGAGAGGGCAGTTACCCGACACCCACAACACACCGGCCCAATCCTTACCACCCCCCTCAGGGACGCTCGTGCCCTGTAACAGTCGCTGTCGACTCGGACGCTCTCTCCACGTCAGCGGGTGTGTCGGATCGGTAACCCGATCCACCCGTGTTCTCGACGACGTACCGACCGCGAGTGAGAACTCTACAGTACGTCGTCAGTAGAACGGAGACAGTCACGCGCACGTAACACGACGTCAAACCGTGACTCTGGCACGGATGAAAACAGAATAGCCCGATTCCGTCAGACAGCCGGCCGGTCGACCGGGACGACGTCGGTTCCGCCCTCTACGGGGAGGGTTCGTGAGGAGTTCCCGAACAATAGCGCAGAGAACACGCCGACTACTCGAAATATGAACTCAATTACTAAACCGACGTAAGGGGACATGCCGGTGTATGCCGGAGCATATCTCTGACAGCGAAATGGAACGTATCGCAGAGTTCGCGACCACTCCGATGTACAAACGGTCGCCGGACCAGTTGCTCCCCGACGGGGCAACTGACGACGACGAGTAACGCATCCCTCAGGGGGGTGTCGTCTTTTCCGTTTTCCATCGCCACCAGCTCACGGTTCGCCGATCTCGAACGAGCTGTCGTTTCCACCTCGCCAGCGGTAGATACCGTGGACGATCGAGAGGAGGAGAAACGAGGAGATGACGATCGTTCCGAGGACGATCGGGGTGAGCGCTGTAAACGGCGGGACGCCTGCGACCACGCCAATCAACAGGAGCGCGTTGAGGAGCGCGACGGCACCGTAGTACCGAAACCACTCGATGCTATCGTCCCCGTTACTGATGAACGGCTCGACCTCGGGCGCGTCCTCACGGAGGGAAATCTCGCCGGTGTCAGCGTCGTAGGTTATCAGCCCGGCCTCCTGTAGTTTCGGCGCGTGCGTCTGATACAGCGAGACGTACACGCGCTTTCGCGCCTGCGAGGACAGGTCTTCGACTGTCGTGTCGTTCTCCCAAGCGGCCAGTTCCTCAGCGAGATCGGTCAGCTGGACCGGCTGGTCTTGCTGGCGGAGATAGTACAACGTGTAGCGTCGCCTCGAGCTACTGAGGATATCGAACATCTCGTCGCGCGATAGCTCTGTGTCTTCCTCTACCATCGGTTCGCTCATGACCTCGGTTGCTGCGTTGGTTTGTGTTCGGGCCGCGAAATGGGCATACGTACACGAAACCCGGGGTACCGTTTTGTTACACCCCCGTTACCCGGCACACGTGGAGTAAGAAATAATTACTTGTGCGACCGCATTTGGACCGTCTCGTGGGCCTATTCGGACAGTCGCCAACTAATCCAACCCGCCAACTGCGAGACGCGGTCGCTAGAATCACCGACTGACTGTCGTGACGACTTTCGAGGCGAGAGGAGGAATCCGGCGCACGTGCCCCCGACATTGACCGGAGAGGGCCACGACGATTGCGACCTTAGGCGGATTATAAACCTCACGACACGGCTGGTTGTCGTCGCCGGAATCGCCAGGTGATGCTCAGTGGAGTTTCGGGACCGATCGTCGTCCGACCTCAGCGGCAGAGTCCGAGATAAACGTACGACCCCTTCGGGGCCGAGATCCACTGCGACGAGTCGCTGTCGTCAGATTCCGACGCCGCGTAGATCGTCAGTCGCTCTGGCACTGATTCCGACCGCTCGATGACCGCCCGAACGGACTCGTCGTCCCGATACCTGGGTTCTTCGTCGCTCATACGTCTCCACGGAACGATCACAGTCTCGAGACTACTCGTTATCCACGTACTTAAGAACCAGTAGGAGGTCGCTATGCAGTCAGTTCCGCGAAATCTCGATCTGATCGCTGTTCTGAATATGGATGTGATAGCCGCTGTAGGTGAAACTCACCTGAATGCCCTCACCTGCGTAGCTGGTGACGATTTTGTCGAGTGCTTCCGGATCGACCTGTTCGTACAGCGGCGGAAGGTCGGTTTCGGTCACGTTCCGTTCGGACGCGATAGTAGAGACGATCGCTTCGCTCGGAGATTCGTGTCGCTCTGCCCAGAAGACGGTCTGTGTCTCGTTCCACTCCAAACTCATTGTACTTCGGAACGAGATACTCCCTTATCAGACTGTGTACTATTAGACTAGGTCCCCACTATTCCTTAGGCTAGTTATCTAGATTCTGTGCCGCCAGACCCTCGGTAAACAGTTGTTCGAGGAGTTTCCGGACTGCGACGCGGAGGTGGTGACTAAACGTCGGCTGCGAGATGTCGAGCGTGTCCGCGATCTCCTGGCCCGTGCGCTCTCGCGGCGACTGATAGAACCCGCTGTAGTAGGCCGCGAGCAACACTTCGAACTGGCGCGGGGTCAACTGCGACGTGAGTTCGGCGTGGAACGACTCGCGCGTCTGGACGCCCCGCTCGCGCTTGCGGCGACTCGTGAGTTCGATCGTCGGACATGAGCGTCGCAATTCCGAGATTAGCTGTCGGACGTCCACGGTCTGTGGGACCTCAAGGTGAATCTCGAGGACCTCGCCGTCCGACCGAATCAGTTGCGGCGCACCGCCCTGTTCGGCGATCGTCAGCGCGAGTTGGCCGCCGGAGACCGTGGCCTCGAAGAGCGACCTGTCCTCGGTGTCGGTCAGGCACTCCAGACCCCCGAGTCGCGGGAGTGAATCGGTGCTGGCCAAGACCGCGTCCGTCTCTCCGTCGGTGCTGAAGAACACGGTGCAGGTATCGCCCTCCTGTGGGACGATCCCCTCGAACGTCACCGTCGCGTCGACGATGCTCGCGATCCGGTGGAGGATGTCGTCGGACTCGGTCGCCTCCAGCTGGAGTTCGACCGCGTGGTTCGCGACGAGACCCTGTTTCGTCTCGATGCTGTTGATGGCGTACCCGACCGTCTCGCTCACCTCTTCGAGCACCGACTGCGTCGGGAGGTCGAAGACGTCCCGCGACTTCGCGTACGCGGTGAGGACTCCGTAGGAGAGCTGCTGATACGTGATGGGGACGCTGACAACGGACTGGTAGCCCCGTTCGAGGAGGCGGCGGCGCCACCCGCCGCCACGGAGACCGTCGGCGACGTTGTTGTCGAGCGTCTGCTCACCAGTCCGCGCCGTCTGGATCGCGGGCGGGGCTGGCGTCTCGCCAGTTGGCGAACGTGACTCCTCGAGGAAACCCCGATCAGTGCCGGCCCACGTCCGCGGCGTGACCCGCTCGTCGTCGGCCTCGTACTCCCCGATCCACGCGAACGCGCAGATGTCGGACGCGACGAGTTGGTCACAGACGGCCTGTTCGATCTCTGAGCGACTGTCGGCCCTGAGCACCTGCTCGTGGATCTTCTGACTCAGTTCGGTCAGGCGGTTCATCCGCTCGAGTTGGATGGTCTGTTGTTCGAGTTCGTGTTGACGGTCCTCCAGTTCCGTCTCGTAGGTCAGTCGGTCGAACGCGGTCCGAATCGTCGCCCCGAGCAGTTCGGTAATCCGGCGAGTCTGCGCGTCGAAAGACCCGCCGATCTCGTCCCCGGCCCGGAGGACGCCGTGGTCCCCGAGCGGGACGAACACCGCCTTTCCCCTGCCGAAGGCTTCGTCGGCGGGCGTGTCGGCCGTCGAACCGTTTTCGACGGTGATGGTTTCCTCGGTGAAGAAGGCCGAACTGACGAGGCTGTCCCCGTCGGCAGGGATCGGTTCGTTCGACGGCGTGTCGTCCGCCGTCGCGGCCAGCGGGCGAAACGAGTTGGTGTCGCTATCGAACCCGTACAAGACCACGTCGGACAGGTCGAGGAGGTTCCGGGCCCTGTTGACGGCGATCTGCGCCGCCTCGGTCTCCGAAGTGACAGCCAGCAGGTCGGTCGCCGTCTCGTAGAGGTGCGTGAACCCCTCCTCAGCGCGCTGGGTCTGAAGCTCGTTACTGATCCACTTGCTCAACAGGTCGACGAGGGTGATGTCCCAGTCCGAGACGGTCTCGTTTCGGGACTCCGTTCCGTAGAAACAGAACGTCCCGTAGATCGTTCCGCCGACTGTGAGGGGCGTACCGAGGTATCGTGTGATGCCGCTGTCGGCGAGAGTCCCCTCGGCAAACTGCTCGTCCTCGTCCAGGTCCTGCAGAACGAGCGTCTTCTCTTCCGCGATCGTTCGTTCGCAGGGCGTGCCCGACAGGGGTATCGTACCGCCCGAGTAGATCGTCTCCTCGGGCGTCTGGAGGACTTCGAAGGCGTACTCCATCCCGTTCACGCGAGACAGCGTCGCGAACTCCATCCCGAGGACGCGCCGTCCGATCTCCATGAGGTCGCTGATCTGCTCGGGCAGCGACTTTTGACGCGTCGTGAACACCTCGGCGATCGTTCGGAGGACCTCCTCGCGCTGTTCTAGTTCGATGCGCGTCTCCGTCGACTGCAGGCCGTCCGCGACGATCTCCGCGAGTTCTGTGAGAACGGTCTGTTCCGCCTCGTCGAAGGCAAACGGCGAGTCAGCGTATATCGCGATCACACCGCGGACCGACTCGGCGTACCGAATTGGCAGGGCGATCACCGACCGGAAGCCGTACTCGTCGGCGAGCGCGTGCCAGGGTTCGAACGCCGGTTCGGACCGGATCTCCGCGGCGACCTGTCTGGTCCCGGTGTCGATCGCCCGACCGCAGGGTCCGTCGGCGAACACCGATTCCCCGTGGCGGTCGACCATCTCCCGAACGTACTCGATCGCGTCGCCGCCGCCGGCGGTCGGAACGATCGCGCCGGACTCCTCGTCGCGTTCGCCGATCCACGCGAACTGGTACGTCTTCGAGCGCGTCAGGATATCGCAGACGGCCTGTTTGATCTCCGAGGCCGTCGTCGCTCGGAGCACCTGTCGGTTGATCTCCCGGAACAGCGAGTTGATCCGGGACAGTCGCGCAGTCTCCAGTCGGAACCGGTAGGACTCGACGGCGTTCTCGATCCGGTTCGCGAGCACGGCGTACTGTTCCGGCCCCCCGCCTTTCACGAAGTAGTCCGTGACGCCGGCCGAGACCGCTTCGCTGGCCAGTTTCTCGCTCCCCTGACCCGTCAGCAGAATGAACGGCAAGTCGCCGTTGGTCTGGCGGACCGTCTCGACGAACTCGATGCCGTTTGCGGCCGGCATCTCGTAGTCCGAGACGATGCAGTCGACGGGCTCGGATTCGAAGTACCGCAGCGCGTCGTCGACACTGGCCGCCTCTATCACCTCGATCCGGTCGCTTTCGTGTTCCAGAAGCGTCGAGGCAGTGCGACGGAAGTCCCCGTAATCGTCGACCAGTAGCACCGTGATTGCCGACACCTTCGTGTCGCCGTCGGGCTCAGTCGGCGCCGTCCCAGCGGCCAACTTCCGCATGCGTGATCCTAGTTATGTGAAGCCAGTATAAACATTTGACTTGATGTTTAGCCAACAGGAGTTGCAAGGGCGAAAACGTACGGTGACGAACAACCGTGAAACAACGAGAGGACAGACACCCCCTGAGGACCGAATAAGTGTTCAATACTACATATGTATTCACATTTGTTATGTTTCGCGGCTTCGATACAGTATCACTGATAGCGTCGAGGTCGCTCCCCCGACCGGTACCCGTTCCACTCGACTGATACGTCCCATGACTGTGAAACGGTGCTTTCGTACGCTTTTGTATCCATATTTATATAAATCTAAAAGTAGTTGGTAACTACTCGGCAGCGCCAGGCAGAGGTACCGGTTCGACATCGAGTTCTGAGGCGCCGGATAGGCGTCCCTGTCGACACAGGCCAATGTGAAATTAGTATCAAATTGTTGTTGATAGCACGTACTAGTTAATGATAAGTCAGTTTTCGGTCGACCGATCCGTCTGTGGCTTGATCCGCCCCGCACTGGTTGGGACACTGTCAGTTCGTCACCTCGGCTACGGATAACTCGCCGACCAGCTGGTGAGCAGTCAGTCAGCCACCACGCGTGCCCGCCAGCACACACGGCCGGTGGCGCCGGTTTGTGACAGTTGTGGGGGGAAGCTATTTGACCGCCTGCGTGTCACTCTGTGCGTATGATACGCACACGTCGACCCGGAGAGACGGCGCTCACGACGGTCCGGTCCGGCGCGCCGACGAGTGGGTCGCGGGCGCAGTTTCCAGTCGACCCATGACCGTCGACACGCTCGTCTCGGGGACGCTCGTCAACGTACACACGGGGACGCTCGAACAGCGTCACGTGGCCGTCGACGGCGGTGAAATCGTCGCGCTCGAAGAGCGCCCCGCCGACCGGCACATCGAGGCGGACTACATCGCTCCGGGGCTCATCGACGCGCACATGCACGTCGAGTCGAGCATGGTGACGCTCCCGGAGTACGGCCGCGAAATCGTGCCGCGGGGGGTCACCAGCGTGATCCACGACCCCCACGAGATCGCGAACGTCCTGGGCGAAGCGGGCGTCCGTGCCGTCGTCGAAGACGCCGAGAAGACGCCGCTGAAGGCGCGGTTCACCGTGCCGTCGAGCGTTCCCGCGACCGAATTGCAGGACGCCGGGGCGGCGCTGGACGCCGACGCCGTCGCGTCCCTGCTGGAGCACGACCGGGTCGTTGCGCTCGGCGAGGTGATGGACATCCCCGGACTGCTCGCGGGCGACGAAGCGGTTCACGCCAAGGTCCGGGCCGCGCGCGAGCGCGGTCTCACTATCGACGGTCACATGCCGGGCGTCTCCGGGTCGGACCTCCACGAGGCGGCCCGCTATCTCGACACGGACCACGAGAGCATCACGCTGGCGGAGGCACGCGAGCGCGCCGACCTCGGCGTCCGCGTCTACCTCCGGGAAGGGTCGTCGAGCAAGAACCTCGTCGACCTCCTGGGGCTCGTCGACGCGGTCGACACCCGGCGGCTCTCGCTCTGCACCGACGACCGGGAGGTCGTTGACATCGTCGACCACGGCGGCGTCGAGGACGCGGTCCGGACGGCCATCGCCGAGGGGGCCGACCCGGTCGAGGTCGTTCAGATGGCGACGCTCAACACGGCCGAGAGTTACGACCTGCCGTTCGGACGGGTCTCGCCCGGCGCGCCGGCCGACCTCGTCCTGCTGTCCGACCTCGACACCTGGGACGTCGAGCACGTCATGGTCGACGGGGAACTCGACCCGACGGCCGACGCCGCGACGACAGCGACCACCGACCTCGCGACGGACACCGTCACTTTCGACCCGGTTTCCGGCGGTGACCTCGCGATTTCGACGGCCGAGGAGTCCGCTGACAGCGCCAGGGTCCGCGTCATCGACGCCGTCGGCGGCCTCCAGACCGACCGGATGGAAACCGCGGTCCCGGTCGAAGGCGGAACGCTCGTCCCGCCCGCGGACGAAGACATCCTGTCGCTGGCCGTCGTCGAGCGCCACGGCGGCGACGGCGGCATCGGGCGCGGGTTCGTCCACGGCCTGGGCCTGGGCCGCGGGGCAATCGGGTCGACGATCGCCCACGACGCGCACAACTGCGTGGTCGCGGGCGCGGACCACGACGCGATGGCCCGCGTGGCGAACCACCTCCGGGACATCGGCGGCGGCATCGCGGCGTACGACCCCGCTGGCGACGAACTGGCGGCGCTCGCGCTCCCCGTCGCCGGCCTCATGTCCGACGAGTCGATCACGGCCGTCTACGAGGGCTACGAGGCTGTCGAGTCGCTGGCCGACGACATGGGACTGGTCGACAGCGGCCTGATGGAACTGTCCTTCCTCGCGCTGGAAGTCATCCCTCACTACCGACTGACCAACAGGGGGCTGGTCGACGTGGAGGCCGCGACGCACGTCGACGTGCTGGTCGAGTGAACGGGGTTCGCGGGGCGACGACAGCGAAATATACACGCTTAGTGTGTGAAATTATAGTCGTCGTACCGAGCCGTGGACAGTGCGTACACACAACGTCAAACACTATTACGCGCAAGCGTGAAACGACCGATAATGGCTGCTTCGGGCTGTAAGATAGAGACGGTCATCGAGAAGTACGGACTGGGGTCGGCGGACCCGGTCTACGACTCGTTGAACGAGGGGTTGCTCGCCCGCTGGACGGGGGCAGACGGCCGCTCGGCCGAGGGGTATCGCTCGCTGACGGCGTGGTTCAACAAGCGACTCCTCAAGCGGGTCTACGACGAGTACGGGCGCGAGTCCCTCGACACGCGCGTCGAGAGCGACTACGAGACGCTCCGGGGCGACGACGACCTGCGCCGGGAGGAACTGGTCGAGAGCCTGCGCGCCGACGGGGTCCCCGGCGGCGAGGTCGTCGACGACATGGTCTCCTGGGGGACGATGCGGACCCACCTCAACGGCTGCCTCGACGGCGAGAAGGAATCGCGACCGGCGGCGACAGACTGGGAGCGAGACAGCGTCGAGACGGCCAAGGACGTGGCCCGACAGAAGACCGAGTCGGCGCTGTCCTCGCTCTCGACGAAAGGCGAGGTCGACGGCGGCGGCGACGCCGACGTCGAGGTCCAGATCCAACTCGGTTGCCCGGACTGTCCCACTCGCGTGCCCTTCGACGTCGCGCTGGATCGGGGGTACGTCTGCGAACAGCACCGCCGACAGCTCTCCGAGAGCCAGCCATGACCTGGCACGTCGACATCGAGCGTATCGCCGGCATCCTCGACGGCGCGGCGACCCTCGACCCGGGCCTGAACGCGGTCAGGGGCTCGAACTGGCAGGGCAAGTCGAGCTTCATCGAGTCGCTCAAGGTCGCGCTCGGAACGTCGACGGAGCTGACCGAGGGGGCCGACAGCGGCCGGGTCCGCCTCGACACGCCGGAGGGAACGTACGACGTGTCGCTCGCGCGCGAGGGCGGGACCGTCCGCCGCAGCGGGACGCCGTACCTCACCGACGAGTACGACGCCATCCGCGCGGACCTGTTCGCGTGCCTCGACGAGCGAAACGCGGTCCGCCGGGCCGTCCGCGAGGGCGAGAACCTCGAATCGGTGCTCATGCGCCCGCTCGACTTCCAGAACATCGACGAGCAGATCGCGGCCCTCCGTGGCGAGCGCGAGCAGATCGAGACGGAGCTCTCGCAGGCCTGCGAGGCCAAGAAGCGCCTGCCGACCGTCCAGGAGCGGGTCACGCGGCTCGAAGACGAACTCGCCGAACTGCGCGAGAAGCGCGACGTGATCGAGGGCGGCGACGGCGACGACGCCTCCGAGTCCGTCCAGCGCCAGTTGAGTCAGGCCCGGACCGAGCAGAGCCAGGCCCGGAACCGGGTCGAGCGACTCGAGGGGAGCGTCGAGCGGACCGAGGAGCGACTCGCCGAGCGACGGGCCGACCTCGACGCGCTCGAAATCCCGGACTACACCGACGTCGAGGCCCGACTCGAAGACGCGCGGGAGAAACTCGAACGGGTCGAGCGAGACGCCGAAGTCCTCCAGTCGGTGTACTCGGCCACCGAGATGGTGCTCTCCGAGAACCGACTCGATCTCATCACCGACGTGGAGCGCGACATCGAGGGCGACACGCTGACGTGCTGGACCTGCGGCGGCCAGACGACGCGGTCGGACCTCGCGGCCCGCCTCGACGCCCTCGGCGACCGCCTCACTGAACTGCGGGCGCGCAAGGAGTCCCACCGCGATACCGTCGAGGAACTGGAAACCCAGCGCGAGGAGATAAGCCAGGCGCGGCGTCGCGAGGCCGACCTCGAAGACGAGATCGCGGACCTCGAAGAGACGCTGGCCGACCGCGAGCAGAGCCTCGACGCGGCCAGAAACCGCCTCGAAGAGGCGACGGAGCGCGTCGAGGAACTCGCGGCGCGCGTCGACGAGACGGTCGAGGAGCGCTCGGACGTCGAGAGCGAGATCAAGTACCGCGAGGCCGAACTGGAGGACGCGACCGACGAACTCTCGCAGTTGGAGACGCGCGCGGGCCGCGTCGAGGACCTCGAAGCCGAACTCGAGTCGATACGCGAGGAGCTGTCGGCGCTGCGCAACCGGAAGGACCGCATCAAACACGAGGCGCGCGACGCCTTCGACGAGGCGATGCGGGAGATTCTCTCGCGGTTCGACACCGGGTTCGAGACCGCTCGACTCACCGCCGATTTCGAGGTCGTCGTGGCCCGCGACGGTCGCGAGGCCAGCCTCGACGCGCTCAGCGAGGGCGAACTCGAACTCATCGGCTTCGTGGCGGCGCTGGCCGGCTACCAGGCGTTCGACGTCGCCGAGACGGTCCCGTTGTTGCTGGTCGACGGTCTCGGCGGCCTCGACGACGACAACCTCCACACCCTCATCGAGTACCTCCGCGGGCGGACCGAGTATCTCGTGTTCACCGCCTACCCCGAGTACACCGCCTTCGACGGCCGGGAGCTCGACCCGACCGAGTGGGAGGTCGCCAACGAGTCACGGGCCGCGGCGAACTGACGGTCCCAAGTGTTACTTCTGTGTTTCCAGAGCGTATACGGAAACGTTAATCGAAGGATTGCACTATCCGACACGTATTTGTAAACCACAGCCGACGGTTTTCATATGATTGTTAGCGCCGCCTTCGGACATCTGACGGACGTGCTCGACGGCATCGAATCGTCCGCCGTCGAGATACAGCGCGTCGAGGTCCCCGAGCGAAATCTGGACGACGAAAAGGAGCTCACCGCCGAGATGACGGTCAGCGTGCCCGCGCTGGCCGGACTGTCGCTGGGCGAAGACGTCTCGGTCGACGGGGAGCCCCTCGACGAGGACGGACGCGTCGAACTCGACCTGTCGGTCACGGTCCCCGCGGACGCCGAGGTCGCCGCCGAGTACGGACTTGGTGACGAGCGTCCCGGGGACCAGTCATCGCAGTCCTCGGTCCCGGCGTACAAAGACCCCGAAGCGCTCGCGACCGTCTACGATGAGTACAGCACGTTCCCGGAGATGACGGAGGCGCTCGGCGTCGACGTGACCTCCGAGACCGTCCGCCGGTACATGGTCGAGTACGACATCCACGACCCGACGGACAACACGCCTCACCCCGGCGACTTCGAGTTCTCGTCGACCGGGGCAGACGACCACGACGGCGACGACGCGGCCGCAGTCGACCGGGCCGAAGCGGACGGGACCGACTCGGCTGTGAAGACCGCCGCGGACGGTTCCGAGGCGTCGCCGTCCGACGACGGGAGCGAACAGCCCGAAGCGGCCGAGACGAGCGAACTCGGACGGCGTCCCGTCGCGGAACTGCTCACCGAATCGGACGGGCAGGGCCACGACGACAACCTGGTCGCAGACGGAATCGGCATCTCCGAAGACCTGACCGTCGCGGCCCTCGCGACGGCCGTCAATCAGTCCGACTCCGTCCACGAGGTCACCGAGCGCCTCGGGATGAGTCGCGGGAGCACCCGGCGACTGCTGCGCGAACTCGACCTCGTCACGTTCGTCACCCACCCGCTCGGGGCCTCGCAGCTAGCCGTCTCCGAAACCGAAATCAAGCGCCGCATCGACACGGCGAGTTCCTGACGACACATCCGACCAGCCAACGCCGTCGCCTCGGTCTGCGGTCCGACCGGATCGGACGGCCGGTAGCCGTGCGTTCAGGTACTATCCGATTACGCGGAAGAACTATTAATATGTGCGCAGATTGGAACGCAAATGGCAACGATACGCGTACGCGACTGGACGAAAGAACAGATCGAGCGAATCAGGGACGCGGAGTCGCACTCCTCGCACGACTCGGTCATCAAGTCCCTGCTGAAAGACCGCAAACTGGCTCAGCACGTCGACGACCCGGTCCCCCAGGCGGACGGTTCGACCGCCGAAGCCGCGGCCGAGAACGCGACGACGGACAAGTCCTTCGAGGACCTGACCGTGTTGGCGGAGTTACGAGACCCCGACAACGGCGTCGTGTTCCTGTGGTGTCCCAACTGCGGCACCGAACTGGCTCACCTGACCGTCGACGCGGCGCTCGGGCTCTCGGTCTTCGAGACCGAGTGCCAGCGCTGTCTCACTCGCCTCGACACTCACGCCGTCGTCGCCATCGAAATCGGCTATCCCATCGAACAGAAGCTCGTCGACGACGACCTCCAGTCGGACCTCAAGGAGTGCGTCCTCGACTACTGGGACCGCACGCTCCAGCACGCCGACGACGCTACCGAAGACGTCGAACGCCTCGTCTGGCAGTTCGACCAGTACCGCCAGGAGCTCTCCTGGGAGTGGCCCCCCGACCGGCCGGTCGTCGGCCTCGACCCCGACGCCACCTACCGCGACACGCGGACGGACGAGCGAATACACGTCCTCGAAGCCGCCACCGACAACCGCAACGCCGTCGACGCCCTCCAAATCCGGCGCTATCCCCCAGACAGCGACCCCGAAGCGACGGACCCAGACCTCGAACGCCTCGACTCAACAGATGTGGTCCGCCTCGTCCGGGACCGACGGCTGGTGCTGTCAGCGGCGGCTTCGAGAGAAGTTTCTACCGCGGACTGAGCGAGCGAGGGTCGTCACAGGACGCCGTGGGACGGCAAGAAATCGACGTGACAGGCCCGGCAGGCCTCGATACCGAACTGGTCGGAGCAGGTCCGCCGTTCGCCACAGAGTTCGCACTGCGATTCCCCGGCCCGACCGCCCCGGCGCACGGGGCTCCCCTTCGATTCACGTCTCCGCTTCATCGATCCGATCATTCTCTGTTGGGTCTCCGGCGGTACCGGCTTAAATATCTTTGTTCGTAAAGAAAGATCGTGTAGTAAATTACGTATGGAGATAGATAGTTCGAAGTCGTGGACGTTAGTCGAAAAGATATAAGGAATATGCATCATACACCAGACGATAATGGCGTTTGGTGAAAACAGTTATCAGCGGGCAGTCCCGCGTTTCGCGTCGTGAACACGTCGGTTCGACACAGGACTCGGACGACCGTCGTCCGTCATTGGTACCGTTGCCCGAACGCACACCCCCAGACACGGCGGAGGGGTGACCGGTGAGTCACGCGAGACACCCGCGGACGCTCAAACTACCCCGCGAGGAGAACGGCCTCGCCACGTCGAAGCCCGCGGTCAGGCGGGTCCAGGAGCTGTTGCCCGCGTTCCTCGAGGACACCGTCGTCGAGGCGGAGACGAACGGCCTCGTCGTGGCGCTCGACGGCGGCGTCGAAACGACTATCGCGGCCGCGATGGCCGTCGACGCCGTGGGAGCCGAGCGCGTCACCGGGCTCGTCGTACCGGTCCGACTGAGCGAGGAAGCGCCCGCCCGGACCGCCGAGGCGGTCGCGTCGATGCTGGAGATCGAGCATCACCGACTGCAGCTCCAGCCGGTGGTGGCCGCGTTCCAGAGCGTCGTCGGCGAGACCGGCCAGCCCACCGACGACCTCGTCGCGATTCGAAACGCCAGCGAGCGGCTTCGAATGGCCTGTACGTACTACGTCGCCAACACCACGGGCAAGCTCGTCGTGGGGACGGTGAACCGGACCGAGCGGTTGCTGGGCTCCGTGGCAAAGTACGGCGAGAACGGCGTCGACGTGGACCTGTTCGGCGACCTCTACCGGACCGAACTGCGGTCGGTGGCGGAGGACATGGCGGTCCCGTCGGACATCCTGGAGCAGTCGGGGACCCGGTCCGACTTCGGCGAGCGGAGCGACGCCGAGGAGCTCGGCATCGAACCGGCGACGCTCGACAGCCTCCTCCACTTCGCGGTCGACAGGCAACTGTCGGCGCCGGAGACCGCGGACCGCGCCGGCGTCGACCCGAGCGTCGTCCGGCGGGCGCTCCGATGGTGTTCGCGCACTCGCCACAAGCGCCACACTCCCCCGAAGCCGTCGATGTCGAACTGAGCGGGCGGCGACAGTATCCGTCAGACCGATGATACGCCCCGCAATCGCGTCTGCGACGGTCTGTGTGCATCTGCGGACACCACAGTTATGGCGCTCTCTCGCCGACGTTCAGGCCCATGCAGGCCGACCCGCAGGAGATCGTCAGGACCGGCGACCGACTGCTCGCGGCGTACCCGGAGCTGTTCACCGAGCAGTACGCCGCGAACGACCGGGTCGTCGACCGCCTCGTCGACGTGGAGTCGTTTCGCTCGCGGTCGCGCCTCGCCGGGTACATCACGCGCGAGAAGCGGGCGCGGGACGCCACCGGGTGACGCCGGCCGCCATCTGACACACGCGCCACAATCACCACAGACGCGTGTGGCGCTGGCGTACCCCACGCGGCGGCGCTGTCACGGGACGTTCTTTATGTACCGCGGCCCGTGTTGCACGACGTATGTTGCTCACTGGGACCGTCGTCGCGGACTCCTCGACCGTCTACCCCGACGGGGCGGTCGTCGTCTCCGGCGACCGCATCGAAGCGGTCGGTCCGCGACCGGAGCTCGAACCGCAGTTCCCCGCTCACGAACGCCAGTCCTACGACGTGCTGCTGCCGGGGCTCGTCGGCGGGCACGTCCACTCCGTCCAGAGCCTCGGGCGGGGCATCGCCGACGACACCGAACTGCTCGACTGGCTGTTCGACTACATCCTCCCGATGGAGGCCTCGCTGTCGGCCGAGGAGATGGAGGTCGCGGCGAAACTGGGCTACCTGGAGATGCTCGAGAGCGGGACCACGACGTGTATCGACCACCTCTCGGTCGCTCACGCCGACCGCGCCTTCGAGGCGGCGGGCGAGATCGGCATCCGCGGCGTCCTCGGGAAAGTGCTGATGGACCAGCGCTCGCCCGACGGCCTGCTCGAAGACACGCAGGCCGCGCTGGACGAGTCCGAACGGCTCATCACGAAGTACCACGGCGCGTTCGACGACCGCATCCGCTACGCCGTCACGCCCCGCTTCGCCGTCTCCTGCACCGAGGAGTGTCTCCGCGGCGCACGCGAGCTAGCCGACGCCTACGACGGCGTTCGCATCCACACCCACGCCAGCGAGAACCGGAGCGAGATAGCGACGGTCGAGGACGACACGGGGATGCGCAACATCCACTGGCTCGACGAGGTGGGGCTCACCGGCGAGGACGTGGTGCTCGCCCACTGCGTCTGGACCGACGAGAGCGAGCGCGAGGTGCTGGCGGAGACGGGTACGCACGTCACGCACTGCCCGTCCTCGAACATGAAGCTCGCGAGCGGTATCGCGCCGGTCTGGGACTACCGCGACCGCGGCATCAACGTCGCGCTCGGCAACGACGGCCCGCCGTGTAACAACACGCTCGACGCCTTCACCGAGATGCGACAGGCCAGCCTCCTCCAGAAGGTCGACCAGCTCGACCCGACGGTGACGCCGGCGAGCGAGATTTTCGAAATGGCGACCATCAACGGCGCGAGGGCGGCCGGCTTCGAGAAGCTCGGGGCCCTCCGAGAGGGGTGGCGCGCCGACATCGTCGGCCTCGACACCGACCTCACGCGCGCCACGCCGCTGCACGACGTGCTCTCGCACCTCGTGTTCGCCGCCCACGGGGACGACGTGCGCTTCACGATGGTCGACGGGACCGTCCTGCAGGAACACGGCGAGGTGACAGCCGTCGACGCCGACGCGGTCCGCGAGCGCGCGTCCGAGATGGGACTGAACATGGACCTCGAAGACGCTCGGGAGTCCGCGCGGGAACAGAAACCCTGAGCGGCGGTCGCGGACACGGTCGCCGGCCTCAGCCGAGTCGCGTTCGCAATCGCGAGGCGAGCCAGTCGCTCAGGACGACCAGCCCGAAGACGGCGGCGATGGCCGTCAGGAGCTTCTGATACTGCAGGCGCTGGATGGTGACGACGAGGTAGTAGCCGATGCCGCCGGCCCCGACGAAGCCCAGAATCGTCGCCGAGCGGATGGTGCACTCCCAGCGGTACAGCGTGTAGGAGGCGACGGTCGCGGTCACCTGCGGGACCATCCCGTGACAGACCGCCTGGAGCCGGGTCGCGCCGCCAGCCGCCACCGCCTCGGTCGTCATCGGGTCCGTGTCTTCGAGGAAGTCGGCGTACAGCTTCCCGAGGACGCCGGCGTTGTGGACCGCCAGCGCGAGCGCGCCCGCGAAGGGGCCGAGCCCGATGGCGGTGACGAACAGGAAGCCCCAGACGATGCCGGGGACGGAGCGGAGGAAACTGAGGACGGTCCGGCTGACGTGGTAGACGCCCCTCCCCGCGGCGACCCGCGTCGGGGAGGCGGTCGCGTACAGCGGGCCGCGGTGGGTGACCGTCGCGGCGCTGGTCACCGCGAGCGGCACGGCCAGCGCGACGGCCAGCGCGGTCCCGACGACGCTGATGGCCAGCGTCTCGACGACGGCCCACAGCAGACCGTCTCGAAGCGTTCGACCCAGCAGGTAGTCGCGGCTGGTATCGGGCGGCAGTCCCTCGGCGACGAAGGCCAGCATCTGCTCGCGCGCGCCCGGCGAGACCAGCGCCAGCGGGTCGACCTCCGCGACCCACGCGGCGACCAGAAGGACGAGACAGCCGGCAAGTATCGTCGTGAGCCGGCGCTTCGAGGCCAGCGGCTCCGTCTCGTACTCGTCGACCGCGGTGGACGGACCGAGGCCCGCCTCGGCCGACGACCCGGCGCGCTCCTCAGGCATACCAGCGGACCCGCGTTGAGGACTCGTCCCCGTCCTCGGTCGGTTTCGCCGCTCGGTGCTGCCGCGGGCCGCCCGCCGCCCGTCGCGTGTCGGGCGTCGACTTTCCCGCGGCGAACAGGTCGTCGAGCATCTCGTCGGAGACCTCGGCCGCGGACTCGTCGAAGCGCACGCGACCGTCGGCCAGGCCCACTATGCGTTCGAACCGCTCCAGCGCCAGGCCGACCTCGTGGAGGACGGTGACGAGCAGTTCGCCGTCGAGGACGCCGTCGAGCACGTCGACGACGTTAGCGCGGGAACTGGGGTCTAAGTTCGCCGTCGGCTCGTCGGCCAGGACCACTGGCGCGTCACGCGCGAGCGCCCGGGCGAAGGCGACGCGCTGGCGCTCGCCGGCGCTCAGGGTGGCCGCGCGGGCGTCGGCCTTCCCCGCGAGACCCACGGCGTCGAGCAGTTCGAGGCCCGGTTGCGGGTCGCACGGGACGAGCGGTTCGAGAAAGCCCCGGAGCCACGAGCAGTCGCCGACGCGGCCGCTGAGGACGTTAGCGAGCGCGGTCCGCCGGTCGACGAGGGTCTCGCCCTGGTACGCGAGCGCCACGTCCGCCCCTGAGACGGGGTCGCCGTCGAGCGTCACCGTCCCCTCGTCGGGCGTGAGCGCGCCGTTCGCCAGTCGGAGGAGCGTCGTCTTGCCCGCGCCGGACGGGCCGACGACGGCCACGCGCTCGCCGGGGGCGAACCGCAGGGACACGTCCGCCAGCGCCGCCTCGCCGTCGAAGCGCTTCGTCACGCCGTCGAACGCCAGTTCCCCACTGCTCGCCGACTCAGCCATCCGCGCTCACCCCGAGGCCCCCGCCTCCGTCTCGGTCTCGATGCCCGCCATCTCGACGGCGTCGTCGAGCGAGGCGAAGTCGTCGTGGCTCACCTCGACGTAGTGGTCGACGTTCTGCTGGGCCAGAATCTCGGTCTCGCCCGCCGAATCGAGGCCCGTGAACGCCCGGCGGACCTCGGCCGCCGTCGCCGCCTCCATCGACGGCGCGACGGCCCACGGATAGTCGGGAAAACCCGGCGTCCGCCAGATTTCGCGGACGCCCGTCACCGCGTCGTCGTCGACGAGCGCGTCGTAGATGCGGGCGTTCAGCGCACCGACGGTTCCGGTCGACCCGGCGGCGGTCTTCGCCGTGGCGTCGTGTGCGCCGACGTGGGTGACCTGCTCGAACGCCGTCTCCGGGGCCAGGTCGTGTTCGGTTCGGAGGTAGTACGTCGGCATCACCGTCCCGCTGGTGGAGATGGGGTCGCCGAACACCAGTTCGAGGTCGCCCGCGTTCGCGGCCACGTCGTCCATCCCCCCGACGTCGGCGTCCGCGCCCACGACGAACGCGGAGTGCCACAGCGTCTCGCCGTCTTTCGACCCGACGACGACCGGCTCCGCGCCGGCCCGGTGGTGGGCGAGGACGTACGAGACGCCGCCGTAGTAGGCGAGGTCGACCTGCTCGGCCACCATCGCCTGGACCATCCCCGCGTAGTCCGCGGCGGTCCGGAGGTCGACGGTCACGCCGAGTTCGGCCTCGAGGTAGGACGCGAGCGCCGTGTTCTGTTCGATGGCGGTGTCGGGGTCCACGTCGGGAACGACGCCGACGGTCAGCGTCGGCCCGCTGGCGCTCCCGAGACAGCCGGACAGCGACAGCGCCGCCGCTGTCCCCAGAAAGCCGCGTCTCGTTATCTGCATGTGCCAACTGGTGTCACTGCGAGCGGCTTGAAGCTTTCGCGGGACACATCGCGGGTGGCGCGTGTGTGCCGCGTCGGTCGGCCGCTCGCGCGGCCGCGTCGGACCGCCTCACTCGGCCGCGGCGATGGCCTCGATCTCGACGCCGACGCCCTTCGGGAGGTTCGCGACCTCGACGGCGCTGCGGGCCGGCGGTTCGTCGTCGAAGAACCCGGCGTAGGTGTCGTTCATCGCGTCGAAGTCCTCGATGTCGTCGAGGAAGACGGTCACCTTGAGCACGTCGCTCATGTCCAGTCCCTCCTCGGCGAGGACCGCTTCGACGTTCGAGAGCGACTGCTCGGCCTGGACCTCGATGGGCTCGTCGTCGAGCAGTTCGCCGTCGGGCGTCAGCGGAATCTGGCCCGCCGTGAACACGAGGTCGCCGTTCGTCGTCGCCTGGCTGTACGCGCCGACGGCCGCGGGGGCGTCGTCGGTGCTGATGATGCGCTTCATACGCCGTCGTACCGGCGACCGCGCCTTAAAATCACTCCCTCCTGCCGTCTACCTGCACGCCCCATCGACTTCGCTCAGCTACTCTGTGGCGTCTCGCAGGTCCGCCTCGGTGTCGACGTCCCGCCGGACGCCGGGGTCGCCGACGTCGACGAACCGGACTCCATCGCCGCGCTCGACGAGGTCTCGGCCGCCGCGGTCGCCGGAGACGATCGCGAGCGCGTCGAAGTGCCGTCGGTCGAACAGCACGGGGTTCCCGCGCTGGCCGTCGTGGCGCGGGACGGCGATGCCGTCCTCGTCCGCGCGGTACGTCGCGACGAGTCGGTCGACCGTCCCGGCGCTGACGAACGGCATGTCCCCGAGCAGGAAGACGGCCGCGTCCCAGCCGTTCTCGCGGGCGAACGCGACGCCGCGGCGGACGGAGGTGCTCTGGCCCTCGGCGTAGTCGTCGTTGCGCCGAACCGAGAGCGAGAGGCCGTCGAGCGCATCGGTGACTGCTTCGGCCTCGTGGCCGACGATTACGACGGCGTCGTCGAGCGACGACGTGCACGCGGTCTCGGCGGCGTGGCGAACCAGCGGCGCGCCGTCGACCGACGCGAGCAGTTTGTTGTCGTCCCCGAACCGGGAGCTGTCGCCGGCGGCGAGAACGACGCCGCCGACCCTCGCGCGGTCGCGCTCCGTCATCGCCGCGGCCCCCGACGGGTCGCTCCGCGACGGGTCGCCGCCATCAGTCACCGGCCTCCGCTGTCGGTAGCCCGACCGGTTCGCAGACGCCCGTCTCGAAGGACGTGACGACGCCGCGAGAGAGGCGGTCGGTCTCGGCCAGCGCGTGGTCGAGCACGTCGATAGCGGTCGCTCGCCGCGCCTCCGTGTCCGCCTTGTTCACCAGCGGGACCACGGACGCCGAGGACGGGGCGTTTCTGCGGCCGCCCTCCGGGTGGGCGAGCACTGTCCCGACGGCCTCGGCCGTGATGGGGTCGCCCACGTCGAGGCCGGTGAGCGCGGCGACGCGCTCCGGACGGTGGACGGCGTCGGTCGTCAGCGGCTCGCCGACGGCCGCGACGGACGCCACCGGCACGACGTGCGTCGCCGCGCTCGGAACGACCGGCTCGTCCTCGCCCGGCGCTTTGAACTCGCGTCGGCGCGCGCCGTCGGCCTTGACCAGCAGTCGGTCGAAGACGCCGCTGTAGTACACCGACCGCAGGAACTCGGGGTCGAACCCGCGGACCTTCTCCGCGGCGCGTTCGGGATTCGTCACCCACTCGCGGGCGAAGGCGAGCGGCGGGTCGTGGTCGGAGATGACGTACGGGTAGCCGTCGCGGACGGTGAGCGTCAGGGGGAGGTCGGGCGGCGGGGGCATCGCCGTGGTCGTCGTGTAGCCCACGTCGAGGCCCTCGCGAGCGCCCTCGGCGGCCAGTTGGCCCATGGCGGTCTTCTTTCCGCCGGCCCCCACGAACGCGACGAGCGCCCGGGCGTCCATCCCGAGCGCGTCGGTCAGTCGCATGCGATAGCTCTCTCGCACAGCCACATATAGCTCTCGCCGCCACACCCGCCGTGTCGCCGATAGCGTTTTTGCGACCGCGCGGTACGTGTCCGGTATGCCTCGCGTGGACGTTCGCGGCGAGATCTGTCCCCGGCCGGCGCTCATCGTCCGCCGGGAACTCTCAGACCTCGAACCGGGGGACACGCTCACCGTCCGGGGCGATTACCCGCCGGCCGAGCGGAACCTCCGCCGGATGTGTACGACCCACGGCTTCGACGTGTCGGCGGTCGACACCGACGCCGCCGACGAGTTCGAACTCCGGCTGCTGGTGACCGACATGTCGTCGCTCCCGGAGCGGTGACGATGACGGACGACGGACCGGTCGACGAGGGCGCTGCGGCCGGGAAAGACACCTCTGCCGACGGCGACGGTCCCGACGAGCCGCGCCTCACCGAGCACGCGGAACTGCACGGCTGTTCCTGCAAGGTCGGACAGAGCGACCTCGACGCGCTGCTCGCCGACGCGGGCCTCGCCGACTCGCGCGACGACCTGTTGTTCGGCGTCGGCGAGGACGCCGCCGCCCGCCGGCTCACCGACGACCTCGCGCTCGTCTCGACGGTCGACTTCTTCACCCCCATCGTCGACGACCCGTACGACTTCGGCCGGGTCGCGGCCTGCAACGCCGCGAGCGACGCGTTCGCGACGGGCGCGACCGAGAACCTCGACTGCCTCGTCGTCCTCGGCCTGCCCCGCGAACTGACCGACAGCGCGGCCCCGATTCTCGCCGGGATGGCCGACGCTCTCGACGCGATGGGCGGGGGCGTCGCCGGCGGGCACACCATCATGAGCCCGTGGCCGTTCGCCGGCGGAGCGGTCACCGCGACGGCGCACCCCGACGCGCTGCTCACGGCACGCGGCGCACGCCCCGGCGACCGCCTCTACCTGACGAAACCGCTCGGGACTCAGCCGGCGATGGGCGCGACGCGCGTCTCCGACGGGGAGTTCGTCGAGACCGTCCGAGACGCCGCGGACCGCCCGCTCGACCGAATCGGTGCGGACGCGGTCGCGTGGATGACCATCCCGAACCGCGACGCGGCGCTGGCCTGCCGGGAGTTCGCTAGCGCTGCGACGGACGTGACCGGCTTCGGCCTCGCCGGCCAGAGCCGCGTCCTCGCCGAGCGGTCCGGCGTCGGCGTCGTGCTGACCCATCTGCCGGTCGTCGCGGGGACGACAGAGCTCTCCCGACTGTTCGGCTACGGCCTGACCGTCGGCGAGAGCGCCGAGACCAGCGGCGGACTGCTGGTCGCAGTCCCGCCGGACGCGTCGGCCGACCTCGAAGCAGCGTTCGACGAGGCGGACGTGTTCTACCGCCACGTCGGCCGCGTCACCGGCGGCAGCGGCGTCACCGTCGACGACCCGACCGTGGAGCCGGTCCGGCGCTGACCGCTCGTAGGACGTCTCTACTGCCGTTCAGGATGTGTCTAACTACCATACTGGAGTCGGGGTCGAGGAGCGACACCCGTCAGCCCAGACGGAGCACCGCTTCCAGGACGCCGCCGCCGAGACAGAGCGCCTTGTCCGAGATTTTCGTCGGGTCGACCGACTCGCCGCGGGGGTCCACGTCGCCGAGTTTCGCCCCCTCGGAGACGTCGAGGCCGCCGTGGACGAGGCCGCGGACGAGGCCGTCGATCTCCGTCTCGACCGGGCTGTCGCCCACCCGCCCGACCACGTCGCCCGCGGCGACGGTGTCTCCGATGGCGACGGTCGGCTCCCACGGACCGTCGTCCGGCGCGCGAAGCACCCGCTCGTGGGTGAACCCGCGGCGCTCGCCGGGTTCGCCGTCGTATGCGCTCGCGGTCCCCTCGTAGAACACGCGGCCGAGTTCGTGCCCGCGGTCGGTCTCCACGACGGCGTCCACGTCCGCGCCGGCCTCGAAGCCGGGGCCCATCCCGACCACCACGTCGGCGTCACCGCGCCGCGTTCCGGTGTCGAACTTCCCTTTCGCCATGATTGCGTCCACGAGGACGGCGGCGTCAAGTTCGTCGGCGACCGCGGCGTCGGGGTCGACGAGAACCGGCACGTCCCCGTCGGTCAGCACCTCGATTGCCTCGTCGATATCCTCGGCGCGTCTGCCGACGACGCCCTCGACGGACACCTCGCCCTCGTACAGCGCCGCCCCGAACGCGACCGCACGGCGGACGACGGTCGGGCGCTCGACCTCCGTGACGACGACCGGGTAGCCCGCCCGGTGGAGTCGGGAGACGACGCCGCTTCCGAGGTCGCCGCCGCCCCGGACGACGGCGAGGTCGTCGAGGTTCAGGTCGGTGGCGCGCTCGCCGGTGGCGTCGTGGCGGTCCATGCTGACCTCCGCGAGGATTGAGAGCGCGACCGCGGCCGGGCCGCTCCCGCCGAGGTCGAGGCCGACGGGCGTCCGGACGCGTGCGAGGTCCCGCCGGGCGTAGCCGTCCTCGGCGAGCGAGTCGAGGACGTGGTCGGCCTTCGTCTCGCTGGCGACGAGACCGACGTAACCCGCGGCGCCGTCGAGCGCCGCGGCGACCGCCTCTCGGTCGAACGTGCCGCTCCGCGTCGCGACGGCGACCGCTGTCTCGCGACCCATCGGCAGGTCCCGGAGTTCCTCGCCGTAGTCGCCGTGAATCACGTCGGTGTCTTCGGGGAACGCCGCGGGGTCGGCGTAGTCCTCGCGGTCGTCGACGACGGTGACGGCGTAGCCCAGCCGTTCGGCCAGCGGCGCGAGGTCGGCGCTGATGTGGCCCGCGCCGGCGACGTAGAGGCGCGGCCGGCCGCGGACCCGGTCGACGAACACGTCCATCTCGCCGCCACAGACCATCCCGGTGTTGCCGCCGGGTTCGAGTTCGTAGGTTCTGACGCCCGGTTCCTCGTCGCCGGAAAGCACCGCGCGGGCGTCCTCGACGGCGAGGTGCTCGACCGTCCCGCCGCCGATTGTGCCGTACGTCTCCTCGGCGGTGACGACCATCTTGTCGCCCACGTCCCGCGGCGCGCTCCCGTCCTTTCGGACGATGGTCAACAGCGCGGCCGGGTCGCCGCGCGCGGCCAGCGTGTCGAGGCGCTCGAACAGGCTCATACGAACGATGTGACCTCCTGTGCGACCACGAGTTCGACCACCCGGTCGTAGGAGATCGGTTCGATCTCCGGCGGGAGGTCGACCCCGCGAACGTCCACGTCTCGCGCGACGGCGGAGACCGGCGCGTCCACGTCCGGCGTCAGGTAGACGCCGTCCTGAATCAGGACGACGTGGGCGTCGGGGTCGCCCGCGGCGGTTCGCAGTCCGATTTCGGCCATCGGCTCGTCGATGAGATAGAGCATGAGTCAGAAGTCAAGCGTGTGGTCAGCGTCGCGGATGCGGGCGGCGACGCGGTCGCCCGACCACACCGACACGTCGTCGGCGATGTCGGCTTCGTCTACGTCGCGGGCTTCCATCGCGGTGGCGTCCGCGACCATGGTCCCCTCCTGTTCCAGCAGGTCCGCGACGTGACCCGTCATGTTCAGCGCGTCGCGGTCGACGGCCTCGCGCGCGCCGTAAACCCCGTCCTGCGTGAAGACGACGGTCACGTCGTGCAGGTCGAACCCGGCCGCGACGCCGCGGGCCGCGCGCAGGCCCTCGGGGACGTGGACCCGGCCGTAGGGCGCGCGGGTCAGCATGACGACCACGTCCCGCTTCATAGCGAGACCACCCGGTCCGCCTCGCCGAGGACGTCCGCGAGGTCGGGGAGCAGTCCCACGTCGACGCCGTCGGGGTAGTCCGCGTCGGCGTCGATGCCGCGGGCGTCCACGCAGAGCCCGCAGCAGATGACCTCCGCGCCGTCTGCGATAAGTTCCTGGAACTTCGCCGTCGGCATCTCGTCGTACAGCCCCGAGTCCGAACAGTCCGGGAACGACTGGTCGGCAACCGGGACGAGCGCGCCGTCGAGGTAGTGGAAGTACGTCACCTCGTGGCCCGCGTCCAGCGCCGCCCGCCCGAGCTCGTAGGCGGTGCGCCAGCGCTCGCTGTCGAAGGGCCCGCCCGTCAGGAGGAACCCGATGTAAGCCATGGTGTCGATTTTTCGGAGAATCGGTCTTAACGCTTCCCCCGACACAGCGAGCGTGGGAGAGCGAGGCGGCCGTCAGTCGTCACCGTCCCGGGCTTCGAGGGCGGCCCGCAGATCCTCGTCGGTGAACGGCAGGTCAGTCAGGCGGACGCCGACGGCGTCGCGGATGGCGTTCGACAGCGCCGGCGGCACGCCGTTGGTCGGGAGTTCGGCGATGGACTTCGCGCCGAACGGGCCGGTCGGTTCGTGCGTCTCGACGAGGATGGTCTCCATCGGCGGGTGGTCCGTCGTCCGGGGCATCCCGTACTGGCGAAAGCCCTGCACCTCGGGGTTGCCCTCGTCGTCGAACGAGAGGCCGCCGCTGGTGGCGTATTCGAGGCTCATGTGCTCGCCGCCCTCGATCTGTCCCTCGACGAGGGCGGGGTTGATGGCGACGCCGCAGTCGGCGGCGAACACCAGTTTGTTCAGGTCGTACTCGCCGGTCTCCTCGTTCACCGTCACGTCGGCGAACTGCGCGCCGTAGGGCGGCGGGCTCTCGTCGGTCGAGTGGTTGCCGTCGCCGAGGATGTGCTCTCGCTTCTCGTCGCTGTAGGCCGCCTCGTAGCCGATTTCCTCCAGCGAAACGCGGTTCCCGGTGTCCTCGCTGTACACCGCGCCGTCGCCGGTGTCGAGGACCGCCGGCGGTTCGTCGAGCAGCCTCGACCCCCACTCCAGCAGTCGTTCCTTGGCGTCTTCGGCGGCGTTCTTGACCGCGCGGCCGCTGATGTACGTCGTGGAGGAGGCGTACGCGCCGTAGTCGAAGGGCGTCAGGTCCGTGTCGGCGGCGACGACGACCACGTCTTCCGGGGTACAGCCCAGCACCTCGGCGGCGATCTGCGAGAACATCGTGTCCGCGCCCGTGCCGGTATCGACGCCGCCGACCTGGAGGTGGAAGCTCCCGTCCTCGTTCATCTTCACCTGCGCCGCGCCGAGTTCCTTGCCCGCGACGCCGCTGCCCTGCGCGATGAGCGCCATGCCGACGCCGCGGTGCAGGTGGTCCTCGTCTGGCTGGTCGAGGTCGTCGTAGCCGATAGCCTCCTTGCCGCGCTCGACGCACTCGCGGATGCCACAGGAGCGGATGCGCCGCTCGAACCGGTCGTCGTCCTTCAGGATGGCGACGCTCCGGTCGAGGTCGCCCTCGCGGACCGCGTTCCGAAGGCGGAACTCGACGGGATCGAGGTCGAGGCGGCGGGCCACCTCGTCCATGTGGGACTCGACCGCGAAGTGACCCTGGGGAGCGCCGTATCCCCGCATCGCCGCGCCCATCGGGAGGTTCGTGTGGACCACGTCGCCCGAGAAGCGGACGTTGGGGACCCGCGGGTAGATGGGGAGCGGTTTCGTCCCGACGTTGTTCGCGACGGTCATGCCGTGCGTGCCGTAGGCCCCCGAGTTCGACAGCGTGTAGAGGTCCATCGCCTCGATGTCGCCGTCGTCGGTGACGGCAGTCTTCATCCGCATCCGCATCGGATGTCGGAAGCGAAGCGCGGTGAACTCCTCCTGTCGGGTCATCTCCAGTTTGACCGGGCGACCCGCCGCGAGGTGGAGCGCGAACGTGATGGGCTCGATGGCCATCTCCTGTTTCGAGCCGAACCCCGCGCCGATACGCGGTTTCTTCACGCGCACGTCGCGGATGGGCACGTCGAACAGGTGCGCGATCTGCCGGCGCGTGTGGAACGGCACCTGCGTCGCCGTGATGAAGACGTGGCGGTCGTCCTCGTCGGTGTAGGCGATGGTGGCGTGGGGCTCCGGGACGCAGTGGGACTGGTAGGGCGTCTCCCACTCGGTCTCGACGACGTGGGCGTCGTCCCTGTCCGCGGCGTCGTCGAACGCCGCGTCCACGTCGCCCAGTTCGCCCTCGAAGTGCGATTCGAGGTTCTTCGCGTAGTCCGCGCCCGATTGCTTGTTCTCCACGTCGTCGGTCTCGAACAGTTGCGGGGCGTCCTCGTCCAGGGCGTCCTCGGGGTCGAACACCGCGTCGAGTTCGCGGTACTCGACTTCGACCTTGCGGGCGGCGCGGTCGGCGGTGTCCGGGTCCTCGGCGGCGACGGCCGCCACCGGGTCGCCGACGAATCGAACGTGCTCGCGCAGGACCGTCAGGTCCCACGGGCTGGGTTCGGGGTAGGACTGGCCGGAACTGGAGTACAGCTTGTCCGGGACCACGTCGTCGAACGGCGTGATGACCGCGTAGACGCCGTCCATCGCCTCCGCGGCGCTGGTGTCGACGGACTCGACGTAGCCGTGGGACACGTCGCTGCGCACCACTTTGCCGTGTGCGAGGTCGGGGAAGCGGTCCCGGTAGTCCGCCGTGTAGCGGGCCTCGCCCGTGACGATCTTCCGGGCGTCGTCTTTCTCCTCGTTCGTCGTGATGCTCTCGCGCTCGTCCGGAGCCTTGCGGTCCGGTTCTCTCGCCGCGCCCTCCACCGTTCCGCCGGTGGCCTCCTCCTCCGCCCGTACGCCGTCGGGTCCGTCGTCGAGTTCCGATGCACCGTTCGAGTCGCTCACGGCTCGCCCCCCGAGCAGTCACACCCGCCGGGCGGACAGCCCGAGTCGAGCGTGCCGCCGGCCGCGTCGCCAGGCGGTGGGTTCCCGTCGCTCGGCGGCCCGCCGTCAGTCGCCACCGCCCGGTCGCCGTCCATCCGGTCGGCGGCGTCGAGCACCGCCTCCACGATTTTCTTGTAGCCCGTACAGCGACAGAGGTTGTCCGACAGCGCCTCGCGCACCTCCCGCTCCGTCGGGTCCGGGTTCTCGTCCAGTAGCGCTTTCGAGCGCATTATCATCCCCGGGATGCAGAAGCCACACTGCAGCGCGGTGTTGTCCACGAAGGCCTGCTGGACCGGGTGCAGGTCGTCCTGCTCGCCGAGTCCCTCGATGGTCTCGACCGACGCGTCCTCGACCTTCGTCACGGGCGTCACGCACGACAGCGTCGCCTCGCCGTCGACGTGGACCGTACAGAAGCCGCAGGCCCCGGTGTCACACCCCCGCTTCGCACCGGTGTACCCGTTGGCCCGCAGCACGTCGAGGAGGGAGTCGGACTTCGACGCCTCGAACGTCTCCGTCTCGCCGTTCACTTCCAGTTCGATTTGCATATGGCTCATCAGCTCGCTGACTATATCGGCTACGTGACGCCCAGAACCGTAAATAGCTATCGCGGACAGCGGCTCGCACACGGGAATCTGTGGCCGCGGTCGGTCAGCGCTCGTCCAGTTTCGCGCGAATCTTCTCGGCGGTAATCGGCATCTCACGGATTCGGACGCCGACGGCGTCGCGGACGGCGTTGGACAGCGCCGGCGGGACCGTGTTCGTCGGCACCTCGGCGACGGACTTCGCGCCGAAGGGCCCGGTCGGTTCGTGCGTCTCGACCAGGATGGACTCGATGGGCGGCGTCTCGGTGGCCGACGGGAGGTGGTACTCGTCGAAGTCCGAGACCTCGGCGCGGCCCCGCTCGTCCAGCGTGATACCCTCGCTGACGGCCAGTTCGTAGCTCATGTGGTTCGCGCCCTCGACCTGGCCCTCGGCCATGCCGGGGTTGATGGCGACGCCGCAGTCGACGGCGACGACCAGTTCGTGCACGTCGAACTCGCCGGTCTCCTCGTCGACCGTGACGTCCACGAACTGGGCGGCGAACGGCGGCGGGCTCTCCTCGGTGCAGTGGGTGCCCTTCCCGAGGATGTGCTCGCGCTCCTCGTCGCCGTAGGCCGCCTCGTAGCCGATGTCTTCGAGTGTGACCGACTCGCCGGTCGCTTCGCTGTACACCGCGCCGTCGCCGGTGTCGAGGTCCGCGGCGGGCTCGTCGAGCATCTTGGCACCCCACTCCAGAATCCGCGCTTTGGCGTCCTCGGCGGCCTTCTTGACGGCCATCCCGCTGATGTAGGTGGTCGAGGAGGCGTACGCGCCGTAGTCGAAGGGCGTCACGTCCGTGTCCGAGGAGCGGACGACGATCTGGTCCTCGTCGCAGCCCAGCACCTCGGCGGCGATCTGGAGGAAGGCGGTGTCTGCCCCGGTCCCGATGTCGACGCCGCCGACCTGGAGGTGGAAGCTCCCGTCCTCGTTCATCATGAGCTGGGCCGCACCGAGCTCGTCGCCGGCGACGCCGGTCCCCTGTGCGGACAGCGCCATGCCGACGCCGCGGTGCAGGTGGTCTTCGTCGGGCTGTTCGATGTCGTCCCAGCCGATGGCCTCCTTGCCGCGCTCGATGCACTCGTCGAGGCCACAGGATCGGATGCGCCGCTTCGCACCCTCGCCGCCCATCATGCCCGCTATCTCGTCCAGGTCGCCGACCTCCATGTAGTGGCGCTGTCGGAACTCGACGGGGTCGAGGCCGAGGTCACGCGCCACCTCGTCGAGGTGCCCCTCCAGCGCGAGCGTGCCCTGCGGTGCGCCGTAGCCCCGCATCGCGCCGGTCTGTGGCGTGTTCGTGTGGACGATGTCGGCCTCGAAGTGGACGTTCGGGACCTTCGAGTACAGCGGCAGCGGCTTGCTCCCGACGTTGCCCGCGACGGTCATCCCGTGGCTCCCGTACGCGCCGGTGTTCGACAGCGCGTAGATGTCGATGGCCTCGATGTCGCCGTCCTCGGTGACGGCGGTCTTCGCTTTGACTTTCATCGGGTGGCGCGAGCGCATCGCGTAGAACTCCTCCTCGCGCGTGGCCTCGTACAGCACCGGGCGGTCGGTGGCGAGCGAGAGCGCGAGCGGAATCGGCTCGACGACCATCGCCTGCTTGCCGCCGAACCCGCCGCCGACGCGCGGTTTCTTCACCCGGATGTCGCGGATGGGGATGTCGAAGAGGTGCGCCAACTGGCGGCGCGTGTGGTTCGGGACCTGCGTGCTGGTCACGAGGACGTGCCGGTCGTCCTCGTTCCGGTAGGCGAGCGACGTGTGCTTCTCGACGTTGGCGTGGGACTGCCGGATGGTCTCCCACTCCGTCTCGTGGACGTGCACGTCGTCGCCCTCGAAGGCGCTCTCCGGGTCGCCGAGTTCGCCCTCGATGTTCGCCATGCGGTTGCGGTCGTAGTCGTGACCGACGATTTCGTTCTCGACCTCCTCGTCTGCGAACAGCTGCGGCGCGTCCGCGTCGAAGGCCGCCTCGGGGTCCGTGACGTAGTCGTACTCCTCGTAGCGCACTTCGACGGCGTCGGCGGCGGCCCGGGCCGTCTCGGCGTCCTCGGCGGCGACGGCGGCGACGGGGTCCCCGACGTAGCGGACGTGCTCGGTCAGGACGTGCATGTCCCACGGACTCGGCTCGGGGTAGGACTGCCCGGCGCTGGTGTACTTCGCGTCGGGGACCGCCTCGGAGTCCGGCGTGAGGACGACCTCGACGCCGTCCATCGCCTCCGCGGCGCTCGCGTCGATGTCGGTCACGCGGCCGTGGGGTATCTCGCTGCGGACGACCGCGGCGTAGGCGAGGTCCGGGTAGCGCGCCTCGTAGTCGGCGGTGTACTTCGCCTGCCCGGTGACGAGCTTTCTGTCGTCGTACTTCTCCGCGCGCTGGGAGACGCTGTCTCGCTCCCCCGGCGCGAGGTCGTTGTTCGCCGGCTCGTCCCACTCGAAGGGGTACTGCTCCAGTTCGGCGGGGTCCTCGGCGGCATCGGACTGCGAGGCCGTCCCGCCGTCCGTCTCGGGCGCGTCGCCGTCGCCTCGCGGGTCGGCGTCGTCACTCATCGCAGCCACCCCCACAGCAGCCACCCGCGTCGGCGGACTTTCCCATAGCCGTATCGTCTGCCGGTTCGCCACCGACCGGCCGACCGCCGTCGGCGGCGACGCCCTCCTCGCGCATCCGGCCGGCGGCGTCGAGCACCGCCTCCACGGGCTTCTGGTAGCCGGTGCAGCGACAGACGTTGTCGTCCAGCGCCTCGCGGACCTCCCGCTCGGTCGGGTCGGGGTTCTCGTCGAGCAGCGCCGTCGCCTGGACGATCATCCCCGGAATGCAGAAGCCACACTGGACGGCGAAGTTGTCCACGAAGGCCTGCTGGACCGGGTGCAAGTCGTCCTGCGTGCCCAGCGACGCGACCGTCCGTATCTCGCTGCCCTCGGCCTCGGTCGCGGCCACGCCGCAGGCCATGCGGACCTCGCCGTCGACGAACACCTTCGACGCGCCGCAGGTGCCGCCGTCGCAGCCGCACTTCACGTCGATGTGGCCGTGCTGTCTCAGTACCGTCGCCAGGTCCTGCTCGGGCCCGGCTTCCACTGTCGCCGTCTCGCCGTTTATGGTGAGTTCGATGTCCACGGAGATCCCTCCGGTGCGCCGTGCTGGCACACCCATCGTAGCCGTCGACCGTCGGAACACACCCGAGCGCGCGATTGCAGTGCGACGAATGTGTCACTCGGTTCGATCGGTACGATATCTGTCGTCTCTATGCTGGGTGGTACCAGCCCATATAGCTATGGTCCACAGGCGGTCGCCCCGGTGCGACTGGCGACCCGGACGGCCGAGACGGGGCGGCGAGGCCGGAGACGAGGGAAGGACACACGCCCGCGTGTGGCGTGTGCCACATTTGCGAGGGGCGCACACGGCCGGAGCGGCCCGGTCACTCGGCGGCCTTCGTCCGGACCGCTTCGAGGAGGACCTCGGCTCCGGTGACGACGTCGTCCCACTCGGTGAACTCGCTCTCGCGGTGGCTGATGCCGTCGACGCTGGGGACGAATATCATGCTCGTCGGCGTGATCTTGTTGAGGTAGTTCGCGTCGTGACCCGCGCCGCTGACCAGTCGCGTGTACTCGCAGCCGACCGTCTCGGCGGCGTCGACGACGGTGTCGATGCAGTCCTGGTCGAACGGGTCCGCGTCGACGCGCATGATCTGCTCGACCTCGTAGTCGAGGCCCTCGCGCTCGGCGGCGTGGGCGATCTCCCGCTCGATTCGCTCGACGGCCGCGTCGACTGCCGCGTCGTCGTACGAGCGGAAGTCGAGCGTGAACTCCACCCGCTCGGGGATGACGTTGATGGCGTTCGGCCACACGTCGACGCTGCCGACCGTGCCGACGAGGTCCGTTCCCTCCGTCGCGGTGATGCGCCGGACGGCCCGCGTCACGTCCGCCGTCGCGACGAAGGCGTCGTGGCGCATGTCCATCGGCGTCGGTCCGGCGTGGTTGGCCTGTCCCTCGAAGGTGACGTTCAGCCACGAGAAGCCGAAGACGCCCTCGACGGCGGCGACCGGGAGGCCCCGCTGTTCGAGGAACGGGCCCTGCTCGACGTGCAACTCGAAGTAGCAGTGGAGGTCGTCGGCCTCGCAGGGAACCTCCCCCTTGTAGCCGATGCGCTCCAGTTCCGCCCCGAACGTCTTGCCGTCCTTGTCCTCGCGCGCGTAGGCGTAGTCGAGGTCGAACACGTCGCAGTAGACGCCGCTGCCGAGCATGTCGGGCTGGAAGCGAACGCCCTCCTCGTTGCTCCAGGCGACGACGACCAGCGGGCGTCTCGTCGTCTCGCCGGCGTCGTTGAGCGCCTCGATCACTTCGAGCGCGCCGAGGACGCCCACGACGCCGTCGTACTTGCCGCCGTTGTACTGGCTGTCGACGTGCGAACCGAACAGGACCGGGTCCGCGTCGCCGTCTTCCCCCTCGCGCCGACCGAAGATGTTGCCCATCTCGTCGATTCGGACGTCGAGGCCGGCCTCGCGGAGCCACTCGACGAGCGTGTCGCGGGCCTCCCGGTTCGCGTCCGAGAGGCTGGGGCGATTGACGCCGCCGTTCTCCGTCGCGCCGATCTCGCTGAACGCCTCGAAGCGGCGGCTGAACCGCTCGCTATCGATGCTGACCTGTGCCATTGGGTAGCTGTTCCGGGGCGCGCTCTTGAAGATTTCGCCGCCTTCGACGGCCGCCGCGTGTCCCACTTGCGGCCCCACACAGGCGCAAACCACCGAAAGAACCAAGCGACTATTCCGCAAGGATGGGGGTATGACGACAGCGAGTAGCACGTCCCTCGCCTTCCGGGACGCGCGCGTTCTGGACGGGAGCGGCGCGGCCGCGTTCTCCGGGAGCGTTCGCGTGGCGGACGGACGCATCGACGAGATCAGCGACGACCCGCTCGACGCCGAGCGCGTGATCGACCTGGACGGCGCGTACCTCGCGCCGGGATTCATCGACATGCACGCTCACTCGGAACTACGGCTGTTCGAACACCCCGAAGCGCCGGAGAAACTGACGCAGGGCGTCACGACGGAAGTTCTGGGGCAGGACGGGGTCAGCGTCGCGCCGATTCCGACCGACCTCGCGGCCGAGTGGGAGGAGCGCGTCAAGTCCCTCGACGGCGAGATCGACGGCCGCTGGCCCTGGCACACCGTCGCCGGCTACCTCGACGAACTCGAAGCCGCCGAGCCAGCCGTCAACTGCGCGTACTACGCGCCGCACGGCAACATCCGGTCACAGTTCGCGGGGTTCGAAGACCGCCCGCTCGGCGACGACCGCGTCGCTGCCGGGCCGGTGGACGCCCCCCACCTCGAACAGGAGGCGACCGATGGCGAGACGGTCCGGGGAGAACTAGAGGCGCTCCGACGAGAACTCGCGGTGGCGCTCGACGAGGGCGCGTTCGGCATGTCCAAGGGGATGATCTACCCGCCCAGTTCCTACGCTCGCGACGACGAACTGGAGGCGCTCGCCGACGTGCTCGCGGAGCGCGACTCGTTCATGGTCTCGCACGTCTGGAACGAGACGGACCACGTGGTCGAGTCCATCGAGCGCTATCTGGACATCTGTCGGCGCGCCGGCTGTCACGCCCACGTCTCGCACCTCAAGGTCGGCGGCAAGCGGAACTGGGGGCGCTCCGAGGCCGTCGTCGACCTGTTCGACGAGGCGGTCGAGCGGGGCCAGCGGGTCACGTTCGACCAGTACCCCTACACGGCGGGGTCGACGATGCTCACCGCGCTCCTCCCACCCTGGGCCAGACAGGGCGAGTCCGAAGACATCCGCCACCGCCTGCACTCCGCGGCGGTCCGCGACCGCATCGCGGAGGACATCGACTCGCCCGGCGACTGGGAGAACCTCGCCCGCGCCGCGGGGACCTGGGAGAACATCCTCATCACGCGGACCGGGAGCGGCCGCTATCAGGGCGAAACCATCGCGGACGTCGCCGCGGAGATGGACCGCGAACCGGTCGACGCGATGTGCGAACTGCTCGTCGAGGAGGACCTCGACGTGACGATGGCGGACTTCATCATGTCCGAGGAGGACATCGAGCGCTTCCTCGCCGACGACCGCGGCACGTTCTGCACGGACGGCATCTTCGGCGGTAAGCCCCACCCGCGGGCCATCGGGACCTTCGGCCGCATCCTCGAACGCTACGTCCGCGAGCGCGACGTGCTCTCACCGGGACTGCTGGCCTACAAGGCCGCCGGCCACCCGGCAGACATCCTCGGCCTCGAAGACCGCGGCTACGTCCGCGAGGGCTACGTCGCCGACCTCGTGGCCTTCGACCTCGACGCGGTCTCGGCGAACGCGACCTACGAGGCCCCGTTCCAGTTCACCGACGGCATCGAGCACGTGCTCGTCGGCGGCGACCTGGCCGTCTCGGGTGGCGAGCCGACGGGGGCGCGAAACGGGAGCGTCCTCCGCTCGCACGAGGAGTGGGACGGGCCGGTTCGGCCCGTCCTGGACCGCGCCGCCGAGTGAGCGAGACGGTCAGTCGCGTTGTGGGGACGCTCGTGCTGAGGAGGTCGCCCGGGCTGTTGCGGGCGCTCACACCACCACGCTCTCCTCGGCGACCCGCTCGAAAAAACGCCGCGAACCGCTTCGGCCCGCTTACTCCGGCACTTCGCCGTCGACGCCCTCGACGAAACTGCTCATCTGCTGGAACAGGAACTCGTCGCTCTCGCCCTCGAACTTCGAGCCGGCCCACACGTTCAGTTCGTCGTCGAGAATCTGCTGTTCGGTCTCCGCGACCGTGTCCTTGACGTCCTGCGGGACGTTCGGCCCCCACTCGTCGAGCGCGGGGAGGTTCGTCTCCATGCCGCCCCAGAAGGCGTCGGACTCCCAGGAGCCGTCGTGGACCGCCGAGACGGCCGGCCCGTAGAACTCCTCCCAGTTCCAGACCGGGGAGATGAGGTAGTTCTCGCCGCCGAACTCGCCCATCGGCGCGTTGTAGCCAGACGCCCACACGCCCGCGTCGGCCGCGGCCTTGACCGCGGCGGGGGAGTCCTGCTCCTGGGCGATGACGTCACAGCCCTCGTCGATGAGGGAGTTCGCCGCCTGCCGGGAGGTCGGCGGGTCGAACCAGGCGTTGACCCAGCGGATCTTGAACGTCGCCTCGGGGTTGACCGAGCGCGCGCCGAGCACCATCGCGTTGATGGAGCGGACGACCTCCGGAATCGGGAACGCCGCGACGTAGCCGATCGTGTCGTTCTCGGTCACCATCCCGGCGGCCTGTCCCGCCAAGTAGCGCGGCTCGTAGATGCGGCCCATGTACCGCCCCATGTTCTCGCGGGTACGATAGCCCGTGGCGTGTTCGAAGTAGGTGTCGGTGTACTGCTCGGCGACGGTGTACATCGGGTCCTGGTAACCGAAGGTGGTCCCGAATATCACGTCGACGTCGCCCTGGGCGTACTGCTCGAAGACGCGCTGGGAGTCCCCCGGCGTGACCGCCTCCGTGTACTCCGTCTCCAGCCAGTCGTACTTCTCGTCGACGGCCTTCCGGCCCTCGTTGTGCGCCCAGGACCATCCCAGGTCGCCGATTTCGGAGATGTAGACCCACGCGGCCTTCACCGAGTCCATGCCGGACCCGCCGTCCCCGCTCGTCGCGGTCCCACCTGAGCCGTCCGATGAGGTCCCGCCGTCGCCACCCGAGTCAGTGCTCTCGCTGCCACCGTCACCGCCGTCGCCGCCGCTACACCCGGCGAGCGCGGCGACGCCCGTCGCCCCGAGGCCGCTCAGTATCTCGCGTCGCGAAATCGTGCGTTTGGAATCCATGAGTGGACTGGGAGAGTATTGCGTCACCGCTCACTTAAGAATATCTTATTGATGACGCCATATCTGGAACAAACGGCAGACAAATGCGCCATATTTTCGACAAAGTGCGTGTGTTTGTAACAGTAGTCAGAGAGATATCGCACTCTACTGGACGAACAGTCGGATTCGACTGGCCCGCCGTCTCAGCTCGGCACTTCGCCCTCGACGTTCTCGACGTAGCTCCCCATCTCCTGGAAGAGGAACTCGTCGCTCTCGCCCTCGAACTGCGAGCCGGTCCACACGTCCAGGTCGCCGTCGACGATGGCCGACCGGGACTCGGCGACGGAGTCGACGACGTTCTGTGGGACCTCGGGACCCCAGTCGTCCAGGCTACAGATACCGGCGTCGAGGCCCTCCCAGTAGGCGTCGGCCTCCCAGCTACCGTCCCTGACGGACTGGACCGTCGGCCCGTAGAACTCCTCCCAGTGCCAGATGGGGGAGGTGAGGTAGTTCTCGCCCGCGATGTCGCCCATCGGCGCGTCGTAGCCCGTCGCCCAGACGCCCGCATCGGCCGCCGCGCGGAGGGCGGCCGGCGAGTCCTGGTGCTGGGCCATCACGTCGACGTTCTCGTCGAGGAGGGCCTTCGCCGCCTCGCTCTCGGTCGGCGGGTCGAACCAGGAGTTCGTCCAGCGGACCTTCGTCGTCACCGCGTCGTTGACCGAGGCCGCACCGAGCGTGTAGGCGTTGATACCCCGGATGACCTCCGGAATCGGGAACGCCGCGACGTAGCCAAGCAGGTCCGTCTCGGTCACCATCCCGGCGGCCTGGCCGGCCAGGTACCGGGCCTGGTAGATACGGCCCATGTACCGCCCCATGTTCTCGCGGGTTCGGTAGCCGGTGTTGTGCTCGAAGTACGTGTCGGTGTACTGCTCGGCCACGTTGAGCATCGGGTCCTGATACCCGAACGTACAGCCGAAGATGATGTCGGCGTCGCCCTGGGCGTACTGCTCGAAGACGCGCTGGGAGTCCCCCGGCGCGACCGCCTCCGTGTACTCCGTCTCCAGCCAGTCGAACTGTTCGGCGACGGCCTTCCGGCCCTCGTTGTGCGCCCAGGACCACCCCAGGTCGCCGACCTCGGAGTTGTACACCCACGCGGCCTTCACCGAGTCCATGCCGGACCCGCCGCCCCCGCTCGTCGCGGTCCCGCCGGAGCCGTCCGAGGAAGTGCCGCCGTCGCCGCCAGCGCCTGTGGTCCCTCCGTCTCCACCGTCTCCGCCGTCGCCCCCGTCGCCGCCGCTACATCCGGCGAGCGCCGCTATCCCCGTCGCACCGAGCCCTCGCAGTACCGCTCGTCTCGTCCGTGCATGTGTCTTGTCAACCATTGCCTAACCGACGGATTATTCCGAGAAGAGAGACTTAAAAGATGGTGTTCGCGCAGGTATCGCCCCGCCGTCTGTCGAACGTGTCTGTGCGACGGACGGCCGAGGGAGATGTGGGGCGAATCTGTCGGACGTGTCCGGACGGCCGTCCCCGTCGGAGCGAATCGCGGGCGGTGTCGCCGGTGAACGGTTGCGGAGCGACAAACTGACAAACGCGCCACAGCGGTGCGGAACCTGGTCAGTGGAAACAGTTATACCCGTACATTATGGATACCCGGTCAAGAACACAGCGCATGTCGGAAAACACCACTCTCAGGATGGAGGGGATCCTGAAGGAGTTCCCCGGGGTCGTGGCGAACGACCACGTCGACCTCTCGGTCGAGCGCGGCGAGATCCACGGCCTGCTCGGGGAGAACGGGGCGGGAAAGAGCACGCTCATGAAGATCCTCTACGGGCTCTACTCCCAGGACGACGGGGAGATCTACTTTCAGGGGGAGCGCCTGGACCTCGAGTCCCCGCAGGACGCCATCGACGCCGGCATCGGGATGGTCCACCAGCACTTCATGCTGATTCCGCGCCTGACGGTCGCCGAGAACGTCGTCCTCGGCGAGCGCGAACCGGCGACGGTGTTCCGGGAGGACGCCGGCGAGGAGAGCTGGCTCCCGGCGTCGATTCGGAACAACGGCCTCGTTCAGTCGCTGGCGGGCACCTTCTCGCTCGGCCTCGACGTGCCCGAACAGCGCATCCAGGAACTGGCCGACCGCTACGGGTTCGACATCGACGTGAGCGCGAAGATCTGGGAACTGGACGTGGGCCAGCAACAGCGCGTCGAGATACTCAAGGCGCTGTATCGGGACGTCGACCTGCTCATCCTCGACGAGCCGACGGCCGTGCTCACGCCGACCGAGGCCGAGCGGCTCTTCGAGTCGCTCGAACGGCTGACCGACGAGGGGCTGTCGATCATCTTCATCACGCACAAGCTCAAGGAGGTGGACGCGGTCGTCGACCGGGTGACGGTCCTGCGAGAGGGGAAAAACGTCGGGACCGCCGAGGTGTCGTCGGTCACTCGCGCCGACCTCGCGGAGATGATGGTCGGCCGCGAGGTGCTGTTCGAGATCGACAGGGAGGCCGTCGACCTCGGCGAACCGGTGTTGCGCGCCCGCGGCGTCAGCGCCGAGGACGACCGCGGCATCGAGGCGCTCTCCGGCGTCGACCTGACGGTCCGACAGGGCGAGGTCGTCGGCATCGCGGGCGTCAGCGGCAACGGCCAGAAGGAACTCGCGGAGGTCATGGCCGGCATCCGCGACCCGACGGCGGGCGAACTGGTCGTCGGCGGGACGGACATCACGGGCGCGAAGCCCAAGCGGTTCGTTGAGAACGGGGTCTCGTTCGTCCCCGAAGACCGACTGCGCTACGGCTGTGCCGAGGACCTCTCGGTGATGCACAACGCCACGATGAAGGACTTCGGCGGCGCGGCCTTCGGCGACCGGGGGTTCCTCGACTACGGGAAGCTCGAATCCTACGCCGAGACGCTGGTCGACGAGTTCGACGTTCGCGGCGTCAGGGACGTGACCGAGACGGCCGCCGGCGACCTCTCCGGCGGGAACCTCCAGAAGCTGATACTGGCCCGAGAGATCTACCGCAACCCCGACCTGCTCATCGCGAACCAGCCCACCCGCGGCGTCGACGTGGGCGCTATCGAGTTCATCAGGGAGACGCTGCTCGAACAGCGAAAAGAGGGGACCGGTATCATCCTCCTCTCGGAGGACCTGGACGAGATATTCGACCTGAGCGACCGCATTCTCGTCGTCTACGAGGGCGAGTTCGTCCACGAGACCACGCCGGCGGAAGCCGACCGCGAGCGCATCGGTCTGGAGATGACCGGCGGCAGCGGCGGCGAGTCGGCGTCGGACCCGACGGCGACCCACGCCGAGGTCACGCAGGAGAGTGAGAGCTGATGAACGTCGCCATCGACGTGAACGCTCGCGAGGACGTCCCCGCCTGGCTGGCCTACGGGACGCCCGTGTTCACCGTGCTGGCCGCGCTGGCAGTCAGCGCCGTCGCCCTCCAGTTGCTCGACGTGAACCCGCTCGCGGCCTACGCGACGATGTTCGTCGAGACGCTCACAACCGAATTCGGCCTCACCGAGACGCTCGTCAAGGCCGTCCCGCTGATTCTCACCGGCCTGGCGGTGTACCTCCCGCTGAAGGCCGGGCTGTTCAACATCGGCGCGGAGGGCCAGCTCATCGCCGGCGCGCTCGCCGGGACGTGGGTCGGCCTCAACGTCTCACTGCCGGGGCTCGCGCTCGTCCCGCTGATGTTCGCCGCCGCGGCGGTCGCCGGGGCCGTCTGGGCCGGCATCCCGGCCTGGCTCCGCGCGAAGTGGGACGTCAACGAGATCATCACGTCGCTCCTGCTGACGTTCGTCGCGCTCGAAATCCAGAGCTACCTGCTCCGGGGGCCGATGCAGGGCGGGACCGGGAACTTCCCGCAGTCGGCGCGCTTCTCCGACGCGGCGACGATTCCGGAACTGTACTCCGGCGTCCACGCCGGCCTGCTGGTCGCCCTCGCGATGGTCGTCGTGACCTACGTCATGATGACCAGGACGCGCCTGGGCTTCGAGATCACGTTCGTCGGGTCGAACCACGAGGCCGCACAGCAGGCCGGCATGAGTCGGTACAAGGTATACCTGCTGGTGTTCGTGGTCGGCGGCGCGTTCGCCGCCATGGGCGGCATCAGCGAAATCGCCGGGGCGCAGGGCCGCTACCGCGCCGCGTTCGAACCGGGCTACGGTTTCACCGCCATCCCCATCGCCCTGCTCGGGCGAAACAGCGCGGTCAAGGTGCTGCTCGCCGGCCTGTTCTTCGCGGTGCTGTTCGTCGGCGGGTCGAGCATGGAGGTGGCCTTCGGCGTGCCCGCGGCGCTCGTCGAAATCATCCAGGCGCTCGTCATCCTCTTTCTGATCACCGCGGAGTTCTTCAAGAACTACCGGGTCAGCCTCGACTTCGACCGCGGGCCCAGCGGTGCGGCGGTCGAGCCACAGGGAGGTGACGACTGATGGTGAGCTTCCTCGCGGGCCTGCTCGACGCGACCGTCCAGGCGGCGACAGTCCTCCTGCTCGCGGGTCTCGGCGAACTCATCAGCGAGCGGGCCGGTGTGCTCAACCTCGGCGTCGAGGGGATGATGCTCGTCGGGGCGCTCGGCGGGTTCATCGTCACCGTCGTCACCGGGAGCTACTGGCTGGGCTTCGCCGCCGGCATCGTCCTCGGGATGGTGCTCGCGCTGGTCCACGCCTTCCTCTGTATCACGCTGAAATCGAACCAGGTCATCAGCGGCGTCATGCTGACGCTCCTGGGAACGGGTATCACGACCTTCTTCGGGTCGGCCTGGGTCGAGGAGTCCATCGACGGCTTCCCGCAGATCGCCATCCCGGTGCTCGTCGACATTCCGGTCGTCGGCGAGGCGTTCTTCCGCAGCACCGCGACGGACTACCTCGCGCTGTTCATGGTCGTCGTCGTCTGGTACTTCCTGAACCACTCGAACCTCGGACTCGAGATGATCTCGGTCGGCGAGGACCCCGAGATGGCGGACACGATGGGCGTCTCGGTGTTCCGACTGCGTTACCTCGCGGTGCTCATCGGCGGCGGCTTCGCGGGCGCGGCCGGGGCGCACCTCTCGCTCGCGTTCTCTCAGCTGTGGGTCCCCGGCATGACCGCGGGCCGCGGCTGGATCGCCGTCGCGCTGGTCATCTTCGCGCAGTGGCGGCCCCGCCGGATGCTCGTCGGGGCGTACCTGTTCGGCCTGCTCGACGCGCTCCAGTTGCGCTCGCAGTCGCTCTCGCTGACGCTCGGCCCCGACGCGCCGCTGGCCTCGCTGATCAACCCCGTCGTCGAGTTCCTGATGACGCCACAGATCATGGGGACGTACCCCTATCTGGCGACCATCGTCGTCCTCGCCTACGCCGTCATCCGAACGAAGAGCGACCGGCTCGCGGTCCCGTCCGCGCTGTTGCAGTCCTACAGCCGCGAGACGGACTGACGAGAGAGGGCGGCGTCACGCCGTCGCCACAATCGACGCGAACCGCCGCCACACACGCCACACAGACCGTGTGCCACGTCCACGTCACCCAAATCTATTTATCCGCATTCTCTCAACCTCGCATGTCTCATGAGCGACAGACAGGTCTTCGATAGAGGCGACCGCGTCGGGATCTACTTACAGGACAAGCACTCCCTCGAAGCGAACGTCGAACTGGTCCAGTACGCGGAGGAGCGCGGCATCGACGAGATCTGGCAGGCCGAGTCCCGGCTGGCTCGGGACGCCATCTCGCCGCTGGGCGCGTACGCCGCCGTCACCGACGACATCAAGCTCGGGACGGGCGTCATCAACAACTGGACGCGCAACACGGCGCTGATCGCCCAGTCGATGAGCACGCTTGAGGAACTGGCCGGCCCGGACCGCATCATGTGCGGCGTCGGCGCGTGGTGGGACCCGCTGGCCGAGAAGGTCGGCATCGACCGCAGCGGCGCGCTCCGGGCGATGCGCGAGTGCGTCGAGGTGACCCAGGACCTGCTCGACATGGAGAACGTCACCTACGACGGCGAGTTCGTCCAGATGCGCGACGTGGAACTCGACGTGGTCCACGGCGACGCCGGCCCGCGAACGGTCCCCGTCTACGTCGGCGGGACCGGCTTCAAGATGCTCGAACTCACCGGCCACTTCGCCGACGGCGCGCTGTTGAACTACCTCGTCAGCCCCGAGTACAACCAGAAGGCCCTCGACGCGCTGGAGACCGGCGCGGAGCGCGGGGACCGGTCGCTGGAGGACATCGACCGTCCCCAGCTCGTCGTCTGCTCGATGGACCACGACGAGGAGAAGGCGCTGGACAACGCCCGCGAACTCATCACGCAGTACCTCGGCCAGCAGCCCCACATCATGAAGGCCAGCGGCGTCAGCCAGGACCTCATCGACGAGGTGGGCGAGACCATCGGCGGCTGGCCGGCCGACCACGAGGACATCGAGAAGGGGATGCACCTCATCCCCGACGAGGTGGTCCACAAGCTCACCGCCAGCGGGACGCCCGAACAGTGCCGCGAGAAGGTCCGCGAGTACGCCCAGAACGGCTGTCAGTGCCCCATCCTCTACCCGCTGGGCGACGACCGCGAACTGATGATCGACGAGTTCGCCGACGGCTACCTGTAGTCGGCGGCGAGACGCGGCCGCGACCCGCGGACCGTTTTCACCCAACTGCTGTTCGTCTCAGTCGTCCGCGGCGGCTTCCTCGGCCGTGCCGTAGAGGTGCTCGACCTCCTCGATGTCGGGGTCGATGCGGTCGACGCCGCCCGTCGCCTTCTCGGCGCTCTCCGTGTCCTTCAGGCCGAAGCCGGTCGATGCGACGACCACCGTCTCGTCCTCGTCGACGATACCGCGGTCGAGGGCCGTCCGGACGCCGGCCACGGGCGTCGCGCCGGCGGGTTCGGAGTAGATGCCCTCCGTGCTCCCGAGCAGTTTCTCGGCTTCCAGAATCTCGTCGTCGGAGACCAGCACGCTCGTCCCGCCGCTCTGTTCGAGCGCGCGGCAGGCCTTGACCGTGTTGCGCGGGCGGCCGACGGCGATGGAGTCGGCGACCGTCTCGGCCACGTCGTCCACGTCGTCGTGGTCGTGGAAGGCGTCGTGGATGGCCGACGCGCCCTCGGCCTGGACGCCGAGCATCTTCGGGTGGTCGTCGACGTAGCCCATGTCGTAGAACTCCTTGAAGCCCTTCCAGGCCCCGGCGATGGTACAGCCGTCGCCCATCGAGAAGACGACCCAGTCGGGGACGTGGCCGCGGTCGATCGACTGGTCGGCGAGTTCGTGGCCGACGGTCCGCTTGCCCTCGACCTGGAATGGGTTGATGGCGGCGTTGCGGTTGTACCAGCCGTACTCCTCGGTCACCTCGACGCTGAGGTCGTAGGCCTCGTCGTAGCTCCCGTTGACGGCGAGCACGTCCGCGCCGTAGACGAGCGGCTGGGCGAGTTTGCCGGTCGGGGCGTCGCCGGGGACGAAGATGCGACAGTCCATCCCGCCGCGGGCGGCGTAGCCCGACAGCGAGGCGGCGGCGTTGCCCGTCGAGGCGCAGGTGATGATGTCGCGGCCGGCGTGTCTGGCCTTCGTGACCGCGATGGAGCTGGCGCGGTCCTTGAAACAGCCCGTCGGGTTGCGGCCGTCGTCCTTGACGAGCGTCGTGACCCCGAGCGCGTCGCTGAGGTTCGGCGCGTCGAAGAGGTCCGTCCCGCCCTCGTTGAGCGTCACCACGTCGGCGTCTTCCGCGACCGGGAGGAACGCCTCGTACTTCCACTGGCTCTCGATGGGGCCGCCGAGGTCGCCGTCGAAGGCGTCGTCGATGGCGTCGTAGTCGTATTTCACTTCGAGGATGCCCTTGACGCCCTCGTGTTCCGGACAGGTGTAGATGACCTGGTCGGGGTCGTACTCCGCTTCGCACAGCGTACACTCTAGCGTCGTGACTTGCTGCATGCCCATGGCGTATCCCACGACAACCGGGTAAAAAACAGTGCCGCCTCGGGCGTCGCCACGAGACCGCGTCTGCGACTCCGGGGCCGCGTGACGGGCGCCACACCCGACGAGCCGCCGGATGTGCGACGGGCGACACACGCGACACACGTCCCACACGGCCGCGTGTGGCTCCGGGCGGTCAGCGTCCCCTCACAGCGACCGGTCCAGGAACGTCCCCCGTCCCGGGTCCGACCGAACGTCGTGGTCCTCGGCGACGACCTCGCCGCCGGCGATCACCGTGTCGACGCGGGCGCTCCAGCGCGCCCCCTCGTAGGGCGTCCACCCGCCGCAGAATTCGAGGTCCGCCGCCCGCACCTCGTACTCCTCCTCGCGGAGGAGCATCACGTCGGCGTCGGTCCCGACCCGGAGCGACCCCTTCCGCGGGTAGACGCCGGCCGACCGGGCCGGTCCGGCACAGACCAGTTCGTGGAGGCGCGGCCAGGAGAGTCGGCCCTCGTTGACCCCTTCGCTCGCGAGGAACTCCACCATCGTCTCGACGCCGGGGAGCCCGGCGTACGGTTCCCAGATGTCGTCCCAGCCCCGCTCGCGGTTCTCGCGATAGGTGGGGAAGTGGTCCGTGCCGACGATGTCGATGGTCCCGTCCCGCACCGCGTCCCAGAGCCGGTCGACCTCCTCGGCGGACTTCAGGCTCGGATTGACCTTCAGGAAGGGGCCCTTCTCGGCCACGTCGTCCTTCGAGAACGCGAGGTACTGCGGGCACGTCTCCAGCGTGACGGGGACGTTCGCACGGGACGCGAACCGACCGCCCTCCCGCGCCCCGCTCCCGCTGGAGATGTGGACGACGTGGAGCGGACAGTCGGCGTACTCCGCGACGTAGCCCGCCCGGGAGATGGCGTCGAGTTCGGCCTCGACGGGCCGGGAGTCCATGTAGACCTCGGGGTCGTCGCCGTCGATGGTCGAGCGCGCGTCGTCGAGTATCCCCTGGGTCTCGCAGTGGACGCGAACCGTCCCGCCGGCGTCACCCACCCGACGCATCAGCCGGGCGATGGCCGCGTCGCTCGCGAGGTACGGGTCGGCGGTGAACGTCTTGAAGTCCGGCGTCCCCGCCTCGATGAGTCCGTCGACGTCGAGGTCGGGGTCCTGGACGTTGCCCGCGACGAGGCCGAAGTCGACGTGGGCCAGTTCGGCGCAGGCCTCGGCCTTCTCTCGGAGCGCCTCGGGCGTCGTCACCGGCGTCTGGGTCGGCAGTTCGACGACGGTCGTCACGCCGCCGGCGACGGCGCTGGCCGTCTGCGACGCGAAGTCGATGCCCTCGGGGAACAGGTCGTCGTCGTGCATGTGCGTGTGCACGTCGAGCGCGCCCGGGAGCGCGACCATGCCGTCGGCGTCGACGACGGTGTCTACCGGTTCGGTCTCGGCCGCGGCGTCCGGGCCGACGGCGTCGATGAGCCCGTCCGATATCGCGATCGCACCGCGCTCGACGCCCGCCGGCGTCACCACCCGCGCCCGCTCGACGAGGAGGTCGGTCATGCCCGAAGCGGGGGCGCGCAGCGAGAAAACAGTTGGCGTGTGCGCGGTCACACATCGGAGACACATCGGTGTTGGCGCGACACGCCGGGCGGCGCGGCCGCGTGCCGCGGATAGCTTTTAGTCGCGTGACGGTATCCTCGGACCTGTGATACTGAACGCAGGCACGCTCGTCACGATGAACGACGAGCGCGAGGTCCGCATGAGCGTCGAGCGGACGATGCTCCAGCACCTCGCCTTCGGCTACCTGCTCTACTCCTTCCTCCCTCGACTCTAGTCCTCGAGATCAGAGGCGATAGACGCGAGACTCCCGTCGGGTTGCTCCAGTGCGTCGTACACTGCACGGCCTCCCGGGGCCCGCAACCCGTACTGGAACCCGTCTTCGACAACGTCGACAAGCACTGACCCACCAGCGCCGCGGCCGTTCGCCTCGCACCAGGTCGTAAGGTGGTTCTCGCCCTCGCCGGGGTTCCGCGCCGCCGACGGCGTCTCGAACGCACCTGCGATGAGGAGCTCGTCGCCCGTCAGCGCCGACTCGATCCGCGCGAAGTACCGGTCGCCGTCGAGCACCAGTCGAACGACCTCCTCGGCCGGGAACCGGTCGGTCTCGTCCGCCGGCAACTCCAGCTTCAGACGTCCGGTCGCCCCGTGTTTCGCGAGCGTCGCCCGTACCGTCGGCACTGCGTCAGAAGAAACCCGATCAGCCATGCCCGTTACTCGGGCACCACGCCGCATGTACCTGTCGCTCGCGGCGTGATGGGCGCAGGAAGTGTGTCGCTGTCACCGCCGCGCGCCGAGGGTGTGACCCTCAGGAAACCTACGACGCGGCCGTGACGGGACCCGTTCGGATTACTCTTCGTCGTCTTCGTCGGACTCGGTCTCGAGCGCGTCCAGCAGTTCCGCGATCTCGTCAGTTTCGTAGTGCTCGTAGCCGTCGTCGGCGGTAATTGCGGCCACGGAGAGGGAGTCGGCTTCGAGGTCTTCGTCGTGCTCACACAGGCTCGAGAGCACGAGGTCGAGGCCCTCGTCGAGGGTCAGGTCGTCGCGCCAGCCGTCCTCGAGTACGCCCTGAATCTGCTCGCGGCCACCGCCGATGATGGTGGCTTTCCACTCGTGGGGGGTCCCCGAGGGATCGGCGCTGAACAGGCGCGGACGACCCCTCTCGCCCCCGACGCCGCCCTCGACCTCGCCGTGGAACTTCCCGAGGAAGTCCGGGTCGGCGACCAGGGGCCGACCGACGGCGATCAGGTCGGCGAGGGCGTCCTCGCGGATCCGGCTGCGGACCCGCGTTCGCACCGAGCGACAGAA